>Ga0209061_1000169_pt1 | contig 213264 bp, 199 predicted proteins | sample Coa_R1_10_FD_187157 | JGI IMG/M metagenome (GOLD analysis project Ga0209061, IMG submission 187157) | Surface soil microbial communities from Centralia Pennsylvania, which are recovering from an underground coalmine fire - Coalmine... | ecosystem: Environmental > Terrestrial > Soil >... | reverse complement strand
CCCCTTGATCACCCCCGATCGCTGGCTTGCCGACTTCGAGCGGCTGCCGATCCGGGAGGAGGTCCGCCCGCTGGTGCTCAAGGAGAACGCGGCGCGGCTGCTCGGGCTGCGCTGACGCCCGCCAGCGACCTTGTGGTGCCCGCGCGGGGCGGCGCCTTGCGCGCGGACCGCTGCGACAGCCCGCCAGCCTGCTGCGACAGCCCGCCAGCCTTACTCGGAGCCTCCCGCCAGCCGCGGCCTTGGAAGGTCGGCTAGCCCGCAGCCGGGTGCGCCGCCGCCTCGGGCGGCGCGACAGGGGCATGCCCGTCGTCCCCGACCTGGCTGCCTGCGACATCGGCGACGAGGACGCCATCGCGGATCTGGGCGAGGAGGTCGCCGACGCCGCTCGGCGAGTGGGGCAGCAGGATCGTGTTCGTCCTTGCGCTCTCGCCGAGCGCGCGAATCATGTCCGTGTACTGCGTCAGCGCGACCAGCGCCATCGCCTCGCGCGGGTCAAGCCCCTGCTCGGCGATGATCTCGAGCGACTCGCGCAACCCTTCGGCGATCGCCTTGCGCTCGGCGGCGACGCCCTCCCCCTGCAGGCGCATCGTCTCCTTCTCGCCCTCGGCCTTCTTTACCGCCAGCGTCTTCTGCGCGTCGCCCTGCGCCGCTGCCGCCACCTGGTTTCGCTGCGCGGCGTTGATGTTGTTCATCGCGTCCTTGACCTTTTGGTCGGGCTCGATGTTGGTGACGAGCGCCTTCACGATCTCATAGCCGTAGGGCGCCATCTGGCGGTGGAGCGTGTCCTGGATGTGGTTGGCGATCGTGTCCGCGTCGGCGTAGGCCTCGTCCAGCTCCATGTTCGGGATGTGCGAGCGGACCACGTCGAACGCGTAGGACTGCATTTGCACCTCGGGGTCCTCCAGCTTGTAGTAGGCGTCGCGTACCTGCTGGTCGCTTGCGCCGACCTGGTACTGGACGGCGAGCTTCACCCGCACGAACACGTTGTCCTTCGTCTTCGTCTCGATTTCGGCGTTGAGCTGCTCGACCTGCAGGCTCATGCGCCCGGCGACGCGCTCGACGAACGGCGTCTTGCGTTGCAGCCCCGGACCCGCGACCCGCACGAACTTTCCGAAGCGCTCGACGATCGCGCGCTGCTGCTGCTCGACGGTGAAGAAAAAGATGGGCATCTCGCCCCCTCCCGGTTTAGGTTCTCAGCGAGAGTGTAGGAGGACGTTGGGAGTGCGCAGATTCCTGTTGTGCGCGGGAGCTTGGTCTGCCGCCTAGACCAGCGCGAACCGCGCCCACGCGGCGGAGTACCGTGAAGCCGTGGCATCGGGCGATGTAAGCCTTGTCGAGCTGCTTGGCTGCCAGGCCGATGCGCGCCTGCTGGAGAGCTCGTGCGAAGCCCGCCCGTCCGAGCTCGGCCCGCCGCCGCCCGAATCGCCCGAGAGCCCGGCGCGCCGCCCGCTGATCGCGATCGGCGCCGCGCTCACCGGTACGACGCTGATCGTGGGGATCGCGCTCGTGATCTATGGGGTGGTGGAGCTGGCGGGCGGCGGGCTCGGTCTCGCCTGGCCGATCGCGGTTGTCCTCGGGGCCGTTCTGATCGCGACTCACTGGGGTTGGGTGCACATCGCCGAGGCAGCCGCGAGCTCGCTCGATCAGCGCCACGGGTCGGCGGCGCGGGCCGCGCGTCAGCGGTGGCTTGAGGCAATCGAGCCGTATATCCGCTATGAGGTCCTCACCCGCGTGCTCGAGGACGGGACGCTCGAGCTCGAGCGGGCGGCCTACCGGCCGGTCGGACTGGGCGGCGGGCGCTTCACCTTCGCGCGCGAGATCGAGCTTCGCGAGCGCCACGACCCCGACGAGCAGACCGCCGCCGTCGCCGAGCGCGCCGAGCTCGTGCGCCGAGCAGCGGCAGCGGACACCGAGCGCGAGCGCCAGCGGTACGAGCTCGCCGCCGACGCCTACCGTGCCGCGCTGCTCGCCCGTGAGGACGAGCAGCAGCGCCTGCTTGCCCGCCGGGCGGCGGCGCAGGCGCTCTCGGAGGCGATCAATCGCAACCTGCGCGAGCCGCCGCTCGCCGAGTAGCGCGACGCCGGCGGCGCTCAGCTCACGCGTGGCCGCGAGGTGGGAAGCTGTGCGGATGGAGCTCACCAACTACGGAGTCTGGACCACACAGCGCGCGCTTGGCAGCGAGGAGCGGCTGGGCGAGGCGGCCCGGGTCGCCGAGCGTCTGGGCTTCGGCGCGATCTGGCTCGGCGGCTCGCCGCGGCTGCCGCAGACGCGCGCCCTGCTCGAGGCAAGCGAGCGGATCGTCGTCGCCACCGGGATCGTCAATGTCTGGCAGTACGAGCCCGCCCTGCTTGCCCGCGAGTACGCGCAGCTCAGCGCCGAGTTTCCGGGAAGGCTGTTGCTGGGGCTCGGGATCGGCCATCCGGAGGCGACGAGCGCGTACGAGCGTCCGCTGGCGAAGATGCGCGCGTTCCTCGATGGGCTGAGCGGTGCGCCGGAGCCGGTTCCGCGCGAGGCGATGTGCCTGGCCGCGCTGGGGCCGCGGATGCTCGATTTGGCCGCCGCGCGGACGCTTGGCGCCCATCCGTACTTCACGCCGGTTGCCCACACGCGCTTCGCGCGCGGGCGGCTCGGGCCGGGTCCGCTGGTCGCTCCCGAGCTTGCGGTCGTGCTCGACTCCGACCGCGAGCGTGCGCGCGCGACCGCCCGTCGCTACGCGCACGCCTACCTGCGGCTGCGCAACTACAGGAGCAACCTGTTGCGCCACGGCTTCGACGAGGGCGACGTCGCCGGGGATGGCTCGGACCGGCTGCTCGACGCGGTTGTCCCGCAGGGCGACGCCGCCGCGCTGGCCGACGCCGTGCGTCAGCACCTCGACGCGGGCGCCGACCACGTGTGCGTGCAGACGGTCGGCGTCAGCGGCGTGCCCGAGCGCGAGTGGGGCGAGCTGGCTGGCGCACTGCTGGGCTGAGGCGGGCCGCGGAGCGTAGGACCCGCGCCGATGGGCGCCCCTGGTCAGGCGGCTCGCGGGGCGCGATCAGGGCGTGGGCGCTGCGCCGCCTGCTCGGGCTGCTCGCAGTCGAGGTGGCAGGGTGCGCCGCCCCCCGTCCGTCGCCGGCGACGTCGCGATCCCGCCGGGTGGCGCGCGGGCCTGCCGCGGTGGCGCGCCAGCCGCCGGTGTCCGACCAGCGAGCGCTCCCGGCCGCGGGCGGGCTGCCGCGCTCGCCGGCGGACCTCAGCGCCTCCTGGCTCACCGCTGCGCTGTGCCGCGGGGCGCCCGGAGCGCGGGTCAGCGCCGTGCGCCTCCGCGACCACAGCGCCGGCACGACCACGCGCGCCCGGCTCGAGCTCGACTACGAGGGGGCCGACGCCGCCCGCCTGCCGAGGCACGTGTTCGCAAAGTTCGCAAGCACGCTCCCGCAGCGCCTGATGCTCGGCCTCGGTGGCTTCATCGAGTGCGAGCCGCGGTTCTATGCGCAGGTGCGGCCGCTGCTTGCGCTCGAGGCGCCGGTCGGATACTTCGCCGCCGTCGCTCGACGCTCCTGGCGCTCGCTCGTCTTGATCGAGGACGTCGCCGCGACGCGCGGCGCGCGTTTCTGGCAGCCGGGCACGCGGGTCACGCGCGCGCAGATCGAGGACCTGCTCGCCGCAGCGGCCGCCTGGCACGGCGCGCTTTGGGAGAGCCCACGACTCGGCGCCTGGCGATGGCTGAAGACCCCCGCGCAGCAGATGCTCGTGATCGACGCGCTGATCGGGGCTGCCGACCGCACCCGCGCTGGCGCTGAGCGCGCCCGCGGGGTGATCCCGGCGGGGCTTCGCCGCCGGCGCGCCGACCTCCACGAGGCGCTGCGGCGCTCGATGCGCGTTGCCAGCGAGGGCCCGCTTACCTACCTCCACGGCGACTTGCACGTCGCCAACGCCTACCTGAGCGCTGACGGGCGGATGGGGGTCTGCGACTGGCAGACCTCGCTGCGCGGCTCGTGGGCGTTTGACTTCGGCTATCTGCTCGCCACCGCTCTCGAGGTTGAGGATCGGCGCGCCTGGGAGCGCGAGCTGCTCGCTTTCTACCTCGAGCGCCTCGCGGCCGCGGGGGGCGGGCGGATCCACCGCGAGCGCGCCTGGCGGGCGTACCGGCAGGCGACGCTCTACCCCTACTTCGCGTGGACGTACACGATCGGGCGCTGGCGGCTGCAGCCGCACTTCCAGGCCGAGCAGGTGAGCCTCACGCTGCTTGGACGGATCGCCGCGGCGATCGAGGACCTCGACTCGCTCGGGGCGCTCGGGCTCTGAGCAGCCGGTGGGGCGCGCTCACCACAGGCGCTGTGTGGCGAGGCGCGCCCCATCGACCAGGGCGCCAAGCTTCAGCCACGCTGCCGCTGGGTGGCACGAATGCCAGCCCACGAACGTCGCAAAGCCGCAGTCGGTTCCCGCAATCACCCGCTCGCGCCCCACAAGCCCGGCAAATCGCTCGATCCGCTCGGCGACGAGCTCCGGATGCTCGACGAGATTTGTCTTGGTGTCGATCACGCCCACGATCAGGGCCTTATCGTCGGGCAGCTTCACCTCCTGCCACAGACGCCACTCGTGCGCGTGGCGCGGATTGGCCGCCTCGATGTAGATGAACTTGGCGCGCACCCGCAGCACCAGCTCTGCGATCTTGCGCAGCGGCACGTCGCGATGGTGTGGGCCACGGTAGTTGCCCCAGCAGACGTGGTAGCGCAGCTTCTCCGGCGGCAGGCCGGCGAGCGCCTCGTTCAGGACTTCGATGCTGCTCGCCAGGTGGGCGGCCGGATCACCGACGTCTGAGCCCTCCGAGCGGCAGTGGAAGGCCATCGCCGAATCGGGCGAGTCGAGCTGGAGGTTGAAGCCAGCGGCGACGATCGCCTGGTACTCGGGCACGAGCGCCCGCGCCGCAGCCTCGACGTACTCGCGGTGCGAGCGATACGCCCGATTGGGGAAGTTGAACGCCACCTGGCCGGGGGTGACCGCCGAGATAAAGGCCTGATCAGGCGACACCTCGCCCAGCGCCGCCTTGAAGTCGGCGATCTCGCGGTGCACCGCATCCGGGTCGCGCGGCTCGATCGGCGCGTCGAGGATCGGCAGGCGCAGGTGCGCGCCGCCCTCGCCACCGAACACCTCCGGGATCATCTCCGGCGCCTCGCCGATGTCGTCGGCGATGAACTGGGCCTGGCCGGCGAACCCCGACAGCCGCTGGATCACGTAGTTGGAGAAGCCGACCTTGCCCATCTCGCCGTCGCTGACGACATCGATGCCCAGCTCGCGCTGGCGTGCCACCACCTCGGCGGTCGCCTCGCGCACGCGCCGATCGAGCGCCGAGCGGTCCGGCTCCCTGCCGTCGAGCACCTCGAACATCATGCGCGTGAGATCCTCCGGCCGGGGGAGGCTGCCCGCGTGGGTGGTCAGGATTCGATCGCCGCTCGTCTGCATCGCACAACTCTCCTGGGACCGTGGGGAGCTGCCCAGGATAGTGCCGGTGAGGGCACTCCGATCGGCCGCCGCACGCCTCTCAGCCGCCGCCGAAGGAGTCGATCAGCGTTCGAAACGCCTCGCTCGGGCGCATCGCCGCGTCGATGAGCCGAGGGTCTGGGTGGTAATAGCCTCCGATCTCAACCGGCGAGCCCTGGACCGCGGCGAGCTCGGAGACGATCTGATGCTCATGCTCGGCGAGCGCGGCCGCCAGTGGCTCGAAGCGACGCGCAAGCGCGGGGTCCTCGCGCTGGCCGGCCAGCTCCGCCGCCCAGTACAGCGCCAGGTAGAAGTGGCTGCCGCGGTTGTCGAGCTCGCCGGTGCGGCGCGAGGGCGAGCGGTTCTCCTCCAGCACCCGCCCGGTTGCACGGTCGAGCGCTTGGCCGAGCACTCGCGCGGAGGGGTTGTCGGTCTGCTGCGCGAGCAGCTCGAGCGATGGGGTCAGCGCCAGGAACTCGCCAAGCGAGTCCCAGCGCAGGTGGTTCTCGGCCAGGAACTGCTGGACGTGGCGCGGCGCTGAGCCGCCCGCCCCTGTCTCGAACAGCCCCCCGCCGGCCATCAGCGGCACGATCGAGAGCATCTTCGCGCTCGTGCCGAGCTCGAGGATCGGGAACAGGTCGGTGATGTAGTCGCGCAGCACGTTGCCCGTCACCGAGATCGTGTTCTTACCGGCGCGCGCGCGCGTAAGCGTGAAGCGCGTGGCCGAGGCCACGTCCATCACCTCGAGCCGCAGGCCAGCGGTGTCGAGCGCCGCCAGCGCAGGGCGGACCTTCGCAAGCAGCTCGCGGTCGTGCGGACGCGTCTGATCGAGCCAGAAGACCGCCGGCCAGCCGGTCTCGCGCGCCCGCCGGACCGCAAGGCGCACCCAGTCCTGGATCGCCGCGTCCTTGGTTTGGCACATGCGCCAGATGTCGCCCGCCCGCACCTCATGCTCGAACAGCGCGCGGCCGGTGTCGGCTTCGACCACGCGCACGATCCCGTCGGCGGGGATCTCAAAGGTCTTGTCATGCGAGCCGTACTCCTCTGCCCCCTGCGCCATCAACCCCACGTTCTGCGTGGTGCCCATGGTGGCCGGGTCGAAGGCCCCGTGCCTGCGGCAGTCCTCGACCGTCTCGCCGTACAGCGCCGCGTAGGAGTGATCGGGGATCACAAACTTGGTGTCCTGCTGCTCTCCCTCCGCGTTCCACATTCGCCCCGCCGCGCGGATCGCGGCCGGCATCGAGGCATCGATGATCACATCCGAGGGCACGTGCAGGTTGGTGATGCCGCGGGCCGAATCAACCATCGCCAGCGCCGGCCCGCGCGCGTAGGCGCGCTCGATCTTGCGCCTGATCTGCTCAGCGTCGGCGTCCGGCAGCCGCTTTAGCCCCGCCAGCAACGCCGCAAGCCCGTCGTTGGCGCTGATCCCGGCGCGGGCGAGGGCTTCGCCGTGCTCGGCGAACACCTCGGGGAAGTAGGCGCGCAGCGCGTGGCCGAAGATGATCGGGTCCGAGACCTTCATCATCGTCGCCTTCAGATGCAGCGAGAACAGCAGGCCGCGCTCGCGGGCGTCCCTAAGCTGCTCGGCGAGGAAGCGCTCGAGCGCCGCGCGGCGCATCACCGCCGCATCCAGCACCTCGCCCGCGATCACCGCAACTGGCTCGCGCAGCTGGCTGACGCGGCCGTCGGCCGCGATGTGCTCGATCCGCACGCTGCCCGCGCGCGCGACCGTGAGGGAGCGCTCGGTCGAGCGAAAGTCTCCCTCGCTCATGGTTGCCACGTGCGAGCGCGACTCCGCTGACCACTGGCCCATCGCATGTGGATGGCGACGTGCGTAGCGCTTGACCGAGGCGGGCGCGCGCCGGTCGGAGTTGCCCTGGCGAATCACGGGATTGACCGCGCTCCCCTTGACCTGGTCGTAGCGTGCGCGGATCTCGCGCTGCTCGGCGTTGGCGGGCTCGTCCGGGTAGTCGGGGACGTCGTAGCCCTGCTGCCTGAGCTCGGCGATCGCGGCGCGCAGCTGCGGCAGCGAGGCGGAGATGTTCGGCAGCTTGATGATGTTCGCCTCGGGACTCAGCACGAGCTGGCCGAGCCACGCGAGGTCATCGCCGACGCGCTGGTCCTCCCGCAGCCGCTCGGGGAACCTGGCGAGGATCCGCCCGGCGAGGGAGATGTCACGAAGCTCAAGCTCGACGCCGGCCGCCGCGGCGAACGCGCGCACGACCGGGAACAGCGACGCGGTTGCGAGCGCCGGGGCCTCATCGGTGTGCGTGTAGACGATTCGCGTCATCCCGGGGCACCCTATCTACCCTGCCTGGCTACAGTCGGCGTGATGGCCGCCAGCTGCGCCAAGGAGACCCGCGCGGGCCCACTCGCGCGCGCCCCCTCGCCAGCGCTCGTGCTGGGCGCGATCGCCTCCGTCCAGTTTGGCTCGGCGACCGCCGCCACGCTGTTCGCCGCGATCGGCCCGGGCGGCGCGGTGCTGCTGCGGCTCCTCTTCGCAAGCGCGGTGCTGATCGCCCTTTGGCGGCCGCGGCTGCGAAGGCTCGAGCGCCGCCAGCGGCTGCTCGTGCTGTTGTTCGGGGGTGTGCTGGCCGGGATGAACCTGAGCTTCTACCACGCGCTGCGCCTGATCCCGCTGGGGCTTGCGGTCACGATCGAGTTCGCGGGGCCGCTGGCAATTGCGATCGGTGGCTCGCGGAGGCGGCTGGATCTGCTCTGGGCGGCGCTTGCCGCGGGCGGGATCCTGGCGTTGGCGCGGGGCTCGACGCACGGTCTCAACACGCTCGGCGTTGGCCTGGCGCTGCTGGCGGGCGCCCTCTGGGGCGCCTACATCCTTGTCAACGCTCGTGTCGGGCGGGCGTTCTCCGGCGGTGGCGGGCTCGCGCTGGCGATGTGCGTGGCGTCGCTTGTGGCTGCGCCGATCGGCCTGGTCGAGGGCGGCGTGCGCCTGCTCGAGCCGCGCTCGCTGGCGCTCGGTTGCGTGGTGGGGATGCTCTCCTCGGCGATCCCCTACTCGTTTGAGCTGGAGGCGTTGCGGCGGATCAGGGTTGGCGTGTTCGGCGTGCTGATGAGCCTTGAGCCGGCGATGGCTGCGCTGGCCGGCCTGCTTGTCCTCGGACAGGGGCTCTCGCCCCGGGAAGTGGGGGGGATGGTGCTGGTGATCTGCGCCTCGGCCGGCGCTTCGCTGCGGGCGCGGCAGATCCCTGCGGAGCCACCTGCAGCCGGCTAGCGATCCCGTCTCCCGCGGGCGCTGCGCATGCCGCGGTCGGCTTCTCGACCGAGGATGCGCGACGTCCGGCGCTCGCCTGCGGCGCGTTAGCTTGTCTGCATGACGCGTCGGGCTCGCCTGAGTTGGTATGGGAGCGCCGCCGGCTCGATCGTCCTCGGCATCCTTGTCAGCCTGGTGCTCGCGGGCGAGGCGGGCAACATCGCCGGCGCCGCGCTCACCGCGCTTGGGCTGGTGATCGCGTCGATTGCGATCTTCCTCGACATCACCGGCGGGGGGGCGCGCGACCGCCGGGGAGACGAGGAGATCCACGTCTCGCCCGCGCAGCGCGAGCGCTGGGAGGCGGCGCGGCAGCGGGCGGAGCGCTCGCTGGCGCTGGAGCGCGAGCGCGAGCGCCAGCGACGCGCCCACGATGCCATCGCCCGCTCCGCCGGCGGGCGCCCCGGGCTCAGCTCACACCGGCGTCTGTCCAAGCGCCGCCGGCGCCGCCCGGGATAACCTCGGCGTGCGGGCCGATCGCCATCGCGAGGGCCTACCGCGGGCGGCGCTGCTCCGCCAGCGGCTGACCGTGCTCGTCGCGCAGGGCGGGTGGCGGCCAGCTGCCATCCCAGTTGTCACGCGCGCCGTCGACGGTGATGACCGCGCCGCTGAGGAAGTCGCCGGCTGGCGAGGCGAGGTAGGCGACGAGCCAGGCGACATGATCTGGCTGCCCCATTCGCTGGAGCGGGATCGAGCCCGCGATCCCCTCGACGAACGGCCGCGGATACTTGCTGAGCAGCGCTTCGGTCGCGATCTGCCCAACCGCGATCGCGTTGATGAGCACGCCGAAGCGCGCCCACTCGACCGAAAGCGTGCGGGTCAGGTTCTCGACGGCGGCGCGGGCGGCGGCTGAGTGCGCCATGCCCGGCAGGCCGTGGTGGGGGGAGAGCGTGATGTTGACGATGCGCCCGCCGCGAGCGGACGGGATCATCGCGCGGGTCGCAACCGCGTGCGACATCAGCCATGTCGCCTCGAGATTGAGGCGCACCACGGCGCGGAACCCCTTGGCAGTGATCTGCTCCGCCGGGGCGAGGAACTGCCCGCCGGCGTTGTTGACCAGCAGGTCGATCCGGCCTGCGCGTGCGAGCACCCGCTCCACCAGCCCGTGCACCTGCTCCTCCTCGCGGACGTCGCAGACGGCGGTCTCGATCGCTCCGCGCGGGCCGAGCTCGGCGGTCTCCTGCAACGGCTTCGCCCGACGTCCGCAGACGGTGACCTGCGCTCCGAGCGCCGCCAGCTCAAGCGCGATCGCTCGCCCAAGCCCCGTGCCGCCGCCGCTGACAAGCGCCGTCCGCCCCTCCAGCAGGCCGTCACGGAAGATCTGCGACATCGAGCGCTGTCTATCAGACGGCGTTTCTGATTTGATCGACAAGGGCCGCATGGGCGCTTTCGCCGCTGCCTTGCGCGAGCTTCGGCGCGCGCCACACCGGCGGCGCTGCCTTGTCTCATGCCCGGCTGACTTGGGCGGGGGGCGACCTGGATCGCGGTCGCCGCTTGACCTGGATGCGGCGGGCGCTCGCTTCCGCTTCACTCAAGGAGAGCATGCAAGCGACAGACCAGGAGCTGTGATGGAGCGCATTCCGATGACTGCGGCCGAGCTCGAGGCCCTGCGGGCCGAGCTTGCCGAGCTCGAGACGGCTGGGCGCTCGCAGATCGCCGCCCGGATCAAGACCGCCCGCCAGTGGGGCGATTTGTCGGAGAACGCGGAGTATCACGCCGCAAAGGAGGCGCAGGCGCACCTCGAGACCCGCATACGGCGGCTGCGAGAGCAGCTGCGCGCCGCTGCGGTGGTCGAGCGCAGCGCCAGCGCGGAGATCGTCGAGCATGGCGCGACGGTCGCCTTCTCCGAGCCCGCGACCGGCCGTCGGCAGCGTTTCCGGATCGTCTCCCCAAACGAGGCGCGCCCGAGCGAGGGGACGCTGTCGGTCGCCTCGCCGATCGCCCAGGCGCTGCTCGGTCGCCGCGTAGGCGAGGAGGTCGAGGTCGACACGCCCTCCGGTAAGCGTCGCCTGCGGATCGAGTCACTCGGCTGAACGCCGCGCATCCCGCTAGCTTGCCCGCTATGCCGCCGAGGCTCTTGATCGTGATCGCCTCAACTCGGCCGGTTCGCGCCGGCGAGGCGGTCGGCCGCTGGTTCGAGCATGAAGCCCGCCGCCACGGCGGCTTTGAGGTGGAGGTGGTGGACCTCGCCAGGCTCGCGCTGCCGCTGCTCGATGAGCCCCACCATCCGCGCCTTGCGCGCTACCAGCATGAGCACACGCGCCGCTGGAGCGAGATCGTTAGCCGCGCTGATGCGTTTGCGTTCGTCCATCCCGAGTACAACCATTCGTTCACGGCGCCGCTCAAGAACGCGATCGACTTTCTCCATCACGAGTGGGCCTATAAGCCGGTCGGCCTGGTCAGCTACGGGGGCGTGGCGGGGGGCACGCGCGCGGTGCAGGCGCTCAAGCCGGTGCTGGTGGTGCTGAGGATGGCGCCGGCGAGCACCGGCGTGATCATCCCATTCGTCTCCGAGCGGATCGAAGAGGGCGGGTTTCGAGCGAGCGAGGAGCTGGAGCAGGCCGCAGCGCAGATGCTCGACGAGCTGTGCGAGCTCGAGCGAGCCCTGCGGGGGTTGCGGCGCGCGCGCTAGCATCGGGCGGCGACGTGCCGCCGATCGGAGCGCGCAGATGGCCGGTCGTGGCGGTGATCCTCGCGCTCGCGCTCGGGCTGCGGCTAGGGGAGATCGCCCGCACCTCGTATCGACCGGTGTCCGATGCCGGCTCGTATCTGACGTTGGCCGCGGAGGTGGCCTCAAGCGGCGACTACACCCAGGGCTCCGTTCCCGGAGCGGGCGCTGGCGGCAGCCGCGGCCCGACCGCCTACTTCGCGCCCGCCTACCCGTATATGTTGGCGGTGGTCGACCTGCTCGACGGCCATCCGATCGGCACTGCTCGGCTCCTCGCCCCGGCGCGGATCTCGCAGGCGGCGCTCGGAACGATCGCGGTCGGGCTGATCGGGCTGGTTGCATTCGAGTGCTTCGGCTGGGGGGTGGCGCTGGCGGCGATGGCGCTGGCGGCGATCTATCCGGTGCTGATCGAGACCTCCGCCTTGGTGATCGTCGAGAACCTCTTGAGCGTGCTCGTGCTCGGTTCTGTGTGGGCGGCGCTGCGTGCCCGCAGGGCGCGCAGCGCGGGCGGCGCCCTGCTCTGGGTCGGGGGGGCCGGGATCCTCACCGGGCTCGCCGCGCTCGCGCACGTCAACGGGCTGGTGCTGGTGGCGCCGCTGCTGTTCGCCTCCTGGCAAGCCGTGCGTCGCTTCCAGGGCGGGCCGCTTGGGCTTGCCGGCCCGCTCGTGCTCGTGCTGTGCGCAGCGGCGACGATCGCCCCCTGGACGATTCGCAACGAGCTTGTCATGCACCGCCTGATCCCGATCTCGGATGAGACCGGGATCACTCTGGTCGGGACCTACAACGCGGCCTCGGCGCATGATCGCGCGATCCCTTACCAGTGGCGCTATTACGCGGCGATCCCCCGCGACCGCGCCCTGGCTCGCCGTGCGGGGGCGCTGAGCGAGCCGGAGCTCTCCGCTCGGCTTGAGCACCAGGCGGCCGCGTATGTGTCAGGTCATCCGCTGGCTCCGCTCGAGGCCTCTGGCGACAACATCCTGCGCCTGCTCGAGCTCGAGGGCTCGCGGGCATGGCGGACGTCGGCGGCTTCGATCGATCTCAACGAGGGCACCGCGCGGATCGGCGTGCTCTCCTTCTGGGTGGTGGGGCTGGCTGCGCTGCTCGGACTGGCGCTCGGCGGTGGCGCGCGCGCGCCCGGCTGGCTGTGGTGGGTCCCCGTCCTGCTGGCGCTGAGCGTGATCCCGGTCAACGCGGAGACGCCGCGCTTCCGCCTGCCGATCGACCCGTTCCTGCTGCTGCTCGCCGCCTACGGCCTCAGCGAGCTCGCGCGCCGCCTGGTTGCAGGTGGCGCGCTGGCTCACCCCACGGCAGGGCGGCCACGCGCGCGGACTCGTATGTGGGCGTTGCGGGCGGCGTGCTCGGCGGCTGCCCCTCGTAGGTGATCGTGAAGGCGCGCCCCTTGGAGCGCAGCGGAGAGGGCGCCGCGAGCGTGCCCTGCCGCTGGCCCACATACCGGCGTCCGCCGTTTGCGACGAGGTAGATGGCGGTTCTTGTCCAGCGTGGGCTCGAGATCGAGCCGGCATGGCCCGAGCGATCGACCGCCCGCGCACCCGAGAACGCGACCCTGACGAAGTCCGCGAGCGGCAGGACCTGGCAGTCGCCGAGCGCATCGCAGCGCGATGGCGCCTCCTCAATCCATTCCGCTGAGCTGAGGTCGAGCAACGATGGCTTCAGCGTCCGCTCGAATGATCGGCCGGTCGTGTAGTCGGCGAGCCTCACCCTCACCCGCCAGCTGCCTCGAGTGAGCTGCGCGCTCACGCTCCCGTGCACGAGATCGCCGGGCCGCACCGTCAGCGCCCTGCGCCCGATTGTCACGGACGCCTCTGGCACGAGCTCGTACCAGGCCGAGGTGATGACCGCGCCCGTCGCCGTGCAGTCGGTCTCGGTGCCGATCTGCTCGAGCGCCTGCGCGCTGGGGTTGTAGCCGCCGAGCCCGACCCAGCTTGAGGAGTAGGTCTGCTCCCCGGGGCTGCAGACCGCGGAGCTCACGCGCCAGGTGCCGCTCACGGCGGTGAAGGACACTTCGCGGCGGTGCAGCGCATACCCCGACCAGTTCGAGCTCGTCGTGCGGGTCGCGCGCGCGAGCGCCGGCGCTGCCGACAGCAGCGCGAGCGCCGCTGTCAGCGGCGCCAGCGGCGCAAGCGTGCGCGGGAGCGAGATCGCCATTGTCGTAGAGCGGTATCGGCCGGTGAAGCCGCGAACAGTAGCGCCACTGGGCGCCTGTCCCGGGCGAGGCGCAGCTGCTAGGCTAATGCTTGCTGGCAAGCAAGTAATTGAGGTCAGATGTCGCGCACCGAGCTCACCCGCCCGCTTACGGCGATCGATCCCGATACCGCCGCTCGGCTGCGCGCGGTCGCGGGGCGCATCCACCGGCGGCTGCGTCCGACGGCAACCGGCGCCGCCGAGCGCCTGACGCCGACGCGAGCGGCCGTGCTCGTGCGAATCGTGCGCGAGGGCCCGCTGCGGTTGTCCGAGCTGGCCAGCCGCGAGGGGATCAATCCGACGATGCTCTCGCGCACGATCCAGGCGCTGCGCGAGGCGGGCCTCGTCGAGCGCAGCTGCGATGAGGGGGACCGACGCTCGGCCTGGGTTGGGCCGACCGCGCGCGCTCGGCGGGTTGTCGAACGCATGCGGCATGAGCGCACCGACGCGGTCAAGGTCGCGCTCGCGTCGCTGAGCGAGCAGGAGCGGCGCGCGATCGAGCGGGCGCTACCGGCGCTTGAGGCGTTCGCCGAGCATCTACGAGAGCCGTGGTCGTGAGGCGCCTGCGGGCAGCGCTCGGGGCGACCTTTGCGGCGCTTGGGGTGCGCAACTACCGCCGCTACTACGCAGGCCAGGCGATCTCGCTGATCGGCACCTGGATGCAGGTGACCGCCCAGTCGTGGCTTGTGCTTACCCTCACGCGCTCGAGCACGGACCTTGGGCTGGTGGTGGCGGCGCAGACCCTGCCGGTGCTGGTCCTCGGGCCCTACGGCGGCGTCGTCGCCGATCGGGTCGACAAGCGCGCACTGATGGTGGCGCTGCAGAGCGCGATGGGCGTGCAGGCGCTGGTGCTGGGGTTGCTGACCGTCACCGGCGCCGTACGCGTCTGGGAGGTCGCCGCGCTCGCCGCCGCGCTCGGCGTCAACAACGCGTTTGAGAACCCCGCGCGCCAGTCGTTCATGCTCGAGCTGGTCGGTCCCGATCACCTGCGCAATGCGGTCACGCTCAACTCGGTGCTGGTCAACCTGGCGCGCACGGTCGGGCCGGCCATCGCCGGCGTGCTGATCGCCACCGTCGGCGATGGAGTCTGCTTCCTCGCCAACGCCGCGAGCTTCCTCGCCGTGGTGTTCTCGCTGGTGACGCTCGACCGACAGCTGCTCAATCCGACGCCGCCGCTGCCACGCCAACGCGGCCAGCTGCGGCAGGGCCTTGCCTACGTGCGCGCCGTTCCGGAGCTGTTCGTGCCGCTTCTGATGATGGGCGCAGTTGGCTGTCTGACCTACGAGTTCCAGGTCACCCTGCCGGTGATGGCGCGCGGCGCGCTCCATGCGGGCGCCACCGGCTACGGCCTGATGACCGCGGCGATGGGCGTCGGCGCGGTGCTCGGCGGGCTCGTGGTCGCTGCTCGAGGCCGCACCGGGTTGTCGGCGTTGGTCGGCTTCTCGGCCGCGTTTGCGTGCGCGGTGGCGCTGGCCGCGTCCGCCCCCGACCTGGGTGCCGAGCTGGGCGCGCTGGCGCTGGTCGGCGCCGCCTCGATCGCGTTCATGTCGTCGGGCAACTCGACCCTGCAGCTGACGGCCGAGCCGGAGATGCGCGGACGCGTGATGTCGCTGTGGTTCGTCGCCTTCCAGGGCTCGACGCCGATCGGAGGCCCCGCGGTCGGCGCGCTGATGGCAATCGCCGGCGCTCGCGCAGGACTTGGCCTGGGGGCGCTGACATGTGCGCTCGCTGCGCTGGGCGGATTCCTTGCGCTGCGCCGGCTGCGGGGCAGCCGCCTCAAGGCGGACCATGCGGCGGTCCGCGTCTGAGCGGATCACGCTGGCCGCCATCGCCGGGCTCGCCGGGGGAGCCGCGCGTGACGCTTGCCCGGCGGCGGGCGCTGTCGGCCGGCGCGGTGCTCGCCCGGCGCGGACGGCGGCTCAGCCCCGCGGCGGTTGTCGCGTCAGGGAGCCGATGACTCCCAGCGCGAGCACCGCGATGATCGCCGCTGCCACCACGCCGAGCGGCGTCACCCCGTAGCGGCCGAACTCGGCCGCGGTCAAGACGGCGAGCAGGGCGATGAACGCGCCCGCCAGGATCCCCACAACCGTTCGCATCTCGTCGACCGCCATCCCGCCCGGGCGCTACGCGCGCACGGCGGCGCCAGCGATCGGCGCTGGCGCCGCCACGCCGGCAGCTGCCTCGGACGCCCGCGAAGGCGCCGCCGGCCCGGAGCGGGACGGCGGCTGCGCGATGTGCTGGTCAGCGTGGTAGCTCGAGCGGACCAGCGGGCCAGCCGCGACATGTTCGAAGCCGAGCGCGTAGGCGGCGCGCTCGACGGCGGCGAACTCGTCCGGATGCCAGTAGCGCACGACCGGCAGATGGCGCTCGGTGGGGCGCAGGTACTGCCCGACTGTGAGCACTTGCACGCCGCTTGCGCGCAGCTGGCCGAGCGCGTCAAGCAGCTCCTCGAAGGTCTCGCCGAGCCCGACCATCAACCCTGACTTGGTGATCACCTCTCCGCCGCCCAGCGCCTTGGCGTTGCGCAGCACCCGCAGCGAGCGCTGCCAGCGCGACCCGCGCCGCGCGAGCGGGTACAGCCGCGGTACGACCTCGACGTTGTGGTTGAAGACGTCCGGGCGCTCCGCGATCACCTTCGCCAGCGGCATCTCCTCGCCACGGAAGTCGGGCGTCAGCACCTCGACCCTGCAGCCAGGCGCTTGGCGGCGGATCTGGCGGATCACCTGAACGAAGGCCGAGGCGCCGTAGTCGGGGAGATCATCGCGGTCGACGCTTGTGATCACCGCGTGGCGCAGCCCCATGCGCGCGACGCTGCGCGCCACCCGCACCGGCTCGAGCGGGTCGTTCCAGGTCGGCGTGCCGGTCTTCACGTTGCAGAAGCCGCAGCGACGCGTGCAGGTGTCGCCAAGGATCATGAATGTGGCGGTCCCGCGCTGCCAGCACTCACCGATGTTTGGGCATGCCGCCTCCTGGCAGACGGTGTGCAGGCGCTCGGAGTCGATCAGCGCATGCAGCTCTCGGTAGCGGCGCCCGCCCGGGGCCGGTACCTTGAACCACGGCGGCTTGCGCGCCCGGAAAGGCTCGACCCGCCCGCCGAGGAGCGCGGTCACATCGGCGACGCCGCCGGGGTTGGCGCGCGACCGGGTGGCATGTTGACTGGCTGTTCGGGCCACTGAAGCCAAGGCTACTAGCCTGTGATGCCCAGCCCGGGGCGTGCGGGCCGGCTGGGATGGCAGGCGCTCGCCGGAGCCCATGAGCTTGCTGAACGCGAGCGTCGGTCAGGCGGAGGCGCCGGCCAGCGCAGGCTCCCGCGCGGCTGCCGCCTGTTCGAGTCGCGCGCGGCTAATCAGCCGTTGCCGGCGCCCGAGCGCCTCTGCCACGTGGTAGGCGGCGCGCTTGCGGAAGCAGCGCAGCCGGGGTCCGGCTGGCTGCCCGGGGCCGCTGCTCGCCCCCACGCGCTGAGCGTCGGAAGGCAAGCCGGCGAGCTCCACCGCAAGCGAGGTCATCCGCACCCCCTGCAGGCCGCAGGGAACGATCCACGAGAACGGCTCGAGGTCGTTGTCGACGTTGACGGCGAAGCCGTGCGTGGTGACGCCGCGCGCGACATGGATGCCGATCGAGGCGATCTTGCGCTCCCCGACCCACACGCCGGTGTAGTCTGGCCCCTCGTCGCTGCGCGCACGTGCGTCGACTCCCTCTTCCGCCAGCGCGGCGATGAGCGCCCGCTCGAGCGTGCGCACGTAGCCGACGACATCCTCCACCCGAACGATCGGGTAGCCGACCAGTTGCCCGGGGCCGTGGTAGGTGACCTTCCCGCCGCGATCGGTGTCGCATACCTCGATCCCGCGTGCGCGATACCACTCCTCGCCCATCGGCAGCTCACCTGGACCGCTTCGCCGCCCGCGGGTGTAGACAGGCGGGTGCTCAAGCAACAGCATCGCGTCCGGCACCCGCCCCGCCTGGCGCGCAGCGCAGATGCGCTGCTGCAGCTCGAGCGCCTCCCGGTAGCCCACGAGCCCGAGATGGCACACCCAGAGCTCATCGCGCACGCTCGCCATGAGCCGATCCTAGCGCCAGCCCCACGGGGCGGCTCACCCGGCCAAGGCGAATCGACCGCCAGGGTACCCGCGGGCGCTTGGCTCTGGGGTCAAGCGCGAAGGCGATCCGACCTGCTCGTCACGGCCGATGACCTCATTGGCCCCGCTAGCGCCGCCGTCTGACCGGGAGGTCTGCGCACGCCGCTCCGCTGGGGATCGACTCCAGGTCGGCCATCGGGGCCTGGTAGTCTTGGTCGAAGCCCTTGCGCGTCAGACGACTCAAGAGCGCCATGGCGGAGACCGTCATTGGCTCACTTCGTCTGCTCGAGATCCTGCCGGCCAGCTGCTCTCAATGGTCGCGGCGGTAGAAGTGGTGTGGGCGTGATGCCACAGCTCGCGGGCGTTTGGGTGCAGGCGCACGCGGCTGGCTGCACGGGCGTGCTTGATCGCGCTGTCGAGTAGGCGGATCAGTCCCGTGCCGGCCAGCGGGTCACGCGCGCCGTCTTCGGGGACCAGGCGGGTGCGATGGCAGGCGATGATCACCAGCCTGTTCACGAGGCCGTTTGCGAGCTCGATTGCGGTGAGTGCTCCAGCTCGGCTTGGGTGATGTGACCGATCAGCGAGATGTGTGCCGCGTTGGCGCGCGCTGCGGCGGTGCGGGTCAGCAGCTGCAACGGCCGCCCGTTCCAGGCTGAGCGGAGCGTCGGCAGAGGGTCGAGATCTCGCGGCAGGCGGACTTCAAGAGGGAGACGAACTCCGGCTCGAGCGACAGCAACCCGCGGTCGGTGATGCGGGGGTCTTGGCCGGCCGGATCGCGGACGGCCCACACCAAGCCCTCGCCGCGGCTCACACTGGTGAGGATCCGCTCGGCGATCGGGGGTCCGCCTGGCAGATCAATCGGCGGGCGTGATCCCAGGAGGTGCCCTTCCGCGCGCGAGAGCTCTCACCGACGAGCAGCAGAAACTCGTGCGGGCGGTGGCGGGCAGCATCGATCTCGAAGTACGCGTCACGGCCGACGCTGCGGCCGAAGCAGAACAGCAGCTGGGCGAGGTCCGCGACCGGGTCGGCCCAGGTTTCGGGCCCGAGCGCTGTGACGCAGTCTGGCGTCCAACTGACGAATGTTCGCGCCGATGCTTCGGCCGGTACGGGCACCGGAGCGCGTGGCACTGGTTTGCCGCCTCGACGAGCACAATGCCGCCCCCCGAGGGTGGCGAAGGCAACCATTCGCAGACGACGTAGCGCCCAACCAGGTCTGCCGATAATGTATAGTATCGCGCTGCTTACCAGCGCCGTTTGAGAGGAGGACTCCAGATGACCGCAAACGCTCGACTAGAACTCAAGCGCTAAGCCGAGTGCCTCCACCGTGCCGATCTATCGCTATTTCCTAGGCGCTGAATGGTTGGAGACCGACGACGTCTTCGCCGACCACGATCCCTACACGGGCATCCCGGCGTTCAGGGCGGCGGTGTTCCTGCGGGCAGTGGAGATCGTGGAGCGACGAAGCTCGGAGACTGCCGATATCCTCGCGCGTGAGACCAGCAGCGAGGGTTTTCGCCACGTTTCAGCAGGGCATCGTCGCTCAGGCGCGCCGGCAGGCGGCGAGCTCGGTATATCCTCCGCAAGGAGAGGTTCTCCGCTCGGATATTCGGGGAACGTATCTGACGGCGGTTCGCCGGCCGCTCGGCGTGGTCGCGAGCTTTGCGACTTGGAGGGGAGCGAACGTGCTCGGTTGGCAGGCGCTCCTCCTGCCGATCGTCGCGGGCAACACCGTAGTACTCAAACCGTCGAACCTAGGGCCGGTGTGAGCCGGGCTGAACATGGCCGATATCCCCGGTAAAGCCGGCTTTCCGCCAGGGGTTGTCACCGTAGTTCCCTACGCACCTGGCGTCGCGCCGCCGATCGTCGATGAAGTTTTCGCGAACTTGTTGGCACGGTGCATCAAGTTTATAGGCACCGTAAGGACGCCCCGGATTCTCGCGGAGCAGGCCGGTCGAGCGCTCAAGCGCAGAGTGATGGAGCTCGGGGGCTACGATCCGCTTGAGCCGGACTGGTCAGGGCTTGGCCGGTCGACATGCCGTGCGTCAGGGCGGCGTAGCCAGGCGCAGCCCTACTCACCACCAACTTACCGGTGTTTCGGCGACTGGACTGGCGCGAGGGTGTTCCGGGGCGGCAGCACTTCTGCGAGGCGGACGGTTGTCGTGCGGACGAACAGTTCTTCACCACAGAGGAGGGAGCATGCGCGCGTACTTTATCGGTAGCGTCAATGCCAAGAGCGCGGAGGAGGTGATCAGCGCTATCGCCGAGCGTGCAGGAGACGTCACACAGTACATCCCGGACGGCGAGACGGGGGATCGCAAGGACTGGTTTGAATGGCAGGTGCAGGTTCTGGCGCGCGCGCCGCAGCTGGAGGGAATTGGCGAGCAGACCCTGCTTCAGGACTACGTTACCTTCGCACGGTTCAGGATGCGCGATGGTGTGACGGCCGATGATCTCCAGCTTGGCCCGCTCGGATACGCAGATGCTGCCACCGCGTCATACCAGATCTTTCGGCGCCTGAAAGGCGAGGGAAGAATAAGGTCACAGGTGCGATTCCTCGTGAGCTTGCCGACCGCGGTAGCCGTGACGTTCGGCTATCTGGAAGAGGGGCAGACCGCGTTCGAGAAGGGGTACGAGCGACACTTGCTCGCAGAGATTGGTGCCATGACGAAGAACATTCCCGTGAGCGAGTTAGCGATCCAATGGGACGTCGCGGTCGAGATGGGGATGCTGGAGGGAGTGTTTCCAACGTACATCGGCGGGGATCTGCTCTCCGAAGTATGCGAGCGGCTCGGTCGTCTAGGCGATGCCGTTCCGCCGGATGTTGCGCTTGGCTATCACCTCTGCTACGGCAACCGTGGAAACGAGCATTTTCGGGAGCCTGACGATACGGGTACGCTCGTCCAGGTCGCCAATGGGCTGACCGCGCGCTGTCACCGAAGCATCGAATGGATCCATATGCCGGTTCCGATTGAGCGCGACGATGACGCATACTTCGAGCCATTGCGGGGACTTGCGCTGCAAAGCTCGACTGAGCTCGTGCTCGGGCTGCTCCACAAGGAGGACGGGCTTGCAGGAGCCGCCCGGCGCATGGCCGCGGCCCGAAGGGCGGTAGGCGACTTTGCGGTGGCGGCGGAGTGCGGCCTCGGGCGCGAGCCAGCCGACGCGATCGACGGGCTGCTCGACCTCCACGCCGAGGCTTGCCGCGAGCTGGGGCTGGGCTGACGGTCAGGGGAGCGTAATGGACGAGGTCATTATCTCCGCGGCGATCACGGGAGGCATGACGGTTCCGACGCAGAGCGATGCGATACCCGTCACTCCGGGTGAGATCGTCCAGTCGGCCGTTGAGGCCTACGACGCGGGGGCGGCGATTGTGCATATCCACGTGCGCGACCCAGATACCGGCCGGCCAAGCAGCGATCTTGGTCTGTTCTGCGAGATCGTGCAGGGGATCGAGGCTCGCTGTCCCGTTATCGTTCAGCTCACGACCGGCGGGGGGCTGGGCATGACGATCGATGAGCGCGTGGCGGTGCTGACGGAATTCGAGCCGGAGATGGCGACGTTCAACACCGGGTCGATGAATTTCGGCCTGTTCCCGATCGCTGAGAGGGAGCGGCCCTGGCGTGCGTGGGAACGACAGTATCTCGAGGACACTCGGGACTACGTCTTTCGGAATACGTTTGCCGATATGGAGCGCATCTGCCAGATGATGCGTCATAGCAACGTGAAACCGGAGCTCGAGGCGTATGACGTAGGCCACCTCTACAACATCGCGTATTTGATGCGCCGCAGCCTGTTGGACTCGCCGATCCACGTTCAGTTTGTTCTCGGTGTGCTGGGCGGCAACCAGGCTGAGATGGAGCAGGCGCTGCACATGCTGCGGACTGCTCGCTCCCTGTTCGGGGAAACCTTCACTTGGTCAGCCGCTGGAATCGGCTATCCGGCTGAATATCATCTGGCTGCGTTTGCGCTGACACAGGGCGGTCATGTGCGGGTAGGTCTCGAGGACAACCTTTGGCTCTCGCGCGATCAGCGGGCCCGGACAAATGCCGAGTTGGTTGAGAAGGTTGTGGCACTCGCAAAGCTGCTCGACCGAGATCCGGCGACTCCCGATCAGGCGCGGGAACGTCTCGGCCTCAAAGGCAAGAGGAAGGCGTCGGGGGACCAGTCTCGGCGTTAGGCGAGCAAACGCTCCGGTGGAGCGCAGGTAGCAGTTGAAGTCGATGTAGAGAGGAGGAGCAGAGTTGACAGACGAAGTGAGAGATGACGAATATCCAGTCGTTGTCGTGGGCGGAGGCCCTGTCGGAATGTGTACAGCGCTCGAACTCGCCCGCAATGGCGTACGCTCGCTTGTGCTCGAGCGCCGGCGGCGCGGCGAGAGGTGGCTGGCTCGGACGAACCTCACGAACATCCGCTCGATGGAGCATTTCCGCCGATGGGGCGTCGCGGACAGGCTCCGGGCAAACGATCCGGTGAGCGAGGACATACCTCGCAGCATCACCTGGGTAACTGCGCTGAACGGATATGTGGTGACTGACTTCGAGAGAGCCGTCGACTTTCCCGAGCCACTGCCATTCGCGTCCGAGCGACCGGAGTGGGCGCCGAATGCCGGCATCGAGAAGACCCTCCATGAGGCGGTGGCCGAGCACCCCCTGATTGACGTCGGGTTCGGGTGCGAGGTCGTTGGATTCGACCAGGATGGCGGGGAGGTGGTCGTCGCATATACGAGTGGAGGCGGTGAGCGTCACGTCAGTGCTCAGTACCTCGTGGCGGCCGATGGAAGCCGCAGTGGTATCCGTCGGCAGCTCGGCGTTCGGATGCAAGGACAAGCTGACCTCGTGCACGCGTGCATAGTGCTCATCCATGCTCCAGATCTGATGCGTGGGGCGACCGTCGGTCGGGCGTCTTTTTATTTCTTCATCAATGAGTATCGGGACTCTGCGATGCTCATCCAGCAGGACAACGTAGGGCACTACATGTTCGGGCTGATTCCCGCTTCAGAGGGCTTCGACCCAGAGGACTGGGAAGCGACTCGAACCCTTCTCTTTCGCAATGTCGGCTATGAGTTTCCCGTGACTAAGGTCTCTGGGGGGCTTGTGAGGATCCACTCACTCATGGCACCGCGGTTCGACCACGGGCGGATCCTGCTCGCGGGAGACGCCGCGCACCTGATCTCACCGATGGGAGGATTTGGAATGAACATCGGGGTTGGGGATGCCGCCGATGTCGGCTGGAAGCTGGCTGCCGTGATCAAGGGGTGGGGGGGAACTAGACTGCTTGAAAGCTACAGCCAGGAACGAGCAGCCGTCGAGCGATGGATTCAGGAGGAGTGCATAGACAACACCAACAGGTCGGCTCCCCAACTGGTTGAGGAGGGAATATCCGAGCCCGGACCGGCAGGGGAGGCGGTGCGCTCGCGTGTCGCCAAGCGGATCATCGAGGCCAAGACCAAAGAGTTCGCGAGCATCGGGGCCCAGCTCGGATATCGGTACGACGACTCACCCGTCATCGTCGATGACGGGAGCCCGCGACCGCCGCTCAGCATGGCGCACTACGAGCCCTGTGCTCGACCCGGGGCGCGCGCCCCGCATGTGTGGCTGCGGGATGGCGTCTCGCTGTTTGACCGCTTCGGTGCCGGTTTCACGCTTCTGAAGCTGGGCGACGTTGACACCGGGCGGTTCGAGAGTGCAGCGGCTGCGGTTGGAATGCCGCTCAAGCTCCTGCGTTTGGATCATCCTGGAGTGTCGGAATTATATGAGAAAAAACTGGTGTTGGTCCGGCCTGATCAGCACGTGGCCTGGCGTGGCGACGCTGTACCAGAGAACGTTGCGCGCATTATCGACATTGTGCGGGGTGCCTGAGGCGGGTGTTCCGCCGGGGTTGTCAGTACGACCGATGGCGCTCAAGTAATGCCGAAGGCCGCTGAAGAAAGGGCAGGCATCATGTTATTTCCAACCAACGCATCGACTAAAGCAGCTGAGGGAACGGCGACCGGGGACGGAATCCCGCATCCCGTCCTCCATCACGTGAACCTAAAGACGACGCGACTCGCTGAAATGATCGCGTGGTATGGCGTAGTCGTCGGAATGCGGGTGAACTTTCAGTCTGCAGAGATCGCTTTCTTGACGAACGACTCAGCCAACCACCGGCTGGCGCTGATCTCGGTTCCAGGGCTGGGGGACGACCCCGGGAAGGTTGCACATGCGGGCCTACATCACTCGGCGTTTGAGTTCCGAACGCTTGAGCAGTTGCTGACGCGATACCAGACGCTCAAGACGAGGCAGATCGTGCCCCACGCGTGCATCGACCATGGGCTGACGATGTCGTTCTACTACCTGGATCCCGATGGCAACAGCGTCGAGTTGCAGGCCGACAATTTCGGCGATTGGGCGGCGTCGACGGAATGGATGCGAACTGCGCAGGAGTTCATAGAGGATCCGATCGGCAAATTCGTCGATCCGGATGCCCTAGTTCGCGCCTTGGAGGAGGGCCTCGCGGCAGGCGAGATCCATAGGCGTGCTTATCGCGGCGAGTACGCCGCTGCAAATGAACCGGACCTTCGTCTTCCAACCCAGAGCCAGCGGTGAGGAGAGGATTCGGGGCCGGGCAGTGCGGGGCACGCGGCTTTCGGGCGCAGCGGACGGTAGGCCAATGAGGCGCGCGGAGCTAGTGATCAACGGGATTACTTACGCCTGCCTTGAGGCCGGAGATGGGCCTCTTGTACTGCTCGCGCATGGAACGTTTGGAGGCAAGGAACTCATGCGGCCGCAGCTCGAGTACCTTAGTCGGGGCTTCCGCTGCGTGGCGTTTGACTGGCCTGGCCATGGCGAGTCGGGATTCGACCCTGAAGGCTGGGGACCCTGGGACCTCGTCGAGGACGTTGTCGCCATGATCGAGAGCTTGGGCGAGGAAAGGGCCTTCCTTGCGGGTGTGTCGCAGGGGGGCGCGATCTTTTCGCGCGTGGCCCTCGCATACCCAGAGCGAGTGCTCGGGCTGGTGAATATGTGTGCGGGTCCGGGCCCGCCGCCGCCCACGGTAGTTGCGGATCTGGCGCAGGTGGCCCGCGTGCTCGCGGACGAGCCGGACGAGGCGGTGCGTCGCCGGGCGGCCCGTGCCTTCGCCGATACCTATTTCCACGCTCCAGGCTTCGCCGCACGTAACCCGTCGTTGGCCGCGGCCGAGATCGACGTGATGGTTGGTCATCCCCGCGATGCGCTGGCGTTAGTCGCTGCCCTCCCGCCGAGATACGACTCGATCACCGAGCGGCTCGGCGAGATTGCTACCCCGGTCCTTCTGATCTGGGGCGATCAGGATCGGCGAGCCACACTCGGCGCTGAACTCGCTGCGGCCATTCCCGATGCGCAGCTTCTGGTCATCGCGGGCGCGGGACATCACGTCAACGTCGATGCTCCGGCTCAAGTATCTGAGGCGATCGAGCATTTTTGTCAAGCGATCATCGGTCGGACATGATCGTCCGACTGTTCCGGCGGCGATTATGCATGATGCAAAATACTTGACATGGCCGGGCGCAGCGAGTAAATTGGACCACGGTCACCGCCTTGTGCGGATAGTCATCCATTGCGAAGCGCTCAACCGGCGCTTACGCTTCATCCGCTCGAACAGAGCGACCGAGAAGGAGAGAGATGTCCAGGCGAGTCATCCTGCGTGCGCTGGTGCCGGTCGTGTGCGTCGTGACGCTTGCGGCCTGCGCTAGTTCAGGCTCGAAGAGTTCAAGCTCCGGCCACCCGGGTGGCCTGAGCACGAACGCCGCCAACACCGCCGGTGGTGATACTGTCAACCTCGCGGCTGCGCGCGCGATGGTTGAGCGCTACACGGGCCATCCGAATCCCGGGTTCCCGGCCGATGCGCCCCTCTCCACGAAGCCATCGCCGAGGATAAGGGTCGCTCAGATGGTGTTCGAGACCCCGATCGGCGGTCTCTTCAGTAGGCTACTTGATGCCGCGGCGAAAACGGCAGGGGTTCAGATTCAGAGCGTCAAGGCCGGCAGCACGGCCTCCACAGTTCAGGCCGCTGCGCAGACGCTCGTCGCGCTGAAGCCGCGGGCCGTCCTGCTGCCGGCGAGCGATCCCCGGGTGTTTTCTCAGCAGCTCCAAACTATGCACCAGGATCACATCGCGGTCAGTTCGACGGGGATCATGAACCCGCGCGAGTTCCACATTGAGGGCTCAATCTTCGACCAGCGCCAGGCAATGCTGTTTGGCAAGCTCATGGCGGACTGGGTCATCACCAGCAAGGGCAAAGCTGCCAACATTGTCTTCTTTGGTACGCCGGAATTGAGCTTCAGCGCCTACGTGCAGTCGGCTTTTGGGGCCGAGCTTGCCAAGAACTGCCGGCCCTGCCAGGTTGATTATCAGCAGCTGACTGCCGCGGCCGCTGGCAGCACCGCGCCCGGGACGGTGGTCAGCTATCTACAGGCACATCCCCAAGTCAATACGGTCGTGTTCGCCTCGATCGAGGAGGATATTGGTCTCCCCTCCGCGCTCAAGGCCGCCGGCCTTCCCCACGTCGACATCATCGGGATCGGTGGCGATCCCGTCAGTCTGCAGTACCTCAAGACAAAACAGATCTCGGCGATGGTTGCCACCGATGTTCCGGTCCAGGCGTGGACGGTGATGGACATGGCACTGCGGCTGATCGAGGGACAGCCGCTCACGCCGATCGAGGCGTCCGGGCAGACACCCGCGCAGTTGCTGCTCCCGCAGAGCGTCACGTTCAACCCGGCAGACGGATGGGATGCCTATCCCGACTACGCGCAGCGATTCGCAAAGCTCTGGAGTCCAGCCTCCTGAACGAAGGAAACGCTAACGTCCCGCCGGAGCGTCCAGTTTGGCTGCTACCTCTGTTATCGGCCGTAATGCTACTACTTCGCATATCTAAAATCACCAAGCACTTTGGGGACCTGTGCGCTCTGCACGACGTTTCCTTCGAAGTGCGGTCGGGCGAGGTGGTCGCTTTGGTCGGCCAAAACGGCTCGGGGAAATCGACATTGGTGAAGATCTTGGCGGGTGTGCACCGCGCCGATGGCGGCACGATCGAGCTAGACGAGGGGATTGAGCGGGGAGATAAAGCGGAAGAGCCTCGAGCGTCTCGACGCGAGCTTCATTTCATCCACCAGGACCTCGGCTTGGTGCCATCGTTGAGCGCGATCGAGAACCTGGATCTTGGTCGTGCGTACGGCGCGAATGGACTTGTGCCGACTCGACGAAAGCATGAGGTGGTTTCAGCCAGGCGGCTGATCGCGACCTTTGGCACAAGTATCGATGTGACGCTTCCGATCGCGCGTCTGTCGGCAGCGGAAAGAACCATCGTGGCGATCGCGCGCGCTCTCGACGGATGGAGCAGGGATGACAACGTACTGGTACTCGACGAACCGACGGCTTCACTCCATGGCGACGAGGTCAGCCGGCTATTCGAAGCGGTCAGGCGCGTTGCTGCGCGAGGCGCTGGAGTTCTGTTCGTCTCGCATCGTCTTGACGAGGTCTTGTCGATCGCAGATCGGGTCGTGGTCCTGCGCGACGGGCGGGTAGTCGCCAACGTTGCAGTTACCGAGCTGGACCAGCCACGGCTAGTCGAGCTGATCGTGGGCCATGCATTGGCGCAGCAAGAAGACATCAAAGAGTGCCGGAGGGAACGAGTTGTGCTGCGTGCGCGCAAGGTTCGCGGGGGAACGGTCCGCGGAGCCGATATCGACGTTCATGCGGGGGAGATTGTCGGGGTCAGCGGGATCCTCGGGTCCGGTCGTGAGCACATCTGCGGTCTGCTGTTTGGAACCGTGGAGCGCGAGGAGGGGCGTGTGGTCGTCGATGGGGGCCCGCCGCTCGAACCCAACCAGCCGGTGCAGGCAATCCGCGCAGGCGTGGGGTATGTGCCGGCGAATCGGCATTCGGACGGCATGATCGCGAACATGAGCGTACGCGAGAATCTGACGCTTCCACAAGTTCGGCTGTTCCGTGGCGCCTTGTTTGGCGTGAAAGCGGGGAGGGAAAGAGCTGAAGCACGCCGCTGGGTATCGAGGCTTGACGTGCGGCCTCCCGACATCGAGCGAAGGTTGGCGCTCTTCAGCGGCGGGAACCAGCAGAAGGTCGTATTGGGAAAATGGCTGCGGACGGAGCCGCGCGTCTTGCTGCTCGACGAGCCAACACAGGGTGTCGATGTTGGTGCGAAGGTCGCGATTTACGACCTGATCGCCCAGGCCGCCGCCGACGGCGTCGGCGTGCTCGTCGCATCGTCGGACACCAAGGAGCTGGGACACGTCTGCCATCGAGTGCTGGTGTTCAGAGACGGCGTGATCGTCGCCGACGTTCCCGGCCCCAAGGCCACCGACGAGCGGTTGACGCGCGAGGGCCTAGGCATAGCTGAAAGCGCTGTGCGCGATCGCGTCGTGCAAAGGAGCCAACGGGAGTGATTGAACCAGTCAAGGTCCAGGGTTCGCCGGAGGGCGGCGCGCGAGACAGCTCGGCACGTCTCGTAATGGGGCCGCCAAATGCCGCGGACCGGGCACCGCATCAGCGATTGTGGACCCTAGTGGGGTTTCGGAACATCAGTGCCGTCTACATCTTCATTGTCTTGTTCGCTGTATTTGCCCTCTGGGTGCCGAACACATTCCTGGCAGGCTCCACCTGGAAGGCCCTGCTGGACAACGGAGCGGTCACCTCACTAGCCGCGGTCGGCCTCGTCATTCCGGTCGCCGCAGGCGCCTTCGACCTAGCGCTCGGGGCCGAGCTTGGGATGGGCGCGATCTTGATCGCCTGGCTAGTCGGCGAGCACGGAATTGCCCCCGTGATAGCGATTCCGGCGACGATCGCTGCGGCCGCCGCAATTGGCGGAGTCTCGGGGCTTCTCATCACCAGGGCGCGCATGGACTCGTTCATCGCGACGCTGGGCGTGAGCTCGGTGCTGTTTGCCGTGATTTCGTGGATCTCCAACGATACCGAGATCCTGGGGCTTAGCGCCTCGTTCCTGAGCATCGGCAACACAGAGATATTCGGCGTTGCTTTGCCAGTCTACATCATGCTTGCCGTTGGCCTACTGGTGTGGTATGTGCTAGAGCGGACGCCAGCTGGACGTCGGGTCTACGCCACCGGCGGGAACCCAAACGCGGCCCGCCTCGCTGGCGTCTCGACACGCCGCGTTATCGTGCTTTCGCTGACGGCGTGCGGCGCGATCGCGGGTCTCGCGGGGGCGCTTCTGAGCGCCCAGATCGGCGCCGGTGACCCGACGGTCGGGCCAGCTTACCTCCTACCAGCGTTCACAGCCGTGTTCCTCGGGTCGACCCAGTTTCGAGGTGGACGGTTCAACGTTTGGGGCTCAGTTGTCGCGGTGTACGTGCTGGATACCGGGGTCAAAGGTTTGCAACTCGGGGGCGCACCAACATGGCTTCCCGACCTGTTCAACGGTGTTGCGCTGCTACTTGCAGTAGGGCTCGCCAAGCGCGAAGCGCGGCGAGGTGGGCGCCCGGCGCTGTTGACGATGCTGAGACTACAGCGCTCCGAGCGCAGCAACGGGTGACCCGCAGGGAAGAAGCAGAGACGAGATGGCTGGCCCACGCCCTACCGACCTGCGCGGGGCGCTGAAGAGACCCCGTCCGAGCGATCTTCTGCGAACGTACTCAGGTAATGGCTCGCGTTGTTCGAGAGGTGCGCCTTCATCCGCGCCCTGGCACGTGCGGGATGGTGGGATTTGAGAGCCGCGAGGATCGCCTCGTGCTCGCGATGAGCGGCGTCGCGATATTGTGGATCTGGCCGCATCACCGCGTCGAAGCGGATGTATGCCTCGAACGCATCCCGCAGCGATTCGATGAGCTCGAGCAGCCGAGGGCGCCGTGCGGCGCCGTAGATGGTCCGATGAAACTGGCGGTTTAGCGTCTGGTAGTCAAGTTGTCGCTTGACCTTGCCCATCCGCGTGAGCAGGTCATCGAGCCGTCGCAACTCGTCATCGCTGATGTTCCGAGCGGCGATCTCCGCGGCGAGAGGTTCAAGCGCAATTCGGATCTCATAGTTTTCTCGCACGTCCTCGGGGCTGGGGCTGAAGACCACGACACCCCGCTGAGGGTCGTGACGCACCAGGCCCTCTCGCGCCAGGGCGGTGAACGCCTCGCGCACCGGTGTGGTGCTGACATTGAAGCGCTTAGCGAGTTCCACCTGGCGAAGACGCGTTCCCGCCGGCATCTCCCCAGACAGGATGAGGCGCCGCAGCTCAGCCGCCACGGCGGACGCTCGAGTGGTCCCGAAGCTGGTCGCCAAGCCGTTTTGTTCTGAGGCCATAGGTGTATTTTATATGGCGATCTGCGGTGCATCATGTATCGCGCCAATGCAGCTTCAGCTTCTGATGTGGCGAACGCGGCGGAGACCGATACGGATGAGCTCTACTGGGCCTTCCTTTGGAGATACCGCCCGCGCGATCAGTTGCGCAAGCAACTCACGGCCCGCCGGCGCTGCTCCTCCAGCAGCTCTACAGCGCCACCACGGGCGCGGCGCCGTCCGCCAGGTCCAGATGCAGCTGCACGATCGCTCCTCGGCAGACGATCATCCCGTTCGGACAGGACGGCACGCTCGAGCAGCGGCTCAAGCACTCGCCGGGCAGCAAGCAGATCATCCAGCGACGCGAGCACGCCCTCCCGTGCGACCGCGCCGCCGACTCCAGGTCAGCCCACGCCAACGGGATCAACGAGCGGCTGCCATCAGGCAGCACCAACAGCAGATGCAGCACGCCACGGCCACGCGAAGACCCCAGCAGCTCCAGCGACCGTCCCTGCAACGGGTGGCGCGCCCGCACCACCAGCACCTGCTCCGGCAAACCATCAGCCAGCGGATCTCCTCACGCGCTCCCCGCTGCTCAGGCCATTACGCACTCCCTGATCGACCTCCGCCTGACGCACCCGCCGACGCAACGTCTCCGGCGAGATCCCAAGATCACGGGCAACCTGAGCGATCGGACGGCCCGGCTCCAACACCAGCCGCACACCGCGCCGGACCAGCTCAACGGGGTACTTCTTCCGACGTCCCACAGCTCAGAGGTTCCCTTCCGGAGGATGAAATTCTCGTCCGCGAGGCCTCCGCGAAACCCAGGCAAGCTCACGTCCTGGACGCCGAGCGGAAGCGGTTCCTCGATCACCTCCTGCGCGGTGACGACCTTGGACGGCGATACGGTCTGCATGGTGTCCTCCTGTCTTCGTGTCGGGGCCCGAGCCGCGGCGAATGGACTTGAAATCGCCCTACACGCTTCAAAAGGGAGCGGACGAGGGCGGGAGGACCCCCACCTCAATTCCTACGCCGAATGGGACAACCCTCCGTGAATGCTCTCGCACCGAGCTGTCCGCAGCCCGAGTAGACTCGCAGCCGACGGCCTGAGTCGGACGGCACGATCACCCCTCGGCGTCGAAGCTCACGTTCGTGACCGATGCGTCCGACAGGCGCAGCAGTCGGTTGAATGCGGCGGTGACGCGCACGTCGCGCTCCTTCGCTGGGCCGTTGATTTCGAACAGCCAGCAGCCTGCCTTGACGGACGGCAGCGCGTCGCCCCAGCCCGCGCAAGTTGCGACCGATAAGTAGCGCAGCCGCTCCGCTCGCATCAAGCGCGCCACTCGGTTGCCGAAAGTCCCCGGTCACCCAACCAGTTGCGGGCGGTTCGCGCGCTTGACCCGGCCCGGTCCGCTCCCCTTGTAGCAAAGAGTCAAGTCCGGGCTGGCGCCCGGAGTTCCGGGCCGATTCACCTCCAAATGGAGAGGAGGCTCGGATATCAAGATCGACTTCGGGGAGCTCAGCCGAGCCTGCGGAGTTGCTTCAACGATAGCGCTGTTGGCCAGCCGCTGACTCGCACGCGTTGTCGGTCGGTGGCGTGAGGACGTGTACGAACTTGCCTTTCAGTTAGTTGCGGGCGCGGTCGGCAGAGGCAGGCCGGGAACCCGGTTGGCATAGATCTGGCCAGCGGTTTCCGGCGGGACATTGTCGTCCACATAGTGGCGCATCGTGTCCATCGAATGGAACGGATGATCAGTCGCAAAGACGAGTCGATCAACTCCATACGTCCGGATGGCCAAATCGAGCGCTGGCGGCGTTGCCTGGGCCGTGTCCGCATAGAACCGTGTCCTGAGGTAGTACTCGAGCGGCTCGGCGGCGAGGCTCCCGGCCTGCACACCGGCATGGGCGCTTATCCGGCCCGCGACATACGGCAGGACGCCCCCCAGGTGGGGATGCACAACGACGAGGTCGGGAACGGCATCGAGCACGCCGCCATCGATCAGCTCGAGCGCGGCCAGGGCAGTATGAAACGTCCACGCGAGGCACCACTCCGCACGGCGCGTGCGTGTCTGCGGCCGGGTGTTCGTGCGGAAGCCTGGGTGCAGGAAGAGCGGTACGCCAAGCTCGGCGATGCGCGCGTAGATCGGGACAGTGCTATCCGAGACGAGCGGACGCCCCTCGTTGGCCGCGATGAGGGACACGCCTCGCAGACCGAGTTCGCCGACTGCTCGCTCGAGAACATCAAGCGCGACGGTTGGCTCCTGCATCGGAAGCGCGGCCAAGCAGACCACCCGATCCGGGTGGGCACGCTGTGCAGCGGCATACTCCCGGTGGAGCGCGTCGAGCAGCTCGGCGGCCTCGTGTGCCGGTAGGTGCAGCACCTCGCCGAGGGTGGCCGGGCCGATGACCAGCATGTCGATCCCGGCCGCAGTCGCTTCCTCGAGATGCTCCTCGAGGTCCTTCGTCAGCAACTCCATCCTAGGCTGAATGTCCTCCTCGTCGATCAACAGTACGTAACCGCCGTCTGGATTGCGCTCCACCCGTGGGAAGTCCGAGCGCGACATGAGCGCCTCTACGTAGGCTCGCGGATACCAATGGGCTTGGTGATCGACGATTGTGCTACGGATACCCGCCTCGGTCCCCGGCGGGCGGATGCTCGCATCAGTGGCCATGGGTAACGCTCTCATTCCGTCGTAGGTTCGCCGATAGCTCTTCCCCCCAGGTGAGCCATCGACCCAGTGTTGGGAGACATAATGCGACTTGGGGGCCTGGCTTCATCCTGCGGCAATGGCACCGAAGGCCTGGGAGGGGGCCTCCAAGGGAGGCGGGGATTCGCGGTCGGTTCTGCGCCAGCATGCGAAACATTATGCACAGAACACAAGATCTGTGGTAGCGTGTCTGTATGCGAATCATGAATCACGACGGACGTACAACTCTGGTGGCGGCTGATGGTCGAGGGATCGATGCCCAGCGCGCGAGCCGCGGGCGGATTCCGAGTTGGCCGGCGGAGGCGCTTGATCGGTGGGAGGAGGTTCTCGAGTGGGCGCGTCGGGCTGAGGATGGGGAGGGGGATGTGGAAATCGTGGAGGCGAGGATCGGCCCCCCGTCTCCGGCGCCGCGTCAGATCTTCGGGGTCGGGTTGAACTATGCGTCGCATGCGAGCGAGGCAGGCTTGGCCGTGCCTGAGCATCCGATGATCTTTCCCAAGCTTCGGGCAGCGGTGGCCGGGCCTTTTGGGAACATTCGTGTATCGACCGAGACGGTGGATTGGGAGGTCGAGTTGGTGGTGGTGATGGGTCGGGAGGCGCGGCATGTGGGAGCGCAGGATGCGTGGGAGTACGTGGCTGGGCTGACGATCGGGCAGGACCTGTCGGATCGAACGATTCAGCTTCGGCCGCCGGATGTGCCCCAGTACAGTTTGGGAAAGTCGCTGCCGGGGTTTGGCCCGACCGGGCCTGTGCTGGTCACGGTTGATGAGTTCGACGATCCAAACGATCTCGAGCTGAGTTGTTCGGTCGACGGCGAGGTGGTGCAGCGTGGTCGGACGCGAGAGTTCATCTTCCCGATCCCGGAGATCATCGAGTATTTGTCAGGGATCACTGTGCTATACCCGGGTGATCTGATCATGACTGGGACTCCAGCCGGGATTGGCGCTACGCGCACTCCTCCTCGATTTCTCAAGGCTGGCCAGGTCCTCGAGAGTCGTATCACCGGGATCGGCATGATGCGACACACCTTTGTCGCCAGCCGCGAGAACGTTACTACCAATGCGTGACACGCCGTCCTGGGGCGCGCGGGGCGGCGCGGCGACCCGCTACTCACGCTGGAGACGATCGTTGACCTGATCGGCGGGACCAAGACCCACAGCGGACTCGAGGTTTACGTCTGACTGGATAGAGGCACCTACCCGGACGAGATCAAGGTTCCGACGCCAAGATCAGGGTCGCCAACCCTTCACGGCGACCAGTTCCGCCCAGTAAAAGTACGCGGCTTCACGACCCGGCGGACCGCTTGTGTGTCATCCCCGGCCTGGGCCTCCAACGAGCGGATCATCCTCACCGTCGCCCGGTTTTTCTCCGGCAGAGTACTGACGTGCGGTCGCCAAGCTATACGTTACCTGGGCAGGAGCTTCTCCTGGTTTCCAAAACCAGGAGTCTCCAGTCAAGCCAGGACGGTTCATCATTTTTCAACGCCAGCCGAGGTGGGGTGCTGCCGCGAGGCACAATGTGGATCGAGCGTAGCTGGATGCCGGTTCGAGCGCGGCGGCGGGGCGTGTGCTTGATTAGGTGGTGGTTGTGTCGCGTAGCCAGGTGTCGAGGACCATCATTGTTTTGGTGCCTGTTACTCGCCCGCTGCGGCGCAGCTGGTCGATGACGCGGGTGAGGTCGCGGACGTCGCGCACTCGGATCCAGACCAGTGCGTCTGGGTCGCCGGCGGTGGTGAATACCGCTTGGACTTCGGGGAGGTTTTGGGCGACACCGGCGATCTCGGCGACGCTGGTATGGCCGGCGACGCGCAGCTCGGTGAAGGCCTGAAGCGGCCACCCGAGCTTGGCGTGATCGACGCGGGCGCTGTAGCCGGTGATGACGCCGATCGCCTCGAGCCTGTCGATGCGCCGTTTGACTGCTGGTGTGGAGAGGTTGACCTGTTGGGCGATGTCGACGAGCGTGCGCCGGGCGTCGTCGATCAGCAGGGCCACGATGCGGCGGTCGATCATGTCGAGGTGCACGCAATAATCTTAAGCGCTTTTGGTATTTCAATCGGCTTCTTTGCGTTTGGGCTCCAGATCTGCGGTCCACGGATACGCGCCGACCGGGTGCTTGCTTTAACTACACGTGTGCCCCACGCTTCTGCTGTTGCGCGTGCGCCCGTGAGCAAAGAGGTGTCGCTTGAGACGCTTGAGTCGGTGCAGCGCCGCGTGCTGTGGTTGGCCACGTCGATGATCCACCACGCTAACCGTGTGCGCAAGACGCCGTCGGGCGTGAAGGTTGGCGGCCATCAGGCCTCCTGCGCATCGGTTGTCTCGATCATGACCGCGTTGTACTTTGAGCACATCCGTGCGCCTGACCGCGTCTCGGTCAAGCCCCACGCGGCGCCCGTGCTGCACGCCATCAACTACCTGCTCGGACGGCTAGATCGCCGCTATCTAACCGAGCTGCGCGCGCTTGGTGGCTTGCAGTCCTACCCGTCGCGCTCAAAGGACCCGGATCCGGTCGACTTCTCCACGGGGTCGGTGGGGATTGGGGCGACAGCGACGATCTGGTCGGCGTTGGCTCACCGGTACGTTGCCGGGCGCTTCGAGGTCCCGCGCGGTGGTCGCCAGATCGCGCTGGTCGGGGACGCTGAGCTTGATGAGGGCGCGGTCTGGGAGGCGCTGGTCGACCCGATGGTGCCGCGCTTGGGCGAGGTGCTGTGGATCGTCGATCTCAACCGCCAGTCGCTGGACCGCGTCGTCCCCGACATCGCTGCCGGGCGGATCGGGCGGATGTTTGAAGCCGCGGGCTGGCGGACGATCACCGTGAAGTATGGCCGGCGATTGCGTGAGCTGTTCGCAAGACCCGGCGGCGAGGCGTTGCGCGCGCGGATCGACAGGATGTCCAATGAGGAGTACCAACGGCTGCTGCGCGCCTCTGCGGAAGAATTGCGCGAGCGTCTCCCTGGGAGCGGTCGCGGGCGTCGCGAGTTGGCTCGCCTGGTCGCAGAGCTCGACGATGTGCAACTGCGCCAGGCGATCAGGGATCTCGGCGGTCATGATCTTGCCGACCTTCGGGATGCCTTCCGTGAGGCCGACGCCGACCACGCCCGCCCGGCGGTGGTCTTCGCCTACACGATCAAGGCCTGGGCGCTGCCGACCGAGGGCCATCCAGCAAACCACTCCGCGCTGTTGACCGAGGCGCAGTGGCGCGCGTTAGCCGCCGAGCTCGGCGCTGATGCCTCGCGCCCGTGGGAGCGCTTTGCTCCTGACAGTCCCGAGGCGGCGCTGTGCGAGCAGACGGCCCGCAGGCTTACGCTCGAGCCTCGGGCGGCCAAGGACCCTCCGGCGATCCCGCTTGAGCTCTCCAGCTCTCACATCGGCCAGGCCTCGACCCAGCAGGGCTTTGGGCGGCTGCTGGTGGAGCTCGACCGCGCCGCGCCTGTGGTGGGAGCCCACGTGGTGACTGTCTCGCCGGATGTCGCCTCCTCCACAAACCTCGGCGGATGGATTAACCGCTGCGGGGTCTGGCATCCCGGCGAGCGGATCGACTGGTTTGCTGATGACAGCGACACCCTCGTGCGCTGGCGCGAGTCCGAGCACGGACGTCACATCGAGCTAGGCATCGCCGAGGTCAACCTCGTCGGTTTGCTTGGCGAGCTGGGCGCCACATGGTCAAGGGACGGTCAGCCGCTGCTGCCGATCGGTACGATCTATGATCCGTTCGTCAACCGTGCGCTGGAGCCTTGGTCGTTTAGCATCTACGCGGGCGGACAGTTCATACTGGTCGGTACGCCCTCCGGTGTGACGCTTGCGCCGGAGGGTGGCGCGCACCAGTCGATCATCACCCCGTCGGTGGGGATCGAGCAACCGCGCTGCGTGGCCTGGGAGCCAGCGTTTCTCCAGGATTTGGAGTGGATCCTATTGTACGCGCTCTCAAGGCTCGGGCGTCCCGATGGCGAGTGCGCCTACCTGCGCCTCTCCACGCGCCCGCTGCCGCAGTCGCTGGCGGCCGTTCCGCCGCGGGGAGCCGACCGCGAGGCCCGCCGCCGCGCGGTGCTCGCTGGCGGCTATCGTCTCCAGTCCGCCCCCAGAGCGCCGCAGGTCACGCTCGTCGGCATGGGAGCGGTGATGGCGCAGGTATGCGAGGCAGCCGAGCAGCTGCGTGAGGCCGGGATAGCGCTCGATGTCGTCTGCCTGACCTCCGCCGATCTGGTGCACCGGGCGCTGCAGGCTCGCAGCGGACTGGGCGAAGGTGATGACCACGTGCTAGGCGAGCTTTTCCCGCCTGAGCGCGCGGCGCCGCTCGTCACGGTGCTGGACGGCCATCCGCACACACTATCGTTCCTATCGGCGGTCAACGCCACGCCCGTGGCTTCGCTGGGTGTCGTCGACTTCGGCCAGTCCGGCGACCTGGAGGACCTCTACCGCCACCACAGCATCGACGCTGAGACGATCATCGGCGCTGCGCTTGACCTGATCTGAGCAGAGGAGCCTTCGCGATGACCGACATTCTCATGCCCAGGCTCTCTGACTCGATGGAGTCTGGTGTACTGGTGCAATGGCTAATCCAGGATGGTGGCGAGGTGCATGCCGGCGATGAGCTGGTCGAGATCGAGACCGACAAGGCGACAATGACCTATGAGGCGCAGGCGTCCGGAACCCTTGAGATCTTCGCTCCAGCAGGTAGCACGGTCGCCGTCGGCGAGGTGATCGCCCGCCTGCGCACCACCCGTCAACAGGCCGAGCCGCGGCGTTCCTCGCCCACGCCGGATGGCCAGCAGCAGGTGGCCGCCGGCAGACCAGCAGACAACAACCCCGCCGGGGTGGCTGTGGCTGGAGCGCCGATGGCTGTCGCCGCAACGCCGCTCGCGCGGCGCCTGGCGCAAATCCACGGCGTGATGCTTGAGGGCATCACCGGCAGCGGACCACGTGGGCGCGTCACCAAGGCGGACGTACTGCGGGCCGCGGGCCTCGAGGTGGTGGCGGGCGAAGTTGCGGGGACGGCGGCAGCCGGGGCGGCGCTAGGGCTGGCTGGCGAGGCCGCAACACAGCGCGAGGATGGGGTCACCGCTACCGGCCGGGCGCGTGCAACGGAAGGCCGGCACGCACACAGGCAGCAGCTAACGCGCACCCAGCAGCTCATCGCGCAGCGCATGGCCCAAGCCAAAGCGACGATCCCCCACTTCCAGGTCCAAACTGAGGTGGAGATGGACGAGGCACTCGCGCTGCGCGCCCAGCTGCGTGAGTGCGCCGAGCGGGCGGGTGATGAGCGCTTGGCGCCATCGATCAACGATCTGATCGTCAGAGCCAGCGCGATCGCGCTGAGCCGCCATCCGCTTGTCAACGGCTCCTACCGTGACGGCGAACTGGTGGTGCACGAGAACGTCAACATCGGCATCGCTGTCGCCGCTGAGGGCATGCTGGTCGTGCCGACGATCTTCGACGCCGACCTCAAAAGCCTAGGGCAGATCGCGCTGGAATCCCGGCGGCTAGCCGAGCGCGTACGCAACAGCCAGATAACCCCGCCAGAACTGTCAGGTGCGACCTTCACGATCTCAAACCTCGGCATGTACGGCATGACGGCGATCACCCCCGTGATCAACCCACCGCAGGCCGCGATCCTTGGCGTCGGAGCGACCCGACCGGTCCTCACTCGCGACACCGGGGGGGAGATCCTGCAGCGCACGCTGCTGACGCTCACACTCAGCTGCGACCACCGCATCCTCTACGGAGCCGACGCCGCCCGCTTCCTAGCCGAGATCCGTGACTTGCTGCACCAACCACTGAGAATCCTGCTGTAGGCGGCAGCGGAGCACTGGCGCCTATGGTGCTGGTTCGCGATGCGGGTGAGCTCTCGAGTGCAATGGTTGCGCCCTGTGAGCCTGTAGATCCTGACGGCGCAGGTTAGTGCGGAGCGCTAGCGTTCGAGGTTACGGCCAGAATTTTCTGCACCTGATGGAGTTACTGCTCGCCAAGGGGAGTGCATGCTGACGCTCTTGGCGGAACAGCGAGATTATCTGTGAGACGAGGCGTTGCCGGTCGGGGTGAAGGAGTTGCCGGAGGAGCTGGCGGCGCTGGATGCGGTGCTGTCAGATCACGAGGTGCTGTCGCTGGTTGTGGAGCGATTCCGGCGGGAGGTGGTCGAGACAAGCGGGCGGTGTTGACCGACGGGCGGCCGACGATTGCGATGGAGACCTGTGGTATATCCGGATGATGGTGCTCAAGGCGCGCTACGGGTGGGGTTATCGGACGTTGGTGGCACGGGTGTCAGACTCGAGTCACTTGCGGCGATTCTGCTTGATCGGCCTGTCCAAGCGGGCGCGGCGAGACCGGGGAAAGTGCTGGAGCGCTCGGTCCGCGAGGCACGCCGACTGGCCGCGATCGCCAGGCGCAAGGCGCGGGGAGGTGGCGCTGCCGCGAAACGGAAGGCGGCTGCGAATCTCGAGGAATTGGCGGATCGCTGCGAGAAGGTCGCCCGACAGATCCGCCAGCGAGTCGCGGGCGAGCCGATCAAGCACCGGACCGTGTCGCGGCACGACCGGGACGCCAGGCCGATTCGTAAGGGCAAGCTCGGAAAGAAGACGGAATTTGGGTTCGTCTCACAGTTGGCGGAGATATATTGCCGGTCTCGACCGTCTGGGCAACCGGCTGAGGAGACGCTGCTACCGGCATGGTCGCCGAGCCCGACCGGCTCGGGATCAAGATCCGCGAGGTCGCCGCGGACGGCGGGTTCAAGCCCGGACCGACGGACACTGCGCTCGCGTACCTTCACTCAGAGACGGTGTGCATCGCTGGCCGCCAGGAAGCGGCCCCCAAGCGCACCACCCGCCGGCTGCGGCGCTACCGCCGCGGCGAGGAGGGCCGGATCAGCCACCTCAAACGCTGCCGCGGTCTGGGGCGCTCCCGCCTAAAAGGCGACCAGAGCCGTCGGATCTGGAATGAAGTGGGTGATCCTCGCCTACAACACCGACACGCTCGCCGTCCGGGAGCCATGAACACCACAGCTCGCTCCCTGGACAAGAGCAACCCCATCACACTTCCTTGGAACGGCCGCGCCCCGACAGGTGCGGCCGTTCTTGGTTTCAGCCGTTCAGTGACGTTTTCCGTGGCAAGTAAGCTAGAGGGGCACGGCCTCGAGCGCCCGCTTGACCGCAGCCAGGAACTGGGCGGCCTGGGCCCCATCGAGCGCACGGTGATCCCAGCTCAGGCCGAGGATCGTGATCGGCCGGATCGCAATCGCGTCGTTGCCCTGTGCGTCGGTGACCACCACGGGTCGTTTCACGGTCGCCTCGAAGTCGAGGATCCCCACCTGGGGCTGGTTGATGATCGGCGTGGCCATGATGGAGCCGTACTGGCCGGGGTTGGTGATCGTGAAGGTCCCGCCGCGGACCTCGTCCGGGGAGAGCTGGCCGGCGCGGGCCCGCGCCGCGAGATCGCGGATGCGGGCGGCAAGCCCCTCGATCGACAGCTCATGTGCGCCGTGGATGACGGGCACGATCAGCCCGCTCTCGCCGAGCGAGACGGCGATCCCGAGGTTCACCCCCTGATGGCGCGTGTAGCGCTCATCCTCGAGCCAGGCGTTCAGCTCAGGGTGCTCACGCAGAGCGTCGATCGTTGCCCGTGCGACAAACGCAAGCGCGGTCACGCCCAGGCGTCGGCGCGCCGTCTCGACCCGGCTCAGATCGACCTCGATCCAGGTCGTGCAGGTCGCTGCCGTCTGGAGGGAGCGCTTCATATGCTCGCCGATCTGCCGGCGCATCCGCGACAGGGTCCCCGGCAGGGCGACCGCCGGAGTGAGGGTGGGTGCGGACGGCGGCGCCGAGGGCGTCTGCGCCGATCCTGTCGCTGCTGGGGCTGCGGCGAGCGTCGGCTCAGGCCGGTAGGGGCTTTCGATGTGAAGCGGCGGCTCCGCGGGCTCCTGGGCACCGGCGCCGCCCTCCCCGATGAACCGGAGCACGTCCTGCTTGCGCACGCGCCCGCCGCGGCCAGTGCCCTGGACCTGGGCGAGGTCGACCCCGTGCTCCGCGGCGATCCGCTGGACGACGGGCGAGTAGCGGCCACGCGTGCGGCCGTTCTCGACGCGCTCACGGGGAGGCCGCTCCGGCGCCTGGGCGGTTGTCGGTGCCCCCCTGCCGTCGGCCGCCCGCTGGGATCCACTGCCCGCGGCCGCAGCGGCGCCCTCGGGCGCGCCACCGCCGTTGCCGGCGCCCATGTGGGCGGCGGTGCCTTCCTGCGGCCCGGCTTCGCCCCCACTTGTCGCGCCGGCGGCGGTCGCGATGCGTGCGAGCACTGTGCCGACGGGCACCGTCTGCTCGGGCTCGACCAGGATCTCGGCCAGTATCCCGGAGACCGGCGCGGGCACCTCGGTATCGATCTTGTCGGTTGAGATCTCGCAGATCGTCTGCTCGGCCTCAATGTGCTCGCCGACCTGTGCGCGCCAGGCGACGATCGTGCCCTCGGCTACCGAGACCCCCATCTGTGGCATCGTCACATCGACCAGCCCCGCCCCCGTACCACCGGCCAGCTGGCCCGCGCCGCTAGTACTCGAGGAGCTCACGGCAGGCCTCCCTGACACGCTCGACGCTTGGCAGCACCGCCTGCTCCAGCGGCGGCGAGAATGGGATTGGCACGTCCGGCGTGGCGACTCGCACGATCGGCCCGTCAAGATCCTCAAAGCCGCGCTCAGCGATCAACGCGGCGACCTGGGCCCCGGCGGCGCACGTCGCATTCGCCTCATCGACGATCACGACCTTCGAGCAGCGCGCGACCGAGTCGAGGATCGCCTCCTCATCGAGCGGCACCAACGAGCGCAGGTCGAGCACCTCGACCGAGGCGCCGTCGAGGTCGGCGGTCGCCTCGAGCGCCGTGTGCACCATCGCGCCGTAGGCGATCACCACGAGATCCGTACCCGCCCGCGCTACGCGCGCCTTCAACGGCGTCTCATAGATGCCATCCGGTACCTCGCCCCTGATCCGTCGGTAGAGGTGCTTGTGCTCCATGAAGCAGACCGGGTTTGGGTCGTGGATCGCGGTGTGCAGCAGCCCCTTGGCGTCCTCAGCGGTTGAGGGCGCCACGACCTTGATCCCGGGGGCATGCATGAACCACGCCTCCGGGTTCTGCGAGTGGAAGGGGCCGCCGGAGAACCCGCCCCCGGAGGGCAGGCGCACCGTGATCGGCACAGCCAGCCCCTGCCGGTAGTACATCTTGCCCGCGACGTTCACGAGCTGGTCAAAGCCGCACGAGATGAAGTCCGCGAACTGCATCTCGCAGACCGGCCGCATCCCAACGACGGCGGCGCCGACCGCAGTGCCGATGATCGCCGATTCCGCCAGTGGCGTGTCCATCACACGGTCGGGCCCAAACTCCTCGATGAAGCCATCGGTGACCTTGAACGCGCCACCGAAGGTGCCGATGTCCTCGCCCATCAGCAGCACGCGCTCGTCCGCTCGCAACTCGTCGCGCAACGCCGCCGAGATCGCCTGCAGGTAGGTGAGCGTTGCCATCAGAGCGCCCTCCCAACGGCGCCTGGCTCGGCGAATCCGCTCCAGGGAGCGCGACCGTCGCCTAGCGGCTCCGCCTCGCCCTCGCAGAAGACGCCCTCGGTTGCGCTCGCGGGATCGGGCATCGGCGCCCGCAGCGCCTCCTCGGCGGCCGCCTCGATCTCCGCCATGATCCCCTCGCGCAGCGACTCGACCGCCACTCCCAGCTCCCGCAGCCGCCGCTCCTGGCGCTCGATCGGGTCGCGCTTGCGCCACTCCTCGACCATCGCCTTGGGCACATACTTCATGTCGTCATGGGCGGCATGGCCGTGCATCCGCATCGTCACGGCCTCGATCAGCGTTGGTCCCTCGCCTGCCAGGGCCCGCTCGCGCGCCTGCCTGGTGGCCTCGAACACCGCCTCGACGTCGTTGCCGTCGACCGTCACACCGAGAAACCCGTACGCGGCCGCGCGCGCAACCGGATCGACTGCGAACTGCTTGTCGAGCGGCGTGGAGTAGGCGTACTGATTGTTCTCAAGCACGAAGATAACCGGTAGGCGCTGCACGCCCGCCCAGTTCATCGCCTCGTGGAAGTCGCCGCGGGATGTCGAGCCGTCGCCAAACCAGGTGAGCGCGCAGCGCTGCTCGCCGCGCAGCTTGAAGGCCATCGCCATCCCCGTGGCGACGAGCATCATGTCCGGGAGCATCGAGACCATCCCCACGCACCCCAGCCGCCAGTCGCCGAAGTGCACGTTGCCCTCGCGTCCGCGCGTGACGCCCGTCGCGCGCCCCATGTACTGGGCGAAGATCCGCGCCGGTGCGACCCCGCGGATCAGGTGCGCGGCGAGGTCGCGATGGAGGATGCAAAGGCGATCCTCGGGCGCCATCGCAAACGCGGCGCCGGCGGAGACCGCCTCCTGGCCGTAGCCGTCGTAGAAGGAGCCCGGGATCTTCCCCTGACGGTAGAGGCTCATCGCCTTTGCCTCGATCCCGCGCATCATCAGCATCGCGCGCAACAGCTCGATGCGGTCCTCGAGCGTCAGATGGGCGCTCGCGTCCGCTGCCCCAGCTACCGGTTCGGCCGTATCGGTGGCCATCTCTGCTCCCTTCGTCCTTTCGATGGTCCGGGGTCTCCGGCCAATCGTCACTACAGAGCACCGACCGGGATCTCCGGATCGGGCCCTCGAACGGGCACCACCAAGCTTACCCGCCGCCACGGCGAGCCGCCGTTGCGCGCGGACCTGGCCTCAAACTAGAAGCTACGGTACTGTAGCCAGACGATCCAGGCAACCCGAAGCAAACCGATCAGGAGCATGCAGCGATGAACCCAAGCGCGCGCCGCGTCGCCGTCCTCGGCGGCGTGCGGATCCCCTTCGCCCGCCAGGATGGGCCGTACGCGAGGGCATCGAATCAGGACATGTTGACGGCGACGCTCGACGGTCTGACCGAGCGGTTCTCCCTCGCCGGCGAGCGCCTCGGCGAAGTCGTGGCCGGGGCCGTGCTCAAGCACAGCCGCGACTTCAACCTCACCCGCGAATCGGTGCTCGGCACGCGCCTGGCCCCGGAGACGCCCGCCTACGACGTCCAGCAGGCGTGCGGGACAGGGCTTGAGGCGACGATCCTCCTGGCCAACAAGATCGCGCTTGGGCAGATAGAGAGCGGGATCGCCGGCGGCGTCGACACCACCTCAGACGTGCCGCTGGCGCTCAACGAGGAGCTGCGCGAGCTGCTGCTCGAGGCCAGACGCGCGCGCTCGAACGTCCAGCGGCTGGCGTTGCTCGCCAAGCTGCGCCCGCAGCAGATTATCCCCGAGGTCCCCCGCAACGCCGAGCCCCGCACGGGCATGTCGATGGGCGAGCATTGTGCGGTGATGGCCCGCGAGTGGGGGATCACGCGCGAGGAGCAGGACGAGCTTGCGCTGCGCAGTCATCAGCGGCTCGCCGCGGCCTACGAGCGGGGCTTCGAGAAGGACCTCGTGATGCCCTACCTCGGCCTCGAGCGCGATCAGAACCTGCGGCCCGACACAAGCCTTGAGAAGCTCGCGAGGCTACGTCCCGCCTTCGGTGGTCCCGAGGGGACGATGACCGCGGGCAACTCGACCCCCCTCTCCGACGGTGCCTCCGCGGTGCTGCTCGCGAGCGAGCGGTGGGCCGCCGAGCGAAAGCTGCCGGTGCAGGCCTTCTTCGTCGACGCCGAGACCGCCGCGGTCGATCACGTGCACAAGCGGGAGGGGCTCCTGATGGCTCCCGCCTACGCCGTTCCGCGGTTGCTTGACCGCAACGGCCTGACGCTCCAGGACTTCGACTACTACGAGATCCACGAGGCGTTCGCCGCACAGGTCCTGTGCACGCTGAGGGCCTGGGCGGATCCGGTCTTCTGCCGGGAGCGACTCGGGCGCGAGGAGCCGCTCGGCGAGATCGAGCGCGAGAAGCTGAACGTCGCGGGCGGCTCACTTGCCGCCGGCCATCCGTTCGGCGCGACCGGGGGGCGGATCGTCGCCAACCTCGCCAAGCTGCTGTCAGAGCGGGGGTCGGGCCGGGGTCTGATCTCGATCTGCGCGGCCGGCGGGCTGGGGGTGAGCGCGATCATGGAGGCCGCCTGAGCTATGTCAGATCGCTACGCCCAGTTGATCAACACGCCGCTCGGACAGCTGATCTCCAAGCAGGTGGGGCTGCCACGGCCGGTGCCGCTCGAGCGCCACCGGCCAGGCCAGCCGGTGATCTCCGGACCGGTGCTGCTCGGCGCGGCCGAGGGCTCGCGGCTGACTCCCGCGGTTGCTGAGATCCTCGCCCAAGTCGGCGCCGAGGTGCATACGGAGCTGCGCGAGGAGGTGCGCGCGGCTGCGGCCGGAGCCGGGCTCCAGGCGCGGGTCTTCAACCCTGAGACGACAGCTCCCGGGCAGAGCTTCAAGGCGCTCGTGTTCGACGCCAGCGGCATCCGCGCGAGCGATCAGCTCACACAGCTGTTCGCGTTCATGCAGCCCACGATCCGGCGCGTGAGTGCATGCGGGCGGGTGATCGTGCTCGGCACGCCCCCCGAGCGCGCGCGGGAGCCGGCCGAAGCCGTCGCCCAGCGGGCGCTGGAGGGCTTCGTGCGCTCCGTCGCCAAGGAGGTGCGTCGCGGCGCAACCGCCCAGCTCATCTACGTCGCCCCGCGGGTCGAGGCGCAGGTCGCCTCGACCCTGCGCTTCCTCCTCTCGCCCAAGTCGGCCTACGTCTCCGGCCAGGTCGTGCGGGTTGGTGCGCCGGTCAAAGGCGGCCTCACCAGGGCCCAGCTTGCGAAGCTCGACTGGGAGCGGCCGCTTGAGGGAAGGATCGCGCTCGTCACGGGCGCCGCGCGGGGGATCGGTGCGGCGATCGCCGAGGTGCTCGCCCGCGACGGCGCTCACGTCGTCTGTCTCGATCTGCCCGCGGCGGCCGACGAGCTGGAAGCGGTGGCGCGCGGGCTCGGTGGCTCCGCGCTCATCTGCGACATCACCGACCGGCGCTCGCCCGAGCTGATCGCGACGCGTCTGCTCGAGGCGCACCAGGGTGTCGACATCGTCGTGCACAACGCGGGGATCACGCGCGACAAGACGCTTGCGCGGATGACCGAGGAGATGTGGCGCGCGGTGCTCGAGGTCAACCTCGGCGCGCAGCAGCCGATCGACGATCACCTGCTCGAGCGGGGGGCGATGCATGAGAACGGGCGGATCGTCTGCGTCTCCTCGATCAGCGGCATCGCTGGCAACGCCGGCCAGACGAACTACGCCACCTCAAAAGCCGGCGTGATCGGCCGAGTGCACGCCTACGCGCCCGAGCTCGCTGGCCGCGGCGTGACGATCAACGCGGTCGCGCCGGGCTTCATCGAGACAGAGATGACCAGGGCGATGCCGATCGCCCTGCGCGAGGCCGGCCGGCGGATGAACAGCCTCGCCCAGGGTGGGTTGCCGATCGATGTCGCGGAGACCGTCGCCTGGCTGGCGAGCCCGGCCTCGGCGGGGATCAGCGGTACCGTCGTGCGTGTCTGCGGCCAGAGCATGCTGGGAGCCTAGGTGTCGCGCGGGCGCTCGAGCTCCACCGGGGAGGAGGCGCGCCGGCTGCGGTCGACTCCGAACATGGCGCTGCTGCTCATGCGCGTGGGCGCAAGCGCGCTGCCCGGCGCCTCGAGGCTGCCTCTGGGTGGCCCCGCGCGGGGCGGATCCGCGCTGGCGGGGGGCCTCGTGCTCGAGGAGGTCGCTCCCCGCCGCGAGCGCCTCACGGCCTACGCGCGCGTATGCGGCTTTCGCCTCGGCGACCGGCTGCCCGCGACCTACCCGCACGTGCTGGCCTTTCCGCTCCAGCTTGCGCTGATGAGCGACCCGAGCTTCCCGTTCTCGCCGCTTGGGCTCGTGCACATCCACAACCGCATCACCCAGCACCGACCGCTGGCGGCCTCCGAGCGCCTAGCGCTGCGCGTGCGCTGCTCCGGGCTTGCCCCCCACCCACGCGGCACGCAGTTCGCGCTGCTGACAGAGGCGCGTGTAGCCGGCGAGCTCGTGTGGGAGGAGGTCTCGACCCACCTGCGCCGGGGCCGCGGGGGGGAGGGCGGAGCGGCTCCGGCCGTGCCCTCGAGCGCGGCGCTGCCGATGGTCGCCTGCTGGCGGCTACCCGGAGAGCTCGGTCGGCGCTATGCGGCCGTCTCGGGCGATTGGAACCCAATCCACCTGCACCCGCTGAGCGCGCGCCCGTTCGGCTTTCCCCGTGCGATTGCGCATGGGATGTGGACGAAGGCGCGCTGTCTGGCCGCGCTCGAGGGACGCCTGCCGGACGCCTTCACGATCGAGGTCGCCTTCCGCCGCCCGCTGGCGCTGCCCGCCACGGTCCACTTCGCCGAGGCGCTGGGCGACGGCGCCGTGAGCTTCGGCGTGCGTGACGCGCGCGTCGGCACCGTGCACCTTGACGGCACGATCACCCCCGGTCGCAGCTAGGAGATCGCCTCCGCCAGCTCGCTCATCCCGAGGTGCGCCCCCTCCCCCCGGGCCGCCCGCGCGCGCCGCTCCGCGATGGTCAGGATCGCGCATGGTGCGATCGCCACCGCAGCCAATCCCAGCGCCCACCAGAACGCGATGCCGTAGGCGGAGGCGGCGGAGGCGAGCGTCTGCGCGCCGCGCAGCTCGCGCTGCAGCACCACGGCCAGCACGGCGGTGCCGATCGAGCCGCCAACCCGCTGCAACACATTCAGCTGGGGCGTGGCGTCGGAGAGCTCCTCGCGCGCGAGCGCCGCGAACGCCGCGGTCATCGCCGGCACCATCGCGAGGCCGATCCCCATCCCGCGCCCGAACATCGCAAGGCACAGAGAGAGGAGCGGCGTGTGCGCGCCGATGAAACCGAACGGGATCGTCATCGCTGCTGTCAGCAGCACCCCCGCCAGGGCCAACGGTCCACCGCCAAGGCGGTCGGTCAGCCTGCCCGCAAGCGGCATCATCAGCGCCGCGCCCAACCCCTGGGGCGCGGTCAGCAGGCCGGTGTCGATCACGCTCTCATGGCGGATCTCCTGCCAGTAGAGCGGCAGCAGAATCATCGCCCCGAAGAGGGCCGCGCCGAGGCAGAACATCGCCACCTGCGCGGCCGCGAAGGTCGAGCGCCGGTAGAGCCGAAGCTCGAGCAGCGGCCGCCGCGCGCGCAGCGCGTGCAGCGCGAACGCCGCGATCAGCCCCAGTCCAAGCAGGCAGGGCAACAGGACCCTGAGCGCTCCAAAGCCGCCGCTGACGCCCACCTCCGCCAGCCCATAGGTGAGCAGGGGCAGGCCGCTTGCCATCAACGCCAGCCCCAGATAGTCGAGCGCCTCGGTGGGCTTCGGCGGCACGCTCGGCAGCACGCGCACCGCTGCGATTACCGCGAGCACGCCGATCGGCACGTTGACGTAGAAGATCCAGCGCCAGGCGACGTTCTGAAGGATCACCCCGCCCAGCGTCGGCCCTAGGATCGGCGCGAGCATCGCTGGCACGGCCACGATCGACATCACCCTGCCCATCCGCCTCGGTCCCGCGGCCTCGGCCATCATCAGCTGCCCGACGGGCAGGATCATGCCGCCACCGACCCCCTGGAGCACGCGAAAGCCGATCAGCTCGTTGGCGCTACTCGCCAGGCCGCAGAGCGCCGAGCCGGCGGTGAAGAGGCCCACCGACAGCAGATACACACGCTTTGCGCCGAAGCGCCGGGCCGCCCAGCCGGTGACCGGAATCACGGCTGCCAGGGCCAGCATGTAGCCGGTTACAACCCATTGGATCTGGTCGATGCTTGCGTGGAGCTCCCGCGAGAGCGTCGCGAGCGCGATGTTGACGATCGTGGTGTCGAGGATCGACATGATCGACCCGAGCACGACAACGAAGCTGACCCGCCAGATGAAGGGGTCGATGCGCGCATCGACGTGCTCGCCGTGGGCGCTTGCTGGGGTGGGGCCGTGCTCGATCTGCTCGCTCATCGCGCCCAGACGGTAGCGGCGGCCGCCGCCGATCGGCGCCGGCGCGCTCCACGCTTCCCCGAGGCGGGGCGGCGAGCGCCGATCGCCAGCGTCTATCGTCCCGGCCGATGAGCAGCTTTGCCGAGCTTGGCCTCGAGCCTGCGCTGCTGCAGGCACTCAGGGACGTTGGCTATGAGGCGCCGAGCCCGATTCAGGAGCAGGCGATCCCGCCGCTGCTCGAGGGGCGGGATGTGATCGGCCAGGCCCAGACCGGTTCCGGCAAGACGGCAGCCTTTGGCCTGCCGATGCTCCAGTACGTCGATCCTGCCGAGAACGAGGTGCAGGGGCTGGTGCTGACGCCGACGCGTGAGCTGTGCATCCAGGTCACGCAGGCGCTGCGCGCCTACGGGCGGCGCAAGGGAGTCGACGTGGTCGCGGTCTTCGGCGGCGCGCCGATCCGCTCGCAGCAGGCGCAGCTGCGCGCCGGCGGCCACGTCGTCGTCGGCACCGTCGGCCGCGTGCGCGACCTCATCTCCCGCCACTCGCTGGTGCTTAGCGCCTGCCGCTTCGTGGTGTTGGACGAAGCCGACGAGATGCTTGACCTCGGCTTCCTTGAGGATGTCGAGCGGATCTTGGCGCTGACGCCCGCAAGCCGCCAAACCGCGCTGTTCTCGGCGACGATCCCGCCCGAGATCCGCCGCCTGGCCGACCGCTACCTGTACGAGCCGGTGATGGTCAAGGTGGAGGCCGCGACGTTGACGGTCGACACCGTCGAGCAGTTCGCGCTCGAGGTGCCTCCGCGAGAGAAGACCGAGGCGCTCGCGCGGGTGCTCGAGGCCGAGCGCCCGGAGCAGGCGATCGTGTTCGTGCGCACCAAGGCTCGGTGCGAGCAGCTCTACCGCGCGCTGCGTGAACGGGGCATGAACGTCAGGGCGCTGCACGGCGACATGACGCAGGGCGCTCGCGACGGGGTGATGATCGCCTTCAAGGCAGGGAGGGTGCCGCTGCTGATCGCTACCGACGTGGCCGCCCGCGGGCTCGACATCACCGGCGTATCGCACGTCATCAACTTCGACGTGCCCACCTCGCCCGACATCTACGTCCATCGCGTCGGGCGGACCGGGCGGCTGGGCCGCTCGGGCCGGGCCGTCACCTTCTACGAGCCGCGTCAGCGCCGCGAGATCGAGGCGATCGAGCGCCACGCCGGCGTCAAGCTCGCGCCCTGGGTGAAGGATGCGCACGTCGCGCCGACCGCGCCGAGGCCGCGCCCGCGCCGGCACTCAAAGCCGCACGCGCCCCTCGACGGCCGCGGCGGGCTGCGCAAGCTCATCGTCTCAGGTGGCCGCGCCGACGGCCTTGAGCCCTCCGATTTGATCGGGGCGATCACCGGCGTGAGCGGCCTGGATGGCGAGGCGATCCAAAACGTGCGGGTGCTCGAGCGCTTCAGCCTGTTCGAGGTGCCGGAGCCCGAGGCCGACCGGGTCTGGCGGCTGCTTGACGGGCGTCCGGTGCGTGGGCTGCGGCTGAGGCTCGAGCCAGTGCGCGGCTGACCGATCGCCCGCGACCTCGCCGATTCAGCTCAACGCGACCCCGAGCAGCCGCTCGAGCGCGGGGATCGTGCGCGCAGCGTCGAGGTGGTGGACCGCTGCCATCCCCAGCTCGGCCGCGGGGGCAAGGTTGAGCGGCAGGTCATCGACGAAGACGCAGCGCTCGGGCGGCAGGCCGATCAGATGCGCGGCGCGCTCGTAGATCTCGGGCGCCGGCTTGCGCAGCCCGATCTCACCGGAGATCACCAGCGCGTCAAAGCACTCGTGCAAGGCGGCGCGGTCATAGCGGCCGGTGCCCCATGAGTTGGAGAGGAGGCAGGTGCGGATCCCGGCGCGCCGCGCCCGTCCGACCGCCGCGAGCATCGCCCGGTCGGGCAGCGCGTGGGCGAGCAGCCGATCGATCAACCGCTCGGGGGAGACGCCGAGCAGCGCCGCAAAGCGCTGCTCGAATCGCCGCTCGGACAATGCGCCCGTCTCGAGCTCGGCCACGAGCCGGCGCGCTTCGGGGTTCGCGCGGAAGGTCGCGATGACCGCATCGGCGGCGAGCCCCTCGCCGGTGCAGAAGGCGGCGAAGGAGTCAAGCAGGCTGCTGGTCAGCACGCCGCCCCAGTCGACCAAGAGCCCCTCGCGGGTCTCCTCGCGCGGCTCAGGCGAGGCCATGCCCGATCACATCCAGCGCGCGGCGTGCTAGCTCCACCACCCCCTCCCCAAAGGACTTCAAGTACGGGTCGTCGGTCGTGCCGGCGAGCGCCCGCTTGTAATTCCCCTCCATGAACACGGCCGCCTTCCAGAGCGCCAGCACCACGTACCAGTCGAGCGCGTCGACATGACGGCCGCTGCGCTGCTCGTAGCGCTCGACCAACTCGCGCCGGCTCGGGAAGCCCGGCAGGGCGGTGACGCTCTGAAGGTTGAAGTGCAGCAGCGGATCGCCCGCCTGATGCCAGTGGCTCAGCATGTAGCCGACGTCCGCGAGGGGGTCGCCGATCGTCGCCATCTCCCAGTCGAGGATCGCCGCCAGCCGCGCTGGAGCGCCAGGCGCAAAGATCGTGTTGCCCAGTCGATAGTCCCCGTGCACGATCGTCGCGGCAGGCGAGGCGGGCATGTGCGCCTGCAGCCAGGCGGCGATCTCCTCGACCTCGGGCAGCTCGCGCGTGCGGTTGTGCTCCCAGAGCCCGAGAAACCGCCGAAGCTGGCGCTCCAGGTAGCCGCTCGGCCTGCCGAAGCCTTCGAGCCCCACCGCGCGCCAATCGACCGCGTGCAGCTCCACAAGCGCCTCGATCAGCTCCTCGGCGATCCGCGCGCGCTGGTCAAGGCCCCGGAGCGGCGCGGGCAACTCGGCGCCGATCACATACCCCTCGATCCGCTCCATCACGTAGAAGGGCGCGCCGATCACGCTGCTGTCCTCGCACACGGCGAGCACCCGCGGCACGCGCACGGAGGTGCGCTGCAGCGCCCGCAGCAGCCGCGCCTCGCGCAGCACGTCGTGCGCGCTCGGCGGCAGCGGGCCACGCGGCGGGCGGCGCAGGACGACGCCGGTCGAAAGCTCGAAGGTCACATTCGAGTGGCCCTCCCCGATCGGCCGGGCGCCGAGCGTCGCGGGCGACTGGAGCCCTACGCCGGCAAGGAACTCTCGCAGAGGCTCGAGCACCAGTAGCGGCTCGCGCGCGCCCGGACGGCGCTCGCGCTCGTTGGCGATCACATCATCCGGGGCCAGCGTCGCGGGCATCGCCTCGGGTGAGGCTAGTGCAGCCGGCCGTGAGGTGCGTGGGTGCGAGGGGAACGGCGCTGGCGCCTGGCACAACCACAAGTTGCCCCGCCCGCGCCACGTGCCCTACCTGCGGACATCGACAACGCGGTCGAATCGCCAGCCGCGCAGCTGCTCGCGGCTGGCGGCGAGACCAACGATCGCCGCGCCCGTGCGCCGTTCGAGCGCCCGCGACAGGCGGCTGATCCGCTTCGCTGCACGCTCCCGCCGGGCGGCGATCACGGCCCCCGCCTGGCCCGCCGGGGATGCCGAGCCACCGATCCGGCCGGCAGCCACGGATGCCGCTGCCTCCGGCTGGTCGACAACGAGCAGCGTGATCCGCCTCGGGCGAAGATGGGCGATCGCCTCCACCAGCTGGCGATCCTCCTCCTCCGAGCCCACGATCGCGAGCACATCGCCTGCCATGGCGGCGAGTCTCCCGGCGGCGCGTTAACGTCGCTTCAAGGAAACGGAGGAGCTTCGGAGGTATCCCCGTCGGAGCGCCTACGCTGGTGTGAGCTGATGCCGGAGCTTCCCGAGGTCGAGATCACCGCGCGCCTGCTCGACGCGGCGGTGCGTGGCGCGCGCGTTCGCCAGGCTCTGGCGCCGGGGATCAACGCGCTCAGGAGCATCGAGCCACCCCTGGAGGCACTGGCGGGCAGCGCAATCGAGCGGATCGACCGGCGAGGCAAGCTGCTGCTGGTGGGGCTCGACGGCGATCTTGCGCTCGTGATCCACCTGATGTCCGCCGGCCGCCTGCAGCTGTTCGAGCGGCCGGCATCGAGCCGCGACCGCAGCTCGCGGCTGCTCCTGCGCCTTGAGGACGGGCGCGAGCTGCGTCTGCGCGAGTTCGGCACCCGGCAGCGGGCCTGGGTCAAGTTGGTGGGGCGCGAAGAGCTCGCCGGCGAGCCTGCGCTCGCCGAGCTCGGCCCCGACGCTTGGCCCCAGCCGCCCGAGGATTTCGCCGTGCTGCTCGACCAGCCACGGCCGCTGTACGCGCTCTTGCGCGATCAGCGCGTGCTGGCCGGGATCGGGCGCTCGTGGGTCGATGAGATTCTCCACGCCGCGCGGCTCTCGCCGTTCCGGCGGGGCGCCGAGCTTTCGGCAGGCGAGGCGGCGGCGCTGCGAGCGGCGACGGTTGCGATCCTCGGAGGCGCGATCGAGCACTACGAGCGCACGCTCTCGCTGCCGATCCCGGACAAGCTGCCGATGCCGCTGCGCATCCACCGCCGCGCCGGCGAGCCTTGCCCCCGCTGCGGCGAGCGCCTCGAGGCCGTCTTCTACGAGGAGTACGTGATGTGCTACTGCCCCGTCTGTCAGACCGGCGGGCGCGTGCTCAAGGACCGGCGTCTTTCGCGCCTGCTCAAGTAGCCCTTGGCGGCGGCCGAGCGCGGCGCGGTAAACTGGGCTGTTCTGCACCCGGCTTCAGGTGACCGGCTCGCAGAGTCGTGGTAACTCTATTGATGCAACCGCGGCGGCCCCGCCGCCGTGCGCTATCCACAACGCGACCAGATCGGAGGCGCTAATGGGAAACGAGGCTCGGATCGGACTGCTGCTTGGGGCGACCGCGGCGCTGCTCGCCGTGCTGGTCGACTGGGTGATCGAGTCGCTCAGCCCCAGGCGCTAGGGGCCATCCCGCCCATCGCGCCCGCATCAAGCAGGCGTCCGGGGAACCTGCCCCGGTCGCCCGCTTGGGGGGAGCGGCGAGCATGAGCGCCGAGGCGTCCGGGCGATCATCGGGCCGGGCGCTCACCGGCGAGCTACGACGCGAGCTGGTCGGCGTCGAGCGGCGGATCCGGGAGCATCGCTTCCTGGAGGCGCTCGAGCGCGCCGAGGTCCCGCGCGAACGGCTGGTTGCGTTCGTCGCCGAGCAGCAGGCGATCATCGCAAGCGACCGCCGTAGCTTTGCCATGCTTGCAGCGCGGTTTCCGAAGCCGCCCGCGGGCGAGCTGTTCCTCAGCTTGGCCGAGGGCGAGGGTCGCGCGCTTTCGCTGCTCCCCCCCTTGGCAGCTGCGCTCGGCGCCGGCGAGGCCGAGCTCGCGGCCCACCAGCTTGCGCCGGGCGCACAGGCCTATCCGGCCTACCTCGCCTGGCTTGCGCTCAACGGCGCGCGTGCGGATGTGAGCCTCGCGCTGCTCGCAAACCTGCTCGCGTGGGGCGAGAACTGCGCGCGCATGGAGCGGGCGCTGCGCGCGAGCTACGGGCTGAGCGAGGAGGCGACCGCGTTCCTACGCTTCTTCGCGCAACCGCCGCCCGATTCCCGCCAGCTGCTCGAGGCGGTGTTGGATGACGGGCTTGCGGCCGGCGACTCGCCGGAGCACGCGCGTCGGGCGGCGCGCCTGCTCCAAGCCTACGAGCTGATGTTCTGGGACGCGCTTGCCGAGGGGCTCCCGTGAGCGCACAGCCTTTCAGCCTCGCGCTGTGGTCGCGGATCGAGCGGATCTACGCGGCGATCCTGCGCCACCCGTTCATCGCCGGGCTCACCGACGGCACCCTCGAGCGGGAGGTGTTCCGCTTCTACGTGATCCAGGACGCCCACTATCTGCGCGAGTACGCAAGGGCTCTGGCGGTGGCGGCGGCGCGAGCGCCAAGGGAGGAGGAGATTGCGATGTTCGCATCGCACGCCGCCGCGGCGATCGAGGTGGAGCGCTCGCTGCACGAGGGCTTCTTTCGCGAGTTCGGGCTGTCCGCAGAGGACCTCGCCGCCACCGAGGCGGCGCCGACCAACCTCGCCTACACGAGCTACCTGCTTGCCTGCGTCTACGGCGGCTCGTTTGCCGAGGCGCTGGCGGTGCTTTTGCCCTGCTACTGGATTTACTGGCGGGTGGGCGAGCAGCTGCTCGGGCGCGGCTCGCCCGACCCGCTCTACCGCCGCTGGATCGAAACCTATGGCGGCGAGGAGTTCGCAGACGTCGTCCGTCCCGTGATCGCGCTCGCCGACCGCCTTGGCCCGACGCTCGGCGCGGCCGAGCGCGAGCGGGCCATCGAGCGCTTTGTCACTACCAGCCGCTACGAATGGATGTTCTGGGAGATGGCCTGGCGCCAGGAGCGCTGGCCGCTCGGCGAGCGCTGAGGCTCTCGTCTGAGCGTCAGCGCGGCTGCTACTGCAGCCCCTCGCGCGCCTCGCGCACGAGCGTGACCGCCTCTGGGAAGACGTGCGCGATCACCGACCGCAGCTGCTCGGCCTGCTGCTCGGTCGTACCCTGGATGTTGACGCGGTTGATCGCCGCGACGGTCAAGTCGACCGCGAGCTTGATCGCATTGTCGGCCCAAGCGAGGCGCTGCGCGCCCTGCATCTGCTCGGCGAACTCGCCGAGACGGCGCTGAAGCTCGTCGGGGTCGCCGAACAGCCCACCGAATCCGCTTCCTTCCATAATCAAATGGTACCCCCGCTGGGCGGGCGGCAGACAGTGGCCCGCTGCGCGAGCCCGTCCTTGGGGTGCGCGCCCCTCGTTGGCTTGCGCCTGCGCGCCGCTCGCCGCCGGCCACCAGCGCGCCCTCTACCATGTGCCCGAGCGATGGGCGTCGAGCAGCAGCTCTCCTACGAGGCGCGCGCGCGGCCGCGCCAGACGATCGTCGCCGCTCTCGCCGGAGCGTTGATCGTGGGCGCCGCGGCGCTGCAGCTGAGCGGCCCGCACGCGCGCGTCGACGAGCTGACCCTGGACCTCTTGACCGAGGCCAGGCGTCAGGGGCTCGATCTGGTTGGAGCGGTGGTGAACGCGCTCGGCTTTCTCGCGCTCGCCTGGACGCTTAGCTACCTCTGGCAGCTGACGAGGGCGCGCAACCCGCAGCTGCAGCCATTTGTCCGCTGGCTGGCGGTGGCGGGCGGCGTGATCGCCGGGCTGAGCGCCTTCGCCTACCAGGTCGTGCTCGCCGACAAGGCCGCCGAGTTCGCAAACCATGGCGCCCAAACCTACGTCGAGGCGCACGCGCTGACCAGCGGCGGACTCGTGTCGGCGTTGCCGGCGGTGGCGCAGCTCGGCTCCTTGCTGCTGACCGCCGGGATCATCTGGATCTCGCTGAGCGCGATGCGCGTCGGACTGCTCACCCGCTTCCTCGGCTACGTGGGCGCGTTCGCCGGGATTCTGGTGCTGTTTCCGATCGGCACGCCGGTCCCGGTCGTGCAGGGTTTCTGGCTGTTGGCGGTCGCGCTGCTGATCTCCGGCCGCTGGCCGACGGGGGTGCCCGCCGCGTGGCGCACGGGCCGCGCCGAGCCGTGGCCGAGCGCCGCCGGCGCGCGCGCCCAGGCTCCTCCGAGCGGGGCGCGCGGCGCCCGGGGTGAGCCCCGTCGAGGCCGGCCGGGCGGATCGGTTCGGCCGGCCGGCGCCGAGCGCTCCGCGCGGCCGGCGCGCACCGCAGCGGCCTCGACCGCCGGCGGGCGCCCTGCGCGCCGGGGGCTGCTGGCGACGCTGCAATCGGCGCTGATCGGCGTCCGGCCGCTGTCATCATCCGCCCCCGCCTCGACCGTGGCTGCCGAGGAGACAGCGGATGGCGCGAGCGCCGAGCAGGGAGCCTTAGCGGCGGCGACGCCTGCGAGCGCTCGCGCCGCCAGCAAGCGCAAGCGCAAGCGCCGCCGCTAAAGCTCTACTCGGACGCCTGCCCGTAGGTCGCGATCTCCTCCTTCTCCTTGGCGGAGAGCTCCTTGGGCACCTCGCCCTTGGCGCGCTTCTCACGCTGGACATGCTCCCGGATCTCCTCGACCACCTCCGGGTTGGCCAGCGTCGTCACATCGCCGACATCGGCGAAGTTCGAGATCCCCGCGATCACGCGCCGCATGATCTTGCCGGAGCGGGTCTTGGGCATGTCCGGCACGATCCAAACGTTCCTGGGACGCGCGATCGGGCCGATGTCCTTGACGATCTGCTCGGAGACCTTGCGGGCGATCTCGTCGCTTGCCTCGAAGCCCGGCTTCAGCGAGACGTACATCTCCACCACCTTGCCGCGCAGCTCATCGACCACGGGCACCGCGGCGGCCTCGGCGATCTCCTCGACCTCGATCGCGGCCGACTCAAGCTCCTTGGTTCCGAGTCGATGGCCGGCGACGTTGATCACGTCGTCGATCCGCCCCAGGATGCGGAAGTAGCCGTCCTCTGCCTGCACCGCGCCATCCCCGCACATGAACGGCCAGTCACGCCAGTCCTTGCTGTTGCGATCGCGGCAGAAGCGCCCGTAGTAGGTCTCGACGAAGCGCTCGTCCTGCCCCCAGATCGTCAGCATCCTCCCGGGCCAGGGATTGCGGATGCAAATGTAGCCGGCCTTGCCCGATCCCCTTGGGATCTCGTTGCCCTCCTCGTCGTAGATCACAAGCTGGATCCCGAGGCAGGCCGGGCCGCAACTGCCTGGCTTCATCGGTTGCAAGAACGGCAGCGTCGAGCCGGTGAAGCCGCCTGTCTCGGTCATCCACCAGGTGTCGGTGATCGCCGCCTTGCCCTTGCCGACGACCTCGTAGTACCAGCGCCAGACGTCCGGCTCGATCGGCTCCCCGACCGTCGTCATCGTCTTGAAGCGGTAGTTGTACTTGCCCGGCTCATCGGGCCCGACCTTGCGCAGCATGCGGATCGTGGTCGGCGCGGTGTGGAAGATGTTGACGCCAAGCTTCTCCGCGATCCGCCACGGCCGGCCGGCATCGGGATAGGTGGGCACGCCCTCGTACATGACGCTGGTCGTTCCCAGCGCCAGCGGACCGTAGACGATGTAGGAGTGGCCGGTGATCCAGCCGATGTCCGCGAAGCACCAGTAGACGTCGTCGGGATGGATGTCCTGGTAGTACTTGGAGGTGCCGGTCACATAGCTGAGGTAGCCGCCGATTGAGTGCTGGGCTCCCTTCGGCCGTCCGGTCGTGCCGCTCGTGTACATCAAGAACAGCGTGTCCTCGGCGGGCATCGAGACCGGCTCGACCTCCTGGCCGCGGTAGCGCTCGAGCAGCTCATCGACGAAGAAGTCGCGGCCCTGGGCCATCTCGCTGCTTGAGTGGTACTCACCTGCCCGCCGCCGCCAGACGAGCACCTTCTCGACCTCCACCCCCTCCTTGCGCGCCTCCGCGATCGCCTCATCCGCCTTGACCTTGTGATCGGCCAGCTTGCCGTTGCGGTAGTAGGCGTCGATCGTCACAAGGATCGTGCTGCGCGCGTCGGCCATCCGCTGGCCGCAGGCAGCGCCGCTGAACCCGCCGAACACCTCAGAGTGGATTGCGCCGAGTCGCGCGCAGGCGAGCATCGCGATCGGCAGCTCGGGCACCATCGGCAGGTGGAAGGTGACGCGGTCGCCGGGCTTGACGCCGCAGAAGTCCCGCAGCAGCGCCGCGAACTCGTTCACGCGGCGGTGCAGCTCCGCGTAGGTGATGTACTGGAGCTCGTCCTCCTCGAGCTCCGGGATCCAGATCAGGGCGTTCTTCCCGCCGCGCTGCGACAGGTGGCGGTCGACGCAGTTGGCGCACGCGTTCAACCGTCCGCCAACCCACCACTTGTAGAAGGGGGGGTTGCTGGTGTCGACGATCTGATCCCAGCGCCGATCCCAGCTCAGCATCTCCGCATACTCGACGAAGCACTCGGGGAAGCGCTCGGGGCTGAAGCGCTCGAGGATCGCGGGGTCGTTAGCGTTGGCCTGCGCGACGAACTCCTCGGGCGGCGGGTAGTACTCCTCCTCGCGCCAGTGGACTGCGATCTGCGCCTCGGACAGCTCAGCTTCCTCGGCCGCGGGCCTGGCTGCGTCAGCCATGGACTCTCTCCTTCGCTCGCTCAATGCAGGCTCTCTCGATCAAAGGGTAGGTACTCGCACGCGGCTTGGCGCGCGCTTTGGCGGGATTTGCCGGGCCAGGGCCAAGTCCTGTCCGCACGCGGACAGGACTTGGCCGCCGGTTTGAGCTCGTTTTGCTCAGCCCCGCCTTCCCGTCGCCGGGGCGGGCACGCCGACAGGGAGGATCGGGCGCTCATAGACGCCCTCCATCACGAACGCCAGCACCAGGTAGAGCGCGTTCACCGCGGTTGCGATTCCGACGTAGCCGCCGATGTGGGTGACGGTGGTGCTGGGCCCGTCCGAGCCGATCGCAAGCAGCACGTAGGTCGCGGTCAGCAGCGCAAACAGCAGCGACAGCGCCCGCGGCGCCCGGAACGTGCAGAGGAAGAACATCGCCGTGATCAATCCCCACGCCCACAGGTACGCGCCGACGGCGGTGCCGGCGTGCGCCGCGGGGATCTTCGCCGCGTCGAAGCTGACGAGGATGAAGAACGAGATCCAAAACGCGCCATAGGTGGAGAACGCGGCCGCGCCGAAGACGTTGCCGGCGCGGAACTCCCACATCCCCGCCATGAACTGCGCGATCCCGCCGTAGGCGAGCGCCATCCCCAGCACCACCGGGGTGTCCGCGCCCGAGATCAGGTTGGCGTTGATCAGGCTGAGCACGAGGGTGGTGATCCCGAACCCGGCCAGGCCGAGCGGTGCGGGGTTGGCCGGCCACCGCTGCGCGGGCGTGACCGCCGGCTCCGCGCGGAAGGGCTGCTCAGAGACCGATGCCATCGATGCCTCCTCTCTCCCGAAGGGTGTAGAACGCTCGCCCGCCCCCGCCGGGCGACCCGCGGGCAGCCTATGCCCGCCCCGGAGGAGCGCGCTCGATGAATCTGCGAGCGGCGCGCCGTGAGCGACGAGCGGCCGGCTGTGCACGATGAGTGGCGACCGCTCGCCTGCGCGCGCGAGGCCCCTCCCCGGGACAATATGCTGCGCTGGCAGAGTGGAGGTCTTCCTCGGAGCGCTGATCGGGCTGGCCGGGGCCGCCTCGGTCTGGGCCGCGGCGCGGCTGTTGCGCCCTCCGCGCGTGATCTCCAGCGAGGTCCGGGCGATGCAGGAGGCGCTGCACGCCGCCACGGTGACGCTGCCGCACCTACGGCGCGGCCTCTCGGCTGAGTCGGCGGCGAAGACCGTGGCGCCACTGCGCACGCTCACACAGGCGGCGGCGGTCGCGCTCGCCGACCGCGAGCGCCTGCTCGCCTTCGAGGGCGAGGGCGCCGATCATCACTCGCGCGGCGATCTCGTGCAGAGCATCGCCACCGGGCGGGATGATCGCCTGCAGGTGGTCGCCCGCCTCGGCTGCCGTCAGCCGGAGTGCCCGCTCGGGGCGGCGGTGGTGGCACCGCTGATCGTGCAGGGCGAGCGGGTCGGCACGTTGGCCGCGATCTTCGCCCGCGGTCGCCACCTGACCCCGGACGACACGCGCACGGTCGGCGAGGCGGCGAGCCTCGTCTCCGCGCAGCTCGAGCTCGCCGCGCTCGAGCAGCAGGCCGAGCGCCTCGCGCGCGCCGAGCTGCGCGCGCTTCGGGCGCAGATCTCACCGCACTTCATCTACAACGCGCTTGCCGCGATCGCCGCCCACATCCACTCCAAGCCCGACGAGGCGCGCGAGCTTCTGAGCGAATTCGCCGAGTTCACTCGCTACGCGTTTCGTGGCCAGAGCCCGTACGTGACCCTGGCCGACGAGCTGCACTACGTCGAGAAGTACCTGCGGCTTGAGCGCGCCCGCTTCGGCGAGCTGCTGCAGGTGCGCTTCGAGGTTCCGCCCGAGGTGCTGCACGCGGTGGTGCCGGTGCTCTCGATCCAGCCGCTGGTCGAGAACGCCGTCCGCCATGGCGTCGAGCGTCGCGGCAGGGGGAGGATCGAGATCGTGGGCCGCGACATCGACGCCGACGTGGAGCTACGGGTGAGCGACGATGGGGTCGGCATCGAGCCGGCGCGCGCGCGGCGGATCCTTGCCGGCGAGGGCGGCGGCATCGGCATCGCCAACGTCCAGGCGCGGCTGCAGACGACCTTCGGGCGCGACTACGGGCTTGAGATTGAGAGCGTGCCCGGCCGCGGCACCACCGTGACGATGACCCTCCCGAAGTTCCGCGCGGGGGTGCGCGCGGCGTGAAGCTAGCCGGCGGCAGCCCTCTGCGCGCGCCGAGCCGCCCCGGCCTGAAGGTGCTCGCGGTCGACGACGAGGTCCCTGCGCTCCAGGACCTGGCCCGGATGCTTGCGAGCTCGCCGCAGGTGGCGGAGATCGAGGTGGCGCGCAGCGCCGGGCAGGCCCTGCGGCTGCTGGCGGAGCGGCGCTACGACGCGCTCTTCCTCGACGTGCGCATGCCGGGGATGGACGGGCTCGAGCTGGCGAGCGTGCTTGATCGCTTCGCCGAGCCGCCGGCGCTGGTGTTCGTCTCCGCGTACGAGGACGGTGCGGTTGGCGCCTTCGAGCTTGAGCTGCGCCCGGTCGATTATCTGATGAAGCCCGTATCGCGCCGGCGGATCGAGCAGGCGCTCGAGCGGGTTTGCAGCGAGTCCGCCCACCCGCAGTCGCCCGCATCCGCGACGGCGGACGAGATCGTGCCGGTCAACCACCAGCGGGGCGGCGGTACGCGGCTGCTTCCGCGCTCGTCGGTGCTCTACCTCCAGGCCGAGGGCGATTACGTGCGAATCGTCGCCGACGGCGGGCGGTTCCTGGTCCGCGGAGCGCTTGCTGAGCTCGAGCGCCGGTGGGCTGAGCACGGGTTCGTGCGCGTGCACCGCAGCTTCCTCGTCAACCTCCGCCGCGCGGTCGAGATTCGCCCGGAGCTCGGCGGCGGCGCGACGATGGTGCTCACCGATGGCAGCGAGGTGCCGGTCGCCCGCCGCCAGGTGCCCGAGCTGCGCCGGAGGCTGGGCCTGTGATCGCGGGCGGCGGCGCGCAGCGCCCCCGGTCGCTGCGCACGCCACGGGACGAGCTCGCCGAGGCCACCGCCCACGGCGAGGTCTATCTGCGCCGGCTGCGCCGAGCCCAGCTTGCGCTCTCACTGCTCGCGCTGACCGCCTTCGGCGCGCTGTTCGGGGTGCTTCCGATCGTGCTCTACCTGCTGCCGGCGTTGCAGCGCATCGCGCCCCTCGGGATTCCTTTGTCGTTGTGGCTTTTGGTGCTGCCAGGCCCGCCGCTGTTCGTGGCGCTCGGCTGGCTCTACACGCGCCGGGCGGACGCGCTCGACGCGGCCTTCCGTGAGCTCGTCGAGCGATGATCGCGCTCGCCGCCGTTGCCGCGGTCACCCTCGGCACCCTTGGGCTCGGCGCATGGGGGGTTCGCTTCGTGCGAACGACCTCGGATCTCCTGGTGGCCTCGCGCGCGGTCTCGCGCTGGTGGAACGCAGCGGCGATCTCGGGCGAGTACCTGTCGGCGGCGAGCTTTCTCGGGATCGCCGGGCTCGAGTTCGCGCTTGGCACAAGCGCGCTCTGGCAGGCGCTCGGATTCACGGTCGGCTACCTGGCGCTGCTGCTGTTCGTCGCCGCGCCGCTGCGGCGGTTCGGCTCCTACACGATTCCCGACTTCGCCGAGGCGCGGCTGCGCAGCGGGCGGCTTCGCTCGCTGGGCTCGGTGATCGTGCTCTTGATCTGCGGCTTCTACCTGCTGCCGCAGCTCAAGGGAGCTGGGCTGGCGCTGAACGTGGTCACCGGCTCGCCGTACTGGGTTGGCGTGGTCGTGGTGGCGACGGTCGTGGCGATCAACGTCGCGATCGGCGGGATGCGCGGCATCACCTACGTGCAGGCGTTCCAGTTCTGGGTGAAGCTGACCGCGATCGCACTGCCGGTGGTGGTGCTCTTGGTCCACCTGGGTGGTCTTCCCGGGCGCGCGACGCTGTTCGGCGAGCGGTTGCCGCATGCGGGGCCGCACGGGCTGCGCCTTGCGCTGAGCGCGCCCGAGCGGGTCCGTTTCCCCGCCGCCGCCACGTTTATCGCCGACGGCCGTGTCGTCCACGTCCGCGCGGGCGAGCAGGTGCAGCTTCCGCGTGGGCTCCTCCGCCTCCCCGCCGGCGGCGTGGTGCCCTTGGCAGTGGGGGCTGGGGAGGTTGCGCAGACGGGTGCGCAATGGTCTCGGCCGGTTGGAGGCTCCGGCCAGGCGGCGCCGCTGTTGGTCTACTCGCTGCTGATCGCGACCTTTCTCGGAACGATGGGGCTGCCGCACATTCTCGTGCGCTTCTACACGAACCCCGACGGGCCGGCTGCCCGCCACACGACCGTGCGCGTGCTCGGCCTGCTGGGCATCTTCTACCTGTTCCCGGCCTTCTATGGCGCGCTTGGCCGGGTACTGACGCCACAGCTGTACCTCACCGGCCAGGCCGACGACGTGGTGTTGAGGGTGCCGGCGGCGGCGTGGCCAGGGCCGGTCGGCGGCGGGCTCGGGGCGCTCGTGGCCGCAGGCGCGTTCGCGGCCTTCCTCTCGACCTCCTCGGGGCTGACGGTCTCGATGGCGGGCACGATCAGCCATGACATCTGGCCGGCATTGGCGAGGCGGTGGCGCGCCGGGAATCGGTTGGAGCCGTGGCGAGAGTCACGCTGGCGCTCGTCGACGGCGGCGGCGCGCCTGGCCTCCCCCGGCGCTACCGGCGTCGCACTGCGCCGCCGGCGCTTCCGGGTGGCGGCGCTGCTAGCCGTCCTTCCGCCTGCGCTGTTTGCGCTGCTCGTGCGCTCGATCGACATCGGGATCCTCGTCGGCTGGGCGTTCGCAATCGCCGCCAGCAGCTTCTGTCCGCTGTTTCTGCTCGGGATCTGGTGGACCGGCCTGAGCGCGCGGGGCGCGCTCATCGGCATGGTGTTTGGCGCGGTGATCGCAACCTCGGCGATTCTCGCGGGCCTGGCGTTGGGGGAGCCGACCAGCGGCGCGGGCGCGCTGCTCACCCAGCCCGCGGTGATCACGGTGCCGCTGGCGTTCTTGGCGATGGTTGGGGTGTCACAGCTCGACGCGCGTCGTCCCGAGGCCTCCGGCGAGATGCTCGCCCTGCACGCACCCGAGGGGCTCGGGCTGCGCCTTGCCGAGAGCGAGGGCGATGACGATGATCCAGACCTCCCACTCGGGCGCGGACGTCGGCGCGAGCGCCTGCAACGCGGATAGGCTGGTTGCAGCGGCTCCCTTCCTGGCGAGCGTGGGGTCGCTGGGCGGGCTGGGGCTCGGCCAGCGTGGGGTCGCTCGGCGCGATGCGTCCGGCTCGTGCGCGACGATCTAAGAGATGAGCGCAGCGTGGCGGAGCGCGGACGGCCGGTGATGCACGAGACCACCCCCGCCGTGTTCCTGATCGCAAGGCCATCGGTGGATCTGGACGGGATGCGCGCCTATCTTGAGCGGGTGGGCGGAGCCTCGTGGCTTGCGATGCGCGAGCGCGAGGCCGCGGTGCCCGATGGCGAGCTGCTCGCCGAGTTCGCGGGACGCATCTGCTATCGGAGCTGGGAGCCGGGTCTGAATCCCAACGTCACGCGGATCAGGACCGACCGCCAGGCGTACTTCGCGAACGTGCTCGAGAGCCACCACGGCAGCGTGCTCGAGCATGCGAGCTACTCGTTCGCGTTCCGCTCGGTCTCGCGGGTCTTCAGCCACGAGCTCGTCAGGCACCGCGCCGGGTCGGCCTTCAGCCAGGAGAGCCTCCGCTACGTGCGACTGAGCGAGATCGGCTTCCGCGTGCCGCCGGCGCTGGGACCGCTGCGCCACAGGGTGCTCGCGATCGTCGAGCAGCTCGAGGAGTTCCAGCGCGACGCGGCTGCCGAGCTGGGGCTCGACGAGGGGGGCATCGAGTTCGCGGTCAAGAAGGAGATCACCTCGGCGCTGCGGCGGCTCGCGCCGATCGGGCTAAGCACGGACATTCTCTGGACCGCGAACGTGCGCACGCTCCGACACGTGATCGAGATGCGCACGGCGCCCGCGGCGGAGGAGGAGCTGCGGCTGGTGTTCGATCAGGTGGCGCAGATCATGCGCGAGGAGGCTCCCGCGCTGTTCCAGGACTTCGAGCGCCGCGATGATGGGTCCTGGGTGCCGCGCTGGCGCAAGGTGTAGGCGCAGCCGCCCGCTGCCCACTGTCGCGCAGCTGCCCCACCTGCGCCGAGCACCGCTGGGGGCCGTCGCTACAGCAGCCCTGCGATCGCGGCGCCGGCGTGGGCGGCGAAGCGGAACAGCGGCTCGGGCACGATCCCGAAGAAGATGCTTGCGAGCGCGCACACGGCGGCGATGAGCGCCACCTCCGGGTGCTGGCCCGGGCCGGCGAGCGACGCAAGCGGGCCGGGTCGGCCTGCAGACGGTGGAGCAGCGGACGAGCCCTCAACTGTGGCCCCCGGCAGCCCGCCGAGCGCCTCTGCGCCCTCGGAGCCGCTGGCCCCCGGCAGCCCGCCGAGCGCATCTGCCTCCTGTGAGCCCCCGGCGATCGGCGCGAGGCTCGGCCCGGTCGGCGGATAGGCGGTCGTCGCGGCGGGCGCGGCGCCCATCCAGATCGTCGCGACCACCCGCAGGTAGTAGCCGAGCGAGATCATCGACCCGACCACGAGGATGATCGCCAGCCATGTGTACTGGCCGGAGACGAGCGCGTGAATCAGCTGGAACTTGCCGAAGAAGCCGACCGTGCCGGGGATTCCGGCGAGCGCCAGCATCGCCACCGTCATCGCCCCGGCGAGCACCGGCGAGCGGCCGCCGAGCCCGGCGAGGCCGCCGATGTCATCAGAGCCGCGGTCGCGCTCGATCGCGATCACGACCGCGAAGGCGGCGATGTTCATCAGCGCATAGGCGGCGAGGTAGAAGACGGTCGCCTTGATCCCCAGCTGCGAGCCGACCAGCACCCCGCCCAGCATGTAGCCGGCCTGGGCCACGCCCGAGTAGCCCAGCATGCGCTTGAGCGAGCGTTGCGGGAGCGCGCCGACGTTGCCGACGAAGATCGTGATCGTCGCGACCGTCGCCAGCGCTGGCGCCCAGGTGTTCTGCGCGCCGGGCACCCCCTGGTCGAAGAAGCGCAAAAACACGCCGAGCGCCGCCGCCTTGGTGGCTGTCGCCATGAACGTTGTGATCGCGGTTGGTGCGCCCTCGTAGACGTCCGGGGTCCACTGGTGGAAGGGCGCGATCGAGGACTTGAAGGCGAAGCCGACGATCACCAGCGCCAGCCCTCCGAACAGCAGTGGGTCGCCGAGCACCCCCCCTGAGAGGCGGCCGCTGGAGACCGCGGCGGCGATCTGGGGGAAGAAGGTCGAGCCGGTTGCGCCGTAGACCATGCCAAGGCCGTAGACGAGCGTGGCCGAGCCGACCGAGCCGATGATCAGGTACTTGAGCCCCGCCTCGAGCGAGCCCTCCCGCCGGTACTCGGCGGCGCAGAGGACGTACAGCGGGATCGAGAGCATCTCGATCCCGAGGAACAGCGTGATCAGCTCCTGGGCGGAGACGAGGATCGCCATCCCGAGCAGGCTGAGCAGCAGCATCGCGTGAAACTCGCCATGGCCGGCATCAACCGCGGCGCGCCCGCGCCAGGCGAGCGCCACCGCCGCCGCCGCGGCGCCTGCGCAGATCAGGTCGATCGTAAGCGCCAGATCGTCGACCGCGAGCGCGTTGGAGATGATCGACGCGTGATAGGGGAAGCGCCAGATCTCAACCGCGACCGCGCAGGCGATCGTCGCCAGCGCCAGCGCTGGCACGATCCGGCGGCGGATGAACGCCGGCCGCAACAGCCCGATCAGGAGGATCCCGAGCGCCCCCGCGGCGAGCGTGATGAACGGGCTGAGCTCGGCGTAGTCGATTGCCGGGCCGTGGACGTGGCGGGCCACGCTCAGGTGGCGCGCGGCAATGAAGAGCGCATGGCTCACGGCGAGCCTCCCGTCGCGGCGACCGCCACCCCCCGCGGGTGGCCGGCGGCTGTCGTCTGCCCCGCGCCGCGCCGAACCCCGCCCGGCACCACCCGCGCCGCGTTGAGCGCCGGCGCCTGGCCTCCGTGGGCGGCGGCGATCGTCTCCCGCACCGTCGGCTGCGAGCGCGTCAGCCCGAACTGGGGGAAGAACGCCAACGCGAGGATCACGGCAACGAGCGGGACGATCGCGACCCCCTCGCCGAGGCGCAGCTCAAAGCTCGTCACGTGCTCGCCGGTGCGGTTGTGCATCGCGCCGATGAACCAGCGCAGCGCGTAGAAGGACGCTCCGACGACGCCGAGGAAGGCGAGGATCGCAACTACCAGCTTCGCCTTGAAGGTTCCGAGCAGGATCAAGAACTCGCCGATGAAGTTGGCCGAGCCCGGCATCGCCAGCGTCGCCAGCGCCACGAACACGAACATCGCGGCGAACACCGGCGCGCGGAAGGCGATGCCGCCCATGTCCTCGAGCCGCTCGGAGCCGCCGGCGCGGGCGGCCAGCGCGCCGACGATGAAGAAGCCGGCGGCGGTCACCAGGCCGTGGTTGAGCATCTGCAGCAGCGCGCCCTGGGTGCCGAAGGTGCGCAGGGAGAAGATCCCAAGCGTGATGAAGCTGAGCTGAGCCACGCTCGAGTAGGCGACCACCATCCGCGCGTCGGGGGTGGTGAACGCCATCGCGGTTCCCCACAGGATCGAGCCGAGCGCGATCACCAGCAGCGCCAGCTGGTAGTGGCGGGCGGCGTAGGGGAACAGCGGCAAGACGATGCGCAAGAAGCCGTAGGCGGCCACCTTCGAGACGACCCCCGAAAAGACCGCGACCGCGGGGATCGGCATCGACTTGTAGCCCTCCGCCAACCAGCCGTGGAACGGCACCAGCGGCATCTTCACCAGGAAGGCGATCGCAAAGCAGAGAAAGATCCAGTCCTGGGTGTTGCGCGAGAGCGGCAGCGCGCGCAGCGAGGAGAGCACGAACGTGAGCGGCGCGCCGTGCTGTGAGGAGGCGATGACACCGGTGGCGATCGCGCCCGCCAGCATGAAGAACGAGCCGACGAGCGTGTAGATCACAAGCTTGAGCGTGGCGCGAGTGCGCTCGCCGGATCCCCACATCCCGATCAGGAAGTAGAACGGGATCAGCATCAGGTCGAAGAAGGCCACGAACAGCGCCAGGTCCTGGGCGCAGAAGGCGCCGAGCACCGCCGATTGGGCAAGGCCAAACCAGAAGTAGTAAAGGCGCGCTCGCTGCCACTCGCGCGCGGCCGACCACCAGAGCGCCGCAGAGAAGAGGATCGTCGTGAGCAGCACGAGGGCGACATTGAGCCCGTCCAGTCCGAGCTTGTAGTGGATCCCGAGCGCGCCGATCCAGACGTCGTCGGTGACGAACTGCAGCCCCGGCTGGCCGAGGTGGAAGCGGACCACGTAGTAGACGGCGATCCCCAGCGGGGCGAGGCTGAGCGCTGCGATCGCGCGCCCCACCCAGCGCGTCGGCAGCTGCGAGCAGATGACCGCCAGCGCCAGCGGCAGCCAGATCAGGATCGAGAGCGTCATTGCGCGCTGCGCTCCCCGGAGTGCGGTCGAGAAAGGCTCATGTCGCCGCCGAGAGGAAGTACAGGAAGATGCCGAACAGGCCGACCACGAGCAGCGCCGCGTAATAGCGCAAAAAGCCCGTTTGCGCGCGGCGCACGAGCGCTGAGCCGGCGCGGACGATGCCGAGCGCGCCGCCGGTGATCGTGCCGCTGATCACGATCCGCTCGAGCGCCGCGTCGATGAAGCTGCCGATCAACAGCGACGGGCGCACGGCCACGAGCTCGTAGAGCTCATCGAAGTACCACTTGTTGTAGAGGAACGTGTGCAGCGGCGCGAGGCGGGCGCGCAGGGCGGGGGCAAGCTGCGGGCGCGCGACCCAGATCACCCAGGAGCCGGCGATCGCGACGACTGCGATCACGGCACCGACCCCCAGGCCGCTCCAGGCCGCCGACGTGCTCGGATGGATCCTGATCAGGGGCGAGGTTGCGAAGGTCGGGCGCAGGAAGGTGGAGATGAAGCTGTCTGCTCCCGGCACCTCGAGCGCGCCGCCGACCAACGCCAGCAGCGAGAGGATCGCCATCGAGAGCTTCATCGGCCAGTCGGTCTCGGCAATCGGGTGCTCGGGCCCAGGGAAGCCGACGTCGGTGTCCTCGACCTCGTGCGTGGCGGGGTTGAAGGGGTTTGGAGCGTGGTATTGGTGGCCCTCCTCGAGCGCACGCGCCTCCTCGCACGGCTCGCCCCAGAACGCCCGGAAGATCATGCGGAAGGTGTAGAAGCCGGTCAGCAGGGCGCCGAGGTAGCCGAGCGCGCCGAGCGCGGCGAAGCCACCGCCGCGCGCCAGCAGATAGCCGAGGATGTCGTCCTTTGAGAACCAGCCGGAGAACGGCGGAAAGCCCGACAGCGCAAGGCCGCCGGCGAGGAACCCCACGAGCGTGAACGGCAGCGCGCGGCGGAAGCCGCTCATCCTGTCGAGCGACTGCTCGCCCGCCATTGCGCCGATGATCGAGCCGGCGGCCATGAACAGGAGCGCCTTGAAGAACGCGTGCGACATCAGGTGAAAGAGGCCGCCCGCGTAGGCGCCGGCCGAGACGCCCATGATCATGTAGCCGATCTGGGACATCGTCGAGTAGGCGATGATCCGCTTGATGTCGGTCTGCACAAGGCCGATCGTCGCCGCGATCAGCAGCGTCGCGCACCCGACTGCCGCGGCCACATCGGCGGCCGCCGGGGCAAGCTGATAGAGCGGGTGCAGGCGCGCGATCAGATAGACGCCGGCGGTCACCATCGTGGCGGCGTGGATCAGCGAGGAGACCGGGGTCGGGCCTTCCATCGCGTCCGGGAGCCACGTGTGCAGCGGCACCTGCGCAGATTTGGCGAAGGCGCCGAGCAGGAGCAGGATCGCGCCCGCCACGAGTGAGCCCTGGTCGGGGTGGAAGACGTGCGGCAGCGCGTGGAAGGTGGAAAGGAAGCCGACCGTGTGGGTGTGGGTGAAGATGAAGAAGGTCCCCAGCACGAGGCCGACGTCGCCGACGACGTTGATCACGAACGCCTTGATCCCCGCGCTCGTGGCGGTTGTGCGCCGATACCAGAACGAGATCAACAGGTACGAGGCGGCGCCGACGAAGGCCCAGCCGACGATCAACAGCACGAAGTTGCCGGCCTCGACCAGCAGCAGCATCGAGAAGACGAAGTAGTTCAGGTAGCAGAAGTAGCGGACAAAGCCCCGATCCGAGCGCATGTAGCCGATCGAGTACAGGTGGATCAGCGCGGAGACGCCCGAGACGACCAGCATCATGAACACCGCCAGCGGGTCGACCAGGATCTGCATCCTCGCGTCGAGCCCGGCGGTGACCGCGTAGTTCCACAGGGTCGAGGTCAACTGGCGGTGGGCGGGGGCGCGGTGCAGAAGCTCGATCAGCGTGGCCACGGAGAAGCCGAACGAGGCGCAGATCGCGCCGGTGGCCACCCAGCCGGCGCCGGTGCCACGCCAACGCGGCCAGCCGAGCGCGATCACCGCCGTGCCCGCCAGCGGACAGAGCATCACGACCCAGGCGAGCTGCGTTGGGGTCACTGCCCGCCTCCCGGCCCGTCGTCGCGCGCCGTGCCGCTCATCGCTCGCGCCTGGCGCGCGCCGTGCCGCTCAGGCGCGGCGCACTCTTGCCTACGTCCGGCCCTCATCCGTTCAGCCGCGAGAGCTCGTCGACGTCGATCGGCAGGTTCCGGCGGTGGATCGCGACGATCAACCCGAGGCCGATCGTCACCTCCGCGGCGGCCACCGCGAGCACGACCAGCGCGAAGACCTGCCCGGCCTCGCCGCCGTGCATTCGCGCAAAGGAGATCAGCGCCAGGTTGGCACCGTTCAGCATCAGCTCGAGGCAGAGCAGGATCACGAGCGGGTTGCGCCGCGTCAGCACCCCCGCGGCGCCGATCGCGAAGATGATCGCCGAGATCGCCAGAAACCAGCCGATGCTCACCAGCCGCCCTCCTCTCGCGCGGCTGCCGCGCGGGGCGAGGTCGCTGCCGCGGAGGGCTGCGTCGAGCGCTCGCCGGCCGTCGTGAGCGGCCCCACCTCCTCAACCGCCGGCAGCGGGCGCAGCACGCCGCCGGCCTCGGCCATCGTGCCGGTCCAGCGCGGCCGTGGCCTCGCCAGCCGTCGGCGCAGCGGCTCGTCGGGCTCGAGCCCGCGCCGGCGGCGGGCGAGCACGACGGCGCCGACCGCGGCCACCAGCAAAAGCAGCGAGGCGACCTCGAACGGGAACAGGTAGGTGGTGAGGAAGAGCGCGCCGATGTGGCGCGGCGTGCCGAAGCCGAGCACGTTCACGTGCGCGCCCATCGTGCCGATCGCCTTCAGCGCCGAGCCGAAGAAGGCGAAGCACAGCTCGATCGCGAGCGCGAGGCCGAACAGCGGTCCCAGCAGGCGCATCATCGGCCCGATCGGCCGCTCCTCGCCGCCGCCGACATAGGCGACGACGAACACGTACAGCACCATCACCGCTCCGGCGTAGACGATCACCTGCGCGGCGGCGACGAACTCCGCCCGCAGCAGCATGAACAGGGCTGCGAGCGAGACCAGATGCCAGACCAGCGCCAGCACGCTGTAGAAGGCGTTGCGCAGCAGGACCACGCCAAGCGCGCCGCCGACCGCGCCGAGCGCGGCGATGAAGTAGAAGACGTACCCCGGCCAGCCGAGCATGGCGCTACTCGCCCTCCGCGCGCAGCGGCGTGCGCTCGATCGGCTCGGCCAGCAGCATCTCCTTGGTGAAGATCAGATCCGAGCGGGTGTAGTCCGACAGCTCGTAGTCGTGGCCCATCGTGATCGCATCGAACGGGCAGGCAAGCTCGCAGTAGCCGCAGAAGATGCAGCGGCTCATGTTGATCTCGTACACGGCCGCGTACCGCTCGCCTGCGGAGATCCGGTGCTCGGGCGTGTTCTCGGCGGCCACGACGCGGATGCAGTCGGCGGGACAGGCCGCCGCGCACAGGGAGCAGCCGACGCACTTCTCAAGGCCGGTGTCCTCGAAGCGGTGCAGCCGATGGCGGCCGCGGAAGCGCGGGTAGACGGGCGTCTTCTCCTCGGGGTACTGGATCGTCACCGGACCCTCGACGACGCGCATCAACGTCGTCTTCAAGCCGCGCAGCGTCTCGCCGAACACCCGGTAGGCGCCGGCCACCGGGCTGCGTGGCGGCTGGCGGACCACCTCGATGACATCCGCTCCAGGGTCGTAGCTCATCGCTTCGGCAGCTCGATCGGTCGAGGTCGCATCGTGCAGATTCCGACTTGGCGAAGGGCGCAGCTCATTGGCTCTAGCGCAACCCGACGATGATCGCGGTTATCAGGAGGTCAAGCGTCGCGGCCGGGAGCAGGATCTTCCAGCCAAGCGCCATCAGCTGGTCGTAGCGCAGCCGCGGCAGCGTCGCCCGCACCCAGATGAAGATCGTAAAGACGATCAGCGTCTTGACGATCACGATCAGCGGGTCGACCCAGCCCGGGACGCTCGGGTTGCCGGGGATCAGCCAGCCGCCGAGGAAGAAGGTCGTGATCAGCGCCGAGACCACGATCATGTTCGTGTACTCGGCGAACATGTACGCGACCCAGGCGGTGCCGCCGTACTCCGTGAAGTAGCCGCCGACAAGCTCGGAGTCCGCCTCGACGAGGTCGAATGGGGCGCGGTTCGTCTCCGCGAACGAGGCGACCAGGAAGATCAAAAACCCTGCCAGCTGCGGGACGACATACCACATCCCCCGCTGCGCGTGGACGATTCCGGGCAGCGACAGCGTCTGCGCGGTGAGCGCCACGCCGACCAGCGCGAGCCCCTGCGAGACCTCGTAGGAGATCAGCTGCGCGGCTCCCCGCATCGCCCCCAGGAAGGAGTACTTCGACCCCGAGGACCAGCCGCCGAGCAGCACGCCGTAGAAGGCGATGCCGCCGAACGCGAACACGAACAGCGGCCCGATCGAGACGTCGATCCCGTAGAGCCCGATCGGCCGGCCGAAGATCCGCTGGACGTCGCCGAAGGGGATGATCGCCAGGGAGGTGACGGCGGTCAGGATCGAGATGATCGGCGCGGCTCGGAACAGGTAGCCGACCGAGGTGGTGGGGCGGAAAGCCTCCTTGGTCGCGAACTTGAGGATCTCGGCGAGCGGCTGCAGCAGCCCGAACGGACCGACTCGGTTCGGGCCGAAGCGGGACTGGAACCGGCCGAGCAGCTTGCGCTCATAGACGATCAAGACCGGCAGCACGGCGAAGACCCCGAGGAAGATCAGGATCGCCTTGAGGATCTGGATCCACCACAGCTCGAAGTAATCGACGTTGGCGAGTGGGAGCAGTGCGGTGAGGCCGCCCCGGGCGAGCGCGCTCACGAGGCGGCCACCTCCGCCGGCACGCCCGCTGGGCTGACCTCGATCAGCGCCCCAGTGAGCGCGTTGGCCGACTGCGCGGCGATCCCGTCGGCGAGGAAGGCGCTCCCGGCGGGCACATCCGAGCGCACGACGGCGCGCGCGCTGATCCAGGTCCCATCCTGGGAGACCGTCACCTGCTCGCCGTGCGCGATGCCAAGGCGCTCGGCGTCCTCGGGCGAGAGCTCAAGCTGCTGGCGTGCGAGCGCGAAGCGCAGCGCGGGGGAGAGCTCCACCTCGGGCGCCGCCCAGATCGGGCGGTAGGTGCCGAGCAGCAGCGCGCCCTCCGCTCGTGCGGGCGTCGGTGGCGGCCCCTGCGCCTCGGCGGGTGCCTCCTCGGGCGCCGGTAGCGCGGCTGCCTGCTCACGCTCCGGCCAGCGCACGCCCCGCGCGCCGATCTCATCGAGCGTCAGGCCTGCGTAGAACGGCACCGCCGCAACCAGCTGGCGGAATGCCATCGCGCTTGTCAGCACGCGCTGGTCAAGGCCGCAGCGCTTCGACAGCTCGCTCAGCACCCACCAGCCGGGACGCACCTGACCCGGGTGCGCGATCGCGATCCGCAGGCGCTGGAGGCGGCCGTCCGGATGCGTGACGGTGCCCTCCTTCTCGGCGTACGACTCGGCCGGGAAGATGACGTCGGCGTGCTCCCGCAGCCCCTCGGTCAGCACCGCGGCGTGGGCGACAACCAACGCGGCCCGGCTCAGCGCCCGCTCCCAGGCGGCGCGGGCGGGGAGGTCGCGCAGCGGGTCGCAGTGCAGCAGGTAGAGCGCGCGGACCTCGCCGCGAGCGGCGGCGCGCGCGATCCCCGTGGCGTCCCGCCCCGGCGCGGGGGGCGCTCCGTAGCCGGGGCCGGCGTTGGGGAGAAAGCCCACCTCGCGCAGGCCGCGACCGTTCGCGCCGGCCGGCAGCTCCAGCAGCCCGGCTCCTGATCGCCCGTCCATCCCGAGCACCTGCGCGATCTCGAGCAGCTGCTCGAGCGCTGCTGCGGGCAGTCGCTCGGAGTAGACGATCACGACCTCCTCGCCGCCCTCCCGCAGCCGCCGCGCAAGCTCGCCAAGCTGCTCATCGCCACCGCGCAGCCCGACGGCGTCCTCGCCGCGCAGCGCGGCGGCAAGCGCGCAGGCGAAGGCGGCCTCGCCGCCGGGCGGATACCGGTAGACGAGCTTGGCGTTGCGATCGAGCGCGCTCGGGCGCGCCGAGGCGATCAGCAGCTGCAGGCCGTGGCGGCGCACGCCCTTGCGGATCCGCAGATCGAGGATCGGCGCCTCGTCGAGCGGCTCCGCTCCGAGCAGCAGCACGGTGTGGGCAAACTCAAGGTCGGGAACGCTTGCCTGGAGCTGCGGTGCGGCCAGCGCCCGCGCCAGCCGCAGCGGCAGCGGCCCATGGGCCCGGCAGTCCAGATCGTGCGAGTCGAGCCCCTCGCGCAGCAGGCGCTGGAGCAGGAAGCCCTCCTCGTTGGAGGCCTGGCCGCCGGCGAGCGCGGCGACGCGGCCGCGGTGGGCGGTGAGCGTGGCCGCGGCCTCGAGCGCGCGCTCCCACGAGGCTTCGCGCAACTCGCCCTCCTCGCGCACGAGCGGGGTCGTGATCCGTTGGTCGACGTGGATCGCCTGGTAGGCGAAACGGCCCTTGTCGCAAAGCCAGCCATCGTCAACATCCGGGTTCTCCCGTGCCAGCACCCGCATCACCTTCTCGTCGCGGACCGTGAAGGTGACGTTGCACTGCGCCGGACAGAGCATGCACAGGCCGCCCGCATCCTCGATATCCCACGGCCGCGCGCGGAAGCGGTACGGGCGCGAGGTGAGCGCCCCCACCGGGCACAGCTCGACGATGTTGCCCGAGAACGGCGCGACGTAGGGATGGCCGTCGTGGGTGGCGACGAAGGTGTCCGCGCCGCGCTCGGCGAAGATCAGCTGGTAGTCCTCGGAGATCTCCTGTGAGAAGCGCACGCAGCGGTAGCAGAGGATGCAGCGCTCGCGGTCGATTGCGATCAGCGGCGAGAGTGCGAGCGGCTTCTCGAAGTGGCGCTTGGGCTCGATGAAGCGGGAGCGGCCGAGCCCCCAGCCGAAGGTGATGTCCTGCAGCGGACATTCCCCGCCCTTATCGCACACCGGGCAATCGAGCGGGTGGTTGATCAGCAGGAACTCGACGATTGCGTGCTGGGCGGCGCGCACGCGCGGCGTCTGGGTGTGAACCACCATGCCGTCCTTGACCGGCGTCGAGCATGAGGTTTGGAGCTTCGGGATGCCCTCGATCTCGACCAGGCACATGCGACAGGCGCCCACCGGCTTGCCGAGCTTGCGCTCGAAGCAGAAGTAGGGGATCTCGACGTCCCCAAGCCGCGCGGCCTCGAGCAGCATCTCGCCCTCGACCGCCTCAACCTCGCGGCCGTCGATCGTCAGCTGAATCGTCTTCTGCGTGGGACGGGGCATTCGGATCTGGGCAAGGGGACTCTGCTAGGGGGCCGTCAGCGCCAGCGGCGGTTCGTCGGCGCTCCGCAGCTGCTCGAACTCCGCGCTCGCCCGCGCCGCCTCGATCTCGGCTTCGAGCTCAGAGCGGAACTTAGCGATCATCGAGCCGACCGGCATCGCCATCGCGTCGCCCAACACGCACAGGCAGTTGCCGATGATCTCGTCCTGCACGGAGGCCATGATCTCGAGGTCCATCGGCGTGGCCAGCCCCGACAGGATCCGCTCGACCATCCGTAGCGTCCAGCGCGTGCCCTCGCGGCAGGGGACGCATTTGCCACAGGACTCGTGCGCGTAGAACTTCACCAGCTTGTGCATCACCTCGAGCACCGTGTGCGAATCATCGACCACGATGATCGCGCCCGAGCCGAGCATCGAGCCGGCCTTGGCGAGAGTGTCGAAGTCGTAGGGTAGGTCGAGATCCTCCCTCCTCAGCACGGGAGCGCTCGAGCCGCCGGGAAACCAAAGCTTGACCTCGCGCCCCTCCGGAGGGCCGCCGGCAAGGCCGTAGATGATCTCGCGCGAGGGGATCCCCAGCTCGATCTCGTAGTTGCCCGGCCGCCTGACGTCGCCGGAGACCGAGACGACCTTTGTGCCGGAGGAGTTGGGGACGCCGAGCTTCGCATACTGCTCGCCGCCGACCCTGATCACGTACGGGAGCGTCGCCAGCGTCTCGACGTTGTTGATCAGCGTCGGTCCCCCATAGAGCCCTTCGATCGCGGGGAACGGCGGCTTCAGCCGTGGGTTGCCACGCTTGCCCTCGAGCGAGTCGAGCAGGCCGGTCTCCTCGCCGCAGATGTAGGCGCCGGCGCCGCGGTGCAACACGAGCGAGAACGAGTGTCCCGAGCCGCAGACGTTCTCGCCGACGTAGCCGGCCCGCTCCGCCTCGGCGATCGCCGCCTCGAGGATGTCCGCCTGCAAGCCGTACTCGCCGCGGATGTAGATGAAGGCGCGATTGATCTGCGCCGCCCAGGTGGCGATCGCGATCCCCTCGATCAGCAGGTGCGGGTTCTTCTGCATGATCTCGCGGTCCTTGAAGGTCCCCGGCTCGGACTCGTCCGCGTTGCAGACCAGGTACTTGCTCATGTTGCCCTTGGGCAGGAACGAGGCCTTGCGCCCGGTTGGGAACCCGGCGCCCCCGCGGCCGCGCAGGCCGGACTTGGAGATCTCCTCGAGCACCTGCTCGGGCGCCAGCGCAAGCGCCTTGCGCAGCCCCTGATAGCCCCCGCGCCGCTCGTAGACGGCGAGCGTGTTGAGGCCAGGCTCGTCGATGCGATCAAACAGGATCTTCATCTGCGCCGCTCCTTCACGCTTGCATCAGCTCGGACGAGGATCTGATCCCGCCCTGTCTGCTAAGGGCGGCGATCACTTGGGCTGCTCCTTGAGGCCGGTCGGCTCCTGTCCCACCCCGGGGTCGGCGCAGCGCCGGTAGCGCAGCTGCTTGTGCTCGAGCACCGAGCGTCCCGCCTTGATGTCGGCCACGATCTGCTCGGCGTCCTCGTCGCTCAGCGGGCCGACATAGGTGCCATCGACCGACGCCATCGGTGCGATGTCGCAGGCGCCGAGGCACTCGAACGAGCGGACCGCGATGTCCTCGCCGTCGGCGGCGCGGCGCATCGCCTCGAAGAAGCGGTCGGCGCCGCGCAGCGAGCAGGTGATGTTGGTGCACACGAACACGTCGTGAGTCGGCTTCGGCGTGGTCGAGAACATGTCGTAGAAGGTTGCGACCGAGGTCAGGTAGGCGGGCGTGACGCGCATCACGCAGGCCACCTGCGCGATCGCCTCGTGCGAGAGGTAGCCGTGCACGCGCTGGGCGGCGTGCAGCGCCGGGATCGCGGCGCTGTGCCGGTCCGGGTAGCGGGCCATCGCCGCCTCGATCTCCGCGCGCAACTGCTCGGGCACCGGCGTCAGCGCGGGGTCGGGGATCTCCGCCGGCGGCTTGTCCAACGAGACAGCCTCATCCCAGCCCGGGACGCGCGAGCCGTGGCCGAACCGCGGTACCACGAAGCGGCGGGTGGCGCTCACCTGTCGACCCCCCCGAGCACCGGGTCGATCATCGCCAGGGCCGCGATCAGATCCGCGATCAGATGGCCGCGGACCATCGGGCCGATCGCCTGCAGGTTGACAAAGCTCGGGTCGCGCATGTGCACGCGCGCGGGCTTGGCGGAGCCATCTGCGCGCACGAAGCACCCAAGCTCCCCGCGCGGGCCCTCGATCGGGTAGTAGGCCTCGCCGGGCGGAACCCGGAAGCCCTCGGTGACCAGCTTGAAGTGGTGGATCAGGGCCTCCATCGAGGTCGCCAGCTCATGGCGCGGGGGCAGCGCCACCTTGCGGTCCGGGGTGATGTGCGGTCCCTCCGGCAGTCCGTCGATCGCCTGGCGAATGATCTTCACCGACTCGTAGATCTCCGCGTGGCGGACGCGGAAGCGGTCGTAGTTGTCGCCGACGGTGCCGACCGGGATCTTGAAGTCGAAGTGGTCGTAGCTCGAGTAGGGCTGCGCCTTGCGCAAATCCCAGGGCTTGCCGGCCGCGCGCAGCAACGGTCCCGTGACGCCGAGCGACAGGAGCGTCTCGGCATCCACCGGGCAGGTTCCGACCAGCCGCTCGAGCAGGATCTGGTTCTTCTCCAGCAGGTCGGCGTACTGGTCGGCGCGAGCCGGCATCTCATCGAGGAACTTGCGCAGCTTGCGGTCCCAACCGCGCGGGATATCCTCGATCACCCCGCCGACCTGGAAGTAGCGGGTGTGCATCCGCTGGCCGGAGGAGTACTCGAACAGGTCGAGGATCGTCTCGCGCTCGCGGAAGCAGTACCAGAACATCGAGATCGCGCCGAGGTCGAGCGCGCTCGTGCCGAGCCACACGAGGTGGGACTTGATCCGGTTGAGCTCCATGTGGATCACGCGCAGATACTGTGCCCGCGGCGGCACCTCGATCCCCAGCAGCGTCTCGACCGCCCCGCAGAAGGCCATCGCGTTGAAGTAGTAGGAGAGGTAGTCCATCCGCTCGACCACCGGGATCACCTTCCAGTAGGACTTGTCCTCGGCGGTCTTCTCAATGCCGGTGTGCACATAGCCGATCACCGGCTTGACGTCGCGCACGACCTCGCCCTCGAGCGTCGCGATCAGCCGCAGCACCCCGTGCGTGGCGGGATGGTGGGGGCCGATGTTGAGCGTCAGAAGCTCATGGGTCTCGCCCTCGCCGGCGGGCTCGACCGCAAAGGTGACCGACTCCTCGCGCTTGCGATACTCGCTGGTTGCGCTCACCGCCGCTCGTCCCTCGCCTTGGCTCGATCGCTGATCGGCGGCTGTCTCACCGGTGGCTGGCACGCTTGCGCCGCGCTCATCACTGGTACCTGCCGTATCGCGCCTCGTTGTAGGTGAACAGCACCGGCTCGCCGCCCACGGGGAAGTCGCGCCGCTGCGGGAATCCCTCGTAGTCCTCGGGCATCAGGATTCGGCGCAGGTCCGGATGGCCCTCGAAGATCACGCCGAACATGTCGTAGACCTCGCGCTCGGGGAACTCCGCGCCGGGCCATAGGTCGCAGACGGTTGCGATCGACGGTTGCTCGGTGCTCACGCGCGCCTTCACCGCGATGCGATCGACGCGCTCCATGTCGAGCAGCTCGTAGAGGACGCCGAGACGAGGCTCATCGGGCCAGTAGTCGACGCCGTGCAGGCTCGCGAGGAAGTCATAGCCCTTGGCCCGCAGCCGCTCAAGGACGGCGTGCGCGGCGGGCGGGTGCGCGAGCAGCACCGCGCGGCCGCGATGAAACTCGGTGCCGAGGATGCTCTCCGGATCCTGCTCGCGCAGCTCCTGCGCGAGCAGCTCGAGCCCGGTTGCGTCAGGCATCGGCGGCGTCCCCCGGCGCGAACACGCTCACGTCGGCCGAGCCGCGGTGCTCGTCGAGCACCTCCTCGGTGCCCTCGGCGCCGTAGCGCACTCGCCAGCCCTGCTTCGGGTTGCCCTGCACCTTCTCGCGCAGGCGCAGGATCCCGTGGGCGAGCGCCTCCGGCCGCGGCGGACAGCCGGGGACGTGCACATCGATCGGCATGAACTTGTCGGAGGGAACGAGCGCGTAATTGTTGAAGACGCCCATCGAGGAGCAGCAGGCGCCCATCGAGATCGCGAATTTGGGCTCGAGCATCTGGTCGTAGATGCGCCGCACGACGGGCGCCATCTTGATCGACACCCGCCCTGAGAGGATGATCAGATCGGCTTGCCGCGGCGAGGCGCGAAACGCCTCGAACCCAAAGCGGGCGATGTCCAGCCGCGCGCCGACGATCGACATCATCTCGATCGCGCAGCAGGCAAGCCCGAAGGTGAGCGGGAAGAACGAGTTGCCGCGCGCCCAGGAGACCGCCTTCTCAAGCGTGGTCGTGAGCACGCTCTGCTCGACGTAACGCTCGAGCGCCTCCCCCTCGAGCTCGCCGCGAAGCATGTCGCGGGCGAGTAGCTGGCGGGCGCGCAGATCCCCGCCGGCCAGCCGCTCCCGCTTCACCTCCACTCGAGGGCCCCCCGGCGCCAGACGTATACGAAAGCGATCATCAGCAGCACCACGAACACGATCGTCTCGCTCATCGCAAACGTTCCAAACGATCGCAGCTGAACGGCGATCGGATAGATGAAGATCACCTCGAGGTCGAAGAGGATGAACAGCATCGCAATCAGGTAGAAGCTGATCCCAAAGCGGAAGCCGCGCTGGATCTCCGATGGCAGCCCGCACTCGTAGGGATCGGTCTTCTGCTTGATCGCCCGACCGCGCACGCCGGCGATGAGGTTGAGCAGGGCAAAGGTCGTGCCCACCAAGCCGCCGAGCACGAGGAAGATGACCGCTGGCAGGTAGTCCCGCAGCACGATTTCGTTATACCACCGGGTCGCGCACCTTGTAACAGAGTGCTACTTAGTGTCGAATGAGGCTATCCCCGGCCTCGCCTACAGTACCCCCGAAGCCCCTCCCGCTCACGTGAAAGAAGTCCACATCGCCTTCGCAGGGATCGGGATCGGGCTGTTCGCGCTCGTGGCCCTGTGGGGGGCGTGGTGCTGGCGGGCGGCGCGACCGAGCGCCTGGTTTTGGCGGCTGTTGCGCGCTGCCCAGCTGACCGTGCTGATCGAGATGGGGATCGGCGGCCTGCTCGTCGCCCTCGGGCACAAGCCACGCCAACTGCACCTGATTTACGGGGCGCTGCCGGTGCTGGTCTCGCTGGTCGCCGAGTCGCTGCGGATCGCGGCCGCGCAGATGATCCTCGACCAGCGCGGACTCGAGGGCACGCGGGCGGTTCGCAAGCTCAGGCGCGAGGAGCAGCGGGCGCTGGTCGTCGCGATCATCAAGCGCGAGCTTGGCGTGATGGCGCTGGCGGCGGCGGTGATCGTCGTGCTGCTCGCGCGGGCGGTGGCGACGGGGTAGCGGCGCTTCGCCTCCCGGGCGCAGCCACGCCTCAGCGGCTCTCGCCGGAGGCGGCGAGCTTGCGGTAGCGCCCGCCGTAGAACAACAGCGGCTCGCCCTCGCCGAGCCCCAGGTCGATCACCTCGCCGATCACGATCGTGTGGTCGCCGCCGGCGAACTGCTCGCGCACCTCGCAGATTGCCCACGCGAGCGCGCCGTCGATCAGCGGGACGCCCTCATGCAACCGATGCGGCGTCGACTCGAGCTTCTCCCGCTCGGGCAGCTTCGAGGCGAACAGGCGAGCTTGCTCAACCTGCTCGGCCGCAAGCACATTGATCGCGAAGCGACCGTGCTCGCGCACGATCGGCAGGGTGCGAGCGGCGTTCTCGAAGCAGACGAGCGCGAGCAGCGGCTGCAGCGAGAGCGAGCACATCGCGTTGGCGGTCATCCCGCCCGCGCCTGCTGGGCCGGCGGTCGTCACCACCGCGACGCCGGTGGCGAAGCGACCGAACACCTCGCGGAACTGCTCGGGATCTGCCGGCACCGGGCCTTTATATCGGCCGAGCCTGGAGTTGGGGTCTCCGACGCCGGCTCTCTGGTTGCCGCCGTTTCGACGATCGCGGGCTTGGATCAGGTAGCGAGCGTCTGCGCCGGCGCCGGAGACATAGTGATGTTCGCCGCGGGAAAGCCAGCTCCTTCCCACGCGGCCGATCCCGCGGGATCGCTGGAATCCGCCCCCCGCTCCTCGCCCCTCGGCTCAGCGGACGGTGAGGAAGGCCTGCGCGCCGAACTTGGCGTCTCCGCCGAGGGTCGACTCGAGCTTGTACTCCCCCCGCGCAAGCACGATCGAAAGCCGGGCTCGCCCGCCGGGGGGCAGCGGTGGCAGTGCGGCCAGCGTGCGGCCGCCATCGAGGACCACGAGGTTGTGCTTGAGCCTGCCGTCGTTCTCGATCAACAGCGTCAGTCGCCCGGCCGGGGCGCTGGCGGCCCCGGGGTCGATTCGGTACTCGGTGATCGCAACCCGCAGCGTCCGCCGCTGGCCGACCTGGACGCCGCCGCAGCCGCCGACGGCGAGGATGAGCGCGAGCGCAGCAAGCAGGCTCCCGCAGCGCGCGCCGGCATGCGCGATAGGGGGGCTCGGCCGGGGCGCGCGCGATCTTCGGCTGAGCAGGCTCCGAGGGCGCACGCGCGGATCGTAGGGCGCGAGCCCGTATGATCCTCGCGCGATGCGCCCCCTTTCAGCTGCCCCACTCGATCAGGGCGCTCGGGTTCGCGATCACCGCCGCTCCCCTCGCTGCCCGCGACCGGCCGCGTTCGGTCGATGCTCGACATCCGCCTGATTCGCAGCCAGCCTGAGGCCGTGCGCGCAGCGCTGGCCCGCCGTGGGCCGGATGCGGCCGAAGCCCTCGATCGGCTGCTCGAGCTCGACCGCCGCTGGCGGGAGCTGACCAGCGAGGCGGAAGCCGTGCGCGCCGAGCAGAACCGCGCAAGCCGGGGGCGGCGAGCGGCTCCAACCCCGGAGGAGCGCGAGCGGCTGCAGGCGCTGGCGGCGCGCGGGCGGGAGCTCTCCGACGAGGAGGCGCGGGTGCGAGCCGAGCGGGAGCGCGTGCTCGCTTCGCTGCCGAACCTCCCTGCTAAGGCCGCCCCCGACCACGACACGGTGCTGCGCGAGGTTGGCGAGGCTGGCCGTCGGGGGCGCAGCCACGTCGAGCTCGCGGGCTGGCGGATCGATACCGAGCGTGCTGCCCGGGTCTCGGGCTCGCGTTTCGCCTACCTGCGGGGGGAGCTTGTGATGCTCGAGGTGGCGCTGATTCGCTACGCATTCGAGAAGCTGATCGCCGAGGGGTTTGAGCCCGTGATCCCGCCTGTGCTGGTGCGCGAGGCGGCGCTGTTCGGCACCGGCTTTCTGCCCGACACCGAGCAGCAGATCTATCGACTTGCCGACGATCCGCTGTACCTGGTGGGCACCGCCGAGGTGCCGCTCGCCTCGCTGCACGCCGGCGAGATCCTCTCGAGCGCCGAGCTTCCGCGCCGCTATGCCGGTTTCTCAAGCTGCTTTCGGCGCGAGGCCGGCGCGGCCGGACGGGATACCCAGGGGATCTTCCGGGTGCACCAGTTCGACAAGGTCGAGATGTTCTCGTTCGTCGAGCCGAATGAGTCGGCGGCCGAGCACGAGCGTCTGCTGGCGATCGAGGAGTCGATCTGCCAGGAGCTTGAGATCCCCTATCGCGTGGTCAACATCGCGGTCGGCGATCTCGGCGCCTCGGCGGCGCTGAAGTACGACATCGAGGCCTGGCTGCCGGGCCAGGGCCGCTACCGCGAGCTGACCTCGTGCTCGAACACCACCGACTTCCAGGCGCGCCGGCTTGAGATCCGCTGCCGCGCCCGGGACGGGCGCCCACAGGTGCTGCATACGCTGAACGGCACCGCGATCGCGATCGGGCGCACGATCATCGCCCTGCTTGAGAACGGCCAACGCGCGGATGGCTCAGTCCGGCTGCCGGAGCCGCTCGTTCCGCTGGGCGCGCCGGCTGAGCTTGCTCCGGCGGCTTGAGGTCCGGCTGGGGGCGAGCGCGAGGCGGGTGGCGGCGCGCTCAGACGACGCGCAACCGCTGCCCTGGGCTCCGCAGCACGACCAGCGCGGCCCGGGGCGGGCCGCAGGCGCTGATCCGCGCGCGCATCCGCACCCCGTAGGTGCTGGCGGGGCGCACCCACGCGTACGCAAACTCCTCGCCATCGCTGACCGTCTCCATGATCGCGCGCGCAAGCGCCACGCGATCGGCGCGCTCGGCCTCCGCCGGCAGCAGCAGCTCACCGACCGGCTGGTCGATCGCCTCCTCCTCGCTCAGGCCCAGCAGCCGCTCGGCACGGTCGGACAGCGCCTGCACGGTCAGGGCGCGGTCGACCACGAGGAACGCATCTGAGGGAGCCGGGAGGCCATCGCCCCGGGTCTCGAGCAGCAGGCCAAGGCCGCAGCGCCTGCAGACGCGCGCGTTGGGGGCGGGCACAAAGCCCTGAGGCACGCCCGCTGCGCAGTGGCCGCAGAACCAGCCGGGCGATACGTCAAGCTCGTCTGCGCTGTAGACGAGGCGAAGCCTGCCGGGCTCAGCCATCGCCTCTCGTCGCGGTCGGGCCGTGCGCTGCTGCAGGAGCCGGCGTGCGAAGCGTTATTGTCAACTATCTAACCTCCCGGTTGTAAAAGCCCCCCGACGCCCCTCTGCTCGCCGATCCTGTGCGCGCCGGGCCCGCGCGGCAGACTACACCAACTCGCGGAGTTTTGGAAGGGCAGCGAGCATGATCGCCGTCGGCTGCCCTGCTTGATCCCCGCTTCAGAGGTCGACCTCGATCAGGCAACCGGCCCTGCTCGGCTCCTGCGGCACGAAGCGCCGCAGCCGCGCGGCGGGCGCGAGCCGATCGAGCATCCCGAGCGTGATCCCTCGGTGCAGCGCGCACACCGCAAGCGGATTCTCGCTCGCCGCCTCGCGGTAGGGGCAGCTGCGCAGCTCATAGCAGATGGTCTGCTCTTCGCGCGCGTGCGGCCGCCGGGGGGCGAAGCCAAGCGCGGTGAGCGCGCGCCCAAAGGCCTCGGCGGGGGGCTCCGCGCTCGGGCGCTCGCGCGCTTGCGCCGCTTGGCCGGCGACGAGCCCGCGGCCCGCCTCGCGCCCGACCCGTTCGACCTCGCCCAGGCTCGCGGGCGTCGTGGGGATGCTGCGGGCCAGCCAGGCGGCCAGTCGCGGATAGGCGTCCGGCGGTTGCCCGGCCGGACGCGAGTCCACGGCCACCCGCCAGCCGTCGCGCGGGCGGCCGCGCAGCTGGGGGAGACGCTCGCGCGAGATCAGCCCGGCGGCGCGCAGGCGCTCGAGGTGGACGCGCACGCCGCTTGGATGCAGCCCCAGCTCGGCGGCGAGCTCGCCGGTTGCGACCGGACGACCGAGGCTCGCCAACCGTGCGAACAGCCGCGCCCGGGTCGGCTGGGAGAGCACGTCGTCTGGCCGTCCGGCGCTTGTCCTCGCGGCGCTGGCGGCCATGGCGCTCGCGCCGGTGCGCTCGCGCGGGGCGCTCGTCGGGGTCGTCTCCGAAGCGGTGGGGGTTGGCGGCGGGTCTGCGCTCGATCGCGCCGCACCGGTCTTTGAACCAGCGGTGGCCATCTTCTGGAGGCTCCCACGGCATCAGGACCGGGGAGCCAGCTGATATTTTGCTAGCCGGGCTCTCGAAATCTCAAACTGAAGGAGGCTGCCGTGGCCTACGTGATCACCGAGCCGTGCATCGGCACGAAGGACAACTCGTGCGTTGAGGTCTGTCCGGTCGACTGCATCCATCCGACGCCGGATGAGCCCGACTACGACCAGGTCGAGATGCTCTACATCGACCCGGAGGAGTGCATCGACTGCGACGCCTGTGTCGAGGCCTGCCCGGTGGATGCGATCTTCGCGGAGGACCAGGTGCCGGAGGAGTGGAGCAAGTACATCGAGATCAACGCGGCCTACTACCGCCAGAAGGCGGCTTGATCCGCTGAGCAGCGCAAAGCGCGGCTCCCTCGATCCGACGATCGCGCCGTCGCGGCTGCCTCGCGTGGTGATCGTCGGCGGCGGCTTCGGTGGTCTGGCGTGTGCGCGTGCGCTCGCCGGCGCGCCGGTTGAGGTGCTGCTGCTCGACCGCAACGACCATCACGAGTTCACGCCGCTGCTCTACCAGGTGGCGACGGCGCTGCTGACCGCCTCCGACATCGCCTATCCGTTCCGCGCCGCGTTCAGGAGCGCGCCAAACATCCGCTTCCAGCGGGCGCTTGCGGAGGGCGTCGACCTCGTTGGGCGGACGGTGCTCACGAGCGGCGGACGGCGAGTCGACTATGACTACCTGGTGCTCGCCTGCGGGAGCGAGGATGAGCATTTCGGGAGCGCCGCGCTTGAGGCGAACACGCTCGGCATCAAGACCCTGGCCGCGGCGCAGCGGCTGCGGGAGCACATCCTCGCCTGCCTGGAGGAGGCGGCCGGCGCCGAGGATGACTTGGAGCGGAGGAGGTGGTTGAGCTTTGTGGTGATCGGCGGCGGGCCCACGGGCGTGGAGTTCACCGGGGCGCTGGTCGAGCTCCTTGCGCTCGTGCTCGGGCGCGACTACCGCGAGCTCGAGCCCGGGCTCGCGCGGGTCACGCTGGTCGAGGGGGGCGAGCGCCTGCTGCCGAGCTTCCCGGCCCGGCTCGGTCGCTATGCCGCCCGGGTGCTGATGCGGCGCGGCGTCGAGGTGCTGACCGGCACGCTTGTCGAGACGGCGGACGCCGAGGGCGTGTACCTGGCCGACGGGCGTCAGCTGCCGGCGCGCACGACCGTCTGGTCAGCTGGCGTGCGAGCGCGGAGCCTACGTGGGCTGCCCGATCAAGCTCGCCGGCGCGCCGCGCGGATGGCCGTCGATGAGTGCCTGCGGCTGGCTGGCGCTGAGCGCGTGTTCGCAATCGGCGACCTTGCCGCGGCTCGCCCGGACGGCGAGGAGCTTCCGATGCTCTCAGCGCCGGCGATGCAGGAGGGGCGCTACGTCGCCCGCGCGATCCTTGCGGATCTCGCGGGTCGCAGGACCGCGAGGTTCCGCTACCGCGACAAGGGGACGATGGCTGTCGTGGGCCGCGGATCGGCCGTCGCCAGCATCCACGGCCTGCAGCTGACGGGCTGGATCGGCTGGGTCGCGTGGCTTGCGGTGCACATCTACTACCTCGTGGGCTTTCGCAATCGAGCGGCCGTGCTGGTCAGCTGGGGGTGGAACTACCTGCGGCGCGACCGGCCGATCAGGATGATCACCGCCAAAGACTCAGATCCGCTGGTCGAGCGCCTGCTGGGCCACGGCTAGGTGGGCGGCGCTTGCGCCATCGCGTGTATCGGTGCGAGCTCGTTGGGAATCCGACCCCCGCGCCGTCTGCAGGCGGGGCGATCATGTGTCGGTGGGCGCGCCGCGAGGGTGCCCGGCGTTGATCGACGGAGCGGCCGGCCCGAAGCGGAGAGGGGGGGATTCGAACCCCCGGACGAGGTCAACCCCCGTCACGCGATTTCCAGTCGCGCCCGTTCAACCGCTCCGGCACCTCTCCGGGCCGGCTAAGCGTAGCGACGCGGGTTAGCGGCGGTTGCGCGCGCCGCCCGTCGCGACGTCGGTCAAAGCTGGAAGCGGCCGTCGCGCAGCAGCGGCACCTCCTCGCCGGCGCCGGTCACCCCGGTGACCGCAAGCTCCTCGGAGCCGATCATGAAGTCGACGTGGACCTCGCTGCGGTTGACGCGCCTGCGGTCCTCGCCGGCCACCGCCCACGGGAAGCCCTGACCGAGCGCGATGTGGCTGGCGGCGTTCTCATCCAGCAGCGTCTCGAAGAACACGCGCCGCCGTTGCCCGACGCGGCTTTCGCAATCGACCAGCGCCACTTCGCCCAGGCGGATCCCGCCAGGGTCGCGCTCGGTCAGCGCGCGCAGCGTGCCGGCGTTGCGCTCGGCCTCTATCTCCACGGCGCGACCCTCCTCGAAGCGCATGCGCAGGCCTTCGATCAGCACGCCCGAGCTAAACAGCGGCCTGGTCGCGCTCACCACCCCCTCGGCGCGCTCCGGGTCGGGGGTCGTGAACACCTCCTCGGTGGGGATGTTGGCGGCATGGAGCACACCGTCGAGCGTTCTCAGGCGCGCTGCCTGCCAGCGACTGCCGGGCAACAGCCCGACGGTTAGGTTGGTGCCGGGCCCCTCGTAGCGCAGGCGGTCGAGCTGCAGCCGATCGAGCGCTGCCGCAACCTGCTGCAGCCGCGCCATGCGCCGCTCCCATGCGGCGACCGGGTCTGGCTCGTCGAGCCGGCAGATCGTGGCGATCTCGCTCCAGAGCCGCTCCAGCGCCTCCTCTGGGCCCAGCTCCGGATAGGCGAGCGCGGCCCAGTCAGCCGTGGGACAGGGGCCGATCGTCCAGTTGACCGTGCGCTCCTCCAGCACCACCGAGGATTCCTTGACGTGCGGCAGCATGTCCCGGCCGAGCAGCTCGGGATCGATCCCATCCATGAGGTGCGGGTCGGTGGGCGAAGTCAACACGATCATCGCGCCCCGGAGCCTGCCGAGCGCAAGCACCCGCTCGCCGACCCAGGGTGGCACGTAGGCGAGCGTCGCGGGGTCGGCGTACAGCGCGCGCGCTCGCTTGATGTGCACGTCGAAGCACTGCACGTCGACGAACTTCGCGCCTGCGCGGTAGGCCTCGGCGGCGACCGCGCGCGCGAGCGCCTCCTTCCCGGGCTCGGTCCCCAGGCCCACGACCTGCCCGGGCTGCACGTTGGCGCCGAAGCGCACGAGCAGGCGGGCGAGCGAGTCGACGTGGCTTGGGGCTCTCACCTCTCGCATCTTTTCGCATCCCGCCGAGCGCCGACGCCTCGGCCGGCGGGCCGTCCGGCGCCAGGGTCACAGGCCTAGAACGGTCGCTGCTCCGGCGGAACCTTGGGGATCTCTGAGGCGATCGTCTGCATCACCATGTAGAAGCGGTGGATCTCCGGATAGATGAGCGCCTTGCCGCTTGTGAGCAGCCCACAGGCGATCGCGCGCTCGGGATCCGCCCAGCCCATGATGTTGATCAGGCCAAGGTGGCCGAAGGCCAGGTCGGTATCGAGCCCGAACAGGCTGACCACCTTCGCCCCGAGCATCAGACCGTAGCTGAAGCGGCCGGGGAGCAGGAGCGTGAGGTCGAGCTCCAGCCTCGCCTGCTCGGTGAGTGCCAGACGAAGCGTTTGCGGGCGCATCACGCGGACGCCGTCGAGCTCACCGCCGCGCCGGAAGATCTCGAAGAAGCGGCTGAGCTCCTCGGCGGTCGTGATCACGTTTGCCGCGGGCACGACCGCGGTCAGGAAGCGAGGGTCGTTGGAGAGCTCGACGACCCGCTCCAGCGGCGCGCCCAGCGCGCGCTGGGCAAGCAGCGAGAGCGGTGGCAAGAGGGGTGGGCCGGTGCGGTAGGCGGGAGCGACCAGGGGCACGTCCTCCGGGGCGACGCCGTAGTTCGTCCACCGGAAGCCAAGCGGCCCGAGGATCTCGCGGGCGAGCAGCTGCCTGATGCTCTCGCCGGTGACGCGCTGGACGATCTCGCCGAGGATGAAGCCGCCCGAAAGCGCGTGATAGGCCAGCAGCGAACCTGGTCTCACCAGCGGCTTGGCCTGGCAGAGCACGCGCACGATGAACTCGCGATCCTCGATCCGCGCAAGGTCGAGCAAATCCCGCGGGATCGTTGGCACGCCGGCGCGGTGGGCCAGCACATGGGCGATCGTGGTGCGCTCCTTGCCGTGCTGGCCGTAGGCGGGGATGTAGCGGGTGACCCGATCGAAGATGCTCAGCTCCCCGCGCTCGTGAAGAAGGTGGACGAGGAGCGCGGTAAGCGCCTTCGAGGTCGAGTAGACGCAGAAGGGTGTCTCCGGCGTCGCCCGGATCTTGGGTGCCTCCGGCGGATCGTTGGGGCCATTGCCGCGCGCATGCCCGATCGCACGATTGAGCACGACCGATCCATGGCGGCGGACGCACAGCGCAAGCGCGGGATGCACGGCGCTGCGATAGAGCGCGCACGCTGCCTCCCAGATCCTGCTCACTTGGCGTGAAGTCAAGCCGGCGGATTCGGGTGGCGCCTCCTCGCCGACGCTCGTGACCGCCGCGAGCTCCTCGGGTAGGCGGATTCGACCCAGCGGATTGCGGGGCGCGGAGGCTCGCAGCAGCTCAGACGGCGTCGGTGCCGCCCGCAGGGCGCCCCGTCGCAGCGCCGGCGCGATCCTCATCGCCCGCGCAGCAGCCCCTCGCCCCTGGCCCAGCGCACGGTGCGCGCGATCGTCTCCGTCACGGGCGTGTAGCGGACCCCGAGCTCGCGCTCGGCGCGGCTGCCGTCGTAGCGGTGACCGTGCAGGAGCGTGCGCACCATCTCGCGACAGATCGGAGGCGTCCGTCCGCGCAGCCGGAAGGCGGCCTCGGCGCCCGCCGCGGCGATCCTCGCGACCGAGCGCGGCACGAGCCACGGCCTGCGCGCAACCCCTGCGACCTCGGCGGCCAAGGCCAGCGCCTCCTCGATCGCCAGCGACACGCCGCACAGCAGGTAGCGCTCGCCCGAGGCGCCGCGCTCGGCTGCCAACAGATGCCCCTCAACGCAGTCGGCGATGTCGACGATGCTGATGTGAGTGCGCACGAACGCGCGCAGGCGGCCGTCCAGGAACGCGAGCAGGAAGCGGCCGGTGCCGCTGGCCCGGCCGGGACCCTGGACCGACGCGGGGTTGACGCACACGAGATCCTGTCGTAGCTCGCGCGCGAGGGCGAGCGCCGCGCGCTCACCCTCGGTCTTTGTGCGCTCGTAGGTGGAGAGGTACCAGCCGCGGTGGGCGGTCCACTCGTTCGCGACGGTACCGCGGGGCTCGCCGATTGTCGCCGCCGAGGAGGTGTGCACGAGCCGCCGCACGCCGGCGGCCGCGGCGGCGCGGACGGCGGCCAGCGCGCCGTCGACGTTGACGCGCCGCATCGGCGCTGGGTCCTCGACGCACAGCGAGTTGACGCCCGCGAGATGAAATGCAAGCTCGCAGCCGACCATTCCACGCGCAAGGGCGATCTCGTCGGTCGCATCCCCGCGCACGACCTCGGCCCCGGAGGCGGCAAGCGCCTCAGCGGCGGCAGGCGAGCGGGCGAGCGCCACCACCTCCTCGCCGCGCTCCACGAGCCGGGCCAGCAACGCCCTGCCGATCACGCCCGTGCCGCCGGTGAGGAACACCCGCGCCAAGCTCAGCTCCTGAGCACGGTGGCGCTCCGCGCGAAGTAGTCGATCCCCGACCAGGCGGTGATCGCCGCCGCAGCAACCAGCGCCCACTGGTCGAGATAGGCTCCGCCGATCGTCACCGGCGGCCGCAGCATCGCCAAGGCCAGGGCGGCGAACTGGGCGGTCGCCTTCCACTTGCCCAGCGCTGAGGTGGCGAAGTGCCTGCCGCCGGAGCTGACGGCCGCGCGCAGCCCCAGGATCGCGAACTCCCGCCCAATGATCACCAGCGCCACCCAGGGCGAGGCGCGGCCGACCGCCACCAGCGCGATCAACCCGGTGGTCACGAGCAGCTTGTCGGCGGTCGTGTCGAGGAACGAGCCGAGCTCGCTCGTCACCCCCCAGCGGCGGGCGAGCCGCCCGTCGAGGAAGTCGGTCGATGCGGCGAGCAGGAAGATGACTGCCGCTGCCGTGTAGTCGTGGTCGAGCAGCAGCGCCATGATCGCCGGCGCGACCGCGATGCGCACGCCGGTGCCGGCAACAAGCAGGCGGGAGGAACGCAACGGGCTCAGAGTATCCGGCGCGATCACAACAGCGCGAGCGCGAGCGCGCGGGCCTTCTCGGCGTCATCGCTGGCGAGGGCCTCGAGCGCGGCGGCGTGGGCGCGCTCGGGATCAACCGCGCGCAGCGCCGCCTTGACCTCGGGGATCGCCGTCGGCGTCATGCTCAGCTCGCAGACGCCGAGTCCGGCCAGAAGCACGGCGCTTGCCGGGTCGGCGGCCAGCTCGCCGCACACCCCGACCGGCCGGCTGCAGGCGCCGGCGCCGTCGAGCGTGGCTTGCACGAGGCGCAGCAGCGGCGGCTGCGGCCCGGCAAGGAGTGCCGCGAGCCGCCGATCGCCGCGGTCGGCGGCCATCGTGTACTGCGCGAGGTCGTTGGTGCCAAGCGAGAAGAAGTCCGCGTGGCGCGCGAGCCGTTCCGCGGCAAGCGCGGCCGCCGGCACCTCGACCATGATCCCCAGCTCGAGCGGCGCATCGGTGCGCAGCTGCGAGCGCGCGTCGGCGAGCAGCTTGCGGACGGCCAACAGCTCGCCGGCGCTCGTCACCATCGGCAGCATCGCCTTCACCGGATGGTCGGCCGCAACGCGCAGGATCGCTCGCAGTTGCGAGCAGAGCAGCTCGGGATGGCGCAGGGCGAGGCGGATCCCGCGCACGCCCAGAAACGGGTTCGCCTCCTCCTCCATCAGCAGCGCCGCGAGTGGCTTGTCGGCGCCCACGTCGAGCGTGCGCACGATCAACGGCCGCCCGTCAAGCGCGACGGCGATGCGTCGCAGCGTCTCCACCTGCTCCTCCTCGGAGGGGAGCGTCGGCCGCTCCAGGTAGAGGAACTCGGTGCGCAAGAGCCCCACCCCCTCGGCGCCGAGCGCAAGCGCGCTCTCCACCTCCGCGGGATTGCCGATGTTGGCGAGTATGGCGATGCGCCTACCCCCCAGCAGCGCCGGCTCGCGGGCGTGGGCGAGCGCGCCCGCGAGCCGCCGCGCTCGCCGGCGGCGGGCCCGCTGGGCGCGCTCGAGCAGCTCCGGCGGCGGGTCGACCGTGACCACTCCCGCCTCCCCGTCGAGCAAGAGGATCGTCCCCGCCGGCACCGCCAGCAGCTCGGGGCCCAGCCCGACCACCGCAGGCAGCGCCAGCGAGCGTGCGAGGATCGCGGCGTGCGCCGTGGGGGAGCCACGTGCGGTTGCCACCCCCAGCGTGCGCTCGGGGTCAAGCGCCGCCGCATCGGCTGGCGCAAGCTCATCGGCGATCACGATCGCGCCCGTCGTGTCGGCCGGCGCAGCCGGGCCGGCCACGCCGGCTGCTGCCGCGATCGCCCAGGCCACGCGGCGGCCGACGTCGAGCACGTCGGTGGCGCGTTCCCGCAGGAGCCGCTCGGGCAGCTCGCGGTAGCGGCGCGCCAAGGCGATCGCGGCATCTGTCAGGGCCTGCTCGGCGCTTGTGCCGCCGTCGATCGCCAAGCGCGCGGGCGCGAGCAGCTCCTCGTCCTCAAGGAGCGCCAAGTGGGCGTCGAAGATCGCGGCCTGCTCGGCGCCGGCGCGCGCCTCAACGAGCTCGCGGTCGTGCTCGATCCCGACGCGGGCGGCGGCGAGGCCGCGTGCGAGCAGGGAATGCTCGGCGGCGGGCTCGGTGGGCGGGCGCTCGGGCGGAAAGGCTTGTGGGCGCAGGTGGCGGGCCGGCCCGATGGCAATGCCGAAAGACGCCGGTAGCCCGCGCAGCTGCGCTCCGGCCGGGGGAGGGGGTGGGACCTCCGTCTGGGGCGGGATCGCCGGCGGCCTCGGCGAGGGCGCCTCGCGCGCTGGCGCCGGCGACGGGGCGGCCGGTGTGGGAGACGGAGTGGACGGCGCCGAGCCCACCAGCCGGGTGGGGTCCGCGGTCCCCTCGCCGAACCCTGCGGCGGCGAGCTCGCGCAGCGCATCGAGCGCCTCCCGCGCCTGCCGACCGCCGGCTGTGACGGTCAGCGTGTCGCCGAAGCGCGCGCCGAGGGTGAGCAGCGCGCTCAGGCTCCGGGCCGGAGCGAGCCCGCCGGAGCCCTTCTTGCCGATCCAAAGCTCCGCGTCGAACCGCTGCGCCAGTGACACCACGCGCGCCGCCGGCCGCGCGTGCAAGCCGATCCGGTTGCGCACCTGCAGCTCTTCGTGCAGCTGGGGGCGCCCGCCCTCCTCACGCTCAGGTTGTGGCCCCTGGCTCGCGGCGGCAGGCTCGTCCCGATCGCCCTCGAGCTGCGCCGCCTTAAGGCCCAGCGCGGCGCGGGCCTCGGCCTCGACCTGCGCGAGGCTTGCGTTGCCACGCGCGGCGAGCGCTGCCGCAACGGTCCCCTCGACCAGTGGCGCCTGGCTCAGTCGCACCGGCCCGACCCTCTCCGCCAGGAGCTGAAGCGCCAGCTCCGCGCTCAACACTGCGCTGCCGAGGTCCATCAGCACTAGAACGCCGTCCGGCGAGGCCGCGCGCTCTATCGCCGAGCGCACCCGCTCGGCGTCGGTCCCAAGCACGCCCGGCTCGCCGATGCCGCCGGCCGGCTCGAGTGCCACCTCCGGCCCTGCCATCTCGCGGGCGAGCGCGATCGCGCCCTCCGCGAGCGCCTCGCTGTGGGAGACGACGACGATCCCGACCATCGACGCGGTGGCGCGCCCTACGGGCCGTTGCGCGCGACCGAGCGCTCGAGCCCCCAGGCGCGGTACAGGTAGTCGATCGGGTGATGTGCGGGGCGACCGGTGGCGCGCGTGATCTGCCAGCGGCATGTGTCGCTGTCGCAGGCGACGGACGTCGCGCCCGAGCGCTCGACCTGTTCAAACAGCTCGCGACCGGCGTCAAGCGCGATCTGATGCTTCTCGGCCTTGAGGCCGTATGTGCCGGCAATCCCGCAACAGCGGGCGCTCAGCTCGCGTACCTCGAGGCCGGGGATCAGCGCGAGGAGCTCGAGTGCCGGCTTACCGATCCCATGGCCCTGCTGCTGGCAGGGAGCGTGGTAGGCGACGGTCTCCTCAAGCGGCTGCAGATCGGTGCGAAGCTCGCCGCGGTGATGAAGCTCGAGCAGCAGCTCGCAGATGTCATAGGTGCGTTGAGAGACCAGCTCGAGCTCCGGGTTGCCCGCAAGCCCAAGGATCTCCAGCGCTTCGCGCTTGAGCATCAGGGTGCAGCTGGTGGCGTTGCCGACGATCAGCGTCTGCTCTCCGGCGGCCGCGAGGCCGCCCGGACCGGCGAGTGAGCGTGCCAGGCGCAGCACCGCCCGCCGCGCGTCGGGAAACAGGCCGCTCGACTGCAGGGGCAGCCCACAGCAGTCCTGCGGGGGAACGAGGACCTCGAAGCCGAGGTGCTCGAGCAGCTCGACCATCCGCCGTCCCTCCCACGGCTCGTAGTACTCGGTTCCGCAGCCGTGGAAGTAGACGATCTGCCGGCGCGCGCCCGTGCGAGCGGGCGAAAGCGTGCCCCCCCGTGCGCGCGCCCAGCGCGAGAAGCGCCAGCCAGCGAAGCGCGGCAGCGGCGCATCGCGGTGCACGCCCAGCGTCTTCTCGGCGAGGATCCGCAGGGGCCGCGAGGCAAGCGCGGCGTTCGCCAACGGCGCGAGTGGGGTTCCGAGCCTGCCGAGCAGCGTGGGACGGGTGATGATCCGGTCGCGCAGCGGCACGCCGCGCTGGCGCTTGAGGCGCGCCCGTGCGCGGGCGTTGAGCTCGGCGATCTTGACCCCCTGCGGGCAGACCGTCGAGCAGATCCCGCAGCCGGAGCAGTAGTCGACCGACCACTCCGCTACCGGCTCGCGCGCAACGCGGAAGCGCTCCGCCTGCGGCCCGACGTACTTGGGCCCGGGAAAGAGCGGCGTCACGGCTGCCACCGGGCAGGCGGTCTCGCAGATCGTGCACTTGACGCAGTGATCGAGCGAGCCTCGCAGCAGCTCATCAAGCGGGCCTCCGCCGACGCGCAGCGCGTCGTGCGGGCTGTCGGCTGTGGCGCTCACCAACTGATCCTCGCCCTCCGCTCCGACCGCGCCCCTCACAGCACCGCTCCGGCTGGCGACCGCGCCGGGCGCGCCAACCCTGCCGCCTCGATTGCCAGCTGCGCTGCGCGATAGCCGCTCGCCAGCGCAATCCCCTCGCCCGAGCCCTCGCGCCAGGGCAGCGCGCCCGGCAGTGCCGCTCCCGCCACGAGCACGTTCTCGACCTCACGCGCCCAGAGCTGGGGGCCGAGCGCCACGCCGACCCGCGCAAACGGATGCTCCCCAAAGTAGTCGGGGCTGAAGCGCCGCTCCCCCGCGCTCGGCAGCCCCTCCAGCGCCAGTCCCAGCACGCGCTCGCTTGCCCTCCAGCGCGAGTCGAGCTCGATTGCCCCGGAGGCCAGTCCGCCGCTTGCAAGCACGAATACCTCGGCTGCGTACCGGCGCTCGTGGCCGGCAGCGCGGACGGACACCGAGTGCACGCGGGCGCCCCGGCGCTGGGCTCCGATGACCTCGGCCCCCAGCGCCAGCCGTCCCCCCGCGCGCCGCAGCGCCGAGCTCAGGATCTCGAACAGGCGCATCCCCGGCACCGACGGGGGCAGCGTCGGGATCTCGAACACGGCCCGTCCCAGTCGCCGTTCGAGGTCGCTCCAGACGGCGTGTGGGTCGCGCAGGCCGAGCGCCGCCGGCAGCGCGACCTGCTCCTCGTCGCGCAGCAGGGGCGTGAGCTCGGCGCACAGCCGTGCTCTGAACGCCCGGTCATCGAGGCGTCGGGCCAGCGTCAGGGTGCTTGCGTCGGCGCGATCGAACTCGAGTGGGACGCTGAGCGGGCGAGCCTGCACCCCGGTCCGCCGCAGGTTCTCGGCGCACAGGCGCGGGTGGAAGTCACGCAGCGCGGGCGAGCCGACGATCGCCACGCGCCGCAGCGCCGAGGCGTCGCCCGCGGCAAAGGTCTCGGGTATAAGCGCCGATGGGCGCAGGCCGCCGAGCGCCGTTGGAAGGAGCCGGTTGCGCTCGAGCCCGCCGAGGTAGCGATAGCCCGGCAGCGGCCCGGCGAGGACGGTCCTCGCAAGCCAGGCGAGCGCTTCCTCGAGCGCGGCACGGCCCGTGCGCGCGTAGGGATGCTCCGGTAGGGCGGCGAGCAGCCGCGGGAGCGCGGCCGCCGGCTCGCGCACGAGCGCAGCTGTGGGCCCGCCGGTCGGCCGCTGGCGCGGCGCCGGCTCGGCCGCTGCTTCCGGCAGGTACCCGAGCACGTCCACCGTCCCCGCTGCCAGGTGCGTGCAGCCGATCCCCTTGGCGAGCACGCATACGCGCGCCCCCTCCTCGGCGAGCCTGCACGCCGCCGTCAGCCCGGCGGTGCCGGCGCCGATCACGACCGCGTCGTAGCCAAGCTCGGCGGCGCTCATGCCGGTAGGTGCGCCACGTCGAGCACCCCCTGGAAGATCCACTCATCGAGCCGCGCCTGGCGCAGCTGGTCGCCGTAGAGGATCGGCCAGCTCCCCTTCCAGCGCTCATCAAGGAACTCAAGCAGCGCTGCGTCTGCCTCGGCGGCGGTGATCCCGCCCTGCTCATGCAGGATCCCGGTTGCCCGGTAGATGCAAAAGCCGCCCTGGCAGGGGCCCATGCCAAGCCGAAGCCGGCGGCGCAGGTCGTCGAGGCTTGCGACCCCGCCGCGCGCGAGCTGCTGCTCAAGCTGCTCGCGGCTGACGAGCTCGCACTCGCAGACCACCTGCCGCTCGCGCAGCCCACCCTCCTTGCGCCCGAGCCGCTCGGACAGCCGGTAGCTGTGTTGCTCCTCCGAGCCCGGAAGCGGCTCGGTGGCGGTGGTGCACGGCCTCGCCTCGCCGAGCGCGCGGCAGGCGGCGTCGACGGTCTCTTCGGCCATCAGCCGGAACGTGGTCAGCTTGCCGCCCGTGATCGTGATCAGGCCGCCGACCCCGTCGCGCTCCGAGTGCTCGAGCAGTGCGTGCGCCCGGGTCACATCGCGAGTCGGCGTCGCGGCCGCTTTGGCATCTTCGAACAGCGGTCGCACGCCGGTCCAAACCCGCAGCGCCCGCGCCTCGCGCAGGTTGGGCACCAGCCGCTCGCCGTCGTCGAGCAGCGCGTCAACCTCCTGCTCGGGCACGCGCTGGTCGTCGGGGTCCTCGGTGTGCTCATCGGTCGTGCCGATCACGCTCACCGTGCGAATCGGCACGATGATGTCGCCGTCGGCTGGTGGCTTGCAGCGGTTGACGACGGTGTTCACGAGCCGGTGGGCCATCGCGATCATGATGCCCCGGCCGGGTAGCACGCGGACGCTGTCGATCCCGGCCAGCTCGGCGACCTGGCCGGCCCACGCACCGGCGGCGTTGACGGTCACGCGCGCGCGCACCTCGAGCTCCTCGCCGCTGCGCGCGTCCCGGAGCCGCGCGCCCCGAACCTCCTCGCCATCGCGGCTGATCGCGACCACCGCATGGTAGGGGAGCACGCGCGCGCCGCGCTGCTGGGCGCCGCGGCACAGCGCCCCGACCAGCTTCCAGACGTCGATGCTTGCGTCGGGCACGGCCAGCGCGCGAGCGATCCGGGGGTGTAGCAGCGGCTCCTGGCGCAGGGCCCGGCCGACGGCGAGCTCCTCGCAGTCCACCCCGGTCTGTCGGCAGCCCTCAAGCAGGCGATCGGCGTAGGCGGGGTCGTCCCAGGGCGTGGTGACGAATAGGCCGCCAGTGTCCTCGATGCAGTCGGCGGCCACCCGCCGCAGCACCCGGTTCTCGCTGATGCACTCGCGCGCCGCGCGCGGATCCTTGACCGCGTAACGCGCTCCGGAGTGCAGCAGGCCGTGGAAGCGGCCGCTGGTGCCGCTCGCCAGATCGTGGCGATCGACCAGCACCACCTCCAGCCCCCGCAGGGCTGCATCCCAGGCCACTCCGGCCCCGGTGGCGCCGCCCCCAATCACCAGCAGATCGCATTCCAACCCCACCATCAGCTCATCGCCCGCATGCGCACGAGACGTCCATCGCCTGAGCGTACTCCTCGCCTAACAAGCGCAAGCGGTGCCGGAATGGCCGGATCCGAGGCGCGCGGCAGGCTCTAGTCGAGCCAGTCGAAGGTGCGCGTCACCGCCTTCTTCCAGTAGCGGTAGTACTCGTCGCGCTTGGCCGGATCGAGCGACGGGGTCCAGCGCCTGTCCTCGACCCAGTTGGCGCGCAGGTCCTCCTCGCTGCCCCAGAACCCGGTTGCCAGGCCGGCTGCATACGCGGCGCCGAGCGCGGTTGTCTCCGCCACCTTGGGGCGGATCACCGGCACGCCCAGCAAATCCGCCTGGAACTGCATCAAGAGCTCGTTTGCGACCATGCCGCCGTCGACCTTGAGCGACTCGAGCCTGACCCCCGAGTCGGCCTCCATCGCATCGACCACCTCGCGGCTCTGGTAGGCGGTCGCCTCAAGCGTCGCGCGCGCGATGTGGCCCGCGTTGACATAGCGCGTGAGACCGGCGAACACCCCGCGCGCGTTGGACTTCCAGTAGGGGGCGAAGAGGCCGCTGAAGGCCGGCACGATGTAGAGGCCGCCGTTGTCCTCAACCGAGCGCGCGAGCTCCTCGACCTCGGGTGCCGCCTTGATCATCCGCAGGTTGTCGCGCAGCCACTGCACGAGCGCGCCGGTGATCGCGATCGAGCCCTCCAGGCAGTACACCGGCGCGCCGTCGCCGACCTTATAGCCGACCGTCGTGATCAGCCCGGACTTCGACTGGACCGCCTCCGTCCCCGTGTTGAGCAGCAGGAAGTTGCCCGTCCCATACGTGTTCTTCGCCTCTCCGGGGGAGAAGCAGGCCTGCCCGAAGGTCGCCGCCTGCTGGTCGCCGAGGTCGCCTGCGATCGGGACGCCGGCGAACGCCCCCGTCCGCACCTCTCCGTAGACTTCGCTCGAGGCTCGGATCTCGGGCAGCATCGCCTCCGGCACCCCTATCGTCGCCGCAATCCGGGGCTCCCAGGAGAGCGTGTGCAAGTCCATCAGCATCGTGCGGCTGGCGTTGCTGACATCGGTGATGTGCAGGCCGCCATCGGGTCCGCCGGTCAGGTTCCAGATCAGCCACGTGTCGATGTTGCCGAAGGCCAGCTCGCCCGCCTCGGCGCGGGCGCGCGCTCCCTCGACGTTGTCGAGGATCCAGCGCACCTTCGGACCGGAGAAGTAGGTTGCGAGCGGTAGGCCGACCTGCTGGCGGAAGCGGTCCTGCCCGCCCTCGGCGGCAAGCTCGTCGACGATGCGATCGGTGCGGGTGTCCTGCCAGACGATCGCGTTGTAGATGGGCTCACCGGTGCTGCGGTCCCAGACGAGCGTCGTCTCGCGCTGGTTGGTGATGCCGAGCGCGGCGATCTCCGCGGTGCTGGCGCCGGCCTGCGCGAGCGCCTCCGCCATCACCTCCTGGCAGCGCTGCCAGATCTCCTTCGGATCGTGCTCGACCCAGCCAGGCCGCGGATAGATCTGCTGGTGCTCCTTCTGCGCGATCGCGACCACCTCCCCGCCGTGGTCGAAGATCATCGCCCGGGAGCTGGTCGTGCCCTGGTCCAGTGCCGCAGCGTACTTGGCCATCCCGTCTCCTTTGCTTCAGTCTCGGAGCGCCTCGGCGGCGCTCTTGATCAGGTAGTAGGTGGACGTTGCGCCGGGGTCCTGGTGGCCCTGGCTGCGCTCGCCGAGATAGCTTGCGCGACCGCGGCGGGCGAGCAGCGGAATCGTCGCGCGCATCCCCTCCTCGGCTCCGCGCACGGCCTCCGCCAGCCCCGTGTCCAGCTCTCTCGCGCGCTCGAGCGCCTCGACGGCCGGAGTCAGCGCATCGACCATCGTCTTGTCTCCCAGTTGGGCCTTGCCGCGCGCGCGGACGCCCTCCAGTCCCTTGCGCAGTGCTTGCGCCAACTCGGTGAGCCCCGCCTGCTCGCGCTCGCCGAGGGCGCTTGCGGCCTGCAGCAGCAACGTTCCGTAAAGCGGGCCGGCGGCGCCCCCGACATTCGAGATCAACGCCATCGCCACGCTCCGCAGCACCGCTCCCGGGGTCGCCGGCTGGCTCTGCTCGAGCTGCTCAAGCGCCCTGCGCATGCCGCGGTCCATGTTGGTGCCATGGTCACCGTCGCCGATCGCGGTATCGAGCGCCACCAGCTCCTCGCGATGCTCGGCGATCTGCTCGGCGAAGCGGCGCATCCAGTCGAGCGCGCTCGCCGTTGTCAGCGCCACCGCCTCACCCTCGTCAGCGCCACCGCTACGCACCCCAGCGGAGCGCCGGCGTGCTCACGGGCGCATCCCAGTAGCGCACCAGCTCGTCGTCGAGTCGGAGCAGCGTGATCGAGCAGCCCTGCATCTCAAGCGAAGTGATGTAGTTGCCGATCAGGTTGCGCTCGATCCGCAGACCGTGTTCGCGCGCGAGTCGGTCGACCTCGGCATAGAGCACGTACAGCTCGATCAGCGGCGTGCCCCCCATCCCATTGACGAACGCGAGCACCCGCTCGCCTGCGGCGAAGGGCAGATCGGCGATGATCGGCGCCAGCAGCCGCTCGGCGATCTGCGAGGCGGGACCGATCTTCTCGCGGAAGCGCCCCGGCTCGCCGTGAATCCCGATCCCGATCTCAACTTCGTCCTCGCCGAGCTCGAAGCTCGGCTTGCCGGCGGCGGGGGTCGTGCACGGGGTCAGCGCCATCCCCATCGAGCGGCCGTTGGCAGCGACCCTGCGCCCGAGCTCGGCGATGTCGGCCAGCGAGCGGCCCTCCTCCGCCGCTGCGCCGCAGATCTTCTCGACCAGCACGGTTACGCCGACGCCACGCCGGCCGCTCGTGTACAGCGAGTCCTCGACCGCGACGTCGTCGTTGGTGAGGACGGTCTCGACCTCGATCCCCTCGCCCGCGGCGAGGTCGGCGGCCATCTCGAAGTTCATCACGTCGCCGGTGTAGTTCTTGACGATGTGAAGCACTCCCGCGCCGCCGTCGACCGCCTTTGTGGCGGCGAGCATCTGGTCCGGCGTCGGTGAGGTGAAGATCTCCCCGGGACAGGCGGCGTCGAGCATGCCGAGGCCGACGTAGCCGCCGTGCATCGGCTCGTGGCCCGAGCCGCCGCCGGAGATGATCCCCACCTTCCCCTTCACCGGCGCATCTCCGCGAACGATGAACGCCGGCTGATGGGAGACGCGCACGCGCCCACCGTAGGCCGCCTCAATCCCCCGCAAGGCGTCAGCGACGACCTGCTCGGGCGAGTTGATCAGCTTCTTCATCTCAGCTCCCGGGCTGATCCTCGGGGGTGCGCTGCACGGTCCTGCCGACCTCTTGCACGCCTGGCTCCGGTGCCTTCCTGGCGGCTAGGATCGGGCGCACGAGGCCGTCCCATGCGAGCGCTGCGACCGCGGCGCCGACCAGCGGGCCCACGATCGGAATCCAGAAGTAGTCGTTGATGTTGCCGTAGTCACCGGGGAAGGCGATCTTCTTCCAGCCCTCCGCGAAGGCGAGCATGCGAGGGCCGAAGTCGCGCGCCGGGTTGATTGCATAGCCGGCGTTGGCGCCGTAGGAGATGCCGATCGCCACGACGATGAAGCCGATGATCAGGGGCGCGAGGTTTGCCCCCACTGGGAGGTTCACCTCATCGAGCACGGCGAACACGAAGAAGGCCAAGAAGAAGGTGCCGACGACCTGGTCGACGAATGGGCCAACCCAGGTGTGGAAGTAGGGCGCCGGGAAGGTCGCAAACGTGCTGTAGGTCGCGATCGACGAGTGCGCCCCGCGGATGATGTGGTGCGTCGTCTCGAAATCGCTGATCGCGGCGTTGTACACGCCGTAGACGAGCGCCGCGCCGACGAAGGCTCCGGCGACCTGCGCCACCCAGTAGGGGATCACCTTCGCCCACGGGAACTGCCGGCGCACCGCCAGCGAGAGGGAGATCGCGGGGTTGATGTGGGCGCCGCTGATGCCGCCCGCAACCCAGACGCCGAAGGCGACCGCAAATCCCCATCCCCAGGCGATCAAGAGCCAGTCGCCCGAGGACTGCAGGGGGCCTGCGGAGCTGCGGCCGGAGCCGGTCAGCGCCCAGAGCATCGCCACGACCCCATCGCCGAACGCAATCAGCACGAAGGTGCCGAGGAACTCGGCCCACATCTCTCCGATCAGCCCCTTGCGCCAGGCAACAGGTAGGACCCGTGTCGCTGCTGCTTCGCTTACGCTTGCCACCTAGCCTCCTCGCACGACCGACTTTGCTCGATGGACTCGGCGACGGGTCCATCGACTCCCGAGGGCGATCAGCGCTGATCTCGGCGGCCAGGCGCACAGCTTGCGCCAACCACCGCTCTCGCCGAGGGACCGGCCTCTCACCCTCCTCTTGTTGGCGCCGGCGGGCTGCTTTCCCGTCGCGGCGACGGCACGCTATCAAACGCGGTTCGGCAATGTCAAACCCGGTTTGGGGTTGCGCGGCGGCGCGGATGTGCGAGATTTCGGCGCTCTGATCGCCCGCTCCAACACCGTCTTCGCCTCTTCGTGCAGCGCGTCGAGCCGGTCCGTGCTCCGCGGCCCGGGTGCGCCCCGTTGAGCGGCGATGCCACGGCAGATCCAGTCGATTGAGCGTGCGGCAGCGATCCTCCGCCTGCTGTCGGGACGCACTCAGCGCCTCGGGGTCGTCGAGCTCGCCGGCGAGCTTGACCTGCCCAAGGGCACGGTGCACGGTCTGCTGCGCACGCTCCAGCACGTGGGTTTCGTCGAACAGGACCCGGTGAGCGGCAAGTACCAGCTCGGCGCGGCCCTGCTGCACATGGGCTCCAGCTACCTGGATGGCAACGAGCTGCGCAAGCGGGCGCTGAACTGGGCGGACTCGCTTGCGGCGCGCACCCAGGAGGCGGTCCGGATCGGCACGTTGCACGATGCCCGCGTGTTGATCGTCCATCACGTCTTCCGTCCCGACGACAGCTTCCAGGTACTGGACGTCGGGGCGCTGCTGCCCGCGCACGCCACGGCGCTCGGCAAGGCGCTGCTCGCGCACCATCCCTACGTCGCCAGCGAGCTTGCCAAGCAGGGGTTCGAGTCCTTCACCGCGGCGACGATCACCGATCTTGAGCAGCTCGAGCGCGAGCTGCGGCGCGTGCGCGAGCGCGGCTGGGCGACCGAGCTCGGCGAGCTGACCCCCGATCAGGTGTCGTGCGCCGCGCCCATCTTCGATCGGCTTGGGGGGTGCGTCGGCGCGATCGCAATCTTCGGCTCCCCGGAGCGGCTGCTCACCGCGCGCCAACCGCGCCGTGAGCTGTTGGCCTATGTGCGGGAGGCTGCGGGCGCGATCTCGCGAGAGCTCGGTGCGATCCCTTGGTAGTTGTCTGATGCCGAGCTCACTCGATTCGACTACACCGAGATGCCCTCAGGCATGCTCACGAGGGAGGACAGATGAAGGAGCGCTACCTCGCTGCGATCGATCAGGGAACGGCCTCCTCGCGCTGCCTGGTCTTCGACCGCTCGGGTCGGATCGTGGCCGTTGCCCAGAAGGAGCACCGACAGCTGTTCCCCCGACCCGGCTGGGTCGAGCACGACCCGCTCGAGATCTGGGCGAACGTCGAGGAGGTGGTGCGCCGCTGCCTGGCGCAGGCGCGCCTTGAGCCAAGCGACCTGGTTGCGATTGGGATCGCCAACCAGCGCGAGACGACGCTCGTCTGGGAGCGTGAGAGTGGGCGGCCGGTCTACAACGCGATCAACTGGCAGGACACGCGCACCGACCAGTTCGTGCGCGCGCTTGCCGCGGACGTCGGACAGGAGGCCTTCCGGGAGCGCTCCGGCCTGCCTGCCGCCAACTACTTCTCCGGTCCGAAGATCCGCTGGCTGCTCGACGCCGTCCCTGGTCTGCGGCGCCGCGCGCAGCGGGGGGAGGTGCTGTTCGGAACGATTGACTCCTGGCTGATCTGGCGGCTGACCGGCGCCCATCTGACCGACGTGACCAACGCCAGCCGCACGCTGCTGATGAACCTGCGGACGCTGGATTGGGATGAGGAGCTGCTCGAGGTGCTCGGCGTGCCGCGGGCGATGCTGCCCGAGATCCGACCCTCGGCGGAGGTCTACGGCGAGGCCCGCGGTCAGCTCGCCGGGATCCCGGTCAGCGCCGCTCTGGGCGACCAGCAAGCGGCGCTGTTCGGGCAGACCTGCTTTGACTCGGGTGAGGCGAAGTGCACCTACGGCACCGGTTCCTTCCTGCTGATGAACACCGGCGCGCAGCCGGTGCTCTCGAGTGCCGGCCTGCTGACCACCCCGTGTTGCCAGATCGCCGGCCAGCCGCCCTCGTTCGCGCTCGAGGGCTCGATCGCCGTCACGGGCGCGCTCGTGCAGTGGTTCCGCGACAACCTCAACCTGATCAGCTCGGCACCCGAGATCGAAACGCTCGCGCGGACGGTCGAGGACAACGGCGGCTGCTACTTCGTGCCCGCCTTCAGCGGCCTGTTCGCCCCGCACTGGCGCAGCGACGCGCGCGGCGTGATCGCAGGCCTGACGAGCTACATCACCAAGGGCCATCTGGCCCGTGCGGTGCTGGAGGCGACCGCCTGGCAGACTCGCGAGGTCCTGGACGCGATGGTCAGCGACGCTGGCATCTCGCTCGGTGAGCTGCGCGTCGACGGCGGCATGACCGCCAACAACCTGCTGATGCAGTTCCTCGCCGATGTGCTCGATGTGGTGGTGGTGCGGCCGATCGTCGCCGAGACGGTCTCGCTGGGGGCGGCGTACGCAGCTGGGCTTGCGATCGGCTTCTGGCCCGATACCGACGCGCTGCGCTCGAATTGGCATATCGCCGCGCGCTGGCGGCCGGCGATGGAGCCCGAGCGGCGCGAGCGCGGCTACCGGAAGTGGCGAAAGGCGGTCGCGCGCGCGATCGACTGGGTCGACGAGGACGACCGTGAGGAGGATGGTCGCTGAGAGCTCCCGTGGCGAGAGGATTTCGGGCAGCCGTCAGGCCGGCCGGGCAGAGCCTCTCAAGGCCGTTCAGTAGCGCCGCTGCATGCTGTCCACGACCCGCCGATATGGCGAGGGCGAGCCGTCGCCGTTCTCGAAGTACCGCTGAATCCGCTCGATCAACGCAGCCGTGTCGCCGAGCGGCGGGATCGGCTCGCCGAAGCTGACCTCGACCCGGTGGCGGCGGCTCAGCAGCTTCCCCCGCGAGCGGTGCGGCCAACGTCGACCGGGTGGCATCGCGTTGCCGGTGCCCGTGACGCGGATCGGGATCACCGGCAGGTTGTGCGTCGAGGCGAGCACGGCCGCACCGCGCTTGACCCTGCCCGGCGCGCCGCCGCGCGAGCGGGTCCCCTCCGGGTAGAGGAGCAGGTTCCAGCCCTGCGCGAGCAGCGAGTCGAGGTGGCCGCGGTTCTTCGTCAGGCCCCCGCCGTTGCGCTCGATCGGCACCGTGTTGAAGATCAGCGAGACGACCGTCGCCACCAGCCGGTTGCGGTAGAAGTAGTCTGCCGCCGCAGCGACCGCCGTCCGCCGGCGCAGCCTGCGCGGCAGCGCCGAGAGGATCACCGGCGTGTCAAGGTGGCTGGAGTGGTTTGCGACCAGGATCACGGGGCCTCTGATGCCGCTCAGCTTCTCCCGGCCGACCGCGCGCCGGGCGGCGTAGTAGTCGATGATCGGGTTGAGCACGAACCGCAGGAAGCTCTCGCGGATCAGCTGCGCCCAGCGCGAGCGCGCCCAGGCACGATCGAGCTGGGCGACCGCGGCGGGCAGCTCCCGCCGGCGGCTGCGACGTCCGCGCCGCGCAAGGCGCGCGAACGCGGGCGCCTGCCTTAGCAAGCGCTGATCACCATGAGGCGACACCGCTCCTCCTACCCCCGGCTGTGACGTCCGTTACGTTCGCCAGCAGGCGCGGCGCGCCGGCGCGAGCGCGGCTTTCGCCGCCCCGTCGTGGTGCCTGACGCAAGGGCTCATCACGGTCCGCGCTCAGGCACCCAGGGGGCGCCGTCTCCGGGCGGAGAGCCCGCTACGACCCGCGCGCCTCCCGCGCTCGGGCTGCGCTCGGGCCACGTCCGCCTCGGATAGGCGCGCGGGACGCTCAAGAGCTCCGGGTCCTCCCCCTCGAGCGCCATCCAGGCGGCCCGGAAGCCATGGGCGCCGGCGGCGGCAAGCGCGTCGGCCCGGTGCTCGAGGTGCGTGATCATCGGTGTCCCGGCGGGCGGCCGGATCACGCACACCGCGGGTGAGGAGCTGGGGTCGGCGGCCCGCGCTGCAAGCTCCTCGACGAGGCGGTCGTAGCGCTCCGAGCGGGATCTGCGCAACTCGACCAGCGCCGGGTTGATCCGCTCCAGGTAACGGTCCGTGAGCGCCGCCACCGGACGCGAGAAGGGCGCGTGGCGCACGCCATGCGGGCGGGTTTGCAGCACGAGCAGATCGCTCGCCGAGCGCTGTGCGGCCCCGACCGGAATCGCCTCGGCGAGCGTCGCGTCGAGCCATCGCCGTCCGCGGAAGGGGACCGGCGGCCCCGCTAGCCACGGCAGTCGCGTCGAGGCGCGCAGAGCGCAGCGGATCTCCTCGCCGTCGGTGAGCGAGGTGAGGTCGCACGGCTCCCCGCTTGCGACATCCGTTGCGGTGCAGTGCAGCTCGATGCCACGCGCCAGGATTTGCTGGACGCGAAGGGGCCGCTGCGTGCGCCAGACCTGATCGATCACGTAATCCATGTCAAGCAGCGGGCCGCCGCGAAGCACCCGCCAGGGGCTCGCGAACCGCGGATCGCCGAAGCCGTGCGCATAGAGGGCCGTCAGGTAGGCGGCCTGGCCAGCGAGCAGAAAGGCCGCGTTGAACGCTCCCGCCGAGGCTCCGTGCACCTCGTCGAAGCAATCGGTCAACCCAAGCTGCTCGATCGCAGCCGCCATCCCCGCGGAGACGACCCCGCGCATCCCACCGCCCTCGATCACGAGCGCGATCCGGCGGCGGTCGCGACGCTCGCCGGGTTGCGAGCGCTCGGCGCGACGCCGATGGAGGGCCTGCACCACTGGGTGCTGGCGCTGGTCCTCGGTCATCACGACGCAATCGCGCGAGCGGTCGCGGGCGAAGCGGCGCAGCATCGACGGCTGCCAGAGTACATAGCGAGGGAAGCCCGGGGAGGCCTGCGAGCGCAAGCTCGGGGCCTCGCCCGGGAGCTTTGAGGGAAGTCACCGCGCAGGGGTGGCGTGGGGGCTCAGCCGCCGAGCAGCTCGGGGCGCCGCCGCCACGCGGGCGCGACTTGGCGCCGCCTGGGATCGGTCTCCTCCAGCATCAGCGCGAGCAGCACCCCTGAGCCCGCAAGCAGGATCGCCGCGGCCCAGAAGGCTGCGCTTAGCCCAGCCACCGCGGCAAGGCCGCCGAGGACGAGCGGGCCCGCCGCATAGCCGCCGTCTCGCCACAGACGGTAGACGCCAAGCGCCGCTCCACGCCAGGACGGGTGGGCGGTGTCGCTGACAGCCGTGATCAGATTCGGATAGGCGAGGGCCATCCCGGCCCCCATCAGCGCCGCGCCTGCAAACCACGGTGCACGAGCACCGGTGGCGACCACGAGCGCGATCCCAGCGGCGATCGCGAGCGTCCCGACGGTGATCGGCGGCTTGCGGCCGACACGGTCAGCGAGCCAGCCGCTGGGAACCTGGCCGAGCCCCCACACCCACGCGTAGAGGCCGACGAGCGTCCCCACGGCCGCGAGCGACAGCCCCCGCTGCAGCAGGTAGAGGGGGAGGAAGCCAATCACGAGGGTGTCGGCGAACTTGTTGAGAAACCCCGCCTGGCAGACGGCCATCATGCTGCGATCGCGCCAGCTCATGTAGCTCGCCAGCCGGCGCAGCCGCGGCGGCGCGCCGCGGCTGGTGCCCTCGGCCCTGGCCCACGGCAGCGTCTCGCGCGCGGGGCCGACCGTGAGCAGCGCGCCGGCGGCGATCACCGCAAGCGCCAGCGCATATGGGGCCGGCCGCAAGCCGAAGGAGGCCACGAGCAGCCCCGCTGCAAACCCTCCGAGCCCGGTTCCGAGGTATCCGGCCGACTCGTCTATGCCCACCGCCAGGCCGCGATTCGCGGGGCCGACGAGATCGACCTTGGCCGTCACCGACATCGTCCACGCCAGGCCCTGGTTGACCCCCAGGAAGAGGTTTGCCAGCACCACCCACCACCAAGCCTGGGCGAAGATGATCAGCAGTGCGTAGGGGATCCCGAACAGCCAGCCGGCGACCAGCAGCGGCTTGCGGCCGCTCACGTCGGAGAGCCGCCCGGAGAGCAGGTTCATGAGGGCCTTGACCGCGCCGAAGGCGGAGATGAAGGCGACGGTGTAGAGGATCGAGGTGATCGCAAAGGCGTGGCGCGCGAGCGGCGGCAGCGCCACGCGCTCCACCCCGATCGTGATCCCAACCAGCAGCGTGATCGCCGTGAACAGCGAGAACTGCCACAGGTTCTCCCTCAGCCCGAGGCTTGGCTGCTCGCCGAGCCGGGGTCGATCAGCCGCGGCCACCGCGGTTGGCCGCCAAGATCGCCTCGTGCCGTTCGGGAGTGGGGGGCATATCGCGCAGCAGAGCCTGCGCGAACTCCTCCTCGCAATCGAACTGAAGCGCTCGGTTGTGGCGGCGCTCGAAGCCGATCGTGGAGATTGGGTTGGCTGACAGCCCGCGCCCGCAGAGCGAGCCGGAGTAGTGGGAGGGGAAGAGCAGGGCGTCGCCGCTCAGCACCAACCACGGCTCTGGGTCGCGCGTAAGGTCGCTGACGAGGTAGGCGTGGTGGGCAAGCGCGTGCCCCGGCGTTGCCATCGCTCGGATCTCGGTGTTGCCGAGCCGTAGCACCTCGCCATCGGCGAGCTCGCGGTGCTCGAGCTCCGCGCCCGTGCCGGGCGGCAGATAGGCAGTTGCCCCGGTGCGCGCGGCCAACTCCGCCATGCCTGAGGGGTGGTCGGCCTGCAGATGCGTCTCCAGCACCGCCACGATCGGCGCGTCCTGCGCCGCCGCCAACGCAAGATATTCATCGAGCAGCTCGGCGTGCGGCTCGATCACCGCAAGTTGGCGGTTGGTTTTGCAGCCGAGGACGTAGGAGGCGCACGAGCCGCCGTCGTTGAGCACCTGTCGGAAGAACATGACTTATCAAGTAATCAATTGATTAGTCTACAGGCCGCCTGCTTGAATTGCAACGTGTCCCGCTCGGATGACACTCATGCGGCGTTGTTCGCCGCGATCGGGGTGATGGGCAAGGCGTTCGCAAGCCCCGTGCGCCTGCGGCTGCTCGACCTGCTCGCCCAAGGCCCGCGCACCGTTGAGGAGCTGGCGATGGCGGCGGGCCAGTCGAGCGCGAACGCCTCCCAGCATCTCCAGGTGCTTTACGCGGCCGGGCTGGTGAGGCGCACGCGCGAGGGCACGCGTATGCGCTACCAGCTCGCCAACGATCGAGCGCTGCGGCTGTGGCTGGCGCTGCGAGACACCTCCGCCGCCTGTCTGGCCGAGGTCACGCGCGCGGCGCGCGAGCACCTCGGGGAGGATGTGGAGACGATCGGACGCGAGGAGCTGCGCGAGCGGCTGGCGCGCGGCGAGGTCGTGCTGATCGACGTGCGCCCGGCCGAGGAGTACGCTGCCGGGCACATCGAGGGGGCGCGCTCGATCCCCCTGGACGAGCTTGACCGGCGGCTCGCCGAGCTGCCACCGGAGCGCGAGGTGGTGGCCTACTGCCGCGGGCCATTTTGCGCGTACGCGCACGAAGCGGTCAGGCGGCTGCGGGCGGGCGGCCGCGCCGCCCGGCGGCTTCAGGACGGCTGGCCCGAGTGGAGGCTCGAGCAGGCCGAACGGCGCTTCGACGCCGCCTAAGGGCGATACTTACATCTCCGTAGCCTTGGATGCGAAGCGCAACCAGACCGAGCTGATCGGGCGCCTGGAGCCGCCGCTGCGGCGCGCCGCGCTCGAAGCGCGTGCGCTGGCGGCGATGGCGCGCGCGGGAGCAATCGGTCTCTCCTCGCCACGCGAGTCGCTTGCCTGCCTGCGCGCGCTGAAGGATTACGGCCCGTTCGGGGCGGCGGCGCGCATCGCCGCGTTGCGCCACGGCGAGCGCACCGCGATCGTCGATGACGGCGGGGAGCTCTCCTACGCCCGCTTCGACGAGCTGATCAACCGCCTCGCCAACGCGCTGCGCGCCCGTGGGCTTGCGCCTGGCGCCAGCGTCGGCATTCTCTGCCGCAACCATCGCTGGCCGCTCGCCGTCGCCTTCGGCGCATCGCGGGCGGGGTTGCGAGGCATTTGGCTGAACACCTCCTTCTCCGCGCGCCAGGCACGTGAGGTTGCGCGGCGAGAGGGAGTGGAGCTGCTCGTCCACGACGATGAGTTCGCCGAGCTTGTCGCTGGCTTCGAGCCCCGCTTCGGGCGCCTGCAGGTGGTCCTTGAGAACCCCTCGGCCTGCGAGCTTGAAGCGCTGGCGGCAGATGCCGCGCCCGTGCTGCCGCCGCCCCCGCGGCGGCCGGGGCGGATCGTGCTGCTCACCAGCGGCACGAGCGGGACGCCCAAGGGCGCTCCACGGCCCGAGCCGCGCGGCTTTGTGCTTCCCGGCTCGGTGCTCGAGCGGATGCCGATGCGGACGCTCGACACCGCTGCGATCGCGCCGCCGCTGTTCCATGGCACTGGGCTGCTGATCGGGGTGATCGCGATCTCGCTCGCCAATCGCACGATCCTCCGGCGGCGCTTCGATCCCGCCGTGCTGCTCGACGACCTCGAGCGCTACCGCGTCAACACGGTCTGCATGGTGCCGGTCATGCTGCAGCGACTACTGGCGCTGGGCGAGGAGCAGATTCGCCGTCGCGACTTGAGTGCGCTGCGAATCATCTTCTGCGCCGGCTCGCAGCTGCCCGGGGAGGTCGCGCTGCGCGCGATGGACCTGTTCGGCGAGGTGCTCTACAACCTCTACGGCTCGACCGAGGTGGCCGTCGTGACGCTGGCCGGGCCCCGCGAGATCCGCGCCGCGCCGACTTCCGTGGGCCGTCCGGCGCTGGGTGTGCGCGTGAAGCTGCTCGACGAGCAGGGACGGGAGGTGCCGCCCGGCCAGCCAGGACGGATCTTCGTCGGCACCACCAGCCCATTCGAGGGCTACACCGGCGGGGGGTCCAGGGAGATGGTCGACGGCCTGCTCGCCACTGGCGACATCGGCCACTTCGACGGGCAGGGGAGGCTCTACATCGATGGCCGCGACGACGAGATGATCGTCTCAGGCGGGGAGAACGTATTTCCCAGCGAGGTCGAGGAGCTGCTGCTCACGCATCCGGCGATCGCCGACGCGGCCGCGGTTGGCGTCGACGACGAGGAGTTCGGCCAGCGGCTGCGCGCGTTCGTCGTGCTGCGCGACGGCCAGCGGCTGAGCGAGGACGAGGTGAAGCGGTTCGTGCGCGAGAACCTCGCGCGCTTCAAGGTTCCCCGCGAGGTCGTCTTCCTTGACGAGCTGCCTCGCAACCCGACCGGCAAGGTGCTCAAGCGCGAGCTGCGTACGCTTGGGGCATGAGCGCAGATGCAGCGGTTTGCGGACCCGCCCCGCTGATCGTCCGGCCGATCGCGCTCGCGGAGACGCGGCGGCTGCGCCGCCGCGTGCTGCGCCCGGCTGAGACGGTCGAGCAGCAGGCTGAGCATGAGCCATCGGACGCGTTTGCAGTCGGCGCGTTCGCGGGCGGGGAGCTGGTTGCCGTCGGGCTGATCGGGCGCGAGGGCGGACCCGGTTGTTGGCGGGTCCGCGGCATGGCCACCGCGCCTGAGCATCGCCGACGGGGCTATGGGACGGCCGTGCTGGCGGCGCTGCTTGCGCATGCGGAGGCTGAGGGCGCGACGCGGGTCTGGTGCACCGCGCGGGTGCCGGCAAGGTCCCTGTACGAGCGCGCCGGCTTCGCCGCCTGCTCGGAGGTGTACGAGCCACCTGGAATCGGGCCGCACGTGAGGATGGAGCGCCGTCTGCGGTGAGCGACGCGGACAGAGGGCGAGCGGCGCCTCAGCTCGCGACCGCGAGCTGGGAGGCACTCGGCACGAGCGCGCTCGTGCAGGTCGCCGACCCCGCTGCGCTGCCCCGGGCGCGCGCGCTGCTCGAGTGCGAGCTTGAGGCGATCGACCGCGCCGCAAGTCGCTTTCGGGCCGATTCCGAGCTCGAGCGCGTGAACGCCTCGGCGGGACGTTTCGTCCGCGTCTCCCCGCTGCTGCACGAGGCGCTCGCCGTCGCCCTTGGCGCGGCCGAGCGAAGCGGCGGGGCGGTCGATCCCACGATCGGCCGGGCGATCCGCCTCGCCGGTTATAGGCGCGACTGGCGCGAGCTTCAGCAACCGCTGAGCGCCTTGCCGGTGTCAACACCGGCCGAGGCAAGCGAGCCGGGGGTGCATGCTGTTCTCGCCGCCGGCTTCAGGCAGGTGCGGCTGTGGCGCGAGCCTCCCGGCGTGTTGATTCCCCCGGGCGTCTCGCTGGATCTTGGCGCGACTGCCAAGGCGCTCGCCGCCGACCGCGCAGCCCGCACGATCGCCGCCGAGACCGGTGCGGGGGTGCTTGTGGCGCTGGGCGGCGACATTGCGGTCGCGGGGCCGGCTCCGCCGGAGGGCTGGGTCATCCACGTCACCGACGACCACCGCAGCTCCCCCACAGCGCCCGGCCAGACCGTCTCGATCACGGCGGGCGGCCTCGCCACCTCCAGCATCACCACCCGCCGCTGGCGTCATCGGGGCGCCGACATGCACCACATCATCGATCCTGCGAGCGGCGCGCCGGCGCGCACGCCGTGGCGGACCGCGAGCGTTGCGGCGCCGAGCTGCGTCGAGGCGAACACGGCGAGCACGGCGGCGATCGTGCTGGGGGAGCGGGCGCTCGAGTGGCTGACCGCGCAGCAGCTGCCCGCGCGGCTGGTCGCGCGCACCGGCGAGGTCACGGTCCTTGGCGGATGGCCGCGGGAGCAGGGCTGACCCGCCGTCGGCTCCCGGCGCTCGCGCGGGGCTGCCCTCAGTGACCCGCTGTCGGCTCCCGGCGCTCGCGCCGGCCCGTCCGCTCAGCCGCCGCCAGCGCCGCGCGCCAGTTCGTAGTGCGACCACGGGCCGAAGCCCGGCAGCGAGATCAGCGCGATGATGACGCCGGCGACGATCGCGCTCGCGACCAGCAGCAGGCGCACGCGCCGCCCGGGCGCCACCCTAACCGCGTGCCCGTCGAGCGCGAGCTCGGCGCGCGCCGCGCCCGCCGTCCCTCGCAGATGCGCAAGCACATGGATCCCGCTTGCGGCGAGCCAGAGCAGAAAGCTCGCCTTATGAATCACAAGCCAGGGTGCCTTGGCACCGGGTCCCCCTACGAGCAGCGCGATCCCGCTCGCCATCACGGCCAGCGTCAGCGCCACGAGCGGCCCCCCGAGGAGCCTCAGCCCCATCGGCGGCGGACCTCTGCGCACGTAGCTTGGGCGGCCGAGGTAGTAGGAGGCGAAGCGGTAGCCGGTGCTCGCCAGCTTCAGGGCCAGCGGCCCGATCAGCAGCATCCCGACAAACAGGTGCACCCAGATCAGCTCGTGGATGCGCAGGATGCTCACGCCGAGCGCTGCCAGCACCAGGATCAGGATGAAGCCGGTGATGCTCGTCAGCCGCTCGTTGGCCGCCGGCCCGCCGTCCACCGACCCGACAGCGCGATCGTGCGCGCGCGTGATCGTCTCGCTCCTGCGGGCGGCCTTGTTCAGAGCTGCCATCGTGCAAGTGACGTCCACTGACCTAAGCCGGCCCTGATCGCGCGCTGAGAAGCCTCACACCACGCTAGGCGGATTCTCACGCTGTTGTTATGTCGATCTGCTTGCCTGAAAGGGCGCAAGGCAAGCTGCCTGCGAGGACGCTCCGGGCACGCCGAGCCCAGGAGCCGCGATCAGTAAGACGCCGCCGAGGACCAACCGCCGAGGACGATGTTCACCCCGAGCCGTGCCGACCCCACCGCCCTGCCCAGGCTGCTTGCCGGAATCGACCCCTCCGGACAGCCGCTGTCGCTTGTCGCGCACGAGCGCCTGAATGGCCCGCTGCCACGGCTCAAGCCTGCGCAGCTGATCGACGCGGTCGCGCGCAGCGGTCTGCGCGGCCGCGGCGGCGCCGACTTCCCGACAGCGCGCAAGCTGCAGGCGATCGCCGTCCGCCGCGGCGCCTCGGCGGTGATCGTCAACGGCTCGGAGACCGAGCCGGCGAGCCGCAAGGACGCCTTGCTGCTTTCGTGCCTGCCGCACCTGGTGCTGGACGGCGCGCTGCTGGCGGCGGGCGCGATCGGCGCGCGCGAGGTGATCGTGGCGCTGCGGGAAGGAGGCGGCGCCTCGCCGACGGCGCTCGCGCAAGCGATCCGGGAACGGCCCGAGCCGATCCCGATCAGGCTCTCGCTCGGCCCCGGCGGCTACGTGAGCGGGGAGGAGACAGCTGTGATCAACCGCCTCAGCGGCGGGCGGCCGGTCCCGCGCTTCGTGCCCCCGCGGCCGTATGAGCGCGGCTACCGGCGGGCGCCAACCCTCGTGCAGAACGCGGAGACGCTCGCGCAGCTGGCGCTGATCGCCCGGTTCGGAGCGAGCTGGTTCAGGGCGCTCGGCACCGACGCCGACCCCGGCACCGTGCTCGTCACCGTCTCGGGCGCCCTCGCGGCGCCGGGCGTCTACGAGCTGGCGTTCGGCACGCCGCTTGCGGAGCTGGTGCAAGCCGCCGGCGGCCCAACCGAGCCGCTCCAGGCGTTTCTGATCGGCGGCTACTTCGGCGCGTGGGTGAGCTGCGCGCGCGCCTCTGGGCTGCGTCTATCGCGGGCGGAGCTGGGCGCGAGAGGACTTTCGCTGGGGGCGGGCGTGCTGGTCGCTCTCGGCCGCAGCGGCTGCGGGCTGCACGAGAGCGCGCGCCTCGCGCGCTACCTCGCAGCGCAGTCGGCCGGCCAGTGCGGCCCTTGCGTGCATGGCCTCGCGGCGATCGCCGACACGTTCGAAGCGCTCGTCGAGGGCAGCGCCGACCGAGGCGCGCGCAGGCGGCTTGAGCGCTGGTGCGAGGAGGTACGCGGGCGGGGCGCCTGTCGCCATCCCGACGGCGCCGTGCGCCTGATTGCAAGCGCTCTGGAGACCTTTGGCGAGCAGCTCGCAGAGCACGCGCGCGGCGAGTGCTCCGCGCTGTCGACCGCGCTACCGCTGCAGGAGGCGCGCCCGTGAGCCTGCGCCTGCGGGTCAACCCGATCGCATGCGAAGGGCATGGCCTTTGCGCCGAGCTGCTGCCGGAGCTGATCCGCCTCGACGACTGGGGCTATCCGATCATCGAGCAACCGCGGATCCCGCGCGAGCTGGAGCCGCTGGCGCGCACGGCGGAGCGCTCCTGTCCGACGCTCGCGATCATGATCGAGGAGATGCCCAGTCTCGAGCGATGATCGGAGGGACCGAGGGGTGACGCAGCGGGCGGCGCAAGCCGATGGTTAGGGCGTGAGGGGACGGTTGGCGTGAGCGAGGAGGAGGGGCGCGAGCAGGCGGGCGGCGCGAGCGGCGAGTTGATCCTCGTCATCGAGGATGAGCCCGGCATCCGCGACTTCCTCGAGCGGGGCCTGAGCGACCTTGGCTTTCGCGTGCAGTCGGCTTCCGACGGGCGCACCGGCGCGATCAAGGCGCTGCGCGAGGGGGTCGAGCTGGTGGTGCTCGACCTGATGCTCCCCGACCGCTCCGGCTTCGATGTTCTCGACGAGATCCATGCGGCCAAGCCGCGGCTGCCGGTGATCCTGCTAACCGCGCTCGGGGAGACCGAGGATCGCGTCCGCGGCCTCGACGCGGGCGCGATCGACTATGTCGTGAAGCCGTTCTCGGTGGCTGAGCTAGCGGCGCGGATCCGCGCTCAGCTGCGCGCGATCTCGGTTGCGCAGCCGACTCGCCTGCGCGTGGGCGCAGTCGAGCTGGATCTGCTCTCGCGCAAGGCGTGGATGGCGGGCGAGCCGGTCCACCTGTCGGCGACCGAGTTCCAGCTGCTCGCCTATTTCATGCAGAACGCCGGCCGCGTCCTCAGTCGTCCGCAGATCCTGCGCGCAGTCTGGGGCTACACCCACGACCCCGGCACCAACGCGGTCGAGGTCTACATCGGCTATCTGCGCCGCAAGCTCAGGCGGGGCGGGCATGAGCTGCCGCTCGTGACGATCCGCTCTGTCGGGTACCGTTTGGACGATGCCTAGGACGGCCGCGCGTGGGCGGCTGGCGCGGGCGCTGCACAGCCTCCGATGGCGCCTGACGCTGTCGATCGCCGCGCTGCTGATCGGAACCGTGGGGGTGGCGTTCGCGATCGTCTACTCGCAGACCAGCGCGCACGTCAGCGCCCAGATCCACCATGACCTGACGGCGGACACCGCTCAGCTGCAGCAGTCGCTCCGGCTGGCCGACGGCGACACCGCGGCCGAGGAGCTCGCGAATGTCCGCCAGTACGTGCAGGCGCAACCGTTTCGCTCGCTCTCGACGCTGCTGTTCGTGCTCGCCCCTCGGACGACGATCAGCAACTATCCGGAGCTGTTCGCCGCGCTCGGCCCGGACGACGGCGAGAACGCCACCCAGCAGGGCGCCGAGAACGCTGAGGCGCAGCGCTTCCGGGCGCCGCGACTCGGGCTCTCGACGCAGCCTCTGCCCGATGTTGGCCAGGTGCGAGTGCTGGAGCGGCGCGTGCGGATCGATGGCATGCCGCTGGTGATCGGCGCCGGCGAGCCGCTCGCCTCGTTGCACCGGGCGCAGGAGGGGGTGGTCCACTCCTTCGCGCTGGCGGCGGTGTTCATCGCGCTCGCGGTGCTGCTCGGCTCCTACCTCCTGGGGACCCGGCTGACGGCGCCGCTCAGGCGGATGGCTCGCGTCGCAGCGCAGATCGACGCTGGCGATCTGGAGCCCCGGATGGAGATCGATGAACGCCGCGCCGACGAGGTCGGCGTGCTGGCGACCGCCTTCAACCACATGCTGGCGCGGCTCGAGCGAGGCTTCCGCAGCCAGCGCGAGTTCATCGCCGACGCCTCGCACGAGTTGCGCACGCCGCTGACGGTGATCCAAGGTCAGCTCGAGGTGCTTGCCAACCGGCGAGAGGTCAGCCATGAGGAGGTCCGCCGCGTTGGGCGCCTGGTGGAGGGAGAGGTGGCGCGCATGCGCCGGCTGGTCGACGACCTGCTGCTGCTCGCCCAGTCCGACCGCCCGGACTTCGTCCAAGCGGAGACGATCGACTTCGAGCGCTTCATCGGCGAGATCTGGGATGGCGCGACGCTGATCGCGGAGCGCCGCTTCGAGCTCGGATCCCTGCCCGCTGGCCGCCTGCGCGCCGATCCGGACCGCCTGGCGCAGGCGCTCCGCAACCTCATCAACAACGCGATCGACCACACCGCGCCGACCACGGGGACGATCCGTCTTGAGGCGGCGGTTGAGCGGGGTGGATGGGTCCGGATCGAGTTGCTTGACGATGGGCCCGGCATCCCGTCGGACGAGCTCGAGCGTATCTTCCACCGCTTCCACCGCACCGGTCGGAGCCGCGCGAGCAAGCCGGGCGAGGCCAGACTGGGCGGGGCCGGCCTGGGGCTGGCGATCGTGCGGGCGATCGCCGAGGCGCACCACGGTGAGGTTCGCGCCGCCAACCGCCCCGAGGGCGGGGCGCGCTTCGAGCTGCGGCTGCCCGGCTTCGAGCCGGTGCCGCACCCCCCCTCGCAGCGCCCGGCGGCGGCCCTGAGCCGCTGAGCCGCTGTCGAGGGACGCAGCAGCCGGTCGGCGAGCAGAGCGAGGTCAAGCGCGGCTTCCGAAGCTCAGCATCGCCGCGTCCGCTGAGCCGCCGAGTCGCGGCCTTAGGGCCTCAGCACCGCCGCGCCGGTGAAGCGGCCATGGCGCAGGTCGTCGAGCGCCTCGTTTGCCCGCTCGAGCGGGTACTCGGTCACATGGGTGCGCACCGGGACCTGCGGCGCCAGGGAGAGGAACTCCTCGCCGTCACGACGAGTGAGGTTGGCGACCGAGTGGATGCTGCGCTCATGCCATAGCAGCTCGTAGTCGAACGGCGGAATCCGGCTCATGTGGATGCCGCCGCAGACGACCACGCCGCCTGGGGCGCTGGCCGCCAGCGCCGCGGGCACGAGCGTGCCGTCGGGAGCGAAGATGATCGCCCCCTGCAGCTGCTCAGGCGGGGACTGGGAGGAGTCGCCCGCCCATTCGGCGCCGAGCTCGCGCGCGAACCGCTGCGCGCGCTCGTCGCCCGGCCTGGTGAAGGCGAATACGCGCCTTCCCTGGAAGCGCGCGACCTGACAGAGGATGTGGGCGGCGGCGCCGAAGCCGTAGAGGCCGAGCCGCTGCGCGTCGCCGCACATTCGCAGGCAGCGGTAGCCGATCAGCCCCGCGCACAGCAGCGGCGCCGCCTGCAGGTCCGGATAGCCGTCGGGGATCGGGAAGCAGAAGCGCTCGTCGGCGACCGCGTACTCGGCCATGCCACCGTCGATGTCACGGCCGGTGAAGCGCGCGTGCGGGCAGAGGTTCTCCCGCCCGGATTGGCAGAACTCGCACTCCCCGCAGGACCAGCCGAGCCACGGCACGCCGACGCGCCGCCCGCTGGCCGCGTAGCCGCCCCCGGGCTGCGGTGCGAGCACTTCGCCGACGATCTGATGGCCGAGCACGCGCGGGGGCGCCGGCACCTCGACCTCGCCGTCCAGCAGGTGCAGGTCGGTGCGGCAGATGCCGCACGCCAGCACGCGCAGAAGCAACTGGCCGGGGCCGGGCTCTGGAGTCGGCAGCTCGACGGGTCGAAGTGGCGCTCCCACCCGCTCGAAGACCATCGCGCGCATGCTCGCGACCCTCAGCGGTAGCCGCGCCTCGGCGACAGCTCGCGCTCTCCCGAGCGCTCGAAGAAGCGCTCGGGTCGGTCCGGCGGGCTCGTGCGGCGCTCGCTGCGCCCGTCCGGATAGCCGGTGAACCACAGGGGCCGCTCGGCGTCGCGCCCCTCGATCGTCCGCACCGTGACGGGCTTGCCCCACAGCCGCGCCACCTCCGTGAGCGTGCCGCGCGCGTACTCCTCGTCGAGCCCGATGCCGGTATGGCGGTGCTCGAGCAGCAGCTCGCCGCGGCCGCGGAAGTCCGCGTCGAGGATCACCACCTGCGGGATCCCAAGCGTCGAGTGCTGAGCGATCAACAGCTCGCGGATCTCGTCAGCCTCGCGTGAGCTGATCCGGATCAGGCGCGGATCCTGCTCGAGGTGCTCAAATGCATAAAGGCGGGAGCGCTCGCAGACCCGTGGCGTCAGGAACTCGCGCAGCAGCGCCTCATCATCGTAGGCGCCGATGATCGCCCGCACACGCTCGAGCGGCTCATCCCGTCCGGCCCACGGCCAGCGCTCGCGCTCCTCCTCGCCGGGCTCGGCGGCGATCCGCATCACCTCGCGCAACAGGTTGATCCCAAGGTTGTAGGGGTTGACCCGCCCCTGGTGGGGTTGGGTGACGACCGCGTTCAGCTGCTCGTACTCCCAGTAGCGATCGGCGCGCAGGAACAGCCGCTGGCAGATCTCCTGGTGGAAGAGCACCGCCACCCCTTCGTTGAGGATCTTGGTGCGCAGCTGCGGCAGAAAGTAGCTCTGCTCCGAGCGCACGATCGAGATCACATCGCGCTGCCACTCCTCGAGTCCGCGGGCATGGCGCTCGATGAACGCGAGCAGGTCCTCCTCCGGCTCGCGTGGGAAACGGGCGCGCAGCGCCGCACGCTCGGCCTCTACCCGCTCCCGCTCGGCCTGGACCTCCTCGGGGAAGAGCACATCGAAGGGGCGCTCGCGCAGCTCAGGCTCGGGCTGTGGCGCCTTGCGGATCAGCTGCGCCTGCGGCTGGTGCACCGCGATCGCGTGGCATGCATCCAGGAAGTCCTCAACCCGGTCGCGGCCGAAGGCGCCCATGTAGTCGGCGATCCGCTCGGCGGCCGCGACCACGCGCCCCATGATCTCGCGGTCGACCGCGCCCAGCCAGCCGTTGTGCTCGAACACGTAGGCATGCCCCAGGCAGTGCGCGATGACCAGCGTCTGGGCTACGAGGCTGTTGCCCTCCATCAGGTAGGCATGCACGGGCTTGGTGTTGAAGATCAGCTCGTAGATGCGCTCCTGGCCGCGCCGGTAGCGGCCGTAGGCATCCTCGAACTGGGCGCCCCAGCGGGAGCTGGAGTAGCGGGCCGGGAGTCCGTTGGCCGCGGCGAAGTAGACCTCCTCGGGACGCACCAGGTGGAAGATCACCTCGGGCACCTCGAAGCCGAGCTCGCCAGCAAGCTCGCGGCAGCGCTCCTCGATCTCGCGCAGGTCCTCGAGCGTGTAGGAGCCGCTCATCAGCGCACCGCCGCCTGGACGTCGTCCTTTGCGAAGAAGCGCTTCAGCGCCGGCCACAGCTCGCGATCGTCGACCGCGCCTGCGAACACGAACGACTCGAGGCTGGCCGCCTCCCGCTCGAAGAAGGCCGATAGCTTGTGCGCGCGGCTGCCGCCGGCCGGATCGACCTCGAGATAGCCGACGAGGGCGGCATCGCGCGCAGCCCGCTCGATCAGCTCGAGCGTGCGCGCGTTATCGGCAGCGAAGTTATCGCCGTCGGAGACGTGCAGGATGTAGATGTTCCAGTCCTCGGGCGGATAGCGCTCCCGCTGGATCCGCGCGATCAGCTCGAACGCAGAGGAGACGCGCGTGCCGCCCGACTCGACCCGGCCGAAGAACTCGCTCTCGGTCACCTCGCGCGCCTCGGTCGTGTGCGCCACGAACACCAGCTCGGTTTGGTCGTAGCGGCTGCGCAAGAACTGCACGCACCAGTAGAAGAACAGGCGCGCCATCCGCTTGCGGTCGACCGTCATCGAGCCGGAGACGTCCATCGCCAGGAAAGCCACCGCCTTGTGCTTGGGCTTGGGCGTCTCTCGGTAGCTCAGGTAGCGCAGATCGGACTTCTCGATCCCGCCCAGCGATGTGCGTCCGCGCTTGGCGTTGCGCAGGAGGTTCTCGCGCAGGGTCGCCTTCTTGTCGAGCCGAGGGCCGATGCGGGCGAGGTCGTTGTAGACGGGGCGCGCGGCCGTTGCGTCGGCATCCGCCTTGGGCTTCAGGCGCGGCAGCTCCAGCTCGGAGAAGAGCAGCTCCTCGACGTCATCCATGTCGAGCCACACCTCGTACAGCTCCTCGCCCGGCTCGGTGCCGGCGGCGCCCGGCGCCGGCAGGCCGCCAGGTGGCCCGAGGATGTCCCCCGGCTCGCCGTCGCCCTGACCGACACCGCCGCCCTGGCCGCGGTCGAGGATGAACTGCCAGCGCCTGGTCCCCTTGACCGGGACGCGGATCTTCTTCTCCGGCCCGGCGGCGATGATGTCCTCCTCGCCGATGTGCTCCTTGAGGTGCTCGGCGATCTTGCGGCGCACGCGCTCGCGGTGGTGCAGCGCGTCGCGCCGGCCGGCGTCGCGCGGAAGGCCCGACTCGCCGACGACCGTCATCGCGCTTGCCTCACCGGTTGAGCAGATGCCCGACGTACTCGAGCAGGTCCCGCGCCGAGTGCTCGGTGTAGCCGCGCTCCTCGATCAGCGTGCGCATCACCTCGTTGAGGCGCTTGGCCTGCTCCTGGTCGGGGTTGGTCTTCGAGAGCGTGACCTGGACGATGTCCTTGAGCTGATCGAACAGGTACTCCTCGATCCCGGAGGCGAGCACCGTGTCGGTCTCGTGCGTCAGCGGCCGCTCCCCCTTGCGCAGCGCGATCCCGATCCGCATCAGCACCCCCTGGCGGAAGGTGTCCTTGGCGGTCTCGGGCACAGCCGGCTTGACGTGCTCCTCGATCGCCCGCATCAGCTTCTCGTCGGGCTCCCGCGCCTCCTTGGTGATCGGGTCCTCGATCTTGGTCCCCTGGCAGTAGGCCTCGATGTTGGTCAGGTAGTTCTCAAGCAGCCGCTGGGCATGCTCGGCGAAGGCCGGGACGAACGCCTTGCGCACCTCGTCCTTGAGCTTGCGGTCGATCTCCCTGCGCGCGTCGATCACGTGCGCGCGCAACTGCTCGCGCGTCTCGCGCGGGACCTCGAGCCGCTCGATGTACTCGGTCAGCGCGATCAGCGCCATGATCGGCGTCAGGTACTTGGCGGTGTGTTGCTCCTCGCCCGCCTTGCGGGCGGCGCCGGAGAGAACGTCGACGATCGCGCGCGGGCCCAGGCCGGTCATCCCCTCGTGCTCGGCGGCGCGCTTGATCTCGGGGATCTGCGAGAGCTTCCACTCGCCGACCTCCTCGCCGTCGTAGAGCTTCATCTTCTCGACCAGCCCGAGGTTCTCGTGCGCCTTGAGCCGCGAGAGCACGGCCACCATCGCCGCCGCTCGCAGCGCGTAGGGCGCGATGTGCAAATCCCCGCGGGTGCCGGCACCGGTCAGCAGCTTGCGATAGATCTTCTCCTCATCGGCGACGCGCACGTTGTAGGGGACGGCGATCGTCACCAGGCGGTCCTTCAGCGCCTCGTTCTTCTGGTCGGCCATGAAGGCCCGGAACTCGGCCTCGTTGGTGTGCGCGAGGATCACCGTGTCGCAGTCGATGTAGCCGAACTTGGCGACCTTGAACTGCTTCTCCTGCGCCATCGTCAAGAACAGGTTGCGGAACTCGGCCGGGTTCTTGAAGAACTCGACCGCCTCGAACAGGCCCCGGTTGGACTTCGGAAACTCGCCCGCCCAGTCGAGCGCGAGCGGGTGCGAGTCCGAGCCGTGGGTCTCGATCGCCCGGAAATCCAGTCCGCCCGTGAGCTGCTCCATGCTCATCGATTTGGGGTCGCCGGGCTCGAACGTGCCGATCCCGATCCGACGCGCCTCCGAGAAGAACATCCGCTCGATCGGGAAGCCCAGGAAGTCCCCGTCGAACTCGTGCTCGAGTCGCCAGCGGCACACCGGGCAGAGGTTGCCCTCGACGTGCACGCCCGTGTGCTGGTAGGCCTGCCCACGCAGCTGGTGTGGGATCAGGTGCAGCGGCTCCTCGTGCATCGGACAGCCCTGGAGCGCGTACAGGGCGCCCTCCTCGCTGCGGCTCCAGGTCTCGAGCCCACGCTTGAGCAGCGCTGCGATCGAGCTCTTGGCCCCGCCCGGCGGTCCCCAGAGGAGCAAGATGCGCCGGCGGGTCTCATGGCCCTGGGCTGCCGTCTCGAAGTAGCGCACGATCCGCTCGAGCGGGACATCGAGGCCGAACAGCTCCTGCGCGAAGAAGTTGTATGAGGTCTCGCCCGCGTGCGCGCCATCGCGCGAGCCGGCGGCGGTGATCATCTCGTAGATCCGCTGGTGCGCGGTGGCTGCGATCGAGGGGCGAGCCGCCACGCGATCGATGTACTCGTTGAGGGTGATGACCTCCCGGTGGTCGGCCTGTACCTGCTTGGCCGCCTCTTCGAGTTGCTGCTTGAAGTTCACGTCTCTCCCTGCTGCTTCCGACTTCGTGGGTCCAGCCGCCTCACTAAGTTTGCTACCCGGTGCGGCGGCGCTCGCCAGTTGCCCACGGCGACGTTGTTTCCGATGCCCTCAATGGTCCTACTCCGAGCGGCATTTGCAACCGGGATTTGGGGAAGGGTCGGTTAGTTGCAGTTGACGCTCGCGCTGCCCTTGCTATGGCGTGATTGCCTGCGTGCCGATGGCACAAACAGGTGACTCATGACCGCACAGATGAGCCATCGGTTATGGCGTCATTACGCTGCGCGCGGTCTCCAGCGTGACCGGCAAAAAGTGCCACAGTTACCTGCTGGATGCCGCGCCACGGTTGCCTACATGCGTGGCATAGTCACCATTCTGCAAATGGCATAGTTGCTGCTGTTCCTCGCGCGCCGCTCGCGTCGAGGCTTGCTCGCGCCCTGCTTGACGCTCAGGCCGCAGCGGGCGGTGGTCCCTGCTCGCCCCGGTGGGCGGAGGCGTGGCGGCGCGCGTAGAGCTTCTCCCGCAGCGAGAGCGCGCCGGGATGGCCCTCGCCCGGCCACGGCGTCAGCAGCAGCAACAGGCGCGCGGCGGTGATCGCGGTCAGCCCGTGGCGCTCGCGCGGCGGAAACTCGATCAGCGTTCCCGCCCGCGCCCGCGCGCGTTGCTTGCCGCCGCTCGCAAGCTCGATTTCACCGCTCACGACGAACAGCCAGGCGCGCTCGTGCACCTCGTGCTCGGCCAGCCCCTCGCCGGCCTCGAGCTCAAGCGCAATGGCGCGCGCGTCCTCGCTTGAGGAGAGGATCTCGGGCAGGCGGGGCTGCAGCTTCAGCGAGCCCAGATCCCAGCTGTGCATGACCGCTCCGCTTGCAATCGACCGTTGCTCCCGCGCGCAAGCCTACTGGCGACTGTACGCTTTGGGCGGCCGGGATCGCGGCCCAAGGGCGGCGGCGCCGGCACCCCCAGCAGATGGAGAGAGCGAAGGAGCGAGCGATGGCCGGCGGCGGCAACGGGAGTGTGTCCGTGGAGGAGCGACTCGTGCGACTCTACGAGCAGGCCGAATCGGAGACCGCGAAGGCGTTCGAGCGCATGGCCTCGATGGAGAGCTTCGGACGGCTGCTGGCGCTCGGGGCTGAGAACGCCGCCGCGCTTGCCAGGATCGGCGCCGACCTCGCCGACCTGGTGCTGCGCAACCTGCGGATCGCCTCCAGGGGCGACGTCGTGCGACTCGCCCGTCAGCTGCACCGGGCCGAGGACAAGCTCGAGCGCGTGCTGCAGGAGGTGGAGGCGCTGCGCGACGAGCTGCTCGAGCGCGACCGAGCCCTTGCCGACCGACGCGACGCGCGGTCGCCGGGGATGGCGCGCCCCGCCGCCTCCTCCGGCCGCCGCGGCGCGCGCGCGCCCTCGCTGGATGCCGGCAGCCCGCCGGCGGCTCGATGACCTCTGCGCTCGAGCGCCTTGGGCGGGCGCCACTGGCGGCGCTCGAGTTCGCAAACGTGCTGCTCACGACGGAGGAAGCGACGATCGGCGCAACGCCCAAGGAGATCGTCTGGACCCACCGCGAGGTAACCCTGTACCGCTACCGCAGCGCGCAGCGCCGCTATGCGGTTCCGCTGTTGCTGGTGTTCGCGCTGATCAACCGGCCGCAGATCTTCGACCTGCGGCCGGGCGCCTCGCTGGTCGAGCACCTGCTCGAGGAGGGCTTCGACGTCTTCCTGGTCGACTGGGGGGTGCCCGACGAGGAGGATGCCGACACCGGCTTTGAGGAGTACGTCTGCGACTTTTTGCACGGCGCAGTGCGCGAGGCGCTGAGGGCCGCGGGCGCGCAGGAGCTGACCTTGGTCGGCTGGTGCATGGGGGCGACGATGTGCGCGATGTACTGCGCGCTCGGTGGAACCGGCGCGGAGCGCACGGTGCGCAACCTGGTGCTGCTGACGATGCCGATCGACGGCCGCTGCAGCACCTACGCGCGCTGGGTGGGCGGCGACTTCGACTTCGAGCGCGTCGCGCGCCAGTGGGGCGTGCTACCCGGCGGCGCGATCGACTTCGCCAACAAGATGCTCAAGCCGGTGAGCAACTTCTTCAGCACCTACCGGCGGCTGTGGCAGGATGCCCTGCGCGGCGCGGTCAGGCGGGAGGCCTACCAGGCGATGGCCAAGTGGGTGGGCGACAACCCGCCCTTCCCCGGCCGCGCGTGGGCTCAGTGGATCGAGTGGATGTATCGCGACGATGCCCTGGTCCGCGGGCGCGTGCGACTGCGCGGGGAGCGCGTCGACCTGCGGCGGATCGAGCAGAACCTGCTGGTCGTGACCGCCGCCGGCGACCACATCGCCCCGCGCGCCGGGACGCTGCCGATCTTCGAGCTGGTCTCGAGCCATGATCAGACCCACTTTGACCGGCCGGGCGGGCACATCGGGCTGGTGGCCGGCTCGGCAGCGCGCAACGAGCTGTGGCCGGATTTGGCCGCATGGCTGGCGGAGCGCTCGGACCGCTAGGCGCACGTCACGGGGGCGCAGGAGAGGCAGGCAACCACAAGCAGCGAGGAGAGTCGGAGATGAGCACGATCGAAGGCATCGGAGCAGCTGAGCGCGCTGCCGACACCGCGAGCGCGCCGCCTGCCCCCGAGCCCTACCAGTCCGATCTGCGCCGCCCGCGGATGGCGGGCAAGGTGGTGTTCGTGACCGGGGGCACACGTGGGATCGGCGCCGCGATCTCGCGCAGCTTCGCCGGCCAGGGGGCGGTCGTGGCCGCCGGCTACGGGCGCAACGTCGAGCATGCGCAGGCGTTCCAGCGGGAGCTCACCAACCTCGGCGCGAAGGTCTCGATCCACCAGGGCAACGTCGGCTCCTCCGAGGACTGCAGGCGCACCGTCGCCGAGGTGATCGACACCCATGGCCGGCTTGACATCCTCGTCAACAACGCCGGCATCACGATCGACAAGACCGTGCTCAAGATGACCGACGAGGACTGGTACAAGGTGCTGGCGGTGAACCTCTCCGGCGCCTTCTTCATGTCCCAGGCGGTGCTGCCGCACATGCTCGAGCGGGGCTCCGGGCGGATCATCAACATCTCCTCGATCATCGGCGAGACAGGCAACATCGGCCAGGCGAACTACGCCGCCTCAAAGGCGGGGCTGTTCGGGCTGACGAAGACGCTCGCGCGGGAGGCCTGCTTCATGTTGCAGCGGGCCGGCAAGTTGACCGAGGACTCGATCGGGATCACCGTCAACACGGTTGCCCCCGGGTTCATCGCCACCGAGATGCTCGAGACGATCCCGGAGAAGGTGCTCGAGCGGATCCGGGCGCAGATCCCGGTTGGGCGCTTCGGACGGCCGGACGAGGTGGCGCGCGTGGTGCACTTCCTGGCCGCCGACCAGTCGTCGTTCATCACCGGCCAGGTGTGGGGGGTGAACGGCGGGCAGGACATGTAGCGGGCAGCGCATGCGGCGAGGCGGGGCGCCCCTTTTCGCGATGGGGGAGCGCTTCCCGGTGGCCGGTGCGGACGTCTCACCGCCGCCGATGCGCGCCTTTCGCCCCGACGGCCGCCTCCGTATCCTGAAGGCGATGCCAGACCATGCAGCGGCCGCGCTCGGTGAGATCATCCGCCAGCAGCGCGAGCTGGCGGAGATGTCGATGCGCCAGTTCGCCGAGGCGGTCGGGATCTCGAACCCGTACCTGTCGCAGATCGAGCGCGGGCTGCGCGCGCCCTCCGAGCAGGTGCTCGAGGGGATCGCGCGGGCGCTTGAGACCTCGGCCGAGCTGCTGTACGAGCGGGCGGGGCTGGCGCCTCCCGGCGAGGAGCAGCCCGAGGAGGGCGCCGTGCTCGCCGCGATCGCTGCCGATCCGCGGCTGAGCGCGCGCCAGCGCAGCGCCCTGCGCGAGATCTACGAGGCGTTCGTCGCCACCTCGCCCCAGGCCCGGGCGCGGCGACGCGCGAGCGCGACCGGTGCCTCCGCAGCAGCCTCGCGCCGGCGCGCGGAGCCGGGCCGAGCGGCTGCGCCCGCGCGTCGGCGCGCGCGCGCGGACTCGGCGAGGAGCTCGTCGGGTCGCGCCGGCGCAGAGCGCACGTCCGCGAGCGGGAGACGCGCGGACACGTGAGCGGCGAGCTTGAGGGTCGGGCCGCGCTCGTCACCGGCGCCGGCAGCGGCATCGGTCGTGCGATCGCCGAGCGGCTCAGCGCCGCCGGCATGGATGTGCTGGCTGTCGACCTGCGCCCGCTCGAGCAGGGGCCGGGCGTCGGCTACCCCGCCGACCTCACCGACGCGCAGGCCAACGCGGACGCGGTCGCAGCGGCGCTCAACCGCTTCGGGCGCCTTGACGTGGTCGTTGCCAACGCGGGCGTGCAGCATGTCGCGCCGATCGCGGAGTTCCCGCTCGAGCGTTGGCAGACGATCATCGCGCTGATGCTGACGAGCCCCTTCCTGCTCGCCAAGCACGCCTGGGAGGCGCTTGCGGACTCCCCCGCCGGGCGCTTCATCGCGATCGCCTCGGTGCACGGACTGGTCGCCTCGCCGTTCAAGGCTGCCTACGTCTCAGCCAAGCACGGCGTGCTCGGTCTGATCAAGACGCTTGCGCTCGAGGGCGCCGAGCGCGGCATCGCCGCCACCGCCGTCTGCCCCGCGTACGTGCGCACCCCCCTGGTGGAGCGGCAGATCGCAGACCAAGCACGCGTGCACGGCATTCCGGAGCAGCGGGTGCTGGAGGAGGTGATCCTGGCGCCGCACGCGGTCAAGTCGCTGATCGAGCCAGCCGAGGTGGCGGAGGTGGTCGCTTTCCTCGCCGGGTCCGCGGGGCGGGCCTTCACCGGCGTGGCCGTGACGATGGACCAGGGCTGGACCGCGCGCTGAGCCTTGCGGGCCGGCGCAAGCGCGTCGGCCGACCCGCGGGCAGGCCGCCGCAGCAAGCGTCGGCGAGCTGTGGCGGAGCAGATGGCGCTCACTCGGAGTGGCGCGCGATCCTCGCAAGGATCGGCGGCCAGTGGCGCGCGAGCGCCTCGCGTCCCATGAACAGGCCGAGGTGCCCGCCGCTTGCCAGCTCGCGGGTCACGAGCTCCTCCGGGGTCGAGGCGAACCGCGCCAGCGCGAACACCTGCGGCGGTGGCGTGATGTGGTCATCGCGCCCTGCCAGCAGCGCGAGCGGCATCCGCAGCGCCTTCAGATCCACCGTGCGCCCGCCGATCTCAAGCTCGCCGCGGATCAGCTCATTGTCGCGGAACAGGTGCCGCACGATCCACAGGTAGAACGCTCCGGGGATGTCCTGGGTGTGCTTGAACCAGTCCTCGAACTCCTGGTAGCGCGCGACGTGCTCCGGGTCGTCGAGGTTGCGCAGCAGCGAAAGCTGGCGGGCGATCTCATCGGCCGGGTTGATCGCGAGAAAGCCGCCGAGCATCTGGCGTCCGGGCAGCACGCCGCCGCCCGCGGCGACCAGCCGCTCGTAGAAGCGCAGATCGCCGCGGGGGGCGAGCAAGCGCAGCAGCTCGCCGATCACCGGCTCGCCGGCGTGGAAGTCGACCGGGGCTCCCGCGATCGTCAGCGTGTTGACGTGCGCTGGCTCAAGCGCCGCGTAGATCGTCGCCAGCCACCCGCCCTGGCAGTCGCCGATCAGATTGACGCGGCCGCCGAGCCGCGCGACCGCATCGTCGACCACCTCCAGGTAGTCCTCGATCGAGGCGTTGGCCGTGCGCTGAGTGGCGCCCACCCAGTCGAGCGCGTAGGCGCGCTCAAGCCCAGCGGCCACGATCGTCCGCATCTGGCTCTGCGTGGGGGAGTAGTCGACGATGCAGGAGTCGTGGCCAGCTTGCGGCGGCAGCACCAGCACCGGCAGCTGCGCGGCGCGCGCGCCGGGGGGCGAGAAGTCGCGCAGCCGCGCCAGCGGCGACTCGAACACGATCCGGTGCTCGCTCGCCCAGCGCGGGGGTCGCCGCTCGCCGATCAGCCGCAGCCAGCGGGCGAGCGCAAGCGGCCGCGGGCCGCGCAGCGCTAGCTGCTCAAGTTGCGCGAAGGTCTCCTCGGCAAGCACCTCGAAGCCCTCGAGCCAGCGCTCGTACAGGCCGGGCGCGGGTGCGGTCCCTGCTGCGTCGCTCGGGGGCATCACGGCCAAGACACAATAAAGGGAGGGCGCGACGGCGCCCTCCCCTTATCAAATCTGAACCCGGCCGCTACTGCGCCTCGCGCGGGGCTGCGCTCCGCGCGAGGCCTTCTAAAGCGGCCGCTGAGCGACCGCTCAGGCGGACAGCAGCGTCCGAGCGGCCGAGGTGTAGGCCTTGGTCAGCTCGTGGCTGAGGTCGGCGTGCGACTCGATCAGCTGCTTGAGCCAATCCTGACGGCTTGTGCCGGCAAGCTTGCGCTCGAGCGCGATCGCCCGCTCGACGGCCTGCTCGTAGGAGTCAAGCGCGCGGGTGCCGGCCTTGCGGGCGGTCTCGAGCAGCTGCTCGGAGAGCTCCTCCAGCTGCACGAACGGTGCGTCGAACGCGTAGGACTTCGAGGTGGTGGACGTTGCGGACATGTCTGCTCCTTCGAGGGGGTTGATCGTGTTTGCAGGTTAGCAGGCTTACAGCAAACTTGCAAGCACCCCGTCCCGCACTTCCATCAGTTGCTAATATAAGTGTCTGATGCAAGTCACGGACGCCAGCAAGTCGCGCAGCCGCCAGTTGGACGAGATCGCCGAGCAGTTGCCGGCGCGCGTCGGGATGCTGATGCGCCTGTTCCTCGCCAACGCCAGGCTTGGGCTCTCGCGCACCGAGCTTGGCGTGCTGCGCCTGCTGGCCGCGCAGCCGCGCCGCATCACCGAGCTCGCCTGCATCGAGCACGTCACGCAGCCGGGGATCACGCTTGTGGTCAACCGTCTGCAGGAGCGCGGCTATGTGGCGCGCGAGAGCGATCCCCGCGACCGTCGCGCGGTGCTGGTCACGCTCACGGACGCGGGCCGTGCCGCCTATGAGCGGCTGCGAGAGGATTACCGCGCGCTGCTGACAGAGGAGATGGCGAGCCTCGAGGACGAGGAGGTGCGCACGCTCGCGTGCGCGATCGAGGTGCTCGACAAGTTGATCGAACGGCTGCAGGGACGCGAGTCCCCGGCGAACCACCCGACACCCGACCACCCGACAGCAAACGAGACGAGGAGGACGCGATGAGCACGATCGTCGAGCAGGCCGGGCGTCTCGGCCGCAGTGGACGTGGCGACCACTACAAGTGGATCGCGCTGTCGAACACCACGCTCGGAATCCTGATGGCCACGATCAACTCGTCGATCGTGATCATCGCCCTTCCCGACATCTTCCGCGGCATCCACCTCAACCCGCTGATCCCCTCCAACACCAGCTACCTGCTGTGGATGCTGATGGGGTTCCTGGTCGTCGCGGCGGTGCTGGTGGTCTCGCTTGGCCGCGTCGGCGACATGTACGGCCGCGTGCGCATGTACAACCTTGGCTTTGCGGTCTTCACGATCGGCTCGATCCTGCTCGCCATCACCTGGATGCAGGGCTCGGCCGGAGCGCTTTGGATGATCGGCTGGCGCATCTTCCAGGGGATCGGCGCCGCCTTCCTGTTCGCCAACTCGACGGCGATCCTGACCGATGCCTTCCCGCCCGAGGAGCGCGGCCTGGCGCTGGGGATCAACATGGTCTCGGCGATCGCCGGATCGTTCATCGGCCTCGTGCTGGGCGGCGTGCTTGGGCCGGTCTCCTGGCGGCTGGTGTTCCTCGTCTCGGTGCCCGTTGGCCTGTTTGGGACCGTCTGGGCCTACCTCAAGCTCGAGGAGCGCGGTGTCCGCGTCGCCTCGCGGATCGACTGGCTCGGCAACCTCACCTTCGCCGCCGGCCTGATCGCGGTGCTGGTGGGGATCACCTACGGGATCATCCCCTACGGCGGGCACGACATGGGCTGGACCGACCCGTGGGTGATCGCGGCGCTCGCCGGCGGCGTCGCGGTGCTCGCTCTGTTCGTGTGGATCGAGCTGCGCGTGTCGGCGCCGATGTTCCGCCTGCGGCTGTTCAGGATTCGCGCGTTCAGCGCGGGCGTGGTCGCCACGCTCCTGTCGGCGCTCGCCCGCGGCGGGCTGATGTTCATGCTGATCATCTGGCTGCAGGGGATCTGGCTGCCCGAGCATGGCTACGACTTCACCTCGACGCCGCTGTGGGCGGGGATCTTCATGCTGCCGTTGTCCGCCGGCTTCCTGATCGCGGGGCCGGTGTCGGGGCGGCTGGCCGACCACTTCGGCGCGAGGCCGTTCGCGACCGGCGGGATGCTGGTCGCCGCCGCCTCCTTTATCGGCCTGATCCAGCTGCCGGTGAACTTCTCCTACATCGCCTTCGCCGCGCTGATCTTCGTCAACGGCTTCGCGATGGGGCTGTTCGCCGCCCCCAACCAGACCGGGATCATGAACAGCCTGCCGCCCGACCAGCGCGGCGCCGGCGCGGGCATGAACGGCACCTTCATGAACTCGGCGATGGTGCTCTCGATCGGGGTCTTCTTCACGCTCGTGATCATCGGCCTGGCCGCCAACCTGCCGACGACCCTCTACCACGGCCTCGCCAGCAACGGCGTGCCCCACGCCTATGCGCAACGGGTCGCGCACCTTCCCCCGGTGGGCAGCCTGTTCGCGGCCTTCCTCGGCTACAACCCGATGGGCACGCTGCTGGCGCCGATCCTGCACGCGCTGCCGCACCACACGGCCGCCTATCTGACCGGCCGGCGCTTCTTCCCGTCGCTTGTCTCGCAGCCGTTTGCGCACGGGATCCACGAGGCCTTCTACGTCGCTACGGGCTGCTGCGTGGTGGCGGCGATCGCCTCCTGGCTGCGCGGCGGCAAGTACTACTGGGAGCCCGACTCCGAGCAAGGCGAGGCGGCTCTGGCCTCCGCTGATGGCGGTGCGGCGAGCCTCGTCGGCGTCGCCGATGCGCCGGGCGGCGCAGTCGACGGTCGGATCGCGGACGGGGCGCGCGGCGGGACGGTCGACGGGCGGGCGGCGGCCGGGGCGCGCGGCGGGCAGAGCCGCTCCGCGTAGCTAGAGCTCAGCGAGCCGCTCGAGCAGCTCGAGCGTCCGGGCCAGCTGCTCGCGCTCGTCTCCGTCGAAGTGGTGCTCGAGCGCGTGCGCCAGCCAGCCCTCGCGCCGCAGGCGATCGCTGTGCAGCTCGGCGCGCCCCGCATCGGTGATCTCAAGCAGCGTGCGGCGGCCGTCGGCCGGGTCCGGCCGGCGGTCGACCAGCCCCTGCGCCTCGAGCTCCGCCACGGTCTGGCCCATCGACTGCGGGCGCACGCGCTCGGCCACCGCCAGCTCGGCCGTGCTAAGCGCACCCTGGCGCTCGAGTCGGGCCAGCACCGCCACCTGGGTCAGCGGGAAGCGATGCTCGGATCGCAGCCGCCGGAAGAGGCGGCCGAGCACGACCCGCAGCTGCGAGGCGAGGAGGCTCGGCTCGGCTGCGGCCCTTGGGTCCCCGCGCGCGGCCACGGCTTCGAGCATAGCCGCAGCAGGCAGGCAGGCTGCGCAGTTTGCCTGTCAGGAGGCTGCCGTCGCGCGCTCGGTGGCCTCACCCCGCCAGAGCGCGACCGTTGCCTCGGCCGCGGTTGGCACCCGCTCGAAGGAAGGCGGTTCGAAGCGTCCCTCAGCGAGCGCCTCGCCGAGCGCGCGGGCCAGCTGTGCGGGGGTTGCAGCGAGGCGGGCCAGGCCGGCCCGCGCGAGCGCGCGGGTGTTATCGCGCACATGGCCGAAGGCAAAGCCGAAGCATACGCTTGGGCAGCCGCACAGGCGCGCCTCGATCACCGACAGCCCCGCGGTCGCGGTCACGAACGCATCGGCGGCCCACAGCAGCTCGCGCATGCGCTCGGTGAACCCGAGCACCTCGACGCGGCGCTCGCCGGCGAACCGCGCCGCAAGCGCCCGCCGCTGCCCCTCGTTGCGCCCGCAGACCGCGATCACCCGCGCCCCCGGAAGCGACAGGCAGACCTCAATCGCGCCGCCGAGGTCACCCGCGCCCCAGCCGCCGCCCGAGACGAGCACCAACGGCCCTGGTGCGACGATCCCCAGCCGCTCGCGCGCGCGCTGCTGCGAGAAGCGCTCGAAGAACTCCTCACGCACCAGCGGCCGCACCTGGACGGCGCGGCCTGGGCCGGCGATCCGCTCGACCTCGGCGCGCACCTGCGGATACTGCAACAGGTGCAGGTCGGCGCCGGGCTGAATCCAGAAGCCGAGCCCGCCGAGCGGCCCGACGACCAGCGCCAGCGGACAGCCGAGCCGTCCCCGCCGGCGCAGCTCCGAGAGCACCGGGTTAAGCACGGGGTAGGTGGAGACGACCACATCCGGCGCCTCGCGCTCGATTCTCGCAAGCAGCGCGCGGCCGCCAAGCGCGAACAGCGCACGCTCGCCCAGCCGCTGGGCCGCTCGCACGCCCGTGAACAGGCGATAGGCGAGGTCGTAGGACCACTGCACGCGGCCGAGGTGGAACTCGAATCCGCGTGCCAGGACCCTGCCGAGCAGCGGTCCGAGCATCGAGAAGTCGCTCATGACCGCGGCCGTCTCGACCTCCGGCAGCCGCTCGAGGCCGCGCGCCAGTGCCCTCGCCATTGCCGCGTGGCTCTCGCCGACGTCGGCGGAGAGGATCAGGGCTCGCATCGTGCGGCTCGGTAGGGTAGGCGGACGGGCCGCTCGGTAGGGTAGGCGCACGGGCGGCTGGCCGCTGCGCACGCGCGGTGCGCCCAGGTCACCTGTCAGGCTCCGAACATGCCGGTTTGCGCCTTGGGGTGGCGCGGCGCTTGCTCGCCGCTCCGACGGCGCCCGCCGGTTTGCCCAGCGCTCCAGGTGGGAAAATGCGGGCCGATGCGAATCGCGATCGCCGGCGGCGATGGTTTTTGCGGTTGGGCCACGGCCCTGCACCTGTCGCGAGCGGGGCACGAGGTGATCGTGCTCGACAATCTGATCCGCCGCCGCTGGGACGAGGAGCTCGGCACCGAGCCGCTCGTGCCGATCCGCGAGCCGCAGGAGCGGATCGCCGCATGGCGCGAGCTGACCGGCCGCCAGATCGAGTTCGAGCTGCTCGAGCTGACCGACTGGGAGGCGGTGGCCGAGGCGATCGAGCGCCTGGCACCCGAGGCGCTCGTCCACTTCGGCGAGCAGTCCTCGGCGCCCTACTCGATGATCGACGCGCCCCATGCCGCCGCCACCCAGGTCAACAACGTCGTCGGCACGCTCAACCTGCTGTTCGCGATCCGCGACGCCGCGCCCGACTGCCACCTCGTCAAGCTCGGCACGATGGGGGAGTACGGGACCCCCAACATCGACATCGAGGAGGGCTATCTCGAGGTCGAGCACAAAGGGCGGCGCGACCGGCTGCCCTACCCCAAGCAGCCGGGGTCCTTCTATCACCTCTCCAAGGTTCACGACAGCCACAACATCCTCTTCGCCTGCCGCGCCTGGGGGCTACGGGCGACGGATCTCAACCAGGGCGTCGTCTACAACGTGCAGACCGAGGAGACCGCGCTCGACCCACGGCTTGCCAACCGCTTCGACTACGACGGGGTGTTCGGCACCGCGCTCAACCGGTTCTGCGTCCAGGCCGCGCTGGGCGGGCCGCTCACGGTCTACGGGGCCGGCGGGCAGACACGCGGATTCATCGATCTGCGCGACACGGTGCGGTGCGTGGAGCTCGCGATCCTAAACCCCGCGGCGCCCGGCGAGCTACGCGTGTTCAACCAGTTCACCGAGCAGTGGTCGGTGCTCGAGCTCGCCCGGCGCGTGCAACGGGTTGCAGCCGCGCAGGGGCTCGCGGTTGAGATCGCCCATCTGCCCAACCCGCGCGTCGAGGCCGAGGCCCACTACTACAACGCCGCCAACAGCGGGCTGCTGGCGCTGGGGCTGCGCCCGCATCTGCTGAGCGACGCGACGGTTGCCGCCATGCTCGCCCTCGCCCAGCGCTACCGCGAGCGGATCCGCCCGGAGACGATTGCGCCGACGATAAGCTGGCGCAAGGGAAGCTCGCAGCTGTTGCCGATCGCATGAGGGTCCTGTTCGTCCACCCCAGCCCGCTGATGTACTCGGAGATCTTTCTCCGCCTCGAGCCGCTCGGGCTCGAGCGGGTGGCAGCGGCTGCGCGCCGCGCGGGCCACGAGGTGCGGGCGCTCGATCTGCAGATCTTCGACCACGCCGAGCTCGAGCGCGAGCTCCAGCGCTTCCAGCCGGAGGCGGTCGGCTTCGGGCTCAACTACCTCGCCAACGTGCCCGAGGTGCTCGACCTCTCGCGGCTGATCAAGCAACGGCTGCCGCGGTGCTTCGTGTTCGCGGGTGGACACAGCGTCTCGTTCATCGCCCAGCACGTGCTCGAGCAGTCCGAGGGCGGACTTGACGCGATCGTTCGCGGTGACGGCGAGGTGGTGACGCCGCTGTTGCTCGAGGCGGCGGCGGGCGGCGGCGCGATCGACCTGCCGGGCGTGGTCACCGCCGAGGGCTGGGGGCGAGGGGTGCCGCTGATGCTTGACTCGATCGACGATTGCCCCCCTGCGCGCGAGCTGATGCGCCGGCGCCGCAAGTACTTCATCGGCGAGCTCGATCCCTGCGCGTCGATCGAGTTCACGCGCGGTTGCCCCTGGGACTGCTCCTTCTGCTCGGCCTGGACCTTCTACGGCCGCGCCTATCGCATGGCGACGCCGGAGGCGGCGGCACGCGAGCTGCAATCGATCCGCGAGCCGAACGCGTTTATCGTCGACGACGTCGCCTTCATCAAGGCCGAGCACGGGGAGGCGATCGCGCGCGAGGTGGAGCGGCGCCGGATCCGCAAGCGCTACTACCTTGAGACGCGCGCCGACGTGCTGCTGCGCAACGCCGCGGTGTTCGAGCGCTGGCAGCGCCTTGGGCTGACGTACATGTTCCTCGGGATCGAGGCGCTGGACGAGCGCGGCCTCGAGCTGTTCCACAAGCGCGTCAGCCCGGACCTGAACATGAGGGCGCTGGAGTGCGCGCGCCAGCTCGGCATCCAGGTGGCGATCAACCTGATCGTCGATCCGCAGTGGGACGAGAAGCAGTTCGAGCTCGTGCGCGAGTTCGCGCTCTCGGTGCCCGAGATCGTGCACCTGACCGTGATCACCCCCTACCCGGGAACCGAGCTCTGGCATTCGCAGTCCCAGCAGCTGACCACCCTCGACTACCGTCTGTTCGACATCCAGCACGCCGTGCTGCCGACGAAGCTCCCGCTCGATCGCTTCTACGAGGAGCTGGTGCGCACCCAGGAGGTGATCAACCGGAAGTTCCTCGGCGTGGCCGCAGTGGCGCAGACGCTCGGGATCATGGCCAGGCAGCTGGCGCGGGGTCAGACGAACTTCGTTCGCATGATCTGGAAGTTCAACTCGGTCTACAACGCCCGCCGCCAGTACAGCGAGCACTTCCGACCGGTCCGCTACGAGCTGCCGGCCCCGCCCGCGCCCGCCGAGGCGCCGCCGGAGCGCACCGAGCTGTATATCCACCGCCGCGCCGCCGCCGGGCGCGGGCGCTCCTGACGCTCGGCGAACCAGGCAACGGTCTCGCTGAGCACGCGCAGCGCGGGCTGATGGGTGTAGCCGAGCTCGCGTTCGGCGCGCGCGCTGGTGAAGTACATCGGCAGCCGCGCCAGGCGCACCTCGTCCAGCACCAGCAGCGTCGGCTCGCGACCGAGCGCCCGCGCGAGCGGGTCATACAGGCGGGCGGCTGCCGCCACCAGCGGGTAGGGGAGCGCCAGCCATGGCTCGGCCACGCCGCCGAGCTGCGCGATCAGCGAGAACAGCTCGCCCATCGCAAGGTCCTCGCCGCCCAGCAGATAGCGCTCGCCCGAGCGCCCGCGCTCCAGCGCCAGCACATGCCCGCGGGCGACATCGGCTGCCCCCACCAGGTTCAGCCCACCGGAGGAGATGTAGCCGCGGATCCTGCCCTCGAGCACGTCGCGCACCATCCGTCCGCTCGGGGTCGGCCGGCGGTCGCCGGGGCCGATCGTGGTCGTCGGGTTGACGACGACCACGTCCTGGCCCGCGCGCCCCCGCGCCAATGCCAGCTCCTCTGCGGCAAGCTTTGAGTCTTTGTAGGGGACCCCGCGCTCCCACGGCGGCATGCTGTCATGCTCGTCCGCCGGACGCCCGGCGACCGGACCGCAGGTGGCGGCGCTGCTCGTCACCACCACCCGCTCGAGCCCGGCGCGCGCAGCTGCGTCCAGCACGTTGCGGGTGCCGCCCACGTTCGTCTCGAACATCTCCGCGGCGCGTGCGCGCGAGTACGAGTAGATCGCCGCGCAGTGGATCGCCGCGGCGCAGCCACGCATCGCGCTCTCCACGGCGTCTCGGTCGCGCACGTCGCCGTAGACGACCTCGAGCTCGCCGGCGAGCGGTGACTCGAGCGCGCCCGCGCGCCGCACCAGCGCGCGCGGGGCGTACCCGGCCTCGGCCAGCGCGCGCACCACATGCGAGCCGATCAGCCCGGAGGCGCCTGTCACCAGGACTCTGCGCGCGCGCGCGGTCACTCAGCCTCCCCTACCCGGCAGCGAACCGCTGGTAACGGTCGGTCGTCGTCTGCTCGCATGCGATTCATCCAACGATCATCTTCCCGCAACACCAGGACTGCGTGGGCTGGCGCTCGGGCGGCGTAGTCGCGTACTCTTGGCATCACTTCGTCAACGAGCTGCTGGCCGATTCGGTCTCGCGTGGAGGGCGGGTGGCGACGGTGAACTCGGGGGCAGCCACCCTCAGCTTCGGCGGGATCGCGTTTCTCGGGCAGAACCGGGCGCTGCGACGCCGGCCGGCGGTTACCGTGGCACCCGTGATTGCGCGATGAAGGTTCCGCTTCCCCCACCGACGATGAGCTGGGCTGATGTGCTGCACCGGCTGGGCTGATGCGGTGCGCCGGGGCGGCCGCGGGCGCGCGGCGGCCATGCTCGCGGGGGCGGGTCGTTGACGCACTTCTCAAGCCAGCTTGCGATCGGGGTGCCGGCGTCGATCGGCGCGGCGATGCTGCTCAGCGGGGGGACCGTGTTGCAGGCGCTCGAGGCGCGGCTGGTCGAGCACCACCATGGGCTGAAGCCATCGATGTTCGGCCGCCTTCTGGTCCGGCGCCGCTGGGTGCTCGGCACGATCATCGGGTATCTGGCCTTCCCCCTGCAGCTGCTGGCGCTCGCGCACGCGCCGCTGGTCGTCGTCCAGCCGTTGCATGCGTGCGGGCTGTTGCTGCTGCTGGCGGCGGGGGTGCGGCTCCTATCCGAGCATGTCCATGTGCCCGAGGCGCTCGGCGCCGCGGCCATCGCCGCCGGAATTGCGGTGATCAGCTGGGCCGCGCCGCGTGGCACCGACAAGCCGGTCAACCAGGTGGTGTTCGCGGTCGTGGCGATCGGGCTGCTGGCGGTCGCGTTGATCCCCTACCTGGTGCGCCGGCAGCGCGGACGCAAGGCGCTGACGCTGTCGGCGGCGATCGCCTTCGCCGCCGCCAACATGGCCACCAAGGGGATCAGCGATCGGATCGCCGCGCACGACTACGCGATCGCATTCGCCTATCTGGTGCTGGCGGGGGCGGGCTCGGCGATCGGAGTGCTAAGCCAGATGACGGCCTTCCAACGCCACCGTGCGGTCGAGGTGGTGCAGCTCACCTTCTCGATCCCCACCTTCCTGCCGGCGCTGCTCGGACTGGCGGTGCTGCATGAGCGCTGGGCGACCGCCGTCGACGGCGGCTTCCCGTTCGGGGTTGGGATCGCGGTGCTGATCATCGCCACCGCGGTCGTCTCGCGCTCCTCGCCGGTTGCGCGACTGTCGAAGGAGGCGGGGATGGTGGAGCCGTAGTGGGGCTTCGGTGGGCAGCGCGAGCGCTGCAGGTCCCGAGCGCGCTGGCATGGCGGGCGGCCGCGCTCCGCCGCGGTCGCGTGCGGATGCCTTGCGCGGGGCGTGTGCGTTTCGCCGCGGTCGCGTGCGGATGCCTTGCGCCGCTTCCGCTACCGGGCGCTGCTCTCGCTGACCGTCACAGCCTTCAGGCCGCGCTCCTCGATCGCCGCTAGGATCGCCGGCAGCGCCGCCACGGTGTGCCGCCAGGAGCGCGGATCGCAATAGGTGTCTGCGTCGTGCAGGAGCACGACGTCGCCCGTGCGCAGCTCCCGCGTGACCAGGCGAGCGATCTCGGGCGCGCCGGTGCGGGCACGCCAGTCGCGACCCCAGCGGGACCACAGCAGCGGCTCGAGCCCAGCCTTGCGGACCGCTCGCAGCCCCGCGAGCGTGAACGCGCCGTAGGGAGGGCGGTAGCGGCGCGGCGCGCGGTTGCACAGGCCACCGATCACCTCGAGCGCCCGCTCCACATCGGCGCCGACGGCGGCTGGCGTCAGGCGCAACTGGCAGCGGTGGCGGTAGCCGTGCACGGCGACCTCGTGTCCGGCAGCCAGCAGCTCGCCGACCAGCCGAGGATGGCGCTCGGCCTGCTCGCCGACGAGGAAGAAGGTGGCGCGAGCATTGCCGCGGGCGAGTGCCTCGAGCACCGCTGGGGTGCCCTGCGGGTGGGGGCCATCGTCGAAGGTCAACGCCACTCCCCGTGCCGGCCCGTCAAGCCGCAGCGGGACGCCCAAGATCCGCGCGAGTGGCGCGCAGTGCGCGGCCGCCCCCGGTCCGAGCCAGGCGGCGGCGGCCAAAGCCGCGGCAGCGGGGGCGGCAGCCTTCACGCTCGCTTTACTACCACGCCGCGGATGGTAAGGCGCGCCGATGGGGCCCTCGCGCCCGCAGCTCCTGCTCGCGCGCAGGCGACCCCACAGCGCAGCGCTTCGGCGTTGGCGCCGCCTGTTTTCCAGCCCATCAGGGCGGGTAGGAAGGGTTTGGTTTGGCAAGCGGGCACCCGAGAGATCGGCTCGGTGCGACGGTTGGATCTCTCCGGGGAGCCAGCCGCGAGCGGCCTGCGCACCGCGCGGTCGCAAGCGACCGCTGGCATGGGTGTCCGCGCTCGCCTGCTACCACTAGGCCGAGGTGTCGCGAAGCGAGGCTTGGCAGGTGCCCCGGCCACGGGTGAGGGGGGCAGGCAAGGGTGAGCTGCGGCTGTACGTCACCGGTTCGACCCTCCTCTCGCTGCGTGCGATCGAGAACCTCGAATGGTCGCTGCAACAGGAGTTGGGGGAGCTGTACGACTACGAGGTGATCGACGTGCTTGAGCATCCCGAGCTTGCGGCAGAGGACGGCATCTTCGCCACCCCGGCGCTGGTGCGCCGCCAGCCGCTGCCCGTCCGCAAGTTGATCGGCGACCTCTCGGACCGCGAGCTCGTGCTGCGCAGTCTGCGCTTCGGGGGCTCGCCTCGCGAGGGCCAGACACGGTGATGAGCGCAGGAGCCTCGGCGAGAGCTGCTCGGCCGCCGGCGGGCGGGGCTGAGGGGATCGAGCGCCTCGAGATCGGGATCCCGGGTTTCGATGTGATTGCTGGCGGCGGTCTGCCAGCCGGGCGCAGCACGCTGATCGCCGGCACCGCCGGTAGCGGCAAGACGCTCTTCGGGGTCCAGTTCCTGGTTGCGGGGATCGAGCTCTACGGGCAGGGCGGAGTGCTGGTCAGCTTTGATGAGCCAGCCCGGGAGATTGCCCGCAACGTTCGCAGCCTCGGCTGGGACCTTGGCGCATACGAGCGCGCGGGCCGGCTGGCGATGGTCGATGTGGCCCTGGTTGCGGGCGAGGAGATGCTCGAGGCGGGCCAGTTCGACTTCGGGGGGCTGCTCGCGCGGCTGGAGCGCCAGATCGAGCGCGTGGGCGCGACGCGCGTCGTGTTCGACTCGCTGACGGGGATCTTCCCGCAGTTCACCGACCGCAACGTCGTGCGGCGCGAGCTCCACCGGGTGACGTCACGGCTGCGCGAGCTGGGCGTGACGACGCTGATGACCGCGGAGCGGGCGGAGGAGTACGGGCCGGTCGCCCGCTACGGAGTCGAGGAGTTCGTCACCGACAACGTCGTGATCTTGCGAAACCCGCTCAACCATGAGCGCCGGCGGCGGACGCTCGAGATCCTCAAGTTCCGCGGCGCCGCTCATCACAAGGGCGAGTACCCGTTCTCGATCGACGAGCGCGGCGGGATCACGGTGATTCCGCTGGCCGAGACCGGGCTGAAGATGCGCGCGCTCACGGACCGCACCTCGATCGGTAAGCCGGATGTCGATCAGATGTGCGGCGGCGGCATCTTCCGCGACTCGATCGTACTCGTCTCGGGGGCCACCGGAACGGGCAAGACGATGATGGCAACCGAGTTCCTGGCCGCCGGGCTGCGGGCCGGAGAGCGGGGGCTGCTCTACTCATTTGAGGAGAGCCGCCCGCAGATCTTGCGCAACGCCGCCTCCTGGGGTGTGGACTTCGGCGATGCCGAGCGCGAGGGGATGTTGCGGATCGACTCTCGCTACCCCGAGCGGACCGGACTTGAGGACCTGCTCGTCGAGATGCGCCACCAGATCAACGACTTTCGGCCCGTGCGCCTTGCGATCGACAGCCTCTCGGTGCTCGACCGCGTTTCCTCGGGCGCCTCCTTCCGCGAGTTCGTCATCGGGTTGACCAGCTTGATCAAGGAGTTCGAGCTGGTGGCGATGTGCACAAATACCACCGGCGTCGGCGGCGGCACCCAGAGCCCGGGGCTGACTCAGGTCTCCACCATCACCGACACAATCATCCTCCTGCGCTACGTCGAGATCGCCTCAAGCGTGCGACGTTGCCTGACAATCCTGAAGATGCGCGGCTCAGCCCACGACAAGACGATCCGCGAGTACACGATCGGCGGGCATGGGATGGAGCTGGGTGGACCGATCGCTGCAACCAGCGGCATCCTCGCCGGCACGCCCGGCGCGCGATCGCAGGTGCGGCGATGAGTCCCGAGCTTGCTCCCCCCGGCGCCGACGAGGATCTTGCCGAGGGACTCGCGGGACGGATCGTCGAGCGCCAGCCCGTCGGGGCGCTGATCGTCGATAAGCGCACCACGGTGCGCTTCGCCAACCCGGCTGCGGGCGAGCTGCTCGGCGTGCCGCCGGAGCAGCTCGTGGGGCAGGCGTTTGGGCTTCCGCTCGCAAGCGACGGCGCCACTGACGTCAACGTCCCAGCCGAGGATGGGAGCGTGCGGACGCTGGCGTTGCGGGTGACGCCACTTGGGGCAGGCGATCAGCTGGTGACGCTGTTCGATGTGTCCGGGCGCACGCGCCTCTACGAGCACGAGCACCGGCTGGTCGAGTCGCTGCAGCGCAGCCTCCTGCTCGATCGCATGCCAGAGATCCCCGGTGTTGCGCTGGCCGCGCGCTATGTCGCCGGCGACAGCATCGCGCGCGTCGGCGGCGACTGGTATGACGCGATCCCGCTCGGGCGAGGGAGGCTCGGGCTTGCGATTGGCGATGTCGCCGGGCACGGGATCGATTCGGCGGCGCTGATGAGCGAGCTGCGCAACGCGCTCCGCGCATACGCGCTTGAGCATCCGTCGCCGGCGCTCGTGGTGCAGCGGCTCGATGAGCTGTTGCTGCGGCTCGAGCCCGCGGGAATGGCGACGCTCGCCTATCTGGTCTACGACCCGGCATCCTCGACCCTGACGTTCGCCGCCGCCGGTCATCCGTATCCGCTTCTATCCTGTCCGGATGGAAGCGTCACCTACCTCGATCGGGGGCGCTCACTGCCGCTCGGCACCGGCTTGCCCGAGCAGCGCCCGCAGAGCAGCGTCCACCTGCCGCCCGGCTCGCTGCTGGTGCTCTACACCGACGGGCTGATCGAGCGTCGCGGCCGCTCGCTGGACTCTGGCTTCGCGGAGCTCGCGGAAAGCCTGCGCTCGGGTGGAGTTGAGCCTGAGGCGGCCTGCGAGCGTATCCTCGCCGATCTGCTGGCGACGGATCCGCCGATGGACGACGTTGCGCTGCTCGTGATGCGCACGCTTTGAGCACCGTCGGGCTGCTTGTGATTGGCGCGCTCTGAGCGGCGTCGGCTGCTTGCGGTGGGCGCGCTCTGAGCACCGTCGGGCTGCTGGTGATGGGCGCGCTCTGAGCAGCGTCAAGCGGCTGAGCGGCTCCTCGACCTGCGACTTGCGCCACGCCCGCGCCCACCTTTGCGGAGCCGGATGGGCTACGGGTCTCGCCTCTGGGCCGTCCTAGAGGTGTTGGAGTCTGTTTCTGGCGCTGGGCGCCGGAAATGGGCTCCGGGTTGGCCTCTGGGCTGTTGCGGGGGTGTACTTGGAGTCTGTTTCTGGCTGTGGGCGCCGGAAATGGGCTCCGGGTTGGCTTCTGGGCTGTGGCGGGGGTGTACTTGGAGTCTGTTTCTGGCTGTGGGCGCCGGAAATGGGCTCCGGGTTGGCTTCTGGGCTGTTGCGGGGGTGTACTTGGAGTCTGTTTCTGGCTGTGGGCGCCGGAAATGGGCTCCGGGTTGGCTTCTGGGCTGTTGCGGGGGTGTACTTGGAGTCTGTTTCTGGCTGTGGGCGCCGGAAATGGGCTCCGGGTTGGCCTCTGGGCTGTGGCGCGGGTGTACTTGGAGTCTATTTCTGGCTGTGGGCGCCAGAAATAGACTCCGGGCTGGCTTTCACCCGGTGCCTTGTGCCCGGCGCGCCGCTCGCTGGCGGTCTTGGGAGACCTGGGAGAGGACCGCCGCTCAGCGGCGGTCCTCGATCGGCTCGAGGTAGGCGATCATCTCCTCGGCGCGATCGGCGAACACGGGCGGAATCTTGACCTCCGAAGCCAGCTGATCCTCGGGCTCATCCACCGTAAAGCCGCGATCGGCGGGCGTGAACGCGTACTCGAACAGCGCCCCGCCCGGAGTGCGGTTGTACATCGAGAGGAAGTAGCCGCGGTCCTTCTGCTCGGTCACGTCGGTGAAGCCGAGCCCCTCGAGCCAGCCCTTGATCCCGTACTGGTAGCGCTCCGCCTCGACGTCCCAGGCCCAGTGGTGGGGCGTGCCCTCAGCGAAGTGCCAGGTTCCCGGGCGGACATCCGGCTCATGCACGAGCTCTATGCGCCGACCGGGACCTGTCCCGGGCAGCTCGAAGGCCAGGAGGCCGTCTTCCTCCTCGACCTGCTCCGCGCCCATTCCCCTGGTTAGGTAGAGCACCATCTCCTCCGGGTCGATCACGCTGATGATCGGCGCGTAGGCCCCCTTTATCCCGTGCTCGGCGGGGACGCCTCGCTCGCCGTAGCCCGGGCGCGGATCGCCGCGCGTTCCGACGAGCGTGTACGGCAGCCCACATGGGTGGGAGAAGGTGATCCGCCCGGTCCCGAACACCTCACGGTGCTCGTTCGAGAAGCCCAGCTCGCTCAGCCGGTTGGCCCAGTAGTCGAGCGAGCGCTCATCGACCGAGAGTCCGATCTCCTTGATCTGGTTGGAGCCGCGACGCCCAACCTTGCCCTGCTGGCGCATGGGGAAGGTGGTGAGGATGCTGCCCGCCTCGAGCGTCCCGTTCGAGTAGTAGAGGTGGTAGACGGGCGCCTCGCCGTCGTAGAGCATCGTCTTCTTGATCGGGCGCAGTCCGAGCACTTGCGTGTGGAAATCCCAGTCCTCCTGGGCGCCGCCCACCGACAACGTGATGTGATGGCTGCCGACGATCTTCCTCTCCATTGCTCCTCTCCTCTGATTCGCTGGCTCGCCGTATCCTAGGCGGGTTGCGGGTGGGCGGATCGTCGCCTCTTCCGCCTTCCCGCCGGCGCGGCAACCATCGGTATGGTAGGCGCGCCGTGCCCGCCGGTCAGGCGGCGGTGTCCTTTGCCGTCGCCCAGCGCATCGGCAGGGGCGCCGCCCCGGCTGGTCAGGCGGCGGTGTCCTTCGCCGTCGCCCAGCGCATCGGCAGGGGCGCCGTGCCCGACCCAGCGCATCGGCAGGGGCGCCGTGCCCGACCCAGCGCATCGGCAGGGGCGCCGTGCCCGACCCAGCGCATCGGCAGGGCGCCGCGCCGCCGGGTCAGGCGACTGCCCCTATGCTAGGTCGATCGCCCGTCCGTCCTTGATCCCAGGTGATGACGACGTGCGCGCTGGGGCGCCGCTCGAGCGCTGTCAAGCGGCCGCCGTGGTGCTTCACGGCCGCGGCCAGAGTCCGACGTACATGCTCGAGCAGCTGATCGGCCCACTGGCGCTTGACGGGGTGGCCTTCCTGCTCCCGGCGGCCCCCGGTGGCTCCTGGTACCCGGGCAGGTTCGACTCTCCGGCCGGCGCGAACGAGCCCTGGCTGACGCGGGCGCTCGATCGCTGCGAGCGTGCGCTCGAGAGGCTGCGCGCGGCTGGGGTGCCATCAACGCGGATCGCGCTCGTGGGCTTCTCGCAGGGCGCCTGCCTCGCGGCCACGCTTCTCGCCGAGCGCCGCCCACAGGTTGCCGCCGCGGCGATCCTGACCGGCGCGTTGATCGTTCCCGCCGGGCAGCGGCCGCGGGTGGCGCGGCCGCTCGACGGCGTGGTGGTGACGATCACCTGCGGTCCCCGCGATGAGTGGGTGCCCTTGGATCGCGCGCGAGCCAGCGCCGAGGCGCTTGCAGCGGCGCGCGCCAAGGTGCGCTTCCTGGTCCGAGACGATCCGCTGCACCGGATCTCGGCGGAGGACGTCGACGCGGTGCGCCAGTTGCTCGCGCCCCTGCGGTCCCCTCCATGAAGGCGGCTGCGCTCGACGGTGGGTGCCGGGGTCGACTGGCCACCTCGCCAGCGCTCGCCAACGCGATCCTCGGTCGAGCCGGCGATTAGCGGCGCCCCCGACGACAAGAAGGGGAGCCCTGCCTGCGATTAGCAGCGCTCCCGACGGGGAAGCGGAAGAGCAGAAGGAGACCCGAGCCGGGTTCGGCATCAGAGCTCGCGGTCCGTCGGGTCTCGACATCCGAAGCGCGCCCGCGAAGCGACTTCGTGCCTTGCGCGAGCTCGGACATCTCATTCCGGCCGCGGGTTTGCGATTTGGTGCGGTTGGTCCGGCACCATCCGATCGCGGACTTGGCGTCTGGGCCTGCCAGCGCGAGGCAGGCCTGGGCAGGCCAGGGCCGGGGAGCCGGCGATCTTCGAGGGCGGCAGGCAACCTAGAGAACAGGGAGCAGGCAAATGGCAGACGATTCGAAAGAGGCAGTCGTGGACGACAGGAAGCAGCCGCAGGACAGGGAGCAGGCGAGGGCAAGCACGCAAGGGCCGTTGCCAACGGCCCAGCTCGGTGGGACGGGGATGGAGATCACGCGGGTGGGCTTCGGCGCCTGGGCGATCGGGGGCGGCGGTTGGGAGTTTGGCTGGGGTCCCCAGGATGACCGCGACTCGATCGCGGCGATCGAGCGCGCGCTCGAGCTTGGGGTGAACTGGATCGACACCGCCGCCGCCTATGGATTCGGCCACTCCGAGGAGGTCGTGGGTCGCGTGCTCCGAGCGCTTCCCGAGCACAGGCGACCCTACGTGTTCACCAAGTGCTCGCTGCTTGAGGGGCCCGGACGCCGGGTGCTCCACAGCCTCAAGCGCGATTCGATCCTCCGTGAGGCCGAGGCCAGCCGGGCTCGGTTGGGCGTCGAGGCGATCGACCTCTATCAGATCCACTGGCCGGTCCCGGACGAGGACATCGAGGAGGGCTTCGCCGCGCTCGTCGAGCTGAAGGAGCAGGGGCTCGTGCGACACATCGGCGTCTCGAACTTCGACGTTGCGCAGCTGCGGCGGATCCAGCAGATCGCGCCGGTCGAGACGTTGCAGCCGCCGTACTCGCTGATCGACCGGGAGGTGGAATCGGAGCTGCTCCCCTTCTGCGAGCGCGAGGGCATCGGTGTGATCGTCTACTCGCCGATGGGCTCGGGTCTGCTCACCGGCCGCATGACGCGTGAGCGGATCGAACGGCTCCCGGATGACGACTGGCGCAAGCGCGATCCCCGCTTCCGCGAGCCACAGCTCTCGCGCCACCTCGCGCTGGTCGACCGCCTGCGCGCAATTGCGGAGCGCCGCGGCACGGTCCCAGGCGCCGTGGCCGTGGCGTGGGCGCTACGTCACCCGGCGGTCGACGGCGCGATCGTCGGCTTTCGCGTGCCCGAGCAGGTCGATCCGATCCTCGCTGCCGCGGTCCTGGAGCTGAGCGCCGAGGAGGCGCGCGAGATTGAGGGCTGATTGCGCCTCGCCGCGAGGTCTGCCATGTGGGGATTGAGTACAATCGTGTCGCCAATGGTCGCGGTGTGCCCCAGTTGATGAGCGAAGCCCAGAGGCGGCCCTCTCGGCCGCAGGAAGGAGAGATCCGATGACGCCGCCCAGCAACCTCCAGGAGGTCCTCGACCAGGCGGGCAACCCGGTCGAGCTGCTCCGCAATTCCCAGATCGGCGCCTACATCTACCCGGTCGTCCCCTCCGAGTTCACCAACTGGCGCCGTGAGCAGCGCGCCTGGCGGGAGACCGTGTGCCTATTCGATCAGTCTCACCACATGGTCAACCTGTACTTCAAGGGCCCGGACGCGATGAAGCTCGTTTCCGATACGGCTCCCAACAGCGTCGCCAACTTCCCGACCGACATGGCCAAGCAGTACGCCCCGGTGACCCCGGCCGGCCACGTGATCGGGGACGGCATCCTGTTTCACCTCGACGAGGACGAGTTTGTGTTCGTCGGGCGCGATCCGGCTGCCAACTGGCTGAAGTACCACGCTGAGACCGGCGGCTACCGCGTCGATGTGGAGAAGGACAATCGCTCGCCGTCGCGCCCCTACGGCAAGGCGGTCAAGCGCCGCTACTGGCGCTTCCAGATTCAGGGGCCCAATGCCTGGCAGCTGATCGAAAAGCTCAACGGTGGTCCTGTCGAGCAGGTCAAGTTCTTCCGCATGGGCTACATCAACATCGCCGGCCAGCGTTACCGGACGCTGCGCCACGGGATGGCAGGAGCGCCCGGGCTTGAGCTCTGGGGCCCGTATGAGACCTACGAGCGCGTCCGCGAGGCGATCCTCGAGGCGGGCCAGGAGTTTGGAATCGAGCCGGTCGGCTCCCGTGCCTACTCCACCAACACGCTCGAGTCGGGATGGATCCCCTCGCCGCTGCCCGCGATCTACACGGGCGAGGAGCTGCGCCCCTACCGTGAATGGCTCGGTGCGGACAGCTACGAGGCCACCTGCTCGATCGCTGGCAGCTTCGTCTCGGATCGGATTGAGGATTACTACCTCAACCCGTACGAGCTCGGGTATGCGCACCTTGTCAAGTTCGACCACGATTTCATCGGTCGCGACGCGCTCGAAAAGATCGACCCTGCCACCCAGCGCAAGAAGGTGACGCTCGCCTGGGAGCCAGAGGACGTGGCCAAGATCTGGGCCTCGATGCTCGATGTCGAGGGCCCCGGCTACATGTTCTTCGACCTGCCCAACGCCAACTACGGCTCCTCGAGCTTCGACGCTGTCGTCGACGCAGGTGGCAGGGTGGTCGGGTACTCGATGTTCACCGGCTACACCGCCAACGAGCGGCGGGTGCTGTCGCTGGCGACGATCGACCACGAGATCGAGCTCGGCACGGAGCTGCAGGTGGTTTGGGGCGAGCCGAACGGGGGCTCGCGCAAGACGACCGTGGAGCCGCACGAGCAGATTCATGTGCGCGCGGTCGTCAGCCCGGTTCCCTACGCGGTCACCGCCCGGCTTGAGTACGCCGAGGGCGGCTGGCGAAGCTCACGCGCCTAGCGCGCGGCGGAGCCCGTACGGGCGGGGCACCCGCCAGAGAGCAGCGTAGCCCTACGGGCGGGGCCCCCGCCCGCCTTGGCGCGGGTGCGCGCCGGCCTTGACGCGGATACGCGCCGGCGAATAGGCTTGCCCCTCGCCAAAATCGCAGCGTCGGCGAATGCACAAAGCAGCGGGGCGGCCTAAAGGCCCCGCCGCTTTCCCTGAGCTCGGCGGGCGTTCACCTGACCGACGCGGTGGCCGGCCCGACGCCGGAGGGGGCGCCGGGCCGCTACCCCCGCGCTCGTCACCTCGCCCCCACGGGCTCCCGGCACGGGCTGCCTGAACCGCCTTCGCCCGGTGCGGCCGGCGCCGGGGGCCTTCGCCGCCCTACTCGGCGCGCTGCTTCGCGTGATGGTCGCGGCCGAGGAAGGTGTTCGCCCAGGCGCTCGTCCCCTTGAGGCCGTTGTCCTTGACGACCACCGGCGTCTCGAGCATCGTCTCCTCCTCGCCGTAGGCCTTCAGCCGCTCGTAGGCCTGCGACCAGATGCACTCCCAGTCGTAGACCTCGCAGAGCCCCTCGCGCGTGCCGCCGCAGGGGCCGTTGCGCTGATTCTTGGCGCAGATCGACTCCGGACAGACGTAGGCGATGTCGGGCAGCGAGCAGTCGCCGCAGTCCCGGCAGTGGAAGATCGGCACCTTCGCCGCCTGCTCGAGCTTGTGGAGCGCCTCGCCGAGTGGCTTCGGCGCCTGCTCGACGCGCTCGTAGAAGCGCCTGCCCGCGTCGAATAACGGCGCGTCGTGGGCGAACAGCTGTCTGTGCATGAGACGGCTGAAGCGATAGGAGAGCGGCACGGGCAGATCGGTCCTGCGCTTGCGCTTGGACTCGAGGTAGGCGTGGCTCAGCTGATCGCTGGAGAGCCCGGTTTCGGGGTCGCGCTCGAACAGGTAGAACTCGTCGGGGAAGGGGAACTGGAGCTCGCGCGCGAGCTCGCGCCACTGATCGCCCCCGTAGCCCTGTGCGCGGTCGATGATCTCGCCGAACATCTCGGCGCGCATGTGCCCGCCGAGGTAGACCCCGTTGAAGCCGAGGCCGCGTGCGACGGCGACATGCCTGGCCGCCAAGTCGAGGAAGAACTCGCGACCCCTGTCGGCGCCGCCGCCGTAGCGCTCGGCCAGCTCGAGCAGGCGGTCGGTCACCACCACGCCCGGGATCTTGCCGGCGTGGAAGGCGCGCGCCGCCGCGCGCGAGAGCAAGTAGACGTTCGCGAGCGCGTACAGCGGCAGGCGCTCCCGGCGGATGTAGCGAAGGAGCTCATCGTCCTTGCGCGCGTCGTAGCCGATCTGGTTGATCACAAAGCGCGCGCCCGCGCGCGCCTTCTTCTTGAGCTTGAAGTACTGCGGCATCACCTCGCGCTCGTGGCGCTTGTGGTTGGTGACGACGCAGCCGAGGAAGAAGTCGGTGCGCTCGAGCCGTCCGCCGCCGGTGCGCTCGTCGCGCAGCCCCTCGTTCATCTCCGAGAACAGCTTGAGCAGGCCGACCGAGTCGATATCGAACACCGGCGCCGCGAGGCCCCCATGTCCGGTGACCGGATAGTCGCCGGACAGCGCGAGCACGTTGTGGAACCCCTCCGAGCCGAGCTTCCAGCCCCGGCTCTCAAGCGCGTTGCGGTTCCAGTCCTTGCAGGAGAGGTGAATGATCACCTCCTGCTCGCGCGAGATCAGGTCGGTGCCGAGCGTGTCCGGCGCGAGCATCGCGTGCCCACCGGGGTTATCCGTGATCGAGACGACGTCGATGCGCGGGTCGGCGGCCAGGCTGCGAGCCGTCTCAACCACGGCGCGGCTGCTCTGAGCGGTCATCAGGCCGCGGCTCGTCACGAGCTCGGCGGCGACCACGAACGCCCCAGGTGCTGCCAGCTGCTCGCGTAGAGGTGCCAAGGGGCCTGGAAACGGTAGACGAAAGGTCGCTCGGTCGCTCGCGGATCGATTTGAAGGCAGCCCTGGAGCTGCTTGGACGCATACGCCACGCCAGCTCCTCGGGCGCAAAAGAGTCTACAACATTGGTTACAATTGCCCGGATGCCTGGTGAGGCCAGCGCACGCGCCGCAGAGCCCAGCGCGCGCGCCCGAGAGCTGCTGCGCGGCGCCTTCGACACCCATGTACACGTCGCGCCGGATGTCGTGCCGCGCAGGATCGATGATCTCGCGCTCGCGCGCCGCTTCGGGGCGCTTGGGCTGGGAGGGTTCGTGCTCAAGTCCCATTACGGGGCCACTGCCGAGCGCGCCAGCGTGGTGCAGGCGGCCGTCCCCGGCGTGCGGGTGCTCGGGGCGATCTCGCTGAACCGTGCCGTCGGGGGCATCAACCCGCTGGCCGTCGAGATAGCAGCGCGCGAGGGGGCGCGTACGGTTTGGTTCCCGACCGTCGATGCTCTCAACGAGGCGCATGAGCGCGAGGCGCCGCCGGGGGCCAAGGTGCCGGTCTGGGCGGCGCTCCAGCGCGAGCTGCGCGAGCAGGGCCTCGAGCTTGAGCCGGTGGCGGTGCTCGATCGCGCCGGCGCGGTCTTGCCCGAGGTGCGCCAGGTGCTGAGGATGATCGCGCGCCACGGCATGCTGCTCGCAACCGGCCACCTCTCTCGCGATGAGATCTTCGCGCTCGTCGACGCCGCGCGCGCCGAAGGCGTGCAGGAGATCGTCATCACCCATCCCGAGTTCCCCTCCCAGAGCCTCTCCGTCGCCGATCAACGTGCGCTCGCCGAGCGCGGGGCGTTGCTCGAGCGCTGCTTCACCACGCCGTACACCGGAAAGGTCTCCTGGGAGCGGTGGCTCGAGAACATCGACGCGGTCGGCCCTGAGCACTCCGTGCTCTCGACCGATCTGGGACAGGTCGCCAACCCGCCGGTGGAGGACGGGATGGCGCTGATGGTCGATCGACTGCTTGCGGCCGGCTTCGACGAGCAGCAGGTGCATACGATGGCGGTCACCAACACGCGCAGGGTGGCGGGGGTGGAGCCGCTGTGAGCGGCTCCACTCATCCGCGGCGGCTGATGGTGATCGGCGCCCACGCCGCCGACTTCGTCTGGCGCGCCGGCGGAGCGCTGGCGGTCACCAGCGCCAACGGCGGCGCTGCGCGCGTGCTCGCGCTCTCCTACGGCGAGCGCGGCGAGTCCGGCGAGCTGTGGAAGCAGGAGGGGCAGACCGTCGAGCGCGTCAAGCAGGTCCGCCGCGAGGAGGCCGAGCGGGCGGCGCGCGCGCTGGGCGCCGAGTTCGACTGCCTTGATCTCGGCGACTATCCGCTCGAGATCGGAGCGGAGGCGCTCTCCCAGCTCGTCGAGCGCATTCGCGAGTTTGCGCCCGACGTCCTGATCACCCACACCGACGCCGACCCCTTCAACCCCGACCACGCGCTAGCCCACGCGGCCGTGGCGCGGGCGCGCAGCCTGGCCGCCGGAGCGGGCGTGCCCAGCGCATTTGCGACGATCAAACCGCCGGAGCTGTACCTGTTCGAGCCCCATCAGCCGGAGCTGTGCAACTTTGTCCCGAACACGTTCCTCGACATCACGCCGGTGTTCGAGCGCAAGCTGGCGGCGATGGCGGAGATGAAGGCCCAAAGCTACCTGCAGAGCTACTACGCCGAGCGCGCGGGCCATCGCGCCAACCACGCGCGGCGCTCCGGCGGCGGGCAGAACATCCGCCAGGCCGAGGCCTTTCAGCGGGTGACGCCGAGGGTGGTGAGCGCGCTGTGAGCGGCGTGGGGGCGAGCATGGCGTGGGCCGGGATAGAGCCCTCGATCCACGAGGAAGGGATGGTGATCTGACTGTGAGCGACGAGACGCGCTTCCGCGACGTGGCGGCGATCGCCTCCGTGCCAGACGGCGCAGGCGTGCTGGCGGAGCTCGCGGAGCTCGGCTCGGCCACCGTGTATGAGGCCGCCGGGCGTCGGGGGTTGATCGATGCTGATCTGATCCAGGTGCTGCCCGGCTCGCGCGTGGCTGGGCCCGCGCGCACCGTGCGCTGTGGCCAGGATGACAACCTGATGGTGCATGCGGCGATGGCGGAGCTCGAGGCCGGCGAGGTGCTCGTGCTGTCGATGCCGGAGCCGCGCCCCGTCGCGCTCGTCGGCGAGCTGCTCGCGATCCAGGCACACAGGCGCGGCGCGGCGGCGGTGCTGGTCGACGCCTCGGTGCGCGACCTCGAGGAGCTGCGCGAGATCGGGCTGCCGATCTGGGCGCGCTGGGTGCGGGTGCGCGGCGCCACCAAGGAGATCCCCGGCGCGGTCGGCGAGCCGGTGAGCGTGGGCGGCGCGCTGATTCGCCAGGGCGACGTGCTTGTGCTCGACGCGGACGGGGCCGCGGTCATCGAGCGCGAGCGCGTCGGCGGAGTGCTCGCGGCCGCGCGCGAGCGCGCTGCGCGCGAGCGCGCCAAGCGGGCGAAGCTTGAGGCGGGCGCGCTCTCCTTTGAGCTCGACGGGTTGCGCGCTCGCCTGGAGGGATCGCGGAGCGATGAGTGACGAGCCGCTGCACGACCTTGCGCACATCGGCCACGCCGAGCTGCTCACCCCCTTTCCCGAGGAGAGCCTGCGCTTCTTCACGGAGCTGTTTGGCATGGAGATCGAGGCGCGCGAGGGCTCCTCGGTGTTTCTGCGCGGCTGGGGCGACTACCAGCGCTACAGCCTCAAGCTGACCGAGTCCGCGCTGCCGGGTCTCGGGCACATGGCGATTCGCGCCTGGAGCCAGCAGGCGCTGGAGCGCCGCGTCCGGGAGATCGAGGCGAGTGGGCTTGGCATCGGCTGGATCGACGGCGACCTCGGCCACGGCCCCGCCTATCGCTTCACCGACCCGGACGGCCACACCCTTGAGCTCTACTACGAGGCGGAGCGCTACCGCCCGCCGCCGCACCTGCGCCCGGCGCTCAAGAACGTGCCGCAGCGCTACGTTGGCCGGGGCGCCGCCGTCAAGCGCCTCGACCACGTCAACCTGCTGGCGCAGGATGTCGCCGCCAACCGCCAGTTCGCCCAACAGCAGCTGGGCTTTCGACTGTACGAGCAGATCGTGCTCGACGACGGCAGCGAGGCGGGCGCGTGGATGAGCCTCACGATCGCCGCCCACGAGCTGATCTACGTGGCCGACCACGCCGGGGCGCGCGGACGCCTGCACCACCTCGCCTTCTTCGTCGACACGCGGGAGGAGGTGCTGCGGGCGGCGGACCTCTTCCTCGACGCCGAGGTGCCGATCGAGGCTGCGCCGTCGAAGCACGCGATCGCCCAGGGTATGTTCCTGTATGTGTACGAGCCGGGCGGCAACCGCGTCGAGGTCACGACCGGCACGCACTTCATCTACGACCCGGCGTTCGAGCCGGTGGTGTGGTCGGAGGCGGAGCGCGCGCGCGGTCAGGCATGGGGGGTGAAGACGATTGAGACCTTCCACACCTACGGCACGCCGGACGTGAGCGGCCAGGCGACCGGGCCGCCGATCCCGCCGACCAGCCGCATCCCCGAGCTGCCCGGGAGGGGGGCGGTGCAATGAGCGAGGCCACCTCCACCCAGGCCGGCTCGCTCGGGGTCGAATGCTATGAGCGGCTGCGCGAGGCGATCGTGGGCGGCCGGCTGCAGCCCAACGAGCGCCTCGTCGAGGCCGATCTAAGCGAGCGCTTCGGCGCGAGCCGCTCGGCGGTGCGGATGGCTCTGTTGCGCCTTGCGCACGACGGGCTGGTCGTGCACGAGCGAAACCGCGGCGCGCGCGTGCGCCTGGTGGACCCGGCGGAGGCCCTCGAGATCCTCGAGGCCCGCTGCGTGCTCGAGGGGCTTGCGGCGCGCCACGCGGCCGCGCGGGCCGGTAGGCGCGATGTGCTCGAGCTGCGCCGCATCCAGCGTCAGATGCGCTCCGCGCTCGACGCCGGCGATCTGCTGTTGGCCTCGGATCTGAACGGCGAGCTGCATCGGCGGATCGCGGCGATGTCCGCCCACCGCACCGCGATCCGCCTGATCGAGGGCCTCAACTGGCAGATCGTGCGCTACCAGTACCGCACGATCCTCGTCCCGGGCCGGGCGGAGCGCTCCTACGCCGAGCACAGCGCGATCGTTGACGCGGTGGCTGCCCGCGACGGCGATGGCGCCGAGCAGGCGATGCGCCACCACCTGCTGCAGGTGACCACGGCCCTGGAGGAGCACGCGCGCCTGGGCGGCGCGCTCGGGGGACTGGTGGGTCGGAGCGTATGAGCGTGATCAGCCCTCAGTGCGTGACCGTGCTCCGGCGCCGAGGCGTCTGAGCGTGCTCAGGGCGAGCGGCAGCACGGTCTCCGCGCGCCTGGAATCGTGGGCGGAGATCCTGGCGGGCACCCATCTGCGCTTCGACGTGCGCGCGACCGAGCGCACGCCGGAGGCCTTCCGGGGCGCCGTCACCAGCCGATCGGTCGGCGAGCTCATGCTCGCAGACTGCGCGGCCCAGCCGTTTCTCGGCCGTCGCGACCGGGCGATGATCGGCACTCAGCGGGAGGATCGCTGCCCGCGGGAGGATGTGCTCGGCTTCCAGTTCGTCCTCAGCGGCGTCGAGCTCGTGCGCGAGCGCGCCCGCCAGCTCGCGCTGAGTGCCGGCGACGTCGTCCTCTGGGACGGGCTCGAGCCGACCGACGTGGAGATCGTCGCGCCGTTCCGCAAGCGGACGTTGCTGATTCCCCGCGAGCGGGCGCTCGCAGCCTGCCCCCGACTCGGCGAGGTGGGCGCGCTGCCGCCGCTCAAGCGCTGCGGACCGGCGCGGCTGCTCGTGCGCTACATGAACGCGCTCGCCGCCGAGCCGCAGCTCGACGGCCCCGCCGGCGCCGCGGCCGCGAGCGCCGCGCTTGAGTTGCTGCGTGCTGCGGTCGAGCCGGAGGTGCCGAGCGATCGCGAGGCGACGCGCGCCGCGATGCGCGCCGAGATCCGCGCCTACGTGCGCGCGCACCTGCGCGATCCGATGCTCTGCCCCGCCTCGATCGCGCGCGCGTGGGGGATCTCGCTGCGCGCCCTCCACGCCCTGTTCGAGGACGCTGAGACCTCGGTCGCCTCCCTGGTGCGCCGTGAGCGGCTGGCGCGCTGTGCCGAGGACCTCCGTCGCCCCAACGCCGGGACGGTGACCGAGATCGCCTTCCGCTGGGGGTTCTCGGATGCCGCGCATTTCGCGCGGGTGTTCAAGCGGGAGTTCGGCCTCACGCCGAGCGAGTTCCGCCGCCAGGCACTCCTCGCTGCGGCTGCCTGAGCGCGCTTGTCGCTCAGCGCGCGTACTTCGCCGTGAGTGCCAACGCCGCGTGCCCGACCGGGCTTGCCAGCGGGTTGAGTCCGTGCGCTGCGAGCAGCTGCCCGGTGTAGGGGATCGAGGTCAGCACCAAGAACACGGTCAGCGCGTGGGTGACCGCGCGCAGCCGGCGGCTACGCGCAAGTGCCGCCAAGGGCAGCAGCCAGATCAAATACCACGGCCACAGCGAGCCGAGGCTTGCAATCAGGGCGGCGGTCGACCAGCCGGCGCCGGTCAGCCAGTCGGCTCTGCGCGCCAGCTGCGCCACCACCACCAGCACCACGCCGACCTCGAGCGCCTGGAGCAGCGCGGGCGCTCCGCCTCCAAGGCCAAGGACCCAGCCGAGCAGGTTCGCGATGCTGAACGCGGTCAGCATCTGACTCTGTCCTGCGAGATTCGGCAGCGCTGCGCCGAACAGCGCGAAGCTGAGCGCGGCGAGCGGGATCAGCGCGAGCGCAAAGCCGCTCAGAAGCCGCGTCCGGCGGCGCCACGGGCGCGCTGCCAGGAGCATGAACGGCAGGATCAGCACGGCGGTGAACTTGACCGCGACGGCGATTGCGAGCGCCGCGCCAGCGCTGCGGTCACGGCCGGCGAGCAGCAGCGCGACCGCTCCCAGCGACGGGATCATCATGAACAGGTCGTTGTGAAACCCGCCGATCACGTCGATCAAGAACAGTGGGTTGGCCGCAACCAGCACCATCGCCCAGCGCGGGTCCCGGCCCAACAGCCTGGCGCAGCGGCCGACGAGCCAGACCAGCGCCACCGCCAGCGCCGCCGTGGCCACCTTCAGCGTCCAGTAGGCGGCGGGCAGCGACAGCAGCCCGGCCGGGTAGGTGAGCGCGGTGAACAGCGGTCCGTAGGGGTCGCGCCAATTGAGCCACGTCGCCAGCAGCGCCGCCGGGTCGTGTGATTCGGCCGCGATCACGTGGGTGTAGGGGTTGAGGTGGTGCAGCGCCCCCAGCCGCGCGTAGCCGACGTAGTTGAAGATGTCGGTGCCCTGCAGCGGCGGGCCGAGCAGGAGCAGGATCGCGCTGGCCAGCGCGAATCCCCAGATCGCCTTCATCGACAGGCTGGGGACATGAAGCAGCGCCACCCCGTATGCGAGCAGCATCGCCAAGGTGATGGCGCCGAAGCCGATCGCAAGTGCCGGTCCGCGGGGGCGGCTTGCGGGGAGCAGGTAATGCAGCGGCCCGGCCATCCAGGCGGGAAAGGCGCCTTCGCTGTGCCACACGAACGCCGGCGCGCCAAGCACGCCGAACACGAGCAGCGCCAGGCAGCCGGCGAGCAGCGCGCCGAGGCTGGCGTGGGCGGCGATCCGCTGCCAGCGGACGGGCGCCCTCGGCAGCGCAATCCGCCCCAGCAGCGGCGAGCGCGGGAGCGCCAGCGCCGCATCCGAGCGCCCGCCGTCGGCGAGGGTGCTCGCAAGCAGAGGGGGCTCGTGGGGGCTCTGCTGCTCGCGCATGGCACAGAGCATCATCGCGCGCGGGCCTTCGCGGAACCCCGTCGGTGGCTGCGATCGCCAAGACTTGACAGAGACCTTAACTCGGCGCTAACGGGAGCGCCGCCACGATCGCACAGCGGCCCGTTATCGTCGGGTGCGACCAACCCGTACGGGGTGGCCGTGGGGGCTGCGGTCCTCACGCTGAGTCGCCGGGCACGCGTGCATGAGAAAGAGGACCAGCTTGCAAGACAGCGCATACGATGCTGCCAGTCGCCCTCTCGACGGGCCCGAGATCTCGGTCGTGATGCCCTGCCTGAACGAGGAGGAAAGCGTCCCTCTGTGCGTTGAGCGCGCCTGGCAGGGGATCGCCAAAACCAGCCTCAGCGGGGAGGTGGTGGTCTGCGACAACGGCTCCTCGGATCGCTCGGTCGAGTTGGCTGAGCGGGCCGGCGCGAGGGTCGTGCGGGAGCCCAGGCGGGGCTACGGACGCGCCTACCTGACCGGGATCGACGCCTCTGTCGGGCGGCTGATCGTGATCGGCGACTCCGACTGCTCATATGACTTCTCAGAGCTTGACCGGCTGATCGGCCCACTGCTCGATGGCTACGACTACGTGCTCGGCTCGCGCTTTGCGGGCACGATCCTCCCGGGCGCGATGCCCGCGCTCAACCGCTATCTCGGCAATCCGGTGCTGACCGGGGTGCTCAATCGTCTCTTCGGCCTGCACACCTCGGATGCGCACAGCGGCATGCGTGCCTTCACCCGCACCGCGTACGAGCGCATGCAGCTGCGCTGCGAGGGGATGGAGTTCGCCTCGGAGATCGTGGTCGCGGCGGCCCAGGTGGGGCTGCGAGTGACCGAGGTGCCGATCACCTACCACCCCCGCGTCGGCGACTCGAAGCTGCGCCGTTGGCGCGATGGAGCCCGCCACTTGCGCTTCATGTTCGCCGAGGCGCTCTCGCCGGCGCCCCGCGGCGGTCCGATCGGCGAGGCTCGGCCTGAGGCCGGTGACAACGCCGCCGACGGACGGACGGCCGCCGTCGGCGAGCAGGTTGCGGCAGCGCGCAACGGCGGAGCCGCCGCACTGAGGGGAGGGCTTCCAGCGACCGACTCCTCCCCGCGCTGAGCACGCTTCGCCGCAACTGGCTCTTTGCCGCGCTGCTGGCGCTCGCCGTCGCGCTGCGGGTGGCCGCCTCGCTTGCCTACTGGCCGGCGATCGAGCTCTTCGCCGACTCCTATGACTTTCTCCGCCTCGCGCGCGTGCTCGAGCCAGGCTGGTGGCACCCATCCGGCTATTCGCTGCTGCTGGCGCTGCTCTCGCTGAGCGGACGGCTCGGAGCGGTCACGGTGCTCCAGCACCTGCTCGGCCTCGGCATGGGCGTGCTGATCTACCTGTTCGCGCTGCGGCTCGGGGTGCGGCGCTGGCTGGCGGCGCTCGCCGCGCTGCCGGTGCTGCTCGACTCCTACCAGGTCTCGCTCGAGCAGTTCATTCTCGCGGAGACGCTGACCAGCGCGCTTCTGATCGGCGGGCTGGCGGTGCTGCTGTGGCGGGAGCGTGTCGGCGCCTGGCGCGGCGCGCTCGCCGGGTTGCTGCTGGCGGCGGCGGCGCTCACCCGTCCCGACACGCTCCCGGTGCTCGTCGTCGCAGCGCTGTACTTGCTTGTGCGCGCCGGCCGTTGGCGCGGACTGATCAGCTGCTGCGCCGTGGCGGCCGCGCTCCTGATCGGCTACGGCGGCTGGTACGCCGCCACCTACGGGCACTTCGGCTACTCGGACTACACGGGGTTCTGGCTGTACGGCAGGGTGGCGCCGTTCGCCGCCTGCCACCGCTACCGGCTGCCGGGACGGCTCGCGCAGCTGTGCCCGCCCAAGCCGCTGGGCAGGCGCTCCCACAACCCCGAGTACTTCGCCGACGCCGCCACCGCGCCGATCCACGCGCTCCCGCTCGGGAGCCGGGATCAGCGCAACGTGCTTGGCGAGCGCTTCGCGATCGCGGTGATCGAGCGCCAGCCGCTCGCCTACGCGAGCGTCGTGCTCGCCGACACCTGGCACTACTTCACGCCCGGCAGATGGATGACCGCCGATCGCATCGACATGCAGCGCTGGCGGTTCCCGCCGGCCCATATCGGCCGCAACCTCACGCGTCAGCAGTACCACGTCTACTACGCCAACGCCGGCTTTCGCGGACGGATCAACGCCTCCCCGGATTACGCGCTGATCGGCCCGCTGCGCGCCTACCAGTCGGTCGGCTACACGCCGGGGCCGCTGCTGTTCGCCTGCCTGGCCGGTGCGCTCCTGGTCGCGCTCGGGCTGGCGCGTGGCGGCGCTCGGCGCCGCCACGCCCGCTGGGCGGCACTGCTGCTCGCCGTCAGCGGCGTCCTGATCGTGCTGATCGCTTCGATGGTTGCCCAGTTCAGCTACCGCTACGGGCTGCCGCTGCTCGTGCTGCTGCCGCCCGCCGGGGCAGCCGCAGCCGACATCGGCCTCGACGCGCTGGCTCGCCTGCGCCTCCGCCGCCCGCGGCTCGGTGCCGAGCGCGTGCGCGTCGAGGTGGGTTAGCCTCAGCGCTGCGCGCGCCGGTCGAGCACCCGCACCGCCTTGCCCTCGCTGCGCGGCACGCTGCCCGGCGCGCCGAGCGCGACCTCGATCCGCAGGCCGGTGTGCTCGCGCAGGAGCCGCGCCAGCCGCCCGCGCAGCGCCTCCTCGGCCGCCTGGTCAAGCGCGACGTCGGGCTCGCACTCGAGCGTGATCTCGTCGAGCGGCCCGCGGCGCTCCACCACCAGCCGCCAGTGGGGCGCGACCCCGCCGGCTTCGCCGAGCACGTGCTCCACCTGCGAGGGATGGAGGTTGACGCCTCGCACGATCACGGTGTCGTCGCGGCGGCCGCGCAGCCCGACAAGGCGAACGCCGGTGCGCCCGCACGGGCATGGCTCGGCCAGCAGCGTGCCGATGTCGCCCGTGCGGTAGCGGAGCAGCGGCAGCGCCTCGCGGCGCAGCGTGGTGAACACCAGCTCGCCTTCGACCCCCGGCGCAACGCGCTGCCCGCTCTCCGGCTCGATCACCTCGACCAGGAAGTGATCCTCGTTGACGTGCAGCCCGCGGCGCTGATCCAGGCACTCGGCGGCCACCCCCGGTCCGCACAGCTCCGAGAGCCCGTAGAAGTTGACCGCGCGCAGGCCGAGCGCCCGCTCCAGCTCGGCCCGCATCGCCTCGCTCCACGGCTCGCCGCCGAACAGCCCGAGCTCAAGCGCGAGCTCCTCCCCGCCCTTGCCGCCGCGGGCCAGCTCCCCCGCGAGCGCGAGCGCGTAGGAGGGCGTTGCGACCAGCACCTGTGCTCGCAGGTCGCGCAGCAGCATCGCCTGGCGGGCGGTGAAGCCGCCCGACACCGGCACGACCGTGGCGCCGATCCGCTCACCCCCCTGGTGAAAGCCGAGCCCGCCGGTAAAGAGCCCGTAGCCGTTGGCGTTGTGGATCAGCATCCCCGCCCGCACGCCCGCCATCGTCATGCAGCGTGCCATCAACTCGGTCCAATCCTCAAGATCGGCGCGGGTGTAGCCGACCACGGTCGGCTTGCCGCGCGTGCCGCTCGAGGCGTGCACGCGCACGAGCTCCTGGCGCGCCACCGCCAGCAGCCCAAACGGGTAATGGGATCGCAGGTCGGCCTTCGAGGAGAACGGCACCCGTTCGAGGTCGGCGAGCGTGCGCAGGTCAGCCGGCGTCCGGATCCCGGCGCGGGCGAGCCGCTCGGCTCCGAGCGGCTGGCGCGCGAGCACCCGCGCGACCGTTCGCCGCAGCCGCTCGAGCTGCAGCTGCTCGAGCTGCTCGCGCTTCATCGTCTCGGCGATGGGATCCCAGTAGCGGACGTCCTGCTCAGAGGGCCTCACGACGGCGGGCATTCCAGTGCTCCTCGAGGTTGCGCGCGAGCTGCGGGCTGAGGTGGCAGTAGGCCTGCTCGCGGGCGTAGAGCGCCATGTACTCGCGGAAGGTGTCGAGGGGCTCGGAGGCGACGCGCAGCGCCCGCCGATTGGCGGCCGCGTTGATCAGCCCAGAGCTGGTCAGCGCCTCAACCCGCGCCTCAAGCGCCGTGTCGACCTCGCCGGGGTCGACGACCTCGTCGATCAACGCTGCCGCGTCGGGCTCGCCCGCGACCCATTCGCGCCCGGAGAGGATCGACTGGCGGGCGGCGCGGTCGCCGACAAAGCGCGGCAGCCTGAGGTTCGAGGCGCCGGGGATGATGCCCTCGCGGCGCGCCGGCAGGGACAGGCGAGCGCCGCGTGCCGCGATCACGTGGTCGACCACGTGCAGCAGCTGGCAGGCCCCGCCGATCGCGAACCGCTCGACAACTGCGATCCACAGCTTCTCCTCGCCCGAGTCAAGCCCGCGGAAGATCTTGTTGACGTAGCCGAGGTCGCGCGTCAGATAGAAGAGGAAGTCGATCCGTCCGGCGTAGAGGTGGGTCAGGTTGATGCCCGCGCCGAACACCCGCTCGCCGGCGTAGCGGGGATGGTCGACGACCCCGCCGCGCAGCACTCCGACCTCGATCCGATCGTCCAGCAGAATCAAGTCGACCGCCGTCTCCAGCGGGCCGAGGGTGGTCATGTCCTCCGCGTTCAGATGGCGCGGGTTGCGCAGCTCCAGGATCCCCGCCCGCCCGACGCGCCGGAGCAGCACGACGCCGAGGTCGGCGACGCCGGTGGCAGCAAACTCCTCAAGTCGCGCGCGCGCCTGCTCGGTTGCGCGCAACATCGCCCGGACAAGGTGGCGCCCGGCGCGCGGGTCGGACAGCAGCGCGCTCGTGAGCAGGCCCTGCGCTAGCTCCACGCCGCGCTTGTCCGCCAGCGCCCGCGCGCGCTCGGCCTCGATCTCGGCGGGGGTCGGGGCGATCCCCGGCAGCCGTCGCGCGGCGGCGTAGAGCAGCTCCTCGAGCCGCAGCCAGCGCTCACCGCCTTCGGTCAGCTCGTCGTAGAGCTCGCCCGCCGAGATGCCCTCATCGGCGAGTCGTCGCGCGGGGTCAGCCTCAGAGCACTGCGCTGCCACGTCCTCCCTGTACACCGTCGCCGCGGGCGCTGTCAAGCCGACAGCGGCCACAGGTCGCCGGCGGCGGGGCTCTCCGCGCACGCCTGCGCGAATCGGCAAGCCTGGCTGCGCGCGATGGCTGGCCGGTCCGCCTGCCCAACGCTAGCTTGCTCACGGAAGGAGCGCGAGAGACACGGGAATGGGCGAGATCGAGCTGCTGGCCCTCTACTGGACGGTGTCGGGCCCGGTCGAGGTCCACACCGGGCGTGAGTGGAGCCTGTTCGACTGGCGCGAGCGGTGCGCGCAGGCGGCTCGCGCCGGTTTCAGCGGCCTCGGCCTCTGGCACGCCGACCTCGAGCACCAGCTCAAGTCGCGCTCGCTGCGCGAGATCGCGACGATCTTCGCGGACGCGGGGCTCAAGCACTTGGAGCTTGAGTTCATCGACGATTTCTTCCTTGCGCCCGCGGAGGCGGCGCGCGAGCGCTCGGACCGCAAGCGCAGGCTGCTGTTCGAGGCGGCGGAGGCGCTGCCCGCCCACCACATCAAGGTCGGCAACATCCCCGGCAGGGCCTGTGAGCCGGGCCGACTGGTCGAGGCGTTCGCTGAGCTGTGCGACGACGCAGCGCGTCACACAGCGGCGCCGGTCGTCTACGAGTTCATGCCGTTTGACCCGAACGTGCGCACGCTGCGCGAGGCCGTCGAGCTTCTCGAGGCGGCCGACCGGCCCAACGGCGCGCTTGCAATCGACACCTGGCACCTCGGCAAGCTCGAGATCCCAGCCGCGGAGCTGCGCCGCATCCCAGGGCGCCTGCTGGGTTGGGTCGAGCTCTCCGACGGCCCGCGCGCGAACATGCCCGACCTGCGCGAGGAGACGATCAACCACCGTCGTCTTCCGGGCGAGGGGGAGTTCGATATCCCCGCCTACATCGAGGCATGCCATGCAGCTGGCTACGAGGGGCCCTGGGGGGTGGAGGTGCTCTCCGAGGAGCTTCGGGCGCTGCCGATCGAGGAGCTGTTCGACCGCGCCTACGTGAGCACGATGGCGCAGCTGCGCGCGGGTCTGGCACGCGCTGGCGGCGAGGCGAGGGCGGTCGGCGGAGAGGGCTGAGCAAGTGCGACGGAAGGAGTAGGAGATGGCCGAGCTCGAGCCTGAGCGGCTCGTCTGGATGTTCAGGCAGATGGCGCGGATCCGCGAGTTCGAGGAGCGCGTCAAACGTACCTTCGAGGAGCATCCAGGGGTGATCCGGGGCCATACCCACCTCGCCGACGGGGCGGAGGCTTCGATCGTCGGCTCGCTCGCCGCGATGCGGCCCGGGGACCAGGTGATGGCCACCTACCGCTGCCACGGCTATCCGCTCGTGCTCGGCTCCGAAGCGAGGGCGATCATGGCCGAGATCTATGGGCGCAGAGACGGTCTGTGCGGCGGCTACGGCGGCTCGATGCACCTGTGCGATCCCGAGCGGGGCTTCCTCGGCACCTCGGGGATCGTCGCCCAGGGAATCCCGCAGGCGACCGGGGCCGCCTGGGCCGCCCAGCTCAGGCGGCAGGGCCAGATCGTGCTCTGCTTCTTCGGCGACGGCGCCTCCAAGCAGGGGGCCTTTCACGAGTCGCTCAACATCGCCTCCCTCTGGAAGCTGCCGGTGGTGTACGTGATGGAGAACAACTCCTACAACGTCGCCACCCGCGTCGAGCAGGAGGACGCCAACGCCGCTGCCGGCGAGCCGCTGTCGGTCAAGGCGCGCGCCTACAGCATGCCCGGCGTGACCGTCGACGGCGGAGATCCGCTGGCGGTCCACGAGGCGGTCTCGACGGCGGCCGAGCGCGCGCGAGGCGGCGGCGGGCCGACGCTGATCGAGTCGCGCGTCTACCGCCTTTCCGCGCACGGCAACATCATCGCCCCGCCCGGGGTGCCGCTGCACTACCCCGAGCACGAGGCGATCGCCGTGTTCGGCAATCGCGAGGAGTACGAGGCGGCCAAGCGCGGCGATCCGGTGCCGCGGTTCCGCATGCGGTTGGTGGAGCATGGCGTGCTCGAGCCAGCGCAGGCCGATCGCATCATCGCTGAGGCTCGCGAGGAGATGGATGAAGCGGTCCGCTTCGCGCTCGACGACCCGTTCCCCGAGCCCGAGGCCGCGGTCAATCACGTCTATGCCTAGGAGTCAGTGATGGCACGAGAGATCCCCTACATCGCAGCGGTCGAGGAGGCGATCTATCAGGAGATGGAGCGCGACCAGGCCGTGCTCTTCTACGGCCAGGACGTGGCTCCCTCCGACGACCACCGCTTCGTACAGGCGTTTGGGCGCGACCGCGTGCGCGTCACCCCGATCTCAGAGACGGCCGAGATCGGGATGGCGATCGGGCTCGCGCTGAACGGCTATCGGCCCGTGGTCGAGCTTTTGATGGCCGAGTTCATGCTGGTCGCGATGAACCAGGTCGTCAACGAGGCGCCCCGGCTGCGCTACATGTCGGGCGGCAAGGTCAAGGTTCCGGTCGTGTTCAAGGCTGGCTACGGCTTCACCGCCGGCTGGGCCGGCCAGCACACCGGCTCGATCTACAACATGTTCGTGGGCGTGCCCGGCCTCAAGGTGGCGCTCCCCTCGACGCCAGCCGACGCCAAGGGGCTGATGGCGAGCGCGATCCGCGACGACAACCCCGTCTGCTACTTCCTCCACTACCTGCTCGTGTTGGAGCAGGGGGAGGTGCCCGAGGGCGAGCATCTGGTGCCGTTCGGCCAGGCGGCGATCAGGCGCGAGGGTTCCGATGTGACGATCGTCGCCACCGGCTGGACGGTGGGTCGGGCGTTGGCGGCCGCTGAGCAGCTCGCCGGCGAAGGGATCGGCGCCGAGGTGATCGACCCGCGCACGCTCAACCCGCTCGACGTGCCCGCGATCCTCACCTCGGTCGAGAAGACCGGCCACGTTGTGCTGGTCGATCAGGCGACCCCGCACGGCGCCTTCTCGAACGTGATCGCGGCCGAGATCGCCGCGCACGGCTTCTCCTCGCTGAGGGCGCCGATCGCGCAGGTGACCGCGCTCGATGTGACGGTGCCCTACAGCGAGCCGATGGAGGCCTACGTGCTGCCGAACGAGGAGAAGATCGCGCTCGCAGTGCGCAGGACGCTGGGCTTGGCGCCGGCGGCTGCCTAGGGGGATGGCGAGCGCTTCCGAGGATGGGCATTCGAGGTCCCTCGAGGGCCGGGGGCGGCGCGGGCGCGCCGCCCGGCGAGGCGGGTCGGCGCTGGGCCGCGAGGCTGCGCTCGATTTGCTTGCGACGATGTGGCGGATCCGCTGCTTTGAGGAGCGCGTCGCGCAGCTCAAGCGCACCCTGCAGGTGCCAGGTCTGATCCACTTGAGCATCGGCTCCGAAGGGGTGGCCGCCGCGGTCTGCCGACAGTTGAGCGACGAGGATTTCGTCTACTCAGGTCACCGCGCGCACGGTCACGCGATCGCCCGCGGCGCCCCGCTGGAGCGGGTGCTGGCCGAGCTGATGGGCCGTCGCGACGGGCTCTGCGCCGGCCTTGGCGGCTCGATGCACCTGGTTTGCCGGGAGCGTGGCTTCATGGGCGCAACCGGCGTGGTCGGCGGCAACATCCCGCTTGCGGCGGGCGCCGCGCTGGCCGCGGCGCTGCGCGGGCAGGGGCAGGTCTCTGTCGTCTTCTTCGGTGACGGCGCTGCCCAGGCCGGGCACTTTCTGGAGACGGTCAACCTCGCCGCGCTGTGGCGGCTGCCGTTGATCCTCGTGTGCGAGAACAACGGCTTCGCGGAGTTCACTCCTCGCTCGGCGCACACGGTGCTCGAACGGGTCAGCGATGTCGTCGCTCCCTACGGGCTCGAGCGAAAGACGGTTGACGGCGGCGACGTGGACGCGGTGTTCGGGGCATTTGGGGCCTTCCTGGCGCGGGCGCGCGCCGGCCGCGGCCCGATGCTGCTTGAGTGCCTGACCCACCGTCGCCGCGGCCACTACGAGGGGGATCCCGAGCGCTATCGGGAGCAGTTGGCCGAGGAGGAGTGGCGGGCGCTGGACCCGCTTGCGCGGCTGCAGGAGCGTGCGCTTGAGCGGGGATGGCTCGACGAGCGAGCCGCAGCCGCGCTCGCCCAGCGCGCGCGTGATGAGGTCGAGCGGGCTGTCGCCTTCGCCCGCTCGAGCCCCTACCCGCAGCCTGAGCTTGCGCGCGAGCTTGTCTTCGCGGGCGGATGAGGGGCGTGGCGCGTTGAGTGGGGATGAGCCGGCTGCCGGCGGGCTTGGCGCGAGCGAGCCGCGTGGAGGGGATGCGGGCAAGCTCGTGGAGAGCACGTTCGTGCAGGCGATTGCGGCGGCGCTGGCGCGCGCGATGCGCGCCGACGAGCGGGTGCTGGTGCTGGGGGAGGATGTCGCGGAGGGGGGGCCCTATACGGCCACTGCCGGGCTCGCCGAGGAGTTTGGCAGGGCGCGCGTGCGCGATACGCCGATCGCCGAGGGCGCGGTCTGTGGGGTCGCAATCGGCGCCGCGCAGGCTGGCCTGCGGCCGGTGGTCGAGATCATGTTCATCGACTTCATCACGCTCGCGCTCGATCAGCTCGCAAACCAGGCGGCGAAGGCCCACTTCATGTCCGGCGGCCAGGTGACGGTCCCGATGGTGCTGCGCACCCAGGGCGGCGCCGGAGAGCGCTCGGGCGCGCAGCACTCGCAGAGCCTCGAGGCGTGGCTCGCCCACGTCCCCGGACTGAAGGTGGCGATGCCGAGCTGCGCGGCCGACGCTGCCGGCCTGCTGGCGAGCGCGATCGAAGACCCGAACCCGGTCGTCCTGGTGGAGAACAAGGCGCTTTACTTCCGTCGCGAGCTGATCCCGGATCCGCCGCCGCCGGTGCCGCTCGGGGTCGCGCGCACGTTACGTCGCGGCCGCGACCTGACGATCATCGCCACCTCGCGGCAGGTGCACGACGCGCTGCAGGCAGCGGAGTGGCTGGCCGACGAGGGGATCGAGGCGGAGGTGATCGATCCGCGCACGCTCGTCCCGCTCGACCTCGAGACGCTGGGCGAGTCGGTCGCGCGCACCGGCCGCGCGGTGGTCGCGCACGAGGCGGTGCGCTGCGGCGGCTTTGGCGCGGAGATCCTCGCACAGCTGCAGGAGCTGGTCTTCGAGTGCCTCGAGGCGCCGATTCAGCGCGTTGGGGCGCCGCCGATGCCCGTGCCGGTGAGCCCGCCACTCGAGGACGCCTACCGGCCCGGGGCGGAGCAGATCCATGCCGCCGCCCTGGCCGCGATCGAGTGGGACAAGCCGGAGGGCGTGAGCTACGCGCGCCGGGGGGCGGCGGCGCGATGAGCGCGGGGCCGGCGGGCTCAGGCACGATCGGCGCGACTGCGGCGCGCGCCACCCTATCTGCTCGCCCGACCGGCAGGGGCCGCCGCTCCGGCGGTCGGGACGGTGATCAGCGAGGCACCGGGCACGCGCGCCAGCACCTCCCGGTGGCGCAGGACGATCTCGAGGTTCGCGAGGGCGATCCGCGCGTGCTCGCGCGCAAGGCTCTCGGCGCGCGCTCCCTGGCGCGCTCCGATCGCGTCGATCAGGCCGCGATGATGGCGGTGGGCGATCACCAGGATCTCGCGCGACTGGGGAAGGATTGCCTCGGTCAGCACGAACGCGCTTGGCCCCGCAAAGGGGAGCGAGAGGATCCGCTCGAGCGCGGCCTCAAGCATCGGGCTGCGGGCGAGCGCGATCAGCCGGGCGTGGAAGCGGCGGTTGAGCTTGACGTAGCGCTCGAACGACTCGTAGTCGGCTTGGTGGACGAGCTCCTCGATCGCGTCGTTGATTCGGCGCATCGCTCGCAGCTCGGCGGCGCGCGCGCCCCGCTCGGCGGCGAAGCGCGCGGCCGTCCCCTCGAGCACTCCGCGCAGCTCGATCGCGTCGCTGATCTCGCTCTTGCTGAACGCGCGCACCGCATAGCCGCCACCGGGCAGCGCGCGCAAAAGCCCCTCGTGCTCGAGCGCCTGGAGCGCCAGGCGCAGCGGCGTCCGCGAGACGCCGATGCGCGCGACCAGCGGCAGCTCGGAGAGGCGCTCGCCGGGTCCGAACTCGCCGGCCAAGATCAGCTCGCGCAGCCGCAGGAGCGCGCGCGTGATCTGCGTGCCGCTGGCCCTCCCCGCGCTCCGTGTCGTGACCGTCATCGACTTTCCGGAAACGCTAGCGGCGGTGACCGCCCCGCTGCAAGCTGCATGCAATGACCCTTGAGCCACGCTTGCGCTCCCGGCTGATTAGGCCTCGGTTAGGTTCGGTTGCATGCAGGAGCGCCCGCCAATTACCATGCCCTCTGCCCTGTCAGGCTGCGGCCGAGGCGTACTCTCAATCGGCAACCAGGAGAGAAGAGGAGTGAGGACCATCGATCATCTTGCGCGTCGCCGGGGCGCCTTCGCGCACCGCCCGAGCGCCCTTGCCGCGATCGCCCTCGCCGCGATCGCGATCGCGGGCTGCGGCTCGAGCGCTCACCACAAGAGCGCCGCGGCGAGCACGTCGCACAGCACCACCGCCACGACCCCCGCGACGACAACCAGCTCGAGCACGGTCAGCGCCTCGCAGTGCGGCCCCAAGCCGGGCGTCAAGGCAACCGGAAGCCCGATCGCGCTGGGGGCGATCGTCACCAACCAGCCGGGCACCTCGTTCACCGACATCGCCAACATGGCGAAGGCCTACTTCACCTGCGTGAACGACAACGGTGGCGTCAACGGCCACCCGATCAAGTACTACATCGAGACCGAGCAGACGAACCCCGCGCAGATCGCGGGCGAGGCCAAGCAGCTGGTGCAAAGCGACCACGTTCTCGGGCTGGTCGGAAACACCAGCATCATCGAGTGCTCGGTCGATCACAAGTACCTCGCCTCGATCGGCTTCTACGCGATCGCTTCGGGGATCGCACCCGAGTGCTACTCGACTCCGAACTACGCGGATGTCAACATGGGTCCGCGCTACAGCTCGGACGGGGCCGTGCAGTACGCGATCTCGCAGCACGTCTCGAAGATCGTCTTCGACCAGTCGAACGTGCCCGGCACCGGCTACATCGCCGGCGGGCCCGATGCGATCGCCAAGGCCGCGCACGTCCCGATCGTCAACTTGACCGAGAACGTGCCGATCTCCGACGCCAACTCGGTCGCGATCAAGGAGGTTGACGACGCCGGTCCGAACGGCGCGGTCGTGCTGAACTTCACCCCGCCCGAGGCGCTCGTGATCCTGCAGGCGGCGCAGAAGCTGGGGTTGGAGGACCGGGTCAAGCTGTGGGCCTGCTCGACGCCGTGCAACACCGACTTTCTCGCCAAGTCGCTGGGGCCGAAGTGGAACGGCAAGCTGTTCGTCAACGCCGAGCTGATGCCGCCGGACTCCTCGAACACGCCGACGATGAACCTGTACAAGGCGATCTTCAAGCAGTACGGCTCCGCCGTCTCCGGCGGGATCGGATCCTTCAGCCAGATGGGCTTCACCGAGGCGGAGATTGCGGTGCACGCGCTCGAGTCGATCAAGGGCCCCTACACCGTGAAGTCGGTCAATGCGGCGTTTAGGGCGGTGCGCAACTTCAACACCGGCATGCTCTGCCAGCTGTGGACCTATGGCGACTATCCGGTGCACATCGCCAACAACGAGGACTACACGGTGACTCCCCACAACGGCCGAATGGTGCTCGCCAAGGGATGCACCCCAATCTCGAGCGTGGATCCACAGGTCGCTGCCTACCGCAAGGCGGCGGGGATGGCGCCGCTCGCGCCGGGGCAGCCGACCGGGTGAGGCTGGTCGGACGGGAGCGATGATGTAGCGGGTCGCGAGGATGCCAAGCTGGCAGGACTTCCAACCGTTCATCGTCTCGGGGCTGGCGCTGGGGGGCGTGTACGCGCTCTCCGGCGTCGGCATCGTGGTCCTGTACCGGGCGACCGGGGTCGTGTACCTCGCCTTCGGCGCGGTCGGCGCGATGGGGGCGCTGATCGCGTGGTCGCTGATCAACCACGCGCACGCTCCGCAGTGGCTGGCCTGGATCGTGTGCATCCTGTTCGGCGCGCTGGTGACGCTTGCCTACGGGACGGTGTTCGGCCCCGCGCTCGCCAAGCGCCCGCCGCTGGTCAAGGCGGTGGCGACGCTTGGGCTGATGCTCGTGCTGTTCGGGGCGATGGACCTGCTGTGGACGACCAGCGGCGGCGCGTCGCGGGCGCTGACGCTGCCGACCGACAATGACACCTTCATGATCGGGCAGGTGCAGGTGAACTACACCCAGGTGATCGCGCTTGCGTTGGGGATCGTGATCGCCGCCGCCACCGGCGCGTTTCTGCGCTACACGGGGTTGGGGACCGCGATGCGCGCCGTCGCCAACGACCGCGAGATCGCCGGCACGCTCGGGGTTCCGGTGCGCCGGGTGGAGGCCGTGGCGTGGTTCGGCTGCGGCGTGCTGGCGGGAGCGGCGGGGCTGCTTTTGGCGGACCTGGTTGCGCTTGACGCGACGACGCTGACCTTCCTTGTGATCTCCTCGCTGGCGGCCGCGCTGATCGCCAGGCTGCGCTCAATCGCCTGGACCGTGGTCGCGGCGCTGGTGGTGGGTCTGGTGCACGATCTGCTGACCCCGATCCAGTCGCTGACCAACTACCGCGACATGACGCCGTTCGTGTTGGCGGCCCTCGCGCTGCTGGCGCTCAGCGGCCGCCAGGTGATGTCGCTCTCGCGGGAGGAGGCGTAGGTGGCCAGTCTCTCCGGCGTGGCGGAACGGGCACGGGGCGGGCTTCGCCTGCGCCGACCGACGGGCGCCTCGGTCAGGCACGGGATTGCGACCGTGCTGGCGCTGGCGGTGGCGCTGGCGGTGCTGCCGCAGGTCCTCTCCCTCTACTACATCGACGCGATGATGCAGGTGGCGGTGTACGCGATCGTCGCCCTTGGGCTGGGGGTGCTCGTCGGCCGCGTCGGCCTGTACTCGCTGGGGCAGGCGGCGGTGCTGGCGATTGGGGCCTGGGTGGCGGCGCGCATCCTGTTCGCCAGCTCGCTGCCCTTCCCGATCGTGTTGCTCGCCGCCGGGGCGGTGACGATGGTGCTGGGGACGCTGGTGGGCGCGCCGGCGCTGCGCATGCGGGGGCTGTACCTGGCGCTGATCACATTGATGCTGGCGGGAGCGATCACGGTCGTTTTGGCGACGACGAACTTCCCCAACGGGGGCCACGGGTTCCTCGGCTACAACGGCTCGCTGCTGCACATCCCGCCGATCCGCCGGCCGGCGATCGCCACCTCGGACCCGGCCTACTTCCGCTATGCGGTGGTGGTCGCGGCGCTGATGTTCCTGCTGGTCCTGGTGCACCTGCGCACGCGGCCGGGCCGGGCCTGGGCGGCGATTCGCCAGTCCGAGCCGGCGGCGCTGGCCGCCGGGATCAACGTCACGCTCTACAAGCTGTGGGCGTTCGCGCTCGCCTCGTTCATCACCGGCGTCGCCGGCGGCGTGCTCGCCGGCGCCGTGCACTACCTGTACTCGATCGATTTCCAGACGCAGGATTCGATCACGTTGCTGGCGGTCGTCCTGATGGGCGGCGCCTACAGCGCCTGGGGAGCGATCGTGGCGGCGCTGCTGCTCGAGCTGCTGCCGGCGATCCTCCACAACGCCGGGGTCTCGGCGGATTGGCTGACGATCCTGTTCGGCGTCGGCGTGCTTGGTGCGCTGACTACCGCGCCGGCGGGGATCGTCGATCAGTTCCCGAAGGACATGGCCCGCCTGGGGCGGCTGCTGACGCGCCTCGCGCGGCAGCTTGGACGGCGGCGCCCGGCGCTGGAGCGGGGGCGGTGATCGAGGTCGAGGAGCTGACCGTCCGCTTCGGCGGCGTGACCTCGCTTGACCGCATGAGCGTCACCTTCCAGTCCGGTACCTGCGGTCTGATCGGTCCCAACGGGGCCGGCAAGACCACGTTCTTCAACGTGCTGTCGGGCTTTGTCAAGCCGGCCGCGGGCGTGGTGCGCGCGTTTGGCGAGAACCTGCTCGCCAAGCCCCACTACCGTCGTGCGCGGTGGGGGTTGCGGCGAACGTTTCAGACCGAGCAGGCGATCGAGGCGCTGTCGGTTTACGACAACGTCGCGCTCGTGCACGAGCACTCCGGGCTGCCTGGCCGAAGCCGCCGCCGCGACGTGCTTGCGGCGGTCGAGTTCGTCGGGATCCGCGCCGAGCCACACGAGCGCGTGGGCACGCTGTCGGCCGCCGACCGGCGGTTGGTCGAGCTGGCCCGCGCGGTCGTCGGGCGCCCCAGGCTGGTGCTGCTCGACGAGCCGGCGGCTGGGCTCCCGGACGAGGAGACCGAGCACCTCGCGGGGGTGATCAGGCGGATTCCCGAGCAGACCGGAGCGCTCGTGATCCTGGTCGACCACGACATGAGCCTGGTGCAGGCGTGCTGTGCCACCACGGCGGTGCTCGACTTCGGCAAGCTGATCGCCTCCGGTCCCACCGAGACGGTGCTGCGCGACGAGCAGGTGATGCGCGCCTACCTCGGGGCGGGGGAGCTGGTGTGAGCGGGCAGCTTGCGATCGAGGGGCTTGCGGTCGAGCGGGCCGGCCGGCGCGTGGTCCGCGGGGTTTCGCTGCAGATCGCCGCCGGGGAGGTGACCGCGCTGCTTGGCCCCAACGGCGCCGGCAAGTCCTCGTTGGTGCTGGCGGTCGGTGGGGTGCTGCGCCCGAGCGAGGGGCGCGTTGAGCTCGACGGCGTCGAGCTCGCCGGCCGGCGTCCCGAGGCGATCCGCCGTGCGGGCCTTGCGATCGTTCCCGAGGGGCGGCGGCTGCTCGGTGATCTCACAGTCGAGGACAACCTGCGCGTGGCGACCTACGCGCTCCCGCGCGAGCAGGCGGCGGCGGCGCGTCAACGCGCGCTCGAGATGTTCCCGGAGCTGGTGCCCCGCCTTGCGACCCGCGCGCGCTCGCTCTCCGGTGGCGAGCAGCAGATGGTGGTGCTGGCGCAGGCGCTCGTCTCCGGGCCGCGCTACATGATCATCGATGAGCTCTCGCTGGGGCTCGCGCCGGTTGTCGTGCAGCGGCTCGTACCGACGATCCGCGCGCTCGCCGAGGCGGGAATCGGGGTGCTTTTGATCGAGCAGTTCGCGGCTGTGGCGCTGGCGCTGGCAGGCCGCGCGTACATCATGGAGGGGGGCGCGATCCGCTACAGCGGCAGCGCCCAGGAGCTCAAGGAGAACCCCGAGCTGCTGCGCAACGCCTATCTGTTGCGCGGAGCTGGAGCGGCGCGCGGCGACATCGCTGCTGCCAGCGAGGCGCTGCGGGCGCGGATGAGGTGAGCCGGGATGCTGGCGGCGGTCACCGAGGGCGTCCGCAGGATCTCGCTGCGCCAGCGGCCCGAGCCACGTGGACCCGGTGCGGGCGAGGTGCTGCTGGCGCCCGCGGCGGTGGGGATCTGCGGCTCTGACTACCACTTCTTCCACGGCGAGCTCTCCGAGGCGGCCGGGGGCTCGCAGTTTCCGCGGGTGCAGGGGCACGAGCTCGCTGCGCGGATCGTCGCGCTCGGCGCAGGCTGCCGCGAGCAGCTGCGCGTCGGGCAGCTGGTGGCGATTTGGCCGCTTCAGGCCTGCGGCGAGTGCTACCCGTGCCGGGTCGGGCGGTCGAACACCTGCGAGCGCTTCCGGCTGATCGGCATCCACGAGGACGGCGGCCTGCAGGAGCTGCTGGTCGTCCCCCAGCAGCAGGTCTACCCGATCGACTGCGACGATCCCGCGGTGGCGGCGCTTGCCGAGCCGATGTCGATCGCGGTGCGAGCGCTGGAGCGCGCGCGCCTTGCCCCCGGCGAGCAGGCCGTGGTGCTCGGCGCGGGCCCGATCGGCCAGTGCATCTGCCTGCTCGCACGCGAGCGGGGTGCGCGCGTGCTGGCGATCGACACTCGCCCGCAGCGGCTCGAGGCGGGCGCCGCGCTCGGAGTCGAGACGCTCCCCTGGCAGGGGCTCGAGGAGACCGTGCGCGCCGCCCGCGCCTGGGCGCCCGACTCCGGCGGGCCGCCGGTGGCGATCGACGCCACCGGCGCTCCCGAGGCGGTGCGTGCGATGGTCGAGCTCTGCGCCGCGGCGGGACGAGCGGTCCAGGTCGGGATGTCAAGTGCCGAGGTGGCGCTCAGAGTTGGCAGCCTGACCGAGAAGGAACTCGACCTGCTCGGCGTCAGCTGCTGCAATGCGGAGGAGTTCGCGCAGGCGGTCGCGGTCGTCGAGCGCAACGGGCCCGCGCTCGCTCAGCTGATCTCCGATCGCTTCACGCTGCGCGAGGCACCGGACGCGATCAGGTTCGCAAGCGAGAACCCCGGCGAGGTGATGAAGGTGGTGATTGAGAATGGCTGAGCTGCGTGTGCTCGACGACGAGGCCGCTGCGCGCGTGCGGGCGCTGTGCGAGCTGCTCGTGCCAGGCTCGGGCCGCGTCTGGCCAGAGGTCTACATCGACGCGTTGCTGGCGCGCATGGGGGAGCGGGAGCGCGAGGCGGCGCTGGCCGCGTTCGCCGCTCTTGCCGGGCCTGCGGCAGCCGGTGCGCAGGCGCTTGCTGAGCGCCAGCAGAGCGCCGAGTTTGCGCTTGTGCGCTCGCTCGCCTGCGAGGCCTTCTACAGCGACTTCGTCGCCCCCGGGGCGCCGGGCCCAGGCGCCTGGGAGGAGATCGACTTCCGCCCGCCGTTGGCCGCGCGGCTGCGCAAGGACTGGTCCTACCTCGGGGTCACGGGATGAGCGAGCGCTTCGAGGTCGTGGTGGTTGGCTCGGGGGCCGGCGGCGGCGTGCTTGCGGGGGAGCTTGCCGAGCGGGGCCGACGCGTGCTGCTGTTGGAGGCGGGTCCGCACCGGACGGCCGCCGACTTCATGCGCTGGGAGGCGCACGCCAACCACGAGCTGTGGTTTCCGCCCGCGCTTGCACAGCCAGCCGCCGGCGGGCCGCCGATGTTGCTCTTCCGCGGCCGCTGCGTGGGGGGCACGACGACGGTCAACACGAAGGTTGCGCTGCGCCCCGATGAAGAGGACTACGCCAAGTGGCATCAGGCAACAGGGCTGCTCGGTGCCGACGGGCGGCCGTTCGGCGAGGCCGATCTTGCGCCCTACCTCGAGCGGGTCGAGCGGCGGCTCGGCGTTCGCGAGCGGGCCGACTGGCAGCGGTGCGTGCGCACGGTGGCCCCCGGCTTTGAGGCGCTTGGTGCCGAGCTCGAGCCGGTCACCTCCTATACGGATGAGAACTGCATGCGCTGCGGCTCCTGCCTGCAGGGGTGCCCGACCAACGCGGGCAAGGGCACCCTCAACGTCTGGATCCAGCCTGCATGGGCGCGCGGAGCGCTCGAGCTGCGGGCGGGCTGCGAGGTCAGTCGCGTGCTGATCTCCGACGGTGACGGCGGGCCCCAGGCGACGGGGGTCGAGTACGTCGACCCGGACGGCGCCACCCAGGTCGTCGCGGCCGATGTGGTCGTGGTCGCAGCGGGGGCGCTCTCCACCCCGGGGCTGCTGCTGCGCTCAGGCGTGCGCGAGGCGGCGGGCGGCTCACCCAGTGCGGCGCAGATCGGCCGCCACCTCGGCTTTCATCCCGCTCGGCTGGTCTCCGGCCTGTTCGACGACCCTCAGGATGCGCACATGGTCTACCCCATCACCGCGCACTGCATGAAGTTCCGCCACGATGCCGACGGCGGCTTCGTCGTCGAGGCCTCGACCGTACAGGATCCGATCGGCTTTGCCACCGGCCTGTGCGACGAGCGGGGAGCGCCGATGTGGGGGCGCGAGCTGGTTGAGATGGCGCGCCGCTACCGGTACTTCAGTGGCCTGCTCGTGATGGTCAACGACGAGAACAACGGCACCGTCGAGCTCGACGAGGACGGCAGCGAGCGCTACGGCTTCGACTGGAGCGAGAGCGAGCGTGCGCGGATCGAGCGCTCGCTCGAGTTCTCGCGCGAGGTGCTGCTGGCTGCCGGCGCCAAGCGCGTGCTGCAGACAGAGGTGCTCAGCACCCATCTCCAAGGCGGCTGCCGGATGGGCTCCGACCCGGCGCGCTCGGCGCTCGACGCTCACGGTGAGTGCCGCGATGTGCGCCGGCTGTTCGTCGGCGATGGCTCCGTCATCCCGCGCACGCTGTCGGTCAATCCCTCGCTGACGATCATGGCGCTCGCGAGCCGTCTGGCCGAGTACCTCGATCGCGGCGAGCACGGCTACCTGCGCCCGGCTGCCGCGTGAGCGCGCCGTCCTGGAGCCTGCGCCCTGGCGCCTGGTCCGGCAAGGGCGCCGGTCCTCCCTCCCGCCCACAGGTCCCGCCCGCCGTCGAGCGTGAGCTCTCCGCCCCGATCGAACGACACCAGGAGCGATGCCGATGAACAGGTTTGAGCAAGCGATCTACGAGTGCATGACGCCGACCGCCCAGCTGCTTGAGCGGACCGAGAAGCCCCTACACCGCGCGATGCTGCTCAACTTCTGGCGCCACGTTCATCTCGAGGGCGCTGGCGAATTCGAGCGGATCGTGGCCCCCGACATGATGGTCGAGGAGCCCGTCTACCGAGTCACCTGGGGCGCAAGCCCTGCTGTGATCAGAGGCAGGGAGGGGGTGCTCTCCTTCTACCGAAGCGTTGGCGAGGTCGTGCTGTGGAACTCCGACGACCTGATCGCAGTGGACGACTGGGGGATCGCCGACGAGCTCACCTTCCACCAGCTGGCACGGGGCGCCGAGCTGCGGGCGGTCGGCTACGAGGTCGAGCGTGACGATGCGCTCTACCACGTCTCAAGCCGACAGGCGTTCATCTGGCCCTACGACCGCCGCGCACGGCTCGTCGGCGAGCACCTCTATGAAGATAAGACCAGCCTCGCGATCGAGGAGGTGGACCCGGCCGAGGCGATCACGCCATCGCGGGTGCGGGAGATCCATCGCGAGCTGCTCGCCAGGCTCGAGGCCGAGCGCGGCGATCGCTTCTGGGTCTTCGACCCTGTCGGGGCGGCGTGAGGTTGGCGCTTACGGGCGTCCGCGCTCGCCCAGGCCGTGTCAGGCGTCAGCGCTCGCAGTCGAGGGCGATCTCGAGCGCCTCGCACACTTGTCGCATCCGCTCGTCGCTCAGGCGCCCGAGGCGCTCGACGAGCGCCGCAACGGAGACGTTCTCGACGGAGTCGAGGTTGACCGCCGCGGTCTGCGGCACGGGATCCTCGCCAGGCTCGAGCCGCACCTCGCTCGGGACGCCCCGGATCGTGGTCGTGCAGGGACCAACGAGCACGCGCCGCAGGCGGGCGATCGCGGCGGCGCGGGAGAGCACCACGACCGGCCGCCGCGCCACCGCGGGCAGCTCACACCACCAAACCTCGCCTCGGGTTGGGAGCGCCTCACGGCGAGCCGGCTGCGTCGAGGAAGGAGGCAAGATCCCCCCATGCGTCGGGCTCGGTGAGCGGATGGGCGTCGTAGGCGGCGTATGCGGCGTCGATCTCGGCGGCGCGATGCTGAGCGAGGAGGGCGGCGAGCGCCTCGTCGATCAGCGCCGAGTCGCCGACGCCCGCGCGAGCATGCCGCGCGCGCTCGAGCAGCTGCGCATCCACCGTGGTGCTGATCCTTGCACGCGTCATGCGCCAATCATGCCACGAGCTGGCATCGACCGAAGAAGGGAGAGTTGATGGACAAGATCGATGTGTTCGCCCACATCCTCACGCCCCGCTACCGAGAGCGGGTGCTCGAGCTCCTGCGCGGGCGCGGGGACGGCGTCGCCGCCGCATACGAGCGGATGATGTCGCTGGACCCGACGCTGACCGACCTCGATCAGCGCTTCCGGCTGATGGACCAGCTTGGCGAGGGCTATGTGCAGGTGCTGGTGATGGGCCACACCTCGGCCGAGCACGAGGCGCCCGAGACGGCGCTCGAGCTGGCGTCGATCGGCAACGAGGAGCTGGCGCAGACCGCCTCCGCGCACCCGGAGCGGTTCGCGGGCTGGGTGGCGCAAAGCGCGCTGCAGGCTGGCGAGCGGGGGCTCGAGCTGATCGAGCAGGCGATCGCAGGGGGAGCGTTGGGAGTGCAGGTCTACACGCAGATTCAGGGGCGCTGCCTGGACCATCCGGAGTTCGAGCCGTTCTTCGCGCTGATGGCAAGGCTGGAGCGTCCGATCTGGATCCATCCAAACCGCACCGCGCAGTGGTCGGACTTCCCGCTGAGCGAGCGGGAGTCGCGCTACAGCCTCTACTCGCGCGCCGGCTGGCCGACGGACACCGCGGTGACGATGGCAAGGCTCGTGTACGCGGGCTATCTCGAGCGCTGGCCACGGCTGCGGATCATCGTCCACCACTCCGGTGGCACCGTGCCGATGATCGCCGGGCGGCTGAAGACGCTGCAGGCCGGACCCGAGACGGCGCAGGTGGCTGAGCGGCTGAAGCACCCGCCGCTTCACTACCTCAAGCGCTTCTATGCCGACACCGCGAACTTCGGCAACCCGATCGCGCTCCGGGCCGCGCTTGAGTTCTTCGGCTCCGAGCGCGTTGTGTTCGGCTCGGACTTCGGCTTCAGCCCCCGCTTTGCGCCGGAGACGCTTGAGGACATCGAGGCGGTGATCGAGGACGAGGCGCTCAAGCGGGCCGTCTACCACGACAACCCCCGGCGGGTGCTGCGACTCGGGCAGGGGTGAGGACCCATCCTGCGCGCAAGAGCGACCCGACGTCCGCCGGCGACCCTGAGCCCGAGGGCCGGGCCGCCGCCGGCCACCTGCGCCCGAGGGACGGGCCGCCGGCCACCTGTGCCCGCAGACGGCCGGCTCGCGCGAGCTAGCCGGCTGCGGCGGCTCGCTCGAGCGCGGCCTGACGCACCGCCCGTGGGGTCACGCCAAAGGCGCGCTTGAACGCGCGCGAGAAGTGGGCGGCGTCGCAGAAGCCCCAGCGGAAGGCGATGCTCGTCACCGAGCCCGAGCCGGGCTGCTTGAGGTCCTCAAGGCAGCGTGCAAGCCGCTCGCGGCGCACGAGGCCGGCCACCGACTCATCGACATCCTCGAACAGCGCGTGCAGCGCGCGCACCGAGATCGAGTAGGCGCGCGCGATCGACGCCGGCCCGAGCTCCGGATCCTGCAGATGCTTGCGCACGTAGCGGCGGATGTCCTCGCGCATCGCCGCCCGCAACGCCTCGCGGGCGTCGGGCAGGAGCGGCTCGATTGCGGCCCGCAGCAGCTCGAGCGCCGCGCTGGCCGCGGCAGCTCGCCCGGCCGCGTCGAGCCTCGGCAGCTCCTCTGCCAGCGCATCCAGATAGCGGACCAGCAACCGCCCCGCCGGACTGGAGTGAAGCGGTGGCAGCAGCGGCTGCTCGGCGAGCCGCGGACAGGTCGAGAACAACAGCGCCCCCGGCAGGACCAGCGTGCGCTTGCACATCGGCTCAAGCACCTCGACCTCGACCGCCCGGCGGCTATCCCACAGCACGACGCATCCCGGCTCGAGCCGCGCCTCACGGCCGTTGCGGCGCGAGACCTCGACCCCGCGGCGCATCAGCTGCACGCCCAGCAGCGGCTCGCGCTCGTCGACGAGCGAGTCGTCGCGACGACCGATGCACGGCATCGCTGCGCAGTCGACCAGCGCCAGCTCCCCGAAGCGCCAGCGCCTGAGCACGCCACGAAAGTCCTCGCCGCCCGCCCGCGGGCGCATCTCGAACGGAACCAGCGTGGCCGAGGCGAGCTCGGACCAGGTCTGCAGGCGCCGGGCGAGGCTGCCCGAGGAGACGCTGAAGCGCTCGGGCTCGGATCTTGCTGGGGTGCTGATCGGCACGACTGAGATGATCGCTCCTCGCTTGCGGATCGCTCCTCGCTTGCGGCGACGCAGCCGCACGCGAGCAATGGTAGTTGAGCTTGAGGGCGTGGACAGACGCGCTGCTGCGCGTTGACGCCTTCGCCCAACGGGCTCAAAACAGTTTCTGCACTGGTGGTCAAAAAGCCCTGCGCCGAGTGGCTGGCGGGCTGCGGGACAGCGCGGTAGAACCCCGCCCACAGGAGTTCTCCGCCCGCTGGCGGGACGAGGTACGCATGCAGTTACGAGGAGGAGACATGTCCGCAGGAGATAGTGCGCAGGTCCCGTCCACCCCGACCAGGGCGCCGGGGCTCAGCACGCCCGCCCGGCGCGGCAGCGGACGGCTCCTCGCCTCCGCGCCGCGGAGGTTGGCCGCACGCGCTCGCTTGGTTGCGCTGACGGCCGCGGCGCTCGGCGCCGCAGTTGCCATCGCCGCCTGCGGCAGCTCGGGCCACAGCAAGTCGACTGCCGCCAGCAAGCCTTCGACCACCGCGAGCGCCCCGGGCACGCCGCACCCGGGCGGCTCCCTGACCGTGCTCGAGCTCGGCGGCTATGCCGGAGCCTGGCCGGCGGGCCTCGATCCGGCCACGAACACCAACGGCGCCGCCGACCAGGATCAGATGAACGCGATCTACGGGCAGCTGTTCCAGCTGGCGGGTGGCGGGGGCCAGGGCCACGTGATCCCTGACATCGCCACCGGCTACAAGGCCGAGGACGGCGGCAAGACCTGGCTGATCTATCTGCGGCCGGGAGTGAAGTTCTCCGACGGCACCCCGCTTGATGCGCAGGCTGTCGTCTTCAACTGGAAGCGCGACTTGGCGAGCCCGTGCACGTGCAAGCCGATCCTGCTCGTGAACTCCATCACCGCGCCCAATCCCACCACCGTCAAGCTCAGCCTCAAGGTGCCCGATGGCGCGCTCATCAACCAGCTTTTGGTGGCGAACTTCAACTGGATCGCCTCACCAACCGCGCTCAAGAAGATGGGCGAGCAGAAGTTCAAGATCACGCCGGTTGGCGCCGGACCGTTTGAGGTCGTCTCCGACACGCTCTCGAACACGCTCGTGCTGAAGAAGAACCCCAACTACTGGCAGAAGGGGCGCCCCTACCTCGATGGGCTGACCTTCAAGGCGACCGCGGATGATGAGTCGGCGCTCGAGACGATGCAGGCCAACGGTGCACAGGCCTACGACGGGATGGCCACGCCACAGCTGGTGCCGCAGTTCCGGGCGCACTTCACCACCACTGAGGAGCCGGCCACCTCGCCCTATGACATCCAGCTCAACACGGCGGTGCCACCGTTCAACAACATCAAGGCGAGGCTGGCGATCTACTACGCGACCAACGCAAAGCTGATCGATCAGAAGCTCTTCGGCGATCAGTTCCCGGTTGTGCAGGGCTTCACCGCGCCGGGCGGTCTGTTCTACGAGCCGACCATCCCCGGCTACCCGACCTACAACCTCGCCAAGGCCAAGGCGCTGGTCAAGCAGTTGGGCGGCCTGAACGTGAACTTCTTCACGCTCTCCTCGCCGGTCAACCAGAACTTCATGACCGCGCTGCAGGCGATGTGGAAGCAGGCGGGGATCAACGCCTCGATCCACCTGTACACGCTCGCTGGACTGATTCAGCAGTTCGACACAAAGAAGTGGCAGGCGGCGTTGCAGACCGCGGGCGCCTGGGACCCGGCGGCCGGCGTCGGCCTGGCGTTCCGGTTTGCGTCGACCTCGCCCTTCAGCGGCGTGCACGACCCGCATCTCGACGCGCTGATCAACCAGGCGCAGGCGGCGGTCAACCCCGCCACCCGCAAGCAGCTCTACTTCCAGGCGGCGGAGTACATCGCCAAGAACGCCTATGGGCCGTTCTTGTTCCCGCTTGCCTCCTGGAACGTGGCGGCGCATGGCGTCTACGGGCCCGGGCTGACCACCTCGATCCCATCGGTGGTTGTCAACACCGCGCCGCTGTGGCAGGACGTGTGGATGAAGTAGGGGTGAGCGTAGGGCCTGCCGCTGCACGCGTGGGGGGTTGCCTCGCCGCCGGTGGGCGGGGGCGAGCTCCACACCGGGAGAGCCATGAGCGCTAGCTCCACGCCCGCGCCGCTCGCCGCTCCGGTGGCGGCGCGGGGCCGGCTGCTGCGGCGCCTGGCCGGCGCCTCGGTGTTGCGCTTCATCGGCCGCCGGCTGCTGGCGGCGATCCCGGTCCTGTGGGGGGTGTCGTTCTTGACCTTCATCGTCATGAACGCGCTCCCCGGTGACGCGGCTCAAGAGCTGCTGGGCTCGAGCGCCACGCCGGCCGAGGTCCACCAGCTGTCGGTCAAGCTCGGCCTGGACAAGCCCTTTCTGACCCGCTACGGCGATTGGCTGCACGACCTCATCACCGGCCATCTCGGCCATTCGCTGGCGAGCGGCCAGAGCGTTGCCTCAATCCTGGGCAGCGATCTGCCGGTGACGCTCGAGCTGATCGCCTACGCGTTTGTGATCTCGCTGGTGGTGGCCGTGCCGGCGGCGGTGCTGGCGGCACGGCGTCCGGGTGGCGTCTTCGACCGCGTCAGCCTGGTGCTGAGCATGGGCGGGCTGTCGATCGCCAACTACGTGCTGGCGCTGCTGTTGGTGTACGTGTTCGCCGTCAAGCTCGGAGTGCTGCCCGCGATCGGCTGGGTTCCGCCCGGCCAGGGGTTTGGGCAGAACCTCCGTACGCTGACGCTGCCGGCGCTCTCGATCGCGATACCGCTGCTTTGCTTCTACGCGCGGCTGCTGCGCGCCGATCTGGTCGAGCAGCTCCAGGGGGAGGAGTACGTGATGACCGCGCGCGCCAAGGGCGCAGGGCCGTGGCGGGTGCTGCTGCGCCATGCGCTGCGCAACGCGATCTTCGGGCTGATCACGGTTGTCGCGCTCAACCTCGGCACGCTGCTCGGGGCGACCGTGATCATCGAGGACATCTTCGGCCTGCCGGGGATCGGCCACGAGCTGTTGGACGCGATCTCCAACCGCGACGTGCCCGTGGTGGAGGGGGCGGTCGTGGTGTTTGGGGTCGCGGTGGTGCTGGCCAACCTGCTCGCCGACCTGCTCTACTCCGCTCTCGACCCAAGGGTGCGCTATGGCGGCAGTGCCAACTGAGGTGGCGGCCGCCTCGGGCGGCTTCGAGCCCCCGCCCGCGCTCGCCGCGGAGCGAGGCGGCCGCGTGCGCGAGCTGGCGGGCATCTGGATCCCCGCCGGGATCCTGCTGCTGATCTTTGCCGCCTGCTTCCTGTGGCCAGTGGTCGGCTCGGTGCCGCCGCCGATCGGGGGCAGCATCCTCAACGCGAACCTGCCGCTGTTCTCCCCACACCACCTGCTCGGGACCGACCAGACCGGCAACGACGAGCTCTCGCGCCTGCTCTATGGGGGGAGGGCGTCGCTTGAGGTCGGGCTCGGGGTCAACGGGATCGGGATCCTGCTCGGCGGCTTCCTCGGCGCGCTTGCCGGCTACCTCGGCGGCTGGCGCGACGCGGTGATCATGCGCGTGCTCGATGTGCTGATTGCCTTCCCCGGGCTCGTTTTGGCGCTCGCGGTGGCGGAGGGGCTCGGGCCGAGCGAGGTGCACGCGATCTGGGCGCTGGCGTTCTTCAGCGTGCCTGCGTTCGGCCGCGTTGCGCGGGCGGAGACGCTGCGGGTGCGCGAGCTGAACTTCATCGCGGCCGCCAAGCTCTCGGGCTCGGGTGGCGCGCGGATCCTCGCGCGCCACATCACCCCCAACATCCTCCCGCAGCTGATCACCTTCGCGCTTTTGGGGATGGGGATCGTGATCGTCCTCGAGGGCGCGCTCAGCTTCCTCGGCCTTGGCATCCCGCCGCCGCACCCGAGCTGGGGGAACATGATCTCGGCCGGCGAGAGCGTGCTCTCCGCCCAGCCCCGCTTTGTGTTCCTGCCGAGCGCGGCCCTGTTCATCACGGTCGTCTGCTTCAACCTGCTCGGCGACAGCCTGCGCGCACGATGGAGCGGGCGGTGAGCGCGGAGGGCGTGGCGGCGAGCGCCGGCGCGGTGGGCGCCCGTGAGCCGACCGGCGAGCCGTCGGGAGCGCTGCTCGCAGTGCGCGATCTCCGAGTGGACTTCCACCTGGGGCGGCGCCTTGTGCGCGCGGTCGACGGCCTCGGCTACGAGGTCGCCCGTGCGCGCACCGTCGCGCTGATCGGCGAGTCGGGCTCCGGCAAGACCGTCAGCTCGCGCGCGATCATCGGTCTGTTGCCGCCGAGCGCGCGCGTCAGCGGCTCGATCCGCTTCGAGGGGCGCGAGCTCGTCGGCCTGGAGGAGCGCCAGCTGCGCCGCCTGCGTGGTCGCGCGATCGCGATGATCTTCCAGGATCCGAGCCGCTCCCTCAACCCGACGATGCGCGTCGGCGCGCAGATCGTCGAGGCGATCCGGCTGCACCGGGACATCTCCGCGCAGGCGGCGCATGAGCGCGCCGTCGAGCTGATGGAGCTCGTGCGGCTGCCAGCGGCGCGCGCCCGCTTCCGTGCCTACCCGCACCAGCTCTCTGGCGGCATGCGCCAGCGGGTGATGATCGCGATCGCCTTGGCGGCCGACCCGCAACTGCTGATCGCCGATGAGGCGACGACCGCGCTCGACGTCACCACCCAGGCGCAGATCATGGAGCTTCTGCTTGAGCTCCAGCAGCGCCTTGGCATGGCGATCATCCTGATCAGCCACGACCTCGGCCTGGCGGCCAGCTACGCGCACGAGGTGGTCGTGATGTACGCCGGGCGGGCGGTGGAGCGCGCGCCGACGGACAAGCTCTTCGCCGAGGTGCGGATGCCCTACACCCGCGCGCTGCTCGACGCGATTCCGCGTCTGGAGAACCCCTGTCACACGCCGCTGCCTGCCGTGCCCGGCCAGCCGCCCGATCTCGCCGCCCAGCCGCGCGGCTGCCCGTTCGCGCCCCGCTGCCCGCGCGCCAGCGAGCGCTGTCGCCGCGAGGCGCCGCCCTTCGTCGAGCACGAACGGGCGCACCTGTGGGCATGCTGGCACCCGCTCGGGGTGGGGGAGGGACGATGAGCGAGCCGCTGCTGCAGGTCTCCGAGCTGGTTCAAGAGTTCACGATTCGCGACCGCGGCGGCGTCAAGGCGGGAATCGTGCAGGCCGTCTCGGGGGTCTCCTTCTCGCTTGCCGCCGGCGAGACCTTGGGTCTGGTCGGTGAGACCGGCTCGGGCAAGTCGACGCTTGCCCGAGCCGTGATGCAGCTGCCACCGCCGAAGTCCGGCTCGGTTCGCTTTCGCGGGGTCGAGCTTGTCGGCCTGCGGCGTCGGCAGCTGTTGCAGGCCCGGCGCCACATGCAGATGGTCTTCCAGGATCCCTTCGGCTCGCTCGATCCGCGCTGGCGGGTTGCCGAGATCGTCGAAGAGCCGCTTGTGGCCTTCAAGGTGGGTGGCGCGCGCGAGCGGCGTGCGCGCGTGCGAGAGCTGCTCGAGATGGTCGGCCTCGACCCTGGTCGCTACAGCGAGCGGCGGCCGCGCGAGCTCTCGGGCGGTCAGGCGCAGAGGGTCGCGATTGCGCGCGCGCTCGCGCTCGATCCGATGCTGATCATCTACGACGAGGCGGTTTCCTCGCTTGACGTGCTGATCCGCGCGCAGGTGCTCAACCTGCTCGAGCGTCTGCGCGCCGAGCTTCACCTCGCATACCTGTTCATCGCCCACGATCTCGCCCTCGTCAAGCAGGTCTCGGACCGCGTGGCGGTGATGCATCTGGGCAAGCTGGTGGAGGTGGCGCCGTCGGAGGAGCTCTACCGCGAGCCGCTTCACCCGTATACGGTCGCGCTGCTGCGGTCAATCCCAAGTCCGGACCCGCGAGCGCCGCGGGCGCCGGTGGCGCGGACGATCCGGGGCGAGCCGCCGTCGCCGCTGGAGCCGCCGAGCGGCTGCCGGTTCCGCACCCGCTGCCCACGCGCGCAGGAAATCTGCGCAGCGCAGGAGCCGCCGCTGCGCGAGTTGCGCAGCGGCCACCTTGCGGCCTGCCACTTCCCCGTGAGCGAGGCCGCGCCCCCGAACGCGCCGGGCGCCGCCCGGGCTACGCACAGCCCAGTATGAGCACGAGAAGGAGGATCAGATGGCAGTGAGTGAGTCCCCGCACACACTCGATGTGGCGGCGCTGTTGCGCGACGGCACCCAGCTGATCGGCGGCGAGTGGGTCCCCGCCCGAAGCGGCGAGACGATCGCCGTGATCAACCCTGCGACCGGCGAGCAGCTGGCGAGCGTGCCGCGCAGCGGAGCCGAGGACGTGGCGGATGCGGTCGCCGCCGCGGCCGCGGCCTTCCCGGCCTGGCGCGATCTCAGCCCGAGCGAGCGCGGGCGGCTGCTGCTTGCCTGGGCGGAGCGCTGCCGGGAGCACGCCGAGGAGCTCGATCTGCTCGAGCGCCTCGAGGTTGGGCGGCCCCGGTGGGGTCGCTCGCCGGTGCCGGGCATCCTCACGTTCGTCGCCGGGATGGCGGATAAGGTCACCGGGCTGACGCTGCCGAGCGCGCTCCCCGACGTCGTCGGCATGACGCTGCGCGAGCCCTACGGCGTGTGCGCGAGCATCATCCCCTGGAATACGCCCGGGCCGATCATGGCCAACGATGTTGCGCCGGCGATCGCGGTGGGGAACACGATCGTGGTCAAGCCGGCGGAGGACGCGCCGTTGACCACCCTGCTGATGGCGCGGCTGGCGGCCGAGGCGGGGATCCCCGACGGCGTGATCAACGTGGTCTGCGGCTACGGAGAGGAGGCGGGCGCGGCGCTCGCCGCGAGCCCCGGAATTCGCCACATGAGCTTCACCGGCTCGCCTGAGACGGGGCGGCTGGTGATGGAGGCCTGCGCCCGTAACGTCGTCCCGCTCCGTCTCGAGCTCGGGGGCAAGTCGCCGCAGGTCCTGCTGCAGGATGCCCCGCTTGAGAAGGCGATCCCCACGATCGTGCGGGGGATCACGCTCAACTCCGGCCAGGTGTGCGCGGCCGGCTCGCGGGTGGTCGTGGATGAGCGCATCCGCGAGCGCGTTGTCGCCGAGCTGGCCGAGGCGTTCGGCAAAGTTCGGGTCGGCCCCTGGTATGAGGACGTCGACATGGGGCCGTTGATCTCCGAGCGGCAGGAGCAGCGCGTGCTCGGCTACCTCGAGGCCGGTCGCGAGGAGGGGGCGAAGGTTGTGGTCGGCGGCGGGAAGCTCGAGCGCGAGGGCTTCGAGCGCGGCTACTTCGTGGCGCCGACGATCTTCGACGAGGTGCGGCCGGAGATGCGCATCGCCCAGGAGGAGATCTTCGGCCCGGTCCTGTCGGTGCTCTCGGCAGACGACGAGGAGCAGGCGCTTGAGATCGCCAACGGCACTCGCTACGGCCTCGTCGCCTCGATCTGGACCCGCGATGTCTCAAAGGCGGTGCGGCTCGCCCGGCGGATTCAGGCGGGACAGGTGTCGATCAACACGCTCTGGTCCGGCGGCGTGATCGGAGCTCCGTTCGGCGGCTACAAGCACAGCGGCTTTGGGCGCACCTCGAGCGCCGAATCGATCCTCGAGTACACGCAGACGAAGACCGTCGTGATCGACGGGCGGAGCTGAGGGACGTGGGCGTCGAGATTTCGCTGGATGGCAAGGTCGCGCTGGTCACGGGCGCAGGGCCGAACATCGGCTCGGGAATTGCGCTGGCGCTCGCGCGCTACGGCGCGGCGGTCGCCTGCAACGACCTGCGGGAGGAGGCGGCTGCCGCCTGCGCGCGGCGGATCGAGCGCAACGGCGGGCAGGCGCTGCCGCTGGTCGGCGACGTCACCGACGAGCGCGACGTCGAGCGTTGCGTCGCTCGCACGCTCGAGCGCTTCGGGCGGATCGACATCTTGATCAACAACGCCGCCCTGCTCGGCGGCCGCGGCCTCTTGGAGGAGAGCGTCGACTCCTTCAACCGCGCGGTTGCGGTCGCCGGGACCGGCAGCTTCCTCTGCTCAAAGCACGTTGCGATCGCGATGATCGAGCGGGGCATCCGCGGCAGCATCATCTGCATCCTCTCCTCCAACGCCTGGCAGGGAGCGCCGGGGGTGATCGCCTACGCCTTCCACAAAGGCGGCCTGGCGAACTTCGTCCGGGCCGCAGCGATGGACCTTGCCCCCTACGGGATCCGCGTCAACAGCTTCACTCCGACCGCGCCCGAGCCCGACAACCCGGAGCTGCTGGCCGAGTGGGAGCGCACGGGCCGACCCCGTCGCCCTGAGCCCCCAGCCGAGCGGCCACCCTGGTGGCGGCCGGTCGGAACGATCGACGTGCGACGCAACATCCCGATGGGCGCGGCCGCGACGCCGACGGACATCGGCCACTGCGTCGCCTGGATGTGCTCGGATCAGGCGCGGCTGATCACGGGCTGCGACTTCGTGATCGACGGCGGCGCGCGCGCGAAGTACTGGGCCTACACACCGCCCGCCGAAGGCGCAGGGCCGCTGCCGCTGGTGGCGCTGTACGAGGGCGAGTCGGTCGTCCGCGAGCGATCGATCTACGCACGCGAGGAGGAGCGGCCGTGAGCGCTCTGCCGGCGAGCGCGCGCGCCGCCGTGCAGACCGGCCCCGGCGCGTTTGAGTTGCGTGAGCTGCCGTTGCCCAGGCTCGGCCCCGACGATGGGCTGCTGCGGATTGAGGCGTGCGGCATCTGCGGCTCCGATGTCGAGCAGTACCGCGGCCATCTCGGCCGACCCGAGATGTACCCGCTGATCCCCGGACACGAGCCGCTCGGCGTCGTCGCGGCGCTCGGCGAGCGGGCTGCCCGACGGTGGGGCGTGCAGGTCGGCGATCGGGTGGCGGTCGAGATCCTGCGGCCCTGTCGCAGCTGCGATCACTGCCTGACGGGGCGCTACATGTCCTGCCCCAACCGGCACGGTGCCTACGGCGTCACGCCGCTGTCGGTCGAGCCCGGGCTGTGGGGCGGCTTCGCCGAGTACCTCTACCTGCACCCGAACGCGATCCTGCACCCGGTGCGCGCCGACATCCCCGCCGAGCTTGCGGTGATGTTCAACCCGCTCGGCGCGGGCGTGCGCTGGGCGTGCGAGCTCGGCCAGGTCTCGCTTGGGGACACCGTGCTGATCGAGGGGCCGGGCCAGCGGGGCCTGACCTCCGTGATCGCCGCCAAGACGGCGGGTGCGGGGACGATCATCGTCACCGGCCTTGAGCGCGACGAGCACAAGCTTGCGCTGGCGCGGGAGCTCGGTGCCGATCACACGATCTGCGTCGAGCGCGAGGACGTGGTCGAGCGTGTTCGCGAGATCACCGGCGGGGCGATGGCCGATGTCGTCCTAGAGCTCACGCCGATGGCCGAGCAGCCGATCCGCGACGCGATCGAGGCTGTCCGCCACGGCGGGCGAATCGTGCTCGCCGGGTTGAAGGGGGGAAGGGCGATCGAGCTGATCACCGACCGCCTGATCAACAAGGGGTTGACCGTCGTCGGGGCCTACGGCGTCAACGCCCAGTCCTACATCGAAGCGATCAGGATCATCGAATCGGGCCGCTTCCCGCTGGAGCGCATGCATTCGGGCTCGTTCGAGCTGGCCGACACCGAGCGCGCAATCAGGGAGCTCGGCGATGGCGGGGCGGTGCACGTCTGCATTCGCCCGGGCGGTGCGGCCGAGACGTCCGCCGTTGCGCGGGACGCCGCCGCGGGCGCGCGCGGCGGCGGGCCACACGCGAACGAGGAGGTTGCCGATGCTGGTTGACATGCATGCGCACGTGATCCCGGGCGCGCTCGAGCCCGTCGGCTCGAGCGAGGGGCGGCGGGGCCCACGGGTCGGGCCCTGCGAGGATCCGCGCGCACGGCTGCTTGAGACCGATCGCACGCGCTTCAAGGCCTCTGAGGCGTTCTACTTGGCCAACGCGCGGCTCGAGGCGATGGAGCGCAGCGGCGTCGACGCGGAGGTTGTCTCGCCGATGCCGCCGCTGCTCGATTACACCCTGCCTGATCGGGAGGGGCTCGAGCTGTGCCGACGGGTGAACGAGTTCATCGCCGACCTGGTCCGCGAGGAGCCGCAGCGGCTTTTGGGGATGGGGATGGTGCCGATGCAGGCGCCGCAGCTTGCCTGCGCGGAGCTGGGGCGCCTCAGGGAGCTCGGTCTGGTGGCGGTGGAGATCACCTCGAACGTGCTCGGACGCTCACTGCACGAGGAGCGCTTCGCCGAGTTCTGGGCGGAGGTCGAGCGGCTGCAGATGCCCGTGTTCGTGCATGCCATGCCCTCCGATTTCGGTGGGCGGCTGCCGCAGGGGCTGATTGCGATCGCCGGCTTCGCCGTCGGTGCGGATGCCGCGCTTGCGGCGAGCGCCATCGTCTGCGGCGGGGTTGCCGAGCGCCATCCCCGGCTGCGGCTCGCCTTCAGCCACGGCGCGGGCGGCTTCCCGTGCATGCTGCCGCGCGCGAATTACTTCTGGGGCAGGACCTGGAACGAGGAGCCGCCGCTCGACGGCGCCGGTGAGGGGCCCTCCCCCGCCGCGCTTGCGCGCCGCTTCTACTACGACGGCCTCGTGATGGACCGCCGCACGCTGCGCCATCTGATCGAGATGGTGGGCCACACGCAGGTGCTGGTCGGCTCGGATTTTCCGGCGATGGAGCGCGAGCAGCCGTGCGGACGCACGTTGCGCTCGCTTGATCTGCCGCCCGAGATGCTCGAGGACATCACCTGGCATAACACCTTCCGCTTCCTTGGAATCGAAGCCCCGCGGCCCAACGGCGGGGGGACGGGCCGACAATCCACAGAGGCGCCGCCGCCGGGGCGCCCAGCGACGGATGCGACACAGCCGACCACGGGAGTGACACAGTGAAGACACGCGCCGCAATCGTTCGAGGTCCAGGCCAGCCATGGGAGGTGACCGAGCTGGAGCTGGACGAGCCCAGGGAGCGCGAGGTGCTTGTGCGGGTGATGGCCTGTGGCCTCTGTCACTCCGATGAGCACGTGCGCGAGGGAGGACCGTACCGCTATCCGATGGTCGGCGGCCACGAGGGCTCGGGCGTGGTCGAGAAGGTCGGACGCGGGGTCGAGCGCGTGCGCGAGGGCGACCACATCGTCACCTCCTGGATTCCCGTCTGCGGCCACTGCCGCTACTGCTCCACCGGCCACCAGAACATGTGCGACGACGGTAAGAACGCGGGCACCGGGATGATGCCTGACGGCACCTTCCGCTTCCACCAGGATGGCGAGGACATCGGCGGGATGTGCGTGCTCGGGACCTTCTCGCAGTGGATCGTGATCCCCGAGAACTCGTGCGTCCCGATCGACCACGACATCCCGTTCGAGATCGCGGCGCTCGTCGCCTGCGGCGTGACCACGGGCTGGGGGTCCTCCGTGTACGCCGCCGGCGTGCAGCCCGGTGAGACCGTCGTGATCTTCGGCAGCGGCGGGGTCGGCATCAATGCCGTGCAGGGTGCCGCCTATGCCGGTGCCAAGCATGTGGTGGTGGTCGACCCGGTGCCGTTCAAGCGTGAGATGGCAGGGAAGTTCGGTGCCACCTTCACCACCGGCGAGCCAGCCGAGGCGATCGAGTACGTGAGGGAGCGCACCCGCGGCCAGATGGCCGATCGCGCGGTGATCACGGTCGGCGTGATGAACGCCGAGGTGCTGCGCCAGGCGGTCGAAATCGTCGGCAAGGGCGCGACGGTGGTGGTCACGGCTGTCGGTGGCGGCCCGGATGTGCACACGATCTCGATCAACGGCTCGCCCCTGACCGGTTGGCACAAGCGGATCCAGGGCTCGCTGTTCGGCGGGGCCAACCCGCTCTACGACATGCCGAGGCTGCTGCGCCTCTATCGCAACGGCGATTTGCGGCTCGACGAGCTGATCACCCGCCGCTACAGCCTCGATCAGATCAACGAGGGCTACCGCGACATGCTGGAGGGGCGCAACATCCGCGGCGTCCTGATCCACGAGCACTGACGCCATGCGGCCTTTGGCCTCACTGCTGCGCGAAGGGCCTGTGGCGCCCCCCAACCTTCCCATTCCCGAGGATCGACACCGTAAGGAGGCATCCAGATGAGCGCGATCATGGATCCGACCGGCCAGAGCCGGCGCGAACGCGGCCCGGCCTTCCGCCTCGCGCCTCGCCCGCCGTCGCTTGCAGGGGCGCGGCTTGGGCTGCTTGAGAACGGCAAGCAGAACGCGCGGCTCTTCCTGGAGGAGCTGGCACGCGCGCTGCGAGAGCGCTACGGCGCCGAGCCGGTGGAGCTGCGGCGCAAGCCGATCTTCTCAGCGCCCGTGCCGGCTGAGCTGGCGGCCGAGCTGGGAGGCCGATGCGACCTCGTGATCGCCGGTGTCGGCGATTGAGGCTCGTGCAGCGCGTCGGCGGTCGCCGACGGAATCCTGTTCGAGCGGCGCGGGACGCCGGCAGCCGTGATCTGCACGGAGGCGTTCACCGCCACCGCGGACGCGATGGCCGAGGTCCAGGGAGCCCCTGGCTACCGCTACCTGATCACCCCCCATCCGATCGCTGGCTTGTCCGCCGCGCAGATCAGCGAGCGCGCGCAGGCGCTGGCGGACGAGGTGGCGGCGCTTCTGACGCAAGAGGGCGGAGCCCCGGTCGGTCAAGGGGGCAGCTGATGGCGAGCGTGCCCGGCGAGCGGACCGACGCGACCCCTCGCCCCCAGCCGGACCCTGACCTCGCGCGGGCGGCGATCGAGTACTGCTACGAGCACGGCTGGACCGACGGGCTGCCGGTCGTGCCGGCCTCGCGCGAGTACCTCGATCGCTTCCTGGCGCAGACAACCCGCGCGCCGGAGGAGGTGCTCTGGCGGATGGAGCATCTCGATCGGGAGCTGACGGTTGAGCTGGCCGCGATCAACGCGGCGATGGCCGGCTGTCTGCCCGAGCACTTCCCGGTCGTGCTCGCCGCCTGGGAGGCGGTGATGCGCGACCGCGCGGCCCGCGGCGGCGGCTGGCAGAGCACCTCCGGCCCGGCGCCGCTGATCATCGTCAACGGCCCGATCAGGCACGAGCTCCAGTTCAACTGCACGGGCGGCATCTTCGCCGGCGGCTTCCGGGCGAACGCGACCGTGCCGCGCGCGCTCGGACTGATCATCCGCAACGCGTTCGGTCTGCATCCGCACGTCTTCGACCAGGCCACCCAGGGCATCCCCGGCCGCTTCCAGATCTGCTTCGGCGAGAACGAGGAGGAGAGCCCGTGGGAGCCTCTGGCCGTGGAGATGGGACTCGAGCCGGGGACGAGCGCGGTCTCGGCGACGCTGACGCGCACCTTCGAGTTCGTCGATAACCGCCACACCCAGGACGCCGAGCAGCTGCTCTGGGACTTCGCCGACACGATCTCGCGCACCGGCTCGCTGATCTTCCGCAACACCTCGGCGGGGATCGTTTTCTGTCCCGAGCACGCGCAGCTGCTCGCGAACGCCGGGTTCTCCAAGGCCGATGTGAAGGCCTGGCTGGTCGAGCACTGCGGGCGCACGGAGGCCGACCTGCGCCGTGCCGGCAAGGATGCGGTCAGCGAGGGCGGGCAGGGGGTGCGCTCGGCGAGCCCCGAGCCGCGCGCGCCGGGCGATCGTTTCTCCCGCATCCTCACCGGCCCGGAGGACGTGCCGATCGTCGTCGCCGGCGCTCGGAACGCTGCGATCTCGATGGTCTTCCGCGTCTTCGGCCAGTGGTCGAACAGCTCCGTTGCGGTGGAGCGCCCCGCGGGGACGTCTCCTTCCGTCTCGCCCGGATCCGAGCCTGCGAGCGCTCCGGGAGGGTCAGCATGCTGAACGAGGAAGGGCTTGCGCAGGTGCGCCAGATGCTCGAGGCTGACGGCTACACGATCGATGCCCGCCGGGAGGGCGAGCGGGTGGTGGTGCGGATCGAGGCGACCCCCGAGGCGTGCGCCGACTGCCTCGCGCCCGAGCCGGTGATGCGCGCGATCCTCGAGCGGGCGCTGGCCGTCCCGGGCTCAGCGATCGAGCTTCGCTACCCGGAGGGCTCGGCGTGAGCGATCAGGCTGGCCAGCTCGACCACCTCGCGCCCAACCCCGCGGCGGGCGTGCTCGAGCACCCCCCGAGCGCTGAGTGGATGAGCGATCGCAACGCGCTTGTGACCGGCGGCGGCGGTCGCGAGGACGGCCCTGGAACCGTTGGCTGGGCGATCTGTCGGCTGCTGGCCCGCCACGGCGCGCGCATCGCGGTGGTCGACCGGGATGAGCCGGCGGCGCGGCGCACGGTTGCGCAGATCGCCGCTGCCGGCGGCAGCGCGCAGGCGCTGATCGGCGATGTCTCGCGCGCCGAGGACTGTCGGCGGCTTGTGCGCGAGGCGCGCGCGACGCTCGGCGCGCTTGATGTGCTGGTCAACAACGTGGCGGCGTGGAGTCCGGCTGAGCTGTTCGAGGTCGAGGCGGGCGAGTTTGAGCGGCTGCTGCGGCTGAACTTGGAGAGCGCCTGGCTGATGAGCCGCGAGGCGCTCGGCGCAATGCGAGCGGGGGGCGCGATCGTGAACGTCACCTCGGTCGCCGCGCGCCGGGCCGGCACCGTCTACGGGCTGGCGAAGGCGTCGCTCGAAGCGATGACCCAGGGTGCGGCGATGCTGCTCGGCGAGCGCGGCATCCGCGTCAACGCGGTGCAGCTCGGGCCACTGTGGACCGGCGCGGTCGCCGCCAACCTGCCTGCGGAGGCGCGCGAGCCGCGTCGGCGGATGGTCGCGCTGCAGAGCGAGGGTAGCTGCTGGGATGCGGCCGCGGCGGTGCTGTTCTTGGCAAGCGCGCATGCCCGCTGGATCTCAGGCCAAGTGCTGGCGGTCGACGGCGGCGGTCCGCCACGCCCGCCCTACCCGGGGGTTGCCCGCAAGGCCGGCGCAGCGGCCGCTCCCGCCGTGGGAGGGCTGCGCGCATGAGGGAGCGGGTGGCGCTCATCACCGGCTGCGGCAAGCGCGACGGCGCCGGACGCGCCATTGCGCGCGCGCTCGCGGCCGAGGGCGTCGCGGTGGTGGTCGCCGATCGTCGCCCCGGCGGCGTGCCGAACCGCCGCCAGGAGCTGCTGGGGACCAGGGGCGAGGATGGCTTCACCCTCGAGGACCTTGTCGCCGAGATCGAGTCCGAGGGGGGGCGCGCCGCGGCGGCCCTCGGAGACGTCGGCGAGGAGCGGGATGCGCGCGCGCTTGTCGACGCCGCGCTTCAGCACTACGGTCGCCTGGACATCCTCGTCAACAACGCCGCGGCGCCGCAAGGCGCCGACCGGGCGGACATCGAGCAGGTGCCGGTCGAGGTCTTCGACGAGGTAGTGCGCGTGAACCTGCGCGGCACCTACCTGATGTGCCAGGCGGCGGTGCCACCGATGCGACGCGGCCGCTGGGGCAGGATCATCAACATCTCCTCGATGGCGGGGGTCGTGCCGGCTCCCCGGTCGACCGCCTACGCAGCCTCGAAGGCCGGTGTGCTCGGCCTCACGCGGGCGCTGGCGATGGATGTCGCTGGCTGGGGCATCACCGTCAATGCCATCTGCCCCGGTGCCCTCGCCACCAGCCGGGCGGTCCTCTCCGAGGATCCCGACCTCGACGTCGCGGCCGAGCTGGAGCGGCGCGGCCGGCGACTGCCGGTCGGCCGGGTCGGCACGCCGGAGGATGTCGCCGCCGCGGTGCGCTACCTGGCCGGCGACGGCGCCTCCTACATGACCGCGCAGATGTTGGTGCTTGACGGAGGCGGGCCGACCCCGTTCCCGCTGCCCCGCCCGGAGGAGGAGGGCGAATGCGCCTGAGAGTTCTGATCGAGCCGCGCCACGGTGCCACCTACGAGCGGATCCTGCGGATCGCGCAGGTAACCGAGCGCGTCGGCTTCGAGGGGTTCTTTCGCTCCGACCACTACCTCGGGATCGACGCTGCCGACCCCGACTACCTGCCCACGGACTCGTGGACCACGCTCGCGGGGCTGGCGCGGGAGACCGAGCACGTGCTGCTCGGGACGCTCGTGACCGCAGCCACGTTCCGCCGTCCCGGGGTGCTGGCGATCACCGTCGCGAGCGTCGATCAGATGAGCGGCGGGCGCGTCTGCCTGGGGATCGGGACCGGCTGGTACGAGCGCGAGCATGAGAGCTTCGGGATCCCGTTTCCCGCGCTCGGCGAGCGTTTCGATCTGCTCGAGGAGCAGCTCGAGGTGCTCAAGGGGCTATGGACGACACCGCCCGGTGAGCGCTTCAGCTTCGCCGGGCGGCATGTGCAAATCGATCGGTGCGCGAACTTCCCCTCGCTCGTCCAAAAGCCGCACCCGCCGATCATCATCGGCGGCAGCGGGCCGCGGCGCACGCCGACGCTCGCCGCCCGCCACGCGCGCGAGTTCAACGGCGCGATCGGCGAGGGGCTCGCCGAGCGCTTCGCGAACGTGCGGCGGATCTGCGAGCGGCTCGGCCGGGACCCGGCGACGCTTGAGCTCTCCGCGACCCTCCCTGTGGTCTGCGGCTCGACGCGCGCGGAGGCGCAGGCTCGCCTGGAGCGCCTCGGCCCGCCAGGTAGGCGGCTGTTGGCGCATGGGGTCTGCGGCGACGTCGGCGAGGTGTTGGCTTGCCTGGAGCGCCAGGCGCAGGCGGGCGCGGAGATCGTCTACTTCCATATCTACGACATCGACGACCTCGAGCAGATCGAGCTGCTCGGGACAGAGGTGCTACCGGCCGCGCGCGAAATTGAGCCGGCGGCGCCATAGGGCGGCGCGAAGCGACCGCCCCAGAGCAAACCGAATACGCACGAGGAGAAGATCCACAGAGATGGCGAGCATTACCACCAGGGCGGCGATCCTCCGTCGACCCGGCCAGCCGTGGCAGATCACCGAGCTTGAGCTTGACCCGCCGAAGGAGCGCGAGGTCCTGATCCGCTACGAGGCAGCCGGGTTGTGCCACTCGGATGAGCACATCCGCGCCGAAGGGGGCAGCCACATCCGCTTTCCGCTCGTCGGCGGCCATGAGGGCGCCGGGGTGGTGGAGGCGGTTGGCGAGTTTGTCACCAGGGTGAGCGTCGGGGACCACGTCGTCACCTCCTACATCCCGGCCTGCGGCCGCTGCCGCTACTGCTCGACCGGACACCAGAACCTGTGCGACGCGGGACGCTGGGCGGGCGTGGGCTGCCTGCAGGATGAGACCTTCCGCTTCCACGCGGGCGGCGAGGACTTCGGCGGCTTCTGTGCGCTCGGCACCTTCTCCAGGCGCGCCGTCGTCTCCGAGTACTCGTGCGTGCGGATCGATGAGGACATCCCGTTCGAGGTCGCCTGCCTGGTCGGCTGCGGGGTCACGACCGGCTGGTGCTCGGCAGTGCGGGCGGGCGAGGTCAAGGCCGGGGACACGGTCGTCGTCTTCGGCGTCGGCGGCGTCGGGATCAACGCGGTGCAGGGTGCGCGCTTCGCCGGCGCCACCAACGTGATCGCAATCGACCCGAACCCGTTCAAGCGGGAGACGGCGCTGCGGCTTGGGGCCACCTTCGCAACCGGGGAGGTCGAGGAGGCGCGCGAGCGGATCATCGAGCTGACGCGTGGGCAGCTGGCCGACGTGGCGATCATCACGGTCGGCGTGCTCGAGCCCGAGATCACCGTCGACGCGGTCAGCCTGATCGGGAAGGCAGGCAGGGTGGTGGTGATCTCCGTCTCGCGCCCGGACGTGCGCACGATCAGCCTCACCGGCTCGCCGTTGGTCGGCTGGCACAAGCGGATTCAGGGCGCGCTCGCGGGCGGTGCCAACCCGATCTTCGAGATGCCCAACCTGCTCGGCCTCTACCGCTCCGGCCACCTGAAGCTCGACGAGATCATCACCCGCCGCTACAGCCTCGAGGAGGTCAACGATGGCTACCGCGACCTGCTGGAGGGCCGCAACGTGCGCGGCGTGATCGTGCACGGGGATTGACCGCGCAGCCGAGAGCGCCGCTTGCGGCGCGATCGAAACCGATCTGCGCGTGACCACGCCGCCCAGGATCCAGCACGAGATTGTCTACAATTGCGGCGGGTTGACCGACTTCTGAGAATGGTGAGGAGGCTTTTGCTAGATGCGATTGAGGGGCGCTCGCAGCCGTCGGCAAGCAGTGGGGCTGATTGCCCTGGTGGCGGCGGCGAGCATCGGCCTGGCCGCCTGCGGCGGCTCAAGCCATAAGAGCAAGAGCACCGCGAGCACGCCCGCGGTGAGCAAGACGGCGACGACCGCCTCCTCCGGGGCGATCTCACCGCAGATCCTAGGCGCGCTGCAGGCGCGGATCAAGCAGGCTGAGGGGATCCCACGATGGACGCCGCCTGGCCCGCCGGTCAGCGCCTCCGTGTTGAAGGGCGCGGCGATCACGGTCTTTCCAATCAACAGCGAGATCGATGCCTGCAACCAGCAGACGAAGGATTTCGTCGCGCTCGGCGACTCGCTCGGAGCACATGTGAAGGCGATCTCCAACTCCGGTCAGCCGTCCCAGTGGCAGACAGCGGTTGAGGGTGCGGTTGCCGCCCACGACAAGGCGGTTGTGATGCTCTGCGGTGTGATCCCCGGCGTGCTCGGCCCGCAGTTGGCCGCGGCGAAGAGCGCAGGGGTGGCTGTCGTCGACGGTAACTACAACGACACGACCAACTACACGGGCCTCGACGGCGAGACAGCCGTGCAGACGACGCAGAGCCTCGGGCTGGACGTGGCCGACGCGATCGTCAATCTCAAGGGCAAGCCGCTGCACGCGCTGTTTGTCGACAGTTATTCTGTGATTCAGGGCCCTGCGGCTTCGGCGGCGGTGAAGGAGGCCGTCAACCGCATCTGCCCGTCCACCTGCTCGGTTACGCAGGTGACGGTGCCGGTGCAGAACTGGGCGACCTCGCTGCAAAGCGACGTCTCCTCGGCCCTGACAGCCCACCCCGACACGAACGCGGTGATCATCGCCTTCGACGGCATGACGCCCTTCGTGCTCCCGGCGATCCAGAGCTCGCACATCACCGGCCTGAAGGTCTACACCTGGGGCGGCGGTCGTCCGATCGAGAAGCTGATGCTCGGTCCCAACCCGGTTGTCGCCGCGGACCCGGGCCCGGACGAGGACTGGGATGCGTACGACGCGATGGACCAGGTGATCCGCCTGCTCAACCACAAGCCGCCGGCGCCGGTAAGCAAGGAGGTCGACCCGGACCGCTTCTGGGTGCCCGCCAACGTCAAGCAGTTCTTCGGGCCCGGTGGCACATACGGAAACGCCGGCTTCGGCGGCAATGCGTTCATTAACGGCTTCATGAAGCTCTGGGGCGTCAAGTAGCGAGGATGGCCGCCGCTCCAGCACCCGGTGAACCGGCGCCGGCGGCGGCTCCATCGCGGGCCCCGGCGCTGGAGGCTCGCGGCCTGACTAAGTACTTCGGCCCCCAGTGTGCGCTCGCCGGCGTCGATCTGCGCATCGGCGCCGGCGAGGTTGTCGCGCTACTTGGCGAGAACGGCTCAGGCAAGTCGACACTCGTCAAGATCCTCGCGGGGTACCATGCGCCCGAGCCGGGCGGCGAGCTGTTTGTCTCAGGCGAGCGCGTCGAGCTTCCAGTGCCCCTTGACGGTTACAGGGAGATCGGTTTGGCGTTCGTCTTCCAGGATCTCGGGCTGGCGCCTGGTCTGACCGTGCTCGAGAACCTGTTCGTGGGCCAGCGCGTCCACGGACGTTCGCGCTTGATGGTGCCGATTCGCTGGCGGGCGGAGCGGCGGGCCGCTCGCGCGGTATTCCAACGCTACGAGGTCGATCTCGATCCTGACGCGCTCGTGGGTGAGCTGCGTCCGACCGCCCAGGCGCTTTTGGCGATTGTGCGCGCCGCGGAGGATCTGCGCGCCTTCCGGGCTGGCGCGGAGACTGGCGGGGTGCTCATACTCGACGAGCCGACCGTCTTCCTACCCGAGCATGAGAAGGTCTTTTTGTTCGATCTGGTTCGCCGCGTAGCAGCAGACGGGGCGGGCGTGCTGTTCGTCTCCCACGATATGGGTGCGGTGCGCGAGATCGCCCATCGCGCGGTTGTGCTCCGCGACGGAGCAAGAGTCGGCGATGTGCTGATGAGCGAGGTTAGCGACGCGGACCTCGTGGCGCTTGTCTCAGGTCACCATCTCGACCCTGCTGCGCTTGAGAGCGTCGCCGAAGCGAGCGCTGATCGCCGGCCCGCTGGCTCCGCAGCCGCCGAGGAGGGCTCCGCGGCGGGGCCCGTAGGGAGGTCATCCCCGCGCCGGATCGGCTCGCGCGAGGTGGCGCTGGCGGTGTCCGGGCTTGTCGATGGGCGGCTGCGCGGGGTCGAGTTTGAGCTGCGGGTCGGCGAGATCCTCGGCGTCGCCGGGTTGCTCGGCTCAGGCGCGGAGGATCTGCCCTATGCGCTGTTCGGGGCGCTGCCTGGCGCTTCGGGCCGCGTGCGCTGCGGAGGCTTTGAGGGCGAGATCTCCGAGCTCACCCCGCAGACGGCTCAGCGGATCGGCATTGCGCTCGTGCCCGGCGACCGCAAGCAGCAGGGAATAGCTCCAGACCTGCCGGTCGCCACCAACATGATGTCACTGGTGTTGCATCGCTTCCTCAGGGCCGGGGCGCTCTCGCACGGGGCCATGCGACGGACTGCGGCGGAGCGCGCGGAGACCTACGACGTGCGTCCGCGCGATCCGGGCGCGCTGATGAGCGCCCTGAGCGGCGGCAACCAGCAGAAGGTGCTGCTCGCCCGCTGGCTCGAACTCGAGCCGCGGGTGCTGTTGATGCACGAGCCGACGCAGGGTGTGGACGTCGCCACGCGCGCGCAGATCTACCGGTTCATGCGCTCCCATGCTGATCGCGGGACCGCGATCCTCTGGGTCAGCACCGACTTTGACGAGCTCGCCACGGTCTGCGACCGCGTTCTCGTCTGCGCGGCCGGGATGATCGCCGGTGAGGTGCCCGGGCCGCCGTTCACGCGGGACCGCATCACGAGCGAGGTCTACACGGCCGCTGCGCGCGGAGCGCGAGAGTTGGAGGCGGCGACGTGAGGATCGACGTCGGACGTCCATCGCCGTCGCGCTTTGCCCACCGCAGCCGGGCTGCGCCAGGCCGTCCACGTGCTCCGTGGCTGGCTCGCCGGGGCCGCCTGCTCGAGAGCATGATGTTGCCGCTCGCGTTCGTCGCGTTGGTGATCGGCTTCGGCATCCACTCGCCCGACCAGTTCCTGACGCTGCGCAACTTCTCCAACATCTTCGGCGCGCAGGCGGTGTTGTTCGTGCTCACGATGGCGCTCCTGGTGCCGCTTACCAACGGTGACCTCGACCTCTCTGTCGGCGCGCTCTCAGGCCTGGTGTCGATGCTGGTCGCGGTGCTCAACGTCAATCATGGCGTGGCGATCGGATGGTGCATCCTGATCGGACTCGCGGTCGGTCTGCTAGCCGGGCTGATCAACGGCGCGATCTGCGTGCGCTTCGACGTCAACCCGTTCATCATCACGCTCGCCACCGGCACCGTGTTCTCCGGGATTCAGGAGTGGCTCTCCAAGGAGCAGACAATCGTCGGTGTCTCAGGGGCGCTCAGCGAGTGGACCTATACGAAGCAGTTGCTCTCAATCCCAGTCGAGTTCTACTACGGCCTGGCGATCATGCTGATCGCGTGGTTCGTGCTCACCTTCACTCCGTTCGGACAACGTGCTCTGTTTGTCGGGCAGTCGCGCGAGGTGGCGCGCCTGAGCGGCTTCAAGGTTGGCCTCATCCGTCTACAGGGCTTCACGATCGCGGGCTTCGTGAGCGCGATCTCCGGGATCCTGTTCGTGGGCACAACTGGTTCGGCCAGCCCCGGCACGGGTGTCGACCTGCTGCTGCCCGCCTACGCAGCCGCCTTCCTCGGTTTGACCACGATCCAGCCAGGGCGCTTTAACGCGATCGGTGCCGGACTGTCGGTCTACTTCCTGGCAACCGGCGTCTCGGGCCTGGAGCTGCTGGGCGCACAGGACTACGTGCAGTCGCTCTTCTACGGCATCGTCCTGGTAATCGCGGTCGTGCTCTCGCGAATCGTTGCGCTGCGCCGGCGCCGCGCCGGAGGCTGAGTTGGCGCGGGCAGCCATCGCAGCCCTGGCCGCGGCGCCCACCCCGCTTAGCGAGAGCGGGACACGCCTGGACGAGGCGGCTGTCGCGGCCCTGCTCGAGCTCTACGCGGGCGCCGGGCTCGACGGTGTGCTGGTGCTGGGCACAACCGGCGAGGGCATCCTGCTCGAGCTTGACGAGCGCCGGCGGCTTGCCGAGCTTGCTCTCGCGGCGGCCGGGCAGCTGCGGGTAATCGTTCACTGCGGCGCGCAGAGCACCGCGCAGACCGTTGCGCTCGCTGCCCACGCCGCGCAGGCGGGCGCCGACGGGGTTGCGGTGATCGCGCCGCCGTACTTCCGCCTCACCGATGAGGAGCTGCTCGAGCATTTCGCGGCCGCGGCGGCGGCGTGCGCGCCGCTCCCCTTCTACCTGTACGAGTACGCCGAGCGCAGCGGCTACGCAATCCCGGTTTCGGTCGTCGAGCGCCTGCGAGAGCGCGCCTCGAACCTCGCTGGGATGAAGGTCTCCGATACGCCGTTCGAGCGCGTCGAGCCGTATCTGGCGAGCGGGCTTGACATCTTCATCGGCGCCGAGGGGCTGATCGGCGTCGGCATCGAGCGGGGGGCGGCAGGTGCGATCTCGGGGCTGGCCGCGGCCTTCCCGGAGGAGGTTGCGGCGCTCGTGCGTGAGCCGAGCAGCGCGCGCGCAAGCCGCGTCGAGGCGCTGCGCGCCGCGCTCTCCGAGCATCCTTTCCAGGCGGCGGTCAAGGCAGCGCTCGCGCTGCGGGGACTGCCGGTCCAGCCGGACGTGCGCGCTCCGCTCAGGCCCCTCGGCGACGATGAGCGCAAGCGGCTGCGCGAGCGCCTGCTCAACCTCCTCGGCGAGGAGGCCCTGGCTGCCGCGCCCGCTGGAGGGGCGCGGGGCTGATGGCGGTGGCCCGCCGGGATCCAAGCAAAGCGGCGGACGTGCAGGGGCGCGCGCCAGCTGACGAGGGCGAAGGGAGCCTCGGCGCCGGCGGTCACGGTGACGATGGCGTTCGCATCTGGGTCGAGAGCGAGGGGGGCGTGCGTATCTACGCCGAGGCGCGAGGGCCCTCGGCGGGAGCGCCGGTCGCCTTCCTCCACGGGGTCACCGCGAGCGCCCGCGCTTGGGAGTTCCTTCCCGATGAGGTATGCGCGGGGCGGCGGATCATCCGCCTCGACTTCCGCGGCCACGGGCGCTCCGGCCACGCGCCGGGGCGCTACCGCGTCTGTGACTACGCCGGCGATGTGGCGGCGGTGCTCGGTGAGCTCTCCCCCGAGCGGCCGGCCGTGCTCGTCGGCCATTCGCTCGGGGGCACGGTTGCGTGGTGGCTTGCGCAGAGACGCCCGGAGCTGGTCGCTGCCGCCTTCCTCGAGGATCCGCCGCTGCTGCAGGGTGAGATGGGAGCGCCGGAGAACGCCCCGACGCGCGCGCGCTTTCGAGCGATGCGGGCGGCCGTGCTCGCCGACCGCGCGGCGGGTCGCGATGAGCAGGCGGTGGCCGCGCGGCTGGCGGCGACGCGGGCCGGAGCCTGGCCGGATGCGCCGTTGCTCGGCGAGCTCGTGTTTGCGCAGAGCATCGCGGCGATGGCCTTCGCGCAGCTGCGCCTCGACATTGGCGTGATCGATGGCGCGATCGACGGCTCGACCCTAGCCGGGCTCGACGCCCGCACGCCGGTCGCCCGGCCGGTGTACATCCTGCGCGCCGATGAGCGCTATGGCGGCGTGCTCACGGATGAGCGCGCGCGCAAGCTGGCGGAGCTCCAACCGCAGGTGGAGCTGGCGCAGGTTCAGGGCGCTGGCCACGGCATCCACGACGAGCGGGACCACCGGGCCGTGTTCCTCGCGCACCTGCACCGCTTCTTGGATCGCCACGCACCCCGTGGCTGAGCGAGCGCCGTAGCCGAGCGCGATCGCCCGGGCCGCCCCCACAGGTGCGCCTGCCTGCGCTCAGCCCCGCAGGCGCGCGCGGGCGCTGGGTCCGCGCTGATCGAGCAGGTTCTCGCCGGTGATGGTGACCGTGATCCAACCGCGCGGCAGGCCGCGCAGCACGAGCCGCGGCCGGCGGGTGATGTAGAGCCGGCGGGAGCCGTCGGGCTTGCGGACCAGCACCAGGTAACGGACAGCGCCGGCCGCCCGCCAGCTCACCGTCAGCGTCCTGCGGCGCAGGCGGCTCCTGATCCGCGAGGGGCGCAAGGGTCGTGCCAGGATAGGTGCGCGGAAGCTGGCAACGCGCACCACCCGGCTGAGCAGGCCGCGCTCGTAGATGTCGGCGACGATGAAGCCCCGGCTGCCGGCGCCTTGCGTCGGGCGGAAGCGAAGCGTGCCGTGAGTGCGCCCCGTCTCGAGCAGCAGCCGCGCCCCCGCCGCGCCGATCTCGTAGAGGGCGATCCGCTGGGCAGGCAGCGGCCGTGCGCGCCAGCGCAGGGTGCGCGCCAACCCACGGCCGCTGAGGCGCCCCCACAGCGCGGGGGCGGGCAGGCCGTGAGCCACCGAGACGGCGGCGACCGGCGCCGAACCGGGGGCCAGCAGCAGCTGGTAGCGGCCGCCGCGCGGGTGCTCCAGCTCGATGAACACCGTGTGCGTCGCCGCCACCGGGAGGAGCAGATAGTGGTCGCGGACCGCGTGCACGCCGGCCGAGGAGGCGATGCGAAGGCCGTCGGGCCCGACCAACGTGATGGTGGGGAGCGCGCCCCGTCCGACCACTCGGATGACCACCGAGCGCAGGCCGCTGGGCAGCCGCAGTGGGCGGCTTGCGAGCGTCCGTGGGGCCGGGGCGACCGCCCGTCGCATCGCTCCCCCCAGGTTCTGAAGCGGGAAGGCGATCCACTGCTCGTAGGGCGAGAGGTCGCAGCTTGCGCCCCTAAAGATTCCGTCGATCAGTTGGTGGGCGATCTGCGAGAGAGTGGGGAAGCTCGAGGTGATCGAGGGCCACCGATAGCCCGCGCCGAGCGCGTTGCCGAGCACCGAGCCGCAGGCGGCGACACCAGCGCTTGAGATCTCGAACTGCGCGTCGTCGACCTTCACACCGGTGGAGGTACAGGTATAGAGCTCAAAGCTGCCGCTGCCGGCGAGGTTGAACTGAGGCCCCTGGTTCGTTACGAGGAAGTCGCCGCTCAGACCACCCTGAGGGATAACGCCCAGCTTGCCACTGCCCGCGCATGCGATCGTCAGCCCCGGACCGACGCTCACCGCCATGCTCACAAATGGATCAGGGGTGGCGTAGAAACTGACCGAGGAGTTTGCCAGGTCGATGAAGCCGAACAGGTTGAGCTGGCCTGTGGTGCTGAGCGTCAGCGGCACATCGCGTAGCACGGTGCCGTCCTGTACGCCGGGGATGCCGGTCAGTGTCTGGTCCTGCTCGAGCGCAAGGGTGTAGCCGGCGTTGATGTCGAACAGCTTCGTGCCTGCGATCTCGGGTCCAAAGCCGAGATCGACCGCGCCGCTGAGCGAGAACGGGTTGAACACCGCGTCGAGCGAGAAGTTGTCGAGCGAGACGCCGGTGTCCCCGAGTGGGATGTCCACTCCACAGCAGCTGACCATCAGCTCGGTCAGCTGGTCGTGCTTGATCGCCACGGTTGCGCCGGCACCCGCGCTGGCGAACGGGAGGTAGAGGATTGCGCTCCCCTTCCAGCTGGCGCTGGCAGCATCGTAGTCAAGCGAGATCGTGGGCAGCTCAAGCGGTCCGAGCATCGCCTGGAGGATCTGGGCGTGGAGGTCGCTGAGGGTCCCATCCTGCGCGAGGTCGGCGCTACCGGCCGCAGTGACGCCGCCGAACAGCGCCGGGATGCCGAGCGCGGCCAGCGTGAGCTCGCTACCTCCGCTCGAGCGGGCGGTGATCGTCACCGTGCCCAGCAGGGGGAGGCCATACCACGCTGCGCTCGGGTCGGGAAGGACCTGGACCGTCGAGCGCGTGACGCCGTTGGCGACGCTGGTGACGTAATTGAAGGTTAGGGTCGCCGACTTCTTCAAGAGAATGTCGCCGATCTGCAGCTGGTAGCTGCCGCTGGTGGTGATCTCCTCATCGGCGGTGTCAATGGTGAGGGTGCTGGTCGGCGCGCCGGAGAAGGTCAAACCGTTGATCTGGACAGTTCCATGAGCGGTGTAGCGGGAGCCAGAGACGGCGAAGCAGCCACTGATTAGAAAGCCGGTGCCGGGGAGGAGATGGTTGCTGAACACGCTGTAGCCGCAGGGGGCAGCGGTGGAGAACGACAGCACCTGGCCGTGGATCAGCGGATCCGAGGTCTGGAGCTGGAAGTAGTAGGTGGTGGCGGGGGACAGAGAGCCGACCGAGGTTGAGACGAGCTGATCATGACCTGCGGCCACCGTGGCGGTGGCGGTGGCGGCGGTGGCGCTGTCGAGCAGCCCGTCGGAGTTGGTCGCGGATGAGGTCGAATAGACCCAGTAGTAGCTCAGCGAAGTGTCGCCGGCGGAGACCTCGCCGTTGAGCTGGGCGCCGCCGGCGGTCACGGCGGTGGCCGGATCGGTGATCGCAAAGCCGCCGGTCCTGAACGAGAGGATCGACCCGTAGGTCGGGCCGAACTGGCTCTCCACATCTTTCACCACCACCCGGAAGTAGTAGGTGGTGTCGGGCACCAGCCCGGTGATCGTCGTGTAGCAGCTGTCGGTGGTCGGGCAGCCGCTGCTTGAGCCGGGCTGCGTGTTCGCGGCCGTCGGCTGCGTCTGGGAGGCGCCGCCGAGGCTCGGGTCGGTCGAGTACTGGAAGGAGTAGGAGACTGCGCTCGGATCCGCGCCCTTGGTATCGATCGTGGCGTTGAGGGTGGCGCTGGTGCCGAACACCCCGGTGGCAGCCTTGGTCGTGCCGGTCGGCAGCGGCGTGCGGAAGTCCGGGCAGGCGCCTGAGGGGAAGCAGGGATCGGTCTGATCCCAGAAGCTCGGCGGGTTGGTGCTGTTGTTCTCGTTGCAGTAGTACACGCCGGGGCTCGCCTGCGTGACGCCGTCACAGTGCGTGGCCGCGTACGCGTAGCTTTGGCCTGGCGTCAGGCCGCTGACCGGGATCGAGTAGCTCGAGGTGCACGGGACGGCCCCAACGGGACTGAAGCTGGTCGCCGGATCCTGATCGGTCTGCCAGTAGATGAACGAGCAGTAGTCGCCGCTGCCGTTCGAGCCCGCGGTGTAGCCACTGGTGGTGGCCTCGAAGGTGGCGCTCGTGGCTTCGACATTCTGTGCCGGGCCGGTGGTCAACGTACCCGCGGTCGCCGCGGCGGGCGCCAGCGCCGCGCCCAGCAGCGCTGCGGCGACGACCAGAGCCCCCGCGCCCAGGCGCGCAAGCCAGCGTGTCAGGGGCGGTCGTGTCCGTGTCATCGCGGCGATTGTTGGCGACGCCGGAGACGCTCGCATCAGTGGACCGGCACTGATCTTTTTCCACGTACGCAAGTACGTACACTCCCGAGCAGGAGACACGGAGGTGCGTGCGCGAGACCATGGCGGGGAGCGAGTGGGAGCATCGGGGCTCCTCGAGCGCGAGCGGGAGCAGAGCGCGCTCGGGGAGCTGATCGACGGCGCCGCGGCCGGCGGGGATGACGCCGCGGCTCCCGCGGTCGTCTCGATCGAGGGGCCGCCCGGGATCGGCAAGTCCGCCCTGCTCCAGGTTGCGGTGGCGAGGGCACGCGGGCGCGGCATGGCCGTGCTGCAGGCGTGTGGAGCGGTGCTGGAGCGCGACTACCCGCTGGGGATCGCCGGACAGCTGTTCGGCGTGTCTGACCTACGCACCGGCAGGGCGCGGATCGGGCCCGACGGCGTGCCGCGCGAGGGGGACTTTCGCTGGCTCGAGGCGCTCCGCGCGCGCCTGGTCAGGGCGGCGCATGGCGTGCCGCTTCTGCTCGTCGTCGACGACGCCCACTGGGCCGACGCCGAGAGCCTTCGCTTCCTCGCATACGTGGCGACACGGACACGAGCACTGGGCGCCATCCTGCTTGTAGCCCTCCGTCCGCAGGAGCCCGGCACCCGTCAGGACCTGCTCGCGATGGTGCTGCGAAGCGCGCTCACCCTGCGGCCGGCGCCGCTCGGCACGGCATCGGTGGCGAGGCTGCTCGCCGACCATGCGGTGCCGCGGGCGGGGGCGCTGGCGGCGGAGGCCACGCGGCTGACCGGGGGCAACCCGTTTCTGGCACACGAGCTTGCGCGCGAGCTGAAGCTGCGCGCGCGCCGCGGCGAGCGGCTAACGGCCGCCACGCTCGAGCGAGTTGCGCCCGACGGCCTCGGCAGGCTCGCGTTGGCGCGGCTGCGCTCGCTCGCCCCCGATGCCGCCCGCCTTGCTGGCGCGCTGGCGATCCTCGGCGGTCGCGCCGAGACAGCGACGACGGCCGAGCTGGCAGGGTTGGACCAGGGTCGGACGCTGACCCTGGCCGACCTGCTCTCCGATGCGGGCCTGCTCGCGCGCGGACGCCCGCTGCGGTTCGCCCACCCGCTGCTTTGCGCCGCGATCTACGAGGAGCTGCCGCGCTCCCAGCGGGAGCGTGATCACGCTCGCGCCGCCGCGCTGCTCGCGGCTCGCCCCGACGCCGATCTGGATCACGTCGCTGCGCATCTGCTGGCCTGCGAGCCGCGCGGCGAGCCGGCAGTGGTGGAGAGGCTCCTGTTGGCCTCCCAGCGGGCGCTTGGGCGAGGCGCGCCGGACGCAGCCGCCGCCTACCTCTGGCGCGCCCTGCGCGAGCCGCCCCCCCAATCGCTTGTTGCCCGGCTGCGGGCGGGCCTGGGCGAAGCCGAGCTGCGGCGCGGCGACGCGCGCACGGCAGCCGAGCAGCTCGAGCGAGCGCTTGCGTGCAGCGTTGATCCGCGCGAGCGTGCGCAGGTTGCGGCGCTGCTGTCGCAGGCGCTGATGTACCTGGGTCGGGGCGGTGACCGGAGCGCCGAGGCGCTGAGCACGGCCCTCGCGCAGCTGCCCGACAGCGAAAGGGAGCTGGGGCTTGCGCTGGAGGCGCGCCTCGGATTCTCGCTGCTCACCAACCCCTGCGCCGACGCCGCGCTGTTCGAGCGCTCCCCTCGCTTCACCGTGCCGCGCCGCGCTCCACGCACTCCCGCCGAGCGCCTCGCGCTGGCAAGCCAGGCATGCACCGAGTCGCTTCGCGGCTGCGCCGACGAGGCTGCGCGGCTGGCCGGACTCGCGCTCGGTGAGGGTGAGCTGCTCGAGCTCGAGAGCGCCGAGGGTCCGCTCTTTCAGCTGGCTGCCTACGTGCTTGTTCAGACCGACCGTCTGATGCAGGCGGAGCTGGTGCTATCGAGCGCGGTCGAGGACGCTCGTGCCCGGCGCTCGGTGCTGGGCGAGGCTGTCGCCCGCGGCCTGCGCGCAACCTGCCGCTACCGCGCCGGCGAGCTTGCGGGCGCCCTCGCGGATGCCCGGCTGACGCTGACCGCCGCACGCCGTGGCCTGCGCCTCGGCGTGCGCCCGGCGGCGGCGGCGCTGGTGGGCGCGCTGCTCGCACGCGGTGAGGTAGCGCAGGCGGCCCACGTCCTCGCCGACGCCGGGCTTGACGGTCCACTGCCGAAAGCCGCCACTGCGCTTGCGCTGTTCGAGGCCCGCGGCCGCATGCTCGCTGCCGCCGGGGAGCATGCGCTCGCCCTGCGTGAGCTTCGCGCTTGCGGTGAGCTGGAGCGCGGGCTTGGGATCGAGACCCCGGTGCTCGTAAGTTGGCGGGGATACGCGGCGCTCTCGCACGAGGCGCTCGGAGAGCATCGGACGGCGCTCGCGTTGGCGGATCAGGAGCTGGCGCGCGCGCGCGCGTTCGGAGCGCCGCTTGCGCTGGGCGTGGCCCTCCGCTGTGCCGGACGCGTGCGGAGCGAGCTGTTCCTGCTGGAGGAGGCGGTGGCGGTACTTGAGCGCTCCGGCGCGCGGCTCGAGCACGCCCTGGCGCTGTTGGACCTGGGCGCGGCGCGACATCGCGAGACGGGCGAGAGAGAGGGGTGCGAGCCGCTGCAGGCGGCCCTGCGGCTTGCACGCGCCTGCGGCGCTCGTGCGCTGGCGCAGCGCGCCGAGGCGCAGCTGCTTGCGATCGGCGCCCGCCTTCCTCGCCGGCTGCGCGGCGGGAGGGAGGAGCTCACTCCGACTGAGCTGCGTGTGGCGCGACTGGCGGCGCAGGGCCACAGCAACCGGCGGATCGCCCAGGAGCTCGCGCTGAGCGTGCGCACGGTCGAGACCCATCTCGCCCGCTGCTACCGCAAGCTCGAGATCCGCGGCCGCGATCAGCTGGCCGCGGCGCTGCGCGGCGTGGCCGGCGGCGCAAGCCGAGCCCGCCTGCCCCACCAAGCTGCGCCCCATGTGCGATGATCGGCTTGTGTCGAGCGCCAACGTCGAACTTGCCCGCCGTGGCTATGAGGCGCTTCGACGCGGGGATCTGGGGGCGGTGGCCGCGCTGCTCGATGAGAACGTGAAATGGCACTGGGGAGACCCGCTGGCTGAGGGGGCATGCCGCAACCGCGCCCAGGCGCTGGCGTGGCTCCGCCGTCCCGAGCGCAGCGGGCCCGGGGAGCTGGTCGAGATGATCGATGCCGGCGAGCGGGTCGTAGTAGTGCTGCGCCCGCCGGTGGGCGACGGGGAGCAGGCACCCCTGCGAGCAGCTGTGGCGAGCTTCCACGACGGGAAGGTGGTCGAGATTCGCGGGTATGACAGCCCCGCGGCCGCCCTCAGCGCGGTCGGACGCGTCGCGCCGCTACAGCCACTCGAGTAGATCGGCGACGCTGTCGATCACCGCGTCCGGGCGCTGGTGCTTGGGCACGCGAGCGAGCTCGATCGCCCCGGAGGTGCCGCTTCGCACCAGTGCGGTCAGCGAGCCGCCCATGCGACCGAGCCGGACGTCGACGGTGAGATCATCGCCAATCACAGCAAGCTCGCTGGGCGGCACGCCGAAGTGCGTGCGCAGCTCGCCGACCGCCGCACGCGAGGGCTTACCGACAACCTTCGGCCGGGCGCCGGTCACCTTTGCGATCGCAGCGGTCACCATCGCGCCGCGGCTGAAGACCAGCCCGTTCGTGCCGGCGTAGCCGCGCGCATAGCTGCCGGTCAAAAGCGGGGCGCCGGCCGCGACCGCGCGCGCTCCCCGCTCGAGCGCGTCGAGGTCGATCTGATCGACATGGGTGACGAGCACAACCTCGGCGTCTGCATCGCTTGTCAGCGGGATGCCCTGGTCGGCGATCCGTGCGTGGATCGAGGGGGTCGCGAACAGCAGCACCGGCTGGCGGGCGTGGTTGCGCCGAAGATAGGTGATCGCGCTCTCGACCGGCGTCAGCACCTCGTCCTCGTCGATCGGGAGCCCGTCCTCGCGCAGGCCGCGGGCGATCTCCGCCGCCGGCACGTGGCTGCCGTTGGTGAACAGCACAAGCCGCCGGCCAGTTGCGCGGATCCGTTCGAGCACCTCGACCGCTCCGGGCACAGGGCGGCCGCGACCGTCCGGTCCGCGATGCACCAGCGTCCCATCGACGTCGAAGACGAAGCCACGCGCGCGGCCGAGCTCAAGGCGGCCCTCAGCCGGCACGACGCCAGACCACCCTGTCGCCGCCCTTGACCATCGCGAACTCGCGGATCGCCGGGCGTTGCGCAAGCTCCTCAAGCAGCGTGACGACCGGCGCGCGCGCCCCATCGGCCGCGGCGGCACCCACCGCAGCGTTGGTCGGCGCCGATGACGTTCGACCGGCGGTGGCCGGGGCAGCAGCCGCCCGCGCACTCGCCGCCGCCCCGTGCCTGCCCCGGCGGTCTGTGCCGACGCCCCGGCGCCTCCCCGGCGCGGCGCGCTCGCGTTCGGCGGCCAGCATCGCGTCCACCTGCTCGGCGGGCATCGTCAGCCGCAGCAGCAGCTCCTCCTCGGAGAGGCGCGAGCCAAAGCGCTCGCGCGCGCCCTCGAGCGTGATCGGCTCGAGCTTCCTGAGCTTCTCCACGCCCGGTCGGCTCAGCACCCGCTCGGCCACGTCCGGATCGACCGGTGCGGGCGGCTCGCCATAATGGCCGAGGAAGTAGCGCACCATCTCGTCTGAGATCGTCTTCCACCGCTCGCCGTCGATCACGTTGTAAGCCGCCTGCGAGGCGACGAACTGGGAGACCGGGGTGACGATGATCGGCCAGCCCATCTCGGCGCGCACCCGCGGCAGCTCCTCGAGCACGGCGTCGAACAGCTCCTCGCGACCGATCTCTCGCAGCATCCGCTGCGTGGTCGTGACCATCCCGCCTGGCAGCTGGTGGCGGTAGTAGACGGCGTCGAACTCTCGCGGCGAGCCCGCGGGCAGCCCCTTGGCGCGCGCCACCCGCTCGAAGTGCGCGGCCACCTCCCTGGCCGCGTCGAGGTCGAGGGCGTGGCTGTAGCCGCTGGCCTCGAGGTTGCGCGCGGTGCTCTCCACCTCTGGCTGCGCGGTTCCTCGCGACAACGGCCCGCAGCCGGTGTGGACCACTTGGAAGCCAGCCTTCACCCCCTCGATGTACACGAACGGCGCAAGCCCAATCGTGCAGTGGCTGTGCAACTCGACGGGGCGCTCGCCCGCGGCGGCGCGGAAGGCCTGCGCAAGCTCCCGAACGATGTCCGGGGTTACCAGGCCCCCGGGGTCCTTGAGATAGAGGCGGTCGAGGTTCTCGCAGTCCGCGAGCGCCGCCGCCCGCTGCGCGTAGTAGGGGACCGTGTGGACCGGGCTGATCGAGTATGTCAGGCCGATCACGATCTCCTCGATTCCGGCGGCGCGGGCGACGGCGGCGATGCGCTTGATCCGATCCGGATCGTTCGTCGGATCGGCGATCTGCAGGCGGCGGATGCCGTTGCGCGCGACCAGCCGGAACGCGAGCGCCATCACCTCTTCGTCGGCGGGCACCCAGGAGATGAAGCGCATGCCGGTGGTGATCATGCTGAGCCGCGTGTTCGGCATCGCCGCGGCGCAGCGCTCGAGTCGCCGCCACGGGTTCTCGCGGTGAAAGCGCACCGAGACGCCGATGAACGTGCTGGCGGTGAAATCGAGCGCGTGGTAGCCGACGCGGTCAATCACCGGCGCGATCTCGAGCACATCGTCGCGGGCGAGCCCGGTCGCGCTCCACAGGCACTGGTCGCCGTCGCGGATGCTTGTGTCGACGAACTCAATCGCCTGACCCATCGGGCTAGCTCCTTGTCGTCCCGCCGTTGAGCAGCTCGACTCGGCCGGCGGTGCCGTCGACGCGGATGCGCTGGCCGGTGTGGATCTCGGCTGTGGCCCGGCCGGTGCCGACGACCGCTGGTAGTCCGTATTCTCGGCAGAC
>Ga0209061_1000168_pt1 | contig 213554 bp, 203 predicted proteins | sample Coa_R1_10_FD_187157 | JGI IMG/M metagenome (GOLD analysis project Ga0209061, IMG submission 187157) | Surface soil microbial communities from Centralia Pennsylvania, which are recovering from an underground coalmine fire - Coalmine... | ecosystem: Environmental > Terrestrial > Soil >... | reverse complement strand
CAGGACGCGCACCTGTCTGGCGAGCAGCGCCCCGAAGCGCACGGCGACGCGCTCGGTGAAGTGGTCGCCCACGATGACGACGGCGCGCCCGGGCGGCGCGGAGCGAGGCACGAGCGACGCAACCTCGGGGACCTGACGGCGCACCGGCGCCGGTGACACCAGCGTCGCCGGCGGCGCGCTGGTGGGCGGCGCCGAGGTGCCCGCCGGCGGCGTCGGGGGCGGGGTTGCGGGCGCGACCGAGAGCTCGACGCTCGCGGAGGTGGAACCTCCCGGCCCGGTGGCCGTCAGCGTGAGCAGGTAGGCGAGCGCGGTGGTCGACGAGTTCGCCGGGATGCTCACGGTCGCGCTCGTTGCGCCACAGGCCAGCGCGCCAGATCCGGCCACCGACGGTGTCGCGGCGAGCTCGCAGGAGGTCGCGTTCGACGTGGCGTAGGTCACCGTCGCCGTGCCCCCTGCCGCACCGAGCGAGCTCGGCGAGACGGACAGGTTGGCGATACCCGGTGGCGCCGGCGGGACCTCGACCGTCGTCTGCGCCTCCGCTGCGGTCGAGCCGGCCAGACCCGCGGCCCGCAGGACGAGCTCGTAGCGCTGCGGCGCGCCGGAGGTGTTCGGAGGGAAGGTCACCGTGCCCGTGCCGAGCGCGTCCGGGCATGGCACGAGCGACGCCGGCGCCGGGTCGCTCGCGAGCGTCGCGTACGGCAGCGAGACCTGCACCCCGTCGGAGGGCGACACCGTCACCTCGCAGCGCGTCGCGTCGCTCACCGCGTACGAGAGCGAGACGCTCGCCCCGCCGGGGCTGGCGGCGACGCTCCCCGCGCCGAACGTGGCGATGCTCGGGTCCGCCGGCGCGGCGGCTGGACCCGCGTACGCGCTCTGCGACGCCTCACGCTCGCCCGCGAGCGGGCTGGAGGAGCCGCCGACCACGAAGTAGCCCACACCCTGGGCGTCGTAGCCGTAGCCGGTGTACTTGAAGTGCACGGCGCTCGGGATCGTCTCGGGGAACGTGACCGTGAGCTGGCTCGACTCCGTCGCCGGGCAGGTGACCGCCGACGCGTAGACGACCGAGTCAGTCGACCACCACGGCGCGGAGAAGGTGAACTGCGAGTAGGTGTTCGGGGAGCCGGGGCTCTGGCAGGAGACCGGCGTGTCGTAGGTGAACGTGGCCGTGTTGCCGCTCACGGACACGCCGCTCCACAGCGGCGGGACCGCGGTCGCGCTCACGTAGGGCGAGTTGGGCAGCGTCTCCACGACGCCGACGGGCTCGAAGGAGCGCAGCGCCGGTGTGGGGATGTAGTCGAGCGAGGAGGACGTGGTGTTGCCGAGGTACGGCTCGCCCGCGTCGTAGGTCCCGCAGGGGGCCTGGCCGAGCACGGTCCCGGTCGCGGTGTCGTACACGGTGTCGGTCGAGCCGCCGCCGCAGTTGGTGATGACCTCGGGAGCGGTGTCGAGGGGCGGTCCGGGGAGGTCGATCGTCGGGACGGCGATCACGTCGTAGACGTCGGGGACGGTCGGACCTGGGTGGGTGAAGCCGATCGAGCAGTTCGTACCGCCGAAGACGCGCGTGTAGACGGGCGTGCAGGTCGTCGGCGCCTTGGGGCTGTCGACGCGGGACGCCTCGCCGCTGAGCACGAGGTTCCACGGGGCACCGGAGGACGCGGCCGTCACGCCCGTCGCGCCGAGGATCTCGAGCACGCCGAGGGAGACCGCGGGCGCGCCCGGCCCGGCGGTGACGGACAGGGTCGACCCGGAGGCGACGGCGGTGGCGTCCGCGGCGTCGAGCGACGCGACCATGACGCCGTCGGTCAGCTCGAGGCTGAAGCTCGTGGGGTCGACCGACACCGCCTGATTGAAGGTCACCTGGAGGACGTCTCCCGGCGCGAGCGTCGCCGGCAGCACGATCGGCCGGGCCGCGGCGTCGAGCTCGCTCGTCGACACCGACACGAGCGGCGCGCTCGCCGCCTCGGCGGGCTTCACCGCGAGCACCGGCGCCGAAGCGGCGAGGCCCGCGGCGAGCGCGGCACCGGCGAGGAGGACGAGCCGCCGGCGGACGCGATCCCGCCCCCTCTCCCCAGCACTCGACGCCCCCGCACGCGCCTCGCCGCCCGCCGGTGCACGCCCTTCGCCCACGCGAGCCTCCCTCAGCCGCGGCCTTCGGCCTTGCGTCCCACGAAGAACCTCTGGGGGCATGGTCGCGACGAGGCGCTCGCGCCGCATCGGGCGGATGGGTGAGGCGACTACGCATCCCCGCGGAGGTTCCGAGCCGCCGCGCCACTCCGGACGGGGACGCGCCGATCCACGCTCCTTCCTTGCAAGTAGCGGCCGATCTCCATCTGCCCGGCGCGGGCGCGCTGGCCGTGCCTCCACCGTGCGACGTAGGAAGATCCCCCGCGTAGCGGTAGGCGGACTAGGAGCCTGCCGCGACACTGCCGTCGTGCACGAAACGACCGTCGCGATCGTCGACACCCATCCGGTCCTGCGCGATGGGCTCACCGCCTGCCTCGCCCACGAGCCGGACATCCGGGTCGTCGGCACGGCGTCGTCGCTCAGCCAGGTGCCGGACCTCGTCGCAACGAGCCATCCAGAGGTCGTCGTCCTCGACGCTGACCTCGACGACACGGACGCGACGAACCTCATCCCGCGCCTCAAGGCGCTCCAGCACGCGCCCGCCGTGGTCCTGCTCACCTGCCGCGACGACGCCGAGGCGATGGCGACGGCGATGCGGATGGGCGCGTCCGCGTGCGTCTTGAAGGTCGCGCCGGTGCAGGATCTCGTCTCGGCGGTGCGCTGGGCCGGACGCGGCGAGATGTGGATCTCGCCGCCGCTCATCGCCAGCCTCTTCGCCGAGCTCCGGTCGCGCTCGACGACCACCCGTCCGCACTCGCTGCTCGCGTCGCTCACCGAGCGCGAGCTGCAGATCCTCGAGCTCCTCGTCGAGGGCCTCGGGCACCAGGAGATCGCCGACCGGCTCCACCTCGCGGTGAACACCGTGCGGACGCACACCCGGAACATCCAGCTGAAGCTGAACGTGCACTCCAACCTCGCGGCGGTCTCCGTGGCGCTCGACGCCGGTCTGCGCCCGAAGTAGCGGGGCCACCTGCCGTGGCGAGCCGCAGCGGTCGGAGGATCCGAGCAGACGGGGGCACGGAGCAGGGACCGATCGGGACGAACGGAACGAGCACGCACCGAACGAGCACACAAGGAGGGGGCTTCATCACCGTGTCATCACAAGCATTCGCCGACGGAGCGCACGAGAAGGCGCTCGCGCGCGACGCTGGCCGGGCGGCCGTCGACGGGCGCGTCGACCGCTTCCCAGCGATCGCACCTCTGCCGCCCGACACCGACGCGCCCGAGCACGCAGACCGGTCCGGTGAACGAGCAGACGCGACGGCCGTCAGCCTCGTCATCCCGGCGAAGAACGAGGCGCGCAACCTCGCGCACGTACTCGAGCGCGTGCCGGCCTGCGTCGACGAGATCCTCCTCGTCGACGGCCGATCCCGCGACGCCACCCGCCTGATGGCGCGCGCCTGCCGCCCCGACATCCGCATCATCTCCGAACCCGCCCGCGGCAAGGGGTGCGCGCTGCGCGCCGGGTTCCACGCCGCTCGGGGTGAGGTCATCGTCGCGATGGACGCGGACGGGAGCATGTCTCCGGAGGAGATCCCCCACCTGCTCTACTTCCTCGAGCGCGGCTACGACTTCGTGAAGGGCTCGCGCTTCGTGGGCGGCGGCGGCTCCCTCGACATCACGCCCCTCAGGCGGATCGGCAACCGCGGCCTGCTCGCGGTCGCCAACCTCCTCTACGGGTCTCGCTTCACCGACCTGTGCTACGGGTTCTTCGCCTTCCGCCGGCGGTTCCTCGAGCACCTCGCCCTCGAGTCGACCGGGTTCGAGATCGAGACCGAGCTCACGGTGCGGGCCTTCCTCGCCGGCCTGCGCATCGCCGAGATCCCGAGCCTCGAGCTGCCGAGACGAGGAGGTCGCTCCAGCCTGCACAGCTTCCGGGACGGCCAGCGAGTCCTGCGGACGCTCATCGCGCAGCGCGTCGAGGCGAGGCGCGCGCGTGCGGACGCGAGCGGCGACGACCCGCTGGCGCTCCCCGAGTGATGGCGACGAGTGCCCTCGCGCCACGCGCTCGTGAGGAGCGAGGCGCTGCCGTCGGATCGCCCACGACCTGCTTCCCCCTCGCCGTCCTCGAGGTCCACCTGGAGGCCGGCCTGCGCAGCCTCCTCCCCGGGCGATCGAGCGCCGGCGACGGTGTGGCGCGCCAGGCACGAACGGCCCTCGTCCTCGTCCGCCTCCACGGCCATCCGCTCGGCGTCGTGGCACTCGACCTGGCCGCGCCCGAGCCTCCTCGCTCCTGGAGCGAGGCGGTCTCCTCGGCGCTCGGTCCGGCCATCGACGCGCACCTGCGCGCCGACGGCCTCGTCCCGGTCCGTCCCCTCGAGCTCTGGCGACCCGCGCCGTGCCCACGTCCCCGGTGCCTCGCAGCCCGGCGCGAGGCCCTCGCCCGGGCGCGGCCCGCCTCGGTGGTCGTGGCCACACGCGAGCGGCCGCGCCAGCTCGAGCGGTGCCTCGACTCCCTGCTCGCGCTCGACTACCCGGAGTTCGAGATCATCGTGGTCGACAACGACCCCGAGAGCGACGACACGAGAGTCGCGTGCGAGCGTCGCTTCGCGGGCGTCGCCACCGCCCGCTACGTGCGCGAGCGCCGCCGCGGGCTCGGCGCCGCCCACAATCGAGCGCTTAGCGAGGCGCAGGGCGACGTCGTCGCGTTCACCGACGACGACGTCGTCGTCGACCGCAGCTGGCTCAGCGCCCTCGTCGAACCGTTCGTCACGGACCCCGCCGTCGGGGCGGCGACCGGCCTCATCCTTCCTGCAGAGCTCGAGACACCCACGCAGTGGCTCCTCGAGGCCCATGGGCGCTTCGCCAAGGGCTTCGCCCCCTTCGTCGTCGACCGGGCCACCCGCCGCCCCGCCGATCCGCTCTTCCCCTTCTCCGCAGGGCGCCTCGGCTCGGGCGCGAGCATGGCGTTCGACGCCCGGCTGCTGCGGGACATCGGCGGGTTCGACCCGGCGCTCGGGACCGGCACCCCGGCGATGGGGGGTGACGACCTCGCCGCCCTCTTCAGCGTGCTCCAGACGGGCGCCGCGCTCGCGTACCAGCCCGCCGCGATCGCGTGGCACCGTCACCACCGCGAGCCGGCGGCGCTCGCCCGCCAGGCCTACGGCTACGGCGTCGGACTCGGCGCCTACGTGACGAGCGTCGCGCTCAAGGACGCTCGCGTCGCGGCGGCGCTCGCCGGCCGCCTCCCCCAGGCCCTCGTCCACACGTTCAGGCACTCCGGTGCCGCTGCGATCGCCGAGGGCGACCTCGCTCGTCTCGTACCCGGCGCGCCGGCATGGCCGGCGGCACTGTCGCGCCTCGAACGGCGCGGCATCCTCGCCGGGCCCGCTGCCTACCTGCGCAGCCGGCACCGCCTCCGCCGGGCCGGCGACACCCGATGACCACGGTCGTACGCGACGTCGCGCCGGGCGAGCAGGGTGCCCCCCTCGGCACGCGCGCCGCGCCCCTCGACCTGCTGGGCGACCTGGAAGCGCTCGTCTCGATGCTCGGTGACGAGCTCACGGCGCGGAACTGGCTCGACGCCTACCTCCTCGCCGCCGGCGTCCACCAGGTCCTCGCCGACGCCTGCCCGCCAGCACGGCGCCTCCTGCGGCGCGTCGCGGCCTACGCCCGCGAGCGCGAGGGCCGGACCGCCGCGGCCGCGGCGCGTGGCGCGCGGCTGGCCGAGCGCGCTGCCTCCGCCGTCGGCCGTCGCGAGCGACGCGTCGAAGCCAGTGCCCTCGCAGGTCTCGAGCGGCTCCTCGCCGAGCTCGCCGGCCTCGTCGTCGGCGGCGGGGACGGGGCGACCCCGATGCTCGCCGCGCGCCTCGAGGAGCACGGCAGCGCGCTCGTCGAGGCGCTCGCGCCGCTCGGCGCCCGGTACGCCGGCGAGGTCCTGCGGCCACCGTCGTGCTTCCACAGCTTCGACCAGCGACCGGCGGACCTCGTCGAGCTCGCCACGCGCTACGCGGCACGCTGGCCCGACCGCTCGCGCCCGATCACCGTCGTCGGGGTGCGCACCTCGGGCTCGTACCTCGCCCCGCTCCTCGCCGCCGGCCTCGCGCGCCTCGGCTTTCGCGAGGTCGGCGTCGCCTCGGCTCGGCCTGGCTGGCCGGTGGCGCCCTCGGCGCGGGCCACCCTGTGCCGCTGCGCCGCGCGCGGCGGCTCGGTCCTCGTCGTGGACGACCCGCCGCAGAGCGGCCGCTCCCTCGCTGCCGTCGTCGACGGCCTGCGCTGCGAGGCCCGGGTGCAGCCGTCCCAGCTCGTGCTCGCCCTGGCATCCTTCGATGCCGAGGCGCGCCTTCCCGACGCCCTCGGGGGGATCCCGGCGCTCGTGCTCCCCTTCGACGAGTGGGCGTGCCATCGCCAGTTCCGCCCCGAGGAGGTGGCGCGCTCGCTCGCTCGCCTGCTCGGACCCGCGGCGGTCGTCGAGGAGATCGAGGCGCTGGGTCCGGCCACTCGGCCCGCGCGCGGACACCTGCGGCGCGCCTTTCGCGTCCGCTGGCGAGACGCCTCGGTCGTGCGCATCGAGCCGGTCGTGGCGCAAGGCGTCGGCCTCGGCTACTTCGGCAGGCGCGCCGTGGCCCTCGCCACGGCCGCGCCGTCGCTCTTCGCGCCCGTCATCGGTCTCGTCGACGGCGTCCTCTACCACCGTCAGCTGCCGGAGGCCCGACGACTCGACGGCGAGCGCCTGACCGCCGAGGTGGCGCCGCTCGTCGCCGCGCACGCCGCGCAGCGCGAGCGAGCACTCGGCGTCGCGCGAGACCGGGCCGCGCTCCTCGCCGGACGTCAGCCCGTCTGGGAGGTGGCAGCACGCCTCGTCGGACGTCCGCTCGGTCCCCTCGAGCTCGCGATGCGCCCGCTCGTGAGCGAGCCGGTGGCGAGACGGCTCGTGGAGGCGAGCGTGCCGGCCGTGACCGACGGACCGGCCGCGCGCGGCGGCTGGTTCCTCACGGACTGGCGCCGCCCCGCCGTACGCGAGGACTTCGCCGAGGGGTCCGGCGGCCACCTCGACCTCGCGAGCTACGACGTCGCCGCGGACCTCGCGGCCTGCGCGAGCGCCTCCGGCGACCCGGCCTTCCCCGCTGCGCTGCGCACCGCCTTCGAGGCGGCGAGCGGCCGGCGCGTCGAGCCCGAGCGCTGGCTCGTCTTCCAGCTCGTCCACCTGTGGAACCTGCGACGCCTCGCTGAGCTCGACCCGGACGAGACGGCTCGCCGGCAGGCGCGCGCCTTCCAGCGCTTCGTGCACGAGCGCTACCTCGCCGACCTCGATCCGCCGCCCGAGGGGCCGTGGTGCGCGCTTGACCTCGACGGCGTCCTCGAGACGACCGTGCTCGGCTTCCCGGCCACGACCCACCTCGGTGCGATGGCGCTGCGCGCCCTTCGCGCCCACGGCTACCGGGTCGTCCTCGCCACCGGGCGCAGCCTCGACGAGGTCGTCGACCGCTGTGTCGCCTGGGGACTGCCCGGCGGCGTCGGCGAGTACGGCGGGGTCGTCCACGACGGGCGCGACGCCTCGGTGCGCGAGCTGCTCCACCCGCCCGAGCGCGCGGCGCTCGACGCTCTGCGCGAGACCTGCGACGCGCGCCCCGACGTCGTGATCGACGCGAGCTACCGGCGCTCGGTGCGCGCCTACCGCCGCGGCCCCGGCGGCCGGCGCGTCGGGCTCGAGCCGGCACTCGTCGCGCACCTCGTCGACGCGGCCGGCGTCCGCGACGAGGTGGTCCCCGTCTACGGCGAGGAGCAGACCGACTTCGTCGCGCGCGGCTGCGACAAGGCGGTCGCACTGCGCGCGCTGCTCGGCGCCGGCGGTGTCGATGCCGAGCCGCGCCTCGCCCTCGCCGTCGGCGACAGCGAGGCCGACGCAGGCATGCTCGCGCTCGCCAGCCTCGCCCTCGCCCCGGCCAACGCTGCGCCGGCGCTCGCCGAGGCGGGTGCCCAGGTCCTCCGCGACCCCTACCAGGCAGGCCTCGCCGAGGCGGTGCGCCGGCTCCTCGGCCACCGACCCGGGGGCTGCGAGCGCTGCGCACTGGCGCCGGGCGCGCCGCCCGCACGAGCGCTCCTCGAGCTCCTCTCGCTGCGGGAGGCCGGCCTGCGCGGCGTCCCGCTGCGGCTCGCGCGCCTCCTCGCCCTTCGCGCCAGGCTCCGGGACGGCTCGTGAGCCGGACAGGCCACGCGCTGCGGCGGCCGGCGCTCCTCGAGGAGCTCCGGGACCCCCTCTTCCGCAACGGGCACGCCCTCGTGCTCAGCTCGATGGCGACGTCTGCCATCGGGATGGCGTTCTGGGTGCTGGCGGCACGCGGCTACCCGGCGGCCGACGTCGGGCGCGACGCCGCGGCGCTGTCGACGATGACCTTCCTCGGCGGCGTCGCGCAGCTCAATCTGACGAGCGCGCTGACGCGCTTCATCCCGACCGCCGGCCGCAAGATCCTGCGCTTCGTCGTCTCGAGCTACGCGCTCGCCGTCGTCGTGGCCGTCGTGCTGGCGCTCGGGTTCGCCCTCCTCGTGCCCGAGCTCGCCGGGCGCCTCGACTTCATCCGCCGCGACCACCTGATGGTCGTGTGGTGGACGCTCGCCACCGCGGTGTGGGCGATCTTCGTCCTCGAGGACGGGGCCCTCACGGGCCTGCGGCGGGCGCCGTGGGTGCCGGTGGAGAACGCCGGCTTCTCCCTCCTCAAGGCGGGACTCGTCCTGCCCTTCGCGGCGAGCTTCAAGGGTGCGGGCATCTTCGTCGCCTGGACGCTCGCGTCGCTCGCCACGGTCGTGCCGACGAACCTCTACCTCTTCGGCCGGGCGATCCCGCGCCAGCAGCGGCGCTCCCCGGAGGGCGACGTGCGCCTCCACGACCTCGTCCGCTACGTCCCCTACGACTACCTCGCGTCGTTGTGCTGGCTCACCGCGACGCTCCTACTCCCGCTCCTCGTGATCGAGCACGCCGGCCCGGCCGTGAGCGCCGCCTTCAGCCTCTCGTGGGTGATCGCCTACGCCCTCTACCTCGTCAGCATCAACATCGGCCTGTCGCTCGTGGTCGAGACCGCCGCCGACGCGCGCCAGCTCGGGCCGCAGTGCCGCCGCGTCATCGTGCACCTCACGAAGCTCCTCGTCCCCGCCGTCGCCGTCGTGGTCGCGGGCGCGCCCGCGATCCTCTCCCTCTTCGGCCGCTCCTACGCGGCGACCGGGACGACGACGCTGCGGCTGCTCGCGCTCTCGTCCCTCCCCTTCATCGTCAACTCGACCGCGGTGGGCGCGCTGCGGGTGCAGCGCCGGACCCGGCTGGTCTTCCTCCTCGACCTCGGCCTGTGCGCCTCGGTGATCGGGCTCACCGCTGCCCTCCTCGACCACCTCGGCATCGCGGCCGCCGGGCTCGCCTGGCTCGTCGCCCAGTGCGCCGTCGCCGCGATCGTCCTCCCCGCCTTCGGCCGTGTCCTGTTCGCCGCGCCGGCGCGGGCCGCCAGGCCGCGGCCCGTCGCCGCCGCGCGGCTCGGCGCGGCACGCCTCCTCGTGCGCCGCTCCCTCCCGGACCTCCACAACCCGCTGCGCCGACCGCGCCAGGTGCGCGAGGCGCGCCGGCTCGCGTCGCGGCTGCTCCCCCAGCTCGTCTCGCACCTGCCGCTCGAGTGCCTCGGTACGTCGCGCCGCATCGCCGAGCTGCACGTGGCGCCGAGCGCCTCCGACCTCACCGTCCTGCTGCTGCAGAGCCCGGCGCGCGTCCCGCTCGCCGTGGTGAAGGTCCCCCGCAGCGACCGGGCCCTCGCCGAGCTGCTCGCCGAGCAGCGCGTCCTCGAGGCGCTCGGCTCCGACGACCGCCTGCGCGCCTTCCGGAGCCTGCTGCCGGCGCCGTCGTTGCAGGGGGACGGCGAGCCGAGCTTCGTCGTCCAGCCGGCGCTCCCGGGCGTCTCGGCGAGGCTCCTCGTCCTCGGCGCGCCGTGGCTGCGCACGAGGGTCGCGCGCGCCGGGCTCCAGGCCATCGCGAGCCTCCACGCCGCCACCGCGGCGCCACGGCTCCTCGACGACACGCTCCTCGACGGCATCCTCACGCCCAAGCTCGACCTGCTCGCGCGCACCCATCCGAGGCGCGACGTCCCCGTGGCCCACGCCGACGCCCTGGAGCGCCTCGGGAGCCGGCTGCGGGACGCGGCCCGCGGGAAGGTGGTCCGGCTGTCGTGGACCCACGGCGACTTCACGCCCGGCAACGTCCTGCTCGCGCCCGACGCGCTGCGCGTGACGGGTGTCCTCGACTGGGGCCAGGCGAACCCACACGGCCTCGCCGAGCTCGACGTGCTCGCGTGGGTCGGCACGCTCTACTGCGAGACGCGCCGCTGCCAGCTCGGCGAGCTCGTCCGCCGCGTGCTCGCCGAGCCCGACTGGCCCGACGACGCCGTGCTCGGCGAGGCGGCACCGGCGGTGGCTGCGAGCCCGATCGACCACCGCGAGCTCGTCCTGTGGACCTGGCTCAACCACGTCGCCGGGAACCTCCAGAAGTCCCGCCGCTACCACCGCCACGCCCTGTGGTGGGCCTCCAACGTCGAGCCGGTGCTCGAGGCGGTGCTGGCCCGGTGACCACCCTCGCGGCGCTCGGCCTGCGCGTCTCGGTCGTGATCTGCGCGTACACCGAGGAGCGCTGGGACGACCTGTGCGCAGCCGTCGCCTCCGCCTTGCGCCAGACCCGGCCGCCCACCGAGGTGATCGTCGTCATCGACCACTGTCCGCCGCTCCTCGAACGGGCCCGGCTCGCGTTCCCACGCGCCCTCGTCGTCGAGAACGCCGGGCCGGCCGGCCTGTCGGGTGGGCGCAACACGGGCATCGCGCGCGCCCGCGGCGACGTCGTCGCCTTCCTCGACGACGACGCCGCCGCCGACGAGCGCTGGCTCGAGCGTCTGCTCGCCGCCTACGAGGAGCCCGGCGTCGTGGGCGCGGGCGGGCGCGTCGTGCCGAGGTGGTCGGCCAGGCGCCCCGACTGGTTCCCGCCGGCGTTCGACTGGGTCGTCGGCTGCAGCCACGCCGGGATGCCCTCCTCGACGAGGCCGGTGCGCAACTTCGTCGGCGCGAACATGTCGTTCCGGCGAGACCTGCTCGTCTCGCTCGGCGGCTTCAGCGAGCGCCTCGGGCGCAACGGGACGAACAGCGCCGGCTGCGAGGAGACGGAGCTGTGCATCCGCGCGCAGCGCTCGGGCAACGGCGTCCGCCTCGTCTACGAGCCGGGCGCCGTCGTCCACCACCGGGTCCCGCCCGCCCGGGGGACGTGGCGCTACTTCCTCCGCCGCTGCTACGGGGAGGGCCGCTCCAAGGCGGAGGTGGTCCGCCTCGCCGGCCGTTCCCGCGCCCTGGCCGACGAGCGCAGCTACCTGGTCTCGACCGTGCCCCGCGCCGTCGCGGCCTCGCTCGGCGAGGCGGCGCGCGGGCGCCCGAGCCGGGGGCTCGCCGCGGTCGCGGCGCTCGCCGGGACGGGCGCGACCTTCGCGGGCTACCTGCGCGGCCGGCTCTCGCTCGCGCCGGTGGCCGGACTGGCGGTGCTCGCCGGGGCGCTCGCGCTGTGGGTCCACGTCCTCGTCCACGGCGTCGACCTCGCGCGCATGAGCGACTTCGGCCTCGTCTCCGTGCTCCCCGCGGCGTACTTCCTCAGCCTCGGCCTGCTCACGGCGGGCTTCGCCTGGTGGGTCCGCCGGGCACCGGCGCACCCGCTCCTGCTCGCGGCGCACCTCGTCGCACTCCTCGCCGTGCTCCACCTCACGCCGGCGCTCCTGTACGGGACGCTGCGCTACTCCTGGGCCTGGAAGCACGTGGCCATCACCGGCTTCGTCATCGACACCCACGGCGTGGACCTCACCCAGCCGATCCCGTCGCTCGTCGCCTACCAGGACTGGCCCGGCTTCTTCACCTTGAACGCCACCCTCACGAGCGGCTCGGGGCTCTCGTCCGCGCTCGGCTACGCCGGTCTCGCCCCCTTCGTCAGCGAGCTCGCCTACGCCGGGCCGCTCGCGCTCATCTCGGGGGCCTTCACGAGCGACGTCCGGCTGCGCTGGACGGCGCTGTGGCTCTTCTACCTCGGCAACTGGATCGGCCAGGACTACTTCTCGCCGCAGGGCTTCGCGTTCTTCCTCTACCTCGTCGTCCTCGCGCTCTGCCTGCGCTACCTGCCGGGGCGGCACGACGTCGGCGAGCACGGCGCGGCGGACCCGACGGCGCGGCGCCGACGGCGCGCCGCGTACGGCCTCGTCCTCCTGTGCACGCTCGCCATCGCCTGCACGCACCAGCTGACGCCGTTCATGGTGGTGACGGCCCTCGCCGCCCTGGCGCTCGGCCGCCGCCTCTACTACCGGTCGCTGCCCGCCGTCGCCCTCGCGGTCTCGGCCGCCTGGGTCCTGCTCGCCGGGCACACGTTCATCGCCACCAACTTCCCCTCGCTCAGCGCCGGCCTCGGCGACCTCTTCTCGAACGCGTCGGTCAACCAGTTCAACGCCGCCTACGCGAGCCCCGACCAGCTCCTCATCTCGCGCGTCGACCGCCTGCTCACCGCCTGGATCTGCCTCGTCGCCCTCGTCGGCGTCTGGCGGAACTGGCGATCCGAGCGCCGGCGCTCCTGGCTCGCGGCCGCGCTCTTGTGCGTCTCGCCGGTGCCCGCCCTGCTCGGCAACAGCTACGGCGGCGAGATCGTCTTTCGCGTCTACCTGTTCGCGCTCCCCTTCCTCGCCCTCCTCGGCGCCGCCGCCTTCCACCCGGCGCGCCGGCGGGCCTCGCGCCTCGCGGACGGCGCGAAGTTCGCCGTCGCCGGCGCGCTGCTCGCGGCCTTCGCCGTCTCCTACTACGGCAAGGAGCGCGTCAACTACTTCTCGCCGAACGAGGTGGCCGCCACGGCCCGCTTCTACGCGCTGGCGCCGCCCGGCTCGTACGTCACGGGCCTCGTCGGCGACGACACCTGGCCGCTGCACGGCTACGAGCACTACACGACCTACTGGTACACGCAGGTCGGGCCGAAGGCCGTCGAGCGGCTCCTCGCGGATCCCGTCGGCACCCTCCTGCGCGCGATGCGCCCCTACCGCCACGCCTACCTCCTGCTCACCGCCACCGACGCGGCGGTGATCGGCGAGCAGGGCCTGCTGCCCCCGGGATCGCTGGCGCGCATCCGCTCGCAGGTCCTCGCCTCGGGCCACTTCCGCGTCGTCGTGTCCACCCCGACCGTGCTCGCGCTCGAGCTCGTCCACCACCCGAGCAGGGGCACGCCGTGACGCCCGCGGCCAGGGAGGCCGCCGGGCGCCCGGCGCGCGTCGCACCGGCGGACGGGCTGCTCGCGCTGTGCGCCGCGCTCGCCGTGCTCGCCGTGGCGGCGCACGCGCCGGTCGCCTGGCGGGCGCTCGCCACCTTCGGCTTCGTCGGTCTCGTCCCCGGCTACGCCCTCGTCCGCCTGGTCGAGCTCGGTACCGGCCTCGAACGGGCCGTCCTCGCCGTCGCGGCGAGTCTCTCGCTCGCCACCGTGGTGAGCGTCGGCTTCTCCCTCGGCCACGCCTTCAGCGCGCTCGCCGTGCTGTCCTGCCTCGCCGGGCTGACCGGCGTCCTCGTCGCCGGGCGCGTCGCGCGCCGACCGAGGAGCTCGCCGTGAGGACCGGCGCCCCCAGCGCAGCGCCGCGCCTCCTCGAGGCGCGAGCGCCCAGCGGTGCCGCGCGCCGACCACGGGTGGACGCGCCGCCGACGCGCCGTCGGCTCGCCTCGCCGGCGCCGCGACGGCCCCGGGCGCCTCGGCCGGCCGACCGGGGCGGGCGGGCGCGGGCGGCTCGGGTCGCCGCCGTGCTCGCCCTCGCCGGCCTCGCGGCCGCGAGCGTCCTGTGGCTCGCGAGCCCGCCGCCGGCGCCCCGGCGCTCCCCCCCGGCGACGGGCGCCACGCAGGCGACCCGGCACGCGCCGATCCCGCCCGCCGAGCTCGCGCCGTCGAGCGCCCCGCCGCCGGCGCGGCCGCCCGGGCTCGCCGGCGACTGGCACCTCGTGTTCGACGACGAGTTCAGCGGGAGCGCCCTCGACACGGCGCGCTGGTCCACCTGCTACGACTGGGGCTGCACGAACGAGGGGAACCCCGAGACCGAGTGGTACGAGGCGGCCAACGTGGCCGTCGGCGGCGGCGTCGCCTCGCTCACGGCACGCCCGGGGCCCGCCGCGGGCCGGCCCTTCACGTCGGGCCTCATCCAGACGAGCGGCCACTTCGCCTTCGAGCACGGCTACGTGGAGGTGCGCGCCGAGCTACCCACCGGCACCGGGCTGTGGCCCGCGGTCTGGATGCTCCCGGCCGACCACGCCTTCCCCCCCGAGATCGACCTCTTCGAGGTCTGGGGGTCGAACCCCGACCAGGCGATGCTCGGGGTCCACGACCGGCCCGGCTCGCACCCGCACGCCATCGTCGAGGACCCGAGCCTGTCGACCGGCTACCACACCTTCGCCGTCGACTGGGAGCCGACGTCGATCACCTGGTACGTCGACGGGGTGCGCCGTTTCGAGGCCGAGGTCTCCGTCTCGACGCCGATGTACCTCATCGCCGACCTCGCCACGCTCGGCACGCCGAGCACCGACGTCGGGACGCGCTGGCCGGCGAGCCTGCGGCTCGACTACGTGCGCGTCTGGCAGCGCAGGTGAGCCTGCGGGCTGCGCCGGGCAGGGACGGACCGGAAGGAGACTGAGATGCACACGCTCGTGACCGGCGGTGCCGGCTTCATCGGGTCGACGCTCGCCGACCGCCTGCTGGCCGACGGCCACACGGTCGACGTCGTCGACGACCTGTCGACCGGGCGGCTCGCCAACCTCGCGGGCGCGATCGCGGCAGGGGCGCGCTTCGAGCAGATCGACATCTGCTCGGACGCGCTCACCGCCTTCGTCGCGCAGCGCCGACCGGAGGTCGTCTTCCACCTCGCGGCCCAAGCCAGCGTCGCCGCCTCGATCGCGGACCCCGCGCGCGACGCGACGGTGAACGTACTGGGCACCGTGCGCGTCCTCGACGCCGCGCGCCGGGCGGGGGTGCGCAAGGTCGTCGCCGCGGCGAGCGGCGGCACCCTCTACGGCGACGTCGACCGGGCGTGCCTGCCCGTCGCCGAGGACCACCCGCAGCGCCCCACCTCCTTCTACGGGATCACGAAGCGCGCGCTGCTCGACTACCTCGCCGCCTACCGCAGCCTCGCCGGCCTGCGCTCGGCCGCCCTCGCCCTCGCCAACGTCTACGGTCCCCGCCAGGACCCGAGCGGCGAGGCCGGCGTCGTCGCCATCTTCGCCGCGAACCTCGCCGCGGGGCGCCCCTCCACGATCTTCGGCGACGGGGGCCAGACGCGCGACTTCGTGTACGTCGACGACGTCGCCGACGCCTTCGTGCGAGCCGCAACGAGCGAGGCCGAGGGGACCTTCAACATCGGGACGGGCCGCGAGACCTCGGTCAACGAGCTCTACCTGGCGATGGCCCGGCTGGCGAGGGGTGCGCCGCCCCCGCTCCACGGACCGGCCCGGGTCGGCGAGGTGCGCGCCAGCGCGCTCGACTCGAGCCGCGCCGCACGCCTGCTCGGCTGGCGGCCCGCCACCAGCCTGACGGCCGGGCTCGCCGCGGTGCTCGAGCACGCGCGCGCCTCGGCTCGCACACCGGCGCGAGCCTCCTAGGACCCGTCCGGACCCCGCCGCGCGACGCCACGCTCAGGCGCGCCCCTCGACAGCCGACCGGCCGCCTCCGGCCGACCCGAGACGGCGGAACCGGTGGACGGTCCGGGCGATCGTCACGGCGGCGACGAGGACGACGAGGACGACGAGGAGCGTCCCGACGCCGAGCTCGTCGAGGTTGTGCACGTGGAGCCCCGTCGCGATCCCCGACGTCATGACGGCGGGGTCGGCGAGCCCAGCCCCGCCGGCCCCCGCGAAGAGGGCCCCGCCGACGAGCAGCGTCCAGCCCGCCCCCTCCTGCGCGACGCGCTCGGCGAGCTCGGCGGGCAGACGCTGGTGACGGACGAGCGAGCCGATGACGGCGCCCGCGCCGGCCAGGACCGCGGTGGTGCCGAGCCCGAAGGCAGCGCCGGGGACCCACCCCAGTGCGGCCGACGGCATGGCCGGCGCCAGGACGCTCGCCATGACGAGGGCGAAGGCCCCGAGGCCCCAGCCCGCGATGAACCCGTGCACCGCTGCCATCGCCGGCGTCGGCGTCCGCCCGGACCACTCGGCGGTCGCCGCGTGGCTCGGACGGTGGCAGCTGCCGATCCTCGGCGGCCACAGGTGCAGGTGCAGCGCGCAGCGCAGCCGCAGCACGTAGAAGGCGGCAGCGGCCATCACGGCGCCGACGACCACGTAGATGAGGGCGTTGTAGGTGGGGTCGTTGGCGACGTGGATGAGCCCGAGGTAGGCGAGCTCGGAGAGCAGCGCACGCTGGAAGGTGAACGACACGGAGAAGCTGAGGGCGGCGCGCATGCCCCGGCGGGCGGAGAACGAACCGAGGGCGTAGGAGAAGGTGATCGGCCACGTGTGCTCGTCCGGGGTGACGCCATGGACGACGCCGAGGACGATGGCGGTGACGACCACGACGCCGAGCGAGAGCCCGTGACGGGGGCTCCACAGGTCGAGCGAGACGAGCAGGTCCACGACTACCTACCCTCCACCGTGCGCCGCCCGCGCGCGCCGGCGACCCGGCTCGCGCCGGCGCGCTCGCTGGCGGACCGCCTCGGCGAGCCGGACGGGCGCCCGGAGCGCTCGGGGACGGCGAGCGGCGGGCCGGGCCGCCCGCCCCCGGCCACGGCGGCAGGGTCGACGCCGCCCCTCCCCAGGACCCACGGCCGGTGCGCGCGCCCGGCGCCGGCGCGCTCAGACCGAGCGCGGAGCGTGCCGCACCGGCGCGCCGAAGAGCGGCGCGAGGAGGCACACGTTCGCGAGCCCGGCCGCCAGGGGGACGAGGCCCACCGCGAGCAGTGCCCACCAGCCACCGCCGTCGGTCGTGCCGAGCCACGCGCCGAGACCGACGAGCACGGCGCCCGCGACGACGCGCGCGAGCCGGCCGGTCGCGCCTTCCAGGAACTGGATCAGTCGCATCGGACCACCTCCTCCGGGTGATACCCCACCCGGTATCTGACGATGAGCAACGACGCCCGGCCTCGCCGCCTTCCCGGTCCGTGGAGAAAGGACCGAAGGTCCCTCGCCGCGGCTCCCGCGTCGGCGCCCTCGAGGCGCCCGAGCGCGGGCCCGGCTCGTCCTCCGCCGGCCTACGCCAGCGCTGCGAGGGCTTCGAGGAGGGCGAGCTCGAGGACGCCCGCCTCGAGGGCGAGGACGTGCACCCTCGCCGCGAGCTCGGCGCGCAGCCGGGCGCGCTCGGTCGCGTCGAGGGCGAGCAGCGACGCCGTCTCCTCCGGTCGGAAGGCGATCGGCGCGAGCGACGACAGCCACGTCCCTGCTCGGTCCCGCCGCTGGGAGATCCCGACCACCTTGCGGCCTGCGAGGGTGACCTCGCCGGGCCCGAGGCCGGCGAAGCAGGCGAGCCGGCCGAAGGAGCCGGGCGCGAGCCCCCCGCGGTGCACGGCGAGGGAACCGGCGCCGACGAGGGGGCGCAGCGCCTCGCGCCACAGCTCGCCGAGCCAGAACGCCGCTCGCACGACGTCGCGTTCGTCGAGCGGGTCGCCGCGCGGCACGTACACGTCGAGCCAGACCTGGCGCCCGGGTGCCACGAGGACGGCGCCGCCGCCGCTCCGGCGGCGCACCAGCGAGCACCCAGCCGACGCGCACGCCTGCCGGTCGGCGTCCGCCTCCCGCTGGCTCGACCCGAGCACGAGGCCGGGAGCGCTCGGCCGGGCGAGCACGGCGAGGCGCGCGCCGCAGGGCTCCGGCCGCTCGAGCAGCGCCGCGGGCTCGCCGACGCGCTCGAGGAGCTGCCAGGTGCCGACCCGGCGGGGCGCTGGCGCGCGGCGCAGCGTCAGAGGCCCACCGCGTGCTCGAGGACCGGCGCCACGTACGGCCCCCAGTCCTCGTGGATGTCGCCGCTCGCGGCGAGCAGCCACACGCGCGAGCGCGGCTGGCGCGGCGGGCGCCGCAGGGTCAGGCCGGCCTCCTCGAGGAGGCGGTCCTCCTTCGCCGCGTTGCAGCGCCGGCAGGCGGCGACGACGTTGTCCCAGCTGTGCGCGCCGCCACGGCTGCGCGGCACGACGTGGTCGATGTTCTCCGCCTGCGCGCCGCAGTACTGGCAGCGATGGCCGTCGCGCGCGAACACGGCCCGGCGGGTGATCGCCAGCCTGGTCTGGCGCGGCACCCGCACGTAGCGGCCGAGGCGCACGACCGAAGGCTCGGGGTAGGCCGCTCGCGCCGAACGGAAGACGACGCCGGTCGCGTGCACCATCTCCGCCTTGCGGTCGAGGACGAGGACGAGCGCCCGGCGCGAGGAGACGACGCAGAGCGGCTCGAAGGTCGCGTTCAGGACGAGCGAGCGCCCGAACGCGTCACGCATGGTCGAACGGCGCCGCGTCGCCTCGCATGCTCGGGGAGGCTAGCGCGACCAGCGGCGCCACCGGCGGTAGGCGGCGAGGAGGCGCCGCTCCTCCCGGAGCCAGGCCAGGTGCTCGACGACGTCCGCGGGGCGCGGCGTCGCGTCCGGCGCGCCGTACGCGGTGGTGAGGCGGAAGGCGAGCCAGCGCCGGTCCGGCACGGGCAGGAACGGCGCCCGCCGCCACCAGCCGTCGGGAGCGAGCGAAGCCACGAGCCGCAGCGCCGTCGGCCACAGGTCCGGTCGGGCGACGACGGCGAGGACGGCGGGGAGGAGGCGGAGGCGCCGCGCGCGCCCCCCGCCGTCCATGAACCTGCTCAGCGTCCTCGGCGCCCGCGCAGGCGGCTGGCGAGCGAGGCGAGCAGGTCGCCCGAGCGGGTACGGCGCCCGCGGCCGGACCCGTCGGCAGGGCCGAACGCCTGGCGGGCGCTGCGCTCGAAGGCCAGCGCGGCGACCACCATGACGAGGAAGCCGAGGGTGCCGAGCAGCAGGGAGGAGCGGAAGGAAGCGAGCAGCACGGCGAGCCCCGCGACGAAGGCGAGGACCGACCAGCGCAGCGGTCGGCTGGCGAGCGAGCGGCTCGCCTCGGCGCGCACCCGCGTGACGAACGCGCGGTCGTCCGCGTAGAGCTTCTGCTCCATCTCCTGCAGGATGCGCTGCTCTTCCTCGGAAAGCGGCACCCGCTCCCCTCCTCGGCTGGCCATCGCCCAGCCCTCAGCCCGCAGATCCCGGCACATTGTCGCGCGCGCCCGTCGCGCCAACAACGGCGCGCGCCGCCCTCGGCGCGCCCGAGCGAGCCCGCCGAGCGCCTCGCGCGACCTCGGCAGCGGGCCCGATCGCGCCCTCGCCGTAGCGGCGGCGGATCGAGGCGGTCGCCGCCTCGAGCTCGCCCCGGCGCCCGTCGCTCGTGGCCCCCGCGGCGCCGAAGAGGTCGAGCTGGTGCCCGGGCGCGAGCTCGAGCGGGCACAGCCCCGAGGCGCTCACGCCGAGGAGCCGCACGGTGCGCTCGACGTCGACGCTCCCGAGCAGCTGGCCGGCGGCCGCGGCGATCTCGGCCGCCGTCGTGAACCCGCGCCGGGAGGTCACCGACCGGGTGGTCGTCGCGAGGTCGCCGAAGCGCACCTTCAGCGTCACGGTCCTGGCGAGCACGTGCTCCTGCCGGCAGCGCTCGGCGACGGCGGCGGCGAGCTCGCGAACCTTGCGCGCGAGCGAGTCGCGGCACGCGTCGTCGCGTGGGAACGTCTCCTCCCGGCCGATCGAGCGCACTGGGCGCTCGGGCCGGACCGGGCGCGGGTCGTGCCCCCACGCGAGCGCGTGGAGCACGTCGCCCCTCGCCCGCCCGAGCAGCCGGCGCACCTGCTCGGCTTCGAGCGCGGCGAGCTCCCCGACCGTCTCGACGCCCACCTGCCGCAGCCGCCCGGCCGCGCGGGGCCCGACCCCGGGCAGGGCGCTGACGGGGTGCGGCCAGAGGAAGTCGAGCTCGCGCGCCGGCGACACGACCCGCACCCCGGGCCCCGACCGCAACGTGCCCGCGTCGACGCTCGGCTTGGCCGCGCGCGACGCCAGCTTGGCGACGAGCTTCGTCCGCCCGACGCCAACCGAGCACACCAGGCCGAGCTCGGCCGCGATCGCGCGCCGCAGCTCGATGGCGATCGCCGGGCTCGGCCCGAGCAGCCGGTGCGCGCCCGACACGTCGAGGTAGGCCTCGTCGAGCGCCACCGGCTCGACGAGCGGGGTGACCGAGGCGCACAGCGCCACGAGCCGCCGGTGCACCGCTGCGTACGCCTCGTGGCGCACGGGCAGGAAGGCAGCTGACGGGCAGCGGCGACGCGCCTCGGCCATGGGCATCGCCGAGGCGATGCCGAAGGCCCTCGCCTCGTAGGAGGCCGAGGCGACGACGCCGCGCCCGCCGGTGCCCCCGACGACGACCGGCCGGGCGCGAAGCGAGGGGTCGGCGAGCACCTCGATCTGCGCGAAGAAGCAGTCCATGTCGACGTGGAGGACGTCGGTCGCCCCGCCGCCCCCCTCGTCGGGCACCGTCACCGGCCGAGGTAGAGGCGGCGGAACGCCTCGGCGAAGGCGACGCCGGCGACCCGCCCCGCCGCGCTCGCCCGCTCCTCGATCGCCTCGGCGAGGAGGCGCCCCGAGCCCTCGAGCTGGCTCTCGTGGCGAAGGACGGCCTCCACCTTGCGCCGGATGGTCGACGAGACGTCGACGTAGGCGTTCGGCTCGAGCGACCCCGAGAGGTAGGCGACCTCGACGGGGTGCGGCGGCCCCGCCTCGGGGAAGTACAGCGGCGCAGCCGCCGCCGGCGCCGCGGCGTCGAGCGCCGCGAAGCCGACGACGCGGTGGTCGCGGTGGCTGTAGTAGTGCTCGCCGAAGAAGACGGCCGTGGGGTCCGGGCACACGAGCGCGTCGGGTCGGAGGCGCCGGATGAGGGAGACGAGCTCGAAGCGCAGCGCCAGGTCGTTGTCGATCTCCCCGTCCCGGTGGCCGAGGGGGTGGACCTCGGCGACGCCGAGGAGGGCGCTCGCGGCGGCGACCTCCGCCCGGCGCCGCCGGGCGAGCTCGCCGGCGTCCGCCGCGGGGTCGGGCGATCCCTTCTCCCCGAGGGTGCACACGACGACGTGGACCTCGCAGCCTTGCTCGGCCCAGGCCGCGAGCGTGGCCCCGCACGAGACGTCGGCGTCGTCGGGGTGCGCGTAGACGGCGAGGGCGCGCGACGGCGCCCCCGCGACGAGCTCAGCCACGGCGCGGGTCGTCCGGCGGATTCAAGTGGTGCTTGGGCGCGGTCGTCTTCGTGAGCAGGCCGGCCTCGCGCGCGAAGTCCCCGGCCTCCTCGAAGCCCTTGTACACGCTGGCGAAGCGCAGGTAGGCGACGTGGTCGACGGCGCGCAGGCGGTCGAGCACCGCGATCCCGATCTGCTGGCTCGTCACCTCGGGGCCGACCTGGGCGAGCGCGGCCTCCACGTCGGCGGCCAACGCGTCGACGACGTCCTCGCCCACCGGCCGGTTCTTGCACGCGGCGCGCACCCCCGACGCCACCTTCGCCCGGAGGAAGGGCTCGCGCTGGCCCGAGCGCTTCGTGACGACGAGGGCGCTGCCGGCGATGCGCTCGAAGGTCGTGAAGCGGTAGCCGCAGGAGCGGCACTCGCGCCGGCGCCGCACCGCCGCCCCGAGGTCCACCTCGCGCGAGTCGACGACGCGGTCATCGGAAGCTGCGCAGCGCGGGCAGCGCACGAGGTGACGCTAGCCGGTGGCGACCGGACGCCGTCGCGGCGCGCCGCAGGGGACGGCCAGCTCGCTCCCGGCGAGGAGGACCGCGCCGTGCACCTGCGCGGCGAGCCGATCGACGAGGGGGCGCGGATCGCCCCCCGGCTCGGCGCGCGTGGCGATCGACCAGAGCGTGTCGCCCTCGCGCACGACGTAGCGGCAGCTCCCGCCGCCCACCTGGCTCGCCGCCGGTCGTGCGCCGAGGGAGCGCAGCGCGCCGGCGCCGAACCACAGGCCGACGAGCGCGCCGAGCGTCGCGAGACCGGCGACGGCGCTGCGGGCCCGTGCCCGCCACGCGCCCTGCCGGGGGTCGCGCGCCGGGCGCCTCGCGCCCGCCCCTCCCTCGAGCAGGCGCAGGTGGGCGCCCCTGCCCGCGGCGCCGAGCCGGTGCGTGCCACCGACGACGAGCGCGGCCATCGCTCGACCTCCTCCGCCGACCGCGCCGCGACTGCCCACGGCCCGTCCGGCGCTCATCGAACACCTGTTCGGCGTTCGCGGCGATCCTGTCACGAACACCTGTTCGACGTCAACACTCCTTCGAACACACGTTTCACGAACAGATGTTTGCCTGGCGCTGTGACAGCCGCTACGGTGGCGCCGGCGGTATCGGCAGCGGAGGGGGGCGACGTGGCAGTACTGAGCGGCAAGCGGCGGGCGATCCTCGAGTTCATCGCCGCGCAGCTCGAGGAGCGCGGCTACCCCCCCTCGGTGCGCGAGATCGGGGAGGCGGTCGGGCTCACCTCCTCCTCGACGGTGCACGCCCACCTCCAGGTCCTCCAGCGCGAGGGCTACCTGCGACGAGACCCGACCAAGCCGCGCGCGATCACCGTCTCGCGCGAGCCGATCGCCGGAACGCCGCGGCGCCTGCGGCCCGTCACCCACGTCCCGCTCGTCGGGCGCGTCGCGGCCGGCACCGGGGTCCTCGCCGAGGAGGACGTCGAGGACGTGGTCCCGCTCCCGGCCGACCTGACCGGCTCGGGCGAGCTGTTCATGCTGCGCGTCCGGGGCGACTCCATGGTCGGCGAGGGGATCCTCGACGGCGACCTCGTCGTCGTCCGGCGCCAGCCGAGCGCCGAGCCAGGCGAGCTGGTCGTCGCCGGGATCCCCGACGGGGAGGCGACCGTGAAGCGCCTCGCCCGGCGGGGGGCCAGCGTCGTCCTCCGGCCGGCCAACCCCGCCTACGACGAGCTCGTGCTCGCGCCGGACGAGGTCACCATCTACGGGAAGGTCGTCGCGGTCCTGCGTCGGCTGTAGCTAGCACGGGCTCGCCGTGCCGCGCCCGAGGAGGCCCGCCAGCGCCTCGTAGACCGCCTCGAGCTCGGCGCGCCCGACGCGCTCGTCCTCGCGGTGCGCGAGCAGCGGGTCGCCGGGGCCGAAGTTCGCCGCCGGGACGCCGCGCTCGGCGAAGAAGGCGACGTCGGTCCAGCCGAGCTTCGCCGCCGGGGCCGTGCCGCTCGCCGCGACGAGGGCGGCGAGCGCCGGGTGGTCGAGGTGCGGCGGGGCGGCCGGCGCGAGCTCGAGGCGCTCGACCCGGTCGCCGAAGGCCGGCTCGAGCGCGGGGGCGAGGAGGTCGGCGAGCGCCGCCTCGGCCTCGCCGCCCGAGCGGTCCGGGGCGAAGCGGTGGCTGAGGACGACGCGGCAGGCGTCCGGCACGACGTTCCCCGCCACGCCCCCCTCGATCGACACCGCCTGGAGCGTCTCGTGGTACTCGCAGCCATCGAGGACGGGCCGCCGCTCCTCGAACGCCGCGACGCGCTCGAGGAGCGGCGCGACGCGGTGGATGGCGTTCACGCCGGTCCAGGGGCGGGCGCTGTGCGCCCGGCGGCCCGCCAGGGTCACCCCGAGACGCAGCACGCCCTGGCACCCCGCCTCGACCCGACCGGCGGTGGGTTCGAGCAGCACCGCGGCGTCGGCCTGCAGGAGGTCGGGGCGGGCCGCCTCGATCTCGAGGAGCCCCGAGTCCGCTCGAGCGACCTCCTCGCGGGCGTAGAAGACGAAGGTGCGGTCGCAGGACGCGCCCTCGAGCGCGGCGAGCGCGACCATGACGGCGAGGCCCGACTTCATGTCCGCGCTGCCGCACCCGTAGAGGACGTCGCCGTCGAGCACGGGTCCGCCGCCAGCGGGCGGGACGGTGTCGAGGTGCCCGGCGAGCAGGAGGCGGAGGCCGAGTGCGTCGGGCGAGCGGGCGACGAGGTTGTCGCCGATGCGGACGACCTCGAGCGCCTCGCGGGCGCGCAGGAGCCCCTCGAGGTGGTCCGCGAGGGCGCGCTCGTGCCCGCTCGCCGAGGGGATCGCGACGAGCTCGGCGGTGAGCGCGAGCAGGTCCACGAGCTCGCCGTGCGCCTACGCGGAGGCGCCGTGGGTGCGCAGCAGCTCGTTGAGCTGCGCCTTGTCGTGGCGCTCGCCCTCCTCGAGCCGCTTGACGACGAGCACGCACGGGAGGAAGAACTCGCCCCCACCGTAGGTGCGCCGCCGCGAGGCGCCGACCGCGACCGACCAGGGCGGCACCACCCCTCGGGAGAGCTCCTCGCCGGTCTCGGCGTCGATCACCGGGATCGAGGGGTTGAGGATCGCGCCCGCGCCGAGGACCGCCCCGCGACCGATGCGCGCCCCGTCGGTCACCATGCAGCGGCTCCCCACGAGCGCGTCGTCCTCGACGACGACCGGCACGGCGTTCGGCGGCTCGAGGACACCGCCGATGCCGACGCCGCCCGCGAGGTGCACCCGCTCGCCGATCTGCGCGCACGAGCCGACCGTCGCCCACGTGTCGACCATGCTCCCCGCCCCGACGCGCGCCCCGATGTTCACGTAGCTCGGCATGAGGATGGCGCCGCGGTCGATGAAGGCACCCCAGCGCGCCGAGGCCCCGGGGACGACCCGCACCCCGGCGGCCTCGTAGCCGGTTTTGAGCGGCAGCTTGTCGGCGAACTCGAACGGGCCGAGCGGCACCGTCTGGACGCGACGCAAGCGGAAGAAGAGCAGGATCGCCTGCTTCAGCCACTCGTGGACGACGACCGTGCCGCTCGCCGCGTCCACCTCGGCGACACGGGCCGCCCCGGTGTCCAAGAGCTCGATCGCCTCGCTCACGGTGGCGAGCGCCGCCGGGTCCTCCTCCTGCAGCGTCTCGCGTCGCTCCCACAGCTCCCCGATCGCCGATGCCAGGTCCTGCATCTGCCTCCTCCCCGAGGGGCGCACGCTAGCGCCTCGCCGTCAGTCGACGCCGAGGCGGCGGGCGACGAGCTCGATGCGCTCGTCGGGCTGGACGACCGCGAGTCGGACGTAGCGCGCGGCGCTCCTGCCGTAGAACTCGCCGGGGCTGACGAGCGCGCCGGCGCGCTCGGCGAGGCGGCGCGCGAAGGACCACGCCGGGTCCTCGCTGCCTCCCGCCGCCTCGGGCGCCGCGACCCACAGGTAGAAGCCGCCCGCCGGCAGGCGAGCCGGCACCCCGAGCGCGGCGAGGATCGCCACGACGCGCTCGAGGCGGCGGCGGTAGCGCTCGCGCTGGAGCTCGACGTGCGCGTCGTCGTCGAGCGCCACGGCCGCGGCGGCCTGCACGGGGCCGGGCACCATGAAGCCGGCGTGGCGGCGGAGCTCGGAGAGGAAGCCGACGAGGTCGGGGTCCCCGGCGTAGAAGCCGAAGCGCAGGCCGGCCGCGTTCGAGCGCTTCGAGATCGAGTGGATGGCGAGGACGCCCTCGAGCCCGGTCGCCAAGATGGTGCGCGGCGGGCCGTCCCAGGTGAACTCGGCGTAGCACTCGTCGGACAGCACCGGCACCCCGCGCGCCCGGCCCCAGCTCGCCGCGGCGGCGAGGTCGTCGAGGGCGCCGGTCGGGTTCGACGGGCTGTTCAGCCACAGGCACAGCGCCCGCTCGGCGTCGCGCGCCGCGATCGAGTCGAGGTCCATCGTGCCGTCCTCGCGCGCCGGGACCGGGACCGCCCGGCAGCGCGCGAGCTCGGCCCCCATCGCGTACGTCGGGTAGGAGACGGCCGGGTAGAGCACGGTGTCGCGCTCGGGCGCGCGCAGCCGCAGCCAGTGCGGCACCCCGGCGACGAGCTCCTTCGTCCCGACGCACGCCGCGAGCTGGCCGCGCTCGAGCGAGACGCCGAAGCGCCGCTCGAGCCACCCGCGGGCCGCGTCGAGCACGCGCGGCGACCCGACGCCGGCGGGGTAGCCGCGGGCCGAGACGGGATCCGCGAGGGCGTCGACGACGGCGGCCGGGGGCGGGTCGCACGGCGTGCCGACGGAGAGGTCCACGAGGCCGCCCGGCAGCGCCTGCGCGAGGGCCGCGAGCGGGGCGAGGCGGTCGAAGGGGTAGACCGGCACCTCGAAGGGCGCGGGCGCGCTCATCGGCGCGCGGCTCCCCGCCGGGCCCCGGCGCCCTGCCCGCGCCGTCCGCCCGGCCACCGGCCGCCGCCCTGGGGCCGCGCGCCGGACCACGCCGCCGCGCTCACTCGCCCGAGCGCGCGCCGTCGACGCCGAGCGACGCCGCGGGCGCAGAGAAGGCGGCGAAGCGTCGGCGCGACGCCTCGTCGAGGCGGGCGCGCACGTGCAGCGACCCGCCCGCGTCGCGCTGCTCGAGGACCTCCCCGGCGCGATGGAGCGCGGCGAGAACGTCCCCCCGCTCGTAGGGGACGGCGAGGTCGACGGTGCGGTCCGCGGCGCGAAGGGCCGCAGCCACCGCTTCGAGGAGCGCCGGCAGGCCGGCACCGCTGCGCGCCGAGCAGGCGACGGAGCCGGGGTGCGCGCGCACGAGGCGGCGCGCCGCGGCGGGGTCGAGGTCCGCCTTGTTGTAGACGAGGAGCTCGGGGATCGAGGCGGCACCGATCTCGGCGAGCACGGCGCGCACGGCCGCGACCTGCGCGTCGGGGTCGGGGGCGGAGGCGTCGACGACGTGGACGAGGAGGTCCGCGTCGGTGACGACCTCGAGGGTGGAGTGGAAGGCCTGCACGAGCTGGTGGGGCAGCTTGCGCACGAAGCCGACGGTGTCGGAGCACAGCACCGCCTCCCCGCCGGGCAGCTCGAGGCGGCGCGTCCGGGGGTCGAGCGTGGCGAAGAGGCGGTTCTCGACGAGCACGCCGGCGTCGGTCAGCGCGTTGAGGAGGGTCGACTTGCCGGCGTTCGTGTAGCCGACGAGGGACAGCGAGCGCAGCGCGGCGCGGCGGCGGGCACGGCGCTGGGTTCGCCGCGTCGCCTCGAGCGTGCGCAGCTCCGCCTCGAGGTGCTGGATCCGGCGCGCGATCCGGCGGCGGTCCACCTCGAGCTGCGTCTCGCCGGGGCCGCGCGTGCCGATGCCCCCGGCCTGCTGCGACAGCCCCCCGCCCCGCCCTCGAAGGCGCGGCAGCCGGTAGCGCAGGAGTGCCAGCTCGACCTGGGCCCGACCCTCCTGCGTGCGGGCGTTCTGGGCGAAGATGTCCATGATCACCGCCGTCCGGTCGATGGCGCTGCGCCCGAGGAGGTGCTCGAGGTTGCGCTGCTGGGCGGGCGTGAGCTCCTCGTCGAAGACGACCGTGTCGGCGTCGACCTCCTCGCAGAGCCGGTGGAGCTCCGCCGCCTTGCCTCGACCGATGTAGGTCGCCGGGTCCGGCGTCTCGCGTGCCTGGACGACCCGGGCGACCTCGTCCGCCCCCGCGGTGTCGACGAGGAGGCGCAGCTCGTCGAGGCTCGCCTCGACCTCGGCGAGGGTGCGCGGCCAGGTCACCACGCCGACGAGGACGATGCGCTCGCGAAAGCTCCGCTCGATGAGGCTCACGCGCCAGCCGGCTCCCTCGCGCCGAGCTCCTCGAGGTCGACCGTGACGCCGGCGACGTGCCGGGCGGGGCCGACCAGGCGCGCCCGCGGGCGCGCCGGGTCCGTCCCGGACAGCTCGACCGTGAGCGGCCCCCCGGGGTTGTGCACGACGACGCGGTCGCCGGTCACGCCCGCGAGTCGGGCCGCGCCAGCGGCCGCGCAGCTCCCGCTGCCGCAGGCCCTCGTGAGGCCCGCGCCCCGCTCCCAGACGACGAGCTCCAGCTCGCCGCGCCCGTGCGGCACGACGAACTCGACGTTCACGCCGCCGGGCGTCGCCGCCTCGAGACGGGCGCCGAGCGCGGCGACGGTGCCCTCGTCCGGGATGGGGCCGAGGATGACGAGATGGGGGTTGCCGGCGTCGACCCGGAAGGACCGGTGCCCGCGAAGCGGCGGGCACGCCTCCTCGGCCACCTCGAGCGGCCCCATGTCCACGGCGACGACCCCGGCGGCGCCGGCTGCCGACTCGAGGCGCACCGCGTGCGCACCCGCGTCCGTATCGATGGAGAACGCCGCGCCGTCGACGAGGCCGGCGCGCGCCGCGGCGAGCGCGGCGCAACGCAGGCCGTTCCCGCTCGTCTCGGCCCGGCTCCCGTCGGCGTTGCGCAGCTCCATGCGCACCGCCCCGGGCGACGCGCCCGGGCGCAGCCAGATGAGGCCGTCCGCGCCGACGCCCGCGTGGCGGTCGCACAGCGCCGCCGCGAGGCGCCCGTCGGACGCGAAGGCGCGCGCGAGGTCCACGACGACGAGGAAGTCGTTGCCGAGCGCCTCGTACTTCTCGAGCGCGAGCGTCCTCATCGCGCCGCCCCTCGGCGCTCCGAGCCGATGCACCAGCCCCGGGTCACGACACCATTGTCCCACGCAACCGGCCGCTTCCGGTCGGGTCGACGAGCGCGGCCGCGGCATCGAGGAGGTCGGGGCGATCGGCGTCGAGCCAGACGACCCGCGGGTCGCGGCGGAACCAGGCCTCCTGGCGGCGGGCGAGCCGGCGCGTGCGCCGGAGGATCTCCGCGCGCGCCTGATCGAGCGGCAGCCCCTCCTCGAGGTGCCGGAGCAGCTCCCGGTAGCCGAGCGCCTGGCGCGCCGTCAGCGAGATCCCCTCGGGGCGGCGGGCGAGGGCCTCGACCTCCGCCACGAAACCGGCTGCGAGCTGGCGCTCGAGGCGCTGCGCGATCCGACGGGCGAGCGCGGCGCGCCCGAGGCGCAGTCCGACGAGCGGAACGGTCGCCGGCGGGTAGGCGGTGAGGCCGGGGCCGTACGAGCTGAACGGACGGCCCGAGCCGATGCTGACCTCGAGGGCGCGCACGATGCGGCGACGATTGCCTGGCTCGATCCGACTCGCCGCGGTCGGGTCGAGCACGCGCAGGCGCTCGTAGAGGGGCGCGACGCCGACGGCCGCCGCCTCTGCCTCGAGGGCGGCCGCCACGGCCGGGTAGCGCCCGGGCAGCTCGAGGCCGTCGAGAACGGCCCGGAGGTACAGGCCCGTCCCGCCGACGAGCAGCGCGCGCCGGCGGCGCGCGGCGAGGCCGTCGAGGACGCGGCGCGCCTCGGCCTGGAACTGCGCGACCGAGTAGGGCTCGCTCGCGTCGACGAGGTCGAGGAGGTGCCAGGTGACGCCGGCGCGCTCGGCGGGCGAGGGCTTCGCCGTCCCGACGTCGAGCCCCCGGTAGACGGCCATCGCGTCGACCGACACGAGGTCGAGATCGAGGAGCCGGGCGAGCGCGACGGCGAGGGCCGTCTTGCCCGTCGCGGTCGGGCCGAGGATCGCCCCCGCGACGGGGGCGATGCCCGAGCGGCTGACCTGGTCTTTGACCCCACACTCGCCCGCCGAGGGGCTCGCGCGCCGGGCGGCGGCAGCCGGCGCGTGCCGGCTCGGCGCCGCCTCGCTAGGCACGCTTCACCCCTTCTCCGCCGGGCGCCGTCCGGCGCCACGCCGGGCGGGGCTTACCTCTAAGCCGCACCATGCTCGGCGACCACGGGTCGCCTTACGTGGGTCGTTTCGCCTGCGGCTGGCATCGACTTGCAACCACAGTCCCGCTCGGGCACCGCCGCTGCCAGCCTAGGCCGGGCGCGGTGGCGCCACCTCGCCCACCGCGGGGGCCGGCCCCGGGTCGACCCCGGCCGCCGCCGCGAGCTCGAGCGCCGCGACGTCGCCGACGAGGACGAGGTCGAGGAGCTGCGCGAGGCGGCCGTCGCCCTGCGCCTCGACGCGCTCGCGCGCCGCGACCACCTCGTCGAGCAGCTCGGCGAGGCGCACGTCGCGCGGCGGATCGAAGGAGGTGAGGAGCTCCACGGCGACGAGGAGCTGGCGCGTGACGTCGCCGGCCTGGCCGAAGGCGCTCACCCAGTCGCGCTCGAGGTCCGGCGAGCAGGCCGCGAGCGCGAGGACCTTCGGGCCGAGGCGCACCGCCGTCGCGAGGCGACGCGCCGCCACGGCGCCCGGGCCGGCGGCGCCGAGCACGAGCGGGAACGAGCCGTCGACGGCGCGCGCGAGGCGCAGCGCCGGGCTGTCCCCGCCGAGCAGGGCGGCGCGCCGGCGGCGCGTCGCGGCCATAGCCGCCTCGATCGCCTCACGACCGCCGGGCAGGACGCCGAGCTCGTGGGCGAGCACGAAGAGGGGGGCGACGAGGTGGCCGAGCGCGGCCCGCGCGTCCCGTGCCGAGCGCGGCACGCCGAGGCGCTCGACGCCGAGCTCGAGCGCCACCTCGGCGAGGCGTCCCTCGCCGGCGACGAGGATGGCGGAGGCGCCGCGCGCCTTCGCCTCGGCGAGGGCGTCGGCGCAGGCCGGGTCGCTCGGGTCGCTCGACTCGACGCACACGAGCGTCGACTCGCCGACGAAGCCGGGCAGGCGCACCGGCGGCACGACGACGAGCGGCACGCCGAGCTCGTCGCCGGCCGCGCCGGCGAGGCAGGCGCCGCCGATGGCGTCGGGACCGGCGGCGACGACGACGAGCGCGGAGGGCCGCGCCGGCAGCCCGTCCGCCAGCCCGGCGGCGGCCGTCGCCGCCCGGCCGAGCTGCTCGGGCAGCTCGAGGGTGGCGGCGAGCAGGTTCTGGCTGTCGGGCGCGTCAGGGTGCAGCGGCGTCCTCCGAGGCCTCGGGGCCGCCGGTCGTCCGCGCGGCCTCGGACTTCGCGCTGAGCCGCGCGTGCTCGGCGTCGTCGACGGTCTCCGCCTCGCCGACGAGGAGGACCGGGATCCCGTCGCGGATCGGGTAGCGGCGCCTGAGGCGCGGGTTGTACAGCGACGCCTCGTCCTCGAAGTACCACAGCGGCGCCTTGTCCTCGGGATCGACGAGGATCTCGAGCAGCAACGGGTCGAGCCCCACTCAGCCTCCCTCCCTCCCGTGCGCCGGCACGCCGAGCTCGTCGATCGCGCCGAGCACCTCCTCCACGTGCGCGGCGACGGCCGCCTCGTCGGCTGCCTCGACGTTCAGGCGGAGCAGCGGCTCGGTGTTCGACGCCCGGAGGTTGAACCACCAGCCGCCGAAGTCGGCGGTGAGGCCGTCCAGGCGGTCGATCGAGGCGCCGAGCGCGCCGAAGCGCGCGGCGAGGGCCTCGATCACGCGTCCCGGGTCCGGGACGCGTCGGTTGATCTCGCCGGAAGCGGCGTAGCGCTCGAAGGGCCGGCGCAGCTCCGACAGCGGCACGCCGGCGCGCGAGAGCACCTCGAGGACGACGAGCGCGGCGATGATGCCCGAGTCGGCTCGGTAGTTGTCCCGGAAGTAGTAGTGCCCCGAGTGCTCCCCGCCGAAGACGGCGCCCGTCTCGGCCATCACGGCCTTGATGAACGAGTGTCCGACTCGGGTGCGCACGCCGATCCCGCCGTGCTCGGCGATGACCTCGGGGACGGCCTTCGAGCAGATGCAGTTGTAGAGGATCGTGGCGCCCGGGTGCTTCTCGAGCATGGCCTCGGCCACGATCGCCGTCGTCGTCGATCCCGAGAGCGCCCGGCCGAGGTCGTCGACGAGGAAGACGCGATCGGCGTCCCCGTCGAAGGCGAGTCCGACGTCCGCCCCCACCTCCTCGAGGCGGGCCGTGAGGTCGCGCAGGTTCTCGGGCTGGATCGGGTCGGCCGGGTGGTGCGGGAAGGTGCCGTCGAGCTCGCCGTAGAGGACCTCGAGGCGGAAGGGCAGGCCGGAGAAGACACGGGGCGCGACGAGGCCACCCATGCCGTTCGCGGTGTCGGCGACGATGGACAGCGGCGCGAGCCTCGAGGCGTCGACGAAGCTGCGGACGTGCGCGGCGAACTCGTCGAGCAGGTCGCACGCCACGAGCGAGCCGGCGGCGCCGACGCGGGCCGTTCCCGGCTCGGCGAGCACCTCCTCGGCGAGGCGCCGGATCTCGGCGAGGCCGCTCTCCTCGCCCACCGGCCGGGCGCCGGCGAGGCAGAACTTCATCCCGTTGTAGGCCGACGGGTTGTGGGAGGCCGTGAGCATCGCCGCCGGCGCGTCCAGGTGCCCGGACGCGAAGTAGACGAGGTCGGTCGAGGCGAGGCCGAGGTCGACGACGTCGCTGCCGGCGCCGCGCGCGCCCTCGATGAACGCGGCGGCGAGCGCGGGGCCCGAGACCCGCATGTCCCGGCCCACGAGCAGCCGGCGCGCGCCCTCGGACCGGGCCGCGAAGCGCGCGAAGCCGGCGCCGATCGCGAAGGCGGCGCGCTCGTCCAGCTCGTCGGGGACGACCCCGCGCACGTCGTAGGCCTTGAAGATCCGGGCGAGCGGCGTGCTCGGCGTCACGACGGCGAGCCTACCCGGCGCCGGCCTAGTGTCCCGTGGCCACGACGACGAAGGTCGCCGCGTTGAAGGCGACGTGCGCGACGATCCCCGGGCCGAGGCGGCCCGTCCGCCACGCGAGCACCCCGAGGACGACGCCGAAGCCGACCAGGCCGAGCAGCTGGAGCGCCTCGAAGTGCGCGAGGCCGAAGACGAGCGCGCTCGCGCCGATCGCGACCGCCGGCGCGGCGCGCCCCAGGCGCCCGGACAGGCTGGCGAGCAGCCCGCGCAGGAGGAGCCCCCGGAAGAACAGCTCCTCGACGATCGGGCTGCCGAGGCAGACGAGCAGGCCGAGGACGACGAGCCCCGGCCCGCGCACGCCCGCCGTGAGGGCGTGCGCGGGCTCGCCGAGGCGGTGCGAGAGGTCGGGGACGAAGGGCGCGAGGACGAGCTCGAGGACGGGCACGAGCACGAACTGCGCCCCGAGCCCGGCCGCGATCCCGAGCGGGAGGTCCGGGAGCAGCCGCAGCGCGAAGCCGAGCCTCACCTGCCGGGCGACGCCGGCGCGCCGGCGGGTCGCCACCGCGACGGCGCCGAGCAGGCCCGCCCACAGCCCGAGCAGGCTCGCGACGTCGACCCCGTAGTGGCTCGGGTGGCGCGGGTGGTGGCTCGCCGCGGCGAAGATGCCCACCGCCACGGCCGACGCGACGAAGCCCGCGACGAAGCCGAGGACGGCGGCGCCGAGCAGGCGGTCGCCGAGCGCGGAGGCGTCGCGCCGACGAGGGGCGTCCCGCTCGTGCACGCCCCGAGCCTCCCCGGCGCGGACGGCCCGGTCAATCTCGGTCACGCCGCAGCCGCGCGAGCGGAACGCCGACCTGCGCGCGGGCCGCGGCGCCTACGATAGGGAGATGAGCCGTCAGCCACAGGACATGCGACCGCCCGGCCCCGGTCGGCAGGGTCCTGGCCTCCCCCAAGGTAGCGAGTCGACCTGGCGGTGGGTGCTCGCCGCCCTCGTCGTCGTGCTCGTCCTCGTCGTGTTCGGCTCGTCGTTCGTGTCGCACTCGTCCTCCTCGCAGCTCACGTACACGAGCTTCCTCGACAAGGCCGCGAGCCACCAGGTGGCGACGGCGAACTACAACAACTCGAGCGGCGTCATCACCGGGACGCTGAGCGACGGGCGCGCCTACACGACGACCGGGCCGCTCCCGCTGCCGGCGAGCGACCAGCAGACGCTGCGCCGTGACGGCGTGTCGCTCAAGTTCTCCTCGCCCGGCTCGAGCTTCCTGCCGAACCTGCTCATCTACCTGCTCCCGGTCGTCTTGTTCATCGCCTTCATCGCGTGGATCAACCGCCGGGCCCAGGGTCAGATGTCGGGCATCATGTCGATCGGGCGGTCGCGGGCCAAGGTGTACTCGACCGAGCGGCCGCGCACGACCTTCGCCGACGTCGCCGGCTACAGCGGGGTGAAGCAGGAGATCAGCGAGGTCGTCGACTTCCTCAAGTCTCCCGGGCGCTTCCGGGAGATCGGCGCGCGCATCCCGAAGGGCGTGCTCCTCGTCGGCCCGCCCGGGACCGGCAAGACGCTCCTCGCGCGAGCCGTGGCCGGCGAGGCGGGCGTGCCGTTCCTCTCCGTGAGCGGCTCGGACTTCATGGAGATGTTCGTCGGCGTCGGCGCGAGCCGGGTGCGCGACCTGTTCCAGACCGCCCGCAAGCAGGCCCCGGCGATCATCTTCGTGGACGAGATCGACTCGATCGGCCGCAAGCGCGGCGCCGGCCTCGGCGGCGGCCACGACGAGCGCGAGCAGACGCTCAACCAGATGCTCTCGGAGATGGACGGCTTCGACACCGCCGAGGGCGTCGTCATGATGGCGGCGACGAACCGACCGGACATCCTCGATCCCGCGCTGCTGCGGCCGGGCCGCTTCGACCGCCAGATCGTCGTGCCCCTCCCCGACCTCGACGAGCGCCGGCCGATCCTCGAGGTGCACTGCCGCGACAAGCGGATCGGGCCCGACGTCGACCTCGACGTCGTCGCGCGCGGCACCCCCGGGATGAGCGGGGCGGACCTCGCCAACCTCGTGAACGAGGCCGCGCTGCACGCCGTGCGGCGCAACAGCCAGGTGATCGAGATGCGCGACTTCGACGCGGCGCGCGACCGCGTCCTCATGGGCCAGCAGCGCGACTCGCTCGTGCTCTCCGACGCCGAGAAGGAGCGCGTCGCCTACCACGAGTCGGGGCACGCCGTGCTCGCCTACGTCCTGCCGTTCGCCGACCCGCTCCTCAAGGTGAGCATCATCCCGACCGGTCTCGCGCTCGGCGTCACCCAGCAGCTGCCCCTCGAGGAGAAGCACATCTACCCGCGCGAGTACATCGAGGACTCCCTCGCGGTCCGCATGGGCGGCCGGGTCGCCGAGCTGATCGTCTACGGGGACCTCTCGACCGGGGCGAGCGACGACCTCCAGCGCAACACCGAGCTCGCCCGCAAGATGGTCCGCGAGTGGGGCATGTCCGATCGCGTCGGCCCGATGGCGTGGGGCCCCCAGGGGATGGTCTTCCTCGGGGAGGACCTCATGCACTCGAGGGACTACTCGGAGGACACGAGCCGGGTCGTCGACGAGGAGGTGGCGAGGATCCTGCGCGAGCAGGAGGAGCGCGCCCGGCGGATCCTCCAGGAGCACCGCGCCGGCCTCGAGGCCGTGGCCCGGGCGCTGCTCGACAAGGAGACCATCGACGGCGCCGAGGTGGCCCGCCTGATCGACGAGGCCTTCGGCCGGCCGGTCCACGAGGACGGCGAGGAGCTGCACGTCGCGGGCGGGATGCTCGGCGGGGCGCCGCGCCCGCCGGTGCCCGCCGCCGCGGGCGACGGCGCGAGCGAGGCGCCCACCACGGCGCACCTGCCCGCCGAGTCGGTGGAGCCGCGGGGGCCGCGCGGCCCGCTCGGGTGAGGAGGGGCGCTCACTCCACGGGGATGGCGAGGGGCGCCGAGAAGCCGAGGGCCTGGCCGCTGCCGCGGGAGTAGAGCAGCGAGCCCACGACGACCGGCCCGCTGGCGGTGACGACGAGCGGGAGCACCGGGGCGCGCGCGCCGACGAGCTGCGCGAGGTCGACGACGGTGGTGCCCTGCGCCGGCACCACGAGCGCCGCCGGGGCCGGCATGCCTCCCACGGACGGCCCCGCGAGGCGCTCCACGGTGAAGGTGAGGGCGCGCCGACTGGGGTTCGACACGCTGAGCAGGACGCTCGCGTGCCGGTCCGACTCGCCGCCGGGGACGAGCCACCGCTCGTGGGCCGCCGCCGTGCCGGTCGTGAGCCCGAAGCCCGGTCGCAGCGGCGGCAGCGCCGTCAGCGACGGGCCGGCGTGTCGCGGCGGCGGGACGAGCGCCCGGGACACGGTCGCCGCGCGCTGCGCCACGATCCCGACGCCGTTCGTCGAGGTGACGAGCGTCCAGCGCAGCGGGCCCGGGGCGGCGGGAACCTCGACGACGGCGCCCGGCCCGACCGTGACGGTCGTCGCCGGGCTGCCGGCCGCGCACTTCGAGGCGACGAGGACGCGGGCCGGGCGGGGCCCGGGGTTGTAGACGTCGAGCGCCTGGCGCGCCGCGCCGGCAGCCGGTGCCCCGGGGAAGTACCACGTCGTCCTCGGCGCGAGCGCGCCGGGTACGAGGGCCGACACGAGCGCGCGCCCCACGAGGTGCACCTCGAGCGCCCCGGCGACGACGCGCCCGCCCGTCGAGGTGACCGCGAGGGCGAGCAGCTGGCGCCCCGACACGTAGTGGCCGACGTTGAGCACGACGAGGCCGCCGGCCGCCACCGGGATGCCCTGGAAGGCAGGCGGCGCCAGCGCCTGGCTGCCGACGTGGACGGTGACGCTCGCCACCCCGGGCGTCGCGCCCGGGACGTAGAGGGCGAGCGCCACGTCGTCTGCCCCCGCCGTGCTGCCCGCGGCGAGGAGCTGCTCGGTGCCGGCCTCGCTGACGCAGGGCGAGGCGACGGGCCCGGCCGGGCCGTGGATCAGCTCCTCGACGCCGACGCTCGCGCCGTCCACGAGCACGGTGGCGGCGGCGAAGGCCCGGCGCCCGCTGCGGGGCAGCCCGACCACCGCCTCGTCCGACGGGCCGACGGCGACGGGCACGGTGAGCGACCGGCCGGTGCTCTCGGACAGGCGCACCTCGCCGCGCAGCGCGCGGTCCCCGACGTTGGCGATCGCGATCGAGGAGGCTTCCGGCCGAGCCCCGACCGGCAGCGGCCCCGCGCAGTACCAGGCGGCGGAGGTCGCCGGGCTCGCCACGGACGCGGCCGAGGCGTCCGAGGGGCCAGGGGCCAAGGTCCCCGTCGTCCGACGGCCGACGCGCGCCGCGCTCGCCACGGCGACGAGGGCGAGGCAGGCGACGACGAGGCCGCCGACCACGGCCCGGCGGAGCGGACCGGGGCCGCGCGCTGCGCTCACCCGCCCACCTCGGCGAGGACGCCGAGGTCGCCCGCCGCCGCCGCCTCCGGCGCCGGACGGCGGGCGTGGCTCCCCCGCCGCCTGGCGCGCGCGCCGCTCGGCAGCCGGGCGAGGCCGACGGCGGCGGCGACCCACAGCGCCAGCTCGAGCGCGACCGCGAGCCCGCGCAGCGGCGCGGGCGTGCCCCCCGGACCGGCGAGGCTGCCCGGCACCCCGCTCCCCGGCCGCCAGGCGGCGTTCTCGAACACCTGGGCGCCGCCCTCGCTCGGGAGCTGGTGCAGGTCCGCCTGGGCGGCGAGCCCGCCGACGAGCGCCTCGGGCGGGTTCGCCGCGCTCGCCTGCTGCACCCCGGCGAGCACCGGCGCGAGCGCGCTCGGGACGACGACGTAGCGCACGCCCGCCGACGCGAGGTCCGCCCCGAGGTCGACCGTCATGCCCGAGCTCGCCGCCACCACGGCGCGACCGAGGGCGGCGGCCTCGCCAGGGTTCGCGCTCGGCCACAGCCTCGTGGCATCGGGCAGGCCGCCCTCCGAGACGCCGAGGGCGAGTCCCGGGGCGACCTGCCAGGCGCCGAGCGGGAGGGCACGCCCGTCGCCCAGCCACAGCACCCGCGCCGGCGGACCCGAGTCGATCCAGGAGAGCACGGCGTCGTAGCCGGTGGTCGGGAGCCCGAAGCGCCCCCCGAGCGTGGCACCGAGGACCGGCAGGGCGCCGGCGGCGACGAGGCAGCACCACCCGGCGGCGGCCACGTGGCGCCAGCCGAAGCTGCGCCCGACGACGTCGGCGCGGACCGCGGCGACGCCGTCACCGACGAGCGCGGCGATCGCCGCGGCCGCCGGCGCCAGCACGACGCGCGTCTCCCCGCCGCCCGCGCCGAGCCACCCCTCGGCCAGTGCCCACGAGAGCGCGAGGACGCCGAGCGCCACCGCCCACCCGCGAGCCGCCCAGACGAAGCGCTCGCCGCGCGCGACCAGCACCGGGAGCAGGGCCGAGAGGACGAGGGCGTCCCCCAGCGGCCCGGCGCCGAAGGGGCCGACGTCGAAGCGCGCGAGGGCTGCGAGGCTCGGGAGGTGGTCCGCCGCGGCGAGGGGCCCCGCGAGCGCGCTGAGCCGCGCCCCGGGCTGGACGAAGGTGAGCGACCAGGGGAACAGGAGGGCGAACGCGACGGCGAGGCCGCCGACGCTGACGGCGAGGCAGCGAGCGCCGCCCGCGGGCCGACCCGCGAGGAGCGAGCCGAGCGCGACGGCGACGGCGCAGACGGGCGCGAGCAGCGCGAGCAGGGGGACGAAGGCGCCACAGAGCGCGAGCAGGGCACCGAGGGCGAGCACCTCGCGCGCGAGCTCGAGGGCGCCGCCCCCGGCGCTGTCGTGGGCCCGCCAGATCCGAGCGAGCACGTAGGGCGCGCCGGCGTAGGCGACGAGCCCGAGGACGTCGCCGCGCGCGAGGTCGTTCCAGGCGAGGGGGAGGAAGAGGTAGGCGGCCGCCGCCGCGAGGCGGCCGGCCGGGCCCGCGACGGGGCGCACGAGGCGCGCCGCGCCGAGCGCGCCGGCGACGAGGCACAGCGCGATGCCGACCTTGAGCACCTGGCCCATTGCACCGAGGAGCGCGAAGCCGGCGAGGCCGAGGAGGGCGAACGCGGGCGGCGCCGGGCCCGGGCGCTGCATGCCCGCGTCCCGCCAGCCGCCGAAGAAGCGCGCGAGCAGGTGCGCCGGCGACGGGAGCGGGAGGAGCCCGCCGACGAGGGGCAGGTGCCCGAAGATGAGCGAGCGGGCGCCGAAGAGGACGACGAGGACGACGAGGGCCGCGCCGATGCGCACCTGGCGCGGCCGGTGCACCCGGCGCACGCGGGATGCGCCCGGACGGGCGTCTTCGCCTTGTGCCGGCTGGCGCGACCGGCTGGCGTGGCCCCAGCGCAGGGCGCGTTCTTCGAGGAGGGGCTCGACGAAGCGCCACAGACGCGAGGTCCGGCGCGTGAAGAGCCCGCAGACGAGGCGGTCGGGCAGTCGGCGCGTGCGGCCGACGTCGGCTCGGGCCTGGCGCAGCCGGCGCGGCGCGGCGAGGTTCCAGCGCCAGGCGTCGAGCACCTGCCGGGCACGCCAACGCTTGCCGATGGCGAGGAAGTACGCCATCTCGGCCAGGCTCAGCACGACGAGCTGGGCACCGACGAGCCACAGCCGCCAGCGGCCGTAGTTCTTCAGCACGGCCCGCAGCTCGTGGCGCCACTGCAGCGCGCGCGCCTCGGGGAGCGGCCGCTGGCGCGCCGCGGTCGCCTCCCGATGGCGCACCTGCGCCGAGGGAGCGACGACGACCCGGGCGCCCGCGAGGCGCGCCCGCCAGCACAGATCGACGTCCTCGCCGAACATCGAGATCTCGCGGTCGTACCCGCCGATCGCCGCGAACAGGTCCGTCCTGGCGAGCGTGCAGCCACCGGGGGCCGCGAAGACCTCCCGCACCTCGTCGTGCTGGGCCTGGTCGAACTCGCGCCGGCCGACCCGCCGCACCGGGGCCCCGAAGCGGTCGACGCCGAGGCCCAGCTGGAGGATGCGGTCGGCGTCGTCGTAGTCGACGAGCTTCGGCGTCACGATGCCGGCGTTGGAGCGGAACGACTCCTCGACCATGCGGCGCAGCGCGTCCGGTGCGAGGACGACGTCGTCGTGGCAGAAGAGGAAGTGGCTGCCCCCCTCGACGAGGTCGAGGACGACGTTCGCGCTCGGGCCGAAGCCGGCGTTCGAGTCGGTGCGCGTGAGGTAGAAGTCCGGCGCCACGGCGGCGACCCTCGGTGCCAGCGGCTCGCGGCTCCCGGCGTCGACGACGAGGACGGTGAGCGCGGCGTAGTCCTGGGCGGCGAGCGACTCGAGGCACTCCTCGAACCAGGGGCCCGGGTCGTTCGAGACGACGACGGCGACGACGGGTGGCGCCTGATCCTCCGCCATCAGGAGCGACACCCTAGCTCGCGAGGCGGCGCGCGCGCCCGGGTCCCGGCCGCCGGCCCTGGCGCGCCGGACGTGTGCACGCGCCCCCCGGGTAGGCTCGCGCCGTGGTGGACGTGCGACGGGAGCTCGGCCGCAGCGCGAAGGAGGCGGCCTACCTCGCGCTCGGCGCCGCCGTCCTCGGCCTCGGGTGGGCCCGCCGGCAGGCGCTCGGGGGCCGCGAGCGGGGACGCGCAGCCCTGCGCTGCCTGGAGCGCTCCCTGCGCCAGGTGGGCCGGCCGCCCCGTCGGCCCCCCGCGTCCCCCTGAGCGCTCAGGCCCGCGCCGGCGCGAGCCGCTGGCGCCAGTCCTCGAGCACCTCGGCGAGCGTCGTCGAGCGGTCGATCTCCGGGCGCCAACCGCAGCGGGCGGCGATCCGCCCCGGGTCGCCGCGCAGCACGGGCACGTCCACGGGGCGGACGAGCGCCGGGTCGACGACGGGGATCACCTTCGCCGCCGAGAGGGCGATGAGCTCGTCGAGGACCGTCGAGATCGCGACCGCCTCCCCCGAGCACACGTTGTAGACCTCGCCGGGATCGGCGAGCTCGGCGAGGAGGCGGTAGGCACGGACGACGTCTCGCACGTCGGTGAAGTCGCGCGCCGCCGCCAGGTTGCCGACGCGGATCTCCGGCTCGCCGCTCAGCTCGGCCAGCGCGACCCGCCGGGCGAGCGCCGAGACGACGAAGTCGGGCGACTGGCCCGGGCCGACGTGGTTGAAGGGCCGCGCGACGACGACGTCGAGGCCGCCGCCGAGGAACGCCTGCAGCCCCAGGAACTCCGCCGCGACCTTGCTCGCCGCGTACGGCGTCACCGGCTGCAGCGGCGCGGTCTCGCGAAGCGGGGCGCCGCTGCCGCGGCCGTAGACCTCGGCGGAGCTCACGAGGACGACCCGCGGCCGGGACGCCAGGCGGCGGGCAGCCTCGAGCACCTCGAGGGTCCCGAGGGCGTTGACCCGGAAGGTCCTCGCCGGCGCCTCCCAGGAGCGCCCGACGTGGGTGAGCGCCGCGAGGTGGAAGACGACGTCGGGGGCGGCCTCGCGCAGCGGGCCGTCGAGCGCCCCCGCCTCGGCGACGTCGAGGCCCGGCGGGAGGATCGCGACGGTGTCGCCCATCGCCTCGAGGTGACGCGCCAGCCAGGTGCCGACGAAGCCGGTCCCGCCGGTGAGGAAGGCGCGCACCCGTCAAGGCTAGCCGCCGGCGCTCCCCGCGGGCCTGCGGCGCGTGCCGCGGGCGAGCTCGGCGAAGACCTCGACGTGCGCTGCCGCGCAGGCCTCCCAGGTGTGCTCGGCAGCCTTGCGCAGCCCCGCTCGCCGGCGGCGTTCGGCCGCCGCGTCGCGCGCCGTGGCGAGCTCGAGGGCGTCGGCGAGCGCCCCGGGGTCCGCCTTCGGCACGAGGACGGCCGCCTCGCCCGCCAGCTCCGCCATCGCCGTGCCCTCGGTCGTCACGAGGGGCGCGCCGCAGGCCAGCGCCTCGAGCGCCGGCAGCCCGAAGCCCTCCTCGAGCGACGGGTAGGCGACGGCGGCCGCCTGGCGCAGGAGGGCCGGGACCGCTGCCGGCGGCACGTAGCCGAGCTGGCGCACGCGGTCGCGATGGCGCGCCGAGCGCAGCGCGGCGGCGAGCACGCGCCTGCCCCACCCCGGCGCGCCGGCGAGGACGAGCTCGAGGTCGCCGCGACGCCCGGCGAGGCAGTCGAACGCGGCGACCAGGGTGGCGAGGTCCTTGCGCGGCTCGATCGTCCCGAGGTGGACGACGTAGGGCCGGCTGAGGCCGAGCGCGGCGAGCGCTGCCCGGTCCGCCCCCGGTGCGGGCTCGGTCGGCGTGAAGCGGGCGTGGTCCACGCCGTGGGGGATGACCCGGACCGCGCCCGCCACGTCGTAGGCGGCCACGAGCCGCTCGGCGGTGTGGCGGCTCGGCACGATGATCGCCTCGGCGCGCGCCGCCGCGACCTTGAGGGCGCGCCGGAAGACGAGGACCTTCGAGCGCTCGTGCCAGGCCGGGCGCTCGACGAGCGTGAGGTCGTGGACCGTGACGGCGACCGGCACGGTGGGCCGGGCGGGCATGGTGTAGTGGGGGCAGTGGAGGACCGAGGCCGGCGAGCGCCCACGCGTCGCCGCTGCCGCGAGGCAGAGCTCGCCCCACACGAGGCGCGCCGGGCGAGCCGCAGGCGCCGTCGCCGCCACCTCGGCGGCGGGCGCGCACGCCGCCCAGCGCGGCCCGTCGCCCCGGCGCGCGAGCAGCCGCAGCGCCGTGTCCTCGCGCCGGGCGAGGGCGCGCACGAGCTCGAGGGTGTACACGCCGGCGCCGGCGGGCCGGGCGGGCACGGCGGTGACGTCGACGCCGACGCGCAGCGGCTCAGCGGCCACGCGTGCCCCTCGCCCGGACCGCCTCCCACTGCGCGACGTGGGCCGCCGCCGCCGAGCGCCAGGTGAGCCCGGCCACGCGCGACCGGCCCGCCTCGACGAGGCGGCGCCGCAGCGCCTCGTCGAGCGCGACCGCGCGCAGGCCCTCCGCGATCGCCTCCACGTCGAGCGGATCCACGAGGTGCGCCGCGCCGCCCGCCGCGGGCACGGGGCTCGCCACGACCGGCGTCCCCGCCCGCATCGCCTCGACGACGGGCAGCCCGAAGCCCTCGAGCAGCGGGACGTAGCAGAACAGCCGAGCCCCCTCGTACAGGGCGGCGAGGACCGCGTCGTCGACCCGGCCGGCGAGGACCACGCCGGGCGCCGGCGGGACGCCCCTGCCCCAGCCCGCGGGTCCGGCCACGACGAGCGGCCACGGCTCGGGGAGCAGATCCCGCACGGCGCCGTACGCGCGCACGAGACGGGCGAGGTTCTTGCGCGGCTCGAGGGTCCCCGCGCTGAGGAGGTAGGGCCCGCGCACGCCGAGGCGACCGAGCAGCGCCGCCGCCGCCGGGCGGTCGGGCGGGGGGAGGTGGTCGGCACCCTCCTCGACGACGGCGACGTCGGCGGGCTCGAGCCCGAGCCCCGCGTCAAGGAGGGCGTCGCGCACCGCCTCGGAGGGCACGACGAGGCGCGCCGCGCGGCGCGCGGCGCGCCGCAGCGCCGCCTCGTGCCAGCGCCTCCCCCGGCGCGGGAAGGCGGCCGGCAGGGCGCGCCAGGCGAGGTCGTGCACCGTGACGACGAGCGGGCGGTCGGTCGGGGGAACGGCGAGCGACGTCGCGTGCACGACGCCGGCGCCCACCCGCTCGCGCCCGAGGCCGCGCGCCCAGGCCCTCGTGAGCAGGCGGCCGGGCAGCGACGAGGCGACGACGGGGAAGCCGAAGCGCTCGAGCGGGTCGGGCTCGCTCGCGGGCCGACTGGCGAGGAGCGCGACGCTCGGCGCCTCGGGGGCGAGTGCCGCCAGGCCGGCCAGCAGGCCCGCGACGTAGGTGCCGATCCCACCCGGGACCCGGCGACGCAGCTGCTCCACGACGAGGAGGACCTCCGGCGTGCGACCCGGCCGGCCCGAGCGCGCCGGGACGCGGCGGGTGCTCAACGGAACAGGTCCTCGCTCGCGCTCCGCACGACCTCGGCGCGCACCGAGCCCGGCCGCAGCAGGCTCGGGTCGACGCCGCGCACGACGGCGGCGGGCACCCCGGCGGCCTTGCCCATCACGAGCTCCGCCGCCCCGGCGAGCTCGTCGGCGACGCACACCTCGGTCGCCCGCAGCTCCCGCCCGTAGGCGTCGGGCGTCCCCCGCAGGTCGACGACCGCGGCGATGCCGGCGCAGCCGATGGCGACGTCGGTGAGGCCCCGACGCCAGGGCCGGCCGAAGGTGTCCGAGACGATCACGGCCACCTCGGCGCCGCTCGCCCGGCGGATCTCGGCCCGGATGCGCCGCGCGGAGCGGTCCGGGTCGAGCGGGAGCAGGACCGCGTGGCCCGCCTCCACGTTGGACAGGTCGACGCCCGCGTTGGCGCAGACGAAGCCGTGGCGGGTCTCGGCGATGACGAGGTCGCCGCGCCGGCGCAGCAGGCGCACCGACTCTGCGGCGACGAGGGCGAGGCGAGCGTCGGGGTCCGACTCGTCGATCGGCACGACGCGGCCCTCGGCCTTCGAGACCGCCTTCTGGGTGACGACGACGACGTCGCCGTCGTGCAGGGCGACCGCCCGGGCGACGAGGGCGCCGAGGCGGTCGCCCCGGCGCACCTCGCCGATGCCGGTCACCGGGAGCAGCGTCAGCGCGCCGGCGCCGAGGCTCATCGCGACGTCGCGACCCCGACGGCGTCGAGCGCGGCCCTCGCCAGGCCGGCGGCGACGCCCGGTGCCCCCATGACCGTCTCGGCCACGACCGGGCGCAGTCCGAGGGCGCCGACGCGCCCGGCGAGCGCGGCGTCCCGCTCGTCGAGGACGAAGGCGCCGGCCACCGCCGAGTACCGGCGTGCCACCGCCTCGGCGGAGGAGTCGCCGGTGAGCTCGGCGAGCAGGCGCGCCGCCGGGCCCTTCAGCGCCGCGCCGGCCACGATCGGCGAGATGGCGACGACGCAGGCGCGCCGGCGCGCGAGCACGGCCGAGACGGGCTCGAGCGCGAGGATCGGGCCGATCGAGACGACGGGGTTGGAGGGGGCGATGACGACGGCGTCCGCCTCCTCGAGCGCCTCGAGGACCCCCGGCGCGGGACGGGCCTCCTCCGCCCCGGCGAAGCGCACCGAGCGCACGGCGACCGCGTGGCGCAGCCGCACGAAGTACTCCTGGAACTCCACCTCGGGCCCGTCCGCGAGCTCGAGGCGGGTGCGCACCGGGTCGTCGCTCATCGGCAGGAGGCGCACCTCGACGCCGAAGGCGCGCGCGATCTCGGCCGTCACCGTCGACAGCGGCGCCCCCTCGGCGAGGCGACCGGTCCGGTAGAGGTGGGTGGCGAGGTCCCGGTCCCCGAGACGGAACCACGTCGGGGCGCCGAGGCGCTCGAGCGCCGCCATCACCGTCCAGGTCTCCCCCGCGAGCCCCCACCCGAGCTCTGCGTTGTGCTCGCCCGCCAGCGTGTAGGTGACGGTGTCGAGGTCAGGGCTGATGTGCAGTCCGTGCAGGCGCGTGTCGTCGCCCGTGTTCACGACCGCCACGACGCTCGAGGGCGCCACGACCTCGACGAGGCCGGCGAGGAAGCGGGCGGCGCCCACGCCGCCCGCGAGCACGGCGATCAACGCGCCGCGCGCTGGGCTGCGCCCTCGGCGCGCGCCAGGGCCTGCACGACGCTCGCGACCCCCTCGGCGAGCGGCGTGAACGGACGCCAGCCGAGGTGGAGCGCGGCGCGCGCCGGGTCGAGCGCGCTGCGCCGCACCTCCCCCTCGCGCGCCGGGCCGTGGCGCGGCGCGCGCTGCGAGCCGACCGCAGCGGCGACGAGGCGGTAGAGGGCGTTGATCGAGGTCTCCACGCCCGTCGAGACGTTGAGGACGAGGCCGCCGCCGCGCGTCGCGGCGCGTACGAACGCGTCCACCACGTCGTCGACGAAGACGAAGTCCCGGGTCTGCTCGCCGTCCCCGTGGATGACGCACGGCACCTGGCGCAGCAAGCTCGCGGCGAAGATGGCGACCACCCCGGCCTCGCCGTCGGGATCCTGGCGCGGGCCGTAGACGTTGGCGAGCGCGAGCGCGGTGAACTCGAGCCCGTACAGCTCCCGGTAGGCGTGGAGGTAGTCGATGACCGCCCGCTTCGCGATCCCGTAGGGCGAGCGCGGCGCCTGCGGGTGGCGCTCGCCCACCGGCAGCTCGCCGGGCTCGGCCTCGGCGTAGAGCGTCCCGCCGCTCGCGGCGAACACGACCTTGCGGGCCCCCGCGCTGCGGGCGCCCTCGAGAACCCGCAGGCTGCCGAGGACGTTCACCTCGGCGTCGAGGAGCGGCACCTTCACCGAGCGCTGGACGCTCGCCTGCGCGGCGAGGTGGAACACGACCTCGGGGCGCCGGCGAGCCATCAGCTCGACGAGCTCGGGCGCGCGCACGTCGAGCTGGTGGAAGCGAAGGCCGGAGCGCGCGGCACGCGCCTCGGCGAGGTTGGCGAGCGAGCCCGTCGAGAGGTCGTCGACGACGTCGACCGCGTGCCCCTCGGCGAGCAGGCGGTCCACGAGGGCGGAGCCGATGAAGCCGGCCCCCCCCGTCACGAGCGCCCGCACGCGGCGAGTCTCACACAGGCAGCCGCGCGCTGTCGAGGACGGCACCGGCCTCGACGACCACCCCGGCGCCGAGCACGCTCTGGGCGCGCACGACCGCGCCCTCGCCGAGGCGGGCCCGGGCGCCGACGATCGAGTCCTCGACGACCGCCCCGCCGCCGACGCACGCGCCGGGCAGGAGCAGCGAGCGCTCGACGCGCGCCCCGGCACCCACGAGCGCGCCCGAGCCGATGACCGAGTCGGCGACGAGCGCCCCCCGCAGGACGCGCGCGCCCGCGGCGAGGAAGACGTCGCCCGCGCTCTCGCCGTCGTGGCGCGCGCCCGCGGCGAGGCGCACGCCGGGCGCCGCCAGCCGCGACTCGGGGAGGACCACCGCCGGCCGGGCCCCGCGCAGGATGTCGAGGTGCGCCTGCAGGTAGCGCTCGGGCGTGCCGGTGTCGAGCCAGTAGGCGTCGGAGGCGGCGGCGTAGAGCACGCCCTCGGCGACGAGGAGCGGGAAGACCTCGCGCTCCACCGAGACCCGCCGCCCGGCGTCGATCCGCTTGAGGACCTCCGGCTCGAGGACGTAGGTGCCGGCGTTGACGAGGTTCGTCGGCGCCTTCGCGCGCGGCGGCTTCTCGATGAAGGCGAGGACCCTGCCCTCGCTCGTCGTCGGGACGACCCCGTAGGACGACGGGTCCTCGACCGGGGTCAGCGCGATCGTGGCCTCCGCCCCGTGGGCACGGTGGAAGGCGACGAGCTCACCGACGTCGAGGTCGGTGAGGATGTCGCCGTTCACGACGATGAGCCGCTCCCCCTCCACGCCCGCCTCCGTGGCTGCGAAGCGGATCGCGCCACCGGTGTCGAGGGGCTCCGGCTCGACCGCGTAGGAGAGGGCGACGCCCGCCCAGGTGTCCCCGGGGAAGGCGTCGAAGAAGGCGTCGGGCCGGTAGCCGAGGGAGAAGACGACGCGCTCGACGCCGTTGAGCGCCAGCCACTCGACGACGCGGGCGATCATCGGTCGCTCGAGGATCGGCAGCATCGGCTTGGGGACGTCGTAGGTGAGCGGTCGCAGCCGCGTCCCCTCCCCGCCGACGAGGACGAGCGCGATCACCCTAGGACGGCTCCGGGGTCATCGCCGCGGCGTGCTCGTGCTCGGCGCCAGGGTGGCGCCGAGCGCCTGGGCGAGCGTGGCGCGCGAGGGCGGCGGGGGGATGGGCGCGCCCCTCGGCACGAAGGCGAGGGTGATCATCATGCCGTTGCCGAGGTGGATCGAGGCCGGGTCCGTCTCGACGCGCGCGCCCGACAGGTCGGTCGAGGGCCACACCTTCGCCTGCAGGACGCCGGGCCCCCTCGGGGTCGTCGCGCTCGCCGGGCAGCTCGTGCCGTTGCGGTAGGTGGTCTTCGCGCCCGGGAGCTTCAGGCTCGTGGCCGTGAGGGTGAAGCCCGGGTAGTGGTCGGCGAAGTTGCCGAGCGTGGCGAGCGCGCCCTCGAAGGCGGCGGGGTTCGGCGCCGCGCCGGGGGCGACGTCGATGAGGCCGTCGCCGTAGGTGCGGAGGCCCGTGCTCGCGAGGTTCGGGTTGACCGGGAGGTTCGGCTGGAGTCGGCCGCACACGTCCACGGCGAAGGCGACGTGCCAGGTGTCGCTGGCGCTCGGCCCGAGCTGGTGGCGGACGGCCGAGGCCGGGTGCAGCCGCTCGTTGCGGCTGTAGACGATGAGGGCGACGCCGGCCGCGCAGATCACGAAGAGGAGCAGGTACCAGGCGGTCGGCGGCCGGGCACGGTAGGTGCGGCTCCCGCCGCTCGCCGCCGCGCGCGCCACGGTGCGGCTGAACGACCCCCGTGCCATGGCTCGCCGAGCTTACTCAAGCGGGCCGGCCCGCCGCGAGCGCCCGGCGCGCCCGCGCGCCCAGCTCGCCCGCCAGGCTCACGCCGAGGCGCGCCGCGAGGCCGGCCGCGACGGCGGGCAGCACGAGGCGCTGCAGCCCCGACGAGGACCTGCGGGCGAAGCGCCACGTCGACCGGTGGTGGGCGACGAGCATCCGGTAGGGGTGGCGCGCGCTGGAGAGACCTCCGTGGTGCACGACCCTCGCCGCGGGGACGTAGCGCGCCTCCCAGCCGGCGCGCCGCAGCCGCCAGCACAGGTCGAGATCCTCGACGTACATGAAGTAGCCCTCGTCGAAGCCGCCGACGGCGTCGAAGGCCTCGCGCCGGAAGAGGGCGCACGCGCCCGAGACCCAGTCGACGGGCACGGGCCCTGCGTCGAGCGCACCGCGCTCGCGCGCCAGGTCGAGGCGGTAGCGGCGGCTCCAGGGGTTCGACGGCCACAGCGGGCCGAGGAGGGCGTGGCCGGCCGCCTCGACGAGCGAGGGGAACGCCCGCGCCGAGGGGTAGGGCACGCCGTCCGGGCGCAGGACGAGCGGACCGGCGACGCCGACGGCTGGGTCGGCCTCGATGGCGCCGGCGAGCGCGCCGGGCGCGCCGGGGTCGACGACGAGATCGGGGTTGCACACGAGGACGAGCCCGGCGCCCAGGCGCGCCACCCCGAGGTTGGCGGCGCGCCCGTAGCCGAGGTTGCGGCCGGCCGCCACGATCGTCGCCGCCCGGTCCCGGCGCGCGAGCGCCTCGAGGGAGCCGTCGCTCGAGGCGTTGTCCACGACGACGACCTCCTCGACCCCGGCCCGCCGCAGGCTGTCCACGCAGGCGACGAGCGCCGAGCCGGCGTCCCGGTTGACGACGACGGCGCCGATCCCCGCGCTCATGCGAGCGCGGCGACGAGGCGGCGGGTCGACTCCTCCCAGTGCGGCAGGAGGCCGTCGCCGGCCAGGCGCAGCGCGGCGTTGTCGAGCACCGAGTTCGCGGGCCGGGGCGCCGGGCGCGGCGGCACGAGCTCGGCCGTCGAGATGGGCACGACGCGCCCGGGGTCGGCGCCGAGGAAGCCGAGCACGGCGCGAGCGAAGCCGTACCAGGTGGTCTCCCCCTGGTTCGTCACGTGGAAGACGCCGGGGCGTCGCTCGAGCGCGAGGTCGACGAGCTTGGGCGCGAGGTCCGCCGCGACGGTCGGCGAGCCGCGCTGGTCGTCGACGAAGCGGAGCTCGCCCTCGTCGGCGGCGAGGCGGAGCAGGGTTCGCACCATGTTCGTCCCGTGGGCGCTGCAGACCCAGGCGGTGCGGACCACCGTCGCCGAGGGGTCGAGCCCGCGCTCGCCGCCGAGCTTGGACCGACCGTAGACCGAGAGGGGGTTCGGCTCGTCCCACTCGTCGTAGGGCGTCGGCTTCGTCCCGTCGAAGACGTAGTCCGTGGAGACGTAGCAGACGTGGGCGCCGACGAGGCGGGCCGCCTCGGCGACGTGGCGCGTCCCGAGGGCGTTCACGGCGAGGGCGCGCTCGACCTCCTGCTCGCAGCGGTCGACGGCGGTGAAGGCGGCGGCGTGCACGATGACGTCGGGCTCGAGGGTGACGATCGCCGCGAGCACGGCCGAGCGCTGCGCGACGTCGAGCTCGGCGCGGGTCGGCGCCACGACCTCGAGGGCCGGGCCACGGCGGCGAGCCGCTGCCCGCCGCGCGAGCTCGGCGACGACCTCGCGCCCGAGCTGGCCCCCCGCGCCGGTGACGAGGACCCGCATCGGCGCTCAGGGGGCCCGCCGGGAGGGCGCGACGGCACCCCAGGCCTCCTCGGCGACCGGCGAGCGCCCGAGGAGCGGGCGCCACCACGCCTCGTTGTCCCGGTACCAGGCGACCGTCGCCTCGAGCCCCTGCTCGAAGTCGACCTCGGGCTTCCAGCCGAGCTGCGAGCGGATCTTCGTCGAGTCGAGGAGGTAGCGCCGGTCGTGGCCGGGGCGGTCGGGCACGATCGTCTTCAGCGACGCGGGTCGGCCGGTCGCCTCGAGGATGGCGTCGGCGATCTCCGTGATGGTCGCCTCGCGCCCCGAGCCGACGTGGTACGTCTCCCCGGCCCTCCCGTGGCGCAGCACGAGGTCGACGGCCCGGCAGTGGTCCTCGACGTGCAGCCACTCGCGGCGGTTCTCGGTCGAGGCGTACAGCGGCAGCGGCTCCCCCGCGAGCGCGCGCGTCGTGAAGAGGGGGATCAGCTTCTCCGGGAACTGGTAGGGGCCGTAGTTGTTGCAGCAGTTCGTGATCGTCACCTCGAGGCCGAAGGTCTCGGCGTACGAGCGCACGACGTGGTCGGAGGCGGCCTTCGAGGCGTTGTAGGGGGTGCGCGGCCGGTAGGGCGAGGCCTCGGTGAAGGACTCGTCGCTGTCGAGGGGCAGGTCGCCGTAGACCTCGCACGTCGAGACGTGGTGGAGGCGCTCCACGCCGACGCGCCGGGCCGCCTCGCACAGCGCCTGGGTGCCGAGCACGTTCGTCCGGAAGAAGCGCGCCGGGTCGAGCACCGCCAGGCTGTTGTGGGACTCGGCGGCGAAGTTGACGACGTGGCTGATCGCCCACTCCCGCAGCAGGTGCTCGACGAGCTCCTCGTTGGCGATGTCGCCCCGCACGAAGCGAACCCTCCCCTCCGCCTCGAGGGGCGCGAGGTTCGCCCGGTTGCCGGCGTAGGTCAAGGCGTCGAGGACGACGACGTCGTCCTCGGGGTGCGCCGCGACGAGGTAGCGGACGAAGTTCGAGCCGATGAACCCGGCACCGCCGGTGACGAGGACGCGCACGGCCGGAAAGGGTAACTGCTCCCGCCGCTGCGGCGGACCCGCTCAGTCGGGCTCGGCCCGGCCGAGGTGGACGACGTCGCCCACCTCGAGGCGGCGCTCGCCGCCGCCCTCGAGCGCCACGACGAGGCGCCCGTCCGGCGCGAGGCGGACCGCCCGACCGAGGAGCACCTCCCCCTCGAGCTCGACGCGCACGCGCTGGCCGAGCGTCGCGCACGCTGCTTCGTAGGCCGCCGCCGTCGCCGCCACGCCCTGCGGCGCGAGCAGGGTCTCGTAGCGGCGCTCGAGGGCCGCGAGGAGCGCGTCGAGGAGCGTGCCGGGCGCCACGGCCCGGCCCGTCTCGGCCTCGAGCGTCGTGGCGCCGGCCAGCTCGCGCGCGAGCTCCCCGCCCGACGGCGGCCAGCCGGCTGGCCAGGCGAGGTTGACGCCGATCCCGACGACGACGGCGACGGGCACGCCCTCGGCGAGCTCGGCGAGGGCGCCGCCGAGCTTGCGAGGACCGGCGACGAGGTCGTTCGGCCACTTGAGCGAGGCTCGCAGGCCGCTCGTCGCCTCGACGGCGTCGAGCGCGGCCAGCGAGAGGGCGCTCGGGACGAGGTGGAGCTCCTCGCGACGAAGCGGCGGGCGGAACAGCACCGAGCACAGGAGGGAGGCCCCCGGTGGGCTCACCCACCGGCGCCCGCGCCGGCCGCGCCCGGCGTGCTGGTGGTCGGCGACGACGACGAGGCCCTCCGGGGCGCCGCGGCGCGCCTCGGCGAGGGCGACCCGGTTCGTCGAGTCGACCTCGGCGAGACGGACGACACTCGTGAAGCGCATCGCTCGGAACTAGCCTCTCGCCAGCACCCGGTGGAGCCCTGGTGGGCGAACGATAGGCCGTGAGAGGGGCGCGTGTTCGGGACAGTCCTCATCGCCAACCGAGGCGAGATCGCCGTGCGCGTCGCGCGCACCTGCCGCGAGCTCGGCATCCGCTCGGTGGCCGTCTACGCCGAGGACGACCGCGACGCCTACCACGTGCGCGTCGCCGACGAGGCGTACCCGCTCGAGGGTCAGACGGTCGCGCAGACGTACCTCAACATCGACGCCCTCCTCGAGGTCTGCAAGCGCTCCGGCGCCGAGGCGGTCCACCCCGGCTACGGCTTCCTCTCGGAGAACGCCGCCTTCGCGGAGGCGGTCGCGGCGGCGGGCGCGGTCTTCGTCGGGCCGCCTCCGGAGGCCATCGAGACGATGGGCTCCAAGCTGCGGGCGCGCCTCGCCGCCCAGGCAGCCGGCGTCGCGAGCGTGCCCGGCAGCACCGAGCCCGTCGAGCGGCCCGAGGAGGTCGTCGAGTTCGGGGAGCACCACGGCTGGCCCGTCGCCATCAAGGCCTCCTACGGCGGCGGCGGGCGCGGCATGAAGGTGGTCGCCTCCCCGGCAGAGGCTGCCGGCGCCCTCGAGTCGGCACGGCGCGAGGCCGCCGCGTCCTTCGGACGCCCGGAGGTCTACCTCGAGCGCTACCTCGCGTGGCCGCGCCACGTCGAGGTGCAGGTACTCGGCGACCACCACGGCAACCTCGTGTGGCTCGGCGAGCGGGACTGCTCCTCGCAGCGGCGCCACCAGAAGCTCGTCGAGGAGGCGCCGGCGCCGGGCCTGAGCGAGGAGCTCCGGCGGGCGATGGGCACGGCCGCGGTCGAGGTGGCACGTGCGTGCCACTACACGAACGCGGGGACCGTCGAGTTCCTCCTCGACGGCGCCGCCTTCTACTTCCTCGAGATGAACACCCGCCTCCAGGTCGAGCACCCCGTCACCGAGCTCGTCACGGGGCTCGACCTCGTCGCGCTCCAGCTGTCGGTCGCGGCGGGCGAGCCGCTGCCGTTCAGCCAGGACGAGATCGAGCGGCGCGGCCACGCCATCGAGTGCCGGATCAACGCCGAGGACGCCCGCCACGGCGCCTTCGTCCCGACGCCCGGCACGATCACCCGGCTGTCGGCGCCGGCGGGCCCCTTCGTGCGGGTGGACGCCGGCTACGAGTCGGGCGACGCCGTGTCGCCGGCCTTCGACAACCTGATCGCCAAGGTCGCCGCGTGGGGCCCCGAGCGCGAGGCGGCGCGCCGCCGCCTGCTGCGAGCCCTCGAGGAGATGGTCGTCGAGGGCGTCGCGACGACGATCCCCGCCGTGCGGGCGATCCTGCGCCACGCCGACTTCGTCGCCGCCACGCACTCCACGCGCTTCGTCGAGGAGCGGGTCGACCTCTCGGGGATCGAGGAGCCCCGGCTCGCCGAGGGGGCGCACCGGGAGGACGGCCGCGTGCTGCGCACCGTCGACGCCGAGGTCGATGGCCGCCGCTACCGCGTCCGGCTGTGGGTCCCCGAGCACCCGCCCGGCGCTGCGGCCGGACGGAGCGCCGGCAGGACGCCGCGCCGCCCGCACGCCCTCGCCGGGGGGGGCGACGAGCGGGCGATCACCGTGCCGATGCAGGGCACGATCGTCGCCGTCGGCGTCACGGCCGGCGACGAGGTCGAGGCCGGCGACGTCGTGTGCGTCCTCGAGGCGATGAAGATGGAGAACCCCGTCCGCTCCCCGCGGGCGGGCACGATCGCCGAGGTGCGCGTGCGAGTCGGCGACGCCCTCGGGCCGGGCGACGTCGTGGCGGTGCTGGCGTGAGCGACCCGCGTGCCGCCTGCGCGGCCGGCGTCGCCGGACGCGCCGAGCGCCTCGTCGAGCTCTCCCACCGCATCCACGCCCACCCCGAGCTCGCGTTCGAGGAGGTGCTCGCCTCGCGCTGGTGCGCGGAGGAGCTCGAGCGCGGCGGCTTCGAGGTCGAGCGCGGCGCGTGCGACCTCGAGACGGCCTTCGTCGCCTCGACAGGCAGCGGGCCGCTCACCGTCGGGATCTGCTGCGAGTACGACGCGCTGCCCGAGGTCGGCCACGCCTGCGGCCACAACGTCATCGCCGCCGCGGCCGTCGGCGCCGGCCTCGCGCTCGCGCCGCTCGCCGACGAGCTCGGCCTCACCGTCCGGGTGCTCGGCACACCCGCCGAGGAGAGCGGCGGCGGCAAGATCCTCATGCTCGAGCGCGGCGGCTTCGACGGGATCCAGGCGGCGATGATGGTGCACCCCTGGCCCACCGAGCTCGTGCAGATGCCGTGCCGGGCCGTCAGCCACTTCGAGGTGCGCATGCACGGACGCGAGGCGCACGCCTCGGCGTACCCCGAGCTCGGGGTGAACGCCGCCGACGCGCTCACGATCGCCCAGGTGGCGATCGGCCTGCTGCGCCAGCACGCCAACCCGGGGGACCAGGTGCACGGCATCGTCACCTACGGCGGCGGCGCCCCGAACGTCGTCCCGGCGCGCGCCGAGGCCCGCTTCTACGCGCGCTCGTCGACGCTCGCGGCGCTCGCGGGCTGGGAGGCGCGCGTCCGGCGCTGCTTCGAGGCGGGCGCCCTCGCGACCGGTGCGTCGGTCGAGTTCGTCCAGCTCAGCCCGCCGTACTCGGAGTTCGTGCCCGACGAGGCGATCGGCGCCCTCTACCGGCGCAACGCGGAGGCGCTCGGGCGCGTCTTCGACCCGCCGGCCGAGCGGCTGATCGCCGCCTCGACGGACATGGCGAACGTCTCGCTCGCCATCCCCGCCATCCACCCGACCCTCGGGCTGCACTCGTACCCGGCCGTCAACCACCAGGCGGCCTTCGCCGCCCACTGCGTCACCCCGGTCGCCGACGAAGCCCTCGTCGAGGGCGCGACGGCGATGGCCTGGACCGTGGTCGACCTCGCCAGCGACGACCGCGAGCGCGAGCGCCTGCTCGCCGCCGCCTACCGCCGGTCCTGAGGGGGATCAGGAGGTGAGCTGCACCGTCGGGTGCGGCATGCAGAGCTGGTCGTACTCCGCGATCACGATCTCGCCCGCCGCCTCGCCGCAGGCGGGGCAGTCCGGGTCCCGGCGGTAGCGGAGGGTGCGGAAGTCCTGGCGGAGGGCGTCGTAGGCGAGGAGCCGCCCGACGAGCGGGTCGCCGAGGCCGAGCAGCAGCTTCACCGCCTCGACGGCCTGGAGCGAGCCGACGATCCCACAGAGCACGCCGAGCACGCCTGCCTCGGCGCAGGAGGGCGCGAGCTCGGGGGGCGGCGGCTCGGGGACGAGGCAGCGGTAGCAGGGGCCGTTGTAGGGGTCGAACACGGTGACCTGGCCCTCGAAGCGGAAGATCGACCCGTGGACGACCGGCGTGCGGGTCACGAGCGAGGCGTCGTTGACGAGGTAGCGCGTCGGGAAGTTGTCGGTTCCGTCGACGACGAGGTCGTAGTCGGAGAAGAGCTCCACGACGTTGTCGGCCCCGAGGCGCACGTCGTGGGTGACGACGTTGACGTCCGGGTTGAGCGCCGTGAGCGTCTTCTTCGCCGAGTCCACCTTGCGCTCGCCGATGCGCTCCAGGTTGTGGAGGATCTGCCGCTGGAGGTTCGACGCGTCGACGACGTCCATGTCGATGATGCCGAGCGTGCCCACGCCGGCCGCGGCGAGGTAGAGCGCGGCCGGGGAGCCGAGCCCGCCCGCCCCGAGGAGGAGGACCTTCGATTCGAGGAGCTTCTGCTGGCCCGCCTCGCCGACCTCGGGGAGCAGGAGGTGCCGGTGGTAGCGGTTGCGCTGGTCGGCGTTCAGCACGCGCGGGACGAGCCACTCGCGCCCCTCGTCCTTCCAGCGGTTGAACCCGCCGGCCATCGAGACGACGTCGCGGTAGCCGAGCTCCTGGAGGGCCTTCGCCGCGAGCGCCGAGCGCACGCCGCCGGCGCAGTAGACGACGATCGGGCTGTCCTTGTGGGGCAGGCGCCCCTCGACCTGCACCTCGAGGAAGCCACGGGGCAGGTGGACGGCGCCGGGGATGGCGCCCTGCTCGTACTCGTCGGCCTCGCGCACGTCGAGGAAGACCGCCCCGGGCCGCAGCGCCTCGGCCTCGGCCGGGTCGACCTCCCGGATCTCCCGCTTGACCTCGGCCAGCAAGTCTCTGAAGCTCGGCACGACCGCTCCTTCCCGTCCAGCGCGGCGGCGAGGGGCTCCTCGGCGCTCCGCCGGCACCTAAAACACTACCAACGCGCTCAGCATTCCCGGCCGCGGCGCGAGCTACCGTGCGACGGTGGAGCTCGAGGAGGTGCTCCGGCGACGGCGCATGGCGCGCCGGTTCTCGCCCGATCCGATCGACCCGGGTCGCCTCGAGCGCGTCCTTCGCGCCGGGCTCGCCGCTCCGTCGGCGGGCAACACCCGCGGCGTCGACCTGCTCTGCCTCGTCGACCCGGTGGCCCGCCGTCGCTTCTGGCAGGCCGCGAGCGACGCGAGCTGGCGGGAGGGCGACCCCCAGGCCGCCGGCCTGCTCGACGCGCCCGCGATCGTCCTCCCGCTCGCCGACCCCGCCGCCTACCTCGCCCGCTACGCGGCGCCGGACAAGGCGCGCGCACGGCTCGCGGGGCGTGCGCTCGAGGACTGGCCGGTTCCCTACTGGCTCGTCGACGCCGCCTTCGCGGCGATGCTCGTCCTGCTCGCGGCGACGGACGTCGGCCTCGGCGCGCTCTTCTTCCAGGTCCACGGCGACGAGGCGGCGCTGCTCGCCGCGCTCGGCGTCCCGCCGGGGCGGCGCTCGATCGGGGCGATCGCCCTCGGCGAGGCGCTCGGCGAGGCGCGCCCGTCGCGCCGCGCCCCGGCGCGCCGGCGCGTCCACCTCGACCGGTGGTCCGCCGCGCCGGCCAGCCCGTCGCTCGGCAGCCGCTGAGGCCGTCGGGGCGAGCCCGACCCGGCGCCCACCGCACCGCCCCTCGGCCGGCCGCGACCGCCCGGCGCAGCGCGGCGCGGCCTTCAGCGCAGCGACTCGGCGGCGAACCCCTGCGCTCGCAGCACCGGAACGACCTGGTCCCGGTGGGAGGGATCGCGCGTCTCGGCCGTGAGGAGGACCTCCACCTCGTCGACGCCCACCGCCGCGCCCGAGCGGTGGTGCTCGACGCTCAGGACGTTGAGGCCGAGCGCGCCGAGCGCGCCGGCGAGCGCGGCGAGCGCTCCGGGGCGGTCACGCAGGACGACGCGCAGGGTGACGAAGCGCCCGGCCGACGCGAGCCCGTGCTCGACGATCCGCGTGAGCAGGAGCGGGTCGATGTTGCCGCCCGAGAGGACGGCGAGCACGCACCCCGAGCCGTCCACCTTGCCAGCGAGCAGCGCGGCGAGCGCCGCGGCGCCTGCCGGCTCGACCACCCACTTCGCCCGCTCGAGGAGCACGAGGACGGCGCGACTGATCTCCTCCTCCTCGACGGTCACGAGCTCGTCGACGTAGCGGCGCACGTGCTCGAGGGTGAGGTCGGACACGCAGCGCACCGCGATGCCGTCGGCCATCGTGCGGGCGGAGCCGAGAGCGACCGGTCGACCCGCGGCGAGCGCGGCGGCCATCGAGGCCGCCCCGGCCGCCTCGACCCCGACGACGCGCACGGAGGGATCCGACTGCTTGAGCGCCGCCGCGACCCCGCTCACGAGGCCGCCACCGCCCACGGGGACGACCACGACGCGTGCCTCGGGCGCCTCGGCCACGAGCTCGAGGCCGATCGTCGCCTGGCCGGCGATCACGGCGAGGTCGTCGAAGGGCGGGACGAAGGTCGCCCCGGTCGCCGTCGCGTGGTCGCGGGCTCGCTCGATGCAGTCGTCGACCGACTCCCCGTGGTGGACGACGCGCGCGCCGTAGGCGCGGGTCGCCTCGGCCTTCGGCAGCGGGGCGTTCTCGGGCATGAAGATGGTTGCCTGCACCCCGAGGAGGCTCGCCGCCAGGGCGACGCCCTGGGCGTGGTTGCCCGCCGAGGCGGCGACGACCTCGGCCGCGGGCCGCTCCTCGAGGAGGGAGGCCAGGAAGTTGTACGCGCCGCGGATCTTGAACGATCCGGTGCGCTGGAGGTGCTCCGGCTTCACGAGGACCGGCCGGCCGGCGACGCGCGACAGTGCGGGCGAGGCGGAGGCCGGCGTCGGGTTCAGCACCGTGGCGAGGCGCGCGGCCGCCGCCTTGACGTCGTCGAGCTCGAGCATCGGCTGCGCGGGGCAGGACCGGGGGGCGGACCTGCTCCCTGTCCCCCTTTCGACGGATCGGTGCGAGCGATCTTCTCGCATCCGGCCGGTCCCTCGCCGGCGTGCCGCCCGCCTCGAGCGGCGGCACCGCCGGCGAGCACGAGGCCGAGCCCAGCGCGGCCCCGGCGCGGTAGGCAGGCGGGTAGACGCCGAGGCGATCGTGGCGAGCAGGCGAGGTCAGGCGAGGACAAGAGAGGTTCGCGATGGCGACGTACCTCGAGGGGATCAGCTTCGGCGCGACGATCCGGGTGGAGCCGCTCGTCGACGCGGTCGTCGACGGGCTCGGTCACGACCCCCGCTCGGACTACGTGGCGCGCTTCTGGCTCCCGGTGCTCGGACCCTCGACGACCTGGTTCCTGCGCCTCATGGCCTCGCACCTCGACGGGCGGCCCGAGGGCGTCGTGCTCGACGTCGCGGAGACCGCCCGCGCGCTCGGCCTCGGCGAGCGATCCGGCCGCCACGGCCCGTTCCTGCGCACGGTCGCGCGAGCCGTCGACTTCTCCATGGCGGCCCCGCGAGGCGCCGGGCGCCTGGCGGTGCGCCGGCGTCTGCCGCCCCTCGCGCGCCGCCACGTCGCCCGGCTGCCGGCCGCGCTGCGCGAGGAGCACGAGCGCCTCGCGGCCGCCGCAGCAGCGGCCTCCCCCGCCGACGCGCTGCGCCGGCGGGGCGAGCGCCTCGCCCTCAGCCTGCTCGAGCTCGGCGAAGCGCCCGAGGAGACGGAGCGGCAGCTGCTGCGCTGGCGCTTCCCGGCGAGCCTCGCCCGCCAGTGCGTCGGCCTCGCCGCCTCGGTTCTCGCGCAGCGAGCCGGCGCGCCGGCCTGCCGGGCGCCCTCGCCGAGCGCGGCGGGCCGCTGAGGCGTACGAGCGCCGCGCGCCGCACCGGTAGCCTGGGCGGGCGTGTCCGGCTACCTCGAGCTGCTGCGCGAGCGCGCCGTCATCTTCGACGGGGCGACGGGGACGAACCTGCAGCTTCGCGGGCTCGGACCGGACGACTTCGGGGGCGCGGCCTACGAGGGCTGCAACGAGCTGCTCGTGGCGACCCGGCCCGACGTCGTCGCCGACCTCCACCGCTCCTTCCTCGAGGTCGGCGTCGACGCCGTCGAGACGAACTCCTTCGGCGCGCTGCCGCACGTCCTCGCGGAGTACGGCATCGCGCATCGAGCCGAGGAGCTCGCCCGTCGAGCAGCCGAGGTGGCGCGCGAGGTCGCGCACGGCTACTCGACGCCCGACCGGCGGCGGTTCGTCGCCGGCAGCATGGGACCCGGGACGAAGTCCCCGACCCTCGCGCAGATCCCCTTCGCCGAGCTGCGGGACGGCTACGAGGTCCTCGCCCGCGGCCTGCTCGAGGGCGGCGTGGACCTCCTGCTCGTCGAGACCTCCTTCGACGTGCTCGCGGCGAAGGCCGCCATCGTCGCGTGCCGGCGGGCCATGGCCGGCGTCGGCAGGCGCGTGCCCCTCCAGGTCCAGGTCACCGTCGAGCTCACCGGCAGGATGCTCCTCGGCACCGAGATCGCCGCCGCGCTCTGCGCCCTCGAGGCGATGCGGCCCGACGTCGTGGGCATCAACTGCGCGACCGGTCCCGCCGAGATGTACGAGCCACTGCGCTACCTCGCCCGGCACGCGCGCCCCGCCCTCTCGGCGATGCCGAACGCCGGCCTGCCCCAGGTCGTCGACGGCCGCATGCACTACGACCTCACGCCCGAGGCGCTCGCCGAGCACCTGCGCGCCTTCATCGCCGAGCTCGGCGTGAGCGTCGTCGGCGGCTGCTGCGGGTCGCGCCCCGAGCACCTCGCCGCGGTCGTCGACGCCTGCTTCGGCCTCGTCCCGCCCAGACGGGACGTCGACCACGAGCCGGGTGCCTCGTCCCTCTACAGCTTCGTCCCCTTCGCGCAGGACCAGTCGGTCCTCGTCGTCGGCGAGCGGACGAACGCGAACGGCTCGAAGCGCTTCCGCGAGGCGATGCTCGCCGGGGACTGGGACACGACCACGGCGATGGCACGCGACCAGGTGCGCGAGGGGGCGCACGTCATCGACGTGTGCGTCGACTACACGGGCGCCGACGGCGTCGCCGACATGGGCGAGGTCGCCCGCCGCCTCGCCACCCAGTCCTCCGTGCCGGTCATGATCGACTCCACCGAGGCACCGGTCGTGCGCAGCGCGCTCGAGTGGCTCGGCGGGCGCTGCATCATCAACTCGGTCAACCTCGAGGAGGGAGGCGGCCCCGGGACGCGTCTCGACGCCTTCCTCTCGCTCGCGCGCGAGCACGGTGCGGCCGTCGTGTGCACGTGCATCGACGAGGAGGGCCAGGCCCGCACCGCCGAGTGGAAGCTGCGCGCCGCGCGGGCCATCTACGACCTCGCGCTCGGGCGCTACGGGCTCGAGCCCGAGGACCTCTTCTTCGACCCCCTCGCGCTGCCGCTCTCGACGGGCATGGCGGAGAGCCGGCGCGACGGGCTCGAGACGATCGAGGCGATCCGGCGCATCAAGGCCGAGCTCCCCGGCACCCACACGATCATCGGGCTGTCCAACGTCTCCTTCGGGCTCTCCCCCGCGGCGCGCCAGGTGCTCAACTCCGTCTTCCTCCACGAGTGCGTCGAGGCGGGCCTCGACGCGGCGATCGTCCACGCGGCGAGGATCCTGCCGCTGCACCGGATCGACGAGCGTGCCCGCGAGGTCTGCCTCGACCTCGTCTACGACCGGCGCCGAGACGGCTACGACCCCCTCGGCGCGCTCATCGAGCTCTTCGCCGGCGTGGCGGGCCCGACGGCCGCGGCCGAGGACCGCAGCGGCTGGCCCGTGGAGCGCCGGCTCGCCCAGCGCATCGTGGACGGCGACCGCAACGGCCTCGAAGCCGACCTCGACGAGGCCCTCGCGAGCGGGCTCGACGCGCTCGCGATCGTGAACGACATCCTCCTCGCCGGCATGAAGACCGTCGGCGACCTGTTCGCCTCCGGCGAGATGCAGCTGCCCTTCGTGCTCCAGTCGGCCGAGACGATGAAGGCCGCGGTGGCCCACCTCGAGCCCCACATGGCGCGCGCCGCGGAGCGCGGCCGGGGCCGGATCGTGCTCGCCACCGTGAAGGGCGACGTCCACGACATCGGCAAGAACCTGGTCGACATCATCCTCACGAACAACGGCTACGAGGTGCACAACCTCGGCATCAAGGTGCCGATCGCCGACATGCTCGACAAGGCGGACGAGGTGGGCGCCGACGCGATCGGCATGAGCGGCCTGCTCGTGAAGTCGACCCTCGTCATGCGCGAGAACCTCGAGGAGATGAATCGCCGGGGTCGCCACGACCTCCCCGTCCTGCTCGGCGGGGCGGCGCTGACGCGCAGCTACGTGGAGCGAGACCTGCGCGCCGTGTACAAGGGCCGCGTCTTCTACGGCAGGGACGCCTTCGAGGGTCTCCGCACGCTCGAGCAGATCATGGAGCACAAGGCGCGCGGCTTCGACGACCCGACCTTCGGGACCGAGCGCACCGGACGCAGGCTCCCGCCGCGGCGCAGCGAGCTGCTCGCCGACGTCGACCCGGCGTCGCTCCCCGAGCGCTCGAGCGAGGTGGCCACCGACAACCCGGTGTTCACCCCTCCCTTCCTCGGGACGCGGGTCGCCAAGGGGATCGCGCTCGACGACGTCGCCGCCTACCTGAACGAGACGGCGCTCTTCCGCAACCAGTGGGGCTACCGGCCCGAGCGAGGGGAGAGCGACGCCGAGTTCAAGACGCGCGTGCGCGCCGAGCTGCGCCGCCGCCTCGACGAGGCGAGGTCGACCGGCTACCTCGTCCCCCAGGTCGCCTGGGGCTACTTCGCCGTCCACGCCGAGGGCAACGACCTCGTCGTGTTCGCCGACTCGACGCGCTCGAGCGAGCTCGTCCGCTTCCACCTGCCGCGCCAGCGCCAGGCGCCCCACTACTGCATCGCCGACTTCTTCCGCCCCGCCGACTCGGGCGAGGTCGACTACGCCGCCTTCTTCGTCGTGACGATGGGCGAGCGGGCGACCCGCTACGCCCAGGAGCTGTTCCGGGCGAACCGCTACGTCGACTACGTCTCGGTCCACGGGCTGTCGGTCGAGATGACCGAGGCGCTCGCCGAGTACTGGCACCGCCGCATCCGCGAGGAGTGGGGCTTCGCCGACGAGGACGGCCCGACGCTCGCCGGTCTGTTCCGCCAGCGCTACCGCGGCGGCCGCTACTCCTTCGGCTACCCGGCGTGCCCCGACCTCGAGGACAACGCGAAGGTCGTGTCCCTCCTCGACGCCGGCCGCATCGGCGTGTCGGTGAGCGAGGGCTTCCAGCTCGAGCCCGAGCAGACGACGCTGGCGATCGTCTGCCACCACCCGCAGGCCAAGTACTTCGTCGTGTAGGTCGTCGCCCCGGGGCCGCTCGCCGGACGGCTCGAGACGGTAGGGTCGTCGTGATGAGCATCGACGTCACCGACGCAACCTTCGAGCGCGACGTCATGGCGGCCTCCGAGAGCCGGCCCGTCGTCGTCGACCTGTGGGCGCCCTGGTGCGGGCCGTGCCGGACCCTCGGCCCGATCCTCGAGCGCGTCGTCGAGGAGACGGGCGGCGCGGTCGCGCTCGCGAAGGTGAACGTGGACGACAACCCCCAGGTCGCCGCGAGCTTCCAGGTGCAGTCGATCCCGGCGGTGTACGCGCTGCGCGACCGCCGCGTCGTCGACGGCTTCATCGGCGCGCTCCCCGAGTCCGCCGTGCGCGAGTTCGTCGCCCGCCTCGCACCGCCGCCGAGCGAGGCCGACGCGCTCGTCGCCGCGGGGGACGAGGCCTCGCTGCGCCGGGCGCTCGAGCTCGAGCCCGACCACGCCGGAGCGGTGCGCGCCCTCGCCGAGCTCCTCGTCGAGCGCGGCGAGGGCGCCGAGGCGCTGCGGCTCCTCGAGCGCATCCCCGAGACCGCCGAGACCCGGCGCATCGCCGCGCTCGCGCGCCTGCGAGCGGCCGGGGCCGGCGACGGCGCCGGCGCCGACGTCACCGAGCGCCTCGAGCACCTGCTCGAGCGCGTCAAGGAGGACGACGCCGCACGCCAGGAGTACCTCGACGTCCTCGAGACCCTCGATCCGGCGGACCCCCGCCGCGAGCGCTTCCGCCGGGCGCTCGCCTCCCGGCTGTTCTAGGTCGTGCGGCACGCCGACCTCGGCGTCGTGCGCCCGGGCGCGCCGATCTTCGTGACGCTTCGCGAGCGCCGCTTCGACGTGACGACGCGCGCCCTCGTCATGGGGATCGTCAACCGGACGCCCGACTCCTTCTTCGACCGCGGCGCCACCTTCGCCCTCGACGCCGCCCTCGAGCGCTGCGAGCAGCTCGTCGCCTCGGGGGCCGACATCATCGACGTCGGCGGCGTGAAGGCCGGCGAGGGCGACCCCGTCGGCGTCACCGAGGAGCTCGACCGGGTCGTCCCGACCGTCGAGGCGATCACGGCCCGCTTCGACGTGGCGGTGTCGGTGGACACCTGGCGGGCCGAGGTGGCCGCGGCCGCCTTCGCCGCGGGCGCCTCGCTCGGCAACGACATCAGCGGCTTCGCCGATCCCGGCTACCTCCCGGCCGCGGCCGCGGCCGGCGCCGCGGTGGTCGCCACCCACATCCGCCTCGCCCCGCGCGTCCCCGATCCCGACCCCGTCTACGAGGGGGGCGACGTCGTCTCGGCGGTCGAGTCGTTCCTCCTCGACCGCCTCGAGCGGGCGCTGCGGGCCGGCATCGGCCGGGAGTCGGTCATCCTCGACGCCGGCCTCGACCTCGGCAAGCGCGCCGGCCAGTCCCTCGAGCTCCTGCGCGCCTCGGACCGCCTCGCGGGACTCGGGCAGCCCCTCCTCCTGTCCGCGTCGAACAAGGACTTCCTCGGCGAGCTCCTCTCGCTCGCCGTCGACGAGCGTCGGGAGGCGACCCTCGCGGCCGTCGCGCTCGGCGTCGCGCGCGGCTGCCGAGTCGTGCGCGTCCACGACGTCGCGGGAGCGCGGCGCGTCGTCGACCTGCTCGCCGCCGTGCTCGAGGCGTGAACGCCCCGGCGCTCGACGCGAGCGGGCGACCCTTCCCCTGCTACCTCGTGCAGGGGTCGACGCCCGAGGACGCCGGCCTCGTCGGCCAGGAGCTGCGCGCCCTCGTCGACTCGCTCGCCTCGGCCGAAGGCGGCGCCTGTGCGCTCGAGGAGTACGCCGGCGCGGGTCTGGAGGAGGACCTGTCGATCGCGCCGGTCCTCGACGCCTGCCGCACCCCCCCGCTCTTCGCCGCCGCGCGCGTCGTGGTCGTCTCGGACGCCAGCCGCCTGTCGAGCGCGCAGGTCGGCGAGCTCCTCGACTACCTCGCCAGTCCGCTCGAGAGCACCGTCCTCGTCCTCGCCTTCCCCGGCCGGCCTGCGCCGGCGCCGCTCGCGCGCCGCGTCCGCGAGGTCGGGGTCGTGGTCGACGCCGGCGCGCCGAGCGGCGCCCGGCGTCGCGCCTGGTTCGACGAGCACCTCAGCGCCGCCGCCGTGCGGCTCGAGCCGCCGGCCGCGGCCCTGCTCCAGGCGCACCTCGGCGAGGACCTCGACCGCCTCGAGGGCCTGCTCGCGAGCCTCGAGGCGGCCTTCGGTCCCGGGGCGACGATCGCGGCGGACGAGCTCGAGCCGTTCCTCGGCGAGGCGGGTGGCGTCGCCCCGTGGGAGCTCACCGACGCGATCGACCGGGGCGACCTGCCCGGGGCCCTCGAGGCGCTCGACCGCCTCCTCGGCGCGGGCGGGCGCGCGCCCCTCGCGCTGGTCGCGACGCTCCACCGCCACTACGGCGCGATGCTCCGCCTCGACGGCGCCGAGGTGCCCGACGAGCGGGCGGCGGCCGCGCTCACGCGTCTCTCGCCGTTCCCCGCGCGCAAGGCGCTCGAGCAGGCGCGCCGCCTCGGCCACGAGGGCGTGGCGGACGCCATTCGCCTCCTCGCGGCGGCCGACCTCGACCTGCGCGGCCGCTCCGGCCTGCCGCCCGAGGCGGTGCTCGAGATCCTCGTCGCGCGCCTGGCGGACCGGAACCGGCGGGCGGCCCGCGGGCGCGAGCACCGGGCAGCGCGCCGGGTGCGCCGATGACCGCCGACGCCGCGACCCTCGCCGGCGAGGCGGCCTTCGCCGAGGACCTCGCCCGGCGTGCCGGGCGGCTCCTCGCCGAGGCGGCCGAGCCCGCGGGCGCCCAGGGAGGCCTCGGCCGGGCGGCGACGCGCAAGAGCTCGCGAACCGACCTCGCGACGGCTGCCGACCGCGCGAGCGAGCGCCTCATCGTCGACGCGCTGCGCGTCGGGCACCCCGACGACGCCATCCTCGGGGAGGAAGGCGGCGAGCTCGTCGGGCGCTCGGGGCGCACCTGGGTCGTCGACCCGCTCGACGGCACGACGAACTTCGTCTACGCCTACCCCGCCTGGGCCGTGTCGATCGCGCTCGTCGACGAGTCCGGCCCGCTCCTCGGCGTCGTCCACGACCCCACCCACGACGAGACCTTCTGCGCCACGCGCGGCGGCGGGGCGACGCTGAACGGCCGGCCGCTCGCCGCCCGGCGGGCGCCTGCCCTCGCCGAGGCGCTCGTCGGCACGGGCTTCAGCTACGACGCTGAGGCGCGCGCGGCCCAGGGGCGCCTCGTCGCGCGCGTCGCGGGGGCGGTGCGTGACCTCCGGCGCTCGGGCGCCGCCTCGCTCGACCTGTGCTACGTCGCGGCCGGGCGCCTCGACGCCTACTACGAAGCGCACCTCAAGCCCTGGGACAGCGCGGCAGGCCTCCTCGTCGCCCGCGAGGCCGGCGCGCGCTCCGCCGAGGTGCGCGGCCTCGGCGTCCCCGAGGAGACCCTCGTCGTCGCGGCCGACGGGCTCCTCGAGCCGCTCCTCGCGCTCTTGCGCGAGGCGGCGGCGAGCTGAGGCTCCTCGCTAGCATGCCGGGGCCGCCAGGGCGCGCCGAGGAGGGGACCGTGGAGTTCGACGTCGTCATCGAGATCCCGAAGGGTCAGCGCAACAAGTACGAGGTCGACCACTCGACCGGGCGGATCCGCCTCGACCGCACCCTGTTCACCTCCATGGTCTACCCGAGCGACTACGGCTTCGTGGAGGGCACGCTCGGGCGCGACGACGACCCGCTGGACGCGCTCGTCCTCGTCGAGGAGCCGACCTTCCCCGGCTGCGTCGTGCGCGCACGGGCGGTCGCGCTCTTCAAGATGACCGACGAGAAGGGCCCGGACGACAAGCTCGTGTGCGTACCGGCGGGCGACCCCCGCTACGACGGCGTGCGCGACCTCGCGGACATCCCGGCCTTCGAGCGGGACCGCATCCAGCACTTCTTCGAGACCTACAAGGCGCTCGAGCCCGGCAAGCACGTCGAGGGCGCCACCTGGCTGGGGCGTGCCGAGGCCGAGGCCGAGCTCGAGGCGGGCACCGCCCGTCACCGCGCGCACTGAGGGCCGAGCGCCCCAGGCCACCTCTGTCGCAGAGTAGCTCTGCGACAGAGCTATTCTCGGGGCGTGCCACCGAGGACCGCCGCTCGAGTCGACCCGCCGGTGCGAGACGCACCGGCCGACGACGCCCTCGCGGAGCGGCTCCTCGCGGCGGTCGCACTGCTCCAGCGCAGCGCGCGCCGCGTCGCCGCCCGGCCCGCCGAGCTCGCCCGCCTCACCGGGTCCCAGCTCGAGCTCGTGCGCCTCGTGCGCCGCCGTCCCGGCGTCTCCGTCGCCGAGGCGGCGGCCGAGCTCCGGCTCGCCGCCAACACCGTGAGCACGCTCGTCGGCCAGCTGGCAGACGCCGGGCTCCTCGCGCGCTCCGTCGACGCCGCCGACCGGCGCGTTGCCCGCCTCGACCTCGCCCCGGCGCTGCGCGAGACGGTCGACGCCTGGCACGACCGGCGGGTGCTCGCGGTCGCCGAGGCGCTCGGCCACCTCCCGGCGCGCGACGCGCGCCTGCTCGCCGCCGCGCTCGAGCCGCTCGAGCGCCTCGGCGCCGAGCTCGAGCGCGAAGGACGCGCTCGGTGAACGCAGGACGCACCCCGGGCGGCGTTCCCGCGGTCGCCTGCCGCGGCCTGCGCCACGCCTTCGGCGACCACGTCGCCGTGCGAGGGATCGACCTCGTCGTCGAGCGCGGGGAGGTCTTCGGGCTGCTCGGGCCGAACGGCGCCGGGAAGACGACGACGATGCGCGTCCTCAACACGCTGCTGCCCTGCCAGGAGGGGACCGTCGAGGTCCTCGGCCGGGACGTGCGCTCCGAGCCGATGGCGGTGCGCCGCCTCCTCGGCTACGTGCCCCAGCAGCTGTCGATCGAGCCGGCGCTCACGGGGCGGGAGAACGTCGAGTGGTTCGCCCGCCTCTTCGACGTGCCACGGCGCGAACGCCGGGCGCGCGTCGGCGAGGTCCTCGAGATGATGGGCCTCGCCGAGGCGGCCGACCGCCTGGCCGGCACCTACTCGGGGGGGATGGTCCGCCGCCTCGAGCTCGCCCAGGCGCTCGTCGGGCGGCCGACCGTGCTCATCCTCGACGAGCCGACGATCGGCCTCGACCCCGTCGCGCGCGTCGGCGTGTGGACCCGCGTCGAGCAGCTGCGCGCCGAGACCGGCATGACGGTCCTGCTCACGACCCACTACATGGACGAGGCCGACGCGCTGTGCGACCGGGTCGCGCTCATGCACCTCGGCGAGATCCGCGCCGAGGGAACCCCCGCCGAGCTCAAGGCCTCGCTCGGCCCCTCGGCCACCTTGGACGACGTCTTCCGCCACCACAGCGGCGGCGCCGAGCTCGACAGCGCCGGGACCGAGAAGGGAGGGCTCCGCGCTGTCCGCAGCACGCGCCACACTGCCTCGCGCGTCTCGTGAGCCCGCCGGCGCCGCGCCGTGGCGCCGCTACCCGGCGCGCGTCGCCGCCTTCTGCCTCGTCGAGCTGCAGAAGCTGCGCCACGACCGCGCCGAGCTCGTGACGCGTGCGGTCCAGCCGGTGCTCTGGCTCGTGATCTTCGGCGAGACCTTCACCCGCCTGCACGCCATCCCCACCGGCCGGCTCCCCTACCTCGACTTCCTCGCGCCGGGGGTGATCGCGCAGGCAGGCCTGTTCATCGCCATCTTCTACGGGATCCAGATCATCTGGGAGCGGGACGCCGGCGTGCTCACGAAGCTCCTCGTGACGCCCACGCCGCGCTCGGCGCTCATCCTCGGCAAGTCCTTCGCCGCGGGCATCCGGGCCCTCGCCCAGGTGGTCGTCGTCCTCGTCCTCTCCGCCCTCCTCGGCGTCGCGCTCAGCGCGAACCCGCTCGACATCCTCGGCGCGTTCGCGGTGGTGCTGCTCGGCTCGGCCTTCTTCGCCTGCCTGTCGATGACCGTCGCCGGGGTCGTGCTGCGCCGCGAGCGCCTGATGGGCATCGGCCAGATGATCACGATGCCGCTCTTCTTCGCCTCGAACGCCCTCTACCCGGTGCACGTCATGCCCGGCTGGCTGCGCGCGCTGAGCGCGGTGAACCCCCTCAGCTACGAGGTCGACGCCCTGCGCGGCCTGCTCATCCGGGCACCGGCACACCTCGGCGTGGACTTCGGCGTCCTCCTCCTCGCCGTCGCCGCCGGCGTGACGGCGGCCTCCTCGCTCGTCGCCCGCCTCGCGCGCTGAACGCCCCCCGAGCGCCAGGGCCTCACAGGCGGATCCTGAAGGCGCGCTCCATCGCCGCCACGGCGGCGTGCGCGAGCAGCTCCTCCCCGGCCGGGGGCGCGATGTGCACGCCGTCGGGGTCGCGCACGACGACGACGTCCCCGTTCGCCTCGGTCCGGTAGGCGGAGTAGGCGCCGGAGGGCGTGGCGAAGAGCTTCCAGGTCGACAGGAACCGCACCCCCGCGAAGCGCCTCGCCTCGGCGGCGTAGATGCCGTTCAGCTCGGCCATGTCCGCCGAGAAGGCAGGGCTGCGCATGATCGGCATGCCCACCCACAGCACGCGCGCGCCGGCGGCGGTCGCCTCCCGCATCATCGTCGCGACGCGCTGCGCGTACTGGGCGCGCCAGAAGGCGGTGCCGAACGTCGCGATGCGGTCGCCGACCGCGAAGGCCTGGGCGTCGTTCCCCCCGATCATGACGACGACGACCTGCGGGTGGTAGCGCGCGAGGTCGCGCGCGAGCACCGCCGGCCAGTCGTAGTAGGCGGCGTTCGCGAGACCGGTCGAACCGACGGCCTCGGGGAAGAGGCGGACGCGCGGGTCGCCGCCGAGGACGTCGGCGAGCCCGTCGCCGAGGTCCTCGCCGAGCGAGTCGCCGACCTCGAGGATGCGAAGCGGCGACGCGGGCGTCGGCTGGGCGAGCGGGGGGAGGCCGGCGCGCGACCGCTTCGGCCTCGTCGGCGCCGGCGGCCGCGAGCCGGTGCGCGCCCTGCCCGGCAGCGTCGTCGGCGGCGGCGACGGCGCAGCCGGCGGTGGTCCGGCCGCCGAGAGCCCGCCGGGCGTCGGCGCACCGGCGCGCCCGAGCGCCCGGTTGCCGAGGTTCACGAGGCGGTCCAGGCTGAGCGCCTCGCTCAGGCGGGCGATCGGCCGGAGGATCGCCATCGCGACCGTCCGGCGCGCCCCGGGCGGCGCTGCCACCGCCGAGGTGTACAGCTGGCGCGCGTCGAGCGCGAGCCACAGCCCGAAGCACGCCAGCCCGACGCCGAGCACCTTCCCCGCCGGCACGTAGCGCCCGCGGGCCGGCGCGCGCCGACGGACGCCGTCGCGCTCGGCCAGGCGGTCGGCCGCGCCCGCGAGCGCCGGCCGGCGCCGGGGGCGGTTCGGACGGGCGAGGGCCTGGCGCATCGCTCAGAACCGGTAGTAGATGAACGGGGCGACGCCGGGGGGGCCGAGCGTCGTGATGACGAGCAGGACGAGGCCGAGGACCGCGCCCTTCGCCAGGGCGCCGAGGCGGGCGAAGGCCTCCTGGGCGCGCTCGGCGAGGTCCCTCGGCAGGTACTGCAGGGCCAGGGCGCCGACGATGGCGGCGACGACCGGGAGGCGCACGAGGGGGGAGGGCGCGCCCCACCCGGTGAACAGCCGCGCCACGAAGCCGAAGGCCGCCCCGATCGAGTCGGCCCGGAAGAAGATCCACCCGAGGCACACGACCTGGAAGGTAGCGAGGCGCTGCCAGGCGAGGGCCAGGGTGCCCTCGCGCTGGGGGCTGAGGCCGCGCGCCGTCCGGCGCGCCCGGCGGAAGTGGCCCACGGCCTGACCCACGCCGTGCAGCGCACCCCACAGCACGAAGGTCCACGCCGCACCGTGCCACAGCCCGCCGAGCACCATCGTGATGAGCAGGTTGCGGTAGAGGGCGAGGCGCGAGCCACGGTTGCCGCCGAGCGGGATGTACAGGTAGTCGCGCAGCCACAGCGACAGCGTGATGTGCCAGCGGCGCCAGAAGTCCTGGAGCGAGCGTGCGGTGTAGGGCGCGTCGAAGTTCTGGGGGAAGCGGAAGCCGAGCAGGAGGGCGCAGCCGATCGCGATGTCGGTGTAGCCGCTGAAGTCGCAGTAGATCTGGACCGCGTACCCGTAGGCGGCGAGGAGGACCTCGGCGGCCGAGTGCAGCGTCGGGCTCGTGTTGAACACCGGGTCGACGATCGCCGAGGCCACGTAGCTCGAGATGACGACCTTCTTGAACAGCCCGCCGAAGATGAGGTAGGCGGCCTGCGGCAGGTCGATGCGCCGCGGGTCGCGCCGGTGCGCGGCGTGGATCTGGGGCAGGAGCTCGCTGCCGCGCACGATCGGCCCGGCGACGAGGTGGGGGAAGAACGCGACGTAGACGGCGACGTCGAGGAAGGCCGACGGCTCCAGCCGGCGCCGGTAGACGTCGATGACGTAGGAGAGCCCCATGAAGGTGAAGAAGGAGATGCCGACCGGCAGCGTGACCTGGAGCAGCGGGATCGGGTCGCCGTGGACGCCGAGGCGGTGCAGCGCGCTGTCGATCGAGCTCGACGCGAAGCCGTAGTACTTGAACCACCCGAGCAGGCCGAGCTCGGCGACGAGCGTCGCGACGAGGAAGCGCCGCCGGCCGGCTTCGGTCGCGGCGCCATGGACGAGCCGGGCCCCGGCCGCGGTGCACAGCGTCGAGGCCGCGAGGAGGAAGACGAAGCGCCAGTCCCACCAGCCGTAGAAGACGTAGCTCGCCGCGAGGATGAAGAGCTTCCACGCCCGCCGGTAGGGGCGGAGCAGCCAGTTCCCCACGAAGGCGATGCCGAAGAAGATGGCGAAGTCGATCGTCGGGAAGAGCAAGCGCACCCCTCGTCGGCACGGCGGTGTCCGTTGACGCTGACGCTGGCACCTTACTCAGGCGGCCCGGCCGTGACGCGCCGCAGCCAGGGGCGGAGATCCTTGCCGGCCTTGCAACCGGGACGTAACATGCACGCGCCCTAGGGGCCGCCCGCGCGGGCGCGGGCGAGCTGCGTGGCAGGTGCGGTGGGGGGCTGTGTCTTGCCTTGTGAACGCGTGCACGAGCGCGCAGGACGGCGAGGAGGTAGGCGTGGCCCTGACGTGGAACCGGTCCATCGAGTGGGACCGCGAGGACTGGCGTGCCCGCGCCTCGTGCCGTGACACCGACCCCGACCTCTTCTTCCCCGTCGGGACGACGGGGCAGGCGATCGACCAGATCGAGGCGGCGAAGGCGGTCTGCAGCGACTGCGAGGTCCGGGCGGCCTGCCTCGAGTTCGCCCTCGCGACGAACCAGGAGGCGGGGGTGTGGGGCGGCACGTCGGAGGAGGAGCGCCGCAAGCTGCGCAAGGCCTGGCTGGCCGGGCAGCGGCGCGCCTCGTGAGGCGCGGCCGTCACGAGCGCTGCCGGGCAGCCGCTGGCCGCGGGCCGAGCGGGACCTCGAGCCGCACGAGCGCGCCGTCGCGGCTCTCGATCGTGATCGAGCCGCCGAGCTGGGTTCGCACGAGATCGCGCACGATGGCGAGTCCGAGGCTGGCCGTCGCGTCGAGGTCGAAGCCGGGCGGGAAGCCCCGGCCGTTGTCGCGCACCTCGACGGTGAGCGCGTCCTCGCCCGGGCGGAAGGTGAGGTCGACGCGCTGACCTGCGCCGTCGGCACCGGCAAAGGCGTGCTCGACGGCGTTCTGGAGCAGCTCGGTGATGACGACGGCGAGGGGGGTGGCGACGTCGGCCGCGAGCTCCCCCGGCTCGCCGGCGACGTGCACCTCGAGTGCTCGCGGCGAGACGTTGGCGTGGCGCGCGAGGTCGACGAGCGCCGGCACGATGTCGCCGAAGGGAACCTGCTCGCCGGGCTCGCGGGCGAGGATCTCGTGCACGAGGGCGATCGCGCGCACCCGGCGCTCCGCCTCGAGGAGGGCGAGGCGCCCGGCCTCGTCCTCGAGGCGACGTGACTGCAGCCGCAGCAGCGACGAGATCGTCTGCAGGTTGTTCTTCACCCGGTGGTGGACCTCGCGGATCGCCGCGTCCTTCGACAGGAGGAGCCGGTCCCGGCTGCGCAGGTCCGTCACGTCGCGCACGAGCAGGGCGGCGCCCGTCACCCGCCCCGCCTCGATGAGGGGGATGCAGCGGGCCAGCACGACGACCTCGGGCCGCAGCTCGATCTCCTCGGTCATCGGCGCGGCGTCGGCGAACGCGACGCGCACCGCCTCGGAGTCGACGCCGAGCTGCGCGAGGGTCGAGCCGACGATCGACGAGACGATCCCCATCCGGTGCAGCGCGTTCACCGCGTTCGGCGAGGCGAAGGTGACGCGTCGATCGGCGTCGAGGACGAGGACGCCGTCGCCGACCCGGGGCGCCTCCTCCGCGGCGGCGCGCTCGGTGGCGAAGGGGTAGACGCCGTCGCTCACCATCGCGGCGAGCGACTCGAACAGGCGCAGGTAGACCCGCTCGAGCTCGCCGGTGCGCCGGCCGACCGTCGGCGACCAGGCACGCGAGAGCACGCCGACGACGCGCCCGTCGAAGCGGACCGGCACGCACTGGTAGCGGACGAGCAGGTGCTCGCCCTCGACGACGCCCTCCCCTGCGACGATCGCCCCTCGCCGGAAGCACTCGCGCACGAGCGGCACCGCGTCGGCACCGACGACGCGGCCGACGAGGTCGTCGCGGTAGACGGTCGGGCTCGTCGTCGGCCGCATCTGGCCGAGCACGACGAAGCGGCGGACGCCGGGCTCGGCCCCCTCGGGCGCCAGCGGTGCGTAGAGGAGGAGGTCCGAGAAGGAGAAGTCGGCGAGCAGGCTCCAGGAGGCCATGAGGCGCTCGAGGTGCCGGCGCGACGCGGCGTCGAGGCTCGTCTGGTCGCGAGCGAGCTCGACCGGGGAGGTCACCGCGCCGACCCGGCCGGCGAGGCGTGCGCCGGTTCGCCGATCGGGACCGGCCGCGCCCTGCGGCGTCGGAAGGCACGCAGCGTCTCGTAGCCGGCGGCACGCGCCAGCGCCGCGAGCTCGGCCGACCGCTCGCCGACGCGCGCCGGGCCGTGGGCGTCCGAGGCGGTCGTGAGCCCGACGCCCGCCGCGGCGAACAGTCGGAGCAGCTCCGGCGCCGGGTACGCCTCCGCGGCGGGCTTGCGCCAGCCCGCGCAGGACAGCTCGGCGGCCATCCCGGAGGAGGCCGCCGCCTCGGCGATGCGGGCGTGGCACTCGGCGACGAGGGCCGGCGACGGTCGCCTCCCGGCCACCTTGACGAGGTCGGGGTGGGCGAGGACGTCGCAGGTCTTCGTCCCGGCGAGCTCCTCGAGCGCGCGCGTGTAGTCGCGCCACGTCGAGGCGAGGGTGCGGCGGTCCCACTCGGCGAGCGAGGTCGCGTCGCCGAGGTCGTCGAAGGTCCACGCGCCGAGCCAGTGCACCGACCCGAGCAGGACGTCGAACGGGTAGCCCGCGAGGAGGGCGGCGACCGCCTCCATGCGCCCCGGGTAGTAGTCGACCTCGAGGCCGACGACGACCGGCAGGCCGGCAGCCTGGGCGGCGAGCGCGTCCTCGACGTAGTCGTCGAGGTCGGCGGTGGCGTGGTGGTCGAAGTAGGCGGCGAGGTGGGCGGCGAGGCGCTCGTCGGCCTCGTCGCGCCAGAACTCCCCGACGCAGGCACGGCCCTGGCGGAAGCGGAACAGGTGCTCGGTGAGCGCGATCTCGGCCACGCCCTGGGCGGCCGCCCGCTCGCAGTAGGCGGCGAGGCGCTCGAGGCGGTGCTCGCGGGCGTCGGCGCGCTCCTCGTGCGGCCAGAGGTGGACGTGGTAGTCCAGCACGGACCCATCGTAGGTCCTGCCCCCCGCCGCCCCGGCGGGGCCGTCCGTCAGCTCCCCACGGCCCCCTCGAAGAGGAGCTCCCCGATCGCAGCGAGCCGGGCGAGCTCGACGACGTCCTCGGACAGGTGGGGGACGGTGACGAACACCTCGTGGAGGCGGGCGAGCTCGGCGAGCAGCTCCGCCTCGCGGGTCGCGACGAGGCGGAAGTTGGCGAAGCTCGTGCCGACCTCGGCGAGGACCCGCTCGACGAGGCGCACGTCGCCGCCCAGCGCGCCGCCGAGGCCGGCCGCGAGGCGCGCCGCGTCCTCGCGCAGGCGCTCGGCGACCCGAGCCGCCTGCGGGTCGGCGAGGCTCGGCGGGAGGGCCTTGTTCGCCACGAGCAGGCCGAGGTGCAGCCGGCGGCGCGCGAGCGCCTCGACGAACCGGCGCGCCTCGAGCGCGGGGACGGTCTCGAGGGTGCTGACGAGCATGAAGGTGGTCTGGGGGTCGCGCAGCAGCGCGCCCACGGCGCGCGCTCGCGCGACGAAGCCGTCGGCCATCGTCTGGAAGACGCTGAAGAAGCGGGCGAGGTCCTCGAGGAACTGCGTCCCGAGGATGCGGTCGGCGATCTGGGAGAACGGCCTCGACGCGAGCCCGACGAGGCGGGAGCGGTAGCTGGCGGTGAGCCAGCGAAGCAGCGGCGAGGAGAAGAACTCCGCCATGCGCTCGGGCGCGTCGAGGAAGTCGAGGGCGTTGCGCGAGGGGGGCGTGTCCACGACGAGGAGGTCGTACTCGCCCTCGGCGTGCAGCTCGTAGAGGCGCTCCATCGCGATGTACTCCTGGCTCTGCGCGAAGCGGCCGGTGATGTTGCGGTAGAGCGGGTTGGCGATGATCTCCTCGGCGATGCGCGCGCTCGGCGCGTGGCGTCGCACGAGGGCGTCCCAGGACTCCTTCGAGTGGAGCATCGCGGCCCACAGCTCGCCGGCCATCGCCGCTCCCGACGGCCCGAAGGCCTCCGGTGCGACGCGCCGCGGGGCGTTCGAGAGGCCGGCGACCCCGAGCGCGTCCGCCAGCCGGCGCGCCGGGTCGACGGTGAGCACGAGCACCTTCCCGCCGCGCGCGGCCGCGGCGACCCCGAGCGCGGCGGACACCGTCGTCTTGCCGACCCCACCGGGACCGCAGGCGATGACGACGTCCTTCGCGGCGAGGAGCCGGTCGAGCGCGAAGGAGGTCACTCGCCGAGCTCCTCCGCGAGGGCGGCGGCGACGCGGTTGATGGCGCGCGGTCCGTGCGATCGCCCGAAGAGGAACGGGACGTAGACGAGGGGAACCGACGGCGCCGCCCGGCGGAGCCGCTCGAGGTGGGACGCGCCGTTGCGCCGCAGGCGCACGGCGAGGCGAGCGGCGGCGAGGACCTCCTCGAGGCTGCGCCGCTCGGACGGGCCGAGCGCCCGGCCGAGGGCGTCGAGGGCGTCGGGCTCGCCGAGTCGCTCGAAGACCGCCTCCTCGCCCCGTCCGAACAGCTCGGGCAGGACCCGGTTGGCGACGAGGAGCGCGAGCTTGACGGTCGTCTCGCCCTCGAGACGCCCGGCGAGCTCGATCGCCTCGTTGACCGGCATCTCCTCCGGCGTCGCCACGAGGCAGACGCCCGTCGTGGCCGGATCGGAGAGCATCTCGAGCATCCAGCGCGTCTGGCTGCGGACGGCCCCCACGCGCACGAGCTCGTTGATCCCGACCGGCGCCGCCAGCTGGCCGACGATGTGCCCGGTCGAGGAGGCGTCCGCCACGACGAGGTCGTAGTGCTCCTCGCGCACCTCGTAGCAGAGCTTCCCGACGGTGAGCACCTCCCGCACGCCGGGCGCCGCGGTCGCGACGAAGTCGAAGACCCGAGCGAGCGTCCCGATGCGGCCCGCGACCGGCACCTTGAGGTTCAGCCACAGGTACTCGCGCAGCGACGCCTCGGTGTCCATCGACATCGCGTACAGCCCGGGACGCACCTGGCGCGGGACGAAGGACGTCTCCCCGCAGTCGTAGGCGGCGGCGAGGTCGCCCTTCGGCTCGAGCTCGCAGACGAGGACCCGCCGCCCGCGACGCGACGCGAGGAGACCGAGGGCAGCGGCGATCGTCGTCTTGCCGACGCCGCCCTTGCCGGTGACGAAGAGCAGGCGGCGCTCGAGCAGGCTCACGGCGCCGGCCGCCGCACGGCGGTCGCCGGGCGCGACCGCTCAGGGGGCGCCGAAGCCGACCCGCCGCTCGTCACTCGCCGCGCCCACCTCGACGTAGGCGACCTTGGCCACGGGGACGCCGACGCGCCGGCCGCGCCGGTCGGTCAGCCACAGGACGCCCTCGGGCTCGGCGAGCGCGGCCTCGATGCTGGCGAGGACCTCCTCCCTCGCGACCGAGTCGCCGAGCTCGACGTCGAGCTCCTTCGGCGTCTGGATGATCCCGATGCGCACGTCCACCCCGACCGCTCCTCTCGATCGCGCCCAGTGCCCGCCATCGTAGGGGCAGCGCAGGGCGCACCACGGAGGCGGCGGCGCTGCCGGTAGCATGGGTCGAAGGGCGCGCACGCGCCGGAGGGAGTGGCCATGTGGGTGGTCGCGGGGGTGCTCCTCGGGCTCGTCGTCCTCGGGGTGGTCGGCGGCTTCCACCTCGGGCCCCACGGCCACGGGCTCGCCGCGCTCGCCGGCGTCGCCGCCGCCTGCTGGCTCGTCGCCATGGCCGCCCTCGGCTACGCCCGCCCGCTCCTCTACCTCCTCCTCGGCGCGGACCTCGCCGTCTCCGCGGGCGTCGGCGCGCTCGCGCTCGCCGGCCTCCGGCACCGCCGGCGCGCCCGCGAGGGCCTCGCGTCGCTCGAGTCCGAGCTCGGCGTCGCGACGACCCCGCTCGACCCCGACGGCGTCGTGCGCGTGCGGGGCGAGACGTGGAGCGCGACCTCCCTGAACGGCTACGTCCCGGCCGGCGCCACCGTCCAGGTCATCCGGGCGCGCGGCGTCCGCCTCGAGGTCTGGGGTGAGGGTTCGCCGCAGCGCGACGCCCTGGGGCCTCCCCCGCAGCGCGCGTCCCGCCCCACGAAGGAGCCCCGTCCATGATCGTCGGCATCGTCGTCGCCGTCGTGCTCGTCGCCGCGCTCTTCGGCGCCGCGCTCTCCGTGCGGATCGTGCGCGAGTACCAGCGGATCGTGCTCTTCCGACTCGGGCGAGCCGTGGGGGTACGCGGTCCGGGCATCGTGCTCGTCAACCCGGTGACCGACCGGACGAGCTGGGTGGACCTGCGGGAGCGCTTCCTCGAGATCCCCCACCAGACGGCGATCACGAAGGACAACGCCCCGATCTCGATCGACTTCATCATCTTCTACAAGGTGGTCGACCCGAAGACGTCCGTCCTCGCCGTGCAGAACTTCTCCGGCGCGGCGCTCAACATCGCCGCCACGACGCTGCGCAGCGTGGTCGGCGACATGCCCCTCGACGACGTCCTGTCCAAGCGGGAGGAGATGAACGCCTCGCTTCGCGTCCGCCTCGACGAGGTCACCGAGCGCTGGGGCGTCAAGGTGACGAACGTCGAGGTTCGCGAGGTCAACCCGCCGCCGGTGGTGCAGGAGGCGATGACGCGCCAGATGTCGGCCGAGCGCACCCGGCGAGCCCTCGTCACCGAGTCGGAGGGGCAGAAGCAGGCGGCGATCCTCCAGGCCGAGGGAGAGCGGCAGGCGGCGATCACCCTCGCCGAGGGGCGCAAGCAGGCGGCGATCCTCCAGGCGGAGGGAGAGCGGACGAGCGCGGTGCTGCGAGCCGAGGGGTTCGCGCAGGGGCTCGAGGCCATCCTCGCCGTGGCCCGTGGCCTCGACACCAACACGATGCTGCTCCAGTACCTCGACACCTTGAAGCAGGTCGGCGCGGCGCCGTCGACGAAGTTCGTCGTGCCGATGGAGTTCGCCGCCGTCCTCGAGCGCCTCGGGGGCCTCGCCAGCAACGGCGAGGCCGGCGCGCCGGCTCGCGTCGACGGCACCGCCTGACCTCGACGGCGCCAAGCGCGCCCGGTGCGGGGATCGACGGCCGGCGCGGCGTCAGCGGAAGACGACGGTCTTGTCGCCGTTGAGCATCACGCGCTGGTCGAGGTGCCAGGCCACGGCGCGGGCGAGCACCACGCACTCCACGTCGCGCCCGAGCTCGGCGAGCCGCTCGGGCGAGTGCGAGTGGTCGACGCGGACCACCTCCTGCTCGATGATCGGGCCTTCGTCGAGCGCTGCCGTGAGGTAGTGGGCCGTCGCCCCGACGAGCTTCACGCCGCGCTCGTAGGCCTGGTGGTAGGGACGGGCCCCGGTGAAGCTCGGCAGGAACGAGTGGTGGATGTTGATGGCCCGCCCGGCGAGGCGCTCGGCGGTCGGGGCGGACAGGATCTGCATGTAGCGGGCGAGCACGACGAGCTCGACGTCGTACTCGTCGACGAGCTCGAGCAGCCGGGCCTCCTGCTCGGCTCGACCGTGCGGCGAGACGGGGAGGTGGAAGAAGGGCACGCCGCTCGAGCGCGCCAGGCCCTCGAAGTCGGCGTGGTTCGAGACGACGGCGACGATGTCGGCGCGCAGCGAGCCGGTCCGCCACCGGTAGAGCAGGTCGTTCAGGCAGTGACCGAGCCGGCTGACGAGGACGAGCAGCCTCGGCCGCCGCTCGGCGTCGAGCAGGTCCCAGGCCATGGCGAGCTCCTGGGCGAGTGGCGCGAACTCGCCGCGCAGCGCGCGCAGGTCGAGGGCCCGCCTCGCGCTCGCCTCGACGCGCATGAAGAAGCGCCCGCTCGAGGGCTCCGCGAACTGCTGGCTCTCCACGATGTTGAGGTCACGCGACGCGAGGAAGCCGGCGACGGCGTGGACGATCCCGACGCGGTCGGGGCACGAGAAGCGCAGGACGATCCGGTCGGCTGGTGCGCCGGCGCTCACGTGTCGAAGCCCCTCGGCAGGTCGTCGGCCGGCCAGTCGAGGAGCCGCTTGGCCTGCTCGCAGGCGAAGCGGTCGGTCATCCCCGCGACGTAGGCGACGGCGGCCGCCGTCACGTCGCCGACCGCCGGTGCGCCGAGGAGCTCGGGGTGCTCGACGAAGTGCTCGACGAGGGCGCGCAGCAGCCGCTGCACCTGCTCCGCCTGCGCGGCCGACTCCGGGCGCAGGTAGATCCGCTCGTAGTTGAACGCTCGGAAGGCGGCGAGGGCGGCACCCATCTCCTCGCTCATGGCCACCGCGCCCGTCGCGACGCTCGTCTCGACGACGTCGGTGATGAACGCCCGGAGCTGCTCGGATCGACGGCGGCCGCAGGTGGCGGCGACCTGGGCGGGGAGCGCGTCGGGCCGCACGACGCCGGCCCGCACGGCGTCCTCGAAGTCGTGGCAGACGTAGGCGATGCGATCCGCGAAGCGCACGACGGCACCCTCGGGGGTCGCGGGAGCGGGCCGCGACCAGCTGTGGTTGGCGATCCCGTCCAGCGTCTCTCGGCACAGGTTGAGGCCGGCGAGGGTCACGCGTGCGCCGAAGGGCGCGTGGCGGAAGCCGCCCGGCAGGTAGGGGTCGAAGGCGTCCTCGGAGGCGTGGCCGAACGGGCCGTGGCCGCAGTCGTGGCCGAGGGCGATCGCCTCGGTGAGCGCCACGTTGAGGCGGCAGGCACGAGCGATCGTCGTCGCCACCTGGGACACCTCGAGGGCGTGGGTGAGGCGCGTGCGCTGGTGGTCGGCCGGGAAGATGAACACCTGCGTCTTGCCGGCGAGGCGGCGGAAGCTCGTCGCCTCGTGGAGGATGCGGTCGCGGTCGCGCTCGAAGCAGGTCCGCCAGGGGTCGGGCTCCTCCGGCCGTGCCCGGTCCCCCGCGCCGTCGGCGCGGGTCGCCCCGCGGGCGAGCTCGGCCGCCTCGGCCGCCTCGCGCGCCTCGCGGTCGAGGACCGACGCCGCGGCGAAGGCGAGCGGCGGGCCGTCGTGCGCCTGGCGCACCCCGAGCGCGACCTGGCGGTGGCCCTCCATCGTCGCCGCCCACTCCCGGGCGCGCGCCGTCAGCGGCCGGCCGCGCCGGGACGGGGCGGAGGCGCTCGGTAGGTCTGCCCGCACGGCTCGAGTGTGCCCGATGCGTGCGACGGCGCGCTCGGCGCTAGGAGACGGTGAGCTCGGAGCGGTAGACGCGGACCGGCCCGAGCTCGACGACCCGTGCGGCGAGGGCGTCGAAGGCGGCCGCCACCTCGCCGCCGGGAGCGGCACGCGCCGCCGGCTCGCCGGCGTCCGCACCCTCGCGCACCGCCGGCTCGAGCGGGATGCGGGCGAGCAGCGGGGCCCCGAGCGCCTCGGCGAGCGCCTCGCCGCCCCCCCGCCCGAACAGCTCGTAGCGGGTCCCGTCGAGCCCGGTGAACCACGACAGGTTCTCGATCACGCCGCGGACCGGGAGCTTGAGCTGGCGGGCGAGCACGCCGGCGCGCTGCGCGACTCGCTGCGCGGCGGGCTGCGGCGTCGTGACGAGGTAGAGCTCGGCGCCCGGCAGCTGCTGGCCGATCGACAGCGCGACGTCGCCGGTCCCTGGAGGCAGGTCCACGACGAGGAAGTCGGGCGCCCCCCAGTGCACGTCGACGAGGAACTGCTCGAGCGCCTTGTGGAGCATGGGGCCGCGCCAGGCCACCGCCTGGTCCTCGCCGACGAAGAACCCCATCGAGATGACCCGGACACCGTGGGCGACGGGCGGCACGATCGTGCGGCCGAGGACGAGCGGCGGGTAGGTCACGCCGAGCATGCGCGGCACCGAGAAGCCGTAGATGTCGGCGTCGAGCACGCCGACGCGGCGCCCGCGACCCGCGAGGGCAACGGCCAGGTTGACCGTCACCGAGGACTTCCCGACGCCGCCCTTGCCCGACGCGACGGCGAGGACCCGCGTACGGGTGCCGCGCTGCGCGAAGGGGTTCGGCCGGACCCCTGCCCGGCCGGGCGCGCTCGTCGCCCCCGTCGTGCCGTCGAGCGCTCGCAGGCGCGCGCCGAGCTCGGCGCGCCCGTCCTCGTCGAGCTCCTCGAGGGCGAGCCGCACCCTCGCCCCGGCGAAGGCCTGCGAGAGCCGGCGCTCGAGCTCGTCGCGCCCCGGGTAGTCCCGGTGCGGGACGCGCAGCGCCACCTCGACCCGCCCGCGGCGCTCGCGCACCGACACGAGCGTGCCGAGGTCGCCGAGGCGGTGGAAGAGGACGGGGTCCTCGACCTCGGCTGCGGCCGCGAGGCGATCGTCGTCGTTGGTGGGAGCCATGCGCACCTGCCGCCTCGAGACGGCGCCTCGGGGACCCTTCCCAGGTAGGATACCGTCGTGAGCTCGGCGCATCGCCCGAGGGGGACCGTCGAGTCGTCGGCCGGCGCTGGCGCTCCCGGCGCGCTCGTCGACGGCGAGAGCTTCTCCGCCGCGGTCGCCGCGGTCGCCGCCGCGTTCGGCGACGCGACGCGCCGGCAGATCTACCTCTTCGCGCGCGAGGTGGGTGGCGCGACCGCCGCCGAGGTCGCCCGGCGCTTCGCCCTCCACCCGAACGTCGCCCGCCACCACCTCGACAAGCTCGCCGCGGGCGGCTACCTCGAGGTCACCCTCGACCACCAGTCGGGCGGTGCGGGCCGCCCCTCGAAGCGCTACCGCGCCCCGGCGAGCACGAGCGACCTGCCGATGCCGCCGCGCCACGACGCGCTCGTCGTCAGCCTGCTGACGCGCGCCCTCGCCCTGCTCGAGCCCGAGCTGGCCGAGCGCCTCGCCGTCGAGGTCGGCGAGGAGTACGGCCGGGCGCTCGCCGCCCAGATGGCACCGGGGGAGGCGCAGCGGTCGCTGCGCGCCGCGATGGCGGCCGTCGCCGACGCCCTCACAGCGCACGGCTTCGCCGCGCACGCCGACACGCGCGACGCGGTGACGATGGTCGTGCGGGACCACTGCCCCTTCGGTGAGCTCGTGCTCCAGCACCCGGTGCTGTGCGCGGTCGACCGCGGCATGGTCCAGGGGATGCTCGCCGGCCTGTGCGGCGACTCCGTCTCCGTCCAGCTGTCGTCGCGGGCGCTCGGCGCGAAGACCTGCGCCAGCGTCGCCGGCTGAGCCGGTGGCCGGGCGACACTACCTCGACCACGCCTCGAGCTCCCCCCTGCGGCCGGAGGCCGTCGAGGCGCTGTGCGCCTGGGCGCGCGAGGGCGCGCACGCCGATCCCGGCCGCCCCTACGCCGAAGGTCGCCAGGCGAGCGCGGCGATCGAGGAGGCGCGGGAGTCGCTCGCCGAGCTCCTCGGGGTGCGCGCCCGGCAGGTCGTGTTCACCTCGGGCGGGACGGAGGCGGCGAACTGGGTGAACGCGGCGGCTCGCGCCGGCGCGCCGGGCGCACCGATCGCGCTCGCGCCCGTCGAGCACGCCGCGGTGCGCCGCTCTGCCGAGCGCTCGGGCCCCGTCGCCTGGCTGGCGGTCGACCGGCTCGGGCGTGTCGACCTCGACAGCGTCGCGCAGGTCCTCGAGCGCGACGCCCCCTCGCTCGTCCACTGCCAGTACGCCAACCACGAGGTCGGCACCCTCCAGCCGGTCGAGGAGGTGGTGGCTGCCTGCCGGCGCGCCGGCGTGCGCGTCCACGTCGACGCCTGCGCGGCCGTCGGCCAGCTGCCGGTCGACCTCGGGGCGCTCGGCGCCGACTTCGTCTCGCTCTCCGCGCACAAGCTCGGCGGCCCGCCAGGCGTCGGCGCCCTCGTCATCCGCCGCGGCCAGCGCCTCGCGCCCCTCCTCGTCGGCCCCGACCAGGAGCGGGGGCGGCGCGCCGGCACGGAGAACGCCGGCGGGATCGTGGCCTTCGGCGCCGTCGCCCGGGCGCTCGCCGCACCGGGGGCCCTCGAGGCGGCGGCCGCGCGCGCCCGACGGCAGGCCGACGCGCTCCTCGCCGCCGCGCTCGAGGTCCCCGGGGTGAGCTGCCTCGGCGATCCCGAGCGGCGCGTCCCTCACCTCGCGTGCGTGCAGGTTGCCGGGGTCGAGGCCGAGGGCGTCGTCCTCGGCCTCGACCAGTCCGGCGTCGCCGTGCACTCGGGATCTGCCTGCTCGTCGGAGGCCTTCGAGCCCTCCCCCGTGCTCCAGGCGATGGGCGTCGACGCGCAGCGCTCGCTGCGCGTGTCGGTCGGCTGGTCGACGACCGAGGCGGACGTCTCGGCCTTCGCCGAGGCCTTCCCGGCGGTCGTGCGCTCGCTGCGCGAGCTCGGGCAGCGCCTCGCGTAGCTCCCGCTCAGCGGGCGCGGCGCTCGCCGGTCGCGAGGGCTGCAGGCACGGGCTCGCCCGCTCGCTCGAACACCCGGGCCATCGCCGGCCGGAGCGGCTCGAGCAGGGAGGCCGGTGGGCGATCGGCGAGGAAGGCGCGCAGCTGCGCCGCGGCCGCGGCGAAGGCGTGGCGGTCGTCGGCCAGCGCGAGGCCGTAGAGCGCCCGGGCGTCGGGGTAGCGTGGCGCGACGCGCACCGCCTCGGCGAGCTGCGCGTCGCCGCGGGCGATCGCCGAGCGCGAGCCGGCGGCGACGCCGACGAGGCGCACGAGCCAGCCGCGGTAGGTGAGCGCCTCGGGCTGGTGCGGCACCGCAGCGAGGACGCGGTCGTAGAGCGCGATCGCCGCCTGCACCTCGCCCTCGCTGCCGAGCAGGCGCGCGTCGACGAGCTCCTGGCGGAGAACGCCGGCCGGCGGGAGGGCGACCGAACCCGTGGCCGACTGTCCCGGGAGGCGCAGTCCGGCGAGGCTCGCGGCGACGACGACGAGCGCGCCGAGGAGGCAGACGACGACGCCGGCCCACAGGCCCCGGCGCGTCGCGGGGCGGCCGAGGCGCCGACGCAGCCCCCGCCAGCGGCCGGCCGGCGCCCTTTCCGGTGCCGCCTCGGCGGCCGAGATCGCGCGCAGCACCGCCGCCGTGCGCGCCACGTAGCGCTGGCGCAGCGCCTCGTAGTCCGCCGCCGCGACGTCACCCGCGGCGCGCTCGCGCTCGAGGTCGGCGAGCGACGCGAGGAGGTGGTCGCGGGCCGCGTGGAGCTCGTCGAGGCGCTCCGGGCGGCTCACGGTCCCCCCTGGTCACGCAGGGCTGCCTCGACGAGAGCGGCGTCCGCCGCCGACACGGCGCCGTCTCCGGGGGCGAGTCGGCGACGGCGCACGAGCACCGCCCCGAGCGCCACCGCCCCCGCCGCGATCGCCGCGAGCGGGACGAACCAGGCGGCGGCGCCGAGGCCGTGTGCGGGCGGCGACAGGAGGACGCTCTCGTGGTACTCGGCGACCACCTTGCGCTCGATCGCCCCGTTCGACCACCCGGCGTCCACGAGGCGCCGAACCTCGGCGCGCAGCGCGACGGCGATCGGGTCGTCCGACTGGGCGATCGACAGCCCGGTGCAGCTCGGGCACCGGATGACGCTGTCGAGGTAGGCGGCGCGAGCCGCCGGGGCCTGCGGGGAGCCGTGCACGCTGCCGACGGCGAGGAGCGCCGCCGCTGCGAGGCAGGCGAGCACGTACGCAGCTGGCGTCGCGCCGAGCGCGCCGGCGCGCTCGGCGCCTCGACGCACCAAGCCGGTCACGCGCCGGCCCTCCTCGCCGCGGCGATGAGGCGGTCGACCGCCGCGACGGAGACCTGGCCGAGGATCTGGCCCACGACGACGCCGTCGGGAGCGACGAGGAAGGACTGCGGTGGGTCCGCGACGCCGTAGGCGAGGGCGATCGACTCGCCCGGGTCCGCGACGGCGGGCCAGGTCGCTCCCGTCCGCTCGAGGAAGGCGCGTGCGTTCGCCGCGCTGTCCTTCACGGCCACCCCGAACACGGCGAGCTCGCGCCGGTCGCGGAACGCGAGCGTCTCGAGCGCCGGCGCCTCGGCCTGGCAGGGCGCGCACCAGCTGGCGAAGAAGTCGACGAGGACGAAGCGGCCGCGGTACTCGGCGAGGCTCACCCGGCGCCCCGTGAGCAGGTCGCGCCCTGCCGCCGGCGGCGCCGGCCTGCCCCCGAGGTTGCTCGGCACGCTCGTGCCGGGCGCGGCGTGACGGGTGGCGAGCACGGCCACGAGGGCGAGGACGACGACGCCCGCCGCGCTCGCGGCGACGAGCGCCCTGCCGGGGCCCCGCCGGCCGGTCACCGGACCGCTCCCACCGCCGGCGGCAGCTCCTCGGCGAGCTCGGGGAACAGCAGGGAGGCGGGATCGGTCGGCCGGCGTCGCCGGCCGGGCAGCGCGGCGAGCAGCGCCCCGAGCGCGACGAGGGCGCCGCCGATCCAGAGCCAGACGACGAGCGGCTGGACGACGACGTCGAGGGTGACGACCTGGCGCCCCGGGGTGATCTCGACCGGCGAGAGGTAGACGTCGTCGAGTGCGCCCGAGTCGATCGAGGGCGTGCCGACGCTCTCGGTGTCGCCGCGGAAGGTGTCGATGGCCGGCCGGAACACCCCGCCGCCGTCGACGCGAACGAGGGCCTCGCTGCCCGATCGGCTGGGGTCGGAGAAGCTGCGCACCGCGAGCAAGGTGAGCTCGTGGCCGTCGACGCGCGCGCTCTGCCCCGGACGCAGCGTGAGCTCCGCGCGCTGGCCGAACGAGCTCGCCGCGGCCAGCCCGACGGCGACGACCACGACGCCGAGGTGGACGACCATGCCGCCGTTGGCGCGCCCGACGAGGCCCGTGAGCGGCGACAGCCCCCGCCGCCGCGCCGCCGCGGCGGCGAGCGCGAGCTGGCGCAGCGCCGAGGCGCCGGCGAAGCCGGCGAGGCCGAAGGCCAGGAGCGGCGCGAGCCCGCGCAGGCCGGCGCCGACGCAGGCGGCGACCGTGGCGACGGCGGTCCAGGCAGGCACGACGAGGCGGCGGCGCAGCACGCCCGGGGCGGCCTTGCGCCAGGGAAGTGCCGGGGCGATCGCCATGAAGAAGAGCAGGGCGAGGCCGATGGGCAGGCCGAAGGCGTCAAAGTACGGGCGGCCGATCGTGAGCTGCTGGCCGTCGATCGCCTGGACGAAGAGCGGGAAGACCGTCCCGACGAGGACCACGAGGGCGAAGCCGGCGAAGAGGAGGTTGTTGACGAGGAAGGCGCCCTCGCGCGAGGCCGCGGCGTCGATCGAGCCCGGCGCGCGCAGCCGGTCGCCGCGCCAGCCGATGAGCACCACCCCGCCGAGCACGGCGGCGGCGAACAGGCCGAGCAGCGCCGGACCGATGCCCGAGTCGGAGAAGGCGTGCACCGACTGGACCACGCCCGAGCGGGTGAGGAAGGTCCCGAGGATCGTGAGGGAGAAGGTCGCGACGAGGAGCGAGAGGTTCCAGATCCGAAGCAGGCCGCGCCGCTCCTGCACCATCACCGAGTGCAGGTAGGCGGTGGCCGTCAGCCACGGCAGGAAGGCGGCGTTCTCGACGGGGTCCCAGCCCCAGAACCCCCCCCAGCCGAGGACCTGGTAGGACCACCACGCGCCGAGGACGATGCCCACGGTGAGGAACATCCAGGCGACGAGCGCGAAGCGGCGCGTCGCGGCGAGCCAGCCCTCCCCGACCCGGCCCGTGGCGAGCGAGGCGACGGCGAAGGCGAACGGGACGGTGAAGCCGACGTAGCCGAGGTAGAGGAACACCGGGTGGAAGGCGATCAGCGTGTTGTCCTGGAGCAGGGGGTTCGGGCCCGCGCCGTCGGGGGGCGGGACGCCGGGCGTGGCCGCGAACGGGTCGGCGGGACCGAGCATGAGCGCGTAGAAGAACACGGCCACCGCGAGCCCGACGACGAGCGCCCAGGCCACGACGGCGTCGTCGAGGCGGCGACGCAGGCGCAGGGCGAGGACGGCGAGGTAGCCGCTCAGGATGATCGTCCACAGCAGGATCGAGCCCTGGAGCGCGGACCACATCCCCGTGACCGAGAAGAGGAGCGGCGTCTCGCGAGAGTTGTTCGCCGCCACGAAGGCGAGCGAGAAGTCGTGGGCGACGAGGGCGTGCTCCATCACGCCGGCGGCGACGAGCCCGCCGAGCACCATGACGGCTACGTACGTCGGCGCCGTTGCGCCGAGGGCGCGTCGGCCGAGCACCTGCCCGAGGACGAGGGCGACGATCGCCGCGAGGGCGCCGGCGAGCCCGAGGGCGACCCCCACGTGGCCAATGACCCCGTCCACTGCTCGGCGCCCCGCCAGGTCCCTCAGCGCACCGAGCCGTCCGGGGCCCGCACCCGGCCGGGGTGGGCGGCGATGTACACGTTCGAGTGCTTGACGAGGATCTGGTCGGAGGCGAACAGGTCGCTCGAGCCGACGAAGTGGCCGACGAGGACGACCGGGATGTTCGCCTGGAACAGCTGAGGCGGGGTGCCCCGCTCCTCGACGCGCACCCGCGCCGGCCCGGACGCGACGACGAAGCGCAGGCGGGCGCCGCGCTGGCGGACGATCGAGCCCGGGACGACGACGCCCTCGAGCTGGAAGGTGGCGTTGCCGAGGGTGGCGCGCGCCCGCAGCGCCTCCTGGGCGGTCTTGAAGTAGACGACTGCGGAGGTGAGCACCTTGTCGATGAGCAGGCCGAAGGCCGCCGCGAGGACGAGCGCAACGACGAGGAGGCGCCGGCGGACCTGACGGGCGCGCGCCGAGGGGACGCGCGCCGGCGACGGCGCCACGGCTTCGGCGGTCGCGCTCACCGGTCCTCCCCCGCCGCCTGCCGCTCGCCGGCGTCCTCCGGCGGCAGGCGCCGGCGTGCCAGCCGCTCGCGCCACAGCAGGCTCGATCCGTAGCTGCCGAGGCCGACGAGGACGGCGAGGTAGCCGGCCTCGATGTAGCCGCTCACGGCGCGCCCGCCTCGGCGCGGCGCTCGGCGAGCGCGGCGGCGAGGCCCTCGTCGGCCTGGCGATCGGCGAGCGCGGCGAGCCGGTAGCGGTGGGCGAGCAGCCACGCGTAGACGAGCGTGAACGAGACGAAGCCGAGGAGCAGCGTCCAGGCCATCGAGCCGTGGACGTAGGTCCGGTGGGTGGTGGGGTCGAGGACCGTGGGGGCCTGGTGGAGGCTGCGCCACCACAGTACGGAGAAGTAGACGACCGGCACGTCGACGAAGGCGACGAGCGCCGCGATGGCGGCGCGCCTCGCGCGCACCTCCGGCGTCGCGGGCACCGCCCGCAGGGCGAGGTAGCCGAGGTAGACGACGAGGAGGAGCGCCGTCGTCGTGAGCAGCGGGTCCCAGGTCCACCACGTCCCCCACGTCGGCCGGCCCCAGATCGAGCCGGTGACCAGGGTGAGGGCCGTGAAGACGACACCGACCTCGGCCGAGGAGCCGGCGAGGCGGTCGAGGGCGAGCGTGCGCGTGCGGCGCCACAGGTAGCCGAGGCTGGCGAGGAACGAGACGCCGTAGGCGAGGAACGACACCCACGCCATCGGGGGGTGGACGTAGAGCAGCCGCACGAGGTTGCCCATGAACTCGTCGGGCGGCGTGACGAAGAGCCCGAGCGCGACGGTCGCCGCCACACCCGCGAGCGCGCTGACGCCGAGGAGGCGCAGCCCCCGCGACCTGGGGGGGGCGGGCCGGCGCGGCGGCGCTCCCCCGTCGGCACCGGGCGCCGTCGCCCGCGCAGGTCGAGTCGTGACCGTGCTCACTGGTCCTCGAGGAGGGGCCCGAAGGCGACCGTGCCGAGCGCGCCGTAGACGAGGGCGAGCACGCCGAGGAGGTCGAGCCAGCCGGCCGCTGCCCCCGGGTGCCCGTCGAGCGCGGCGCGCGAGGCCTTCACGGCGGCGATCAGCACCGGGGCGACGACGGGGAGGAAGAGCAGCGGGAGGAGCGTCTCCCTCGCGCGCGCCCCCGCGGTGACGACGCCGTGCACCGTGCCGAGCGAGGCGAGGGCCGCGGTGGCGAGCAGGCAGGTCGCGCCGAGGGCGAGCGCCGCGCCGAGGTGCACGTCGAAGAGCACCGAGGCCCCGACGCCGAGGACCGCCTCCAGGCAGACGAGCTCCACGGCGATCGCCGCGGCCTTGCCGACGAAGATGCCGCCGGGGTCGAGGCCGGAAAGGCGCAGCCCGTCCCGGGCGTCGTCGGCGGACTCGATGGCGAAGCTCCGCTGCACGGCGAGCAGTGTCGCCAGGAGCACCGCCACCCAGAACAGCCCCGCCGCGCTCGACTGCAGGAGGGCCCGGTCGGGCCCGAGCGCCAGCCCGAACAGGAGCAGGACGGCGAGCGCGAACGGGACGAGCTGGTTGCGCGCGACGCGCGACCGCCACTCGACGCGCAGGTCCTTCGCCGCGACGAGGAGCGCGTCACGCCACATCGCGTCCCGCCCCCTCGAGGACGGCGACGGCGGCAGGCACCTCGGCGGTCGTCGTCACCGGCGCGTGCACGCAGCCGCCCGCGATGTCGACGACCCGGTCGCAGATGGCGCCGGCACGGTCGTGCTCGTGCGAGGCGACGAGGAGCGTCGTGCCGCGGGCCCGCTCCTCGGCGATGAGCGCGTCGAGGAGCGAGCGGCCCTGCGCGTCGAGGCCGGCGTGCGGCTCGTCGAGCAGCCACAGGCGCGGGGCACGGGCGACGAGGACCGCGAGGGCACTGCGCCGGCGCTGCCCTGCGGAGAGCTGGCCGACCGGTACGGCGCTGAGGCGCCCGGCGAGCCCGAGTCGTTCGAGCGCGGGAGCCACCCGCCGAACGTCGCCGCGCGCCGCGCGCACGGCGAAGGTCACGTTGTCCTCGACGCTCAGGTCGTCGTAGAGGAAGCCCGCGTGCCCGAGCAGGCCGACGTCGCGCCGGACCGACTGGCGGTCGGTGCGCAGGTCGTGCCCGAGCACGACGGCCTCGCCGGAGACGATCGCCACGAGGCCGGCGCACGCGCGCAGCAGGCTCGTCTTGCCGGCGCCGTTCGGCCCGCGCAGGTGCACGACCTCCCCCTCGGCGACGTCGAGGGAGACGCCTGCGAGCAGGGGGAACCGTCCGGCGAGCGAGACGGCGTCACGGAAGCGCACGGCCAACGTCATGAGGACGGCCCCATGGTAGGAGCAGGGGCGACGTCTCGGCCAAGCGGCGGCCGGTCTGCTAGCTCTTCAGCTGGGCGAGGTCGGCGTCCACCATCATCTCGACGAGCTCGACGAAGCCGACCTCGGGAGCCCAGCCGAGCTCGGCGCGTGCCCGCTTCGCGTCGCCGACCAGGACGTCGACCTCGGCCGGACGGAAGAAGCGCTCGTCGACGACGACGTAGTCCTCGTAGTCGAGACCGACGCGTGCGAAGGCGATCTCGCACAGCTCCCGGACCGAGTGCGTCTGCCCGGTAGCGACCACGTAGTCCGAGGGCTCGGGCTGCTGGAGCATGAGCCACATGGCGCGCACGTAGTCGCCGGCGAAGCCCCAGTCGCGCTTGGCGTCGAGGTTCCCGAGGCGCAGCTCCCGATCGAGGCCGAGCGCGACGCGCGCCGCGCCGTGGGTGACCTTGCGCGTCACGAACTCGAGGCCGCGCCGAGGGCTCTCGTGGTTGAAGAGGATGCCCGACGAGGCGTGGAGGCCGTAGCTCTCGCGGTAGTTGACGGTGATCCAGTGCCCGTAGACCTTCGCGACCCCGTAGGGGCTGCGCGGATGGAAGGGGGTCAGCTCCGTCTGGGGCACCTCGCGCACCTTGCCGAACATCTCGGAGGAGCTCGCCTGGTAGAAGCGGATCTCCGGGTCGACGAAGCGGATCGCGTCGAGCATCCGGGTGACGCCGAGCGCGGTCGCCTCGCCGGTGAAGACGGGCTGGCTGAAGGAGGTCTGCACGAAGGACTGCGCCGCGAGGTTGTACACCTCGGCGGGCCGCCACTCGCGCAGCACGTCGATGAGCGACATCTCGTCGAGCAGGTCGCCCGGTACGAAGGTGATCCGGTCCTGGATGTGCGCCACCCGCTCGAAGTTCACCGTGCTCGAGCGCCGCACCATCCCGATCACCTCGTAGCCCTGCTCGAGGAGCAGCTCGGCGAGGTACGAGCCATCCTGACCGGTGATCCCGGTGATGAGCGCGCGACGCGGCACTGCCCTGTTCTAGGCGAAGCGGCGCACCCAGGCAAGGAGCCCCTCGAGCCAGGTCGGAGCGGGGGGACGGCCACTCGGCGCGGTGCGCCGCAGCGGAAGGTTGCGCTGCCCACATGCGTGCGGTGGCCGGCGACGAGGAGGCAGGCCGGGGCGGGATGCCTCGCCCCAGCCGACGGAGCCGCTGGCGTCGCGACTCGAGGCACCGTGCCGCAGTCGACCGAGGCGTCTTCGCGCGAGGACGGCCTGCGCAGCGAGGTCGGCGCAGCCGACGCCCTCGCCCACGGGAGAGCGATCGAGCGAGCTCGGGCTCGGTTCCCTCCCCGCGGCGAGTCCTCTGGCGCACGGTCCCGATGGCCCCGGGCCGCGACGGCCGCGTCGCGACGCGCTTCGTCGCAGCCGAGCCCGACACCGTCGAGCTCGAGGTCCTCGGCCGGTGCGACCGGCGCGCGGCCCGCCTCGACGACGCGATGCGCCTCGCCCGCACCGATCGCCTCGGTCCGGCGCGAAGAGGGACCTCGCGCCGGCTCGAGCGGTCCTCTGGAGGGCGAGCGCCGGCCGTGCGCGCCGCGCTCGTGCGCAAGGACGCGGGCCCGGTCGGCAACGGCCCTCGAGGCGAGCGAGGATCGACACGAGCTGGGCCAGCGGGGCAGCCGAGCGGCTCCGCCGAGGCCGTCCTCGGGCGCCGCCCGGGTTGCTCAGCGTGCGAGGGGGGCCAGCGCGGCCGAGGTCGCCCCGAGCAGCGCCCGGGCGCGGCGCGACCCGACGAGGCCGAGCGCTGCGAGCACCACGGCTGCGGCGAGCGCGTACGTTGCGAGCGTCCCCGACCCGGCGAGCACGATCCCGCCGAGGAGGGGACCGAGGATGCGAGCGGAGCTGACGACGGCCTGCTGGCGGCCGAGCAGCGCGCCGCGGCCAGCGGCCGGGGCGCTGCGGGCGAGGGCCGGCACGACGACCGGGCTGATGACTCCGTTGCCCGCGCCGACGAGGGCGAGCCCGACCGCGAGCGTCCACCAGCTCGCCCAGAGCGCGACGCACACCAGCCCGACGGCGAAGGCCACCCCGCCGGCGAGCGCGGTGCGGGCAGGCCCGAGCCGGCGGGCCAGCGGCCCCACGCCGCGTGCCTGGGCGAACGCCATCGAGAGCCCGACGAGCGCGAAGCACAGGCCGGCGCCCGACTCGCCGAACCCGAAGTGCCGCCGACCGACGAGCGCGAAGGTGGCCTCGAAGATCCCGAAGGCTCCAGCTGCCAGGCCGACCACCCCGAGCAGCTCCGCACGCGCGACGCGCCCGCTGGGCACGGTGGACCGAAGGGGGTCGGAGGCAGCCGACCCGGACGCTGCGGCCGGCCTCGTCTCGGGGAGATGGCGCGTCCCGTAGGCGGCGTTCGCCGCGGCGAGGACCGCGGCGAGCACGAAGGGTAGGCGGGCACCACCGAGGGCCGCGAGGCCCGCGAGGCCGGGGCCGAGGACGAAGCCGGCGGCGATCCCGGCGCCGAGCAGACCCAGAGCCCGCGACTGGTCCGCTGGTGGAACGACGTCGACCACGGAGGCCTGGGCGACGGCGATGCTCCCGCCGGAGGCGCCGTTCACGGCGACCGCGACGAAGAGGAAGGACCCTGCCGGAGCGAGCGCGATCAGCAGGCTCGAGGCTGCGCTGCCAGCGAGCGACGCGAGCAGCGCCGAACGGCGGCCCAGCCGGTCGGAGACGCGGCCCCACGCCGGCGCGGCGAGGAGCTGGGCGAGCGAGTAGGTGGCCACGAGGGCACCGACGGCGACGACGGGCAGCCCGAGGTGGCGCGCGTAGAGGGGCAGGATCGGGAAGGTGAGGCCGAAGACGAGGAAGTCGACGGCGACGACGATCCGCAGCGCGCCCAGCCCCGCGCCGGACCGATGCACGGGCGCGCCCGAGCGCGCGCCACGAAGCTCCACGCTGTCTAGTGGACCGGCGGGAGCTGGCGCCGTCAAATCGCGGCGCCGGCCCTCGCCCGCTCGGCGTGCCCCTGCGCCCTCGGGCGCCGGGGCACGAGCCTCAGGCCGGCCGGACGTTCGCGGCCTGCAGCCCCTTCTGGCCCTGCTGGACGTCGAACTCGACCGCCTGGCCCTCCTCGAGGGTGCGGTAGCCCGCCATCTGGATGGCGGAGTGATGGACGAAGACGTCCGCCCCGTCGGGCTGCGAGATGAAGCCGTAGCCCTTCTCGGCGTTGAACCACTTCACTGTTCCGGTCGCCACCTCGGCGATCCCCCTTCTTTCGGTGATGCGTACAGCGAGAGGGATCGGGCCACGGCGGCGGACCACCGGACCCTGCCGGGCCGCAGAGGTCGGCCAGACCGTCGACGGTCCGCGTTCTCTCACTGCGCAGGCTACCAGCGAAACGCCGCCGGCGTCACCCACGTTGCCGGCACGCTCCTCAGCGGCGCAGCCGGGGTCCCTGCGCGGTGTCCTCGACCCGCCAGCCGAGGGCTTCGATCTCGGCGCGCAAGCGGTCGGCGAGGTCGAAGTCGCGCGCGATCCGGGCAGCCTCGCGCCGGGTGAGGAGCTCCCGCGCCGCGGCGTCGGGGGGCGCGGCGCGCTGCGGCGAGAGGCCGAGGACCGCGAAGCAGCCGACGACGCCGTCCGCGAGCGCCGCGGCCGGCGCGCGCTCGCCGCTGTCCGCGAGGCCGTTGGCCCGACGGAGCGCCTCGAAGAGGAGCGCGAGCGCGCGAGGGGTGTCCAGGTCGTCGTCCATCGCCTCCCGGAACGTCTCGACGAGCTCCCTCGACGCGTCCGTCGAGGCCGGAGCGGGAGCTTCGCCGAAGCGGCGCCCGAGCGCGTCGAGGCGCTCGAGCGCGCTCGCGGCGTCGGCGAGTGCCGCTTCGCTCACCTCGAGCGGCGAGCGGTAGTGGGCGCGCAGGACGAGGAGCCGGAAGGCTCGCGCCTGCCCGTGCTCGACGAGCTCGGGGAGCGTGGTGTAGTTCCCGAGCGACTTGGACATCTTCTCGCCCTCGACCTCGACGAAACCGTTGTGCACCCAGTGGCCGGCGAAGCGCCTGCCGAGGGCGACGGCCTGGGCGCGCTCGTTCTCGTGGTGGGGGAACGCGAGGTCCTGGCCGCCGCCGTGGATCTCGAACCCCTCGCCGAGGAGCGCCAGCGCCATCACGACGCACTCGGTGTGCCAACCGGGGCGGCCCGGTCCCCAGGGCGAGGGCCACGACGGCTCACCCGGCTTCGCCTTCTTCCACAGGGCGAAGTCCGCTGGCGAACGCTTGTGCTCGCGCACCTCGACTCGCGCCCCGGCCCGCAGGGACTCGAGGCTCTGGTGGGCGAGCAGCCCGTAGCCGGGCACGCGAGCCACCTCGAGGTAGACGCCGTCGTCGGTCTCGTAGGCCGCCCCCCTTCCCACGAGCTCCCCGACGAGCGCCACCATCTGGTCGACGTACTCCGACGCGTGCGGGGACCTCGTCGGCCGGAGCACCTCGAGCGCGGCGAGCGCGTCCCACCACTGCGCCTCGAACTCGCTCGCGACGTCTCGCCAGCTCCGGCCCTCTGCGGCAGCCCGGTCGAGGATCTTGTCGTCGATGTCGGTGACGTTGGAGACGTAGTCGACCTCGAGGCCGCGCCACGCAAGGTAGCGGCGGAGGACGTCGAAGACGATCGCGAAGCGGCCGTGGCCGAGATGCGGCGGGCCGTACACGGTCGGCCCGCACACGTACATGCCGACCCGCCCCGGCTGCCGCAGGGCGACCTCGACCACCCGGCCACGCGCTGTGTCGTGCAGCCGCAGCACACGGCTACCGTACTAGGCCGATGCCGAGCGATGACCCGAACGGCCTGGCGCGTCCGGACGCCCGGGGCGTGCGCACGCTCGAGGTGGCGGCGCACTGGCGGGTGCCCGAGCGCCCCGCCCTCGAGGGCCTCGAGGCTCGCTGGATCGCGGCCTGGGAGGCGGCGGGCACGTACCGCTTCGACCGGACGCGACCGCGCGAGGAGATCTTCTCGATCGACACGCCGCCGCCGACGGTGTCGGGCCAGCTGCACGTCGGGCACGTCTTCTCCTACACCCAGACCGACATCGTGGCCCGCTACCGGCGCATGCGAGGCAGGGAGGTCTTCTACCCCATCGGCTGGGACGACAACGGCCTGCCGACCGAGCGCCGGGTCCAGAACCACTTCGGGGTCCGCTGCGACCCGAGCCTCCCCTACGACCCCGGCTTCATCGCGCCGAGCGATCCGCCGAGCCCGCCCGTCGCGGTGTCCCGCCCGAACTTCGTCGAGCTGTGCCACGAGCTCACGGCGACCGACGAGCAGGCGTTCGAGGACCTGTTCCGCCGCCTCGGGCTCTCCGTCGACTGGACGACGAAGTACACGACGATCGGCGAGGCCGCGCGCCGAGCCTCCCAGCGCGCGTTCCTCCGTATGGTCCGGCGCGGCGACGCCTACCGCCAGGAGGCGCCGACGCTGTGGGACGTCGACTTCCGGACGGCGGTCGCGCAGGCCGAGCTCGAGGACCGCGAGATCCCCGGCGCCTACCACCGCCTTGCGTTTGCCCGCGCCGACGGCGGCGCCCCCATCGAGGTCGAGACGACCCGACCCGAACTGCTCGCGGCGTGCGTCGGTCTCGTCGCGCACCCTGACGACCCCCGGTACCGCTCGCTCGTCGGGTCGAAGGCGCTGACGCCGCTGTTTCGCGTCGAGGTCCCAGTCCTCGCCCACCCGCTCGCGGACCCCGAGAAGGGGACCGGTATCGCGATGGTGTGCACCTTCGGCGACCTCACCGACGTCGTGTGGTGGCGAGAGCTCGGGCTCGCACTGCGCACCGTCGTCGGGCGCGACGGCCGCCTCGGTCCCGCGCCCTTCGGCACACCCGGCTGGGAGTCTCGCGACCCAGCAGCGGCGCGCGCCCGCTACGCGCAGCTCGAGGGGCGCCGCGTGGAGGACGCGCGCCGGCGCGTCGTCGAGCTGCTCGGCGAGTCCGGCGAGCTCCTCGGCGCGCCGCGCCCGATCGTGCACGCCGTGAAGCACTACGAGCGCGGCGAGCACCCGCTCGAGATCGTCTCCTCCCGACAGTGGTACGTGTCGACGCTGGCGCTTCGCGAGAAGCTCCTCGAGGCAGGTCGAGCGCTCATCTGGCATCCCGAGTTCATGCGAACCCGCTTCGAGGCGTGGGTCGATGGCCTGAACGGCGACTGGAACATCTCGCGCCAGCGCTTCTTCGGCGTCCCCTTCCCGGTGTGGTACCCCGTCGAGCCCGACGGCAGCGTCGACGACGAGCACCCGATCCTCGCGTCGGAGTCCTCCCTGCCCGTCGACCCCTCGACGGACGTACCCGACGGCTACGAACCTGCCCAGCGCGGCCAGCCGGGGGGCTTCGTCGGCGACCCGGACGTCATGGACACCTGGGCCACCTCGTCCCTCACCCCCCAGATCGCCGGGCAGTGGGCGGACGATCCCGACCTGTTCGCACGGGTCTTCCCGATGGACCTACGGCCCCAGGCGCACGAGATCATCCGCACCTGGCTGTTCACCACGATCGTGCGCTCCGAGCTCGAGCACGGCTGCCTGCCGTGGTCAGACGCTGCGATCTCCGGGTGGATCCTCGACCCGGAGCGCAAGAAGATGTCGAAGTCGAAGGGCAACGTGGTCGTGCCGACCGATCTCCTGGAGCGCCACGGCACCGACGCCGTGCGCTACTGGGCGGGATCGGCGCGCCTCGGCGTCGACACCATCTACGACGAGCAGCAGATGCGAATCGGACGACGACTCGCCATCAAGCTGCTCAACGCAACGAGGTTCGTGCTCGGGCGCTGCGAGGGGCGCCTGGGCGCTCCGGAGCGCCTCGAGCCGCTCGACGCGGCGATGCTCGCGCGCCTTCGCGACGTCGTGGCCAGGTCCACCGAGGCGATGGAAGCGTACGAGCACGCCCGGTCGCTCGAGGTGAGCGAGCAGTTCTTCTGGGCCTTCTGCGACGACTACCTGGAGCTCGCCAAGGGCCGCGCCTACGGGGAGGGCAGCGGCGCCGACTCTGCCCGCCACGCGCTGAGCACCGCCCTCTCGGTCGTCCTGCGGCTGTTCGCGCCATTCCTCCCCTTCGTCGCCGAGGAGGCCTGGTCCTGGTGGCACGACGGTTCCATCCATCGCGCTCCTTGGCCGGATCCTGCCGAGCTCGAGGCCCCCGGGCCTGACGTACCAGCTGCCCTCCTCGACCACACCGGCGCCGTGCTCGGCGAGGTACGGCGGGCGAAGACACAGGCGAAAGCGTCGATGCGCGCCGAGGTCGAGCACCTCACCGTGCGCGCGCCCGACCATGTCCTCGAGCTCGTGCGCCTCGCTGAGGCCGACCTCGTCGACGCAGGCCGCGTGCGAAGGATCGAGTACACGACTGGCTATGAGCTCGGCGCGGAGGTCGTCCTCGGGATCTGAAGGACCGATCCGGTTCTTCCCGCGCCCTCGCGCGTCGCTCCACCGCCCCCCACTACCACCGGGTGCCGCCCCTCGGTCGGAGCGCGCGGCCTCGGCAGCCATTTGAGCAATGAGGCAGGCTCGGTCCAATCGACGCCGGCGCGCGCGAGAGGGCTCTGCACTCGCGTCCGTCAGTGGATCACGGGACGAGGTGCGCCCCGGCCGCGGCGAGCTCCGCGAGAGCTGCGTCACCCGTGCCCGGTGGCTCGTCCACCGCTCGCACCGCGGACGTCATCACACTGACGTCGAATCCGAGGCGGAGCGCATCGAGTGCCGACTCGCGCACGCAGTAGTCGGTGGCAACGCCGATCACCACCACCCGTTCGATGCCCCACCGACGCAGCAGCGCCTCCAATTCCGTCGAGGTGGTGCGGCCCGTTGCTGGGTCACGAACACTGAAGGCAGAGTAACCGTCCTCTCCCCCGGTGCCCTTGCGTACTACCTCACCCTCCAGCGTGAGTCCTGGTTGGAACTGCGCTCCCCAGCTCCCCGCGACGCAGTGGACCGGCCACCGACCGCCGCTCGTGACGAAGTGCGGAGTCTGCGCCGGATGCCAGTCCTGCGTGTAGACGACGAGCGCACCCGCCTCCCGGGCGTCGCGGATCTCGGCGTTGGCGGCTTCGACGAGTCTGTCGGCGCCCGGAACGAAGAGCGAGCCGGCCGGGTCGACGAAGTCATTCTGGAGGTCCACCACGACCAAGGCTGTCTGCGAATCATAAGCAACCGGCATCATGTCTCTGCCGACGATATGGCGCAGCGGCGGGCAGCTGCGATTCCCCTGTGGTCGATCACACGAACGTCGCGCTTTCTGATAATCGAAGCTCGCGACGGCCTGGCTCTGCACTCCCTGGCTCTGAGTGTGGCCAATGGGGGGGTCAGGTGCTCGAGGGCGCTCCCCCTGCTTCGTCCGACAGCGGTGGTCGGTCTACACATCGACGGGTGCTTGGCCGTCGGGATGCTGACGGCGTCGTCGCTGAACTGGACGGAACTGGCCCGACGCGGTGCTCTTCGGCGACGAGCGCTGTCAGGCCGCAGGGTCGGGCCTCCGGCGGCCTTGAACCACCCTGGGTTCCTCGGAGGCGCCCCCGGAGCCTCACCCAATCGGGACACTGGTTCCACGTTCGTACGACCTCGCTCCGAACTAACGGTCGGAGAGTCGCCGAGCGTCGACGAGGTCGTGAATGATCTGGAAGTCGCCAACGTTCTCGGTGAGGAGGGGCACTCCTTCAACGCGCGCGGTGGCCGCGATGGCGAGGTCGAGCTCACGCCGTCTCGGGTTGCCACCACGACGGGCCACCGCGGCGGCGAGCTGACCCCAGACACGCGCGATGTCGACGCTCACAGGCAGGGGGTCGAACGTCGCCTCGATCGCTGAGAGCCGAGCGATGCGGCGCGCCCGCTCGTCATCGTCGTCAGCGATGAGGACACCGAAGTGCAGCTCGGTGATCGAAACGACGCTGATCGCGGCCTCGACCTCCTCAGGCGGGGGCAGCTCCCCGATGAGCACCGATGTGTCGAGTAGGGCCCTCACGAAGCGAAGGGGTCCACGACGCCGGCCGGCAGTCGCTCGAGGTCGACCTCCAGCCCTCGTGGCGCCTCTGAACGCCAGATAGCGGCGAGTGCAGCACCGCGAACCCACCGGCGGCGATGCACTGGGCCGAGCTCGGCCACGGGACGACCGGCGACGGTCACGGTGATGATCTCGCCGGCCTCGGCCCGACGGAGCACCTGGCCGACGTTGTTCCGCAACTCCTTCTGTGCGATATTGCCCACGTCCATATGGTAGCAGAACTGCTACCACACGTGTCCGATCCGCCGGAGGGACAGCCGGTCACGACGTAGCCAGAGCTGCCGCTCGCCCCTCGTGGCGGCCGCGCGAACCAGAGGGCTCGAGGCAGTCGAGGCGGGCGGGGTCGCGGAGGATCTCGATCTCGTCAATCTGCCCGTCAATGACGGTCAAGCCCATCACCGAGAGGGCCCCGGCTTCCTTCGTGACGACGGCGCCCGGGGTCCGGTTGGCGAGGACTTTGTGGACAACGGCTTCGGTCTACGTGCAGACCTCAGACGGCGCCGATGAGCCAAATGATCGAGCTCCGATCAGGGAAGACACCGACCATGTCGGTCCTGCGACAGATCTCCCGGTTCAGCCGCTCTTTGAACCCTAACCGGCCATGGGAGCGGGGGTCAAGATCGCATCCCACCGAGCCCTAGGGATTCGAGATCGTGATCCCCACCACTCAGCGGGACGCAATCCTTGCAGCGAAGGGGCAGCGGGCTAATACCGGGGAAGAGCAACGATGACCGTAGGGCGTTCGTAGACGATCTACACCACGTCAACGACGACGTGGCCCGGCAGAGATTTGGCGACGAATCAGCCAACCATCCCGAGGGGCATGACGCCTCGGAAGAGGGGGACAATCAGGTGACACGCATTGCAACGGGGTTCACGCAGGTGTCAGACCGGCAGCATCGGCGGAATCGTACTCGTCAAAGAACGAGGAATCGAGCGCAACCTCAAACTCGACGCGCTCTCGGACATCCACGCCGAGCCGGTAGTCACGGAGGAGGTCGCAGAGCCGATCCCCGTCGATCAGCTCGACAGGGGGAGCTCCGTCACGACTGGCCTCGTTCTGAGCGTCCTTGGTGAAGGAACCGGTAGTGATGAGGAGACCCTTCTCTCCACGGCCTGCCATGGCGCCTCGAAAGTCTCGGACCGCGCCTGCCGTCACGGTTCCTTTGTAGCGCTTACACTGGAAGTAGACGGGAAACGAGACGAAGGACAATCGGTACACCCCGACGCCGTCGATGCCTCCATCCCCGCTTCGCCCGAGCACCGTGACGTTCACGAATCCAGCCTCACGAAGCAGTCGCTGAGCGAGTCGTTCGAAGCCATCCGGCGGGATGATGAGGAGCCGGGCGATGAGCTGGTCCTTCCAGGTCTCCAACTCCTCATCGCCAGCTTCCGCGGCTCTGTCATTCGAAGCCTGCTTCTGTTTCGCTCGCCGCTGCACTTCGTTTCGATACGCCTTCGTATCGGCCCGCATCTGGTCCGGCGTGATCGTCTGGCCCTTCTCCGTTAGCGTCCACACACCACGAGCACTATTCTCGATCGCGCCGATTCCCTTCAAGTGAGTCCTCGCCCAGTGGAGGCGGTACTCAATTTCGGACATGCGGCCATCCTTGGTCGAGACAGCCTGCTGGTCCTCGGAGAGGTGCTCGTCTTCAACGACCCGCTCGTACATCTCCTTGACCGTGGCAGAACCGCCCAACTCCCTGAGAGCAGTCAACACTGGCCACATCAGCTCGTGATACTGCGGGATGGTCGTGGCTGCCATGAGCCGATTGTCGCACAGCACGCCGCAGGCGAGCTAGGAGGAGACGGCTTACGCCGCGTCCTCCTCCTGTCCTGCGGGCTCGAAGGCCGGCACGATGGCCGCTGCAGTCTTCTGGATGCGCTCGCAGGATGCCTTACGCAGGCGCAGCGCCGTCGAGCACTCCAACTCTCACCTCGACGACCCAGCGCGGATCAACCTCGACGTGCGCGGCTGGTGCAAGCTCACGGGCCTCACCCCGCTCGCCCTGTTCGTCGCGTGTGCCTCCGTGGTCGTGAACCTCGGCCTCGTCGACGCCTTCGAGGCCCACGAGCTCGAGGAGGCCGGGCGAAGCACACCACGCCAGCCGAGACCGCCAGCACGTCGGCAGCCGACCCTTGCCGAGCTCGTCCGCACCGCACCGAACGCACCGCCGTCATCACGCCCGCGTTCGGAGGTCGTCTCGTCCGCCACGGACTCGATACGCCCCGGAAGCGACGAACGGCCCACCGAGGGGCCGCCCGAGGGTGTCACACCCAAACGTGAGGATGGAGCGAGGTCAAACGTGAAGACCTCCTGGTGGCGGGGGCAGGATTTGAACCTGCGACCTTCGGGTTATGAGCCCGACGAGCTACCAGACTGCTCCACCCCGCGGCGCTGTCGTCAGTGTAGCAGCACCGCGATACCCGACCGAGCAGCGCAGCTGTCGTCGGACGGGCACCCGTCGCCAGCCACCGGCGTGACGACATCGACGCACTCGACAAAGCGGACACCGGGCGAGCGCGCGCCGCGCCGGAGCTCTCGGCCCTGACGAGCTCCGGGTCGCGCGGGCAGGGCGCGCCAATCGATGATTCTTCGTCCGCCGTCTCGCAGGCGAACCATCGGCACTTGGCCGCCATCCTCGCCGGCTCAGCCTCCGAGGGCTCGGCGGTCCGGAAGTGAGCCGACTGCCGATTCCTCCCTTGTGCCCGCCCGGACGAGAGATACGGCCGGCCGCCACCTCAGCCGGCCTCGAGCGTCCTGCCGACGGGTCCTGCACCCCCCCGACTACTCGTCCCGGCACCCGCGGGTGCCGGCACTGCCGCCGCGGGTGTGGTTTGCGACGGTGACGAGGCTGACTTCGCGACCCTGAAGAGCCGGTTCGCCGTCGTGAGCGCCGCGACCGCCTCCGCGACGTCGCGCTGGTAGGTCCCGAGGTTCCTTCGAGCGAGCGCGGCCTGGGCGAGGTCGAGATCGTGCAGCGCCGTCGCGACGAGAGCGCCTGCCGCGTTCGGCACCGTCACCCCGCCGCTCGTCGACGGCCCGGCGCCGAGCGCGGCGTTCGAGCCGAAGAGCTGGCCGATCGCCTCGCCGAGCGTCGCGGCCATCGCCACGCGCCTGCCGTAGACGACGGCGACGGCGGCCAGCTCGGGGTAGCCGGCCTGCAGGGAGACCGCGTAGACCGGGCGCACGTAGAGGACGGAGTCGGCGATCGGGAGCACCACGACCGAGCCGAGGACGACGCGTGACCCCGACCGTTCGAGGCTCGCGAGCTCTCGGGAGACAGTCGCGTCGCCGAGCAGCGCCGCACCTACGAGCCCCGGCCCGTCGACGAGGCGGCGGCCTGGCGTCTGGAGGACCTCGAGGCGCCCGTACGCGGCGGGGCTCGAGTCGGCGATGAAGAGCCCGGCGAGCTGCTGCAGCGACCCGGCTGGGCTGGCGCGCACCAGCGGCTCGACGAGGCTGAACTGGAGGGAGGGCTCGTCGGGAAGCTGGAGCAGCTCGTAGGAGGGCTCGTCGGGCAGGGCGGACGCGACGCGAGATCCCGGTCCCGCGACGCCCGAGCCCTGCGACGGCGCCCAGGCGTCCGCCAGGCTGTAGAAGCTGGCGGGGTTCGTGACGTGGTAGGTGCCGTACATCTCGGCCTGCACGAGCAGGAGGTCCTGCGGGTAGCGCAGGTGGGCGCGCAGCACGGCCGGCATCTGCGAGAGCGGGTGGAACAAGCCGGGGAAGATCCGCTCGTAGGCCTGGACGAGCGGGTCCGAAGGAGCGACCACGTAGGCCTCGAGCCTGCCGGTGGCGGCGTTGACGACCACCTTCACCGCGTCTCGCACGTAGTCGAACCGACCCTTCAGCCCGCTCGTCGCCGCGAGGCCACTCGTCGACGCGGGCTCCCCGTAGGGGAAGGAGTCGCTCGTCGTGTAGGCGTCCACCATCCAGTCGAGGGGGCCGTGCGGGACGAGCACGGGGTAGGGGTTGGCGTCGACCCTGAGGAACGGGAGCGCCTTCTCCACGAGGGCGCGTACGTCGGTGAGGTAGAGGAGGCGCGAGCGGGCCGTGACGAGGTTGGAGACGAGCAGGTTCGGATCGCCGAAGCGGATCGCGAACGCGAGCCGCGTGCTGAGCGGCCGCAGCGGGATGCCGGTGTCGCTGGCGTCGGCCGCCGAGTCGCGTCGGACCTCGCCCGAGGTCGCGCCGGCCGACTGCTCCTTCGTGTCGACGACCACGTAGTGGTTCTCCCCGGGCGCGAAGTAGACGTCGGGCTGCGCGAGGCGCAGCACCGGGCTCGACGCGCTCGGCGGCACGTTCGAGACGAGGAAGCGCAGCGCCCCGGTCGCCGACGCCCCGTTGCCCTCGGCGACGACCGCGCCGATCCCGTGCGTGAAGCGCAGGTGGTCGTTCACCCAGGTCGGGCGTGCCAGCCGAGCGGGGTCGAGGGCGCGCGCGCTGACGAGGACGGGGGTGAGCGTCCCGCCGACGACGTAGCGGTCGACGGCGGGCGGCGTGAGACGGTAGTAGCCGCGGGCGTCCTGCAGCCTCGAGAACGCCGACCCGGCGAGCTGCGGGTCCCACAGCTCGGTCGCGTCCAGCGTCGCCGCGTACCGCAGGAGCACGCCGGGCGTGAGGTCCTCGTTGGCCGGCAGCAGGTGCGACACGACGTGGTCGATCCCCATCGCGAACCTCGTCGCCGCGATGTTGCGCTCGATGTAGGGGCGCTCGAGGAGGCTCTGCGAGGGGGTCACCTTGAGCAGCTGCATCACCGCCGGGTAGAGCACGCCGATCACGAGGGCGAGGAAGCCCCACAGACCGAGGGCGATCGCCGGCAGCGCGAGCGTCCGCTGGTAGGCGTTGAAGGTCAGCAGGACGAAGGCGACCAGGCACACGACGGCGAGCAGCGTGATCGCCGGGAGCCGGACGTGCAGCGCCGTGTAGCCGGCCCCGGCGACGACCCCCGAGCCGGAGACCTCGAGCGAGAACCGGTCGACGTAGTAGTAGGCGGCGGCCCGCTCGAGCGCGAGGAGCCCGGCCAGGGCCGAGAGGTGCGCGAGCGCGCGGGGCTCGAGGTGCGGACGGGTGCGCACGCTGATGCCGCCGTTCAGGCCGTGCGCGAGCGCGCTGAGCCCGAGCGCGACGAGGAGGGCCACGGTGAGCCAGGCGACGAGGAAGGAGAGGAACGGCAGGCGGAAGACGAAGAAGCTCACGTCCCGCCCGAAGACGGGGTCCTTCATCCCGAAGGGCACCGCGTGCTCGAACAGGAGCCAGTTCTGCCACTGGGAGGACGCGCCCGTCCCGACCGCGAGCGCGAGGACGAGCGCGACGAGCGTGCGCACGCCGAGCGCGTGCGGGCCGACGGCGCCCTGGAAGCGCGCGGCGAGGTCGCCCCGCGGTGCCGTGAGCAGCGCCCGCACGGCCGCCTTGTCGACGAGGAAGAGGTTGAGCCAGAACAGCCCGAAGGCGAACGCGACGAAGACCGTGCCGAGCGCGAGCTTCGTGCCGAGCACGGTGGCGAACACGTCGCCGAGGCCGGCGTAGTGGAACCAGAGGTAGTTGATGTCGAGGTCGGCGAGGGCCTGGACTGCGAGGAAGCACAGGCCGAGCGCGGCGAGCACGCCGAGGGCGACGAGCCCGCGGCGCCGCACGTGCGCCGGGCGCGTGGCCTCGGGCGTGACCCGCACCTACGAGGGTTTCTCGGGCACGAGGAGGCAGCGGCAGCCGGGGTGCACCGGGGGGTGCGCCTGGCCCGTCGGGAAGGTGGTCCCCGGCGCCAGCGCGCCAGCGAGGACGTTGTCGTCGCAGTCGGGGCACGCCGAGCCGCCGTCGTCGGCGAGCCAGGCGACGCTCCCCCGCTGCTCGCGCGCCACCTGGAGCGTGCCGAGCGCGAACGCCTCGGTGGCGGCGTCGGCCGCGACGCCCTCGATGCGCGCGCCCTTGAGGGCTCGGAACGCGACGCTGACCGCGGCCGCGGGATCGGCGTCGGCCGACGCCACGGGCGCGAGCCCCTCGGCGATGCGCCGGCGCAGCTCGGCCGAGACCTCCTCGCCGAGGCCGCGCGCGACGCGCTCGACGCTCGCCAACCGCTCGCCCGCCTCGCCCGGCGGATCGGGCGCACCGAGGAGCGCGGCCGCGTAGCGGCGACCGCCCGCGAACGCCTCGGCCAGGTGCTCGCCGGCGACGCCGGCGAGGCGCTCGGCCAGGACCGCTCCCGGCAGGAGCTCGTCGAGGCGCTCGCGCGCCGGGAGGTGGCGCAGCGCGTCGAGGAGCTCGTTCTGCTCGAGGCGCAGGGCGCGCTTGAGGCCCTGGACGAGGCCGCGCATCGCCGGGGCGAGGTGCTCGTCGCGCGCCTCGAGCGCGGGGCTGGCCGCCTCGGCCGGCGGCGTCGGCGCGCCAGCGCCGACGTCGTCCGCCAGCTCTCCGGCGCCGACGCTCTCCGGTCGACCGGCCCCCGCCGACTCCTCCTCGAGGAGCGCTCGCGCCCGGCCCACCTCCTCCTCGCGGCTCGCCCGGATGCGCGCGAAGAGCTCGTCGACGCTTCGCAGCGACGGCCCGGTCTCGGTGCCCGCGGTCCCCGGCGCGTCCCCTGCCGGGACCGCCGGCGCCGCCGCTACCTGCGCCGCAACGAGCCCGTCGGCCTCCGGCGGGGAGGCGGGCGCGGCGAGGCCGGCATCGTCCGCCGCGGCCGGCGGCGCGGGCTCCTCGGGCTCCTCGAGCACGGCGGGCCCGGGGACGCTCGGCGCGGCCTGGGCGGCCCTCGCGGCCTCGTCGGCCACGACGCGCACCTCCTCCTCGGCGCCGCGCAGGCGGGCGCGCACGGACTCGACGGAGCCGGCGACCTCCTCGACGATGGCCGCCAGCGCGTCCTTGCCGGCGCGCAGCTGCTCGAGCTGGACGTGGAGCTCGTGGCGGCGCTCGGCGAGGTCGGCGAGGATGCGCCGGCGCGCCTCGCGGGCCTCGTCGATCATCGCCCGGCACTCGTCCTTCGCCCTCGACACGAGCTCGTCCGCCTCGACGCGCGCCGCGCTGACGGCGGCGGCCGCCTCCGCACTCGCTCGCCGCCGCTCCTCCGCCAGGGAGCGCTCGGCGCTCTCGGCGAGCGCCCTGGCGCGCTCCTCCGCCCTCGCCACGACCTCGCGGGCCGCCTCGTGGGCGGCCTGGAGCACCCGAGCCGTCTCGCTGCCGACGGCCGCCGAGAGCGCCGCCTCGTCGAGCTCGGGCGACGCCGCGCGCTGCTCCGCCTGCGCGAGCGCGCTCCGCAGCTCCTCCTCCCGCCGGCTCGCCTCCCGCAGCTGCGCCGCGACCTCCTGGAGGAATCGTCGCACGGCGTCGGGGTCGAGACCACGGCGGGCCGTCGGGAACGCGTGCGAGGCGACGTCGTCGGGCGTGAGGGCGCTCGGCCTGGTCGTCGCTGCCTCTGGCACGGCCGAAAGCCTACGACGTCAGGGACCCGTGGAGGCCACGAGGGACCCGCCGAGGCGCCGTAGGTCGTCGATCGCCTGGCCGACCGAGGAGACGGCGAAGACCTTGAGGCGGGGTCCCGCGTGGGCGCGCGCCGTCGCGAGCTCGGCGGGCGGGACGAAGAAGACGCTCGCACCGGCGTCGCGCACGGCCACCGTCTTCTGCGCGACGCCCCCGACGTCCCCGACCTGCCCGTCCAGCGACATCGTGCCCGTCGCGGCCACCCGGCGACCGCCGGTGAGGTCGCCCCGGTCGAGCTCCTCGATGAGCCCGAGCGTGAACGCCAGCCCGGCCGAGGGCCCGACGATGCCGTCGCTGCGCAGGCGCACGGCGAAGGGCGCCCCGGCGACGGCGTAGCGGCGCGCGAAGGCGAGGCCGAGGCAGGCGGTCGCGGTCGCCGTCGCGCCCCGCGGCGCCGGCGCGCCGGCGCGCTCGCACACCACGCCGCTCGCCAGCCGGTAGAGCACGCCGAGGGTGACCTGGCGCGTGCTCGAGGACGCCGCGCCGAGCAGGTGGGTGCGCACGATCACCGTCGTGCCCGGCCGGTGCGCCCGCACGGCAGCCACGAGGGCACCGAACGAACCGGTCGGGTGCCCGTCGACGGCCGTGACCACGTCGCCGACGGCGAGCTCGCCCGCGGCCGGCGCTCCCGGGAACGGCTGGTAGACGACCGGCGCCTGCTCGACGGCTCGCACCCGGTAGCCGAGAGTCCGCAGGGCGACGTAGGTGGCTGCCTCGCGCGCCGCGGCCATGTCGATCACGCCCTGCTCGTCGTACTGCGCGGCGCTCGCCGGGCCGGTGAGCTCGGCGGCCGGCACGATCTCGGCGTTCGGATCGAGTCGGTAGTACGGCCAGGTGATGGCGCGTAGCGGCACGAGCTCGACGTCGGTGAGCAGGACCTGGCCACGGTGGTGGTGGGCGAAGCGGCGCGGCACGGCGATGAGGCCGGCGACGTCCACGCCCGCACCCGGCACGATCGCGTAGTACGGCAGCGACACGAGCGTGGCCGCGAGCACCGCCGCGACGAGCGCGCCGACGCCGTAGCCGAGGCGGCGCCGTCGGGCGCGCTGCTGCGCCGGTCGCTGCCGCAGCGCCGCTAGCCTGCGGCCGTGCGAGCGGGCCGTCGGCTGCCCCTCTCCTGCGGAGCCCCCTGGGGCGGTCGCGCCAGCGTCCCCGGGTTCGAGCGACATGCGCCGTAGCCTGCCACGCCCGGTGCGCGCCGAGCGCGCACCCGCCGTGGACGTCGGCGCCGACGCGCTCGCCGGCGCGCGCCGGCGCGGCGAGATCGCCCTCGCCGCGCGAGCCGGGGACTGGGCGACGGTGCGCGCCGCGCTCGACGACGAGCGCCCCTCGGCGCGCGCCGGCGCGCTCGTCGCCCTGGCACGCGGCGGACTCGCCGGACCCCGGGACGTCGCGCGCGCCCTCAGCGATCGCGACCCCGCCGTGCGGGTGACCGCCTGCGAGCTCGCCGCGCTGCTGCCCGGCGCCGACTTCCGGCCCCTGCTCGACGACGCTGACCCCGCGGTCGTCGAGGCCGCGTCGTTCGCCCTCGGCGAGGTGGGGGACAGCCGTGCGGTCGCCCGCCTCGCCACGGTGGCGCGCGCGCACCCGGACCCGCTGTGCCGCGAGGCGGCCGTCGCCGCGCTCGGCGCCATCGGCGACGAGGCCGGGCGCGCCGCCGTGCTCGCCGCGCTCGGCGACGTCCCCGCGGTGCGCCGCCGGGCGGCCGTCGCGCTCGCGGCCTTCGAGGGCCCCGAGGTCGTCGCCGCGCTGCGCGGCTGCCTCGCGGACCGCGACTGGCAGGTGCGCCAGGCCGCCGCCGAGGTCCTGTCGCTCAGCGGCGAAGACCGCTGCTGAGCGCGGGCGCACGCCCGCCCGCCCGCGGCCCGAGGCGGCGCGCCGCGCCGAGCACGGCGCTGCGGCCGCCGTCGCCGGCCACGCGCACGCTCACGCCCGTCGCGCCCGCCACGGCACGCTCGAGCCCGTCGACGAGGGCGCCCCCTAGGAGGACGGCGCCCGAGCCGAGCACGTCGTTCGCGAGCTCGGGCGGCGCCTCGGCGAGGCAGGCGCGCGCCGCCTCGAGCAGCGGCGCGTAGACGTCGGCGAGCAGCGGACGCAGCTCGGAACGGGCCAGCACGGCGCTCGCCGGACGGCCGGTCTTCGCGTCGCGTCCGAGGACCTCGACGTAGGCCTCGGGGGCGCGTGGGTCGAGGGTCGCGAGCGCAGCTCGCACCTCGGCGGCGACGCCAGCGTCGACGACGACGTTGTGGCGTCGAGCCAGGAGGGTGCGGATCGCCTCGAGCACGTCGTCGCCGCCGCGTCGGACCGAGCGCGAGCAGGCGATCCCCCCGAGCGCGAGCACGGCGAGGTCCGCCGTTCCCGCGCCGACGTCGACGACCATCGCCCCGCGTGGCTCCTCGACCGCGAGGCCGAGGGCGATCGCGCCAGCGAGGGGGGCCTCGATGAAGCCCACGCGGCGCGCGCCGCCCCGGCGCAGCGCCCGCTCGAGGGCGCGCCGGTCGACGCCTGTCGCCCCGCAGTGCACGCAGGCGAGCACCGCGGGGCGCCCGTGACCGGCAGCCCGCAGGCGGCGGAGCACCTCGCCGAGGACCGCCTCGGCGGTGCGCAGGTCGGCCAGCTGGCCGTGGCGCACCGGCCGCACGAGCCGGACGCGCCCCGCGGCGCGCCGTGCCAGGGCCAGCGCCGCCCGCCCGAAGCAGACGAGGCGGCCGCTGTCGGCGTGCACCGCCGCGACGGTCGGCTCCTCGAGCACGACGGCGCCGCTCGCGTCGGCGACGCGCGTGAAGGCGGTGCCGAGGTCGAGCGCGAGCTCGGCGCTCATCGGACGGCGCAGCGGTCCACGGCCGCCATGCTAGGAGGAGCCGCCCGACCGGGCCGTGCCGTCGCCAGCCCGCGACGACCCTCCCCAGCGAGGCGGCGCTAGCCTGCTGCGCCGTGGCGGCCTTCGCTGGGGACTTCGACGACTCGCCGGAGGAGGAAGAGCCGCTCCGGCCGCCGCTCCCCCTCGAGGACCGGCTCTGGCGCCACCCCTCTGAGCTCGGCAGCGCCAACCCGTCGCTGCACCTCGACCCCGTCGCCGTCCGGCGCCGGTGGCTCACGACGGAGCCGAGCCGCGCCAGTGCCTGGACGGCGGGGATCGTCGGCGCGCTCCTCGCGACGGGTCTCGTCGTGCTTGGCACCCACCTCGCCACCGCGATCACGGGCGGTACCGTCCAGGACGAGGCCCGCCCGACGCTCACGACGGCGAGCGCGAGCGTGACGGCGCGGGGCGCCGCCCCGGCGCTCGCGCCGAGCCTGGCGAGGGCCGTCGCGCGCGCGGGCGCCTCGGTCGCCGCCGTCGACACGACGCGCGACGGCACGAGCGTGCACGGCCTCGGCCTCGTGGTCCGCTCCGATGGGATGATCCTCGTGCCCGCCGAGGCGGTGGACGGCGCCTCGGCGATCCTCGTCACGCTCGCCGACGACGACAACCCCTACGTGGGCACGCTCGTCGGCCTGGACCGGGCGAGCGGCCTCGCCGTGGTCCACGTCAACGCCGTGACGGCACTGCCCGTCGCGCCCTTCACGACCACCTCGCCTCGACGCGGCGAGCTCGCCATCGCGCTCACCGCACCGGGCGGCGCCGACGACGACCTCGCCACGGTGCGCGCCCCGGACGGCGCAGGTGCCGGCCTCGTCGACGCCATGTCGCTCGGGCTCCCGCCGGACGCGCCGCTCGGCAGCACGATCGTGGACGGCCGCGGCGAGGTCGTCGGGATGCTCGCCGGCCCGGACAGCGCAGTGCCGTCCTGGCTCGAGCTCGCCGTCGCCGCCCAGCTCATGCACACCGGACGCGTGCGCCACGGCTGGCTCGGCGTGACCGTCCAGGGTGCGGCCGACGGGGCAGAGGTCGTCGCGGTCGCGCCCGACAGCGCCGCCGCGGCGGCGGGGCTGCAGCCAGGGGACGTGATCGAGGCGATCGACGGCCACGCCGTCGGCTCGACGGCGGTCCTCCTCGGGCGGCTCTACGCCCTCCGCCCGCACGTCGCCGTGCTGCTGCGGGTCGAGCGCGCCGGCAGGGCGCGCAGCGTGCACGCCCTCCTCGAGGACCGGCCGTAGCGACACGGCACGCCGGCGCCCCGAACGGCGCACGCCGCGCGCGCCCTAGATTCGGCGGTATGGACCCGGAGGTGCCCGCGGGCATGGGGGGCTTCTTCCAGGGCCTGCTCGGCGACCTGCTGAAGCTCCTGCGGACCGACTCGCCCTTCCAGTGGGAGCTCGCGCTCCAGCTCGCGCTCAGCGTGGCGAGCGAGGGCGCCGAGGACGGCAACGTCGACCCGGTCGAGCGGATGCGCTTCGAGGAGCTCACCCACCTCGCCGAGCTGCACGTGGCGGACGTGGCGGGCATCTCGCCGGCGAGCGGCCGCCTCGAGGTGCACCCGGTCGGGCGCGCCGAGTGGGCGCGCCGCAGCCTGCTCGCGTGGCGCCCGCTGCTCGAGCGACTCGCCGCCGCGCTCAACCGGCGCGCGGCGCCGCCACCCGCCCCGGAGGCCGAGGGCGAGCTCTCCGCGCTGCTCGGTCTGTGGGCGGAGACGATCGCGCCGGCGATGATCGCGATGCAGATCGGCTCGCTCGTCGGCCACCTCGCGCAGCGCGCCCTCGGCCAGTACGACCTGCCGCTCCCGCGCCCGGGCAACGAGCTCCTCGCCGTCCCCCAGAACGTCCGCTCCTTCTGCGCGGACTGGAGCCTGCCCATCGACGACACGGTGGTGTGGCTCGCGGTGCGCGACGTCGCCGCCCACGCGGTCTGGTCGCGGCCGCACGTACGCGAGCGCCTCGAGACGCTCCTGCTCGAGCGCGCCGGGAGCTTCGCGCCGGACCCCGGGGCCTTCGAGTCGCACCTCTCCCAGCTCGGGGACGCCGGCGACCTGCCCGCGCTGACGCGCCTGCTCGGCGACCCCGCGATGCTCGGCCGGCTCGTCGACTCGGCCGAGCTGCGAAGGGTGGACGCCGAGCTCTCGGCGCTCGCCGCCGTGGCCGGCGGCTTCGTCGAGTGGGTCACCGACACCGTCGCCCGGCGGGTCGTCGGGACGCGCCTGCCGATCCGCGAGGCGATGCGGCGGCGGCGCGTCGAGCACGACGACGCGTCGCGTGGCGCCGAGGCGCTCCTCGGGCTACGGCTCGACCAGGCGACGCTCGACCGGGGCGAGGCCTTCGTGCGTGGCGTGCTCGAGCGCGGCGGCGAGGAGGAGCTCGCGCTCCTCTGGCGCTCCGCCACCAGCCTGCCGACGCCGGCCGAGGTGGAGGCGCCCGGGCTGTGGATCGAGCGGATCCACCTCCCGGACCCGGGCGCCGACTAGGACCGGCGAGCCCGGCTCGGTGCGCTCACGCCGACGAGCCGGCCTCCGCGTCCGCCTCGGGGATGCCGAGGTCCCACTCGAGCAGGAGGTTCTCCCGTTCGGCGTCTCGCACGACTCGCTCTCGGTTGCGCCGGAACTGCGGGTCGTGCGGCGGGAGGAGCACGAGGCGTGCGAGGGCCCGCTCGCGGAAGGCCTCGATGACGCTGCGGTCCCCGAACTCCGACTCCACCTCCCAGTGCGGGGCGACCGGCCCGAGGTAGACGATCCGGACGTGCCCACGCGGCGGCTCGGGCGCAGCGGTCTCGTCAGGCATCGTCATGGTCGCTCCCTCGGTCGCTCGGCGACGGCGCAGTCTACCGGCGAGCGCCGGGCGCCCTCGGCAGCGGGTCTGGTCCGGCGAGCACGAGGGTATATCCTGAGGCTGCAGGCCAGATCGCGCTGAGCGACACTCGCGGCCAGCTCCGTGCCCGGTGCGTGGTCGCCAGACGGAGGACGGGTGGTGTGATGGACACGGAGTGGATGGCGCGGGGCAAGTGCCGGGACCTGCCGCCCGAGACCTTCTTCCCGAGCGACGGCGTCGGCGTCGAGGCGGCACGAAAGATCTGCGTCGACTGCCCCGTGAAGGCGCCCTGCCTCGAGTACGCGATGGAGAACCACATCGACCACGGGGTCTGGGGCGGGACCTCCGAGCGCGAGCGCCGACGCCTGGCGCGCCAGCGCCGCCACCTGTCGCTGCACCGCGTCGACTGAGCCACGAGCGCGCCCGACGCGTGCTCGAGTGCGTCGTCAACCTGAGCGAGGGCCGCAGCGGAGCGCTCCTCGACGAGCTCGCCGCCGCCGCGGGCGACGCCCTCGCCGACCGGCACGCGGATCCGTGGCACAACCGCAGCGTGTGGACCCTCGTCGGCGACGGCGTCGACGAGGCAGCCCGGGCGCTCACGAGCGCGGCACTCGACCGGCTCGACCTCGCCCGGCACGAGGGCGCGCACCCTCGCCTCGGCGTCGTCGACGTCGTCCCCTTCGTCCCCTTCGAGCCGGGCCACCTCGGCCCGCTCGACCTCGCCGAGGCGCTCGCGGCCCGTCGCGCCTTCGCCGAGTGGGCCGCCAGGACCCACGGACTCCCCTGCTTCTACTACGGGCCCGAGCGCACGCTCCCTGACGTTCGGCGCCGGGCCTTCCGCGGCCTCGACCCGGACGTCGGGGAGCCGCACCCGCACCCCCGCTGGGGCGCGACCTGCGTCGGCGCCCGCCAGGTCCTCGTCGCCTACAACCTCTGGCTCGCCGAGCCCGACGTCGAGCTGGCCCGCAGCCTGGCGCGCGAGCTGCGCTCCCCCGCGGTGCGCGCCCTCGGCCTCGAGCTCGGCGGGCGTGCCCAGGTCTCCTGCAACCTCGTCGCGCCAGAGCTCGTCGGGCCGGACGCGGTCTTCGACGCCGTGCGCGCCCGTACCAGGATCGAACGCGCCGAGCTCGTCGGCCTCGTGCCGGCCGGCCTGCTCGAGCGGATCCCGCGGGCTCGCCACGCCGAGCTCGACCTCGGCGAGGACCGGACGATCGAGGCCCGCCTCGCCCGGAGGCGGCGAGGCGGCACGTGCGGCTGAGCGGCGCTGCGCGCCGCGACGGCTACGACGCCGCGTGGCGGGTCTCGAGGATGCGGGCGCGCCGGACGCGACGCCGCTCACGCTCGCTCATGCCCCCCCAGATGCCGAACTTCTCGCCGTTCGCGATGGCGAAGTCGAGGCAGTCCTCGCGCACGACGCATCCCCTGCAGACCTCCTTCGCCTCACGGGTCGAGGTGCCCCGCTCCGGGAAGAAGAGCTCGGGATCCACGCCGAGGCAGTTCGCCCGCGCCTGCCAGGACCGACCCTCTCCGCTGACGAGCGCCTGGATGTCCACCGGCACCCTCCCTTGCGCTGCGCCACCCGAGGAGTGGCAACGGTGAAATTACACCGTTGTTACCATGATGGCCGGCAGCCAGGCGCCGCGCAAGGGGTCGGCGCGGCGCGAGCGGCCGCTCCCGCCTCGGGCCTGCACGCCGGCTCCGGCCTCGCGACGGCTTCGCGACGACCCACGCCCCCGACGGCGGGGCGCCCGACCCGGCCTCGGCGCGCCTAGGCGCCGGCGAGGCGCCGCGTCGCCCGGTGGCCCGACCCGGCCTCGGCGCGCCTAGGCGCCGGCGAGGCGCCGCGTCGCCCGGTGGCCCGACACGAAGTCGACGAGGAGGCAGGGGCCGAGGTCCTCGGGCGTCGCGAAGAACGCGCGCCCGCCGTTCAGGCGAGCCATCGTCTCGACGAAGCGCCGCAGCGACCCGGTGGCGTCGAGGGCGAAGGTGTTGATGACGATCTTCTCGCGCGTGCAGCGGGCCACCTCGGCGAGGGTCTCCTCGATCGTCTCGCGCGTCGGCGGGTAGCTGAAGAAGACCTGGCCGTCGGGCTCGACGTGCGCCGTGGGCTCGCCGTCGGTGACGAGGAGCACCTGGCGGGTCCCCCGGCGGTGCGCGAGCATCCTCCGGCTGAGCGCCAGGGCGTGCTGCAGGTTCGTCCCGTAGGTGTAGTCCCACGAGACCTCGGCGAGCTTCGACGGCTCGATGACGCGCGCCGTCGCCGAGAAGCCGATCAGGCCGAGGAAGTCGCGGGGGTAGCGCGACGCGATGAGCGACTGCAGCGCGAGCGCGACCTTCTTCGCGGCGAGGAAGTTGTCGCGCATCGGCATCGACAGCGACAGGTCGAGCGCGAGCACGCTCGCCGCGCCCGTCACCCGCTCGCGCTCGTCGATCTCGAAGTCCTCGACGGACAGCGCGATCGGCCGCGCCAGCGCCACCGAGGGCGTCTCGCGGGCCCGGGCCAGGCGGACGAGGCCGTTGCGCAGCGTCCGCTCGACGTTGAGATCGAAGGCGTCGCCGGGCTCGTAGGGCCGAGTCGTCTCGGCACGCTCGTGCCCCGGTCCCGGCTCGAGGACGAGGTGCTCGCCCGAGCGAGCGCGCCCCAGCCGGGAGAACACCTCCCCGAGTGCGTGCGCCCCGAGGCGGCGGAGGCCCCGCGGCGTGAGCGCGAGGCGCTCGCCGCGGCGCGCGACGAGGCCTTCGGCCTCGAGCCGGCGCGTCAGCTGCGCGAGCGCCTCGAGCGACGCGGCCGCGTCTCGCGAGACGAGCTCCGCCACCCGCTCGAGGTCCGCCTCCGCGAGGGCCGCGGGCGTGTCGGTGCCGGCGAGGAACGCCTCGAGCTCCGAGAGCTCGGCGAGCTGCGCGGCGACGTCGCTCGCCTCCTCGAAGGAGAGCGCGAGCCCGCCCGGTCCGTCCACCGGCTCGAGGGGGGCGAGCGTGCCGGCGAGCGCAGCGGCGAGGCGGTCGAGACGGCGGCCGAGCTCCTCGTCCGCGAGCAGCCCGGCGGCGAGCGCCTCGAGCTCGGCTCGCTCGGCCGGCGTCATCGAGGCGAGGACGGCGCCCGCCGCCTGCAGGCGCGAGGCCAGCCTGGCGAGCAGGCCGTCGAGGTCCTCCGCCGGGGGGAAGAGGTCGCCGAAGCGCTCGACGAACGACGAGAAGTCGGGCTCGAGGGGTAGTCCGGCCCGGCGCTGCTCGAGCAGCGTGCTCAGGGCGTCGAGCGCCTCGCCGAGGCGCGCCCGCTCGGCGGGCGACGCCGCGGCCAGCCCTGCGGCCCGCGAGAGCTGGAGCTCGACGAGCGAGCGTCGGAGCCGCTCGATGAGGCGCGAGAAGGCGCTCGCCGCCTCGGGCGACGCGAACTCGTAGCGCTGGAGGGCGGCCAGGCGCTGGCCGAGGGGCGCCGGGAGGAGGTCGAGCTCGCCGAGCGCCTCGAGCGCGGCGTCGCCGGCCGACCTGGCGCTCGGCGGAGCGTCCTCGCCGCGAGCGGCCGCTACCCGGGCCTCGAGCTCGGCGCGCTCGCGCTCGACGATCGCGTCGAGCTCCTCGCGCACCGATCGCGTGAGCCCGTCGGCGTCGTGCGCCGCGAGCAGCTCCCGGCGGCGGCGGCGCACCTCCTCGAGGAGCTCGCGCAGCCCAGCGACGCGGCGCCCGGCGGCGGTGGTGAAGCCCTCGCGCAGCAGGCGCCGCAGGGCGGCGTCGAGATCCCCGTGGTAGGCGAGATCGTCGGCGGCGGCAGCGAGGACGTCGTCCGCGCCGGGCGGCGCGGGCCCCTCGCCCACCGCGCCCGTCCAGCGCTCGTAGCGCCAGCGCAGCGCGCCCACGCTACCTGCCCCGGTAGGCGGCGGTGCCGCCCTCGACCGACTTGGCGAGCCGGCGGGTGAGGTGGAGGCCCTCGAGGACGAGCTCGACGGCGCTCGCGCGCTCGGCGGCTCCTGCCTCGGCGCCGACGACGGCGGCCGCCGCCTCCCCGAGGGCGGGGAGGCTGGCGGCGAGCGCCTCGTAGGCGGCGAGGGGCACCTCGGGGCCGACCTCGGCGACGAGGCCGGCGTCGAAGCCGGCGACGACCTCGGCGAGCGAGCCGCCGGGGCCGGCGGCGCGGAAGGTCTCCAAGAGCGCGGCGTCGACCAGCTCGGCGAGGATCGCGGCGTCGTCCTCCTCGTCGAAGGACTCCACCTCGACCTTGCCGAGGGTGGAGGCGGCGAGCGCCGACAGGTCGCTCGGGCGGGGCGCGACCTCCGCCTCGCGAAGGCGTGCGCCGCGCCGCAGCGCGGCGGCGACGAGGGTCTCGTAGTTGGCGATGCTGAGGCGGACCGAGACCCCCGAGCGCTGGTTCACCTTCGGGCTCGCCCGGGCGCGCTGGCTGAGGCGGGCCGTCACCTCGGCCATGAACGCCGGGACCCGCACGGCAATGCCCGGCGCCGAGGCGGGGCGGGCCTCCTGGGCGACGATCGCGACCTCCGTGGCGACGTCGGGCGGGTAGTGCGTGCGGATCTGGGCGCCGAAGCGGTCCTTGAGGGGGGTGATGATCCGGCCGCGGCTCGTGTAGTCCTCCGGGTTGGCGGACGCGACGAGGAGGACGTCGAGGGGCAGGCGGACGCGGAAGCCCCGGATCTGGACGTCGCGCTCCTCGAGCACGTTGAGGAGGCCGACCTGGATCCGCTCGGCGAGGTCCGGCAGCTCGTTCACCGCGAAGATGCCGCGGTTGGCTCGCGGAACGAGGCCGTAGTGGATCGTGAGCTCGTCCGACAGGTAGCGGCCCTCCGCCACCTTGATCGGGTCGACCTCCCCGATCAGGTCGGCGATCGTGGTGTCGGGGGTGGCGAGCTTCTCCGCGTAGCGCTCGGCCCGCCCCACCCAGGTGATCGGCGCCTTGTCGCCGAGCTCGGCGACGAGGTCGCGCCCCTGGCGCGACGCCGGCCGGAAGGGGTCGTCGTGCACCTCGGAGCCGGCGAGGGCCGGGACGAAGGGGTCGAGCAGGTCGACGAGCGAGCGGATGATGCGGGACTTCGCCTGGCCGCGCTCGCCGAGGAGGATGATGTCGTGGCCTGCCAGGAGGGCGTGCTCGAGCTGGGGGATGACGCTGTGCTCGAAGCCGAGCACCCCCGCCACGACGGGGAGGCCGGCGGCGATGCGCGCCAGCGCGTTGCGCCGCACCTCCTCCCGGACCGGGACCGACACCCAGCCGCTCTCGCGCAGCTCGCCGACGGTGCTCGGGCGCGGCGTCCGCTCGTTCGGCGCGTCGGTCACCCGCCCCACCCTACCGCTGCGCCGGCCGGTCGCCGTTTCGCCGCCCGCCGGCGCGGCGCGCGAGGATGTCCGACGGCCTGGGCCCGGTCGGGTTGGCGAGCGCCCGCCGAGCCGGCTCACCGAGGAATGGAGGATGGCCGTGACCGTCGTTGAACAGCGCGAGGCGACGCCGACGCCGGTCGAGATCGGGGGGCCGCGCGGCGGGCCGCCGCTCTCGAGCGTGCTGCGCCGGGACCGCTGGCGCGTCCAGCCCATCGCCGTCGCCGCCGGCCTGCTCGGCTTCATCGGCTACTCGATCTGGGCGGCCCTGCGCAACGGCGACTTCTACGCCGGCTCGGTCGGGCGCGACTACCTCTCGCCCTACTACTCGCCGTGCCTCACCCACTCGTGCGTCACGGCCGGCTACGTGTGGGGACCGCTCTTCGGCGACTTCTGGCGCATCTCGCCGGCCTGGCTGATCCTCATCTTCCCCGGCGCCTTCCGCACCACCTGCTACTACTACCGCAAGGCCTACTACCGCTCGCTGTGGCTGTCCCCGCCGGCGTGCGCCGTGCCCGACGCCGGCTCCCAGCGGGCCCGGGGGCTGCGCCGCCGCTACACCGGCGAGACCCGCTTCCCGCTCGTCCTCCAGAACATCCACCGCTACACCTGGTACTTCGCGGTGATCTTCGCCGGCATCCTCACCTGGGACGCGATCACCGCCTTCCGCTTTCGCGACGGGGTCGGCCTCGGCGTGGGGACGCTCATCTTCGTCGCCAACGCCGTGCTCATCTGGGCCTACACGCTCGGCTGCCACGCCTGCCGGCACCTGTGCGGCGGGGGCCTGAAGCGCTTCTCCCGGGCGCGCCTGCGCTACTTCTTCTGGAAGAACGTCTCGACGCCGCTCAACGAGCACCACCAGCTGTGGGCCTGGTGCTCGCTCTTCTCGATCGTCGTGACCGACCTGTACACCTGGCTCGTGGCGAGCGGCACGATCCACGACCCGAGGATCATCTGATGCCGGACCTCGAGACGCACACCTGCGACGTCCTCGTCATCGGCGCCGGCGGCGCGGGGCTGCGCGCCGCGATCGAGGCGAGCTCGCTCGGCGCGCGCACCGCGGTCGTGTGCAAGTCGCTCCTCGGCAAGGCGCACACGGTGATGGCCGAGGGGGGGGTCGCCGCGGCCCTCGGCAACGTCTGGCCCGAGGACAACTGGAAGGTCCACTTCCGGGACACGATGCGCGGCGGCAAGATGCTGAACAACTGGCGCATGGCGCAGCTGCACGCCCAGGAGGCGCCCGAGCGCGTCCTCGAGCTCGAGGACTGGGGCGCGATCTTCGACCGCACGCCCGACGGCCGGATCCTCCAGCGGGACTTCGGCGGCCACCGCTACGCCCGCCTCGCGCACGTCGGCGACCGGACCGGGCTCGAGCTGCTGCGGACGGTGCAGCACCAGGCGGTGAGCCTCGGCATCGAGGTCTTCATGGAGTGCAAGGTGCTCCGCCTCCTCAAGGACTCCTCGGGCGCGGTGAACGGGGCGCTCGGGCTGTGGCGCGAGTCGGGCCGCTTCGTCGTCTTCCGGGCGAAGGCGGTCGTGCTCGCGTCCGGCGGGATCGGGAAGGCCTGGAAGTTCACCTCGAACTCCTGGGAGTCGACCGGCGACGGCCACGCACTCGCCCTGTGGGCAGGCGCCGACCTCATCGACATGGAGTTCGTCCAGTTCCACCCGACCGGCATGGTCTGGCCGCCCTCGGCGCGCGGCCTGCTCGTCACCGAGGGCGTCCGCGGGGACGGCGGGGTGCTGCGCAACCGCGACGGCGAGCGCTTCATGTTCAACTACATCCCCGAGTACTACGCGAAGGAGACCGCCTCCTCGATCGAGGAGGCGGACCAGTGGTACGACAACAAGAAGGACTTCCGCCGACCCCCCGAGCTCCTGCCGCGCGACGAGGTCGCCCGGGCGATCAACGCCGAGGTGAAGGCCGGGCGGGGCAGCCCGCACGGCGGCGTCTACCTCGACATCGCCTCGCGCCGCCCCCCCGAGTACATCCGGCGGCGCCTGCCCTCGATGTACCACCAGTTCAAGGAGCTCGCCGACGTCGACATCACAAAGGACCCGATGGAGATCGGGCCGACCTGCCACTACGTCATGGGCGGCGTGCGCGTCGACGCCGACACCGCGGCCACGACCGTCCCCGGGCTGTACGCCGCCGGCGAGGTGGCAGGCGGGATGCACGGCGCGAACCGGCTCGGGGGCAACTCCCTCTCCGACCTCCTCGTCTTCGGCCGGCGCGCCGGCGCCGCGGCCGCCGAGCACGCGCTCGGCCGGCGCGAGGCGGCGCCGGTCGACGACGCGCTCGTCGACGAGGCCACCCGGCACGCCCTCGCCTACTTCGAGCACGAGGGCGGCGAGAACCCCTACGCGGTGCACCACGCCCTGCAGGAGACGATGCAGGACCTCGTCGGGATCATCCGGACGGAGGCCGAGCTCGTCGAGGCCGTCCACCGCCTCGACGAGCTCGACAAGCGGGCGGCCGAGGTGACCGTCGAGGGCAACCGCCAGTTCAACCCGGGCTGGCACCTCGCGCTCGACCTCGAGTCGATGCTCGCGGTGGCGCGCTGCACGACGCTCGCGGCGATCGAGCGCAAGGAGAGCCGCGGCGGACACACCCGCGACGACTACCCGAGCGCCGACGACGAGCGGTTCGGGAAGCTGAACATGGTGACGCGGCTCGTCGGCGGTGACGTCGTCGTCTCCCCCGAGCCGCTCCCCGAGATGCCCGCCGAGCTGCGGGCGCTGTTCGAGGAGGCGCACTGATGGCGACCGGAGCGGGCGCCGACCGGCCGGCGCAGGTGACGCTGCGCATCTGGCGCGGCGACGAGCAGGGCGGGGAGTTCCGCGACTACACGCTCGCGGCCCAGGAGGGCGAGGTCGTGCTCGACGTCGTCCACCGCGTCCAGGCGGAGCTGGCGCCGGACCTCGCGGTGCGCTGGAACTGCAAGGCCGGCAAGTGCGGCTCGTGCAGCGCGGAGGTCAACGGCATCCCGCGCCTCATGTGCATGACGCGCATGTCCAGCCTGCCCGCGGGCGAGCCGGTCACGATCTCCCCGCTGCGCACCTTCCCGATCCTGCGCGACCTCGTGACCGACGTCTCGTTCAACTTCGCCGAGGCGCGCCGCATCCCGACGACGCGCCTCGGCCCGCGGGACCCCGACGGCATGCGGCGCATGGCCCAGATCGACATCGACCGGCTCCAGGAGTTCCACAAGTGCATCGAGTGCTTCCTGTGCCAGAACGTCTGCCACGTGATCCGTGACCACGAGGAGAACAAGGAGCGCTACGTCGGCCCCCGCTTCTTCGTGCGCCTGGCGGAGCTCGAGATGCACCCGCTCGACACGCTGGACCGCCGAGACGCCGTCTCGCGCGCCTTCGGCATCGGCCTGTGCAACATCACGAAGTGCTGCACGGAGGTGTGCCCCGAGGGGATCCACATCACCGACAACGCGATCATCCCCCTGAAGGAGCGGGCGGTCGACGTCCGCTACGACCCAGTCGCGTGGCTGGGCCGCAAGATCCGCCGCCGCCCGGCACCCACGCCCGCGCACGTCGCCCTCGCCGACACCCCCGCGGCGCGGGCGAACGAGGTCATCGTGGCCGGCACGCGCCGGGGACGCCGCTCGTAGGTGGGGATGCGCTTCCTGTCCGACGAGTGGTTCTGCGCCCTCGCGGACGTCGTCAGCCAGGGGGGAGACGGCGCCACCGACGGCCCGCCGCTCGCGATCGGCCAGGTCATCACCGGCACGCCGGCAGGGGACGTCGCCTACACCGTCGTCCTCGGGGGACCCTCGCCCGGCGTGCGTCGCCCGGGCGTCGCCGACGCGCAGGTCGTCCTCGTCGAGGACTACGAGACGGCCCTCCAGATCGCCTCGGGGCGGGCCCTCGCCGAGGTGCTCGCCGCCGGGCGCGTGAAGGTGCGCGGCGACGCGGCGGTCCTCCTCGCCGCCCAGGAGCGCCTCGCCGCGCTCGCCGGCCCCCTCGGCGAGCTCGCCGAGGCGACGGAGCTCGGGTAGGGCGGCGAGCGCGCCCGGAGCGGGGACGGCCGCGGCGCGCCAGCCCCGGAGGAGGCGACGCACGAGCGAGGCGAGACGGTCGGGGCTCCTCAGCGCCGCACGACCACGAGCGGGAAGGATGCCCCCTGCCGGCGGGCGGCGAGCGCCCGGGCGCGGCCAGCGCCCTCGTGCGGCCCGAGGCGACGCCGTGCACGCCCGAACCGCCCGACGCGGCGCTCGCCCGTCCTCGTCCGCGAGGAGGCGCGGCGCGGGACGCGCCCGGGTGGTCGCCCAGCGAGCTGGCCCGACGCCCACGCCCTCGTCGTCAGGAAGCCCTCGCCCGAGCCGGGTCCGCCGCCGAGCCCGACGGCGAGCCGGCGCCGCGCCGACGCGGCGCGCGACGGCTCAGGTGAGCAGGTCGAGGACCTCGGCCCGCTCGGCGAGCAACTCCTCGGTCGTGATGCGGATGCGCTCGCGGGCGAACTCGTCGTGCTCGAGGCCCTCGACGACGCTCCAGGCCGTGCCGTCCGAGCGCACCGGGAAGCCGAACTGCAGCCCCTCGGGGATGCCGTACTCGCCGTGGGACACGACGGCGAGCGAGCACCAGTCCCCCGGCGGCGTCGGGCTGACGATGGAGCGCACCGAGTCGATCGCCGCGTTCGCAGCCGACGCCGCGGACGACGCGCCGCGCGCCTGGATCACCGCGGCGCCGCGCTGCTGGACGGTCGAGATGAACTCCCCCTCGAGCCAGGCGCGCTCGGGGATCACCTCGGGCGCCGGCCGGCCGTCGATGCGAGCGTGCGCGAAGTCCGGGAACTGCGTCGAGGAGTGGTTCCCCCAGATGGCGACGTTCGTCACCGCCCGCACCGGCACCTGCGCCTTCCTCGCGAGCTGGGACTTGGCTCGGTTCTCGTCGAGGCGGGTCATCGCGAAGAAGCGCTCGGCCGGCACCTCCGGCGCGTTCGACCGGGCGATCAGGCAGTTCGTGTTGCAGGGGTTGCCGACGACGAGGACGCGCAGGTCGCTCGCGCCGTGCTCGGCGAGCGCACGGCCCTGGGGGCGGAAGATGGCGCCGTTCACGCCGAGGAGGTCCTTGCGCTCCATCCCGGCCTTGCGCGGGACCGAGCCGACGAGGAGCGCGAAGGAGGCCCCGTCGAAGGCCCGGGCCAGGTCGGTCGTCGCAACGACGTCGGTGAGCAGCGGGAACGCGCAGTCCTCGAGCTCCATCACGACGCCCTCGAGCGCCGGCATCGCCGGCTCGATCTCGAGGAGGCGGAGCTCGACGGGCTGGTCCGGGCCGAACGCCTCGCCGGCCGCGATGCGGAAGACCAGCGAGTAGCCGATCTGGCCGGCTGCGCCGGTCACGGCGACGCGCAGCGGGCGCCTGGTGGGCGAGGAGCGGTCAGTCACGGCCGGAGGTTAGCGGCAGGCGGTCGCCCGGCGCACCTTCAGTCGGCGTGGCGGTCCAGGAAGGCGAAGACCTCGGCCATGTCGACGCCCGGGAAGGGGTTGAACGAGGCGACGTCGGCCGGCAGGCCCGAGACGAAGTGGCTGCGGTCGCGCGCGGAGGCCCAGGCGCGCCCCGCCCAGCGGGCGGCCGACGCCGCACTCGGCTCCCGGCAGCAGGACGGGTCCGGGCAGGTCGATCGGGCCCGCCGCACCGTGTCGTGGCCGCGGAAGTGCCGCGCGTAGGCGGCGGGCACGCCGAAGGTGACCGCGTGGCGCGTCGAGCCGTCGGCCTCGATGCTCGTCGAGCACCAGAACTCGCCCGCCGGCGTCTCGGTGTACTGGTAGTGGAGGCTGAAGGCGTCCTCCGCGTCGAACGCGGCTCGGGCGCTCCAGTGGCGGCACAGGCGCTGGCCCTCGACCGTGCCGTCGTCGTCGGCGGGCAGCGGGACCCCGTCGTTCTCGTACGCCTTCCATAGCACCCCCTCGGGGTCCGAACGCTGGAAGTGGACGGGGATGTCGAAGTGCCGCGTCAGGAGGTTCGTCATCCGGTGCGCGGCCATCTCGTAGGAGATGTAGAAGACGTCGCGCAGGTCCTCGACGGAGATGTCGCCGGTCGCCCTGGCGTGCGCCAGCAGCGGCACGGCGAGGCGCTCAGGCGCGAGCAGCGCCCCCGCGAAGTAGTTCGCCTCGACGCGCTGGCGCACGTACTCGGCGAAGTCCGCGGGGTCGCTGTGGCCGAGCGCGAAGTGGCCGAGGGTCTGCGCGACGACCGAGCGGGCAGCGCGCGGCGGGAGGTCGTTGCGCTGCGCCACGTAGATCACCCGGTTGCGCAGGTCCGTGACCGAGCGCGTCGACGCCGGCAGGTCGGCCGCTCGGGCGATCGAGAAGCCGAAGTGGGCGGCGAGCGCGGCGAGGGCGCGCTCGGAGACGATGGTGCCGCCCTCCTCGCCGATGGCGGCGACCGCCTCGGCCGCCACGGCCTCGATCTCGGGGTAGTAGTTGTCCCGCCGGCGCATCTCCTCGCGCATCGCCGCGTTCGCGGCGCGCGCCCCCTGGCCGGCGGGTGCCGAGGACCGCGACCGTTCGAGGGCCGAGACGCGCTCGAAGAGCGCGACGATGTGCTCGAGCACGGCATCCTCCGTGCGCGCCGACGGCCGCAGGTAGGGGAGGCGGAGCGCGCGGTACCGGGGGTCCTCCTGCAGGCGCGCCAGCGCGAGCTCGAGGGCGGCCCGCCGGTCCGGCGGCTCGGGCTCGAGGAGGTCGCCCGGCGCGCACCCGAGCGCCCGGGCGAGGTCGTTCACCGTGGACAGGCGCGGCTCGCGTCGCCCGTTCTCGAGCTGCGAGAGGTAGGAGGCGGGGCGCCCGACCGCCTCGCCGAGGCGCGCGAGCGTCATCCCCGCCCGCCGGCGCTGGTGCCGCAGGCGCAGGCCGAAGACGAGAGGATCCAGCCGCCCGTCCGATGAAATTTCGGAGATTTTTCTCATATCTATGCAGAAGTGCAGATCTATTCCTTACAAATTTTGGCGCTTCTGTCAATACTTGGCGCAGAGCGCGAGTTCAAGCGCACGGAGGTCGCAGGGAGGGTCATGGAAGCGACGACGCAGACGATGGAGCAGGCGACCGGCTTCGCGCACGACGCGCACCCGCTCGCCGCGCGGGTCCTCACGCCGGACGCCGTCGACTTCCTCGTCGCCTTGGAGCGCCGCTTCCGCGCGCGCCGGGCCGAGCTGCTCGAGGCCCGCCGCGCACGCCAGGCCCGCCTCGACGCCGGCGAGCTCCCCGACTTCCTCGCCGAGACCGCCGCGGTGCGCGCCGGGGCCTGGAAGGTGGCGCCCGCGCCGGCGCCGCTCGTCGACCGGCGGGTCGAGATCACCGGGCCCACCGACCGCAAGATGATGATCAACGCCTTGAACTCCGGCGCGCGCGTCTTCATGGCCGACCTCGAGGACGCCACGTCGCCGACCTGGTCGAACATCGTCACGGGGCAGGCCAACCTGCAGGACGCCGCCCGCCGCAGCCTCGAGCTCGCCACCCCCGAGCGCGTCTACCGCCTCGGCGAGGAGCTGGCCACGCTCGTCGTGCGCCCCCGCGGCTGGCACCTCGACGAGCGGCACGTCGTCGTGGACGGCGAGGCGATGTCCGCGAGCCTGTTCGACGCCGGCTGCCACCTGTTCCACAACGCCCGAGCCCTCCTCGAGGCCGGCGCCGGCCCCTACCTGTACCTGCCGAAGCTCGAGGGCCACCTCGAGGCCCGGCTCTGGCGGGACGTGCTCTGCTTCGCCGAGGACGAGCTCGGCCTCGAGCGCGGCAGCATCCGCGTCACCGTGCTCATCGAGACGATCCTCGCCGCGTTCGAGATGGACGAGATCCTCTTCGAGCTGCGCCAGCACGCCTGCGGGCTGAACGCGGGGCGGTGGGACTACATCTTCTCGGTGGCGAAGAAGCTCGGGCGCCACGAGCGCTTCCTCCTCCCGGATCGCTCCAGCGTGACGATGACGGTCCCGTTCATGCGCGCGTACACCGAGCTGCTCGTCGCGACCTGCCACCGGCGCGGGGCGCACGCCATCGGCGGGATGGCCGCCTTCATCCCGAACCGGCGCAAGCCCGAGGTCACGGCCGAGGCGCTGCGCAAGGTCGCCGAGGACAAGCGGCGCGAGGCCCGCGACGGCTTCGACGGCACCTGGGTCGCCCACCCCGACCTCGTCGCGACGGCGCGCGCCGAGTTCGACGCCGTGCTCGGCGAGCGGCCGAACCAGCTCGAGCGCACCCGCGACGACGTCGCCGTCGGCGCCGCCGACCTGCTCGCGGTCGAGTGCCCCCCGGGCGGGATCACCCGCGAGGGGCTGTGGCGCAACGTCTCGGTCGGCATCGCCTACCTCGACGCCTGGCTCGGCGGCACCGGGGCGGCCGCGATCGACGACCTCATGGAGGACGCCGCGACCGCCGAGATCTGCCGCGCCCAGGTCTGGCAGTGGGTGCACCACGGCGTCGTGCTGCCCGACGGCGCGAGGGTGGACGCGCCCCTCGTGCGCGCCCTCGCCGCGGCCGAGGTCGCCCGGCGCACGACGGGGGACCCGGCCGCCGACGGGCGCCTCGCACGCGCCCGCGCCGTCTTCGAGCAGGTCGCGCTCTCCGACGACTTCCTCCCCTTCCTCACCATCCCTGCCGGCGAGCTCCTCGAGTGAGGGGGCTGGTGCCGGCGTGCGACGAAGCGAGGTGACGATGGACCGGACCATGGACGAGGCAGCGGCCCTCGAGCGGCGCTGGCGCGAGGCGCCTCGCTGGCGCGGGGTCGAGCGCCCCTACCGAGGGGCGGACGTCGTCCGGCTGCGCAGCTCCGTGCTCGTCGAGCACACGCTCGCGCGCCGCGGCGCCGAGCGGCTCTTCGAGCTGCTGTCCTCGCAGGACTACGTCGCCGCGCTCGGCGCGATGACCGGTGCCCAGGCGGTCGAGATGGTGCGCGCCGGCCTGCAGGCCATCTACCTGTCGGGCTGGCAGGTGGCCGCCGACGCGAACCTCGCCGGCGAGGTCTACCCCGACCAGAGCCTCTACCCCTCCAACAGCGTCCCCGCGCTCGTCCGCCGGCTCAACAACGCCCTCCGGCGCGCCGACGAGGTCGAGCGCCTCGAGCGTGGGGGCGCCGTCGAGGGGCGCGACTGGCTCGTGCCGATCGTCGCCGACGCCGAGGCCGGCTTCGGCGGCCCGCTCAACGCCTACGAGCTGATGCGGGCCATGATCGAGGCAGGCGCGGCCGGCGTGCACTTCGAGGACCAGCTCGCCTCGGCGAAGAAGTGCGGCCACATGGGTGGCAAGGTCCTCGTGCCCACCTCGCAGCACCTGCGGACGCTCGCCGCCGCACGCCTCGCCGCGGACGTGGCGGACGTCCCGACGCTGCTCATCGCGCGCACCGACGCGCTCGGCGCCGCCCTCGTGACGAGCGACGTCGACGAGCGCGACCGCCCCTTCCTCACCGGCGAGCGCACCGACGAGGGCTACTTCGTCTGCCGCCCCGGCCTCGAGGCGGCGATCGCCCGCGCGCTCGCCTACGCCCCCTACGCCGACCTGCTGTGGTGCGAGACCTCGACGCCCGACCTCGCCGAGGCACGCCGCTTCGCCGAGGCGGTGAAGGCCCAGTACCCCGACAAGCTCCTCGCCTACAACTGCTCGCCCTCGTTCAACTGGCGGCGGCACCTCGACGACGAGACGATCGCCCGCTTCCAGAAGGAGCTCGCCGCCATGGGCTACCGCTTCCAGTTCGTCACCCTCGCGGGCTGGCACGCGCTGAACGCGTCGGCCTTCGAGCTCGCCCTCGGCTACGCGCGCGACGGCATGCCCGCCTACGTCGACCTCCAAGGGCGCGAGCTCGCGCTCGAGGCGGAGGGCTACACGGCGACGCGCCACCAGCGGGAGGTCGGTGCCGGCTGGTTCGACGAGCTGCTGCGGGTCGTCTCGGCGGGCCGCTCCTCGACGCTCGCCCTCGCCGGGTCGACCGAGGAGCAGCAGTTCTGAGCGGCGCCCGCCTAGAGGCGCTCGACGATGGCCTCGGCGAACTCCGAGCAGCGCACCTCCTTCGCCCCCTCCATGAGGCGGGCGAAGTCGTAGGTGACGATCTTCTCGGCGATCGTCGCCTCGAGGGCCGCGACGATGTCGCGCGCCGGGCCGTCCCAGCCCAGGTGCTCGAACATGAGCACCCCCGACAGGATCACCGAGCCGGGGTTCACCTTGTCCTGCCCCGCGTAGCGAGGGGCGGTCCCGTGCGTCGCCTCGAAGACGCCATGGCCCGTCACGTAGTTGACGTTCGCCCCCGGGGCGATGCCGATCCCGCCGACCTGGGCGGCGAGCGCGTCGGAGAGGTAGTCGCCGTTCAGGTTCGTCGTCGCGATGACGTCGAACTCGTCGGGGCGGGTGAGCACCTGCTGGAACGCGATGTCGGCGATGACGTCCTTCACGAGGAGGCGCTCGCCGGGCTTTCCCCCGCAGTCGTCCCAGCCGACGGCGACGTCGGCGAACTCCTCGCGCACGAGCTCGTAGCCCCAGTTGCGGAACGCGCCCTCGGTGAACTTCTGGATGTTCCCCTTGTGGACGAGGGTGACGCTGCGGCGCCCGCGGCGCAGCGCGTACTGGATCGCCGCCCGGACGAGGCGCTTCGAGCCGAACTCGGAGATCGGCTTGATGCCCACGCCCGAGTCGGGTCGGATCTCGAAGCCGAAGCGCTCGCGCAGCAGCTCGATGAGCTCGCGGGCCTGCTCGGTCCCCTCCTGGACCTCGTAGCCGGCGTAGACGTCCTCGACGTTCTCCCGGAAGATGACCATGTCGACCTTCTCGGGATGGCGCACCGGCGAGGGCACGCCCGTGAACCACCGCACCGGCCGCAGGCACACGTACAGGTCGAGGAGCTGGCGCAGCGCCACGTTGAGCGACCGGAACCCGCCCCCGACCGGCGTCGTGAGCGGCCCCTTGATGCCGATCAGGTGCTCCCGGAAGGCCTCGACGGTCTCGTCGGGCAGCCAGCTCCCGGTCTCCTGGAACGCCCGCTCCCCGGCGAGCACCTCCTTCCAGGCGATCGACTTGCCGTGCTTGCGGGCAGCCGCATCGAGGACGAGGCGCGCGGCGGGCCAGATGTCGACCCCGGTCCCGTCGCCGGCGATGAAGGGGATGATCGGCTCGTCGGGCACCGAGAGGGTGCCGTCGGGCGCCATGGTGATCTTGTCGGCCATGCGCCGACACTACCGCCGGGCCGGCGCGAGGCGCCCATCGAGCCAGCGCGCTAGGCGCGGCGCGCGATCCCGAGGTTCTCGCAGATGGCGAGCGTGGCCCGCACCTGGTTCATCGTGTAGAAGTGCAGGCCCGGCACGCCGCCGGCGAGGAGCTCCTCCCCGAGGCGGGTCGCGACCTCGACGCCGACGGCGACGACCGCCTCGGGGTCGCCCGCCACGGCCTCGACGCGGCCGGCGACCTCGGGCGGGATCGTGCAGCCGGACAGCTCGGCCATCCGCTTCAGGGTGCGCACGTTCGTCACCGGCATGATGCCCGGCAGCACCGGCTTGCGCACGCCGCGAGCCTCGAGGTCGGCGACGAGGCCGAAGTAGTCGTCGGCACGGAAGAAGAACTGCGTGATCGCGAAGTCGGCGAGGGCGAGCTTCTCGGCGAGGTGCGCCCGGTCCGTCGCGAGGTCCGGCGCCTCGGGGTGGCCCTCGGGGTGCGCGGCGACGGCCACGCAGAAGTCGCCGAGCGACTTCGCGAGCACGACGAGCTCGATGGCGTGGCGCAGGTCCCCCGCCGGCAGCGGGCCCTCGGTGTCGAGGGGCGGGTCGCCGCGCAGCGCGAGGATGTTCTCGACGCCGTGGTCGCGGTAGCGGGTGAGGATGTCGACGAGCTCGGCCCGCCGGTGCGCGGCGCACACGAGGTGCGCCATCGGCGTCATGCGCCCGGCTCGCTGGATCGCGAGCACGAGCTCGTGCGTGCGCTCGCGCGTCGAGCCGGCCGCGCCGTAGGTGATGGAGGCGAAGGTCGGGTGCAGCGCCTCCAGGCCCGTGAGCGTCGCCTCGAGGCGGCGCGCGGCCTCCTCGGTGCGCGGTGGCCACAGCTCGACCGACAGCGACCACCCGCTCGCGAGGAGATCGACGATGCGCGCCATGGGTGGACCAGTCTCGCACCTGCCGGCGAGCCGGCAGGACCCTCAGGCGGGCGGGAGGCGCCGGCGGGCCGCGGCGATCGCGTTGCGCAGGAGCTCCGCCCTCGTCATCGGACCGACACCGCCGAGGCGCGGCGTGAGCCAGCCGGCGACCTCTGCGACGTCGTCGGCGACGTCGGAGAGCAGGCGACGGCCGTCGAAGCTCACCCCCGCGGCGACGACGGCCGCGCCGGGCTTCACCATGTCCCTCGTCACGAGCCCCGCCTGGCCGGCCGCGGCGACGAGCACGTCGGCCTGCCGGGTGTAGGCGCCGAGATCGGCCACGCCGGTGTGCACGACGGTGACCGCGGCGTTGCAGCCCGGCCGGCGGAGCGCGAGGAGGAGGGCGAGCGGGCGCCCGATCGTGAGCCCGCGGCCGATGACGACCGCGTGACGCCCCTCGACGGGCACCTCGTAGGCCGCGAGGAGCTCGACGATGCCGGCCGGCGTGCACGGCAGCGGACCGGGCCTGCCCATGACGAGGCGGCCGAGGTTGACCGGGTGCAGGCCGTCGACGTCCTTGTCCGGGTCGACGGCCCGCAGCGCCGCCTCCTCGTCGAGGTGCGACGGCAGCGGGAGCTGGACGAGGTAGGCGTCGACGGCGGGGTTCGAGTTGAAGCGCTCGATCGCCGCCTCGAGCTCGGCCTGGGTGGCGCTCGCCGGGAGCTCCTCGTGGAAGGAGGCGATACCGACCTCGGCGCAGTCCGCGTGCTTCATCGCGACGTAGCGGGCGCTGCGCGGGTCGTCGCCGACGAGGATCGTGCCGAGGCCGGGCCGCACCCCGGCGCGTGCCATCGCCTCGGCCTCCTCGGCCACCTCGGCGCGGATCCTCTTCGCAAGGGCGTCGCCGTCGAGCACGATCGCGGTCACCGGCCTGCCTCCCCCGCCGGGCAAGGCGCCCGGACAGCGCAACGATAGGCGGCGGCCCCGACCCTCCCCGGGAGCGCGCTCAGTGGCGGAAGTGGCGCTCCCCGGTCAGCACCATGGCGAGGCCGCGCTCGTCGGCCGCGGCGACCACCTCGTCGTCGCGCAGCGAGCCGCCCGGCTGGACGACGGCGCCCACCCCCGCGTCGGCGAGGGCGTCGAGCCCGTCGCGGAAGGGGAAGAAGGCGTCGCTCGCGCCGGCCCCGCCCGCTGCCCTGCCGGCGGCCTTGCGTCCGGCGAGGAGGGCCGCGTCGACGCGGCTCTGCTGGCCGGCCCCGACGCCGACGACCTCGCCGTCTCGCGCCAGGACGATCGCGTTCGAGCCGGTGCGCGCGCACACGCGCCAGGCGAGCTCGAGGTCCCGCCACTGCGCCTCGCTCGGCACCGCCTTCGTCACGACCCGCCAGGAGGACCGGGCCGCGAGGAGGCGGTCGGGCTCCTGCACGAGGAAGCCGCCCGCCACCTGGCGCAGCGAGAGTGGCTCGGGCGAGGGGGCCGGGGCGACGAGCGTCCGCATGTTCTTGCGCCTCGCGGCGAAGACCTCGACCGCCGCCGGCTCGAGCGACGGGGCGACGAGGACGTCCGCGAGCGGGCCCGCCGCGATGGCCTCGGCGAGGGCCGCGTCGACCGGCCCCGACAGGGCGACGATCCCCCCGAAGGCCGAGAGCGGGTCCCCCTGCACGGCGCGGGCGTACGCGCTCGCGAGGTCCGGGGCGATGGCGGCGCCGCAGGGGTTCGCGTGCTTCACGATCACTGCCGCCGCGCCCCCCGGCTCGAGCGCGGCGAGCTCGTGGACGAGGCGCCAGGCGGCCTCGGCGTCGAAGAGGTTGAGGTAGGAGAGCTCGCGCCCGCCGTGCTGGACGACGCCCTCCCAGAAGCCCGCCGGCCCGCCGACGCGCCGGTAGCGGGCGGCGGCCTGGTGGGGGTTCTCGCCGTAGCGCAGCTCCTGGCAGCGCTCGAGGGCGAGGTGGAGCGTCGGCGGCAGCGGGTCGGCGGCGCCCTCGTCGAACCACGCGACGATGGCCGCGTCGTAGGCGGCGGTGTGCGCGAAGGCGGCGCGGGCCAGGCGCCGGCGGGTCGGCGCGCTGAGCGCGCCCTCGCGGCGCAGCTCGTCGAGGACCTCGCCGTAGTCGGCGGGATCGACGACGACCGCGACGTGCTCGTGGTTCTTCGCCGCGGCGCGCACCATGGCGGGCCCGCCGACGTCGATCATCTCCACGGAGGGCGCAGCGGCGAACGGGTAGAGGTTGCACACGACGAGGTCGATCGGCTCGATGCCCCGCGCCGAGAGGTCGGCGAGGTGCGTGGGGTCGCCCCGGTCGGCGAGGATGCCGCCGTGGATCGCCGGGTGGAGCGTCTTCACCCGACCGCCGAGCATCTCGGGCGCCCCCGTCACCTCGGCCACCTCGCGGTGCGCGACGCCGGCGGAGGCGAGCGCCGCAGCCGTGTTGCCGCTCGCGACGAGCTCGACGCCGAGCGCCTCGAGCCCGCGGGCGAACGCGACGAGCCCGGTCTTGTCGTAGACGGACAGCAGCGCCCTCACCGGGAACCTCCTTCGCGCGCCGCGCCCTCGAGGCCCTCGAGGAACTCGGCGATGGTCGCCGGGTAGAGCCGGCGCTCGACGGCCTTGATCCGCTCGTGCAGGCTCGCCTCGTCGTCGCCGGGCAGCACGGGCACCGCCTCCTGGGCGAGGATCGGCCCGGCGTCGACCTCGAGGGTCGCGACGTGGACGGTGCAGCCCGTCACCTTCACCCCGGCGCGCAGGGCGTCCGCGACCGCGTGCCAGCCGCGGAACGCCGGCAGCAGCGCCGGGTGCGTGTTGAGGATGCGGCCGGGGTAGGCCTCGTGGGCCGCGGCGCCGAGCACGGTGCCGAAGCCGGCCATCGCGAGCACGTCGACCCGGTAGGCCTCGAGCGCCGCCACGAGCTCCTTCGTGTAGGCCTCGCGATCGAACGACGGCGAGAAGTCCCGGCGCTCCACCCGGAGCACGGCGACGCCGGCCGCTCGCGCCACGGACTCTGCCGGGCAGGGGCGGTCCACGACGGCGACGACGACGGGCAGGCCTGCCTCGACGATCGCCCCGAGGAGCGATCCGGTCCCGGACGCGAGCACAGCGACGCGCACGTACGCACCCTACAGGGACCCGACGCGTGCGAGCCTGGCCAACGGACCAGCGGCAGGCGCCCCGGGCGCCAGCTCCGCGTCCCGGCGCGCGCCGCGCCGCGACCGCTCCGAGCGGCGAGGCGACCGCCGCGCCCCACGCTCGGCGCCGGGGCCGGCGCCGCCTCGCGCCCGGCAACCGGCCCCGCCGCGGCACGGAGGCGCCCGGCGGCGGCGAGGACCTGCGACAGCCGCTGCCCGGGCGCGGCCTGCTGCACCTACAGCTTCGAGACCACCTCGACCATGCGCTCGGCGGCCTCGGTCGGGTTCTGGGCCACCTCGACCCCCGCGGCCGCGAGGGCTTCCATCTTGGCGCGCGCGGTGCCGTGCGAGCCGGAGACGATGGCGCCGGCGTGCCCCATCTTGCGCCCTTCGGGCGCGGTGACCCCGGCGATGTAGGCGACGACGGGCTTCGTCATCTGCTCGGCGATGAACCTCGCGGCGCGCTCTTCCTCCGAGCCGCCGATCTCCCCGATCAAGAGCACGGCCCTCGTCTCCTCGTCCGCCTCGAAGGCAGCCAGCACGTCGATGAAGCCGGTCCCGGGCACGGGATCGCCGCCGATGCCGACCCCCGTCGTCTGGCCGACCCCGTGCTGCGTGAGGTCGTAGAGTGCCTGGTAGAACACGGTGCCCGAGCGGCTGACGAGGCCGACGGGCCCGCCGCCGAGGGCGATGTCGCTCGGTGTGATGCCGATGTTCGCCTGCCCGGGGCTGATCACGCCGGGGCAGTTCGGCCCGAGGAGCCGGGTCCCCGGGTACCGACGCCGCAGCGTCGCGAAGACGAGCGCCTCGTCCTTGGCGGGGATGAACTCGGTGATGCACACGACGAAGGGGATCCCGGCCTCGGCGGCCTCGAGGATCGCGCCGGGGGCGCCGGCCGGCGGCACGGCGATGAAGGAGGCGTTCGCCCCGGTCTCGGCCACCGCCTCGCGCACCGTCGCGTAGACGGGGATGCCCTCGATGACCTCGCCGCCCCGGCGCGGGTTCGTGCCGGCGACGACGGCCGTGCCGTAGGCGCGGTTGCGCAGCGCGTGGTAGAGGCCCTGGCTCGTCGGGCTCACGCCCTGGACGACGACGCGCGTCTCCCGGTCGACGAAGATGCTCACCGCGCCGCCCTCGCGAGCTCGCCGGCGGTGCGCGCCGCCTCGACCATCGTGGCGCAGGTGCGCAGGCGGCCCGAGGCGTGCCGGGCGAGGATCGCCCGGCCCTCCTCGGCGTTCGTCCCGTCGAGGCGCACGACGATCGGGGCAGCGATGTCGACTCGCCCGAGCGCCTGGACGATCCCGTTCGCCACCTCCTCGCCCCGGGTGATCCCGCCGAAGATGTTGATGAGGATGGAGCGCACCTTCGGGTCGCTGCTGATGACCTCGAGCGCCGTCGCCATCTGCTCCGCGCTCGCCCCGCCGCCGATGTCCAGGAAGTTGGCGGGCTCTGCCCCGACCTGCTCGACGACGTCGCACGTGCTCATCGCGAGCCCGGCGCCGTTGGCGATGATCCCGACGTAGCCGTCCAGCCCGACGTACTGCAGCCCCTTCTCCCTCGCGAGCCGGTCGCGCGCGTCGAGCTCGTCGAAGCTCGCGAACTCCGCCCACTCGGGGTGGCGGAACGCCGCGGCGTCGTCGAGGGTCACCTTGGCGTCGAGCGCGTGGACCCGGCCGTCGGGGGTGAAGATGAGCGGGTTGATCTCGACGAGGTCGCAGTCGCCCTCGACGTAGCAGCGGTAGGCGTCGACGAGGACGCGAGCGACGCCTCGGCGGGCCCCGAGGTCGATCCCGGCCTCCTCGGCGAGCGCCTCGGCCTCCTCGGCCGACAGGCCGTCGAGCGGGTCGACGAGGCGGCGGGCGATGGCGCCCGGGTCGCTCGCCGCCACCTCCTCGATGTCGACGCCGCCGCGCGCCGAGCACAGGACGAGGTGGCTCCTCGCGGCGCGATCGAGCGTGCAGCTCACGTAGTACTCGGCGGCGATCTCCGAGGCCCGCTCGAGCCAGAGCCGGCGGACGCGATGTCCCCGGATGTCGAGGCCGAGGATCGCCGCCGCGTTGGCGCGGACCTCGGCTTCGTCGGCTGCCAGTCGGACCCCGCCCGCCTTGCCGCGTCCGCCGACGAGGACCTGCGCCTTCACGACGACCGGGTACCCGAGGCGGCCGGCGACCGAGACCGCCTCGTCGACCGTGTCCGCGATGTCGCCCTCGGAGACCGGGATGCCGTAGCGGGCGAAGTACCGCTTGCCCTGGTACTCGAACAGGTCCACGAGCGCCTCCTCGCGACGAACAGCGGCCCGCGACCCATCTCGAGCGGCGGCTCCGGCCTCGGGGTGCGGGCCAATACTACGCAGCGGCGGATTCGGCTCCCAATCCGCCGCCGGGCTCAGGCGCCCAGACGGCTCGGCTCGACGCCGAGCGCGTCGCAGGTTGCCGCCACGAGCTCCTCGTCGTCGACCGGGCGCTCGAGCGCCTCCTGCGCGAGCGCGTCGGCGCACGCCGGCTCGAAGCGCGCGCAGCGCGGCGAAGCCGACGGGGTGGAACGAGGTGCCGCCCGGCCCGGGCTCGCGCCGCGACGCCCAGGCAGCGCCGGCGGATCGCCTGCACGTCGACGCCGTGCTCCTCGGCGAGGAAGCCGGCTGCCGCCGAGCTCGCCGATGAGGGCCAGTGTGCACGGACATCGCGACGACGTCGATCAGAGCCGTTGAACGCTGCTGCCGAGCAGGCTCCCCCAGCTTTCGCCACGCCGTCGCGCCGCCTCACGATCGCCGTTCTGCGGTCGCGACGCCGAGCGGCACCTCGCGAGCGTGCCCCGTCGTCGCGCCGGCGGGTCGGGCGCCGGGCGCCCGGCCCGGTCACGCGCCCACGGCGAGTGCCTCGGCCGCCTCCCGAGCCCCCGGCTACCATCCCGAGGTGCGCGCCGGACCGCTCGCCCTCGACGCGCCCCGGAGCGCGCGGCCTGCCCGCCCGGGCGGGGGGCGCGCCGCGCGCGCGGCGGTGCTCGGTGCGGTCGGCCTGCTCGGCGCAGCGCTCGCCCTCGCGCACCTCGGCGCCCACAACGCCCTCTACGGGGTGCTCGAGTACGACGACGGGGTCAACTTCGGCGCCTCGCTGCGCCTCACGAGCGGCCTCCTCCCCTACCGGGACTTCGTCTTCCTCCAGCCGCCCGGCATCGCCCTCCTGCTCAGCCCCTTCGCCGGCCTCGCCCACCTCGTCGGGACCCGTGAGGCGCTCGCGTGGGCGCGCGTCGCGACGGCGCTCGTCGGGGGGCTGAACGCCTTCCTCGCCGCCTTCCTCGTGCGCCACCGTGGCCTCGTCGCCGCGGCGACCGCCGGCACGGTGCTCGCCGTCCTCCCCACCGCCTACTTCGCGCTGCGCACCGTCATGCTCGAGCCCTACTGCGCACTGTTCTGCCTGCTCGGTGCCAACCTCGCCTTCTCGTCGGGCGCGCCGGCCTCGCCGCGGCGCCTCGCGGCGGGCGGCCTCGCCTTCGGCGTCGCGGTCGCGGTGAAGCTCTTCGCGCTGGCGCCGATCGCGCTGGCCTGCCTCGTCCTCGCCACCCGAGGGCCCCGGCGCCTCCTCCCCTTCGCCGCCGGCACCCTCGCCGGGGCGGGCGCCCTCGTGCTCCCCTTCGCGCTCCTCGCCCCCCACGCCTTCGCCCACGACGTCGTCACGTCCCAGCTCCTGCGCCACGCGACGCGCCGGCGCTCGCCCGTGCGCGACCGGCTCTGGGGGCTGACCGGACTCCGGGGGCTGTCGAGCGCCTTCTCCCCGAACTCGACGTCGCTCCTGCCCGACGTCGTCGGCGCGGCGGAGCTCGCGGCGCTCGGCGCCGGCAGCCTGGCGCCCGCCCTCGCCCGACGCGCCGACGCGGCGGAGTGCTTCGCCCTCGCCAGCGGCCTCGCCGTGGTCGGCGCGATCTTCGTCCCCCCCGAGTACTACGCCCACTACGTCTACTTCGCCTGGGCCTTCCTCGCCCCCGCCGCCGGCTGCGCCGCGGCGCGCGCCGTCCGCCTCGCCGGCGCGCTCGCCCGCTCGCGCCGGGCGCGCCGCGCCGGCGCGGCCGCTGGCGCCGTCGCCGCCGCCGCGCTGCTCGCGGGCGTCGGCCTCGTCGCCGCGGCGACCGCCGGCTTCGTCGCCGCGGCGACGGCTCGCACCGGCGACCCCGGGCCGCTCCTCATGGACGCGATCCCCCCCGGCGCGTGCGTCCTCACGGACGCGGCCATCCTCACGATCACCGCCGACCGCTTCCTCGCCGCCCGCCCGGGCTGCCCCGCCGTCGTCGACTCGACCGGCGACTGGCTCGCCCTCGACCCGAGGCACCCCCCGCAGAGCGGCGGGGTGCCCGCCGCGGCCCTCGTCGGCCAGTGGCGGTCCTGGCTCGAGCGCGCCGACTACGTCCTGCTCGAGTCGCCCGCGAGCTTCCGGGTGCCCTGGACCCCGGCGCTTCGCGCCGAGCTGCGCGCCCGCTTCGAGCCCGTGCCCGCCCCCCTCGCCCTCTACGCCCGGCGCAGCCCGCTCAGGCCCGCTCGAGGGGGGTGAGGGCGAGGAGGAAGCGCCGCTCGCCGCGCCCGGGGAAGGCGATCGTCGCCTCGGCGCGCTCTCCCTCGCCGCGGGTCGCGACGACCCGGCCCTCGCCCCAGCGGGCGTGCACGACCCGGTCGCCCGGCACGAGCCCGAGCGCCTCGGCGCCGGTCGTGCCGGCGCGCTCGGCCGGCGCGGGCCGCGGGGCCGGGGCGGGGGCGCCCACCTCGGTGCGCAGCTCGGCGGGGATCTCCCGCAGGAAGCGGCTGACGAGGCTGTCGCGGGTCTGGCCGAAGAGGGTGCGCTGGTAGGTGTGGGTGAGGTAGAGGCGCTGGCGGGCGCGGGTGATCCCCACGTAGCACAGCCGCCGCTCCTCCTCGAGGTCGTCGGGGTCCTCGAGCGCCCGGCCGTGGGGGAAGACGCCCTCCTCCATGCCGGTGAGGAAGACGGTGCCGAACTCGAGGCCCTTGGCCGCGTGCAGGGTCATGAGGGCGACCCGTCCCCCCGAGTCGTCGAGCTCGTCGGCCGCCGCGACGAGGGAGGTCGCGGCGAGGAAGGACTCGAGGTCCTCGAAGCCGGCCGCGACGCCGGCGAGCTCGGCGAGGTTCTCGAGGCGCCCCGCTGCCTCGTGCCCGGCGGGCCCCTCCGCCTCCGCCTCGAGGGCCGCGAGGTAGCCGCTGCGCTCGAGGGCCGTCGCGAGCACCTTGTCGGGGCGCTCGGGCGCGAGCTCGGCGAGCAGGCGGCGCAGGGCGAGGAAGGCCTCGACGCCGGCCGCCGCCCGGCCGGTCACCTTCGCCGCGCCGTGGCGCTCGAGCGCGGCGGCGAAGGAGAGGCCCTCGCTCGCCGCGAGCTCCTCGAGGCGCCGCAGCGTCGTCGCGCCGATGCCTCGCGGCGGCACGTTCACCACCCGGCGCAGGGCGACCTCGTCGTCGGGGTTCGCCGCCAGCCGGCAGAACGCGAGCGCGTCGCGCACCTCCCGGCGGTCGTAGAAGCGGGTGCCCCCGACCACCTTGTAGGGGATGCCGCGGTCCGCCAGCGCCTGCTCGATCGCCCGGCTCTGGGCGTTCGTCCGGTAGAAGACGGCGATGTCGCCGAGGCGCGAGCCGGCGCGGGCGAGCGCGGCGATCTCGCCCGCCACGAAGGTCGCCTCGTCGCGCTCGTCGCCGGCGCGGTAGCAGGCGACGGGCTCGCCGCGCCCGAGGGCGCTCCACAGGCGCTTGTCCTCGCGCGCCACGTTGTTGCCGATCACGGCGTTCGCCGCGTCGAGGATCGTCGTCGTCGACCGGTAGTTCTGGTCCAGGACGATGGTGCGCGCCTCGGGGAAGGCGCGCTCGAAGTCGAGGAGGTTGCGCACCTCGGCCCCGCGAAAGCCGTAGATCGACTGGTCCGGGTCGCCGACGACGCAGACGTTGCGGTGGCGCGCCCCGAGGAGGGCCACGAGCTCGCCCTGGACGTAGCTCGTGTCCTGGTACTCGTCGACGAGGAGGTGGCTGAAGCGCCCCGCGTAGCGCTCGGCGACCTCCTCGTCCCCGGCGAGCAGGCGCAGCGTCACGCCAAGCAGGTCGTCGAAGTCGAAGGCGTTCGCCGCGCGCAGCCGGCGGTCGTAGACGGCGAAGACCTCGGCGACCACCTCCTCGAAGGGCGTCGTGGCGCGCGCCGCGTACGCCGTCGGGTCGAGGAGGGCGGCCTTCGCCCGGCTGATCGCGCCGACCACGGCGCGCGCCGCGTAGCGGCGCGTGTCGAGGCCGAGCGCCTCGAGCACGTGCTCGACGAGGCGGCGCTGGTCGCCCTCGTCGTAGATGGTGAAGCCCGGCCGGTAGCCGAGGCGGGGCGCCTCGCGCCGCAGGATGCGCGCGCACGCCGCGTGGAAGGTGGCGAGCCACATCTCCTCGGCTGCCTCGCCGACGAGGTCGACGACGCGCCGGCGCATCTCGTCGGCGGCCTTGTTCGTGAAGGTGATGGCGAGGATGCGCCACGGCGCGACGCCGTCCGCGACGAGGCGGGCGATGCGCCGGGTGAGCACGCGCGTCTTGCCCGAGCCGGCGCCGGCGAGGACGACGAGCGGGCCGCCGTCGTAGGTCACCGCCTCGAGCTGGGCCGGGTTGAGGCCCTCGAGGAAGGCGGCGCGCCGGGGGCCGGCGGTCTCGGGTACCGGCGTCGCGCTCACTCCCACTCGATCGTGCCCGGCGGCTTCGACGTGACGTCGTAGCACACCCGGTTGACGCCGGGCACCTCGTTCACGATGCGGCTCGAGATGCGCTCGAGCAGCTCGGCGGGAAGCCGGGCCCAGTCCGCCGTCATCGCGTCCTCGCTCTCGACGGCACGCACGACGACCGGGTGCGCGTAGGTGCGCTCGTCGCCCATGACGCCGACCGAGCGCAGGCCGAGGAGGACGGCGAAGGCCTGCCACAGCCGGCCGTCGAGCCCGGCACGGCGCACCTCCTCGAGGACGATCGCGTCGGCGGCGCGCACGGTGGCGACCCGCTCGGGGGTCACCTCGCCGACGACGCGCACCGCGAGCCCGGGCCCGGGGAAGGGCTGGCGCCTCACGAGCTCCTCGGGCAGGCCGAGCTCCTCGCCGATCGCCCGCACCTCGTCCTTGAACAGGTCCCGGAGCGGCTCGACGAGCTCGAGGCCCATCTCCTCGGGCAGGCCCCCGACGTTGTGGTGCGACTTGATCGTCGCCGCGTGGGCCGAGCCGGACTCGATCACGTCCGGGTACAGCGTCCCCTGGGCGAGGTAGGACGCGTCGGGCAGGTCGGCCGCGACCTCCTCGAAGATGCGGACGAACAGCTCGCCGACCGCCTTGCGCTTCGCCTCGGGATCCACGACGCCCGCGAGCGCGGCGAAGAAGCGATCCGCCGCCTTCACGTGGACGAGGTCCAGCCCGAACTGGCGGCGGAAGGTCTCCTCGACCTGCTCGGGCTCGCCGGCTCGCAGCAGCCCGGTGTCCACGAAGACGCAGGTGAGCTGGTCGCCCACCGCCTTGTGGACGAGGGCCGCGGTGACCGCCGAGTCGACGCCGCCCGACAGGGCGCACAGCACCCGGCCGCTGCCCACCTGGGCGCGCACCGCCTCGACGGCGCGCTCGATGACCGAGGTGCGCGTCCAGGTGGGCCGGCACCCGCAGACGTCGCGCACGAAGCGCTCGAGGAGCTCCTGGCCGCGCTCGGTGTGCGCCACCTCGGGGTGGAACTGCACGCCGAACAGCTTGCGCTCGCGGTCCTCGAGGGCGGCGACGGCGACCTCGGCCGTGCGAGCGCTCACGCTGAAGCCGGGCGGCGCCGCGACGATCGAGTCCGCGTGGCTCATCCACACGTCGAGGCGCGCCGGCGCGGCGCCGAGCAGGGGCGAGGAGGCGGTCACCTCGAGGGGGGTGCGCCCGTACTCGCCGCTGCCGGTACGGGCGACCTCCCCGCCGAGCTGACGGGCGATGAGCTGGGCGCCGTAGCAGATGCCGAGCAGCGGTACGCCGAGGCGGTAGACGCCGGGGTCGAGGTCGGGGGCGGACTCGGCGTAGACCGAGCGAGGGCCACCCGAGAGGATGATCCCGGCCGGCCGCCGGCGCGCCAGCTCGGCGGCGCTCAGCGTGTGCGGGACGATCTCCGAGTGCACGCGCGCCTCCCGGACGCGCCGGGCGATCAGCTGCGCGTACTGGGCGCCGAAGTCGACGACGAGGACGGTGTCGAAGCCGCTAGCCACCCGCCGAGGCTACCAGCGAGCCCCGCCGGCGGCGTCCGGGCGCGACGAAGCGGCCGAGGACGCCCGCCAGCACGAGCGCGACGAGCGCCACGAGCGCGAGGAGGAAGCCGACGCCGAGCAGCGCCGGGAAGTAGCGGAGGGTGACCGAGCGCGTGCCCGGCGGCACCTCGACGGCGAGCAGGCCGTCGACGGCCCGCACGGCGAGCGGCCGCCCGCCGGCGCTCGCGTGCCAGCCGGGCACGGCGGTGATGCGGGCGACGAGCGTGCCGCCGCTCGACGCCGGGAGCGCGACCTGGTAGGCCGCGTCGCCGGCGGAGCGGCCGCTCGCCGGGAGGTCGCGCCCGCCCGCCTCGAGGCTGAAGCGGCTGGCGCCGGGCACCGCGTAGAGGCGGAGACGGCCGGCGTGCGTCGGGATCGCCGCGACGAGGCGCGTTCCGGCCGGTGCGGGCCGGTGCGGGCCGGCGAGGACGTAGGCCGCGCCGTAGCGGCGGGCGAGCGCCGCGCTCGTCACCGCCGGGGCGAACAGGTTCGTCCCGCCGGCGTCCTGGCCGGCGTCGGGCACCGGCCAGGCGTCGAAGTACGCCTTCGGGATGAGCGGGTCGTGGACGGCGAGCTCGTCGATGCCGTAGGCGACGTTCATCTCCGGGTACAGGCCCGTGTCCGTCCACTGGCGCACGCCGCACGCCCCGGCGGGGCTCGGGCACGCGACGTTCCCGCCGTCGAGGGCGACGAGGCCGGTGCCCACCCGGCGTGCGAGCGCGGCCACGGCCGGCGTCACCGGGAAGGGGTCGCGGGCGTAGGAGTTGATCCCCACCCCCGCGACGAGGAGGAAGGCCACCTGCGCGCCCCCCGTGAGCGCCGCCAGCGCGGCGCGCACCTGGCGGCCGAGCGCCCGGCGGGGGCCGGCGCGAGCTGCCAGGGCGACGGCCGCAACGACGAGGAGCGACGCGCTCGGCCAGGCGAGCGAGCGCCGGCGCACCGCCGCGTCCGCCGGCGGGAGCGACCCCCCGGACTTCGCCCACAGGGCGGCCACGGCGAGCACGGCGAGGGCGAGGGCGAGGCCCGAGGCGACGCGCAGGCGGCGCTCGCCGGCGCGCGCCCACAGCGCCTCGGCGCCGAGGGCGGCGAGCACGGCGAGGAAGAAGGCGAGGAGGACGAGCATGCGCTGGACGGCGACCGCCCCGAGCCCCACGTCGGCGAGGAGGCGCTGGACGGGGGCGTGGCTGCCGAGCTGGTAGGCGACGAGCGCCGACGCGAGCGCGCCGGCCGCCGCACCGAGGACGGCGGGGCGGCGCCAGGCCGCGAGGAGCGCCACGGCGGCGAGGAAGAGCGCGACGACCCCGACGTACGCGGCGGTCTCGAAGTAGTTGAGCGGCCCGAAGTAGGTGCCCTGCGGGTGCGCCGGGGTGCCGAGCGGGAGGCCGTCGTAGCCCTGGGTGACGACGAGGGCGAGCGCCGAGAGCGGGAGGCCCGCCGAGAGGTGGGCGCCCGAGCGCGTCGACGCCCGGAGCAGCGGCAGGCCGCCGAGCCACAGCGGCGCCGCGAGGGCGAGGCCGGCGAGCGAGCCGGCGAGGGCGCGCCCGATCCCGGCGAGCTCGAGGCGGCCCTGGGCGAGGGCGGCGAGGCCCCCGACGCCGAGGAAGGCCGCGAGGCCGATGGCGATGAGCGGGTAGGCCTCCGGGAAGCCGCCGTAGACGGCGAAGGCGACCGACGCGGCGAGCCCGACGACGTGGCGCAGCCCCGGCCGGCGGTAGGCGAGGAGGAGGAAGGCGGCGAGGAAGCCCGTGAAGGCGAACGGGCCGGTGATCGACCAGCCGAGCCGGCCGCTGAAGAAGCCCGAGAGCATGAAGGTGACCCCGCCGAGCGCGGCCGGCCCGGGGCGGGCGCCGAGCACCCGGCAGCAGACGTAGGCGCCGCAGCCGGCGAGGAAGAGCGTCGCCGCGACCGCCACGAGGAACGAGAGGGACTGCGGGAAGAGGTAGGAGACGAGGGTCGGCAGGGCGAGGGCGGCCGACTCGAAGTTGAGGAGCTGCGGCATCCCGGTCCCCGCGAGCCCGTTCCACAGCGGGAGCTCCCCGCGGTGCACGAGGCGCCAGTCGAGCAGGTGCCAGGGCAGGGACTGCGTGATGATGTCCCCGTTCACGACGTCGTGGTTCGGCGCCGCGTGGGCGAGGCTCGTGAGGAACGAGAGGCCGCGCCCGAGGTCCGCCGGGGCGAAGGCGGCGCCGTCCTTGAAGGCCGGCGCGAGGTAGGCGACGGTGACGAGGAGCAGGCCGCCGATCGCGAGCGCGTCGTCTCGGTGGCGCCACCGCCGCAGCCGCCCGAGCCCCGGGCGCCCCGGCGCCGGCGCCACCGCCGGCGGCGCCACGGGCGCGCTCACCGCCCGGGCGGCCGGCGCAGGACGAGCTCGGCCTTGTGGAGCTCGCGCACGCTCGCGTAGCCGCACAGCGCCATCGCCGCGCGCAGCGCCCCGACGAGGTTCGTCCGCCCGTCCGCGGCCCGCGCCGGCCCGCGCAGCAGCTCGGCGAAGGTGGTCGTCACCGGCTCGCGCCACCACCCGCCGAGGGGGAGGCTGCGGTGAGCGCCCGACGCCCCCCACAGCGCCCCGCCGCCGGGGGCCTCGCGAGCCGCGGCGAAGGGCGCGCCGAGCATCACGGCGTCCGCGCCGCAGGCGATGGCGACGGCCACCTCCGCCCCGGTGCGCAGCCCGCCGGTCGCGATCACCTGGACGTAGACGCCCGTCTCTTCGAGGTGGCGCGTCCTCGCCGCCGCGGCGTCGGCGATCGCGGTGGCGAGCGGGGCGCCGATGCCGAGCACCGGCTCGATCCCGCAGCGCTCGCCGGGCGCGCTCGGCACGCCGACGAGGACGCCCACCGCGCCGGTGCGCATGAGGTGGAGCGCGGCCTGGTAGGAGGCGCAGCCGCCGACGACGACCGGCAGGTCGAGCTCCCGGATGAAGCGCTTCAGGTTGAGGGGCTCGCCTCCCCTCGCCACGTGCTCGGCGGACACGACGGTGCCGGCGATGACGAGGAGGTCGAGCTCCGCCTCGACGAGGGCGGGGCCGAGCTCGGCGACGCAGCGCGGGCTCACGGCCCCGGCGCTCAGGCCGGCGGCCCGCAGCTCGGCGATGCGCGCGACGAGGAGGTCGCGCCGCACCGGCGCGGCGTACAGCTCCCGCAGGCGAGCGACGGCACGCTCGGGGTCGAGGCCGGCGAGGGAGGCCAGCAGCGGCGCCGGGTCCTCGTGGCGCGTCCACAGGCCCTCGAGGTCCAAGACGGCGAGCGCCCCGAGCCGCCCGGCCAGCGCGGCGCTCGCCGGGCTCACGACGGCGTCGAGGGGAGCGACGAGCACGGGCAGCTCGAGGCGGAAGGCGTCGAGCTGCCAGCCGAGGTCGACCTCGTCCGGGTCGCGCGTGCGGCGGGAGGGCACGATGGCGAGGTCCTCGAGGGCGTAGCCGACCCGCGCCGACCTGCCGAGCCCGATGTCCACCTCGCCCACCTGCGCCCCTCCCCGCCGGACGGAGGACCCAGGCTAACGGGCGGCGCCGGCGCCCGCCCGCTCGAGCAGGGGCGACGCCGCCAGCCGGGCGCCTTCCCCCGCCGCCGGGGCGCGGGCGGCGGCGACGGCGGCCGCGCCGGCGAGGACCAGCACGACGGCCTCGGCCACGACGAGCGCCAGCGACCCGGCGGGAGGCTGCCAGGGCGCGTGGAGGAGGAACGCGAAGTCCGGCCCGGCGACGCCGACCGCGTAGCGGCGCAGCGCCTCGAAGAACGCCGCGAGCTGGGCGAGGACGGCGAGGACGGCGAGGACGGCGGTCGCCCGGGCGCACACGACGTCCGCTGCGCCGGCGAGGCGCCGGGCGACGAGCGAGGCCGCGACGACGGGCAGGCCGACGGCGAAGGGCAGGGTGTCGCGCCCCTGCCAGACGTAGCCGACGGCGTGCGCCTGCGAGGAGGAGATCGCGACGGGGACGACGAGCACGGCGAGGACGAACGACGCGAGCACGGCGAGCTGGCGGCGGGTCGCGGCCAGCGCGCCCCCGACGAGCAGCGCGCCCACCATCGCGTACCACAGCACGAAGGTGGCGAGCGGCGGGTGCGTGTCGAACCACCCGAAGATGCCCACCATGTCGGGGACGTAGAAGGCGTTGTGGGCGAAGGAGCGCTCGAGGATCGTGAGCTCGGGGACCCCCGCGGGCACCGAGACGCGCGAGAAGACGTCGGTCGCGTGCTCGCGCACGGTCCAGGCGACCGCCACGATCCCGCAGCACACGATGGCGCCGAGGGCGACGTGCACCCGCGCGTCCGTCAGGAGCGAGCGCAGCGCGCGCCGCTCGGCGAGGGCGACGAGCACGAGCCCCTCGAGCGCGAGCCAGAACGGCGAGATGGCGCGCGCCAGCTCGAAGGCGCACGCCGAGACCGCGAAGGCGGCCACGAGGGCCCTCGGCGGGGCCTCGTGGCGCTCGAGGACGAGGAGGGCGCCGCTCGTCCAGGCGCACAGGGCGGCGGCGATCTCGAAGCTCGACGGGTTGACCACCCCCCCGAGGAACAGGACCATCGGGGTCAGCGCGACGACGAGCGCCGGGACGAGGAGGCGGCTTCGCGAGGAGGCGGCGGCGCACGCGAAGGCCAGGGCGACGAAGGCCGAGGCGAGCGCGGCCGACACGAGGCGCATGAGGTAGAGCTCGAGCCTCCCCTCGCCGAGCAGGCTCGGCAGGCCGACGAGCGCGTAGTACAGCGGCGGGTAGCGGGCCGTGTAGATGAGCACCGGCTCGGGCTTCGCGCTCGGCGCCGGCAGGCTCGCGCAGCTCGCCGGCACCTTCGGGTGGGTGTGGAAGCAGGTCGGCTCGTTGCGGATCTCGGCGTAGAAGGCGGGCACCGTCACCACGGCGAGCGGGTTCGACGCGCCCCCGACGAGCCGGCCGACGAGCTCGCCGCGCACGACCGCCGCCGCCTTCTCGACGTGCACCGGCTCGTCGGGCGCGCCGAACAGCGGCGTGGCGAGGCTCCAGAGCGCCATCGCGGCGAAGCACAGGGCGAAGGCGACGGCGAACGCCCGGAGCGGGCGGCTGCGCGCCCCTGCGCGTCGTCGCTCGATCACCGCGCCGTCCCGCCCCCTCCTACCGCCTCGCGCCGGCGTACCGGCGAGCACGCTAGCCGAGCGCCGGAGCGGCGGCGAGGCCCGGCAGCGCCGCGGCGACCCGCTCGAGGAGTGCCCACAGCAGCCGCGCCGTGAGTCCCCACACGAGGTCGTCGCCGAGGCTCGCGCCGTCGGCGAAGAAGTAGAGGGTGCGCTCGGCCCGCCCGGGGCTCGTCCAGCGCTCGCTCCACGCGGCGCCGGGGGCGAGGAGGGCGACGAGGGGCACCTCGAGGACCGCCTCGACCTCCGCGGCGTTCGGGCGCAGCAGCGGGGCCTCGGCGAGGACGGCGGCGAAGGCGCCGACGAGCCGGTCGCTCGTCGCCTCCGGCGCCACCCCGAGCGGCGCCGAGCACGTCACGAGGCTGGCGTCGAGCGAGACCTCCTCGGCCGCCTCCCGCAGCGCGGCGGCGAGCAGCCCCTCGCCCTCGTCGCGCCGGCCACCGGGGAAGGCGACCTGGCCGGGGTTGCGCCGCAGGGAGCGAGCCCGACGGGTGAGCACGACGTGCGCCTCGCCGGCGCGCTCGAAGAGGGGGACGAGCACCGCCCAGTCGGCGGGCTCGCCGCCGTCGCGCAGGCCCTCGAGCGCGGCCACGACCGCCGCGAGCGGCACGTGCGAGCGGGCGGCACCGGGCAGGGCCTCCCACGGCGGGGGGGCGCCGGGGCGTGCCCCGGGCGGGCGCGGCACCGCCTGTCGGAAGGTCCCGGGTCGCACTGCGCGAGCGTAGTGGCCCCGGGGGCGGCCGGGCGAGCGGCGGGTCGCCCCCGGGGCGAGCGGCGCTACATCATCCCCATGCCCCCGCCGTGTCCGGCGTGGGCGGGCTCGGGCTTCTTCTCCGGCTTCTCGGCGATGAGCACCTCGGTCGTGAGCAGGAGGCCCGCGATCGACGCGGCGTTCTGCAGCGCGGAGCGCGTCACCTTCGCCGGGTCGATGATCCCGGCCTTGACGAGGTCGACGAGCTCGCCCGTGGCCGCGTTCAGGCCGACGGGGCCCTCCTGCGCCTCCACCTCCTGGACGAGCACGGCGCCCTCCAGGCCGGCGTTCAGGGCGATCCACTTGAGCGGCTCCTCGAGCGAGCGCGCCACGATCTGGGCCCCGGTCGCCTCGTCGCCGGCGAGCGACTCGGCGGCCTTGCGCACCGCGGCGCGGGCGCGCAGCAGGGCGGTGCCGCCGCCGGCGACGATGCCCTCCTCGATCGCCGCCCTCGTCGCCGAGAGCGCGTCCTCGATGCGGTGCTTCTTCTCCTTCAGCTCGACCTCGGTGGCCGCCCCGACGCGCACGACGGCGACGCCACCGGCGAGCTTGGCGAGGCGCTCCTGGAGCTTCTCGCGGTCCCAGTCGGAGTCGGTCTCCTCGATCTCGCGCTTGATCTGGTTGATCCGGCCCTTCACCTCCTCGGGCGAGCCGGCGCCGTCGACGATCGTCGTGTCGTCCTTCGTCACGACGACGCGGCGCGCCCGGCCGAGCAGGTCGAGCGTCGCGTTCTCGAGCTTGATACCGACCTCCTCCGAGATCACCTGGCCGCCGGTGAGCACGGCGATGTCGCCGAGCATCGCCTTGCGGCGCTCGCCGAAGCCGGGCGCCTTCACGGCGACCGAGGAGAAGGTCCCCCGGATCTTGTTGACGACGAGCGTGGCGAGCGCCTCGCCCTCGACGTCCTCGGCGATCACGAGGAGCGGCTTGCCGGTCTGCATCACCTTCTCGAGGAGCGGCACGAGGTCGTGCACCGCCGAGATCTTCGAGTTGACGATGAGGACGTAGGGGTCCTCGAGGACCGCCTCCTGGCGCTCGGCGTCGGTGACGAAGTAGGGCGAGAGGAAGCCCTTGTCGAACTGCATGCCCTCGGTGAAGTCGAGCTCGAGCCCGAAGGTGTTCGACTCCTCGACCGTCACCGTGCCGTCCTTGCCCACCTTGTCGATCGCCTCGGCGAGCACCTCGCCGATCGAGGCATCCGCGGCAGAGATCGCCGCGACCTGCGCGATCTCGTTGCGCCCCTCGACGTCGCGGGCCTGGGCGCGGATCGACTCCACGGCCGCCGCGACGCCGCGCTCGATGCCGCGCTTCAGGGCCATCGGGTTCGCCCCGGCGACCACGTTGCGCAGCCCCTCGCGCACGAGCGCCTGGGCGAGCACCGTCGCGGTGGTCGTCCCGTCACCGGCGACGTCGTTCGTCTTCGTCGCCACCTCGCGCAGCAGCTGCGCCCCCATGTTCTCGTAGGGGTCCTCGAGCTCGATCTCCTTCGCGATCGTCACGCCGTCGTTCGTGATGGTCGGCGCGCCGAACTTCTTGTCGAGCACGACGTTGCGCCCCTTCGGCCCGAGCGTGACCTTCACCGTGTCGGCGAGCTTGTTCACGCCCGCCTCGAGGCCGCGCCGGGCCGGCTCGTCGAAGCGCAGGGCCTTCGCCATCAGCTCACCACCTTGGCGAGCACGTCACGGCTCGACAGGATGAGCAGGTCCTCGCCCTCGATCGTGATCTCGGTGCCGCCGTACTTCGAGTAGACGACGGTGTCGCCGACCTTCACGTCGAGGGGGATGAGCTCGCCGGTGTTCTCGGCGCGCCGGCCGGGGCCGGCCGCGAGCACCTCGCCCTGCTGGGGCTTCTCCTTGGCCGTGTCGGGGATGACGAGGCCCGAGGCGGTCGTCGCCTCCGCCTCGCTCGGGCGGACGACGATGCGGTCCTCCAGCGGCTGGAGCTTCATGTGCGGCCTCCTGTTTCGCTGCGTTGGCACTCGAACCTTGCGAGTGCTAACCATACCGGTCCGCCCGGCCGCTGGCAACCGTCGCTCAGGCCGGCACGGGGGCGAGCGGCAGGTTCGGCTCGGCGCCCGCGTCGAGCGGGGTCGGCCCGTCCCGCTCGAGGCGGAAGTGGCCCGCCGCGGCGATCATCGCCGCGTTGTCCGTGCACATCGCCGGACTCGGCAGGAAGAGGTGCAGGTCGCGCTCGGCCGCGGCCGCGGCGACGGCGGCCCGGAGCGGCCCGTTCGCGGCGACGCCGCCCGCCAGGCAGATCGAGCGCGCCGAGACGGCGAGCGCCCCGGCCAGCGCCTTGTCGACGAGGACGTCGACCACCGCCGCCTGGAACGCGGCGGCGACGTCCGCGCTCGCCACGCCGGGGTGCTCGCGCACGTAGCGGACGACGGCCGTCTTCAGGCCGCTGAAGGAGCAGTCGAGGCCCTGGCCGAGCAGCGGGCGGGGCAGCGCGACGGCGCCGGGGTCCCCGCCGGCCGCCGCCGCCTGGATCGCCGGCCCGCCCGGGTAGCCGAGGCCGAGGAAGCGGGCCACCTTGTCGAAGGCCTCCCCCGCCGCGTCGTCGAGCGTCCGGCCGAGCAGGCGGTAGCGGCCGGGGCCGTCCATCGCGACGAGGAGCGTGTGGCCGCCCGAGACGAGGAGGACGACGGCGGGGAAGACGAGGCCCGGGTCGTCGAGCAGCGCCGCGTACAGGTGTCCCTCGAGGTGGTTCACCCCGACGAAGGGCACGCCCCAGGCGAGGGCGAGCGCCTTGGCCGCCGAGACGCCCACCACGAGCGCGCTCGTGAGACCGGGTCCGATCGTCGCCGCCACCGCCTCGATCGGCTCCCCGCCGCGCCCGTCCGGCCCGCAGCCGGCGTCGGCGAGCGCGGCGGCCACGACCGGGACGATCCGCTCGAGGTGCGCCCGGCCGGCGATCTCGGGGACGACGCCGCCGAAGCGGGCGTGCAGGTCGACCTGGCTCGAGACGACCGACGAGCGCAGCTCGAGGCCCCCCGCGACGACCGCCGCGGCGGTCTCGTCGCAGGAGGTCTCGACGCCGAGCACGAGGCGAGCCCGATCGCCCATCAGCGCTGCGCCTCCTCCTGCGCCGCGGCGAGGGCGCGCTCGATCGCCTCCAGGCGCTCGCCGTAGGCGTCGGAGTCGACGTCGTGCGCCCACATGACGAGCGCGTCCTCCCCGACCTCGGCGTAGTAGTTCTTGCGGATCCCCGCCGGTGCGAAGCCGAACCGTCGGTACAGCTCCTGGGCGCCGGTGTTGGACATCCGGACCTCGAGGGTCGCCGAGCGCGCCCCGGCTCGGCGCGCGTCGCGAAGCAGGCGCGCGAGCAGCCGCGTCCCGACTCGCCGGCGCTGCCACTCGGGCGCCACGCCGATCGTCGTCACGTGCGCCTCGTCCCCGACGAGCATCGCCCCCGCGTAGCCGACGACCGCCCCGCCGGCGAGGGCGACGTAGTAGGCGCGCCCCTTCGGTGCGGCGAGCTCGCTCAGGTACAGCGCGGCGGACCACGGCCGGGGGAAGATCCGCTCCTCGATCGCCACGACGGCGCGCACGTGCCGTCGTCGCATCGCGGCGATGGACACCTCGCCCGGCGGCGCCGGGGGCGCGACGGCCCGGCGGCGGCGCAGCATCAGACGCTCGCGCCGGCGCGCGTCGCGAAGTTCGCCCGGGCGTCCGGCTCGCGCAGGTAGCAGGGGACCACCGCCGCCGGGTCGACGAGCGCGCCCTGCGTGGCCCGGTGCTCGCCGAGCTCGGCGAGCGCGACGACCGGCGGCGCCGCCAGCTCGCGGCCCGCGAAGGCGAGCGACCCCCGACGAGCGGCGAGCGCGGCGGCCAGCTCCTCGCGCCGGCGAAGCGCCCCGTCGCCGACGAGCACGACGTCGCCGAGCTCGCGCAGCGCGGCGACGAGGTCCTCGAGCGGCCCGAGGCGTGGCTCGTCCTCCTCCCCCGGCAGGCTGAAGGCGAGCGACCGGCGCCGCAGGTCGACGACGGGGACGACGGCGGCTTCGGCGCAGGCCGCCGCGTGCGCGAGCACGGCGGTGCTCGTCACCGGCACGAGGCGCACGCCGAGGGCGAAGCCGAGCGCCTTCGCCGCGGCGATCCCGGCGCGAAGGCCCGTGAACAGCCCGGGCCCGACGTCGACGGCGATGGCGTCGAGGTCGGCGGGGCGCAGCCCGCCCTCCCGGAGCACCGCCTCGACGGCGGGGTGCAGCGCCTCGGTGTGGCGGTGCCCCGAGCGCACGGCGACGGACGCGGCGAGCGTCCCGTCGACGCCGAGGCCGACGCCGACCTCCTCGGTCGCCGTCTCGATGGCGAGCACCCTCACGGCGCCGCCCTCGCCGCCTGGATCGCGAGGCCGCGCTCGAGGCACCGGGCGCGCAGTCGCTCGAGGCGCGCTTCCCAGGCGGCGGGGCCCCGGCAGTCGACGACCCGCTCGCCGGGCGCGCCCGGCACGGGCGCCAGGTCGACGCGAAGCGCCGACGCGCCGAGCACGGGCGCGACGAGCTCTCCCCACTCGACGACGACGACGCCCTCCTCGAGGGCCTCGTCGAGGGCGAGGTCGGCTGCCTCCGCCGCATCGGCGAGCCGCCAGCAGTCGGCGTGCCAGACGACCGGCGCCGTGTCGTAGCGGTGGCAGAGGGTGAACGTCGGGCTCGTCGCCGCCCCCCCGCCGAGCGCGGCGACGAGGCCGCTCACGAGGGTCGTCTTGCCGGCGCCGAGCTCGCCCGAGAGCAGGACGACGTCGCCGACCTCCACGACGAGCGCGAGCAGGCCCCCGAACGCGGCCGTCTCCGCCGCGTCGCGGCAGCGCAGGGTGAGGCGGGCGTGCGGCCCCACGTCAGGACGCGAGCGCGCGCTTCGCGCGCACGAGGTCGGCCCGCATCTGCGCGAGCACGAGGCCGCCGCCGCGCAGCGCCGCGGCGGGGTGGTAGGTCGGGACGACGACGCCGCCGGCGAAGGGGTAGGTGCGGCCGCGCAGCCGGGTGACGCCGTCCGGGGTCCCGAGGAGCGTGCGCGCCGCGAAGTTGCCGAGGGTGACGACGACGCGGGGCGCGACGATCGCCACCTGGCCGTCGAGGAAGTGCCGGCAGGCCGCCACCTCCTCGGGCAGCGGGTCGCGATTGCCGGGGGGACGGCACTTCACGACGTTCGCGATGTAGCACTCGGCGCGGCTGCGCCCGAGCTCCTCCTCGAGCAGGCGGTCGAGGAGCCGCCCGGAGCGGCCGACGAAGGGCTCGCCGACGAGGTCCTCGTCGCGCCCGGGCGCCTCCCCGACGAGCATCAGGTCGGCCGACGGGTCCCCCGTGCCGAAGACGACCGTGGTCCGGCCCGCGGCGAGCGGGCAGGCCGTGCACGCGAGGGCGGCGCGCTCGAGCTCGGCGAGCGCCGACACGGCGAGCATGCTAGCGGCCACCGCCTCCGGTCGAGCGCAGCGCGCGCCGCGGCACGCGCGGCCCGATGCCGCAGAGCACCTCGTAGGCGATCGTCGACAGGCGCTGCGCCCACTCCCAGGCGGTCACCTCCTCGGCGCCCTGGCGGCCGAGGAGCACGACCTCGTCGCCGGGAGCGACGTCGCCCGCCGGGCCGCAGTCGACGAGGAGCTGGTCCATCGTCACCGCCCCGACGATCGGGCGCCGGCGCCCGCCGATCAGGACCTCCCCGCCGTGGCGGGAGAGCGCGCGGGGCACGCCGTCGTAGTAGCCGAGGGGCACGACCGCGACGAAGCTGTCCGTCGCGAGCGCCTGGAGGCGCCCGTAGCTCGGTCGGCTGCCGGCCGGCAGGCGGCGCACGAGGTGGACCCGGGCCTTGAGCGAGAGCGCCGGGCGCAGCCCGCCCACGGCGGCGACCGCCTCGGCGAGCTCCAGGCTCGGCGCGAGGCCGTAGCAGGCGATGCCGCAGCGCACCCAGTCGAGGTGGGCGTCGCGGCGCGCGATCGTCGCCGCCGAGTTCGCCGCGTGCGCGACCGGCGGCGCCAGGCCGGCGGCCTTGAGCTCGGCGCGCAGCGCCGCGAAGCAGGCGAGCTGGTAATCGGTGAACGGGTCGTCGGGGGCATCCGCCGTCGCGAGGTGCGTGTAGACCCCCTCCAGCTCGAGCTCGGGCGCGGCGGCGACGGCGGCGGCGAGCTCGAGGACGTCGCCCGGGTCGGCCCCGAGCCGGTGCATGCCCGTGTCGACCTTGAGGTGCACGCGCAGCGTGCGCCGAGCCGCCCGGGCCGCCGAGCGCGCGGCGGCGACGCCCTCCGGCCGGTAGACGGTGAGGGTGAGGTCGCGCGCCGCGGCCTCGACCATCGCCTCGGCGGTCGGCTCGGCGAGGACGAGGACGGGCCGGTCTATCCCCGCCTCGCGCAGCGCGACGCCCTCCTCGACGAGCGCGACGGCGAGCGCGGCCGCCCCGCCGGCGACGAGGGCCCGTGCGGCCTCGACGGCGCCGTGCCCGTAGGCGTCGGCCTTCACGACGGCGCACAGGGCGGCTGGTGCCGCGTGGGCGGCGAGGCGCCGGGCGTTCGCCTCGAGGGCGTCGAGGTCGACCTCGACCCAGGCGGGCCGGAACCGCTCAGCCACCGCCGCGTCCGCTCAGGTGGGCGGCGACGAGCGCCGGCAGGTCCGACGCGACGAGGCCCTCGGCGAGGCCGGCGGACGCGGCGCGCCCGTGGACGTGCGCGGCGAGCGCGGCGGCGCGAAGCGGCGGGAGCCCGCGCGCCACGAAGGCGCCGATCATCCCCGCGAGGACGTCCCCGGTCCCCGCCGTCGCGAGGCGCGCCGAGCCGGCCGTGACGACGAGGGCCTCGCCGAGCGGGTGGGCGACGACGGTCGTGCTGCCCTTCACGAGCACGACGGCGCCGGTGCGCCGGGCGAGGCGGCGCGCCGCGGCGAGGCGGTCCGGCCCGGGCGGCGCGCCCTCGAGGCGCGCGTACTCCCCGTCGTGGGGGGTGAGCACGGCGCGGGCGGGGTCCCCGGCCGCGGCGAGGAGCTCGGCCGCCTCCTCGGCCGTGCCGAGCAGGTTGAGCGCGTCGGCGTCGAGCACGAGCGGCAGGCTCGCGCCGCGCAGGACCTCCCGCAGCTCGGCGCGCGTCGCCGGTGCGGTGCCGAGCCCCGGGCCGGCGACGAGGACCCGGCAGCGCCCGAGCTCGGCGAGGACGTCGCTGGCGAAGCCCTCCGCCGGCAGCGGACGGGCGACCGCCTCGGCGACCGGTGCCGGTCCGAGCGAGCCCGGGGTGCCGACGCGCACCATCCCCGAGCCGGCCCGCGCCGCCCCCGACGCGGCGAGGGCGGCGGCGCCGGCCATCGCGGGCGAGCCGGCGAGGAGGTAGAGCGCGCTCTGCCACTTGTGGCTCTCGAGGCCGCGGGCCGGGAGCCAGGCCAGGTCCTCGTCGCCCACGAGGTGCTGGGCCGGCGTGCCGACGTCGATCCCGATGCGGTGGAGGCGTACCCTGCCCGCGAGCGCCCGCCCCTCCCCGAGGACGAGGCCGGGCTTGAGGGCCGCGAGCGTGCAGGTGAGGTCGGCTCGCAGCGGCCGCCCGCAGGCCTCGCCGGTGTCGGCGGCGACGCCCGAGGGGAGGTCGACGGCGAGCACGGCGGCCCCCGGCGGGGCCGCCGGGGCGTCGAAGGTTCCCCTGAACCCCGTGCCGAGCGCGGCGTCGACGACGAGGTCGCACGCGGGCAGCTGGGCGGGCGCCTCGGCGAGGGGCACGACGAGCACCTGCGCGCCGCGCCGGCGCAGCCAGGCGGCGGCGACGCGTCCGTCGTCGCCGTTGTGGCCCCGGCCCGCGAGCACGACGACGCGCCGACCGTAGGCGCCGCCGAGGAGCCCGATCGCCTCGGTGGCGACCGCACGCCCGGCGCGCTCGACGAGCGTCTCGAGGCCGACCTCGGCGCGCGCCCGCTCGTCGGCGGCGGCCATCTCCGCGGCGGTGAGGAGGGGCTGCACGCGTCAGCCCCCGGACGCGAGGACGACCGCCGAGGCGAGGCGGGCCGTGTGGGTGAGCGAGACCGTGAGCCGGCGAGCCCCGAGCGCGGCGGCGCGCTCGCGGGCCCGGCCGGTCACCGCCAGCTCGGGCCGGCCCGAGGCCGTGCGGACCACCTCGACGTCGTGGAAGCCGAACGCGCCGAGCCCCACCCCGAGCGCCTTCATCGCCGCCTCCTTCGCGCAAAAGCGCGCCGCGAGGCCCGGCACCGGGTCCCGCCGGGGCGCGCAGGCCGCGAGCTCGCCGGCGGTGAACAGGCGCCGGGCGAGCTCGGGGCGCCGCTCGAGGGCGGAACGGAAGCGTTCCACCTCGACGGCGTCGAGCCCGATGCCGAGGACGCCTGCCTGCGCGCGCCTCATTCGACGGTGACGACCTTCGCCAGGTTCCGCGGCCGGTCGACGTCGTTGCCGCGCGCGCGCGCGATCGTGTACGCGAAGAACTGGAGCGGGACGACGTCGACGACGGGCGAGCACAGCTCGCAGACCGCCGGGACCTCCAAGACGGCGTCGACGCGACGGGCCGTCTCGGCGTCGCCCTCCTCGGCGACGGCGACGACCGTGGCACCGCGCGCCTGCATCTCGGCGACGTTCGACATCAGCTTCTCCCAGAGGGCCGAGCGCGTCGCGACGACGACGACGACCGCCCCCGGCTCGATGAGCGAGATCGGCCCGTGCTTCATCTCCCCCGCCGGGTACGCCTCGGCGCGCACGTAGGCGAGCTCCTTCAGCTTGAGCGCCCCCTCGAGGGCGACCGGCAGGCCGGCGCGTCGCCCGAGGAAGTAGAAGTCCTCCACCCCGGCGAAGCGCCGCGCCACGGCCTCGTAGTCGGCGGCGCGCGCGAGCGAGGCGGCGACGGCGTCGGGCAGGGCGCGCAACGCACGTGCGATCGAGCGGAGCCGCTCGCCGCCGAGCGCCCCGCGCACGCGCGCGAGGTGGAGGGCGAACGCCTCGAGCAGGGCGAGCTGGGCGAGGTGGCACTTCGTCGAGGCGACGCCGACCTCGGGTCCCGCACGCGTGTAGAGCGCGCCGTCCGCCTCGCGGGCCATCACCGAGCCGACGACGTTCGTCAGCGCGAGGACCGCTGCGCCGCGCCGACGCGCCTCGCGCACGGCGTGCAAGGTGTCGGCGGTCTCGCCGGACTGGCTGATCGCGACGACGAGGGTGCCCGGCTCGAGGACCGGCTCGCGGTAGCGGAACTCGCTCGCGATGTCCGCCTCGGCCGGCAGCCGCGCCCAGGCCTCCACGGCCTGGCGGGCGACGAGGCCGGCGTGGAAGCTCGAGCCGCACGCGACGAAGACGACGCGCCGCAGCGAGGCGAGGTCCGCCTCGCGCAGCTCGAGCTCCTCGAGCTCGGTCTCGCCGGCCGGGCCCACCCTCCCGAGGAGCGTCTCGGCGAGCGCGAGCGGCTGCTCGTGCATCTCCTTCGACATGAAGTCCGGGTAGCCGCCCTTTCGCGCCGCGGCGACGTCCCAGTCGACGGCGAGCGGCACCGGGACGACGGGCGCGCCGTCGGGGCCGACGACCTCGAGCGAGCCGGGCCGAATCGTCGCCACCTCGCCGTCCCCGAGCGCGTAGAGGCGCCGCGTCGTGGCGAGGAGCGCGGCGACGTCGGACGCGACGAGCCCGAGCGAGTCGGTGAGCCCGACGATGAGCGGCGCGCTCGAGCGCGTCGCGACGATGCAGTCCGGCTCGCTCGTCGAGATCGCGGCGACGGCGAAGTCCCCGCGCAGGCGACCGGCCGCCCGGCGCAGCGCCTCGCCGAGGCAGCGGCCCTCGCCGATCTCCTCCTCGAGGAGGTGCGCGAGGACCTCCGAGTCGGTCGCCGACGCCCGCGCGTGCCCGCGGGCCTCGAGCTCGGCGGCGAGCTCGCGGTGGTTCTCGATGATCCCGTTGTGCACGATGGCCACCCGGCCGGTGCAGTCGAGGTGCGGGTGCGCGTTCTCCTCGGTCGGCGGCCCGTGCGTCGCCCAGCGCGTGTGGCCGATCGCGGCGCCGGCCGCCGGCGCCGAGGCGCGGGCGAGCTCGAGGCGCTCGAGGGAGCGGGCACGCTCCGCCGCCCGGACGCGAAACAGGCGCCCGTGCTCGGCGTCGACGACCGCGAGCCCGGCGGAGTCGTAGCCGCGGTACTCGAGGGCGGCGAGCCCGGCGGCGATGACCCCGAAGGGCTCGCCCGCCCCGGTCGCCCCGATGATGCCGCACACGCGAGCAAGGCTAAGCGCGCGCCGGCGCACGCCGCGCCCGGCTCAGCGCCTCGCCACCCCGAGCTCGCGCGCGACGACGGCGGCGAGGTGCTCGGCACACGAGCGGGCGAGCTCGTGCGTCCCGGCTTCGACCATCACCCGGACGGCGGGCTCGGTCCCGCTCGCCCGCAGCACGACCCGGCCGTGCGCGCCGAGGCGCGCCTCGACGGCCTCGACCTCCCTCCAGACGCCAGCCGCCTCGCTGAGGCGGCTCGGGGCGAGGACGCGCACGCTGCGCAGCTCCTGGGGGAGGCGCACCATCGCCGCTGCGGCGAGCTCGGCGAGCGGCCGCCGCTCGCGCGCGAGGAGGTCGACGAGCCGCAGCGCCGTCAGGATCCCGTCCCCCGTCGTCGCCTGGCGCCGGAAGACGATGTGGCCAGACTGCTCGCCGCCGAGCACGAAGCCGTGCTCGTCGAGGGCGTCGGCGACGTAGCGGTCGCCGACGGGCGTCTCGACGACGGTGATCCCGGCCGCCTCGAGGGCGATGCGCAGGCCGAGGTTGCTCATCACCGTGACGACGACGCCGTTGCTCGCGAGCTCGCCCCGGCGGTGCAGGTCGAGGGCGAAGAGGGCGAGCAGCTGGTCGCCGTCGACGACCTGGCCGAGGTGGTCGACGGCGATGAGGCGGTCCGCGTCGCCGTCGAAGGCGAGCCCGAGGTCGGCGCGGCGCGCCACGACCTCGGCGGCGAGCCGCTCCGGGTGCGTCGAGCCGCACCCGTCGTTGATGTTCGTGCCGTTCGGCTCTGCCGCGACGGCGTGCACGGCGAGGCCGACGCTCCGCAGCACCTGCGGGGCGAGGGTGGACGCCGCGCCGTTCGCGCAGTCGCAGACGACGGCGAGGCGAGGCGCGCGCCGGAGGTCGACGGAGCCGGCGAGGTGCGCCGCGTACTCCTCGAGCCCCCTGCCGTCGGCGGCGATCGAGCCGACGCGTGCGCCGAGCACGGGCTCGGCTGGCCGGCGCTCGCCCGCCATGATCGCCTCGAGCTCCTCCTCGACGTCGCGCTCCTCGGCGTCGGGGAGCTTCGTGCCCGCCGACGAGAGGAGCTTGATCCCGTTGTCGTCGAAGGGGTTGTGGGAAGCCGACACCATCGCGGCCGGCACGGCACGCGAGGCCGCGAGGAAGGCCAGCCCGGGCGTCGGGAGCACGTCGACGTCGACGACGCGGCGCCCCTCGGCCGCGAGGCCCGCGGCGAGGGCGGCCTTGAGCATCGGGCTCGAGCGGCGGGTGTCGGACCCGACGAGGAAGGCGTCGCCCGCGAGCCGGCGGGCCGCGGCGCGCCCGACGGCGAGCGCGAGCTCGGGGGTCAGCTCGACGTTGGCGACCCCGCGGATGCCGTCGGTGCCGAACCGCAGGGTCACGGGCGGCTCAGCGCTTGGAGTACTGCGGTGCCTTGCGCGCCTTCTTCAGCCCGTACTTCTTGCTCTCCTTCTCGCGGGCGTCCCGTGTGAGCAGGCCGGCGCGCTTCAGCGTGGCGCGCAGCTCCGGCTCGAGCGCGGCGAGGCCGCGCGCGATCCCGAGGCGCAGCGCCCCGGCCTGCCCCGAGACGCCGCCGCCGTCGATCGTCGCCTCGACGTCGTAGCCGCCGGCCCGACCGCTCACGCGCAGCGCCTCGGTGGCGTGCTGGCGGAGGGTCGCCGAGGGGAAGTACTCCTCGAGCGGGCGGCGGTTGACGGTGACGCTGCCCGTGCCAGCGCGCAGCCGGACGCGCGCGACGGCCGCCTTCCGTCGACCGGTCGACTGGGTGAGCGGGGTGGGCACGTCCCTCCTCGAGCTCTCGCTAGCTCGCCCGGCGGACACCCGCCAGCACGAGCGGCACCGGGGCCTGGGCCGCGTGCGGGTGCAGCGGCCCGGCGTACACCTTCAGCCGCCCGAGCAGCCGGCGCCCGAGGGCGTTCTTCGGCAGCATGCCGCGCACGGCGCGCCGCACGACCTCCTCGGGACGGGTCGCGAGGAGCTCGGCGTAGGTGGTCGAGCGCAGGCCACCGGGGTAGCCGCTGTGACGCCACGCGCGCTTGTCGGCCGCCTTGCCGGCGCTCAGCACCACCTTCGCCGCGTTGACGACGACGACGTGGTCGCCGGCGTCGAGGTGCGGGGCGAAGATCGCCTTGTGCTTCCCGCGCAGCACCCGTGCCACCTCGCTCGCCAGCCGGCCGAGGACGGCGCCGTCCGCGTCGACGACGTGCCAGGCCCGCACGACGTCGGCGGGCTTCGGGGAGTAGGTGCGCACTGCGTGGTCCTTTGGTCGCGAGGTCGCGGCGAGCGCCGCGCCAGCGCTCGCCGAGCGCGCGCCGGCCTGCGGCGCCACCAGGCTAGGCGACGCCACCGCCCGCTGCAAACGGCGGTTCCTCAGCAGAAGGTCCCACCGAGCTCGGCGGGGTAGCGGACGGCGACGAGCGCGAGGCCGTGCGGCGGGGCGACCGGTGGCGCGCCCTCGCGCCGACCGCTGCGCAGCCGGGCCACGACGTCGCTCGGGCGCGCGCGACCCCGACCGATGGCGACGAGCATCCCCACGACGGCACGCACCATCTGCTGGCAGAACGCCTGCGCCTCGACCTCGAAGGCCCACCGGCCGTCGGCGAGCACCGTCCAGCTCGCGTCGAGCACCCGGCGCACGAGCGGGCCGGCGGCCGTGCGCCCTCGCCGGCAGAACGCGGAGAAGTCGTGCTCGCCGATGAGCGGGTCCGCCCCGAGGCGCATCGCGGCGAGGTCGAGGGCGGCGCCGACCTGCCAGGTGTCTCGCCGGCGCAGCGGGTCGGGTCGGGGGCGCGCATCGACGAGGTAGCGGTAGCGGCGGGACAGCGCCGAGCGCCGGGCGTCGAAGCCGGGCCGCGCGAGCTCCGCCCGCCAGACGACGACCTCGCCCGCGAGCTGCCGGTTGAGCGAGCGCTGCAGGCGCTCGAGCGGCGCCCCGGGCTCGAGGCTCGGCGCGCGAAGGCGCCTCGAGAGGCGATCGGCGGGCGCGTCGAGGTGGACGACCTGGGCCAGGGCGTGCACCCCGGCGTCGGTGCGCCCCGCGCAGGTGAGCTCGACGGGCTCGCCGAGCGCAACCTCGAGCGCGGCGCCGAGCGCGCCGGCGACGGTGCGCTCGCCGGCTTGCGGGGCGAAGCCGCGGAAGCAGGTGCCGTCGTAGGCGAGGCCGAGCACGACGCGACGAAGCGGCCCGCCCGGGGCCGCTTCGTCGCTCGCCTCGCCGACGGTGCCCGCCGGCGGCGTCAACCCACGAGCTCGACGCGCGCCATCGGGGCGTTGTCGCCCGGGCGCGGCCCGAGCTTCAGGATGCGCAGGTAGCCGCCGGGGCGGTCCGCGTAGCGTGGGCCGATCTCGGCGAAGAGCTTGTGGGCCATGTCCTTGTCGCGCAGGAAGGCGACGACCTGGCGGTGGTTGTGCACGCCGCCGGCGCGCGCCTTCGTGATGAGCTTCTCCGCGACCGGCCGCAGCGCCTTCGCCTTCGCCTCGGTCGTGACGATCGCCTCCGCGGCGAACAGCGAGGCCGCGAGGTTGGCGAGCATCGCCTTCTGGTGGGCCGCGTCGCCCCCGAGGCGGCGGCCCTTCTTCGGGGCAGCCGGCATCAGAAGCCCTCGCCGGCGAGCGACAGGCCGCGCTCGTCGAGGCGCTGGATCACCTCGTCGAGGGACTTCTGCCCGAAGTTCGTGATCGCGAGCAGGTCAGCGTAGGTGCGCTGGACGAGCTCGCCGATCGTGTTGATCTGGGCCCGCTTCAGGCAGTTGCGCGGCCGCTCGGACAGGTCGAGGTCCTCGATGGGCAGGTCGAGGTCGGGCGAGCCGCTCGTCGCCGTGGCGGCGTCGCCGAGCTCGAGCCCCTCGGCCTCCTCGGAGAGCTCGGCGACGAGGCCGACGAGCGCCCGCAGCGTCTGGCCCGCCGAGGCGAGCGCGGCGCGCGGCGAGATCGAGCCGTCCGTCTCGACGTCGAGGACGAGGCGGTCGTAGTCCGTCGACTGCTCGACGCGGGTCGGCTCGACGCTGAAGGCGACCCGTCGCACCGGCGAGAAGATGGCGTCGACCGGGATGACCCCGATCGCCGAGGACCGCTTGTTGCGCTCCGCCGAGACGTAGCCCTTGCCCCGCTCGACGGTCACGTCCATGGCGAGGCGGCCCTTCGCGTTCACCGTCGCGAGGTGCAGGTCCGGGTTCAAGATCTCGACCTCGGCGGTGGCCTGCAGGTCGGCACCGGTGACCTCGGCCGGGCCTCGGACGTCGACGCGCAGCGTCACCGGCTCGTCCGACTCGACGCGCAGGACGAGGTCCTTCAGGTTCAAGATGATGTCGGAGACGTCCTCCTTCACCCCCTGCAGGTAGGTGAACTCGTGGAGGGCGTCGTCGAAGCGCACCTGGGTGACGGCCGCCCCCGGGATCGACGAGAGCAGGGTCCGCCGCAGCGAGTTGCCGAGGGTGTGGCCGAAGCCGGGGTCGAGCGGACCGATGGAGAAGCGCTGGCGGTTGCCCTCCTCCTCCCCGACCGCCTCGACGGTGGGCCGCTGGATGATGAGCATCGTTCGCTCGCTCCTGTCCTTCCGCTACTTCGAGTAGAGCTCGACGATGAGCTGCTCGCGCACCTGCGTGTCGATCTGCTCGCGCTCGGGGAGCGCGCGCACGCGCACGGCGAAGCCGTCCTCCTCGACCTCGAGCCAGCCGGGGACGGGGCGGTCGATCGTGTCGAGGTTGTGGCGGACGACGATGTTGCCCCGCAGCCCCGGCGCGAGGGAGACGACGTCGCCCAGCCGGACGCGGTAGCTCGGGATGGTGACCCGCCTGCCGTTCACGCGCACGTGCCCGTGGCTGACGAGCTGACGCGCCTGGGCACGGCTCGTCCCCCACAGCGCTCGGTAGGCGAGGTTGTCGAGGCGCAGCTCGAGCATCCGCAGCAGGTTCTCGCCGGTGATGCCGCTCTGGCGGCTCGCCTCGCCGTAGAGGTTGCGGAACTGGCGCTCGACGACGCCGTAGATGCGGCGCGCCTTCTGCTTCTCGCGCAGCTGCGCGAGGTACTCCGAGCCCTGGCGCGAGCGGTCGCGTCCGTGCTCGCCCGGTGGGTAGGGACGGCGCTCGATGGGGCACGCCATGCTCTCGCACTTCGGGCCCTTCAAGAAGAGCTTCACCTTCTCCCGGCGGCACAGGCGGCACGCCGGGCCCGTGTAGCGGGCCATCCTCCTCCTCCGCCGCCTAGACCCGGCGCCGCTTCTTCGGGCGGCACCCGTTGTGCGGGATGGGCGTGACGTCCTTGATGCCGGTCACCTCGATGCCCGTGGCCGCGAGCGAGCGCACCGCCGTCTCGCGCCCGGAGCCCGGGCCGCGCACGAGCACGTCGACGCGCCGCACCCCGTGCTCCATCGCCCGCCGGGCGCACTGCTCGGCCGCCATCTGGGCGGCGAAGGGCGTCGACTTGCGCGAGCCCTTGAAGCCCACGTTGCCGGCGGATGCCCAGGCGATGACGTTCCCCTCGTGGTCGGTGATCGACACGATGGTGTTGTTGAAGGAGCTCTTGATGTGGGCGACGCCGTGCGCGACGTTCTTCCGCTCGCGCCGACGCGGACGGCGCCCGCCTGGCTTCGTCGTCTTCGCCATCAAACCTCCCCGTCGAGCGCGCGGGCGAGCCCCAGCGCTCGCAGCACGCCGCCGGCAGGCGAGGCGCCCACTACTTGCGCACCTTCTTCTTGCCGGCGACCGTCTTCTTCGGCCCCTTGCGGGTCCGGGCGTTCGTGTGCGTGCGCTGGCCACGCACGGGGAGCCCGCGGCGGTGCCGCAGGCCCTGGTAGGAGCCGATCTCCATCTTCCGCTTGATGTCCTGGGCGACGTCGCGTCGCAGGTCGCCCTCGACCTTGAGGTGCTGGTCGATGTAGGTGCGCAGCGTCGCGACCTCCTCGTCGGTGAGGTCGCGCACGCGCGTGTCGAGGCTGATCCCCGTCGCCGCGCAGATCTGCTGGGCGGTCGAGAGCCCGATGCCGTAGATGTAGGTGAGGGCGATCTCGAGCCGCTTCTCCCGCGGGATGTCCACTCCGGCGATGCGTGCCATCGCTAGCCCTGCCGCTGCTTGTGGCGCGGGTTGTCGCAGATCACCATGACCCGCCCGTGGCGGCGGATGACCTTGCACTTCTCGCACATCGGCTTCACGCTCGGTCGCACCTTCACGTCGTCCCCTCCCCGCCTACTTGTACCGGTAGGTGATGCGGCCGCGCGTCAGGTCGTACGGCGTGATCTCGACCTGGACCCGGTCCCCGGGGAGGATGCGGATGCGGTGCATGCGCATCTTGCCCGAGGAGTGGGCGAGCACCTTGTGGCCGTTCTCGAGCTCGACCCGGAACATGGCGTTCGGGAGCGGCTCGACGACCGTGCCCTCGAGCACGATCGCATCCTCCTTCGGCTTGGGCAGGTCTTCCTCCTCGCAGCGATCCCACTAGCGGCGCGCCGGCGATCGGGGCACCCGCAGGCCGGCCGGCCACGAGCCATCGGCACCGAGCGCACGCGCGTGCTCTTCCCCGGTGACCGAGGCGATGCGCGAGCTTAGCAGCTCCGGCCCCTCGCCGTTACGGGGCCGTGAGGACCTCCGGCCCGTCCTCGGTGACCGCCACGGTGTGCTCGAAGTGCGCGGACAGGCTCCCGTCCGCCGTGAGCACGCTCCAGCCGTCGTCCAGCTCGATCGTGTCGGGACCGCCCGCGTTCACCATCGGCTCGATCGCGAAGACGTTGCCCACCTGGAGCTTCGGGCCGGGGACCCCCGGCCAGTAGTTCGGCACCTGCGGCTCCTCGTGCATGGCCGTGCCGATGGCGTGGCCGACGTACTTGCGCACGACCGAGAAGCCGGCCGCCTCGGCGACCGCCTGCACGGCCCGACCGATCTCGTGGAGGCGGCGGCCGGGGTGCATCTGCTCGATCCCGGCCCACAGCGCCGCCTGCGTGACCTCGACGAGGGAGCGCGCGAGCGGGGAGACCTCGCCGACGGGGTGGGTGTAGGCGGCGTCGCCATGGTAGCCCTCGACGATCGCGCCGCAGTCGACGGAGATGAGGTCGCCCTCCTCGATGACGTAGTCGCCGGGGATGCCGTGGACGATCATCGAGTTCGGCGAGGTGCAGATCGTGGCGGGGAAGCCGTGGTAGTTGAGGAAGTTCGAGCGCGCCCCTCGCGCCGCGAGGACCTCGCGGGCGACGCGGTCGAGCTCGCGCGTCGTGACCCCCGGACGGATCGCGGCCCGTGTCCGCTCCATGATCTCGGCGACGACCCGGCCGGCGCGCCGCATCTTGGCGATCTCCTCGGGGGTGCGGATCACCGGGTGTCCCCCGCGAGCCTCGGCTCGAGGCGCTGGTCGACCACCTTGACGAGCCGGTCCGTGACCTCGTCGGGGCTCCCCTCGCCGTCGACGCACACGAGCTTGCCCGACGCCTCGTAGCGGGCGACGAGGGGCTTCGTCTGCGCCTCGTAGAGGGCGAGACGGCGCTTGATCGCGCTCTCCGTGTCGTCGGGGCGCTGGACGACCTCGCCGCCGCACACGTCGCAGATCCAGTCGACCCGCGGCGGCGCGGAGAGGGAGTAGTTGGCGCCGCAGTCGGCACAGACGCGCCGACCTGCCAGACGCTGCAGCACGACCTCGGTCGCCACGACGAGGTCGACGACGCAGTCGAGCTCGAGCGGCCTGAGCAGCTCGTCGAGGCGCTCCGCCTGCACGACCGTGCGGGGGAAGCCGTCGAGGACGAAGCCCCGCCGCTTCGTGTCGTCCTGGTCGAGGCGCTCGGCGACCAGCTGGAGGACGACCTCGTCGGGGATGAGCTCGCCCGCGTCCATGTAGCGCTTCGCCTCGCGCCCGAGCGACGTCCCCGCCTTCACCGCGGCACGCAGCATGTCGCCCGTCGCGATGTGCGGCACGACGTAGTGGCGCGACAGCCGGACGCACTGTGTCCCCTTGCCTGCGCCCTGCTTGCCGAGGACGATGAGCCGTGCGCCCGGTACCACCTAGCGCAGGAAGCCCTCGTAGTTGCGCATCGTCAGCTGGCTGTCGATCTGCTTGTTCGTCTCGAGGGCGACGCCGACGCTGATGAGCAGCGTCGTGCCGAAGAAGGGGATCCCCGAGATGTGCCAGGCGGCGAGGAGCGCGGACGGCACGAGGGCGACGAAGGCGAGGAAGAGCGACCCGGGCAGGGTGATCCGGTTCAAGATCCGCGACAGGTGCGCCTCGGTCGGCGGGCCGGGCCGGATCCCCGGGATGTAGCCCCCCTGCTTGCGGATGGTGTCGGCCTGCTGCGGCGGGTCGAAGTTGACCTGCACGTAGAAGAAGGTGAAGACGATGATGAACAGCCCGTAGAGCGCGAGGTACACGCCGCCCGTGGCGCTGTAGAGGTTCGCCTGGATCCAGTTGCGCACTCCCTGCCAGGGCAGGACGGTGGCGACGAGGACCGGGATGTACAGCAGCGACGACGCGAAGATGATCGGGATCACGCCGGCGTGGTTGACCTTGAGCGGGATGTAGGTGCTCTGCCCCCCGTACATGCGCCGGCCCTGGACCCGCCGGGCGAAGGTCACCGGGATGCGCCGCTGGCCGAGCTCGGTGAAGACGATCGCGACGAGCAGCGCGAGGCACACGAGGGCGATGATGGCGAGGCCCGCCCACCCCCGCTGGCTGCGGATCAAGGTGACGTCGAGCGGCAGCGTGGCGACCACGTTGGCGAAGACGAGGATCGACATCCCCTGCCCGATGCCCCGCTGGGTGATGAGCTCGCCGAGCCACATCACGAAGGCCGTGCCCGCCGTGAAGGTGAGGATGATGAAGAGCACGCGCCAGGCCGTGAAGTCCGGGATGAGGTTGAGGCTGCCCGAGGCCGAGCCACCGAAGAGCTGGCCGGAGTGGAGCAGGAAGACGAGGCCGGACGACTGCATGATGGCGAGCACAACAGTGAGGTAGCGCGTCGCCTGGGTGAGCTTGCGCTGGCCGACGGCACCCTGGTCGCGCCACTCGGCGAACTTCGGGATCACCGTGACGAGGAGCTGGATGATGATCGACGCGGTGATGTAGGGCATGATCCCGAGCCCGAGCACCGCGGCGCGCGCGAGCGCACCGCCGGAGAACAGGTCGAGGAAGCCGAGGATGCCCGAGCCGCGCGACTTGTTCGTGATGCTCTGGATGGCGCTCACGCTGATGCCGGGCACCGGGATGTTCGCGCCGAGCTGGTAGACGGCGATGATGAACAGCGTGAACAGGACCTTGTTCCGCAGGTCGGCGACCCGGACGATCTGCTTCAGACTCGAGAGCACCGTGCCTCCCGTGCGTCTCGGCCCACGCCGGGCCGCCCCACCTCGCCGCGACTCGCGAGCAGGACGCCTACCCTACCGGTTCGCGAGGGCGTTCCCCGAGGCGGGTGGCCGGCGGGCCCCGTCGGGCGGCTCGAGCACGGTCACGCGGCCGCCCGCCGCCTCGATCGCCGCGGCGGCGGCACGCGAGAAGGCGTGGGCGGAGACGTGCAGCGGGCGCCCCACGCTCCCGCGGGCGAGCACCTTGACGAGGCCCCCGTGGTGGACGAGCCCGGCCGCCTCGAGGGTGGCGGGCGTGACTTCGTCGCCCTCGACGGCGTCGAGGGCGTCGAGGTTGACGACGTTGTAGGCGACGCGGAAGGGGTTGGCGAAGCCGCGCAGCTTCGGGACGCGCTGGGTGAGGGGGAGCTGCCCGCCCTCGAAGCCGGGCCGCACGCTCGCGCGCGCCCGCTGGCCCTTCGTCCCTCGTCCGGCGGTCTTGCCCCCCTTGCCCGCGATGCCCCGGGCGACGCGGCGCCGACGCCGGTGCGCGCCGGGGGCCGGGGTGAGCTCGTGCAGGTACATCAGGCGGTCACCTCGCTCTCGACGGCCGGGGCCGGGCGGCACCCGGGGCGTCGGCCGCCTCGGCGGGCTCGACCCGCACGAGGTGGGCGACGCGCGCCAGCATGCCGCGCACCTCGGGGCGGTCGGGCAGGACCCGCCGGGAGCCGATGCGGCGCAGACCGAGCGCCCGCAGCGTCCCGCGGTGCTTCGGCTTCGTACCGATCGCGGAGCGGACCTGGGTGACGAGGAGGGACTCAGCCTGTCGGGCCACGTCAGCGCCCCCCCGCCGCGAGCTGGGTGCGCCGGCGCTCCTCGTAGGCGCGCAGGACGCCGGCGGGCACGATCTCGCCGGCGGCCTTCCCGCGCAGGCGCGCCACCTCGTCCGGACGGCGCAGCGCCCGCAGCCCGGCGATGGTGGCGTGCGCGACGTTGATGGCGTTCGAGGTCCCGAGGGACTTCGCGACGATGTCGCGAATGCCGGCCATCTCGAGGATGGCCCGCGCCGCACCCCCGGCGATCACGCCGGTGCCCGGCGCGGCGGGCTTGAGCAGGATCCTCCCCGCCCCGGCCTCGCCGATCACGGGGTGCGTGATCGTCGAGCCCGCAAGCGGGACCTCGAAGAGGTGCTTGCGGGCCTCCTCGATCCCCTTCTGCACCGCGAGCCCGGCCTCCTTCGCCTTGCCGTAGCCGAGGCCGACGCGTCCCTGTCCGTCGCCGAGGACCATGAGCGCCGTGAAGGAGAAGCGCCGGCCGCCCTTCACCACCTTGGCGACCCGGTTCACCTTGATCGTGCGCTCCTCGAGCTGCAGCTCGGCCATCGCTAGAACTCCAATCCCGCCGCGCGCGCCGCCTGCGCGAGCGCGGCGACGCGGCCGTGGTAGCGGGAGGAACCCCGGTCGAAGACGACGCGAACCACGCCTCGTGCCCGGGCCCGCTCGGCGACGAGGCGGCCGACCGTGCTCGCCGCGGCGACGTTCCCGGTCGGCCCCGAGCGCAGCGCCGGCTCGACCGTCGAGGCGGCGGCGATCGTGCGCCCCGCGACGTCGTCGATCACCTGGGCGACGATGTGGCGGTTCGAGCGGTAGACGGCGAGCCGGGGACGCTCGGGCGTCCCGACGACCTTGACGCGGACGCGGCGGTGCCGCCGGGCCCGCAGCTCGTGGGTGCGTGCTGCGCTGCTCATCACTTGCCAGCCTTCCCTGCCTTGCGGAGGACGACCTCGCCTGCGTAGCGGACGCCCTTGCCCTTGTAGGGTTCGGGCTTGCGGATCCTGCGGATGTCGGCTGCCACCTGGCCGACCTTCTCCTTGTCGATCCCGCGCACCGTCACGCGCGTCGGTGCGGGGACCTCGAAGGTGATCCCCTCCGGGGCGTCGACGACGACCGGGTGGCTGAAGCCGAGGGCGAGCTCGAGCTGGGACGGCCCGCGCGCGCTCGCCCGGTAGCCGACGCCGACGATCTCAAGCTCCTTCGCGAAGCCCTCCGTGACGCCCGTCACCATGTTCGCGACGAGCGAGCGGGTGAGCCCGTGCAGGGCACGGCTCGTGCGCGCGTCGTCGATCCGCTCGACGACGAGGCGGGAGCCCGGCGCGTCGTGGCGGACCGAGATCTGCGGCGGGAGCGCCCGCTCGAGGCGCCCCCTCGGTCCGCTCACGGCGATGCGGCCGTCCTCCAGGCGCACGTCGACGCCCGCGGGCAGCGGTATCGGTGCACGTCCGATGCGCGACATCACGCCGACCTCCCGCCGGGCCGGCGCGCCCGGTCACCAGACATAGCAGAGCACCTCGCCGCCGACGTGCTGCTGGCGCGCCTCGCGGTCGGTGAGCAGGCCCCTGCTCGTCGAGAGCACGGCCACGCCGAGCCCGCCGAGCACGCGCGGCAGCTGGTCGGCGCGCGCGTAGACGCGAAGCCCTGGCGTCGACACGCGACGCAGCCCCGCGATCGCCCGGGTCCGGTCGGGGGCGTACTTCATCTTGATCTCGAGGACCGTGCCGGGCGACCGCCGGTCGGTCGTCGTCGAGAAGCCGGCGATGTAGCCCTCCCGCTCGAGGATCGAGGCGAGCGACACCTTCAGCTTGGAGCCGGGCATGCGGACCGTCTCGTGCATCGCCGCGTTGGCGTTGCGAAGGCGCGTCAGCATGTCGGCGATCGGGTCCGTCACCGTCATCGGCCTTCGCCTCCTCTCACCAGCTCGCCTTCGTGACGCCGGGAACCTCGCCGGCGTGGACCAGCTGGCGCAGGCAGATCCGGCACAGGCCGAAGTGGCGGAAGACCGCCCGCGGCCGCCCGCAACGACGACAGCGCGTGTAGGCGCGGACCTTGAACTTCGGCTTGCGCTGCTGCTTTTGGACCAGTGCCTTCTTCGCCATCGCTACTGCCCCTCGCGTCGGAACGGGAAGCCGAGCGCGGTGAGCAGCGCCCTGCCCTCGGCGTCGGTGCGAGCCGTCGTCACGATCGTGATGTCCATGCCGCGTACGGTGTCGATGCGGTCGTAGTCGACCTCCGGGAAGATGAGCTGCTCGCTCACCCCGAAGGTGTAGTTGCCCCGGCCGTCGAACGACCTCGGGGACAGGCCCCGGAAGTCGCGGATGCGCGGGATCGCCAGGCTGATCAGCCGGTCGAGGAACTCCCACATCCGGTCGCCGCGCAGGGTGACCATGGCGCCGATCGCGTTGCCCTCTCGCAGCTTGAAGCCCGCGATCGAGCGGCGCGCCCTCGTCACGACCGGCCGCTGGCCGGAGATGACCTCGAGGTCGCGCACCGCCCCCTCGAGCAGCGACTGCTGCTGGGTCGCCCGCCCGACGCCGCAGTTGAGGACGATCTTCTCGAGGCGCGGCACCTCCATCACGTTCGCGAGCCCGAGCTCGGCCTTGAGCGCCTGGCGGAGCTCGGTCTCGTAGCGGACCTTGAGCCGAGGCGGGGCGAGCACGGCGGCGCTCACAGCGCCCCCCCGCACTTGCGGCACACCCGGCGCTTCGCGCCGTCGTCGTCGAAGGCGTAGCCGACGCGCGTCGGCCCGCAGCGGCCGCAGATGATCGCGACGGACGACACCGGCAGGGGCATGTCCTTGTCGATGATGCCGCCCTGCATGGTCGCCCTCGTCGGCCTCGTGTGGCGCTTGGCGATGTTCACGCCGGAGACGATCACCTTGTTCTCGGCGGGCAGGGCGCGGATCACCTCGCCCGTCCTGCCCCGGCTCTTGCCCGAGAGCACCTGGACCCGGTCGCCCTTGCGGATCTTCACCTAGATCACCTCCGGCGCGAGGCTCACGATGCGCATGAAGCGCTTGTCGCGAAGCTCCCGACCGACCGGCCCGAAGATGCGCGTCCCCCGCGGCTGCAGCTGGTCGTTGATCAGCACCGCGGCGTTCTCGTCGAAGCGGATGTAGCTGCCGTCCGGCCGTCGCTTCTCCTTCTTCGCGCGCACCACGACGCAGCGCACGACGTCGCCCTTCTTCACGGCGCCGCCGGGCGCGGCGTCCTTCACCGTCGCGATGAAGACGTCCCCGATGCGCGCGTAGCGCCGGCGCGACCCGCCGAGCACCTTGATGCAGAGCACCTCCTTCGCGCCGGAGTTGTCGGCGACCTTGAGGCGTGTCTCCTGCTGGATCACCGCGCACGCTCCAGGATCTCGACGAGCCGCCAGCGCTTCAGCCTGGACAGCGGGCGGGTCTCGGCGACCCGCACCCGGTCCCCGACGCCGGTGGCGTTCTCCTCGTCGTGGACGTACAGCCGCTTCGTGCGCTGGACGGTCTTCGCGTAGCGCGGGTGGCGCACGCGCTCGACGACGCTCACGACCGCGGTCTTGTCCATCGCACGCGACACCACCGTGCCCTCCCGCACCTTGCGCGCGTTGCGCCGCGCCGTCGCCTCGCCCATCACGCCCCCCTGCCTGCCGCCTGCTCTGCCTCGATGGTGAGCAGGCGCGCGATCTCCCGGCGCAGGACGCGCAGGCGACTCACGTTGTCGAGCCGGCCCGTCGCGAGCTGGAAGCGCAGGTTGAACAGCTCCTGGCGCGCCTCGGCGAGGCGCTGCGCGCGGTCCGCCGGCTCGAGCTTGCGCAGCTCGGAGGCCTTCGCCATCAGACCTGCACCTCCGAGGCCGCGCCCGCGGTCTGGCGGACGACGAAGCGGGCCTTCATCGGCAGCTTCTGGATGGCGCGCTCCATGGCGGCACGCGCGAGGTGCTCGTCGACCCCGGCGAGCTCGAAGAGGATGCGGCCCGGCCGCACGACGGCGACCCAGCGCTCGGGGTTCCCCTTGCCGGACCCCATGCGCGTCTCGGCCGGCTTCTGGGTCACGGGCTTGTCGGGGAAGACCCGGATCCACACCTTGCCGCCGCGGCGCACGTGGCGCGTCATGGCGATCCGGGCGGCCTCGATCTGGCGCGCCGTCACCCACGCCGGCTCGAGCGCCTGGATGCCGAAGTCCCCGAACTCCACGCTGGTACCGCCCTTCGCCGCGCCGGTGAGCCGTCCCCGGTGCTGCTTGCGGTGCTTGACCTTGCGAGGCATGAGCATCGTCAGTCAGCCTCCTTGCGGAAGTGCGGTGCCTCGTGGTGCTCGCCGCGCGTCCGCCGCTCGATCTCCTCCTCCTCGGCGAGGAGGCGCTCGAGGGCGTCGTCGGGCAGCGCCGCGGGGGCGGGCTCGGCGTCCGGCGCCGCGGCGGCGACCTCCTCGGGCGCTCCCGGCACGGGAACCTCGCCGACGCCCTCGACGCGCCGTCGGCCGCCGCCCGCGGTGACGATGCGCCGCCGCGCCTGGCCGGAGGTCTCCCCGACCGCCATCGCCGCCTCGCGCGCGATCTTGTCCTCCGCAACAGCGCGGTAGGGGAGGATGTCGCCCTTGTAGATCCAGACCTTCACCCCGACCCGACCGGTGCTCGTCCGCGCCTCGCGCATCCCGTAGTCGATGTCGGCCCGCAGGGTGTGCAGGGGGACTCGCCCCTCGCGGTAGGACTCGCGCCTCGCCATCTCCGAGCCGCCGAGCCGACCCGAGCACTGGACCCGGACGCCGAGGCCGCCCGCCTTCTGGACCGTCTGGATGGCACGCTTCATCGCCCGGCGGAAGCTGATCCGGCGAGCGAGCTGGTCGCAGATTCCCTGCGCGATGAGCGCCGCGTCGAGCTCCGGCTGCTTGATCTCCTGGATGTTGAGCTGGACGTTCGGGTTCTTCGCGATCCGAGCGAGCTGGCGGCGCAGCCGGTCGGCCTCCGCGCCTCGCCGGCCGATCACGATGCCGGGGCGGGCCGTGTGCACGTCGACCCGCAGGCGGTCGCGCGTCCGCTCGATCTCGATCCGGCTGACGGCCGCCGCCTCGAGCTGGCGCATCAGGTAGTCGCGGATCTTCCAGTCCTCGACCACGGCGTCCTGGTAGCCGCGGTCGTCGAACCAGCGGGACTTCCAGTCGGTCGTGACGCCGAGGCGGAAGCCGTAGGGGTTGACCTTCTGGCCCATCAGTCCTCGCCCTCCTCAAGGGCACGCTCCTCGGGCGCGCCCGGGTCGCCCGCCTCCGCCGACGCGGTCGGCGCGGCGGCCTCCGGCTCGGCGTCCTGCTCGACCCGGGCGCCCTCGGGCGGTGCCTCGGCCGCGCCCTCCCCGACCTCACCCGCCGTCGGTTCGGGCGCCGGCGCGGCGCTCCCGGCCTCCTCGGCGCGCCGGCGGCGCGTCGCCGCGACGCGGCGCGCCCGGCGCTCGGCGGCCTCGGCTGCGGCGCGCGCCCGGCGCCGCGCGAGGGTCTGCTCGTCCATGCGGGCGAGCACGACGGTGATGTGGCACGTCCGCTTGCGGATGCGCGTCGCCCGGCCCCTGGCCCGGGGGCGCCAGCGCTTCAGCGTCGCCCCCTCGTCCGCGTAGCAGGTCGCGACGTAGAGCTCCTCGGGGTCGAGGCCGTCGTTGTTCTCGGCGTTGGCCGCCGCGGAGGCGAGGAGCTTCGCGATCACCGGCGCCGCGGCCCGGTCGCAGTGCTCGAGGACCTCGCGCGCCCGCGCCAGGTCGAGGCCGCGGATCAGGTCGAGCACCTCGCGCGCCTTGTAGCTCGACATCCTCGAGTGGCGCAGCACGGCGCGCGTCCCGGGACGCTCGTTCGTCCTCGTCGCCACGTCAGCGCCTCCCCTGGCGTTCCTGGCCTGCGTGGTAGCGGAAGGTGCGCGTCGGCGCGAACTCGCCGAGCTTGTGGCCGACCATCGACTCGGTGATGTAGACGGGGACGTGCTTGCGCCCGTCGTGCACCGCGATCGTGTGGCCGACCATGTCGGGGATGATCGTCGAGCGACGCGACCACGTCTTGATGACCCGTTTCTCGCGGCTCGCGTTGAGCGCGTCGACCTTGCGCAGCAGGTGCTCGTCGACGAACGGGCCCTTCTTCAGGCTGCGAGGCATGCTCCCTCCCTGCCTAGCGCCGCGCGCCGCGCGTGCGCCGGCGCCGGACGATCAGCCGGTCGGAGTCCTTGTGGCGGCGCCGAGTCCGTCCCTCCGGCTTGCCCCAGGGCGACACCGGGTGGCGGCCGCCCGAGCTCTTGCCCTCGCCCCCGCCGAGGGGGTGGTCGACCGGGTTCATCGCCACCCCGCGCGTCTGGGGGCGCACCCCACGCCAGCGGTTGCGCCCCGCCTTGCCGATCGACACGAGCTCCGCCTCGGCGTTGCCGACGACGCCGATCGTCGCCCGGCAGTCGATCGAGACCCGCCGCATCTCCGTCGACGGCAGCCGCAGCGTGGCGAAGGCGCCCTCCTTCGCCACGACCTGCACGCTCATCCCGGCGCCGCGCGCCAGCTTCCCGCCGCCGCCCGGCCGCAGCTCGACGTTGTGGACGACCGAGCCGACGGGGATGTAGCGGATCGGCAGCGCGTTGCCTGGCCGGATCTCCGCGCCCTGGCCGGACTGGAGGACGTCGCCGACGCCGACCTGCTGGGGCGCGAGGATGTAGCGCTTCTCCCCGTCCGCGTAGTGCAGCAGGGCGATCCGAGCGTTGCGGTTCGGGTCGTACTCGATGGCAGCGACGCGCGCCGGTACCCCGTCCTTGTCGCGCCAGAAGTCGACGATCCGGTACCGGCGCTTGTGGCCGCCGCCCCGGTGGCGCGCCGTCTTGCGCCCGTAGCTGTTGCGTCCGCCGCTCGCGGGCAGCGGCGCGGTGAGCGAGCGCTCCGGGCGGTCCTTCGTGATCTCGGAGAAGTCCGAGACCGACTGGAACCGCCGAGCGGCGCTCGTCGGCCTGCGCTTGCGCACTCCCATCCCGGTTCCTCAGCTCTCGAACAGCTCGATGCGGTCCCCGCCGGCGAGGCGGACGATGGCCCGCTTCGTGTCGGGGCGCCTGCCGTAGGTGGCGGCGCGGCGGTTCCGCTTGCGCTTGCCCTTGCGCACGAGCGTGTTGACGCTCGCGACGCGCACCGAGAACGCCCGCTCGACGGCCTGGCGGATCTCCACCTTCGACGCTCGGGGGTCGACGACGAAGACGTAGGCCCCGTCGTCCATGAGCCCGTAGGACTTCTCCGAGATCACCGGGCGCAGCAGCACCGTCCGCTCGCTCGTCATGCGGCCTCGCCTCCCGGCTCGTCGTCCGGCGCCGAGGGCGCCCCGGCCGCCTGCCCCGTGGCCGCGCCCTCCAGCGGTACCGCGGTGCCCGGCAGGGTCGCGTCGGTGAACACGACGACGTCGGCCCCGAGGACGTCGTACGCGCTCAGCTGGTCGGCGGGCACGGTGACGACCTGGCGCAGGTTGGCGAAGGAGCGCCGAGCCGCCTCGTCGGCGCGCTCGAGCACGACGAGCACCTTGCCCGAGCACCCGAGGGCGCCGAGCGCGGCGACGGCGTCCTTCGTCCGCGGCACGGCGAACCCCCAGCGGTCGACGAGGCGGAGGCCGCCGGCCGAGGCCCGCGCCGAGAGCGCGCAGCGCAGGGCCTGGCGCACCATCTTCTTCGGCGTCCGCTGGGCGTAGCTGCGGGGCTTGGGCCCGAGCGCGATGCCGCCGCCGGCGAAGTGCGGGGCGCGGATCGAGCCCTGACGGGCCCGCCCCGTGCCCTTCTGACGGTAGGGCTTCGCCGACCCGCCGCGCACCTCGGCACGGGTGCGCGTGCTGTGGGTACCGGCGCGGCGCGCCGCGAGCTGGGCGGTGACGACCTGGTGCAGGAGCGGCACGTTGACCGGCACGGCGAAGACCGCCGGGTCGAGCAGGACGCGCCCGAGGAGCTCGCCGCTCACCGAGCGGCGCTCGAGCGTCACCGCCTCGGTCCCCGCAGCCGGCGCGCTCACCTCGAGCCACCCTTCACGGCGTCGCGCAGCACCACGAGGCCGCCGCGCGGCCCCGGCACCGCCCCCTTCACGAGCACGAGCTGGCGCTCGGCATCCGACTCGACGACCTCGAGGTTCAGCGTCGTGACCCGCACCGAGCCGAGCCGGCCGGCCATGCGCGTCCCCTTGAAGACGCGCGCCGGCGTGGCGCACGCCCCGACCGATCCGGGGGCCCGGTGCTTCTTGTGGTTGCCGTGCGCGGCCCCCTGGCCGGCGAAGTGGTGCCGCTTCATCCCGCCGGCGAAGCCCTTCCCCTTGGAGACCGCCGTGACGTCGACCCGCTCGCCCGCGGCGAGGATCGACGCGTCGAGCTCCTGGCCGACCGAGAAGCCGGTCGTGTCGTCGAGGCGCAGCTCGACGAGCGCCCGGCCCGGCTCGACCCCGGCCCGGGCGAAGTGCCCCGCCGCCGGCTTGCTGAGCGAGCTCGCCCGGCGCACGCCGTAGGTGACCTGGAGGGCCGCGTACCCCTCCCGCTCGGGCGTCTTCACCTGGACGACGCGCACCGGCGAGACGCGCAGGACGGTCACCGGGATCGCACGGTGGTCCGCGTCGAAGATCTGGGTCATCCCGACCTTCTCGCCGACGATCGCCTTCGTTGCCATCGGTTCCTGTCTCGCTGTCTCGCTGCCGTGCTCGCTGCGCTGCTGCGTGCGCCGTCTCCCGGCAGGGAGCCGGGGCACGCTCGCTCCGTCTCCCACGCGGGTGCTCCGCCCGAGGACCGGGCGGAGCATCCGACGCGTTGCCACGCGGTCCCCCGCGCACGGGGCACGCATGGACGTCGTACTCGGGCCTGCCGCGCCCGAGGGCGCGGCGAGGGGTGGACTATAGCAGAAGGGGCCGGTCAGGCCGTCTGGATCTTGATCTCGATGTCGACGCCGGCGGGCAGGTCGAGCCGCTGGAGCGAGTCGACCGTCTTCGGGCTGTGCTCGACGATGTCGACGAGCCGCTTGTGGACCCGCATCTCGAAGTGCTCGCGGCTGTCCTTGTACTTGTGCGGCGAGCGGATCACCGTGTAGCGGTGCCGCTCCGTCGGCAGCGGTACCGGCCCGCGCACCTTCGCCTGCGTGCGCAGCACCGTCTCGACGATCTTCTTCGTCGACTGGTCGACGACCTCGTGGTCGTAGGCCTTGAGGCGGATGCGGATCCGCTGGCGGGCGCCGTCAGCCACGTCGGGCCCCTACTTCAAGATCTTCGTGACGCGACCGGCCCCCACCGTGCGCCCGCCCTCGCGGATGGCGAAGCGGAGCCCCTCGTCCATCGCGATCGGCTTCTGGAGCTCGACGGTCATCGAGGTGTTGTCGCCGGGCATGACCATCTCGGTGCCCTCGGGCAGGTTGATGGTCCCGGTCACGTCGGTCGTGCGGAAGTAGAACTGCGGCCGGTAGTTCGTGAAGAACGGCTTGTGGCGGCCGCCCTCCTCCTTCGTGAGGACGTAGACGTTGGCCTCGAACTGGGTGTGCGGCGTGATCGAGCCCGGCTTGCACAGCACCTGGCCGCGCTCGACGTCCTCCTTCTTCGTCCCCCGCAGGAGCACGCCGACGTTGTCGCCGGCCTGCCCGGCGTCGAGGAGCTTGCGGAACATCTCGACCCCGGTGACGACCGTCTTCTGCGTCGGGCGCAGGCCGACGATCTCGACGTCGTCGCCCACCTTCACCTGGCCCTGCTCGATGCGGCCGGTCGCCACGGTGCCCCGACCGGTGATCGTCATCACGTCCTCGACGGACATGAGGAAGGGCTTGTCGATGTCGCGCTGGGGCTGGGGGATGTAGTTGTCGACCGCCTCCATGAGCCGGAGGATCCCCTCCGCGGCCTCGGGGTCGCCCTCGAGCGCCTTGAGCGCCGACACCCGCACGATGGGCGTGTCGTCGCCGGGGAACTCGTACTCGTTGAGCAGCTCGCGCACCTCGAGCTCGACGAGGTCGAGGAGCTCCTCGTCGTCGACCATGTCCGCCTTGTTCAGCGCGACCACGATGGACGGAACGCCGACCTGACGGGCGAGCAGGACGTGCTCACGCGTCTGGGGCATCGGGCCGTCGGCGGCGGAGACGACGAGGATCGCGCCGTCGACCTGGGCGGCCCCGGTGATCATGTTCTTGATGTAGTCGGCGTGCCCCGGCATGTCGACGTGGGCGTAGTGACGCTTGTCCGTCTCGTACTCGACGTGCGCGATCGAGATCGTGATGCCCCGGGCCTTCTCCTCCGGCGCCTTGTCGATCTGGTCGAACGCCGTGAACGCGACGTTCGGGTTCCGGTCGTGGAGGACCTTGGTGATCGCCGCCGTGAGGGTCGTCTTGCCGTGGTCGATGTGCCCCATCGTCCCGACGTTGATGTGGGGCTTGGTCCTCTCGAACTTCTGCTTCGCCATTGGTGCCGACAGCTCCGTCTCTTAGGGCGGGACCGCTCGGGCCCGCCGCCGTTGGTTGGGTTGACCGCCTCGAGACCCTCGATCGCGTGGTCCACTCGCCGGGCGGGGTCGCCCCCGCCGCCTCCGTCTCCGTCGCGCCGCCGCGCCCTCGCCGGTCACTCCCCGGTCGCCCGGGCGACGATCTCCCGGGCGATCGACTCGGGGACCTCCTGGTAGGAGTCGAACTGCATCGTGTACGTCGCGCGGCCCTGCGTGCGAGAACGCAGGTCGGTAGCGTAGCCGAACATCTCCGACAATGGAACCTGGGCCCGGATCACCTGGTTCGAGCCGCGCTGCTCCATCCCCTCGACCCGGCCGCGCCGGGCCGAGAGGTCGCCGATGACGTCGCCCATGTACTCCTCGGCGGTCACCACCTCGACGGCCATGATCGGCTCGAGCAGCACGGGGTGCGCCTGGCGGGCGGCCTTCTTGAAGGCGAGCGAGCCGGCGATCTTGAAGGCCATCTCGGAGGAGTCGACCTCGTGGTAGGAGCCGAACACGAGGGTGGCGCGGACGTCGACGACCGGGTAGCCGGCGAGCACCCCCGACTCCATGGCCTCGCGGATGCCCTGGTCGACGGCGGGGATGTACTCCTTCGGGATCACGCCGCCGGTGATCTTGTCGACGAACTCGTAGCCGCCGCCGGGCCCGGTGGGCTCGAGGTCGATGACGACGTGCCCGTACTGGCCCCGCCCGCCGGTCTGGCGCACGTAGCGCTCCTCGACCTTGTGCGCGGCCTCCCGGATCGTCTCGCGGTAGGCGACCTGCGGCTTGCCGACGTTCGCGTCGACCTTGAACTCGCGAAGCATCCGGTCGACGAGCACCTCGAGGTGGAGCTCCCCCATCCCCGAGATCACCGTCTGGCCGGTCTCCTCGTCGGTGCGGACGCGGAACGTCGGGTCCTCCTCGGCGAGCGCGAACAGGGCCCGCGCCAGCTTGTCCTGGTCGGCCTTCGTCTTCGGCTCGACGGCGACGTGGATGACGGGCTCGGGGAACTCGAGCGACTCGAGGACGATCGGGTGCGCGGGGTCGCACAGCGTGTCGCCCGTCGTCACGTTCTTCAGGCCGACGACCGCGACGATGTCGCCGGTGAAGATGACGTCCTTGTCCTCGCGGTGGTTGGCGTGCATCTGGAGGATCCGGCCGATCCGCTCGCGGCGGTCCTTCGTCGAGTTGAGCACCGTCGAGCCCTTCGCGAGGGTGCCCGAGTAGACGCGCAGGTAGGTGAGCTTGCCGACGAACGGGTCGCTCATGATCTTGAAGGCGAGGGCACTGAAGGGCGCGTCGTCGCGCGGCTCGCGCACGAGCTCCTCGTCGCCCCGGAGCGAATGGCCCGTCGTCGGGGGGAGGTCGAGCGGGCTCGGCAGGTAGTCGACGACGGCGTCGAGCAGGGGCTGGACACCCTTGTTGCGGAAGGCCGAGCCGCACAGCACGGGCACGACCCGGCCCTCGATCGTCCCGGCGCGCAGGGCGCGACGCAGGTCCTCCGGCCTGATCTCCTCGTCGTGGACGTACTTGGACATCACGACGTCGTCGAAGTTCGACAGCACGTCGAGCAGGTCGTGACGGCCGATCTCGGCCTGCTCGCGCATCGAGGCGGGGATCTCGCCCTCCTCCACCTTCTCGCCGAGCGGGTCCCGCCAGGTCAGGGCGCGCATCTCGACGAGGTCGACGACCCCGACGAAGTCCGCCTCGGCGCCGATCGGGAGCTGGACGACCGCCGGCGTGGCGTCGAGGCGGTCGCGGATCATCTCGACGGTGCGGAAGAAGTCCGCGCCGGTACGGTCCATCTTGTTCACGAAGCAGAAGCGCGGGACGTGGTAGCGGTTCGCCTGGCGCCATACCGTCTCGGTCTGGGGCTCGACCCCCGCGACGGCGTCGAAGACGGCCACGGCGCCGTCGAGGACGCGCAGCGACCGCTCCACCTCGACGGTGAAGTCGACGTGGCCCGGCGTGTCGATCAGGTTGATCCAGCAGTCCCGCCAGCGGCAGGTCGTCGCGGCCGAGGTGATGGTGATCCCCCGCTCCTGCTCCTGGACCATCCAGTCCATCGTCGCCGCGCCCTCGTGCACCTCGCCGATCTTGTAGCTGCGGCCCGTGTAGTAGAGGATGCGCTCGGTCGTCGTCGTCTTGCCGGCATCGATGTGCGCCATGATGCCGATGTTGCGCGTCTTGGCGAGGGGGAACTCGCGGCTCGGGGTCTCTGCCATAGGTCCAGTATTCCTGCTCGTCGCACTCGATCCGTCACACGCGCCGCGAGGGCCAGGCCCTGGGGCGCGAAGGCTGCCGAGGGTTCGCGCTACCAGCGGTAGTGCGCGAAGGCCTTGTTCGACTCGGCCATCTTGTGGAGGTCCTCGCGGCGCTTGACGGCCGCACCGAGGCCGTTCGCCGCGTCGAGGATCTCGTTCGCGAGGCGCAGCGCCATCGTCCGCTCCCGCCGCTGCCTCGCGTAGCCGACGATCCAGCGGATCGACAGCGTCGTCGCCCGCCGTGGCCGGACCTCGACGGGCACCTGGTAGGTGGCGCCGCCGACGCGCCGGCTGCGCACCTCGAGCTCCGGCCTCGTGTTCTCGAGGGCCCGCTTCAAGGTCGCGATCGGGTCGCCGGCCGTCTTCTCGGCGACGACGTCGAGCGCGCGGTAGACGATGCGCTCGGCGAGGCTGCGCTTGCCGCGGCTCAGCACCTTGTTGATGAGCTGCGTGACGAGGACGGAACGGTAGACCGGATCGGGCTGGAGCTCGCGTCGGGGGGCGGGACCGTGGCGGGGCACTACGACTCCCTCTTCGCGCCGTAGCGGCTGCGAGCCTGGGCGCGGTCGCGCACCCCGGAGGTGTCGAGCGCGCCGCGCACGATCTTGTAGCGGACGCCCGGCAGGTCCTTCACGCGCCCGCCGCGCACGAGCACGATCGAGTGCTCCTGGAGGTTGTGGCCGACGCCGGGGATGTAGGCGGTGACCTCGACGCCGCTCGTGAGCCGGACGCGAGCCACCTTGCGCAGCGCGGAGTTCGGCTTCTTCGGCGTCGTCGTGTAGACGCGCGTGCACACGCCTCGGCGCTGCGGCGCGCCCTTCAGCGCCGGCGTCTTCGTCTTCGTTCGCTTGGACGCCCGCCCCTTGCGGACGAGCTGGGCGATCGTGGGCACGCGAGACCTCTCGAGCCGTGGTACGAGCCGCGCCGCGGCGCTCATCGCGCCGAAGCGGCCCGGCAATCCTAGGGGAGGAGCCGACGGCAGGCAAGGCGCCCGCGCCGGCACGCCGTCGCCCTCGAGGCTAGCGGCTCGGCACGGCGAGCACGCGCGAGCGCCCGAGCACGTGCCCGGCGGCGTCGATCGCCTCGACCGCCACCCAGCGTCCGGGCCGGGCGATCGCGAAGCTCGTCTGGAAGCCGGCGTCGGGGGCGCTCGCGCCGGGTCGCAGCTCGGCCGGGGTGGGACCCGTGCGCGCCCGCCACGCGGCGACCTGGGTCGCGCCGTTCCAGCTCACCTCGACGCGCAGCGCCCCGCTGGGCAGGCGGGCGAGCGCCACCGACGGCGGCGTGGCGGGGCGGCCGACGAAGGGGTGCCGGGTGGCTCGGTACGTGTCGTCGCCGGCGGGCAGCTCGAGGTCGAGCAGGAGCCTGCCCGCCTGCGTGAACTGCGAGACGTACGGCGTCGTCCCCCACCCGACGACGACGTCGCCGTTGGCCAGCAGCTGGACGTTGCCGAGCGCCGCCGCGAGGAGCGGCGGGTCGGGGTGGGTGTAGGCGCGCACGAGCGTCGCGCGCCGGGTCCGCAGGTCGAGGTGGAGGACGAGCGCGCGCGACTGGGGTCCGCGACGCGGGGCCGCCTCGTCGTCGAAGATCGTCATCGTGTCGGGCGTCACGAGGCGCGTGTCGTGCTGGAAGGCGAAGCGGGCGCCGGGGCCGAGCGCGAAGGTACTGCCCCGGCCGCCGAGCTGCCAGAGGACCCTGCCGCCGTCGCGCACCGAGACGTCGTACGCGGCGGAGGTGTTGCGCGAGCCGACGAGCAGGCTGCCGTCGGGCAGCTGCTGGATCGAGTTGACGTGGAAGTAGTCGAACAGGCCGGCCGGCCCCGCCGGCAGCGCGAAGTCGGACCTCGTGACCGGGACGTGGTCGAGGCTGTGCCACTCGAACATCACGAGCCCGGTCGGGACGTCGATCGCCTGGACGATGCCGTCGAGCGCGGTGACCGTGCGCGGGACGCCGCCGAGCGAGACGGGCCAGCGCAGCGCCTGGTAGCTCGTGACGAGCGCCGTGGTCGCGCCGTCGAGCTGGAGCTCGTGCAGGTCCGGGGCGAAGCCGTTGCCCCCGCGGATGACGGCGAGCCTCCGGTAGGAGGTGCTGGCGATCACGTCCTCGCCGACCCCGTGGCCTCGCACGACCCGTCCCTGGAACCACACGAGCGCGGGGCGACCCCGGTAGCGCTGGAGGTCGAAGCTGAAGGCCACCTCGCCCGGCGGGAGCGGGTGGAACCAGATGAGGCGGCCGGTCGGTCCGACGATCATGGGGCCGAACTGGCCGACCGCGCCCTTCGGCGCGAGGAAGAAGTCGCCGCCGGGCCGCGCCGCAGGCGAGGAGTGCACGACTCGCACCTGCGGCGGGACGAGGCCGGGCGCGGACGCGAAGCGCTCGACCCCCGTCGAGAGCTCGGGACCCGGGCGCTTCGGCCCCGGCGTCACCGGCACGCGCTCGCCGACGACGAAGCGGAACGTGCCGGAGGGCGCGCCGACGAGGTCGAGGCCGGTCCGCACGGTGACGGCCTCGCCGGCGTCGAAGGGCCTCGCCGGCAGGAAGCTCGCCCCGGCCCCGTCCGAGTACGGGCGGAGCACCCCCGGGTGCGCCCCCGAGCGCGAGCCGGTCACCACGACGGGGCCGATCGCTGCGGGAGCCACGCCGAGGAAGCTGATCTGGGTCGTTCGCGAGGCGGTGCGGGTGCCCGGCGCGGGCGAGACGACGACGGGCTGGCCGGGCTCGAGCCGACGGCCGAGCAGGGCGATGCGGGGGTCAGCCCGCGAGACGCCGGGGTGGACGCGGAAGGACGCGGCCCGGCCGCCGAAGGCCGACAGCACGAGGCCGACGCCGACGAGGGCGGCGAGGCGGCCGGGCGCTCGACGGTCGCCGGTTCGTGCCAGTGTCTCCTCCCCTCGGGCACGCGCGCGCCGGCGCGGGGAGGCGCCGACGCATCCGGGGTCGGGCCGACGATAGCGGCCGCGCCCTCGCGGCGGGCCGCGTGCCCGGCTGCCGCTCAGGAGGCGCCGACCGAGGCGAGCGCGTCGAGGAGGCGGGGAGCGAGCTCGGGGCGGCACACGAGCAGGTCGGGGAGCCAGGGGCTCGGCTGGTTCCAGCGCAGCTCGGAGCCGTCGACGCGCGACGCGTGGAGCCCGTTCGCCACCGCCACCGCAACCGGCGCGGCCGAGTCCCACTCGTACTGGCCCCCGGCGTGGAGGTAGGCGTCGACCTCGCCGCGCACGACGGCCATCGTCTTCGCGCCGGCCGATCCGAGCGGGACGAGCTCGGCGCCCAGCGCGGCCGCGACGGCCGCCGCGACCGGCGGCGGCCTCGTCCTGCTGACCGCGAGGCGCGGCGGTCCCTCGCGCCGGAGCCTGGTGGGGAGCGGCGCGCTCGTGGAGAAGAGCATCCCGCTCGCGGGCAGCGCCACGGCCCCGGCGCGTAGCTCGTGGCCCACCACGAGGGCGACGTGGACGGCCCAGTCCTCGCGCCCGGGCTCGCCGTACTCGCGCGTCCCATCCAGCGGGTCGACGATCCACGTCCGTGCCGCCGCGAGGCGCTCGGCGCTGTCGGGCGCCTCCTCGGACAGCACCGCGTCGCCGGGAAAGGACTGGCGAAGGCGCGCCACGATGAGCTCGTTCGACCGCACGTCGGCGCTCACGGCCGAGTCGGGCCGCTCCCGCAGCGAGAGCAGCAGCTGGCCCGCCTCGAACGCGATGCAGGCCGCCGTGATGTCGTCCGTGGGCGCGACCTCGAGGCCTCGGACGTCCGGGGAGGTGATCGGCCGCGGGCCGGATCCGGGCGCTCGCCTCGCGGCCGTCACAGCGCTCGCTCCGACGCCAGGCGATCCCGGACGCGAGGGGCGATCGCGCCGCGAGCGCACGGCCGCGGCAGCGGCACCGGCCTGCGCCCGCCCCATCGAGTGGGCGCTGACGGCGACACGCGCGTCGGACGGCCGTGCGACGGCTCGACCGGCGATCGCCACGGCGCGCGTCCTGTCCTGACGCGCGCGACGTCGGCGAGCGAGCCGCGGGCTGCCGGCCGTGCGACAGGCGGCGCGCCCGCCCCGCCCGTACGTGCGCCCCGTCCTCGCCCCACGAGGCGCCGCTCGGCGCCGGTCACCCTGCGGACGCTTCCTCGTGACACGCCAGCGCCACGCTAGCGTGCCGGCCCGGCACTCGGTCGGCGACCCCGGCGATCCACCCGCGCCAGCGCCCGCGACCCCGGCGATCGAGGGGGAGGCGACCCCTTGCGCGCCGCGCGGCGCCGCCGCGTACGCTGTCCCCGACGCTCGCGACGCTGTGCGAGGAGGGTGCCGGGAGCAGCGATGCGCTGTACGCCGCGACGCGAGACGGCGCGATCGACGGTGCGACGCCGGGGTCGCGCCGGCGGTGGCCGCCGGCCCTCGCCATCTGCCCGGCTCGCGTGCTTCGTCAGCGCCCTCGCGCTCGGCGCGTCAACGGGGCCCGCGATCGCCGCCGGGCCCGCGTCGGCGAGCACGACCGGCTGGACGGCGGTCGTCGCGATCTTGAACGGCGGCTCGGGGGACACCGTCACGCCGATCGACCTCGCCACCGGCCAGGCGGGCTCGCCGATGCCGGCCGGTCCCGGTCCCTTCTACCTCGCCATCACGCCGGACGGCACGACCGCCTACGTCGTGAACTACAACAACAACATCGTCACCCCGATCGACCTCGGGACCGGCACGGACGGGCAGGCGATCCCGGTCGGCGCCTTCCCCAGGGCCATCGCCATCACGCCGGACGGGAGGACCGCCTACGTCGTGAACGAGGGCTCGAACACCGTCACGCCGATCGACCTCGCCACCGGCCAGGCGGGGTCGCCGATCACCGTCGGCACGAACCCGGACGCGATCGCCATCACGCCCGACGGCACGACCGCCTACGTCGTGAACGCCAACAGCCCCCTGGGCTCCGGCGGCCCTCCCGGCACCGTCACGCCCATCGACCTCGCCACCGGCCAGGCGGGGTCGCCGATCACCGTCGGGGACTTTCCGACGGCCATCGCCATCACGCCCGACGGCACGACCGCCTACGTCGTGAACGAGGGCTCGAACACCGTCACGCCGATCGACCTCGCCACCGGCCAGGCGGGGTCGCCGATCACCGTCGGGAACCTTCCGACGGCCATCGCCATCACGCCCGACGGCACGACCGCCTACGTCGTGAACGACGGCTCGAAAACCGTCACGCCGATCGACCTCGCCACCGGCCAGGCGGGGTCGCCGATCACCGTCGGCACGAACCCGGACGCGATCGCCATCACGCCGGACGGGAGGACCGCCTACGTCCCGAACCAGGGCTCGAACACCGTCACGCCGATCGACCTTGAGACCGGCACCCCGGGCTCGCCGATCACCGTCGGCTACGAGCCGATCGGCATCGCCATCACCCCGGACCAGGCGCCCGTCGCCTCCTTCTCGGTCGAGGCGGCGCCGGCCGGCTCGCCGACCACCTTCGACGCGTCCGCGTCGCGAAGCCCGGTCGGCTCAGTCGTCTCCTACGCCTGGGACTTCGGCGACGGCACGACGGCCACGACGACGACGCCCGTTACCTCCCACACCTACGGCGCCGCCGGTACCTACGACGTGCGCCTCACCGTCACGAACTCCGCGGGGACCTCGACGTCGGTGGTGTTCACCGGCCAGACCGTGAGCAACGACGGCGGCCCGTCGGCGCAGGCGACGAGGCTCGTCACGATCGCCGCCCCGCCGGTCTCCCCGACGGTGACGGTCTCCCCGACGGTGACGACGACCCGCCGGGTCTGCACCGTCGAGACCCACCTCGTCACGGTGCACAAGGTGGAGATCCGCCACGGCCGGCGGATCGTCGTCGCCGTGCGCCGGCGGGTCGTCGTGCACCGGCGCGTCCCGCTTCGCCGCTGGGAGACCCGCACGGTCCTCCGGCTCGTCGACGGCCACCGGCGCCGCGTCAGGGTGCGCCGGCTCGTCGTCGTGCGACGCCTCGTCACGGTGCACGAGGTGGAGATCCGCCACGGCCGGCGGATCGTCGTCGCCGTGCGCCTCCCCCGCGTCGTCTACCGCCTCGAGCCCGTGCGCACCTGCCACATCGTGCGCTCCTGAGGGCTTCGGGGGGACCGGGCGCACGGCGCACCGAGTCGGGCCAGGCCCGATCCCGCGCGGGGACCGGGGGCCCGGCCCGTCGGCGACGGTGTGGGTCGCCCGGGACGGGCGAGCGGTCAGCGAGCGGCGCCTCCTCGCGCCCGGCCGGCGCCGAACGACCGGCTCGCCGCCAGGTGGGCCCGCTCGCCGCCTCGGACGACGACGACGCGCCGGGAGAGCCCGGTTCCGCCCGCCACCGTCACCTCGAGCGTGGCGGAGACTGGCCGCGAGGGCGGCTCGAGCACGGCCCGACCTGGCGCGGCGAGCGCGAGGACGACGAGGCGCGCCGCGCCGGCCGGGGCGGACCAGCGCGCGCGGGCGAGGACGACAACCGTCCGCCGGCGCGCGACCTGCGTCACGGTGCGCCGCACCGTGCGCCGTCCGACCTGCACGTCCCTCACGACGCGCTCGCGCGCCGCCACGACACGGACCTGCTCGAGCGTCGCGACCCCCCGGCAGGCGCTGCGCGAGCACGCGAGGAGGACCTCGACCCCGCGACCGTCGAGCACGAGGCGTCCGTCGCCGACGACGGCGACGCCGGGCGTCGCGACGAGGACGACCACGCCCGGACGCGAGAGCTCCAGGCGCCCGACGGCGCGCCCGGTCGCTGTCGGGCGCGACCGGCGACCCGGCGAGGTGACCTCGTAGAGCGCGTCCCCGGCGGCGAGCGCGCGCCCGTCGAGCACCACTGCGACCGGCAGCCTCGCCACGGGCGCCCCGCCGGTCGGGGCGCGCCAGGAGAGCGCGAACCCCGCGAGGAGCCGCTGGCCGCTTCGGACCGCCTCGCGCAGGCCGGTAGCGCTCGCCACCGGGTACAGGCTCACCGTCGTGCCCGGCGCCAGCGCGCCGCGAGGCACCGTGACCGTCACCCGCAGGCCGCGCGTGACGGTGCGAACGAGGCGGACCGTCCCGCCCGCCCGGACGACCCCGGAGGCAGGCGCCGCGAGCTGGGCACGGCCGACCGCGGCGGGCGGCGGCGCGGCCCGGGTGGGGGCGGGCAGGACGCGCCAGTCGAAGGTCGCGCTCGCCGAGGCGCCCGTCGCCGCGCGCGCGCTGACGGTGACGGCGTAGGTCCCCGCGACCGTCGCCACGCCGGAGATGACGCCCGTCGAGGGATCGAGCGCGAGCCCGGGCGGCAGGCCGGTGGCGCCGTAGGACAGGCTCGACCCGGCGGCGTCCGTGGCGCTGAGCGGAAGGTCGACGGCCTGGGAGACCGTCGTGCGCTGGGCGCCGGGGCTCGAGAGCGCGACGGCGTCCGGCTCGACCGTCCAGGCGAGCGACCGGCTCGCAACGGAGCCGTCCACGCCCGTCGCCGAGAGGACGACCGCGTCGGTCCCCGCGGCCGTCGGCACCCCCGAGATGACGCCGGTCGAGGGATCGAGCGCGAGCCCGGGCGGCAGGCCGGTGGCGCCGTAGCTCGCGACCGCCACGCCCGCGTCGGTCGCGCTGAGGGAGAGGTCGACCGGGCCGCCGACCGTCGTCGATGCGAGGGCGGGGCTCGCGAGGTCGACCACCGCGCTCGCCGGCAGGACCCTCCAGGTGAGGGACGTCGCGGCGCTCGCGCCGGCGGCGTCGGTCGCCACGAGCGACACGGCGAAGGTCCCGGTCGCGCTCGGCGAGCCCGAGACGACCCCCGTGGACGACATCGAGAGCCCGGGCGGCAACCCGCTCGCCTCGTAGGAGACGGGGAACCCGGCCGAGGACGACGCCGCCGCGACGTCGAGGTCGACGGCTCGACCGGGGACGCTCGTCTCGAGCGCGTACCCGCTCGCGAAGCGCACGTCGTCGGTCCCGGGCACCATCCAGGGGAAGAACGCCCGCGCCTGCCTGCCCGCGGCGTCGCTCGCCGTGACGGTGACCGAGTAGGTCCCGGTCGCGCTCGGCGAGCCCGAGACGAGCCCCGTCGCGGGGTCGATCTCGAGGCCCGGCGGCAGGCCGGTAGCGCCGAAGGAGACCGTCTCGCCGGGGTCGTCGACGGAGAGCGCGACGTGCGCGGTGTCGTGCACGTCGGTCGTCTCGCTCGAAGGAGCCGACAGGTCGACGACGCCCGGATCCGGCGAGCCGTCCGAGAGCACCGGCGCAGCGACGACGCAGCGGCCGAGGCCGTTCGACCACAGCGACTGGACGGCGAAGGTGCCGGTCGACAGGGCGACGTCCTGCACGCCGCTGGGCTCGCCGAAGGGGAGGTAGGCGCACTTGTCGGCGATCTCGTAGCCGTTCGGGTCGATCCAGCCCGTGGGCGGGAAGGGATCCGTGAGCGTCTCGGCGTACTCGTGCACCGCGACCTCGGTGAGGCCGTCGAGGAGGCCGGCGCTCCCCGCGTCCACCGAGTACGCGCCGCAGTCCGCGCCGGCGTCGGGGACGTAGGGGAGGTTGACGAAGGGCAGGTCCTCGCCGGGGTAGCTCGGCTGCACCGAGTAGCCGTCGGCGGTGTCGTCGTGCCAGGCGCAGTAGGTCGTGCCGAAGCCGCCGCCGGGGTTCGTCCCGGTCGGCGAGACGACGACGTAGATCGCGCTCGCGTTGGCGCTCGGCGACCCGTTCCCGAAGTGCGCGGCCGCGGCGATCGCCTCCTGCGCGATCTGGCTGGGCGTCGCCGACGCGGGCGCGGGCGAGGCCGCGTCCTCCCAGACCCCCGCGAGCGCGCCGCCGGCAGGGTAGCCGACGCTCGTCGCCCCCGACGGGCAGCTCGTCGCGCCGGTCTCGACGACGATCGACCCGGTCTCGCAGTACTCGGTGGTCGTGCCGCTCCAGGTCTCTCCCCCGCTGCCGAGGCCCCTGAAGAGCTCCTGGAGGGTCGGCGCGAGCGCGTCGGGGTCCCCCGAGAAGGTCGCGTCGCCCGCCGCGTCGGTGGTCTCGCTCCCCCACTGGCTCCCCCAGAAGTCGAGGTAGACGCGAGGCGCCCCGCTGATCACCTGGCCCCCGCCGTACGTGAGGTCGGAGACCCCGGACGTCGGCGCCGAGGCGGTCGAGCTCGGGAACAGCCCTCGATGGGCGCGCACGAAGCCGACCGTCGGCGCCATCCCGACCCGCCAGCCGGTCGGAACGGCCGCACGCGGCCGCGGCGCCGCGAGCGCCTCGGCCCCGCTCGCCGAGGAGACCACGGCGCCGACCAGCCCCGCCAGGCCGGCGAGCGCCAGGAGCCCCGACCGGCGCGCGGGCCCGACGGCACCACCCCGAGGGCGCCGCCAGCCCACCTCGCGCGCCGCGAGGGCGCCCGACGCGCAGCGCATCGGTCTCCCAGCATGGTGCGCGACGACCGCACGCGTGGTGCCATCTTCTGTTCGCCCCGGCGACCACGCCTCCGGAGGGCCTGCCCGCGGCGTGCCGCGACGACCAGCCGGGCCGGCGAGAGGGCGAGCGGGTGGCCGGCGAAGCCGCCCGAACACGGCCGCCCGGCGCGTCGCCCCAGCGAGGTCAGGCGTGGAAGACGTCGATCGAGGAGGGAGCGAAGAGCTCCTCGGGTCCGAGCTCCCGCTCGAGCAGGCCCTGCGCGGCCGCGTAGCGGAGGAAGGTGGCGAGCGCGTGCCGGTTCGCCTCGAGCCCGTAGGGCCACGGGTCGCCCCCGAAGCGCCCGACGAGCTCGCTCGCGACCTCGGCGAGGTGCGGGACGGGATAGAGCGAGGCCTGCGCCGAGCAGAGGCGCTCGAGGGCGCGCGCCTTCGCTGCGTCGAAGGCCTTGACGAGCTCCTTCGCGAGCCAGCGGTGCGCCTCGTGGACCTCGCGGCGCACGACGACGAGGTGCATGATCGGGACGATCCCCGTCCGGTCGTAGTAGTCGAGCTCGGCGGCGCGCCAGTCGGCGAGGAGCGGCCGGCAGCGACCGGACGCGAGGAGCTCCTGGGGGAACAGCGCCGAGACGATGGCGTCGAGCTCGCCGGCGAGGAGCTTGTCGATAAGCGGCGCGTCGGCCACGCGCCCGAGGCGCACGCCGGGCGGCAGCGCGAGGTGGAGGTGCTCGGGACGCCCCACCTCGGCGACGCCGCCCTGGACCCACTCGACGTCGCCGAGGCCGACGCCGTGGTCGTCCTCGAGGATCCCCCGCACCCAGACACCCGCGGTCTGGCCCCACTCGGGCACCCCGACGCGCCTGCCGGCGAGGTCCTCGAGGCGCCGGAGCGGCGAGCTGGCGGCGACGAAGACGCAGGAGTGGCGGAACCTGCGCAGCGGAAAGACCGGGATGGCGACGAAACGCTCGTCGCCCGCCGAGCGCATGCCGCAGTAGAGGGCGAGGGACATCTCCGAGACGTCCCACTCGCCGAAGCGGAACTGCCGGTGGAAGATCTCCGAGGGGGTCGGCAGGCGGTGGAAGGTGAAGGTGGCGCCGGGGACGCGGACGTCCCCGTCGGCGAGGGCGCGCACGTGCTCGTAGTCGTCGATCGCGACCGAGACCTCCACGACGCCCACCGCTGCTCCCGTTCCTGCCCGTCCGGACGACGGGACCGGTGCCCTCAGGCCTGCCCCGCACGGCGCGGGCCATGCTAACCGCCGAGGCTCGCGCCGCCGGGACGCCGGGTTCCGACCGGCAGCCGCAGGGCCACCACGTTCGGCCGGCGCGGCGCAGGTCAGCGAGCCTGGTGCGCCCTCGAGGAGCCCGCGCCCGGCGCGACCCGGCAGGCGGCGGCCTCGGCGCCGTCCGGCGTCAGGGTCGCCGGAGCACGACGGTCGCGCCGAGAGGTGCCCGGAGCACCTCGTCGGCCCGGCCCGCGTTCAGCGCGAGCGAGAGCTGCCCGTCGCTGTCGACGAGGACGACCGGCGCGCCGCGCCCGACGTCGCTGAAGGTCTCGGCGAAGGTGGCGACGAGCTGCACGCCGCCCCCCTCGACGACGACGGGATCGCCCGGCTCGAGCCCGAGGAGTCGGACGTGCGCCGCGTCGCCGCTGAACTGGACGTTGCCGAAGCCGTCCACCTGGAGGACCTCGAGCTCCCACGCGGCCTCGCCGAGGCGCCGAGGCGCCGGGCGTCGGCAGCGCTCGAGCGTCCCGGGGTCGGCGGGCGAGCCGACGTCGGCGAGCGAGCAGCCCCTCGCGAGGTGGGCGGCGACGGGGACGAAGACGTCCCGGCCGTCGAACGTCCTCGACCGCCGCTCGAGGAAGTACTCCTCCCGGTCGAGGACGACGAGGCTCGGTGCCGGAGACAGCGCCTCGGCCGCCCACACGAGCAGCCCGTTGTCGGGCCCGACGAAGACGTGGTCCTCGCCGGCCTGCAGCGCGACGGCGCGCCGACCGCCCCCGACGCCCGGGTCGACGACGCCGACGTGGACCCCGGGGGGCAGGAGGGGGACCAGCCGCTCGAGGCGGAGCGCACCGAGGCGGACGTCGCCTGCCGGGATCGCGTGGTCGAGGTCGACGACCGTCACCCCGGGCGCCAGCTTCTGGGCGACGGCGTGCAGCGCCCCGACGAAGCCACCGGTGAGGCCGTAGTCGGTGAGCAACGTGATGCAGCCCCGCGGTGCCATCGCCGCTCCATACTGGCTCGCCCGCCGTCACGGCGCGCCCTCAGAGGCGCACGATCCCGGAGCGGCGCAGCTCGCGTCCCGAGGCGTCGAGCGCCACGACCGCGAAGTACGGACCGCTCGACGCGACGGCGATCGCAGTCTCGAACCCCGACCAGGGCTGGGAGCCGACCGGGGCGAGCGAGGACGCGCTGGGTCCAGCGAGGACGAGCCACGTGGCGACCTGCGTCGCGCCGTTCCAGCTGGCGTAGACGGTCGTGCCGCCCGCGGGGTTCGCCCGCAGCGCGACGGCGGGGGGCTCGAGAGGACGGCCGACCCACGGGTGGCTGAACGCGCGGTACGAGCGCACGCCGAGCGGCAGCTCGCCGTCGAGGACGAGCGCGCCGTCGGGTGCGAACTCGGAGAAGTAGGGCTGGTTGCCCCAGCCGACGAAGACGTGCCCGCCCGGCAGCAGCTGCATGCTCCCCTGGTTCGCCGCGAGGAACCGAGCCGGGTGGAGGTAGGCGCGTCGCAGGCGAACGTGCATCGCCCGCGCGTCCACGTCGAGCAGGAGGGCCCTCGACTGCCGCTCCTCCGGCGGGGACGCCCCGTCGTCGAAGACGGTGAGCGTCGCCGGATCGGGCATGCGGGCGTCGTGCTGCCAGTAGAAGCGAGCCTGCTTCGCGACGCTGAAGTCGGACCGCTTCCCGTTCAGCCGCCAGAGCACCTCGCCGCTCGACCGGTCGACCTTGTACAGCGCCCAGGTGTTGCGCGCCGAGACGAGGAGGTTGCCGTCGGGGGTCTCGGCGACCGAGTTGATGTGGAAGTAGTCGTAGGGCACGCTCGCGCCACTCGGCAGCGGCAGGTAGCTCTCCTCGACGCCGACGTGGCGCAGGCTGTCCCAGTCGAAGAGCACGGCGCCCGTGGCGAGGTCGATCTCCTGGGCGTGGCCGGCGAGGACGGCCGCGCGCCGGGATCCACCCAGGCGCGAGAGGTCCGCCGTCACCGTCTCGTAGGCGGTCACGAGGGCGGTGCCGCGCGCGGTGAGGTTGAGCTCGTGCAGGTCCGCCGCGAGGCCGTCGCCGGCGCGGATCGTGGCGAGGCGGCGGTAGGAGGCGTCGGCCATCTCGCCGACGCCCGCGCCGTGCCCGGCGACGACCGTGCCCTGCCACCACGTGAGCACCGGCTGGCCGCGGTAGCGCTGGGCGTCGCAGTCGAAGGGGTCGGCGCCCGCGACAGGGCGGAACCACACGAGGCGCCCGGCGTAGTCCACGATGGCGAGCCCCTGCTGGCCCGACATCCCCGGCGCGTAGCGCAGCGCGAGGAAGATGCGGCGCCCCGGGTCGGCGACCGGGCCGAGGCGCTGGACGCGCACCCGCGGCGGGCGCAGGTCCGGCCGGCTGACGAAGGAGTCGACGGCGCCGGACGCCTCCTCGGCGCCCGACTGCGACGCGCCCGGGCCGGCGGCGTGCGGCCACTCGTAGCCGACGACGCCGGCCGCGACGAGCCCGACGAGGCCCCCCGCGGCCGAGGCGAGGAGCTGCCGGCGGCTCAGGACGCGCCCGCCGCCCGAGCCCCTCGCCGAGGCCGATCCCTCGGAGGGGATCACCGCCGCACCGCCCCGGGCAGCGCCGAGTCGGCCGCGAGCGCGCGCCCGGCCGGCGGGGTCGCGACCACGACGGTGCTAGTAGCCGTAGCCACGCGTGCTCGCCGTGGTCGTCGTCGTGCCCGTCGGATGGCCGCCCGAGCCGCAGGCTGCGGCGGCGAACGCCGTGGCGGCGAGCGCCAGCGCGACCGCGGCGCGTCGCAGCGCGCGAGCGCGCGGGCGCCCGGTGCCGACCCGCGCCGCCCTGGCGCCCCCCACGCTCCGGCCGGCCGGTCCGGCCACGGGTGGCGACGGACGCCGGCGCGCGCGACGGTCGGCGACGCTCGAGGCGCGCCCGGCCGGTGCCATCAGCGCGCCCCGAACGGCGCCGAGGTCCCGAGGACCCGGCCGTGCGCGTCGAGGGCCTCGACCTCGTAGACGGGGTACGAGCGCCGCAGCGGCACCGCCGTCTCGAAGCCCGAGCGGGCCCGCCTCGCCACCGCGACGAGCGACGCGGCGCTGCGGCCGGCGAGCACCCGCCACGCGGCAACCTCGGTGGCGCCGTTCCAGCTCGCGTAGACGACCGAGCCGCGCCCGCGCCGGCGCGCCGCGCCGGCGGGCGGCGAGAGCGGCTCGCCGCGCCAGTGCTCGAGCGGCGTGGCGCGGTAGCTGAGGTCGGGGCCGGGCAGCGTCGCGTCGAAGACGAGCCGGCCCTGCGCCGTGTACTCGGCGATGTGCGGGACCGCGCCCCACCCCACGAGGACGTCGCCGCCGGGCAGGGGGTCGAGGCTGCCCATGTAGGCGGCCGAGTAGGTGCCGGGGCCGTACTGGCGCACGAGGGTCGCGCGCCTCGTCGCCAGGTCCAGCCGGAGCTCGAGCCCCCGTGACGGGGCGCGGGGCGCGAGGTAGGTGCCGGCGCCGCTGATCTGGCAGCACTCGTCGTCGAACATGGTCACGAGCGACCCCCGCCGCAGCATGACGTCGTGCTGCCAGGCGAAGGAGGCGCCGGGACCGAACCGGAACGTCGAGTGCTTGCCGCCGAGCGTCCACAGCACCCGGCCCGTCGACGCGTCGACGAGGTACGCGGCCCAGGTGTTGCGCATCGAGACGAGGAGCCGGTTCCCCGGCAGGACCTCCGCCGAGTTCACGTGGTAGGCGTCCCACGGGAAGCCGTTGCGCGGCGGGTTGGCGTAGGAGTCGGAGAGCGGGACGTGGTCGAGCGCGTCCCAGGTGTACAGCAGCCGGCCCGTGCGCAGGTCGTACTCCTGCACGGCCGAGTCGGTGAGCGCCCCGCGCTCGGTGCCGCCGTAGCGGTAGAGGTCGTAGGGGACGTCCCGGTTCGCCGTCACCCAGGCGTCGTGCCCGACGATCACGAGCGAGTGCATGGAGATGATCCAGCCGTCTGCCCCGCGCAGGGTCGCGACGACCCGGTAGTGGCGGTCGACGACGACGTCCTCGCCGCTCTCGGTCGCGCCCGTGTCGGTGACGCGCCCCTGCCACCAGGCGAGGACGGGCTCGCCGTCGTAGGTCTGCTCGCTCAGGTTCGACGCCACGACGTCGCGAGGGACCTGCTTGAACCAGACGAGCTGGAGCCGGCTGTTCACGATGAGCGGGCCGCTCTGGCCATCCATCGGCGGGCTCGTGAGGTCGTAGAAGCTGGCGAGCATGATGTCGGCGGGGGCGGGCGGCAGCGAGCTGCGCACCACCGTGAGGCGCGGCGGGTGCAGGCTCGGGGCCGACACGAAGCTGCGGGAACCGGCGAGCGAGTAGGCGCCGATCGGCGCCCCGCTCCCGCCGGCGACGCCGAAGTCGAGGCCAGCGAAGCCGGCGAGCAGCACCGCCACGGCGCCGGGCAGGCCAAGGCGCGCCCTTCCCGACCGGGACCTGGTCCCGCCCGCGCCCGGGTCGGCCGCCGTCGGGCGCGCCACGAGCGCGAGGGTCGCCACGAGGGCGAGGGCGACCAGGGCGGCGCCGACGAGGAAGGCGAGCCGGAAGCCGTCGGTCAGCGCCACGTCGACGGGGCGGTTGCGGCCGATCTCCGAGGTGGTGACGACGGTCGCGAGCGAGGCGAGGAGCGCGAGGCCGAGGCCGCCACCCGCCTGGCGCGCCGTGTTGACGAGACCGCTCGCGAGCCCGGCGAGCTCGCGGCCGGCGCTCTGGGTGGCAGCGATCGTCGAGGGGACGACCGCGAGGCCGATCCCGGCGGCCGTGAGCACGCCGGGCAGCACGACGTAGCCGAGGGCGCTCCCGCTCGGCTCGATGCGGGCGAGCAGCAGCATGCCGCCGCACATCATCGCCAGCCCGCCCGAGAGGACCGCCCGGACCCCGAAGCGGCCGACGAGCGAGCCGGCCCCCCGGGCGGCGAGCATGATGACGAGCGCCATCGGCAGGAAGGCGAGGCCCGCGGCGAGCGGCGAGAGGCCGAGGACCTGCTGGAGGTAGAGCGAGCTCACGTACCACATCGGGAAGAGCGCCGCGCTGAACAGCGCCACGACCGCGTTCGCGCCGGCGAGCGGCCCGCCGATGCGCCGCAGCGGGACGATCGGCGCGGTCGCGACGTGCAGCTCCACGAGCACGAAGGCGACGAGGAGGGCGGCGCCGGCGAGGATCGGCGCGAGGGCGCTCGGGGCGGTCAGGTGCTCGCTCGTCGCGTTCACGATCCCGAGCACGAGCAGGCAGAGGCCACCGGTGAGGCTGAGCGCGCCGGCGAGGTCGAAGCCCCGCCGGCTCTCGCCGCGGCGGTCGACGACGAGGCGCACGGCGAGGACGGCGGCGGCCACGCCGATCGGCGGGTTGATGAGGAGCACCCAGCGCCAGCCGAGGCCCTCGGTGAGCAGCCCGCCGAGGAGCGTCCCGGCCGCCCCGCCGGCGCCGTTCATCGCCCCCCACAGGGCGATGGCCCGGTTGCGCGCCGGTCCAGCCGCGAACGACGACGTGATGACGGCGAGGGAGGCCGCGGCCATGAGCGCGCCGGCGAGGCCCTGCGCGCCGCGGGCGACGATGAGGACGTCCCCGTCGGGAGCCAGCCCCCCGGCGAGCGAGGTGAACGCGAAGAGCCCGAGCGCGGCGACGAGCGTTCTGCGCTGCCCGAAGTGGTCGGCGGCTCGGCCGCCCACCATGAGGAACCCCGCGAACACGATCGCGTACGCGTCCACGACCCACTGCAGGTCCGCCGAGGAGAAGGCGAGCCCCGCCTGGATCGAGGGGAGCGCCACGTTCACGATGCTCAGGTCCAAGATGACCATGAACTGCGCGACGCAGCACAGGGCGAGGAGCCACGCCGTCCGCCCGCCGAGGTGGCGGGCGGACGGCGGCACCTCCTCCGGGACGGCGGGCGCGAGCGCGGCGGCGCCCGCGCTCACGCCGTAGCGGCGGCCCGCCCGTCGGGGAGTCGCCAGTCGCAGAGGAGCGCGAGGGACGAGTCGATGATCCGGTCGGCGAAGGCCGCGCTGTCGTTCACCCGGGGGAAGGGGGAGTCGGGCACGGGGACCTCGAGGAACTCGCAAAGCGGGGCCCAGCCGTCGGCCACCGACCACACGAGGAGCCGGTCCGCCGGGACGCTCGCGCGCACCTCGGCGTTGTAGCGCTCCATGGCGCGTGCCATCGAGCCGGTGCCGCTACCGTCCTCGCAGCCGAGCAGCCCGCTCTTCTGCCACATCCGCTCCATGAGCTCGAGGTAGTCGCGCCAGGCCGCGTCCACCCGGGCGCGCGCCGACGAGAGGTCGCGCATGAGGCTGTCGCCGTAGAGGACGCCCCAGATGGTGTCGAGCATGCTGCGCTCCCACGCGGCGCCGTCGCGCACGCTGAGGAGCACCTTCGCGTCCGGGTAGACCTCGATGAGCTCTCGGTAGAAGAAGGCGCCCGGCCAGTCGACCGTCGCCTCGTAGCCGGCGAAGACCTCGTCCCAGCCTCCGCCGCCCTCGAGCAGCTCGGTCCACCGCCGCGCCCTGCCGAGGTCAGCGAGCACGTCGACCATGTGGTAGCAGGGCCTGAGCCCGAGCATCTCGAGGGCGATCTTCTGCGACAGCGTCGCCGTCCTCGGCAGTCCCGCACCGATCAGCTGCATCACACGCTCCGTTCACCTCTGGCCCCGGCCGGTGCCGGGGCAGGCCGAGCCGCGCACGCGCGCCCCCGGCCACCTCGGCCACGCCGAGCGGCGTGGCGTCTCGTGCCCGGCGCACCGGCAGAGCCTGCGTCGCCGGTCCCGGCATCGTCTCCGCTCGCCACCACCCCCTCCGTCCGGCCGCGCTCGCAGGAGCGACCGTAGGACGCGAGCGTGTGAGGGCCATGAGGAGTCCACGTGCCTTCGATGTGCGAAGGGTTATGGCTCGGTTAGGGACCCGGCTCCCCGAACCGCTGCGCTCGCCGGCGAGCGGTCGCCGAGGCGGGCAGGCGCCCGAGGGCGAGCTCCAGGAACCGGCGGGCCGCGGGGGTGAGCGGGGCGTCTCGCTGCACGAGGGCGACGCGCCGCACGATCGGGGGGTCCGGCGTCGCCACGACGCAGCCGAGACGCGCGGCGACCTCGGCGAGCGGCCGCGGCAGCACCCCCGTGCCGGCGCCCGCGGCGATGAGCGGCAGCAGCGCCTCGCGCTGGGCCGCCTCGACGGCGATGGACGGTCGGACGCCCGCGCGAGCGAAGGCCTCGTCGACGAGGCGGCGCGTCGAGGAGCCGGGCGGCGCGGCCACGAGGGGGCGCCCGGCGAGCCCGGCCAGCGCGACCGGGGAGGCGAGCGGCGCGCCGGGCGGCGCGGCCACGAGGAAGTCCTGGGCCGCGAGCCCGTGGGCGACGAGGCCGGCGGCCGCCTCGGCCTCGGTGATCCCCACCTCGCAACGCCCCGAGCGGACGAGCTCGGCGAGCTCCGCGGCGTCCTCCGGCGCGGCGAGCACGACGGTGACCTCCGGGAACGACCGGCGGAAGGCACCGACGAGCGGTGCGACGGGGTCGACGGCGAGCGTGGGCAGGCAGGCGAGGTCGAGGCGGCCGGCGCGCCCGCCGACGACCTCGTCGACGGCTGCCCGCCCGGCCGCCAGGTCGCGCAGCGCGCGCCGCGCCGGCGCGACGAGCGCCTCCCCGGCGGGCGTGAGTCGGACGCCGCGCCCGAGGCGGTGGAAGAGCTCGGTCGACAGCTCGCGCTCGAGCTCGCGCACCGCCTGGGACACGGCGGGCTGCGACATCCCGAGCGCCGCGGCGGCCGCGGTGAAGCCACCCTCGTCGACCACGGCGAGGAAGATGGTGAGTCGCCGGATGTCCATAAGTGATCGCTTATCTACGTGTGCAATCCTACCTCTTTGACTTCTCCATTTCGGGGAGGGAGGATGGGGCGTGCTGGAGCACCTCGAGGTGGAGGACGAACCGCCAGGCGAGGTGTCGGCGCGTCGCGCGCGCGGGCTGTCGGCCCTGCTGCGCGAACCCGGACGCCCCGAGTGGCTCCGGCGGCACCCCAAGGCCCACCTGTTCGCCCTCGGGACGGTCTGCATCGGCGCCTTCATGGGCCAGCTCGACGCGAGCATCGTGACCGTCGCCCTACCGAGCCTCCAGCGCGCCTTCGACGCGAGCGTCGGCGCCGTCACCTGGGTCGGCCTCAGCTACCTCCTCGTGCTCGTGACGATGGTCACGGCCGTCGGGCGCGTCGCCGACACGGTCGGACGCAAGCTCCTCTACAGCTACGGCTTCGTCGTCTTCACGCTCGGCTCGGGGCTGTGCGCCCTCGCGCCGAGCCTGCTCAGCCTCGACCTCTTCCGCGTCCTCCAGGCGCTCGGCGCCGCGATGCTGCAGGCGAACAGCGTCGCCATCATCTACCTCGCGCTCCCCAAGGAGTCGCTCGGCCGAGGCATCGGCGTGCAGGGCGCCGCGCAGGCGCTCGGCCTTGCTCTCGGTCCGGCGGTCGGGGGCGCGCTCCTCGCCGCCGGGGGGTGGCGGCTCATCTTCTCCGTCAACGTGCCGGTCGGCATCGTGGCGATCGTCGCCTCCCGCTTCCTCCTGCCGCGCAGCCGCCACCTCCAGGCCAGCGCCCGGTTCGACTGGCTCGGCCTCGTGCTCTTCGTGCCGGCGACCGCCGCGCTGCTCCTCGCCGTCTCCTACGGCGACGAGTGGGGCTGGGCCTCGCCGGCAATCCTCGTGCTCCTCGTCACGGCGGTGGCGGCCGCGATCGCCTTCGTCCGCCGGGAGCGGAGCGCGCGCGACCCGCTCCTCGACCTCACGCTCTTCGAGCGGCCTGCATTCAGCATCGGCATCGCCGGCGGCGTGCTCGCCTTCGTCGTCCTCTTCGGCGTGCTCTTCGTCATCCCCTTCTTCCTCGAGCACGGCCGGCACCTGTCCCCTGCCGGTACCGGCCTCGAGCTCGCCGCGCTGCCCCTCGCGCTCGGGCTGACGGCGCCGTTCGCCGGCCGTCTCGCGGACCGCGTCGGACCTCGACCGCTCACCGTGAGCGGCATGGCGATCTCAGCCGCCGTGCTCGCCGTCGTCGGCCTCACGCGCCCGGCCACCGGGCCCCTCGTCGCCGCCCTCGCCCTCCTCGGGGTGGGCGCTGGCCTGTTCATCGCGCCGAACTCGGCCTCCGTCATGGCCTCGGCGCCCAAGGTGCAGGCAGGCGTGGCGAGCGGGGTCCTCAACATGTCGCGCGGGACCGGCACCGCGCTCGGCCTCGCCCTCACGGGCCTCGTGTACACGCTGGCGGGTGCGACGGGGACGGCGCACGTCCCGAGCGGCTTCAGCGCCGCCGCCTTCTTCCTCGCCGCCGTCGCCGCCGCGGCGGCGGTGCTCACCGCGCTCGAGCGCGGGGCGCGCCGGCCTGCCGGCGCGCCCGCTGCGCTCGAGCTCTAGCTCGCTCCCTCGCCCGCCTCGGGCAGCTCGCCGTCGGAGGCAGGCGTCTCGCCGCCCGCCTGGCCGGGGTTGGGCTCCCCGCCCTCCCCCACCGGCGCGAGGCCGCCGAAGGGGGAGCCCTCGACGTTGCGCAGCCACGCCGCGAGCTCCTCGGCGCCGGGCTCCGCGAGGTCCGACGACCAGAAGGCCATCCGCTGGGCCTCGGGGGTCTCCACCTCCACGCTGCGGTACCGGCTGAACCCCGAGCCCGCCGGGATGAGCTTGCCGATGATGATGTTCTCCTTCAGGCCGAGCAGCTGATCGGAACGGCCCTCGATCGCCGCCTCCGTGAGGACTCTCGTCGTCTCCTGGAACGAGGCGGCCGAGAGCCACGAGTCGGTGGCGAGCGACGCCTTCGTGATGCCCATCAGCTCGGGACGGCCCTCGGCCGGTCGGCGCCCCTCCTGGACGAGCTCCCGGTTGACCTGCGCGTACCGCTGGGCGTCGATGCGCTCACCGGGCAGGAACGGGCTGTCGCCGGACTCGGCGACGAGGACGCGGCGCAGCATCTGGCGCACGATGAGCTCGATGTGCTTGTCGTGGATCGAGACGCCCTGGTCCCGGTAGACCTTCTGGACCTCCTCGACGAGGTACTGCTGCGTCTCGCGGATCCCCTTGATCTCGAGCAGCTCCTTCGGGTCCTTCGGGCCCTCGAGGAGCGGGTCCCCGGCGGCGACCTCCTGGCCCTCGGCCACCTCGAGGTGCGCGCGAGGCGACACGGCGTGGGCCTCCTCGGTCCCGTCGTCGGCCACGACGACGACGCGCCGGCCCGACTCGTCCTCCTCGATGCGGACGACGCCCGAGCGCCGGGCGAGGACCGCGGCGCCCTTGGGCGTGCGCGCCTCGAAGAGCTCGACGACGCGAGGCAGGCCGTGGGTGATGTCCTCGCCGACGATGCCGCCGGTGTGGAAGGTGCGCATCGTGAGCTGGGTACCCGGCTCGCCGATCGACTGGGCGGCGATGACGCCGACGGCCTCGCCGAGCTCGATGAGCCGACCGGTCGCGAGCGACTGGCCGTAGCAGGCGGCGCAGACGCCGTAGGCGGCCTCGCAGGTGAGGACCGAGCGGACCCGCACCCGGGCGACGGAGGGATCGGCCGCGAGCGCCGACACCTCGGCGTCGCCGAGCAGCGTCCCCGTCTCGAGGCGCGACCCGTCGCTCAGGGCCACGGGCTCGGCGAGGACCCGGCCGTACAGGCGGGTCTCGAGGTAGCGGCGGCGCCCCGGCTCGTCCGGGGCGACGTCCTCGATCCAGATCCCCCGCGCCGTGCCGCAGTCCTCCTCGCGCACGATGAGCTCCTGGGCGACGTCGACGAGTCGGCGCGTGAGGTACCCCGAGTCCGCCGTCCGCAGGGCCGTGTCGGCGAGCCCCTTGCGGGCGCCGTGGGTGGAGATGAAGTACTCGAGCACCGAGAGGCCCTCGCGGAACGACGACACGATCGGCCGGGGGATCATCTCGCCGCGCGGGTTGGAGACGAGGCCCTTCATGCCGGCGATCTGGCGCACCTGCTGGGGGTTCCCGCGCGCGCCCGAGTCGACCATCATGTCGAGCGGGTTGAAGGCCATCTTCGCGAGGCTCCGCTCCATCGCGCGCCCGACCTCGCTGTTGGCCGAGGTCCAGATCTCGATCTCCTTCTGGCGGCGCTCGTCGTCGGTGATGATCCCGCGCTTGAACTGCGCCTCGGCCTTCTCCGCCTCCTTCTCGTAGCGGTCGAGGATGGCTCGCTTCTCCGGCGGGGTCTTCACGTCGTCGATCGAGATCGTGAGCCCCGAGCGCGTCGCGAAGCGGAACCCGAGCTCCTTGATGCGGTCGAGGCTCTCGGCGACGACCGCCTTCGGGTAGGAGGCCGCGAGGCGCTCGACGATCGCACCGATCGACGTCGCCCGCTTGCCGATGACGTCGTTCACGTAGCCGAAGCCCTCCGGCAGCGCGGCGTTGAAGAACATCCGGCCGGGCGTCGTCTCGATCTCCTCGGGCTCCTCGCCGTCGGGTGCCGGTCGGCGGAGCCTGATCTTGGCGTGCAGCGCGACGTCCCCCGCCTCGTAGGCCGCCTCCACCTCGTCGAGGCGCCGGAAGACCCTGCCCTCGCCCTTCGCGCCCTCGACGGCCAAGGTGAGGTAGTAGACGCCGAAGACCATGTCCTGGGTCGGGACCGTGATCGGGCGCCCCGTCGCCGGCGAGAGGATGTTGTTCGCCGAGAGCATGAGCACCCGCGCCTCGGCCTGGGCCTCCGCGGACAGCGGCAGGTGCACGGCCATCTGGTCGCCGTCGAAGTCGGCGTTGAAGGCGGTGCACACGAGCGGGTGGATCTGGATCGCCTTGCCCTCGATGAGGACCGGCTCGAAGGCCTGGATGCCGAGCCGGTGCAGCGTCGGCGCCCGGTTGAGCAGGACGGGATGCTCCTTGATGACCTCGTCGAGGACGTCCCAGACCTGCGGCCGCCGCCGCTCCACCATTCGCTTCGCGGACTTGATGTTCGGGGCGAGCTCGACGTCGACGAGCCGCTTCATGACGAAGGGCTTGAACAGCTCGAGCGCCATCTGCTTGGGGAGGCCGCACTGGTGCAGCTTGAGCGTCGGCCCGACGACGATCACCGAGCGGCCCGAGTAGTCGACCCGCTTGCCGAGCAGGTTCTGGCGGAAGCGCCCCTGCTTGCCCTTCAGCATGTCCGACAGGCTCTTGAGCGGCCGGTTGCCCGGTCCCGTCACCGGTCGGCCCCGCCGGCCGTTGTCGAACAGGGCGTCGACCGCCTCCTGCAGCATGCGCTTCTCGTTGTTGATGATGATCTCGGGCGCCCCGAGGTCGAGCAGACGCTTCAGCCGGTTGTTGCGGTTGATGACGCGCCGGTAGAGGTCGTTCAGGTCCGACGTGGCGAAGCGGCCGCCGTCGAGCTGGACCATCGGGCGCAGGTCCGGCGGGATGACCGGGACGGCCTCGAGGATCATGGCCTTCGGCTCGTTGATCCGCCGCCCGTCGGCGTCGCGTCGGTTGAAGGCGGAGACGATGCGGAGCCGCTTGATCGCCTTCTGCTTGCGCTGCGCCGACAGCGGACGCCGCCCGTCCGCCGGGTCGATCGCCTCGCGCAGCTGCTGCTCCTCGGCGTCGAGGTCGATGCGCTCGATGAGGCGCGCGATCGCCTCCGCGCCCATCCCGCCCTCGAAGTAGTCCCCGTAGCGGGCGGTGAGCTCCCGCCAGACGAGCTCGTCCTCGATGATCTTGCGCGGGAACAGGTCGCGAAGCTCGTCGAGCGCGCGCTGGGCGAGGGCGATCTCGGACGCGGCGCGCTCGCGGATCGCCGCGACCTCCTTCTCGACCGAGCGCTGGCGAGCGCGCAGCTCCGACTCCTTCGCCCCGGACGCCTCGAGCTCGGCGAGCTCGGCCTCGAGCGCGGCGAGACGGCGCTCCACCTCGAGGTCGCGGGCGCGCTCGATCTCGGCGACCTCGGAGGCGAGCTCGGCCTCGAGGTTCGGGAGGTCCTGGTGCCGGCGCTCCTCGTCGACGTGGGTCACGAGGTAGGCGGCGAAGTAGATGACCTTCTCGAGCTGCTTCGCCTTGAGCTCCTCGCGCGGCTCGGTCCCCATGAGGAGGTACGCGAGCCACGAGCGCGTCCCCCGCAGGTACCAGATGTGCACGACCGGCGCGGCGAGCTCGATGTGCCCCATCCGCTCCCGGCGCACCTTCGAGCGCGTCACCTCGACGCCGCAGCGCTCGCAGATGATGCCGCGGAAGCGGACGCGCTTGTACTTGCCGCAGTAGCACTCCCAGTCCTTCGTCGGACCGAAGATGCGCTCGCAGAACAGCCCGTCCTTCTCCGGCCGAAGCGTCCGGTAGTTGATCGTCTCGGGCTTCTTGACCTCGCCGTGCGACCAGTTTCGGATCGCGTCGGCGGTCGCGAGGCCGATGCGGATCTGGTCGAAGTCGTTGACGTCGAGCACTAGAAGCTCCTCTCCGCGGCGCGGCGCGCGTCCTCCTCGTCGGAGCCCCGCTCGGGGCGGCTGATGTCGATGCCGAGCTCCTCGGCGGTGCGGTAGACGTCCTCGTCGAGCTCTCGCATCTCGATCTCCTCGCCGGAGGTGGACAGCACCTCGACGTCGAGGCACAGCGACTGCATCTCCTTGATGAGCACCTTGAAGCTCTCGGGGATGCCGGGCTCGGGGATGTTCTCGCCCTTCACGATCGCCTCGTAGACCTTGACGCGCCCGAGCACGTCGTCGGACTTGATCGTGAGCAGCTCCTGGAGCGCGTACGCCGCGCCGTAGGCCTCGAGCGCCCAGACCTCCATCTCCCCGAAGCGCTGGCCGCCGAACTGCGCCTTGCCCCCGAGCGGCTGCTGGGTGATCATCGAGTACGGCCCCGTCGAGCGGGCATGGATCTTGTCGTCGACGAGGTGGGCGAGCTTCATGATGTACATGTACCCGACGCTCACGGGGTTGTCGTAGGGCTCGCCCGTCCGGCCGTTGTAGAGCACCGCCTTGCCGTCGGGCTGGATGAGGCGCGTCGAGGCGTCCACCGAGTCGGGCTGTAGGTTCTCGAAGATCGCCTGGATCGTCGGGTGCCGACCGGCCTGGTCCGCCTCGTCCCAGTGGGCCCCGTCGAAGACGGGGGTCGACACCCACACCGCAGCGTCGGTCTTCGGCCGGGTCTTCGACTCGGTCCCGCGCACCGGCGCCGTGCCGACCGGCTCCCCGGTGTCGGGCGCCCGCCACCCCCAGCGCGCCGCGTAGCCGAGGTGCGCCTCGAGGACCTGGCCGACGTTCATGCGCGAGGGCACGCCGAGGGGGTTCAAGATGATGTCCACCGGCGTGCCGTCGGCGAGGAACGGCATGTCCTCGATCGGCAGGATCTTCGAGACGACGCCCTTGTTGCCGTGCCGACCCGCGAGCTTGTCGCCCTCGGAGATCTTGCGCTTCTGCGCCACGTAGACGCGCACGAGCTGGTTGACGCCCGGCGGGAGCTCGTGGGCGTCGTCCCGGGAGAAGACGCGTACGTCGATCACCTTGCCGGACTCGCCGTGGGGCACCTTGAGGCTCGTGTCACGCACGTCACGGGCCTTCTCGCCGAAGATCGCCCGGAGCAGGCGCTCCTCGGGCGTGAGCTCGGTCTCGCCCTTCGGCGTGACCTTGCCGACCAGGATGTCGCCCGGACCCACCTCGGCGCCGATGCGGATGATGCCGCGCTCGTCGAGGTCGGCGAGGATCTCCTCGGACAGGTTTGGGATGTCCCGCGTGATCTCCTCGGCCCCGAGCTTGGTGTCGCGCGCGTCGACCTCGTGCTCCTCGATGTGGATCGAGGTGAGGACGTCGTCGCGCACGAGGCGCTCCGACAAGATGATGGCGTCCTCGTAGTTGTAGCCCTCCCACGGCATGAACGCCACGAGGAGGTTCTTGCCGAGGGCGAGCTCGCCGTTGTGCGTCGAGGGACCGTCGCACAGCACGTCCCCGGCGTGCACCTCGTCGCCCTCGCTGACGAGGATCTTCTGGTTGATGCACGTGTTCTGGTTCGAGCGCCGGAACTTCGCCACCCGGTAGGTCCGCCGGCCGAGCGGCTGGCCGTCACGGCCGTGCTGGCCGGGCGCGTACTCGACGGTGAGGAGGTCGCCGGAGACCTCGACGACGCGCCCGTCGCCCTCGGCGAGGATCACCTCGCCCGCGTCCCGCGCCGCTCGCGCCTCGACGCCGGTGCCGATGTAGGGCGCCTCGGGAACGAGCAGCGGCACGGCCTGCTTCTGCATGTTGGCGCCCATGAGGGCGCGGTTGGCGTCGTCGTGCTCGACGAAGGGGATGAGGGCGGTCGAGACCGACACGATCTGCTTCGGGGACACGTCCATGAGGTCGACCTCTGCGGGGGGCACGAAGTCGACCTCGCTCGTCGTCCCGTACGAGGTCGAGGTGGCGCCGACGCGCACCCCGGCACCTTGGGGGCCGCGCCGCACGAGGACCCGGTCGCCGACGAAGCGGCCCTCGGCGTCGAGCGTCGCGGAGGCCTGGGCGATGACGTACTCCTCCTCCTCGTCGGCAGCGAGGTAGACGATCTCGTCGGTGACGCGCCCGTCGATGACCTTGCGGTAGGGGGTCTCGATGAAGCCGTGCTCGTTCACCCGGGCGTAGGTGGCGAGGTGGCCGATGAGGCCGATGTTCGGCCCCTCCGGCGTCTCGATCGGGCACATCCGCCCGTAGTGGGACGTGTGGACGTCGCGCACCTCGAAGCCGGCCCGCTCGCGCGACAGCCCGCCGGGGCCGAGGGCCGACAGCCGTCGCTTGTGCGCGAGGCCCGAGAGCGGGTTGTGCTGGTCCATGAACTGCGACAGCTGGCTCGTGCCGAAGAACTCCTTGATCGCGGCGACGACCGGCCGGATGTTGATGAGCGTCTGCGGGGTGATCGCCTCGACGTCCTGGGTCGTCATGCGCTCGCGCACGACCCGCTCCATGCGCGACAGACCGATGCGCACCTGGTTCTGGATGAGCTCCCCGACCGAGCGGATCCGTCGGTTGGCGAAGTGGTCCTGGTCGTCGAGGCGGTAGCCGACCTCGCCGTTGGCGAGGTGGAGGAGGTAGGTCGAGGCCGCGAGGATCTCGCTCGGGCTGAGCACGCCCTGGCCCTCGGCGGGCCGCTCCAGGTCGATCTCGAGGATCGAGGCGATCTTCTCGATCTCGGGGCCCAGCTTGCGGTTGAGCTTGTAGCGTCCGACACGGGTGAGGTCGTAGCGGCGCGGGTTGAAGAACGCGTTCTCGAAGTAGGCGCGTGCGGACTCGAGCGAGAGCGGCTCGCCCGGCCGGGCGCGCTTGTAGATCTCGAGCAGCGCGTCCTCCCTCGTCGTGACGAGGTCGCGCTCCTTCTCCCACTGGCCGGCGAGGAAGTCGAAGTGGCGCACGAACCGCTCGAGGAAGGCCTCGTCCTCGTAGCCGAGGGCGCGCAGCACGACGAAGAGGGAGAGCCGCCGCTTGCGGGCCACCCGCGCCCCGGCGCTGACGTCCTTGCCAGGCTTGGCCTCGACGTCGAACTCGATCCACTCGCCCCGGTAGGGGTGGATCGTCCCCGTGACGACCGTCTTCGCGTCCCGACCGGGCTGGAAGATGACGCCCGGCGAGCGCACGAGCTGGCTCACGACGACCCGCTCGGTGCCGTTGATGATGAAGGTGCCCTGCGGGGTCATCATGGGGAAGTCGCCCATGAAGACCGTCTGCTCCTTGATCTCCCCCGTCGAGGCGTTCATGAAGCGCGCGCGCACGAAGATCGGCGCGGCGTAGGTCATGTCCTTCGCCTTGCACTCCGCGATCTCGAACTTCGGCGGCGGGCGCAGGTCGGCGTCCGTGGGGTCGAACTCGAGCTCGAGCCGGAGCTGGCCGGTGAAGTCCTCGATCGGGCTGATGTCGGCGAACGTCTCCGCGAGCCCCTTCGACAGGAACCACTCGAAGGAGTCGCGCTGGACCGAGATGAGGTCCGGGAGGGGGAGGACCTCGTCGAGGTTGGCGAACGAGAAGCGCTCGGGGGTGCGGGAACGAGACGGCAAGGGCCTACTCCTCGCAGACACAGGTCGAGACGGCAGGGGCTGCGGCAGTCCGGGCGCGCGTCAGCACGCTGGCGAGAGAGACGTCGCGTGGCGAGCGGGCACGGTGAGCAGAGCTTACCGGCGCGCGCCGAAGGGCGCAACGCACGCTGCGCGCGCGCCATGCGCAGGGTAAAGGACGTGCACCGCCGGGTCAAGCCTGCGGCGCCGGTCCGCTCCCGGCGGCGCCGCCGTCCTAGCGCAGCTCGACGGTCGCGCCCGCGGCCTCGAGCTGGGCCTTCGCCTTCTCCGCGTCCTCCTTCGACACCTTCTCGAGCACCGGCTTGGGTGCCGAGTCGACGAGGTCCTTCGCCTCCTTGAGCCCGAGGCTCGTGAGCGCCCGGACCTCCTTGATCACCTGGATCTTCTTGTCGCCCGCCGAGGCGAGGACGACGTCGAACTCCTCCTGCTCCTCGACGACCGGCTCGGGCGCGCTCGCGCCGGCCGGGGCCGGCGCAGCGACGGCGACCGGGGCGGCGGCCGTCACGCCGAAGCGCTCCTCGAACTCCTTGAGCAGCTCGGAGAGCTCGAGCACGGTCATGCTCGCGATCCCGTCGAGGATCTCCTGCTTGGTCACCATGTGGGTCTCCCTCCTCCTTCTCGGTCCGGCCTGTCGAGGCCCGCGCGCTCAGGCGCCCTCGGCGCGCTCGGCCGGCGCGCCGCGGGCTTCGACGAGCGCCGCGAGCCCGTACGCGAAGTTCTGCGGCAGCGCCTTGAGCAGCGCCGCGAACCGCTGGAGCGGGGCGGCGAGCGCGCCGGCCACGAGGGCGAGCAGCTGCTCGCGCGTCGGGAGGTCGGCGAGCGCGGCGGCCGCCCGCTCGTCGATGACGCTCGTACCGACGAGGCCGCCCTTCACGACGAGGCTCGGGTGCGTGCGGGCGAAGTCCCGCAGCACCCTCGCCACCGCGGCGACGTCGCCGTGCACGAAGGCGATCGCGGTCGGCCCGACGAGGAGCTCCTCGAGGGCCCCGAGCCCGCTCTCGTGGGCCGCGCGCCGCACCAAGGTGTTCTTGAACACCTTGTACTCACCGCCCGCGGCGGCGAGCGAGCGGCGCAGCGCCTGGAGCTCGCTGACGCGCAGTCCGCGGTACTCGGTGAGGATCGCCGCGCCCGAGCCCGCCAGGCGCTCGCGGACCTCGTCCACGACCGCGACCTTCGACGGCCTCGGGTCCCGCACGCTCGTTGCCACGCTGCTCCCTCCAGCGGCGACGACCAGGCGGAGCCGAGGGGCAGACGTGCGCGACCGCACGTGCTCGCCTCGTCGGGCGGGTGGGACGCCCCACCCCTTCGGCGCCGCCAGGCGCACCAGATGTCTTCGGCGGCCGCGGGCACCCGCGGCGCGCCCAGGCTACACGCTCGCCGCTAGGCCGTCGCCGCGAGGTCCTCGTCGGCGAGGCGCGTCCGGTTCGGGTCGACGCGTACGCCGGGTCCCATCGTCGAGCAGACCGTGATGGCTCGCAGGTAGCGCCCCTTCGCGGCCGCCGGCTTCGCGCGCTGCAGCTCGTCGATCACGGCGCGGAAGTTGGCGAGCAGCGCCGAGCGCTCGAAGGAGACCTTGCCGATCGGCACGTGCACGTTGCCGACGCGGTCGGTGCGGTACTCGATCCTGCCGCTGCGGTACTCGGCGACGGTGCGCCCGACGTCCGCCGTGACGGTGCCCGTCCTCGGGTTCGGCATGAGGCCGCGCGGCCCGAGCACCCGCCCGAGCCGACCGACCTGGGGCATCAGGTCGGGCGTCGCGATCGCGACGTCGAAGTCGAGGAAGCCTTCCTTCTCGACGCGCGCCACGAGGTCGTCCGCCCCGACGACGTCGGCCCCCGCGGCGCGCGCCTCGGCCGCCTGCTCCCCGGCGGCGAACACGGCGACGCGCACGGCCTTGCCGGTCCCCGCCGGAAGGCTGAGCGAGCCGCGCACGATCTGGTCGGCGCGGCGCGGGTCGACGCCGAGGCGCACGGCGAGCTCGACGGTCTCGTCGAAGCGCGCGCTCGCCAGGCTCTTCACGAGGTCGATCGCCTCCGCGGGCGAGTACAGCTGCCTGCGGTCGAGCCGCTTCAGCGCGTCGAGGTACCGCTTGCCGTTGCGAGCCATCTGCTCCCTCCGCTCTCGCCCGCCCGCTCAGCGGGCCACGGTGATGCCCATCGAGCGCGCCGTCCCCTCCACCTGGCGCTTGGCCGACTCGAGGTCGTTGGCGTTGAGGTCGGGCTGCTTCGTGCGCGCGATCGCCTCGAGCTGCTCCTCGGTCACCGTCCCGCTCTGCTCCCGGCCGGGAGCCTTGCTCCCCTTGTCGAGCCCGGCGGCCTCCCGCAAGAGCACGGTCGTCGGGGGCGTCTTCAGGACGAAGGTGAAGGAGCGGTCCTCGTAGATCGTGATCTCGACAGGGATGATCGTCCCGCGCTGGCTCTCGGTCGCGGCGTTGTACTGCTTGCAGAACTCCATCGTCTGCACGCCGTGCGGGCCGAGCGCCGTGCCGACCGGCGGCGCCGGCGTCGCCTGGCCGGCGGGGAGCTGGATCTTGACGACGGCGGTGACGCGCCTGCGTGCCATGCGAGCCCTCTCCTGATCCTTGCCGACGCGCCTAGAGCTTCGCGACCTGGCTGAAGTCCAGCTCGACCGGCGTCTCTCGTCCGAAGATGTTGACGAGGACCTTCAGCTTGAGCTGGTCCTCGTTGATCTCGGCTACCTGCCCGGTGAAGTCGGCGAAGGGGCCCTCGCGCACGCGCACCGTCTCGCCGACCTCGTGCTCGAGGCGCGGGCGGCGCTGCTTGGGACCCTCGGCCCCCTCCTCGCGCACCTGCAGGATGCTCTCCACCTCGGCTCGCGACAGCGGCGTCGGCTTCGTGCCGGGACCGACGAAGCCGGTCACGCCCGGCGTCTGGCGGATGACCGACCACGAGTCGTCGTCGAGCTCGCAGCGGCACAGCAGGTAGCCGGGGAACACCTTGCGCTGGACGGTGACCTTCTTGCCGTTCTTGAACTCGACGGCGTCCTCCATCGGGATGACGACCTCGTAGATGCGGTCCTCCATGTTCATGGAGGAGATGCGGCTCTCGAGGTTGGACTTCACCTTGTTCTCGTAGCCGGCGTAGGTGTGCACGACGTACCAGCGGCCCGGCCGGTCGTAGGGGCTCGGCGGACGCGCCGGAGCCTCGTCCTCCTCGAGCGGCTCGCCCTCGAGGTCGTCCACCTCGACCGGCGCCTCGCCCCCGTCGTCGCTCGTGTACGTCGTCATCACCATGCTCGTCTCTCGGTGCCGGCCCGTCCCGGCCGCCTGACCACCTCGCCCGCCCGGCGCCCGCCGGGCACCGGTGCCGCCGAGGTCCTACCTCCGGTAGAGGAACAGCACCCCCTTGGCGAACAGGTAGTTCAGCCCGAAGATGAGGAGCGAAAGCAGCACGAGCGTCGTGAGCACGACGGTGGAGTAGTTCACCACCTCGGCTCGGCGAGGCCAGATGACCTTCGCGAGCTCGCTCCGCACCTCGCGCATGAACTGGGCGAAACGCTTCCCCAGGCTAGCGCGGCGCGCCTCCGGCGGGCGACGCGCCAGGGTGGCCGGCGGGCGGCGAGGCGCCGGGGTGCCGTCGGCGCCGAGCTGCCCCTGCCGCTGCAGCAGGCGCTTCGTCTGTCGGTTCACGGTCGTCCTCTGGTTCCTGGCGAGCAGGGCAGGAGGGACTCGAACCCCCAACCGCCGGTTTTGGAGACCGGTGCTCTACCCACTTGAGCTACTGCCCTCTGCGCGGCGGACGACCGACCGCGTCGTTCGCGCCGATTCGCCCGCGAGCGGGGCAGGCCCACGATAGCACCGGCTGCCCGAAGGTCCGCCGGCGCCTAGCCGCCGACCGGCGACGTCGCCCGCGCCGGCCGGGCACGGGCCCGCACGACGAGCGCCACCGCCGCGAGCACGCTCGCGACGAGGCCCGAGGCGTAGGCCAGTCGGCGCCCGCGCAGCGCCGAGCGGACCGCGCGGCGCCTCGCGGCGCGCCAGATCGCCTCGATCGCCTCGGCGACGACGCCGTCGGGCGGTGCGACCGTCTCCTCGCGCAGCTGCACGAGCAGGCGGAGCAGGCGGCGGTAGCGGGCGAGCTCCGCCTGGCAGCGCAGGCACGTCTCGACGTGGGCCTCGATCTCGCTCGGCGGCTCGCCGCGCCGGTCGAGCAGCGCCGGCAGCGCCGCCGCGACGGCGGCGCAGCGGACCGCCTCAGCCGGCGGCACGCCGACCTCGCGTCGCCGGGGCCCGGCGCCGGCCGAGCAGCTCCACGCTCCCGCCCCCCTCGGCCGGCCGAGCCTCGGCGGCCACGGGACCGAACAGGGCGTCGCGCAGCCTGCGCCGAGCACGGTGCAGGCGCACCCGAGCCGCGGCCCGCGAGATCCCGAGCTCCTGCGCGATGGCCTCGTGCGGCAGGTCGTAGACGTCCCGCAGCACGACGACGGCGCGCAGCTCGTAGGGCAGCGCCCCGAGCGCCGCGACGAGCCGGCGGCGGTCGTCCCCGTCGTCGGCGGCGGCCTGCGGGTCACGCTCGCGCCGGGGCTCGGCGATGGCGACGTCGTCCCCGAGGTGCTCCGAGCGCCGGCGCCGGCGCCGCTCGAGGTGCGTCGCCGAGCAGTTCGCGGCGATCCGGTAGAGCCAGGTCGTCACGCCCGCCTCGCGGCGGAACGCCGAGATGGCCCGGAAGGCCCGCAGGTAGGTCTCCTGCATGACGTCGGCGGCGTCGTCGTCGTTGCCGACGAGCCGGCGCGCGAGGGCGTACACCTGCGGGGAGGTGGCGACGACGAGCCGGCCGAAGGCGTCGACGTCGCCGTCGCGTGCCGCGAGGGCGAGGTCCTCGAGCGAGGCCTCCACCGGCACCGGCCCGCCTAGCGCGTCTCCTTGTGGTTCGTGTGCCGGCGGTCGAACCGGCAGTACTTGCGCAGCTCGATGCGCTCGCGGTCGTTGTTCTTGTTCTTCGTCGTGATGTAGTTGCGCCGCTTGCACACCTCGCACTCGAGGGTGACCTGCACGCGCTTCTCCGCCTTCGCCACGCGACTCCTCCTTCGCTCGAGCGCGCGCCCTTCGACCTGGTAGCGGCGGCCGGACTCGAACCGGCGACCCCACGATTATGAGCCGTGTGCTCTCACCAACTGAGCTACGCCGCCCGGGAGCCCCCTGTCAGGATTGAACTGACGACCCCTTCCTTACCATGGAAGTGCTCTACCACTGAGCTAAGGGGGCGAGGCGGGACCACGTCCCCGCTCGCCGGCAGTGTACCGTGCGCACGTCGCTGGCGTGAGGAGGCTCGCCGGCGGGTGCCGGCCGGTAGTGTCGGGCCGTGCTCGAGCTACGCATCGTCGAGGACGGCGACGCCGAGGCGATCCGGACGATCTACAACGCCGAGGTCGTCGGGTCGACGGCCACCTTCGACCTCGTCGAGCGCACCGCCGAGGAGCAGCGCGCGTGGATCGCGGCGCACCGCGGCGCGTACCCCGCGATCGTGGCCGTGCGCGACGGGGAGGTCGTCGGGTTCGCCTCGCTCTCCCCCTACCGGCCCCGCCCGGCCTACTCGACGACCGCCGAGGACTCCGTCTACGTCGCGGCGCCCCACCGCGGCCAGGGCGTGGGCAAGGCGCTGCTCGCCGATATCGTCCGGCTCGCGAGCGCCCAGGGCTTCCACTCCGTCGTCGCCCGCATCGTGGGCGACCACGCCGCCTCGATCGCCCTCCACCGCTCGTGCGGCTTCGAGCTCGTCGGCGTCGAGCGCGAGATCGGCCGGAAGTTCGGACGCTGGCTCGACGTGGCCGTCATGCAGCGCCTGCTGTGAGGCAGGCCGGCGCGCCGCCGAGGCGCGCGCGGGTGCGGACACCCCCGACACCCTCTGGCCACCTGGGACCGCGCGGATGCGCGCGAGGCGACGCCGGTGACCGGACCAGCCCCGCTACCGTGGCCGCCCGTGGCCGGCGCGGGCACGAGGCAGGAGCGGGCTGGGCGCCGGCAGCTTCCCGGACGATGACGGCGGCGCACCGGCGACCGAGGCCGCGACGACGCAGCCGCCGGGTGCTCGTCGTCCTCGGCGTCGCCGCCCTCGCCGCCTACGGAGCGAGCCGCCTCGCGTCGCACGCCACGGCGAGCGGCCCGACCGCCCTCGCGGGCACCTTCGCCCCGGGCGCCTGCGTCGAGCTCGGACCGACACAGGGCAACCGGCACGAGACCGTCTTCCTCGACGCCGGCCACGGCGGGCCGGACCCCGGCTCGATCGGCGTCGATCCGGCCGGCCAGCGCGTCGAGGAGAAGCAGTTCACCCTCCCCGTCGAGCTCGCCACCGGCGCGCTGCTGCGTTCCGACGGCTACACGGTCGTCCTGTCGCGCACGGTCGACGGCCCGGTCGCGGCGCTCGGCCCCGGCGACCTCGACGGGACGGTGCTCACCGCGGCCGGCGAGCACGCCGACCTCGCGGCGCGGGTGCGCTGCGCCAACGAGGCGCACGCCGCGGTGCTCGTGTCCATCCACTTCAACGCCTTCTCCGACCCGAACGTGGGGGGCGCCCTCACCACCTACGACGCGGCCCGCAGCTTCTCGGCCGAGAACGAGCGGCTCGCCTCGCTCCTCGAGCACGACGTCGTCGCCTCGCTCGCCCGCGGCGGCTGGGACGTCCCGGCGCGCGGCGTGACGCCGGACACGAACGTCGGCGGTCCGGCGCTCACCGCCGCCGGCGCCGCCTACGACCACCTCTACCTGCTC